>Ga0058702_10000058_pt1 | contig 128313 bp, 116 predicted proteins | sample AgamicOrSfe_FD_83781 | JGI IMG/M metagenome (GOLD analysis project Ga0058702, IMG submission 83781) | Agave microbial communities from Guanajuato, Mexico - Or.Sf.e | ecosystem: Host-associated > Plants > Phyllosphere > Phylloplane/Leaf | place: Guanajuato, Mexico | collected 2012-05-30 | reverse complement strand
TTTACGCCCGATCAGCCCGATGTCTTGACCCGCTTCTGGGTAGCACACCCGCGCATAGTGCCGTGCAACGAGACACTGCACTCAACTTGACTACGCAGTGCACAAAACTCAATGGAGCCTCCACTAAAGGTAAAGCCTACTTTGCCCCTGCACCTTATTATCTGGCGATATTCCCAACACCCTTTTGCTAATCCTTCTCTCGCGACCGACATTGGATATTCGAACGACCTGCTCTTCAATCGACATCAATCCGTCGACGTTGATCTTCTGAAACACTGACATATTTCCTGCGACAGACGTTGTCAACTGTTCCGGTGTCACCGAGTCTGGTCAAACCCGCCTCGGCAACGTACAAAACGATCAAAACGTCGACGAAACGTTTCCGGACCTGCTTCGCATATAAGCAGCATCTCGACACTCGACAGATGCGATTTTTGTCTGTCAGTCATGGCTCCTAGATGGCTCCATAGATCAGACAGTCCAGGGAAACGGAGTTCTGCTTTCTTTTCCTCTCTTTCTTCGCGCAAGGATCTTTTCGACTCGGCGGCTGGCACGCCTTCTTCTCATTTTCCTATCGACCCTTCTGATATCGCGTCTGTTGACCAGACTACAACACCCTCCTCCGACAACGATATGAACAGTTTCTTTTTTCCTGGTCCAAAGCGTGATCGCTCACGGTCGCGTAAGCGATATTCGATTTTTGGTCGCAGTCCTGCGCTTCCCGAGCCCGACATCGAACCGGTTCCTCAAATCACCCCGGATCTTCGCGAGTCAGCTTTTCCCGTTTCGACGTTTGAGAGCGACGATGAGGACGACAAGGTACGACCTTCAAGTCGTAAGCGCAGCAGCAGGTACTTGAGGCAAGGAAGTGAGGCTCTCGCACGATGGACCGCAAGACCCTCAACTGCCATGTCCGCTCGCGAGGTTCCTACCCAGGAAGAACAGCCGAAGAAGCTCTCAATCTCGTCGCCATTCAACTTTCAGCACGTCACTCACAGTGACAACGGTCAGCTATTGGATGTAGACTCGACTGAGTCATTTTCTCGTCCTGCAACATCATCCATGCAAGCCCCTGACATGAGAGGTCGCGGCGGTAGGGCCGAGCACAATTCCAGCTTGCCAACTTCTCGTCCCGGCTCGCGTGCCGCTAGCCCCGGTGGTTTCAGCTTCGGCAACAGCTCACTATTCGGCAAGACTTCACGTCCTAACATGCAGTCGTCTGTGTCTTCCCCAGAGTTCTCCCCACGCACGACATTCATTCCTAGACGGTCCTCGTTGGCCGATATCGTATCAGAGCGACGTAACGTACCCGCTTCAGTCCACCCAGCGCTGAGGGCCCCAACCGAGACTTCACCAGTTCAGGCACCGCAAGGACTCGGACTCGGACTCGACCTTGGTATCCCGCAGCCATCGGAGGTCAACAGATTACTACTTGCTGTACCAGAAGAGTCCGAATCTCTTCCGAACTCACCCGTCAAGGCCGTTTTGCCCAAGACACGTCAACAATCTCTGGCGCAGCAAGCTTCGGACGAATCTGCCGAGTCTAATGGCAACAGCGGTGTTCGCGAGATCAGCAGTGGTTCCGATTGGCAGAATAGTGTTCCAAGCTTGTGGTCCAACGAATCCGCCCAATGGGAAGATGACATTGACTACTGCTATAACTTGGGCCTGGAAGCCGAGACCGACATCGACATCGAGAGTGACTGGAACAGCTTCAGATCTTCTGGTCCTCGCGACTCGATGCTTCCACCGCCGCGCAAGACCTTTACCGAAGATGCTGAGATCTCTCCACGTGTCACCATTGCGAACCACCGTCACAAGAAGAGCTCTATGGTCCTGAATGAATTCTTCACCATCACTAATGTTGGAGGTCAATGGACTTCGGCGGGAGTCTTTGAGAACCCTCGTTCTGTTCCAGAGACCCCTCAGATGGAACCAGCTCAGACCTTTGAGCTACCTCAAGTCCTTTCCGAGGAGCCAGCAAAAGCTCCTGCTGTCGACGAGATTACCAAGCGCTGCAGCGACATGTTCAGCACGCCCGCAAAGTCCGAGGAGCGCGGCCACCTCCGCACCCGCTCCGAGCCCCGTCAGACGACCCGCTCGCGCTCACACTCACCGTTCTCCAAGCCATCTGCTCGCTGGTCCTACATGCCTCCATCATGTCTGCAGCTGAGCAACACCACGATCACAACCTCGGACCGACCAGCATCCCTCTGCTCCCGTCCAGCGTCATCGTACACGCGCCCTGCCTCCTCCTACGGCGCATCCCTGCACCCACCACCATCATGCCCTCTCCCACCAGTCCCGTCGCCGCAGGTGCAGCAAGAACAGCAAAAGGCCAGACGCGTGACTGTCAACTTCTCACACAAGCGCAACACCCTTTCTCTCGACAACTACGGCACCGTGCCGACTTACCGTCGCCCAGAGATGGACGACAGATCACTGCTGCAGATGGCCGGCCGCATGGTCCAGGGTCAACGCATGAGCACCATGAAGCCGCTTCGAGGCAGTATCAGCTCGCCGTTCATCGGCGGCGACGACGTCTTTGGGCCCGATGAGACTCAGGGTGGATTCCCCGCTTGGATCTAGATGTGCTATTTTCTTTTGTCAAATATTTTCCTTTGTTACCGAAAGAAGATACCTGGATATGGAATGGGATGGGGGACATTGGACGGAGGATTTACCAAGGGAAAGACAAAGATACCCACGCCACGCGTTTTGCGAGGTCGTTGCATGATGTTTTATGGCTGGCGCTGGTCGTCGCTTTATCGAAGAGATAGTTTAATGAGATGTCGATTGATCCACTATATGCTGTTCTGTTTGTGAACGTCCTTTCTCTCGATCTCATCATGTCGAGTGCAAACCAGAGTTACAAAAGCAGAGCGAAGGCGGTAGGTCGATGCACACCGAGATGCAATGCGACTTTTGGAGAGGATATCATGCTGTTCGTATTGTTCGTTTACATACTGATCACAGCAGAGCGTCACGCCGATCGTCTTCAACACCATGAGACGCTGGATCTGATCCGTGTGGCGTTATCACATCTTTCGCGCGCGCGCGCTCATCTCTCCTCGAGCATTGGGATTGGAGAAGCTCTTCAGTCCATAACAGCTCTGTCGCAGTACTCAACCCTTCCTCTTCTTCCCTCCCTGCGCCGGTTTCGTACCCGTCGCAAAGCCATCCAGCGCCGCCTGCAGCACACTCGGATCGATCGTCTGCTCCTGCCCGCTCTGCGCGCCGCTCATCGCATTATTCGGATCCAACTCGCCCACCAGCGGTATGCTCGACGCCAACCACTGCTGGAACGGCTTGGCGACGAAGTATCCGTCGGCCGTGAACCAGCGCATGACGGGCGCCTCGATTACAATCTCTTTCATGGTGCCATTACTGGACGACGTGGTATACCGCGCCGTGAGCCGGTACAGCGGGTCGTGTTTCTTCGTTTTCGTCGAGATGATCAGTTGCTGTCCGTTGCGCGAGCCGGTGTAGATGGTGTCTTTTTCCACGTACCACATCCAGTACGTGAAGGCGCCGTTCAAGGCGAAGTAGACCGCTACGGCGGCTGCGGTGTAGTAGATTGTGGAATCGAAGCCCAGCTTGTAGTCCCATGCGAAACAGGCGCCGGAGAGCAGCACGGCGCTGTAGCCTAGTGCCAGCTTGATGTCGGTGTAGAAACGTGATTGTTGGATCTTGAGGCCGTTCAGGTAGTTCTGTAGCGCGTCATCGGTTGTGTTCTTGCAGTCTGCTGACTGTTAGTTGTTTGTACTGTCTCTGAATGCTGAGGACAACATACCCGCCAAGTTGTACGGCGAGATCCTTGAATCGTCCGCCATGTTTGCCAGTAGTGTCGTTTTTGGTGGATTTATGAGGAAGTGGCCCGGCACTGGTGTTGGTCAAGTGATAATTCGCGTAATGACTGGAATTGGAACAAGCAATGAAGTGGTTCGAGCACAGCTGTTCACATCAGCTCGCAGCTTCGCTTCTATTGATATCCTTGGCAACCTGGACGACAGGCGCAGCTTCCCCAAGTTTCGTGCCCCAGATCCCGCTGTTTACACCACATCGGACTTCCAACGTTCTTTGCTCAAACTTGCTCACATCCTTCAGCATTGATAATGCCATAAACCTCCGTCCATTCATCTGGCTTCCCTCGCTTTCACCACGAAAAGCAGTGGAAGCTCCCCATCATCATGACTTCAGCAGCGGCGGCAGTTTTGACGATCACCAAACAGATACGCGACCTCCAGAAAGGCAACGATCTATCACTTCAAGCTGCTTATCGCAATGAAAATGTGCACGTCGTTCGTGCTCTGATCATCGGACCCCCAGACACTCCTTACGAGTTCGGGTTCTACGAATTCAACCTCAAGTTCCCATCAACTTACCCTCAGCAGCCTCCCAAGGTCAGAGCGATCACGACTAATTATGGACGCACTCGCTTCAATCCAAACATTTACGCCAACGGGCTGGTATGCCTGTCCACCCTTGGTACCTGGCGAGGTGAACGCGGAGAAACCTGGAGTCCCGTCCTTGGAATTGAGAGCGTACTGGTCAGCATCCAGAGTCTGATGAGTGCAAACCCCTTTGAGAACGAGCCTGGTTTCGAGCACCACGGTCAATCTCACCCCGGAGCTGTCCGCTATGCCTCAAAGGTGCACCACGAAAACCTACGAATCGCAGTCGTACAGCGTCTGGAGGCCATCCTGGGTATCAGTAAAGAAAGCGACCTGGACCTCGAAAAGGCCAAGGAGCTCCGCAATCCTGACAAGTTGACCATGAACGTCGATCTCGGTCTCGAATACATGTACAGCGACTCCGAAGATTCGAGCGACGGTGATAACGATGGAGTCTCTCTAAATGCACCAAAAGTCTCTACTCAAAAAGTCTCCAAGCAAACAGCTGCGTCAAAGCCCAAGAAGATCTCCGCGCCCATTGCAAAGCCCATTAAGATCCCCACAAGCAAAGACGATTATGACGGAAGTCCTGCTAAGAAGCAGAAGATCAACCCGTACGAACCTCTTGCCGGCACAGACGCTTACAAGACAGATCACGAATTCGACCCATTCTGCGATGTGACGAAGCTCAGGTTCCTTTGGTACTTTGACGTGTACATGGAAAGTGCGGAGGACCGTGTCAAGCAGAACGCCTCTGACATGAAAAGTGTCGAGGACCGTATCAAGCAGAACTCCAAGCCGAAAGAAAACATCAAGCCGGTATCTAAAACAAAGACATCGTCGAAGTCGGACCTCATAGAGAGCGGCAGCAGCAGCAGTCTGGAGTCTGTGATAATCAGCAATCAGAGCGAGTACTACGCAACGAAGGCCGCAGTGAAGGCCCAAAAGGGGAAGGCTACGGACACAAAGCCTGAATCAGCGGTCATCTGGGAAGGAATGAGTTTTCCTTTGGAATCATTCGAGTCTCATCACAACGGCATGGGAGGACGCTATTCCTACACCCAGCTTCAGGCACGATTGAAGGTGATCCGCGCCGCCCTCGACAAAGAGACAGATTCTTGGGCCTTGCAAGGGGTGGATGCGGAGAAAAGCCAGAAGTTGATTGCCAGAGAGATGCGCGAAGACTTTGATCAGATCAAGCTGCAGAACAAGAACAGCGTTTTCAGCTCGTCATTTGACATTGAACTCATCGACAACAATCCATTCGTCTGGCAAATGACGCTCTTCGGCAAATTCACGACCAATCTCGAAGGTGCTATCATCACCGTGCGCATCTGCTTCTCGCCAAATTTTCCAGAAGAACAACCGCGTGTCAATGTCATGACCCCATTGTTTCATCATCGGATCGCGAATACGGGAGGCGTGCTTTGCTACGTGCCTGCCAATCCAGATAAAGTCTCCAGCCACGTCGAGGCCATCATAAAAGCTATTGAAGACGATAATGCACCCTATGACCCCAGGACGAAGGTGAACCCAAGGGCTGCAGATTTACGTTGGGGCGGTGATGACAAGCATAAGATCTACAATCGCAAGGTGAGGAAGAGTGTACAGGCCAGCCTCGAAGCGTGCTGAAGGACAACATGCGTAACGACATACGATATCACGACAGGAGATGAAAAGCAAAATCAAAAGCATTCTTTCAAGGAGTTTGGGACGCGTGGCTGATTATGAGATACCCACCGGCTTTAGTAACGAATGAATGAACCAACAGTCGTCGAGTGAAGTGGGTTTGAATGAATCCTTCAACTGCATGTACCTTAGTTCGCAAGAATTGTGATGCCTGATGTTGGACCGCCGCGGCTTGCTTGCTAAGCCCCCTTGGAGCGGAATTGCGACGGGGTGATAAAGCCACGAACTCCGCGCTCGCATCATACAGTAAGGTACTGTCATTCTGTGATCAGATACAGGATCAATGTATGAGGCTGTTGTATACCATGAGACGACGTGAGCAATGCCAGTTGGTAGATAAATGCTCTTACCATCTGCTAGACCGTCAAGGGCAAGAAGACAAAGGTCGTGTGATGAGGCGCAATCAGTGCAATTAATAACGCGGAGATCGGAGCTTATGAGTCACCGCTATCTGCAGCACGCGTCGGTCGGGCCTTCCAACACGACGTCTCGCTGCTGCCTGCTTGGCGGCGCTGCTCCACGAACAAGACCTCGACCACACCTCAGTTGTTGGTCGTAGGTTTGGTGCTCTATTCTCTTCCATCTCACTCTCTTGACAGCTTTTGTTTCCTTCTCGATCATATGAACCGTTCGAGCACGCATTAAAATTACTCACGCATCTCCACCTTGAATGCGCAACCCGCTCCACTATCTGCCCCGACGAGCAGTACTCATATTGACTGCGCCGACCGGTCACAACCTGTGATCGTGCGCACCCGGCTTCTCTGACTCACATCTGACCGGTCCAACAAAGGACACCTCACGTGCCCAATCAGTCTCCGCGGCGTCCGATCTCCCGATATTCGATTATTCTCTCAATCGTTCATAATGGCTTCTTCCTCCACCCACCCACGCCGCCGCCCAGCCAGTCCTTCCATCGATGAGCTGTCTGACTCATTAAAGAACATCTCTCTCCGCAAAGGCTCGACTTTCCATCCCAGCTACCGCAACAACGAACCCACGATCTTCGGCCAGTTTGAGGACCTGAAGATCCCGTCTCTCCCATCTCGCTCCACGGCATGTCCTAAGGCCTTGGAAGATCTCCTGATCGGAGCAGGAGAAAGAAGAGCTTTCGACTTGATCAGCAGAGTGGACGACGCTATTGCGCAACGGACGCAGCTGTCCAGTGTGTTTAACGAGCCGGAAGTCTTGCCAGTCCCCCGCTTCATGGTTGAGCATGCAGGATCTGCTCAGGACAAACCAGTGGTCAAGCAGGAATTCCCTGCTGACATCGAAGCCCACCATCATCGTGCAGACAGTGGCATCGGCTCTAGCATCGCTGAGTCTACCTACGAGAAGTTGCAGGCCTTCCGTACTGGTAGGTGTCACAACGACGATTTACCCCTATACAGTCTTGCTAATACATTAGAACCAGGCGACAACAGATCCGCTCCGTCGGGGACCTCTGCTGTCACCCAATCTTTCTCCAGCAACGCGCAAGGTGACACGCTCGGCTTGAGTGTCTTTGCACAGCAACAGATTCACAAGTTCATTGTCAACCCGATCCTCCGTGAAACTTCTCTCAAGGAGTTTCACCCCCTCGTCCGTGACATTCCATCACGCATCGATACAAAGGAGATCAAAACCCTCCGCGATCTCGAGAAGACGTTGATCTTTCTTGCTCCTGTAAGTACCAGCGACGATCCTTTGCATCGCGCGAATACTTATTGGCGTTTGGCTGTTCAGGATTTTTCTCGATCTCCAACTGCATACCGATCATTCTGCGAAGCTTCGATTCGCTGTCTCCACCTGACCGTCGACGCCGTTCACGAATCGGACCAGTGTCTACCATCAGATCGACCTTACAACACCGGTTACTTTATTGATCTTGTGGAACAGATCCGCCGATACGCCGCAATCCTTGCTGCAACCAGAGAGAAGCAAGCGCATGGCGAAGAGCTCGACGAGATGGACGCTACTCCGTACGTATTGTCCCTCCAGGCGGCCGCAGTCTCATCAATAGCCGACGCTAACACTATCAATAGAGAAGATCGTATTGAGTTACAGGGAGGGATGAGTCACAACGGCAAGGCTGGTTTCCTTACCGTTACCAGAGACGGGAAGAACTTCACCAGCCTCGCCGACAACCAGCCCGTTCCAGCTCAAGAGGCCGCCACCATGGCTGCGAAGCGCCCAATGGAGGCTTCAATCGATGACGATGGTGCTCGTCGCTCCATGGCACGTCGCAAGAAGGGTGCACCGATCCTCACATACCACTGCCAACACGAAGGCTGCGACAAGCAGTTCAAGCGTCCATGTGATCTGACCAAGCATGACAAGACTCACAACCGCCCTTTCAAGTGTCCTGAGGCTGGATGCAAGTACAACCAGCTTGGCTGGCCAACTGAGAAGGAGTGCGACCGCCACTACAATGACAAGCACTCCGACGCACCAAAGCTCTACTCGTGCGACTTTACCGACTGTCCATACACATCCAAGCGTGAGAGCAACTGCAAACAACACATGGAGAAGTCTCACGGTTGGGAATATACCAGGTCCAAGGCCAACGGCAGAGGTAACGGGAAAGGCAAGGCCAAAGCCACGGCTTCCTCTTCTCGCGCTATTCAGTCAACAACTCCTTCCATCTTCGGCTCGGACATGAGCACACCTCTCACTTCCATTGAGCCTTCTCCTTTGACCACCACGAGCAACGACATGGCACAAACCGAGATCAAGCTTCCTCTCAATGACCAACGCTTCGATGCCGACGGTGAAATCCTGTTCGACTTTGGAGTCGACTTCGCCGGCCATTTCAACACCGACACGTTTAGTGGTGCCATTCCTACATTGACCCCTGCTTGGACGGACGATCAGATCATGTCGGGCAATTCCTCTACACACCAGTCACCATTCGACAACCAATTCGAAGCAAACTTTAACCTCGGCACTGAGTTTCAGCAACTCACCCCCTCATCATCGAACCATGACTTCAAGGAATACAGTCATGCACACCCCGACTCTGCCCGTCCCAGCAGCTCGAACCCACCACTGAACACCTTCTCACCACACATCTCTCCCAATGCTGGCGACCTTATGTTCACCGACAACCACTTTGACAACAACATGCAGATGGACGAAGGCCTCGGTGACGGTGCCTTCGCCCCTATGGGCGACTTTGCTCTCTACGAGGGCGCGAACTACAATGCCACACCATTGTTCCCGGAACAACAGAACGGACTCGGCAACATGGGCAGTCAATTTGGTACCCAATACGGTCCTGGCGATTTCGATGTCAAATCTCTGTTCCCTGGGCTGCAGTTCGACTAGCTGCAACCCCTCTCCTTCTTTTCACTCTTCCTCCACGCATGACGACGTGTCGAGGCTTTCTTGCACGACCACTTTACGCTTTCGGTTCGAGGTTACGATTCACGATGTAATATATTAGACATGAGACGACGGAACGAAAGATGAGAACAGGAAGAGGAGGCAAGAAACGGAATGGAAAATACTGCAGTGCCAAAAAATAACATAAACCCCCCTTTAAAAAAGAAGGAGACAGAATGATCGGCCTGGCGTTTGTAACTCTGGTTTCACGCCTTCTCGGTACTAAATTGGCACTACGGTCGCACGATGGATTGGATTGGATTGGATTGGGCCGCTGGCCTGAAATTCGTCCTTCTTTAGATCTTCCCCTTCCCCCTCTAGCATTAATAAAATCACTCACGACCCCCTTACTGTTCTGGTTATTGTTGCTTCGTCGTCGTGAGTTAAGTTTTCTGGTGTTCGTGACTATTTGGCGAATTCCCGCGTTATCACTTCTTCTGATTGCACCTCCCGATGCTAAATAATCCTCTTTGAGATCGAAGACATGACTGAGTCTGGTCCCCATGGTCTACACCAGCCTTTTCTTCACCCCAAGCGAAACTGCCTCTGCCTGCTATCACTCTTCCCATTGCACTGTTGTCTTTCATCTCGGTGTTAAGAAAGATGAGGCGCAGAGATCGTCACGTACGCTTCCACTTACTGATACAAGGCGAGCGAGCATTCAATCTGTGAAAGAGCATGACACCACTACTGTGCATTGCATAGAATGCACCTGTGTCCTTATTGCAAGCAGTGGAATGTCTCTGTGGACCATCGTCCCGCCAGATGATGATACGCCGTATCCGTCCGTGAACAGTAGCAAATAGTCGAAACAACTCATAGCCATTTCTCAAGTCTGTCATTATCGTGGTGGTCTCTCAATATTCGTTTCCTTCAATGCGGAAGGCGGGTCTCCCGCGTCTAATATCGAAGATGAGCTAATGTCATGTGTCTTAGTATCTGCCTCCTCGCGCTTTTCCTCTAGGCGTTGCTGATGTCAAGATATATGTCTTCCAGCTGTGCATTCGAATAACCAGTAGCGGTGGAGTTGTGATTCTATACACTGGAATCACAGTTCGACAGCCTTGCCATCCTTTTCTTGATTGGTAGCATTGCATTGTCTTGCGACAGCAGCTCCTTTCACGGTATTCGACGACTGAGACCGTGATAAGGACACGCAGCAGCGGGTATCATTTTCTATTTTGTGAATGCAGCTATATGATGACCTCTCTTCATTCACCGATCTATATGTCTATTCCCAGAGATCCAGAAGTCTGTCCTCGACACCCTCGAGCACGTAGCGGTGCTCGATGACCTCGAGGTTCTCGGCCTCGTTCTGGAAGCCCTTGTCTGGATCGTCTTGGCCCGCGAGCGGGTTCTGGCCCATTTGCGCTTGCGCCATTTGTTGCGCGACTTGCGCCGCAGCTGTGAGGTGTCAGTAAGCTATGCTCGGGTACGTTGTGTCTTTGAAAAGGAGAGACTGTGACATACCACTGTTGCCCAGGATGAAGTTGTAAACGGGCTGCAATCCAAACAGGGTCAAGAAATACCACGACAGACTGCTGACCCATCTGACATCCAGATCCCTGGTTCCAACACCGGACTGCAGCATGGACTTGAATTGCGGCGTGAGCGGAAACGGCAATTTCACTACATCCCTTGGTCAGCAATTTTGTCCCTGCATCGAACGCAGCATCTACGCACTGATGACATATCCCGAGAAGAAAGCGTTGATCCACCCCATGATGACTGTCTGCGGGACCATCATGGCCACATTCCCCTTCATCATGCCCATCATGCCCTCCATAGCAGCTGGATCCGTCATGGGGTTGGGCCGCGGCTTGCCTCGACCCTCGCGGTCGGCGAGGAAGGTGCCGTCGTGGTAGGCGGTGACGAGGTAGTCTTTTCTGCGCGCGAACGAGGACGGCGAGATTTGTGCTGCGTTGGTGCGCAGGTTCACGCCGCGCATGAGAGAGCGCGTCTGGCGTTGTTGCAGGATTGGAAGTGGCTTGGGGGCTGTCTGGAGGAGTGTTGAGAGGTAGTGGCGCAGGACTCCAGTGAGGATCTGGATACATTAGACGGGTTGGATGAGGTAGAGAGACTGATATAGTACCATGACTACGGTGATGGGGAGTAGGATCCAGTAGCTGATGGTTGTTAGTTGTGTCTCGTTCTTGTGGACTTCATGTCGCTTACAACAGCGCTGGATCGCGGTGGATCGATTGCTCCACGGCTCCTGCCATCTTGACGACTGTGTACGTATTGTGGAAGTTAATAATTGTCGTTCGAAATGCGTGAGTGGGAGCGTGTAGAGCGTCAAGAAGTGCGAAGTGCTGAGGTCAACTTCGGAGGGAACGAAATCTGGGGAAGCTGCGCCTGTCGTTCAAGTTGCCAAGGATATCAATAGAAGCTGCCGCCATCATCCATGTTCTGATATACGTTGGCCATTGATCCATTGAGTGGAGCGCGCTCACTAGAACGCTTGATTATCATGTAACATGCCTACGCTTCTATTCCTGACTCGGACTAACCGCACCCAGGACCGTCTTCGCACTCCTGATCATCAACAAAGCCGGCGGTCTCATCTACAACCGGACCTTCAACCCGGGCCTCCAAAAGCTCAGCAGTAACGACTATCTCATTCTCGCCGGAACCTTTCACGGGATCCACGCCATCAGTCGCTCGCTCTCGCCCAATCCACCACCACCAGCTCCTCCAGGTTCGCGGCAGACGCCGGCAACAGGCATCCAATCACTCGAATCGTCGCATTTCAGACTCACGTGTTTCATGACGGCGACAGGAGTCAAGTTCCTACTGGTCACGAGTCCAGAGCAGCCGAATACGGAAACCGTGGTCAGGAGATGCTACGAGATCTATGCCGAGACGGTGATGGGGAATCCGTTCTACAGTCTGGAGATGCCGATCAGGGTGGACAAGTTCGACAGAGGCCTCAGTGGATATCTGGTGAGGCCTTGAGGGAATTGATTTGAATCAAGCAAAGAAAGACATCGCGTGGTATTGATACAGTCCTTTCGACTGAACGGACCACCGGCCGCCATGCCGCTACAGACGATTTCCAGAGAGCAATCGCGTCGGGTTCAAGGGCAGGCTGAAGTGGTAGCTCTGCTCTAGAGACATCGCTCACTGGCCAGGGAGAGAGCGCGTCGCCCGTGCCATGAGGTGCAGGTCACATAACGGACCATCTATTGGCGGCTTCGAGAAGTCGGTACAGGCTTTACAGAAGGCAGCGCCAGGAACCAAAAGCGAGACGGCATAAGGCAGACAAGCAGCCGATAGGCCAGGACAGAGCGTGGATCCTGATATCAACGGACTCGGTCATCCAAGAGGCCTTCGTAGAGAGAATCGCGCAGGCGATAGCGAGAATTGAAAGCATGCTACAACGACGGATGAGAGCTGTTATGAATGGAAAACAAATCTCGATTCGAAGCAAGTGCAAAGTCGTTGATACCATAAAGCGCGATTGATCGATCCAAGTGAGAGAACCCTCTGTACCGATTCCACCAATCAATATCTACAGTCCTCCTCTCGTTGCCTGTCGCGAGTAGCCTCGTGGTCGTCGGCGTCGCTCGCTTCCCGTGCGCACCGGTCTCCTATATCGTCGTCGCTTCTGCACCCTTCTCGCTATTATCCAATCGTATCCAAGCCATTGCTTAACAGCACATCTCGGCGCACTCGGAGCAGTCAGCACTGGGTGAAGGTTAGTATCGTCGTCAGATCTCCAAGGTTGCTACCACTTACCAGCACTCGCAACCTTCTTCGCATACGAAGCAACAGCAGAGTGCTGCGAGACAGGCCTCGATGCAACCCCGGTCCTTCTTCTGGCGCTGCTGTGGAGGTGGCGGTCCCTGTTGGTAGCCCATCTGAGATGCTAGTCAGTGCATGTTCTCTCGAGAAAGATTTCATAGGAAAGCAGTGTGCATCCCGTCTCTTGTCGAGTGTTTGCGACCGTAGGGGAGATGGAGAGGACTGACCTGAGGTTGTTGCTGGTATCCCTGTTGTGGAGGATATCCTTGTGGAGGGTATCCCTGCTGATATTGTGGCTGGCCGTAACCTTGTTGAGGGGCGCCGTACTGTGGTTGTGGTGCGCCGTAGTATCTGTAAAGTGATCAGCGAAAGACGTCGCGAAGAGCTGAGCAAATGCGCTTTGTCCGAAGAGATGGTCGCATTGCTTTTGATTCGACCTACGCTTGTTGAGGCTGCTGAGGCGCGCCGCCGTAGTATCCTTGAGAGGCCATTGTGAGATATCTGAATGCGAAGGGAGTTCTTGGTTGGTATGGAGAGTGCGATGGATGATTGGAGAAGGGAAATGAGGATGATTAAGATGGGAAAGTGCACTTGAAGATCAGATGGCGGACTTCACCGAGCGTTGCACCGCAATGTGATTGAAGGGAAGGGCTGTGTTGTCGTGGCGCCGATCTAGACCACGTGAGCCACCAAGCTCCCGTCCTTCAAACATGAGCTGACGACCGAAGGCTTGACTCGTATTGGCATTCGTTGCTGTCATTCATTCGGTCTGTCCGTGCAACCAATTGTCATCACTGTAGGATATCTGTACCGATTGCGTATTCTACTCTTTGCAGTCGTCTTCTGAAGGTCGACCGCATCATGTTTTTGTCAGTATGTCGGGCAAAGCCACAGAAAGTCGCGACACAGCCACACAGTAGATTACGCCGCCTGACTGGCGGTGCGCCTGATCACCTAAGTCAGCAGTCAAACGTAGGTACGCCATCCAAATTTCAATACGTATCGGCGAGGCTTGCCCTGAGTAATGCATCTTGTTTCAAGGGCGATATCGAAGAGAACATGGGGTCCGTTGCGAATACTTTCTACTGCGGCACATGTATTCGTAGCAAGAACATGAGAGCTTCAAGTCTAATACTGTTCATAGTATAATCTATAAGCGATGGATTCCTGCATTTGTCTCCTCATCACCTGGTATTATCCTCGGAAAGCTCATCAATGTGCTGCCGTCCCGCCCATCGTAATGCAATGCAGCATTGTTCCCTTCCTTGTCCTCAACACTGGTAACAAGTGTGTTATATTGATATCAAAAGACTCGTGCGCCCAATGCCAAAGATGCTCAACCCATAACTCCTGTGCCTAGTTGATTCCAGCTGTCGGTCACAACCGCCTGGTGTGGTATCTCCGTCAAAGCGTGTCGAGAGTAAGCGAAAAATATAAAAACAAATCGTAGCCGAAAATTGGAGAAGTACCATGAGAGATCAGACATGGAACTCCCCACATTGAAATTTGGCAGCCACCATCACCATCAGCTCTGGACTAACGCATCTCATAGCTCGAGCGTGGTGGCGGAGCTCCGTACTCGACACCTTGCATGGCTCCTGGCGGCGGCATTGGCGCATAGTGGTGTTGAGGTGGGTGGCTCATGGGTGGCAGCCCAGGATGCGGAGCTTGACCGTTGGCGGCGTGGCTGTGCTGCTGCGTCAACTGTGAAGTGTACTGCCCGTAGATGTGAGGCATGCTTGGATCCAGTCTGCGAAGCCGTTCGTGCATCACATGTATTTCTGTCCGCAACTGATCGTTCTCCTTTTGGTATTCGCGTGCGTATTCTGCCTCGGTACTGATCTGGCTCAACCTGTTGCGCATGTTGTGCTCACTTGTCTGTACGGTTTTGATGTGCTCGATAGCTGTAATGAACGCATCAGCAATCCCGATTGAAATTGGGGGGAAAAGGGTTCGAGCTTACCTTTGCTAAGAATTTCCCACTTGCTGGCTTTTGCACCTCCATTGGCCGGAACACACTTGTTGAGCTCTTCGAACAGATCCTTCATCTCACTGCGACGCTTCCTCTCGGCAAGCTTGTGGCTGACGCGAAGCTCTGGCGTGCGGCTGTAATTGCCTCCTGCCCCGCCGGCTTCTTCGTTCTGGAGCAGAGACACTGCTCTATGCTGCATCGAGTGATGATGTGTCGAGTGATCTGACTTGGCGTCGCCTATGATTTTCTGGAAACCCATGCCTTCCTCAAAGCGCTTCTGTCCAGGCGGCATAATGCTTTCGGAAAATACACTACTTCTCACGGACGAAGGGGCGGCAAAGCTGCTCTGTCTGGACATGTTGTGGCTGGTCGATGAATCACTGCTAGATGTTCGTCGTTCCTCCCGGGTCTCTTCCGGTATGGTGCTGTCCGGAAAGGCCCAAGGGTAACCCTGGGTTGGTTTGGCCGCTGTAGGATCTGGTGCACCAGGTACTCTCGCGCTACCGATTATTGGCGGAGCGATTCGTGGACCAGACTGAGATGCCGAGCGCAGCGACGAACGACTTCCAAGTGGTGAAAGTTGTGATTGTCCATTCGGTCTGCGAAGACTTGCTGCCAAGGAGACCTGAGATCCGTTCCTGCTCTCGTATGGCGAGGCCGGGTTGTTGATTGCTAGATTGGTAAATCCATGGTGGAATCTGCTGTCGACACTACTTCGACGAGATTCTTGGTATTGAGCTTCAACGCTCGAGCGGTTCTGGTTGCCATTCTCGAATCCTTGGTTGATCGACGGTAGGGTATGGGCAGGTCTGATTGATGTTGGTGTATTCGGGATCGAGTTCCGTGATTGAGAATCATCTGGATTGAGAAGAGTCGATATATTTGCGTTGTTGAGAGAAGAATCTAAATTGTCAGTATCTTTAGTATTTTCGGTCCACGAACAGCAAGATAAACGTCACCCGGGTTGATGATGGCTAGTCATCGCACCGAGCAAAGTACGATTACAAGCATAGAGGAACATGGGACTCACGTTTGCTATGAGGATTCGGCCAAGTACCAGAATCTCGAGATGGAAGTGTTTGTGTGTGTTGACCTAGTGGCGAGGCCTGTGAGGTTGGAGGGAGACCATTGGTCAGCGAGCTTATCGAGGGCAATGTTTGATTTGGGGAGTGTTGCTGATGGTGAGCAGCTCGAGGGTTGACTGGTGACTCCATTGTGAATGGCTTTGAGCCCGTAGTAGTCGTCGCAAGTAACTAGGTCGAGGTGGCAATTCCAGCTAGAAGAGAAGAGGCGATAGCGGGTTCGGCGGTGTGCTATAAGAGGGGAGGGGTGGGCGCTGCCAAGTCGTCAGTACTATGTAATATTGGTTTCTCGAAGCACACGCAGGGCGGAATCGGAGACACATCACACCTCACCACGCGGTTTGCAACGAGGACTGGTAACGTCCAAAGTCCAGTGGTAACGCGAGGCCAGCACAGCGAAACGAACGTTGAACGTACCTTGGAAGGGTTGAAAAATTACTCTTCCCAGCGTGCCTTTCAGACAGTGATTCAGATGAGTGGGGACAGATAGAGGTGGTCGACTTGAGCTGACAGGGCGGAGAGGGGGATTTGGCGAAAACGGACGAGGCAGCCGCAGCGGTTGGTTATGGTCGAACGCACGTTAGACAGCTGGACAGCGGCCGCTGAGATTGAATTCAGTCGAGAATAAGCAAGGAACGTTCAACGCTGCCGTGCGTCCAGGCAATTAGTTTGAGCGGGATGAGGTATTGACCACGATGGCGGCGTTATTTGTATCGCGAATGTCTTTGGTCAGCCGTTGGAGGCAGTAGGTATGGAGAATTGCGATTCGTCTGACTCGAGCGCGACGCAGCGATTGAGATGGCTTTCAGTTTCCTTTGCGGAGCACAGATGCCTGAGGTAAGTGCGTGATGTCGATAGAATGGAGTCAACTGCAGAAGCCCTAGAATTGTGATTGGGCAACACTATCGTCGCAAAGTTCAGAGGTCGATGGAGCTGAATGTGGGTGTGAGCAAGTTTGTCGGACAGGCTCGAAAAGAAAAAGGTAATGTTGGCTGTCAAACGTCTCGTGCCATGTCCTTGGTGCGGCAAATGATGGAGTAGAAGTTATGGGAAAGGCTGAGATTCCTTATTTCCTTTGTTTCCTCGAAGGTGTGCCTTGCATGCAGAGTGACTGTACGACGAAACGGGAGATGTAAGTTAGAGGCGTGAGCGATTGGAGAAGCGACGACGCGTGCACCGACACTGGGAAGATTGACGATCTGAGCAGATGACGAATAATGTTGCAGTGCGGACCCTGGTCAGAAGAGCCTAGTATCAATGAGCGAAGGTGTGTGGGTTGATGTTGACCGTCGACCGGGCAAGGTACAGGTCAGGTAACTCAAAGGAATTGAAGAGAGCGGGGAATAAGAAAGTTGATGCTTGTCTGTCTTCAGTAATCCAATGTTCGAGGCAGAGGCAGTTATGGGAAGGAACGCATGCTGAAATGCCGCTAATAATGCGAGCGTGAGGGCCCCGGGTTCTTGGACCGACTGCCGCCTTTACGGTACTGGTACGGTAGGTACTGAGGTGGACAGCACGGCGGCTTGGCCTGGTCTTACCTGTCCACTCGTTGCCTCCTTCCTCGGTTCGTTTGCTCGCTCCTACGGAATACGGAATATTATCATGTTTTCCGTGGATATGCAAATTTAAGATTCGTGATACTCGAGCGTGTACCGTACCTTTGATCGTCAGGTTTGTGCTAGGGCGAGCAGATCGACATCTTGGGAAAGCTGTAGCACGTGTACTGTACGCTTGGCCTGCCGCCCCGTTATCTAGTCCCTTTGTGGCAGTCACGATAATCCCGGCACGCGTTTCAGTTCGGTACATGTGAAATAACAAAGCCGCTGCTTCTGTCCGGAGCAGCGCTGCTCTACGTTGATGACGAACCACATAGACCATGAGAAGTCAAATTTGGGAATGATGGCCATGAAGAGAAAACAAAGCCACTAGCAGAAAGATTCAATCGCTCGCAGTGTAGGAAGGCACGTAGCACAAAAGCTAGGGCAATGTATCGTGGTGCAGAAGGATATGCTTGGCACTGATCATTGCGCAACATGACTCGAGGTTGCAACTCCACCTCGAGCTGACTCGCTACCAATCTACAATCGGGGCCAGAAGTTGTGCCCCCAAACAGCAGCTCTAATAAAGCCTTCCACGCAGCTTGCGGGACTTCCGTATAAGCATTCAAGAGGTCTCGTTGGAGTCTCGCCCCGATGTATGTGTCTTACAACCCCTACAAGCTGATGCGCGAGTGGTGCAAGACCTCAGTACAAATTGTCATGCTGGTCTGCTATGATTTATCGTTTGCGACGTTTGAAGCGGTTCAAACACAATGCTAACGTGGCTCGCTCTTCATTGACAGCCATGTTCCAAACTCAGTGGTCTCCGACTGGGCGCCGTTACTCACGAGTCATATACATGGCACAGCGAGATATACAGTACACGAGCACGACCGATTTGCGAAGAAGGCTTCCAACGATAACGAAGTCACGATATCACATGTCTGAGACGCATGGCCGCTCATTAGACAATGATGCCTCGAGGTGTAAGTAAGTCATGTTCGTTGAGAAAATCTACATTACTTTTGTGAACCCCATGGAGGTTTGGCTTTTAGATGGTGCGACATTGAGCAAATTACCTGCATCTGGAGACGCCTTGATATCGACTCGACCATCCACGACGCGACTAAAAGTCACCTTGCAGAACGACTCCCAGACCACCAGCTACACGCTGCCAGGCAAGTATTCGCGGACACGGTCACTACGCAGCTTTAGCTTTGACTGTGGTGCATGTTGCATCACAATACCCAATCTGCAGGAATAGACGCCGTCACACGACTGCATACTATACCATGCTTCAACAGGTTTTCTCTAGCCCTGTGCATCTTGTTTGACACCTTTCCATGTTTTTCGAGACGCTTCCGCACACTTTCAGTCGTCGTGGCCAGGGTGTCAACCACATGCTTCCTGCCGTCCAGTGTACCATTGAGCGTCATTTTATACAGCCACAATCATCCGGCTTTATACCTTGTACCACGACCTGAAACTCATGAAGCGTTCACGTCACAGGAGTGGACATCTGACCCCGCCCATGCAGTCCGTAACCTGGTTTCTGGAGGACTTGAGTCGCACAAATTCTCCGCCGACTGAGGTCGGATGCTTGACCGTGTCCTTGCACTCGTTGTGCTCCCAGATTTAAATGAATTCATGGTGCATTCATCCACTGATTGCACAGTCACGGCCCGGCGACGTAAGTCATCTATGCCCTGACATTGGTCATGCGGGGGAATAAACTGCGTGGGAAGTCTGCGGCCTTCTCAATTCTCACATGTACGTCCGAATGGCGGCCTCCAATCAAGTTCCAGGGATACGTATTACGAATTCTCGAGTTGCTTTCAGCCGCTGTCTGACAATCAAGTTCTTGTCATACGACGATACGAAGGTCATCGGGGTCCTGGACCTCACCTTTGACAACGCAAGACCACGACTTGTGGCTGACTCTGTGTCAATAAAGGTGCCGAGGTTTCTGGGGTCATAAGAGACTTGACTCGTTTCTCGAGATGGATCTGCCCCTCATTTTCGGTCGGGTGCCTGAATCGCACGTCTCCCCGGCCTGCCAAGCCTCAAGACGGTTCTGAGTCTCCATACCTAATCCACCAGCCTGGACAAATCTCGGTGTGGCAGCACTTGTACAACAATACGAAAACAACCTTCTGTCGGCATGGTGTCTACCGGATGTCGATCCATCAGAGTAATGACAATTAGAGGGCGGAAACGTGGAATGTGGTTCTCCTCGCGTGGGCCCAAGACCGGAGAAACAATATCGAAAAGGATCATTTGGCATGGACGATCATCATTGCACCATGTGAGAACGAAAAACAGACTTTGAAGTCGAGCTGGTCGACACGAGACGGCACTTCATATTTGTAAAGATCGTCCTCTTGGCTCATGTACACTGCGACGATCTTGCCTCGAACACCCGGAGACCACACGTTCAGGTCGTTCATTGCTTGTCGACGCGAATTCGCCATTTAGTGATCGCCATGCCACGCCGGAGCTGCGGAACCCCGTACGATAAACGGCAAGGAACGTCGCCAGCTCCTTATGCCGGAATCTACTTATGAACGGCTGCCTGACCGGGCCGGGCTGCTTTCGCCGAGTTATGCCGTCAGCAGCACGCCTTTGTCACGCTGTTGTCACGTTATCAGATGATCACGACGATCTCCTTCGTGTGGTCCGACTGTGGCCGGCGCCGGACCACTTGGCTTGTCACATGGTGAGCTTACTCGAGACTGCATTTTCATCCTTTTGCAATGCGATCTTGACATGCACGCACGTCGTTGACACGATTGGAACGTGGCTGCTGCATGTTGCCTATTGTGGAAAGTATATCAACCGCCACTCACCGTGCCTCAGCCCAATCTCACCAGGCACGGTATCATGCATGACATATTCGCCGTCGATCGAGGCTATTTACAGAAAGACCACTGCTTTCCCCTATGAACAACAAGCCGCGTGGCATGGGCTTACGATAACAATGCAACTGTGGTGGCAGCCATATGCATGTATCGAAAGGCATCCGGCTCCGCAGGGGGGAACATACGAGACAATAGAATGTAGGTTCATACACTTCTCGCTACATTTAAAAGGACGCACTATTTATAGATCGGGAATATGACCAGGCCTTGACTACACCCGCCGGAAGACATGCAGCTGGAACCTCATATTCTCAAGACTGCCTGGATACGTCAGGTTGTCATCTAGTCTATGCTGCTTCATTCTCTCCCCTGTCGTCTTCTCCCATCTGGGCGTCTGCTTCTCTTCCTTGTCGTCATCTTCAATATTATTTTTCTGGGGTTTGCCTAGAAGAACGCGATCAAGCAGCCAGTCCATTGGATAAGATGGAGGAGGATCTTCCGAGGAATCATTCGACTGGATGTTTGACACGGCAGGCGATGAACAAGCATCGATACTGTCGATCACAACCAGTAAGCTGCCTTCGGGTACTAGCATGTCCAATTTGCGCAGCGAAGCCGTTGTCTTGGGTATTGAGGTCGTGTATAGGTCGTTCAGTGTCAAGAAAAAGGTAACCACGAGAGGCTCGGACCCAATCGTTCTCTTCAGGTCTTCGGTCCCGAGGATGAGGATATCGGCTTGATGGAACGTCGTAGTCAGACCGTTGGGACCGAGGAATGCAGCGTTCGATGCTCGCGCGGAGGCACTGGCGTATTTCGAAAGCGTAGGTGGTGTTTCGATCCCAGTCTCTAGTTTCGATATCACGGATGACCAATCTGCAATGTCTATGAGGTGAAGATCCAAGACAGGCGACGATGCTTGAGACGTGATAGGAGTCGCCGGTTCGCCTGACTCCGGCTGTTGTGGTCTGCCAGCAGCGCTTGGATGAAGATGTCGTATCAATCCTGCAAAAGCCATGATTTCTGCCGCGCCTCCACCGAAACAGATAACCCTGGCAGGTTCGCTCTGCGAGGTGGGCTCGAGTAACGTCTTGACCCAGGGCTCATCCTGCCACTGATCACATATGCAAGCCAGCACATTCGCATACGCCACGCTCCGACTAGGTGACCATCTCAGTGCATAGCCCTCCTTGAACTCGTCGCTTCCGAACGCCTTTTCCAGATCTCGGTCCAGCAATGCCTCATTGACTTCGTGCAGCGTGCCCTTCCAGCTCTCGAAATCCCTCGAGACCAGAAACGCATCTCGAAAAATGTTCAAGATCAGTTGTTGAAGGTCAATTGGGAGTCTTTGTTCCTGGATCACGGCCGTTGGCTTCGAGGAGGCGGCTGCTGTCTGTCGAGGTGCTTTTTTCTTGACATATCCAGATCCTCGCCATTCGGGCTTCTGCAATGGGGTCGGAGCGGGAGCTTTTGCAGCACCACTATTCGGAAGAGGGCCATGCTTTCTCTGCGACTGAGCTTGTCTGTCGTATTGGCCCATGCTCGTATGTTACTGACCAAAATGCCAGTGAGGTAGGAAGACACTGAATCTATAGAATGATATCTGACTGAAGTGAGAAATTTCTGGCTTGGAAGTTCTCCAACAAGATCATACACGTTGCCCGGCGAAGTAACCACAATTCCACTGGAAAGTTTGCGGCAATACACCTACCATGATTTAGAGGACCATCTCTTGTCATCAAATTCAGATACTATGTCTATCTAGCAGCATCCAATTGGATGATCAACCTGTCCTCATACAAGTGCTGGCCTGTTCGAATTTACTGCAGAAGAGCTCCTGATGACGCAGTCTTGGCGATAATTTGTGGTCGATTTTATTGCTCCGCGCAGACAGAGACAATAGCATATTTCGCAAATGCAACATAGACATATACAACATGAAAAGAAAGCATGAAGCGGCCAATGGTGCTCCTAATGGCGCCAAAAGTAAGGTACCCAAGACGGAGACCACTATCAAAGACCAATTCCACTCCGATCTGTTCTCCACGAAGACTGTAAAGTCTTATAAAAAGTCCTACGCCGAGTCCAAGCCGTACGTAACGCATGTTCTGGAACATCGTATGCGCCGACTAATGCTTTGTAAGATACCTTCATACGGTCGTCCAACCCCTTATCTCAGACCAGCTCCTTCGCTCTGTTCGCCAGGAAATCCTTGACAACATCCATTTCACACCCAAGGAGACCGATATCTACAAGATCCATCAGTCAGGCGACCTCGCGAACTTGTCTGGATTACCAGACGATGCGCTCAAACGCTTGCCCTCGCTCCTCCAGCTGCGAGATGCCATGTACTCTCCCGACTTTCGCGCCTGGGTCACTGAGGTTTCGGGTTCCGGCGCGCTTTCAGGGAAGAAGACGGATATGGCTGTGAACGTATACACTCCCGGCTGTCATTTGCTCTGTCATGATGATGTTATTGGAAGTCGAAGAGTCAGCTATATCCTCTATCTCACCAATCCCGACATACCCTGGAAGGATTCTTGGGGCGGAGCCTTGCGACTGTATCCTACGAACATGGAAAAGGCCGAGGATGGAAAGGAGCTGAGGATACCACATCACGAATGGAACAAGATAATACCTCCTGCATGGAACCAATTGTCCTTCTTCACCGTACAACCTGGCCACAGCTTTCATGACGTTGAAGAGGTGTACAAGCGCGCAGATGGTGAGAGTGACGAGGACGGCGGACGCGTGAGAATGGCAATCAGTGGATGGTTCCATATCCCGCAGGAGGGAGAAGAAGGGTACGAGCCTGGACTTGAGGAGAAACTTGCTGAGCGCAGTTCGTTGCAGCAGCTGCAGGGTAAAGATGACGCTTTGGACCTACCGCAACCGAAGTGGATCGATACCGCAGAGCAAGATGAGGACGAAACAGCAGATCAGCTTACGGAGAAGGATCTCGACTTCTTGCTGAAGTTCATGACACCGCACTATTTGACACCAGACACGGTCGACGAGCTTTCAACACTTTTCCTGGATGAGTCGAGCTTACAGTTAGCGAACCTGCTCTCCAAGAAGTTCTCCGAGCGACTCAAGACTCAGATCGAGGCATCTGACAAGGATGATGAGCTCACAAAGAACTGGAAGACAGCACGGCCACCGCACAAGCATCGTTATAATTTCAAGCAGCCGCAGACGAGCAAGGGCAAAGCGAGCAAGGACGACAATGCGTTGCGCGAGCTCTACGACGAACTCTTGCCAAGTCACGCCTTCAGTAAATGGCTGAGTCTGGCCACTGGTCTCACTCTCGGAAAGAGCAATATCTTAGCAAGGCGCTTCCGACGAGGTCTGGACTATACACTGGCGACCGCACACGAAGACGAAGACGCGCAACTCGAATGGTGTCTCAACCTCACGCCATCGAAAGGCTGGATTGCGGACGAGGAGACAGAGGCGCAGGACGGCGAGGGCCAAAGCAACGGTCCTAATGGCCTCGACAAGAAGAAGAACAAGGGCAAGCAACCCGAAGTCGAGGACAAAGGCGAAGAAGATAACGTCGGCGGCTACGAACTGTACATGGCAGGAGACGACGCCGACGACGATGACGATGATGCCGGAAGCGACCACGGTGTCGAGATACCAGCCGGGGCCTCGGCGACTGGTGGCGGAAACCGGCGCGTGGTGAAACAGAAGAAAGCCGATCCGGCCATCTACAAAGCGAGCATGGACGAAGAGGACGATGGGATCCTCTTCAGCAACCCGGCTGCTTGGAATACCATGAGCATTGTGCTTCGCGATCAGGGCACGCTCAAGTTTGTCAAGTATGTTAGTAAGGCTGCGAGGGGTGATAGGTGGGATATCACTGGCAGTGTGCAAGTTCTTGATGATGATGATGATGATGATGATGATGATGATGACGATGATGATGGCGATGAGGGTGTTCATGGCGCTGGTGCTGGCGCTAGAGAGGACGAAGATGAAGGAGACGAAGATGGAGATGAAGACGCGCAAAGGGAGAATGAAGAGAATGGAGAGGCGGACGGTGAAGAGGAATGGAAGGGTTTCGAGGACTGAGTGATGCTAGAATATTCTCAATAACGAGATACATGACATGTCGTCCAAGTCTCCCTTTCTCACTCGAGCGCCCTAAGCCTTTGCGCGTCAATCCGGAGAATGTTCCTAGCGTCAACTTTCTTGTAACTGCAGGAGAAGCGGTGACACATCATGTCCATCAGTCATGGGCCGACAGAGGCCTCTATCAGGGTTACGGACCATCTGAGACTACGAACATCTGTACTGTTAGCCCTGCTGTCGAAAAGGACTATGCAATCAACAATATCGGTCCAGTCTTTGAGAATACTTCAGGATTTGTTCTCAAACCTTTAAAAGGGTTTCAAGTGCTGCCTGCAAAAGCATAGTCTTGGTCCTGATATTCGCCACAGGGCCCATTCCCAATAACCCAGGCATCCGGCTGATAGCTAGTGGAGAAGCCGGGATTGGTGGCACCCGAACCACACTGGCCTTGCGCCACGTTGCTCAAGGCGACTATTAGGCACGGGCCAGTTGGAAATCCGACAGTAGCCTGACTCCCATAACCATAGCAACCTCCAGTCGTCTGACAGGCCACGCAGCAGTCGTACGCCGAATGACTATCGCCTGCGTAGGTGAAGCCGATAGGGTAGCCGTTAAGTTGGAAGATTCCCTTGCCGTTGACGCTGGAGACCATGTTATTGGCTGCGCAGGCGGCATAGGTTGTGGCGCTGGGTTGAAGCTCAATGATGGTGGTTGTGCTTGAGACGCTGGTCATAGGAGTGGTTGTTGTCTGGAGGATTGAGGTAGTCCCAACTGTGGTGAAAATTGTTGTTGTGGCGTCAATCTGGATCTCCTCAGTTATGACAGTAATGATAGATGTGGCTGTGATGGTACTGATTGGTGTGGGGGCTGTGATGGTGGAAACAGTAGCAGCGGTCTTCGTGATGGTACTGGTCTCGAACACGTTCACCAGTGCACCACATGTTACGCTCGAAGGGTATAAAGCCGGCGAGAACACAGGCTTCCCGTTTTCGATAGAGCATATCTGCGACTGAGGGGCTCGATTGGCGATGCGACCTTGACGTTCTTCTGCTTTCTCTGGTATAGCGCGCTTGGCGGGATATTGAGACTGTAGCGGTACAAAGCCGCTAGGTGTGGGGACCGTTGTGGTCGGTGTCACTGACGACGTTACATCAAAGACAATGACAGATGTGACTGTGTCTGATTAGATAATATCAATGCGATGCGTACGAGAGGACCTGCCTGTTGGTAGAGTAATGGTCGATGTTTGCGTAGTCGTCTCGGTACTGGTGCTCGTGAAAGTGTCCGTTTGTTGCGGATTGCTTATTGTGATACGCTGAACACTGACTTGAGTGGTAGTAATCGTGGTCGCCGCAGGAGTAATGGTAGTCAATGGAGTAGAAGTAATCGATTGATAAACGTTCCAGGTGAAGGACAGTGCGTATGATGTAGTCTTAACAGTCGACTGCGACCTTTTCCCGAGCTTAGTGAGGCATGTAGACACGATATTGGTGCTGTCGGCCGACACGGTGGAAGCAAGCGCTAGAAGCGCAGCAAAAAAATGGTATTTCATTGTGCTGAAGTAAAGAAAGCCTGATATCGAGACGTTGACAAGTAAAGAGAAATAACATGTCAGAAGGAAAAATGGCCAACCTTTATGTTTATGCTATGTTTTCAGGTCCTTCCAGGTTCCATCGAGAGGTGAAATATATATACAGGGGGCCAGCATCTCAGCTACGCCACGACGGCGCAGCGCGCAAATGAAAGAATCAAGTTCAGGGCGGTAAACGCCTATACAACACAATGCATGTATCGTAATATCATTAGCGAGCCGTATTGCGTCGTTAAGATGGGGCTGACAGTATCCGATATCCCAATGGGGACTTTATTGGATGAACGTGGTGCCTCCGCTGAACTCCTGAAGACGGTTCCTTGCATAGACTATATGCCGACAGATTTCAGCTCCTCTGTACAGCTGGTGCAGCGTGGAAATCTTGACAGTTTGACAGCCACGAGCTGAACTGGCGGGGTCTAGACTAACGTAGTGAACCGCTTTGTGCGCCACGGCCCTTTGTGCATACAGCAGAATCTGTGGTCAAATACGGGACGTGTTTTGAGCACTTCATCCTAAATAGAGGTCGAGTAGGAAAAAGTGAGTGTTTGAACAAAGATGGCATGAAACGTACCAGCAGATGTCGTTGTCGGATGTCGGGAAGGAATCATCACTGTGCCTGCCGACGTCAGCGACGCTAGCCAAATCTGACAAATCCATCTTGGAATCATCGAACGATGGCTCGACCGGAGGACATCTCCATGTCGGTTCCCTTGTGTCATACCTATCCTCTTCTAAGCATTGGGAAATACAGAGGCAGAGAATCATCTCAGCACGCGAACACCAATTAGATAGACTTGGACTCAACAGCATACAATCGTCAATCGCCTGCATCCGATCCGACGTCTTCGACGCTTCTTACAGCATAAGGAATCAAGGAAAAACATATATTCTCCCTGGCCTCGGATAAGGAGTCGAAATAGATCGACGCGTGTGCTCGAAGTACCAGACTTTGTGGTTCCAGGTTCCTCAAGTCGGATGCCTCAAAATGGCCACGCTCCGGATGAGCAGACTGCGCTGCTTCAAGCACCTCCAACCACGGTAGATGCTTCGAACGAGTCGATTGAACCAGAAGCATTGGCCAAGGAGGATGCTCCAGCAAGGATATCAGTCATCCGAGGAACGCTATGTGTCGTAGCATTGGGCTTCTTGATCCTGCTTCAAGGTATGTGGCACGACAGACCCGGTTTCGCCATGGTTAACCATGCACCCTACCCTGTACACGAATGTCGCTGACTGATCTGCCAGCTACAAACATATCTCTCCTGACCGTATCTCAATCTGCCATTGCAGCAGATCTAGATGCCTTTGAGCAGACCAGCTGGTTTACATCGGCCTATCTCGTACGTCTCAAACATGGACCATGATCCCGATCACTACTCATACTGCTCCCAGATCGCCATGTCCTCGACATCTCCCATCAATGGCAAACTCAGCCAGGTCTTCACACCACGTATCTCCATCTTCGCCTCCACAATCATCCTCGGACTGGGAACCTTGCTCACTGCATTCTCGGAGTCATTCATCACGTTCATCGTCGGTCGTGCTATAACCGGTATCGGAGCCGCAGGTATCTTCACTGTCAGCATCATCATCGTAATCGAGCTGTCCAGTGCAAAGACGCGCGGACTCTTCATGGGCCTTCTCAACAGCGGGTACACGATTGGAGTCGCTGGCGGCGCAACACTTGCTGGCGCAATACTTCCCTCGACTGGCTGGCGCGCATTGTTCTGGCTACAAACACCAGTTTCTATCGTCGCAGGTCTTGTATTGTTCATCGCCATGCCACGGAAATTCGCACTTGGCAAGGAAGATAAAGGCAGTATGCTTAGCCAATTAGGCCGCCTCGACTACTTCGGCGCATTAAGCTTGGTACGTTCTATTCTGCACCATCAACGAACCCACTAACACCACCCAGACAGCCTCAATAGTCCTCTTCCTCTTCTCTCTATCCTCCCCAAGCGGCATCCCAATCCTGCCCATAATCGCCTCACTAATCATCCTCGCCGCCTTCCTCCTCAACGAGATCTACCTCGCGCACGACCCCATAATCCCGATCTCGCTGCTGCGCTCGCGCGGCCTCCTCTTCACCTGCCTCGGCACAGTCGGCTACATGATGTCGCGCTGGACGATCCTCTTCTACACACCGACGTACGCAATCGCAGTACGATCCTGGTCGCCATCAGCCGCCGGCAGCATCCTCATTCCGACCAACGGCGGCTTCGCCATCGGCGGCCTGCTCGTCGGATGGCTGCACATCCGCCGCCACGGCAGTTTCTACATCCCGAGCCTGGTCGTGTACGCGCTGTTCCCACTCACGCTAGTCGCGTTGGCCATGATCGCGTCCACTCACGATGGCTCCGTTGTGCTGTATGTCGCCATCGTCTTCCTCAATGGCTTCGTCACGGGCGCCGCGCTGAATTATACCCTCGCGCATCTGCTCCATCTCACGCCGACGGGCACGCATTACGTCGCGACGAGTCTGATCGCTACGTTCCGCGGCTTCGCGGGATCGTTTGCCTCTGCGATTGGTGGCGGGCTGTTCACGAGGGTGCTGAAGGAGTCGTTGACGAGGCAGTTTGGGGAGCACGGGATGGCGCGCGAGGATTTGGTCAGGCGACTGCTGGGTAGTCCGGCGTTGGTACCTGGTCTGGACGGCGTGGAACATGAGGTCGCGGTGCAGGGATACCAGGAGGCGCTTAGGGCGCTGTGGCTTGCTGCTGCGGGACTTGCGGCGCTGATGGTGATTGTGCAGGCCGGTACAGGATGGAAGGGAGCGAAGGAAGACAAGATCATCGAGGATGAGACGGATAGACTTGCGGAGAGGAGATCGGAAGAATAGACTAGAGACGTGTCAAATCTATCAGCGGATCTAGGAAGAACACTTTGGTGCCTCACACGTTCTGTATTCCACGTATATATGTGTGTTGCCCAACATTCGTAATCGCATCATACTGTCCAAGATACAAGAGAAGAGTGCAGTGTCAAGTAGATTCCTGGAACTTTTGGATTCGTTACGCTGCGTAAGATATCTATGCGACGGTCTTCTCAATCATCTCAATGCCGTACTTCTCCTTCAGCTCGATTCTGAGCGGGTCGGCAATGGCCGGGCTCATTGGCGCAATGACACCCCTCTCGCTGATCTTGCCGTCGAGGACTTGCATCACAGCAACGGCGCATGGAACACCGACCAACTTAGCCATGGCGCTGTAGCCCTTTGGATCACCGTACTCGCAGAGAGTCGATGTCCTGGTCTCCTTCTTGCCGTTGGCGAACTCAATGTCGAACTTGTGCTGCAGCATGACAAAGTCGCGCTCGCCCTCCTCGTACTGCATCTTCTTCTCCAACACGGCGCAGATGGTGTCGATTGGAGTACCGCGGGGCTCGATCTTGGCGTCGGAGAAGATGCCGAGCCACCTGAGACCGGCGATGATGCGGTCCTTCTCTTCGTTGTCGGCGAACTTGGTCTTGGAGCTGATGGCCCAGATGAGGTCGCTGTAGATTGTTAGTCTTTGGCCACACTACTGATACCGGAACGATTGACTCACCTCTCGTTGTTGTCCTTGGCACCCAAAACCTGAGCTGTAGCCTCCTTCCATGTCAACACTGGCTGATCGTGAACTTCCTTCAAAGCTGGGTGCTCCTCCTGGCTCAGGAAACCCATGTCGACCAATGTGCGAATGAACTCTGGGAAACCCTGGTATCTGAGGGTACCACGGATGATGGTGTCGGCCTCTGGAATCATGTATCTGCCCTTGTATGGGGTAGAGTCACGGTTTGGGTATGCGACAAAGGCGTATCCTGGGTAGATGAAGTATGGCTTGGCGTGACCCATGAGCTTGTCACCTGGAATATCCACAATCTCGCCATCCTGGTAGTATCTGGCAGTGTTTTGCAAGGCGAGCAAGACACCTCTGCTGCTCCAGGAGAACTTGTATCCGAGAGGGTTGTCACTGGCCTCTGGTGCTGGCAAACCACCACAGTAGCTCAAGAAACCTGTGATCTTTCCGCCAATGTGGTGAATCTCGTCAATGGTCTTGATGGCGTAGAGGTGGTCGATACCTGGGTCCAATCCAATCTCGTTCATGACAGTAATGCCTGCATCCTTTGCGGCCTGGTCCAACTCCATCATGGCTGGAGAGACGTATGAGGTGGTAACGACATGCTTCTTCTGATTGATGGCTGCCTTGATGACTGTTGCGTGGTAGGTGTATGGGATCAAGCTGATCACGAGAGCGTTCTTGGCAATCTCTGCCTCAAGTGCCTGGGTGTCGTTGACATCAAGCGAGATTGGGTAGGCGTGAGACAGACCGTGAGAGAGCTTCTTTGCAGATTCGAGGGTTCTGCATGCTGAGAGCGTCGAATCAGTAGGGTGTTCGTACACAATCAGTCTCAATATCACTCACCGACGGTGACCTTGATGCCGGCCTTGTCGAGCTCCTCACATGTAGGTCTGGTAACGAAACCAGCACCAAGAAGAAGAACCTTCCTGATATGATGTTAGTGCTTGTTCATGTGATTGCGATTGAGACCGGAGCTGAGCGCACTTGCTAGAAGACCCGAAGGCGGAAACAATTGTGTCCATGATGTGTGCTTATCTGTCGAAAGTGTTGTATTATTGAAAATCAGCTGAAAGTCAAAAATACATGGAGCAAGTCACAAATATGCAGTGCCCAAACATCATATGCAGCAATGGTGGGGTTGCCTACCACAATCAAGGAAGGTGCTCCCCTCGCGCCGCCGTCATCGGGTGGTCATTGCCCGATAAAGGCGGTCAATCTCACAATCTTGGCAAGAATGACCTCGAGAATTATTGAAACCACCTGTCCAAATTTCCTTTAGCATTCGTTTTCCAGCATGAGCTGAAACGCAATCGACAGCTGCCATTTCGCAGCATAATTATCTTCCTCCATCTTGATCGTTCATCATGTCAGCCATGGACATGTTCTGGGCTGCGCCGCCAGTCACGCGCACACTTACAGCCGGAGCAGTCCTCCTGTCTGTACCTGTCTGGACAGGCATCGTCTCGCCCTACTACGTCGTGTTCGTTCGCGAAAATGTTCTCAAGCTGTTCGTACCGCAGCTATGGAGACTCATCACGCCGTTTCTCCTCACAGGCCAGGGCATGGGCATGCTGATTGATCCGTACTTCCTCTGGACGTACGGATCAGCACTCGAGACCCAGTCAAGTCGCTTCAGCCAGCCAGGCGACTACTTCATGTTCCTTGTATTCGTCAGCGCCTTTATCATTGTAAGTTCTTCCTGTCTGTCTGTCGGTCTTCGTCTTTACTACACCTCCCACACATTCACATGACCTCGATATATCTGCTCGCCCAGCCTACATTTAGCTGAAGCGATTCCTGGAATCGAGGAAGATTACCCTTGCATTGTGCGCAGTCCCATCATTCGCAATCAATCCTTTAGGGGCTGTGTGGAATGTGAGCACGGTGGAGATGTCATATGAGAAAACTGCTCGACTTTGTGTTGCTGCGGTGGTTTTGGCCTCCTACATCTCTTGACGAGAACATCATTTGCTTCGAAATTTGCTACATCAAAGGCGCGAATAGTCGCTAATGCTAGACAAGGTAACCGCAGGCTTCTTCCTCCGCGCCTTCATGTTCCTACAACCCTTGACTCTCGCTCTCGCATATATCTTCGCACAAGAGAACCCCAATCAACGCATGACCTTTTACATCATTACTTTCAGCACAAAATACCTTCCTTACGCCATGTTAGCCATGACATTTGTCACGGCCGGGCCAACAGAGGCAATGAGACAAGCGACGGGGCTTTTAGCTGCACACTCCTACGATTACTTGACAAGAATATGGCCACAATTTGGAGGGGGAAGAAACTACATACAGACGCCCGAGATTGTCCGAAGGTGGTTCGCACGTCCTCCTGCGTCAGCGCAGTCGAGGGCATACGGCACTGCTTTTCAAGGCAGACCTGCAGGCGCACCTCCAGCGCAGAACGTAGGCCGTCCTGGTGGTGGCTGGGCCAGTGGATTTAGTTCAGGCTGGAATGGACGCAGTGGTGGCAGACGATTGGGCGGTGACTGAAAGGTCCAGACATAGTCGATTTGAAACAACATATCATCCTCGTTATATCTCACTGCGATACTGTGATCGGTTTCTTCCTAACAACTGAATAGCTGCACGTTTATTGCAGAAGACATGACCCAAGCTTGTATCGCGCTGAGCATTATGATAATACATGATCATATCTAGATATAAATATCGCATAATCCACTACTGGATTGCCTTCATAGCCAACCGGTAGATCCGTCCAGGACTATCAAAAGTCGGACCTTACCCAGTAAGTGCGACTCCATATATGCCAAAACAACGCCTCCCCAACGCTAAATATATAACCAGCCATATCCAATATATCCCCCATCACACATTCATTCAACCATAGCACCTAGCCTAGACCGGACCAAGCGAGACCTCTCGAAAGTGTTCAAAAGTCGAACCTCATCATTCCAATCCAAACGTCGGCCTCGTAGGCGTGTTAATACCCAAACCATGAATCTCCAATCCTTCGTCACCATCAGCCGGACTCTCCTCGCCCTCCTCCTCCTCATCATCAACATTACTGCCCTCATCCAGGTCCGGGCTATCAGAAATACCACTAAGTAAGAAATCCTTGAAACTATCGCCAGCGTGGCCCGTGACCGGAAGCGGCAGACTCGGCGGCTCTGGACTGCGGATCACGCTGTTCTCAGAGACCGACGAATTGCGGCCCTCTGCGAGACCGTCGGATCGCAGCAGGCTGTGCATGGTGCCGAAATCGAGATCTTTCTCGGCCGTGGGCGTGGATTCGATCTTCACTTTCTCGAGCACTTTGGACAGCGAGTCGCTCGACGGCCGCTCAAAGTCTTCTTCTTCAATCTCCATGTTCGTCGGGATACCGTTGAGCAGGCACCAGTTGCGGTCGAGATATTGTTGCAAACGGTATTGTTGTCGGTCCCATGATTCGGCGACGAGGCGCAGCGCGGCTTGGATGTCTTGCTCGCTGAGCTGGGGAAGGGGCGCGGAGACGGGTCCTGAGGAGGGCGCAAGACGGGTCTTTGACGATAGGGGCGAAGAAGACGGAGGTAGACTTGCGTGGCGGCTGGATGTTGAGGTCGGCAGTGACGGGAAGGAAGGCGTGTAGGCTGAGCTCGAGCGTGTAACGTTGCGCTTGACACTAGCGAGGCCACGACGGACACCAAAGGCCGGAGTCTTGGATACTGGTGAGGGAGGTGGTGAAGTCGATGCAAGTGGAGCCTCGTCACGTATCTGCTTGACTTGTCGCTCCGTCTGTTTCAGTGCTAGTGCGCGACCTTCTTCCAATCTTGGTAGGTATACAAGAGTGGTGTTTCTGCAGAGCGTATTGACTAGATCTGTAAAAGCGGAGAGGGGAATATCGTTGTGCTCACAGTGCAGCTCGCGGAGAGTGTCATTTTCTCGAAGCACATCTGCCAGAATGCTTGCTCCAGGCAGGCCCAACTTCTGGTATTGTATGCGAAGAACGTGAAGACGCTTGTTTCTCTTTAATCCGCTGAGCGCTCTGTTCAGACCTGCTCCGAATTTCGATATCTCCAGACGAGAGTCTTCTCCAGAGATGTTGAGGTCTTCGAGAGTGTCGTTTTCAGCAAAGAGGCGCTCAAGCGCGATACTGGTCTCTTCGCTGGCGTCACCCGGCAGGCTGGCTCTCGAGATGTCAAGGTATGTCGTGCTGTGGTTCTGCCGAAGAGCATTCAAGATATGCCGCAGTACTGTCTCATCTCTGTATTCCATGGCGCGAAGAGTCAGATGGGTTGGAGAATGACCGTCAGTAATGGCATTGACAAGCTTGTCGTGATCCTTGGCGATCTGGTTGTGGCTAATGTCCAGATGTAGCTTTCGAGGAAATTGTGGATTTCTGTGCATTGCTCGCATCAAGGTCGCAATATCGTTTCCAGTGAGGTAGGCGTGGTCGAGGAACAACTCGTGCAGCGTGTCTGACTGTGGACTTCGTAGATATGTCGCAAGCTCCTCGACGGTCCTCTCATTGATGTTCATCCCACTGAGACGCAAAGTTTCCAATCGCCAGGTCAAAAGGGTGTCCGCGGTCAGCAGGGGCTCCGATCCCGATGTTCTTGAAAGGTTAGACAGGTTCAACTGCCTAATGAAACCAAACACGCTGATCTGACTGTCGAACACGGTCGGACTGAGACGTGCCAGATTGCCAGATATGTCCAGAGCTTCGAGAGTATTATCCTGAGCACGTAGAGCATCCAGAATCAAGCCCATCGTTCTGTCGTTTAGTCCACAACGGCTAAGCTCCAGTGCTCTGAAATGGCAGGAACGATCAACCGCTGCGCCGACCAGGTAATCAAGATCCAGATCACTCAGAGCGATGCCATTCAACGCAATCCAGTCGACGTTGGTGGTTTGATGTCTGCAAAGAGGAAACAAGGCTTCCACAATGCCACATCCAATGTCGGCAGACTTGAGCTCGTGATCGTCAAAGGAACTCGAGGGCTTGGTGGTTATGCAGCCGGAAAAATCCATTCTGCGCAAGCGCTTGCTGGTGGCTGCAAGTGCGCGAATCTCTTGAACCAGCAGAGAGGATCGCGATAGTTCCTGAGGAGTCAACTTGATCGGAGTGCCGAGCTTGGTCATGGAGCAGACATATTCTGTTCCGTAAGGATCGTGGACGCCGTTCAACCCATCCAGGCGCACATCAGCGAACGAGATAGACCCGAACGATTCGTTGTATCTCAGCGCGCGCATTACAGCTAGCAGCTCAAGCAAAGAAAAGTTCCGCCGCCTGCCTTCTGTGATAGGTAAAAGCTCAAACCGAGGCGCATCCTCACAAGCATAATCGATAGTATAACGAATGGTGCCAGGATTGACATCATAAGCTATACAGTATGCAGTCAATGTCCGGTCCAGGCAAGAATGCTCCTCATGAGTCGATTCCGCTGGGGGCAGAATCTGTTCCTCGAGCTCAGGAGGGACGATGAATTTGAAAGGACGATGCACACTCTCTGGTCTGAGATAGTTGTCGACGTGATACAGCCGCAAAGCAATGTCTCGCGACGCGGAAGAAGAGAGATGCAGGACTCGGACGCGCTTCAATGGCTGGCGGAAAGAAAGCTCTAGAGCATCGTCCTGAGGGCTTACCCTTACACCAGATAGAGTTAGGGTACCGAAAGATCCGTGCGTGTTCTGTGCAAGCGAAGGCGAAGAGGTGCGACTTGAGCTCTTAGCCAGCGGAATCAAATGCACCTTGTGAATGCCGACAGCCAGGAAGCATACTACAGACGCGATCTTAGACAGGTCATCTGTGGAAGACCGGCTACTGGACTTGGGTGACAGCCTTTGGACGACCTTGTACATTGCAAAGTAATTCGGGTCATAGTCGTTTTCGCGCTCAACGGTCCGCGCAATGTAGTTGGCATTATACGGAGTGATGGGTTGAGAATCCTGAAGGCGAACGCTCGTCGAGGTCGAACGAATGGACCTTAGCCAGGTGTCGCGCTCTTGTGGATGACTGAACTGTAGCGTCATGGCAGAAGCCTGATTGCTCTCCTCATCCAGGTAACAGACTTCGACAGCAAAATATGGTTTCCCGTCGTCTAGCGTGTGCACGGCGACAACCTGACGCAAAGGTATACGGCCATCTTTGTCACCCGAAGAGTCAGAAGCGAGTGATTGTAGGTCTTGTGTGGAGCCCATAGACTGTGTAGAAGCATGGCGAATGGTAGGACTCCTTCCGAGCGCAGGAGGTATGGTAGGAAACATCTCCGAGGCCTTTCCTTGACTCTTACATCGGATCAAATGTGTATCCGTGAGTACGAGGTACTCTCTCTTCTTCCGAAACATGCTACTGCTCGTCTGGACCTCGCCGTGGTAGATGACAGGCTTTGGGCGCGATGGCACGAGGTCCGTATCACCCGTCCAGTTGAGCGAAGGCGCTGTGCTTGATGTAGTCGAGAGCGGGGTTTCGTCGTCGCCATTTGATCGCATGGACCGTAGTGAGCCAAAAACAGACGAGCTTGGTCGGTGAATACTGGGTCGAATGCCCAAAGAAGGCCGGCGCGCTTTGGATGGCGAAGAGTGCAGAGAGGGAGGACTGCGCAGGGAGTCCGGCGGCATATCAGACGTTTCAATGACTGGGACCGAGGGAGTACGACGTTTTCTAAGTGTTTTGGAAGGATCTTGTAATCCATCGTCCTTGGAAGTCGGGTTGATTTGTGTGAGTGAGGAGAGACCGAAGATGGTCTTTCTGCGCGGCTTCGAGCCGGCATCGCGACTGTCTGATCTGCGCATGCTTCCTAGTCCAGCCAGGATGAGGAAGAGAGAGCAGTCGCGAGTCGGACACACAGAGGGTCGAGATGCTTCCGTATCACTTGGGTCTGCGAGCCAGCGAGATGTGAAGAACACTAAGGTACTGCGCTAATAACCTGATTCACAGTGGTCCATAGTTTCGCAGGCGCTCTGCAACCAGGAGCTCAAGCGAAACCCCTCCCAGACAAGACAGCAACGCACCAGTGCGGAAGAAGACAAACTCCAGCGATGTTGGTCGCAAGGTGAAGTGGAGGTTGATAAATTAGTGTAACATAGAATAGGCCAGCCCCGTCAGATCCGAATAACGGTATAGGCGGAAACGGCGATTATGAAAAGGTAGATTAACATAGAATAAGTAAGTTACAGATAAGTTTCTGAGATGAATTGAGGTCCAGACAGTCCAGTCTCGCAGGCCGGTTATGCACGCACGCCTAAGTTAGTACGACTGGAGTCCGCAGGTGTCCGCAGTCGTCCGCAGGGCAGGCCGCTCTGCTAATGGAGTGATGGCGACTTCCCTTCCGGGTCCCGTGCCTGTCTGAACTGGAGTTCGGCAGTTGATGTCATACCTTCCAATACCGTAATGGACGCTCGGCGCCAACCGAACTCAGAGCGGATCTACCTGTACTAGCGTCTTCAGAGAATACAGCAAGTCGCCGTGAACCATTATTGACGTTCTATAATAATTGTTACGATCTGTTCTCGTCGTCCGTCAAAATCGCACGGCCATCTGCCGGCTCGACACTCTATGCGGCTCTGGACGTCGATACGTCCGAATGTCACTGGGCTATATATCTGCCCGTCATGTCTCCACAGACTGGGTCAAGACGTCTCTACTCGCCAGTTACGGCTACGAAGCTCGTTGACGACGACCCACGATCCATCACCTAGTCGATCACATACCGCTAACCGCCCTCAGCCTCTCGTCAAGCGAGCTGTATCCTGTTACAGTACCACAACCCCGCGAAGTGCAAAGAACAAACCCGAGACAACAGCCTCTGCCTCTTCGCAACAGCCCAATGCAACAAAACCGAGCTTGTTTCGGAGGGTCACAAGTTTCTTATTCACGTCGCGGAAGCCTGCTCCCAGCAGCGACGAGAGTCATGCCGTAGACCAGGTAGGCGAGAAGCGTGGTGAAACCCCCATAGCTGAACGCAACTCTCTGGCCAAGCTCGTGCACAGAAGGGAAAAACAAGCACAAGAAAAGCATGCCGACGACGAGGTGGGCGAGAAGCGTGGCGAAACCACCACAGCCGGAAGCGACCCCTTAGCCAACCGCGAAGACCGAGGGCGAGAACAAGGACGAAGATCGAGTTTGAAGCTCGCAGCGCAAAGGAAGCATTCGAAGCTCGCAGCGCAAGAGAAGCAAGAAAAACTTGAGAGGTTATTAAAAAAACTAGCCATGTTGGGTTCGCTGAAAGGTACGACCGCTAGTCAAAAGCGCCAGCGCTTGCGCCGAACCCTTAATCAGTATTATGGTATCGAATTCGACTCAGATGGTAAGAGATTGCCTCTGACAACTACTGTTGCAGACACTGTTGAGGACACATCGGAAAAGTCTGAGAGAAAGCTGGGAAATGAGAGCACGCCGGGAGAAGTCGAAGTGGAAGATTCTACTACCCCTCCGACCACCGGCACTAGCACTATACCTGCTGCAGACTTGGTAGATTCTGCGAGCGACATCACGTCATCGCCTTACAAGTCCGGAAACGATACATCCCCATTATCTGACCCCTCAAAGCCCGTTGTTGTCGTACGACGTATTGAGTCTGCAAACAGTACACTCGACCCATCCAAGCCTGTTGCTGGCGTATCGAATGTGCGTGGAGTCAAGAAGAGAAAATTGACCGCCTCCAAAAAGCATCGAAATAAAACCCGCGAGCGTATCCTTGGTGACTCTGATCCCGAGAGTACCACATTCACCCCGGTCATCGCAGCTTCGAATGCCGAGTCCACAAAGGATGCAGAAGACGTCAAAGAAGACGTCGATATCGACCATGATCGGCGCTTCACCAGCATGAGAGATGCAATGCTCAACGAACGACCAGCGAAGACCACGCCAAAAAGCGAGGACAATTCCGAGCCTGCACCACCTTCTCTGGCCCGCCGTGGCAGCAAAGAGGCCACCCTGATCCAGAGCTTACAGCCTACCGAACTGCACTTTGAAGCTTTAGATATCAAGCAACCTCCCGTGCCAGCGCTTGCTCACGGTCTCGATCGCGTACTGTTCAATCGCGGAGTTCATTCTCTACAGGACGATGCGTCCAACGTTTACAACTTTGATCCTTACCTTCAAAAAGTCATGTCTGTGGCCGATTTCGACTTTAATGCCTTGAAACAATACAAGACATCTTCAGAAGACGAGGTCCTGTCAAAGATTGCTCGGGAGCACGGCAGAAAATACCTTGGGTCTACTTCGAGTATGACCAGTTCCCTGAATCACTTTCACTTTCTGTTATCCAATTGGCGGCCGCTGAACATGAGCATGCTGTCGGCAGGCTTCGATCCGGGGAATAACACGGTCTCGACCAACTTTACTTTGATTCAGAAAGCCCCATCTGCCATATTCTTGCGTTACAAGAACGGTGTATACGCCATTGACGCTGACAAGGAGTTCGACGACGGAAATGTTTTGATGCTTCTTGGCAAGTCTTTGGAGAAGCTGCTCACTATGCCCGTCTCCGAATTTGAACGCTACCGCAAAGGAGATCTGAGAGGCGTCTCCGAAGAAGAGCGTATCGCACCCGAGTCGTACCATTATTCGACTCAGGGCGACTTTCTGATGAGATCACAGTTGGATGCTCATGACCCAAGACTGCCCGGTACTGGTATGTTCGATCTGAAAACTCGAGCGGTTCTTTCCGTCCGCATGCGATCGAAAGAGTACCAGGACATGGTTGGATACCAGCTCAAGTCACAACAAGGGGGCTACGAAAGTTACGAAAGAGAATATTACGACATGATCAGGAGTACGCTGCTGAAGTATTCACTTCAAGCTCGCATGGGACGTATGGATGGAATTTTCATGGCCTACCACAACGTAGAAGAGATCTTCGGGTTTCAATACCTGAACATGCGAGAGATCGATCGCGCGCTTCACGGTCAAGAGGATCCATGTCTGGGCGACCAAGAATTCCGCTACAGCATTGGTCTCATGAATCGCATCTTGAACGAGGCGACTGCACGATTCCCCGAACAGTCCATCCGCTTCCATTTCGAGACCCGCCCCGGACCAGAAAAGAAGCCATGCTTCATGTACGTCTTCGCCGAGCCCATGTCCGAGACGGAGATCAACACGATCCAATCCTCACAAAAAGAGCGCATCGCCGAGTTCGAGCGCGAAATAATGGGCATTGACCTAGACGAAGCCGCATCGCTGAAAGACAAGTCCCAAGCCGTCGCAGCCATGACAGCCGCCTCCCGTGCCTCCCCCAGCGGCGACGACGAAGACGCTTCCATGGCCGCACCGCCAGCTGGCGAAACCGCACACCACGCCCAAGAAGTCGAGCCCAACTCCACCGACGCCTCCAACCAACGCCCACTCCTGGGCTTCACGCTAACAGTCCGCTCCAAGATCGACGAATTCTACGTCGAGCGACCGGAAAACCTGCGCCCCACGGAAAGATGGGACATGGAGTTCTCGCTGCAAGAGATCAAGCCCGATAAGGTGCACGCTCACTACGCCGAGGTCAAACATCGACGAAGGCTCGAATTCACGAAACACGATGAGGAGGATGAGACGCCGACGGAAGAATTGTCGGTCCGCGATCAACAAAGGCGTCGGACCAATGTTGAGTATATTAATATGCTGAGAAGACTCTCGGCGGAGGGGATGAGGTTCAGGGCGAAGAAGGAGAAGGAGATGGAGGGGCGGGAGAAGGTCGTTGTTGGTGTGCCGTTCACGCCGCCCGCTGAGCCGACGATTGCGGTGGCTGGTGGTAAGGCTGGCTCTGCGGCCAGTGAAGATGCATCTATCGCTAGCGAGGAGAACAGCTCCGTAGTCAGTGAAGACGCATCTGTCGCTAGCGAGGAGAACAGCTCTGTGGCTACCGCAGAGGCAGAAGAGGTGGTTCCGGAGCCAAAGATGGAGAATGTCAACGAGTACATGGAGTGGTTGTATGAGGACACCAAGTCAAGGCTGCCACCTGCGCCGCCGCCGGAGCCGGTTAGCGAGGAGATCGAGAGCACAGAAGACTACATGCGGTGGTTGTACCGCAAGACTTGATTAGTAGTATCAGAGCATGTTTGAGCCGCACTTTTCGGGTTGTCTATTGCGTATATAGTGAGCAGTCACGAACGAAGATTTCATGTCACTTATTGCTGTAACGTGTAGAGTTGTAAGGACTTTTGGTAGGTCATTGATTGGATTTGACGACAGCTGCACTACTAAGCAGCATGTGGAACGACCGTCGTGCCGACACCATGGCAACCTGACACTTATCCTCGACCCATGTCTGAGCGAACAATGACAGGTGACAGTGGCGGATAGTGGTTTAACTTCGCTTCGTCTTCATCATTAGAATCCCAAAGACCATCTCTTTCCTCCTGATCTCGCTGTTGCAAAGCTGCAGCAACAATTTGCGAACCTTTCATGGCTGGCGTGTGGTCTGTCAAGTCTCCTTCCAGTCTCAAGTCTCTCTCCGGTCGGATGCCTCTGCAACGTATGCGAGGGTTTGGTGTAGGGGTCATCGTACCCGTAGAAGCTGGGCCGGCAACTCTGTGCGGTGCTGAGTTATTCGAAAGCCCAAAATATCGCCGTGTATCAAAAGGTGCAGGAGTGAACGGTGCAGCGTTGCCACTCAGAGATGTCAAAGAGGCTTGTCTGTGGTGTTGTTGCTGTACATGCGAGGGTGTGAAAGGATGGGCTTGTACACTGAGCGAGCTCGCTCTTCGTGGGCCAATTGCGGGCTGAGGGGTTGAACGGTACACTGACTTTGGCGACGGCGGTGGTGATTGATCGCGAGGTGGAGAGTTCTTCACACCGGGATTGAAAGCGAACAAACGCTCTGTCTTAGCAAAAGTTGTTGGCGGTGGAGTGAGTGACGGCCAATGTGTAGAGATAATCGAATCCTTATAACGTCGTCGATGCATATTCGGACTGTAGGAGTCAAAGGCATGAAGTCCATATTGATGTGGTCCAAAGTTTGTCGGTCTTGGAGGTGGCAACGTATAGGGTCGGGAAGGCGGATTACCGTGCGTGTTGTCATGCTATGAGTTCTCGTTCTATCGAGCGCCCATGCTAAAGTTGCCAAAGCCGCCATGGGTGCCCATAGAACCATGCTGAGAAAAGTGACCAGGTCCTGGTGTCGCGCTTGATATTCCTGCGTTGGTGGAAGTCGGTGTGCTAGGAGCTTGATGGCCTGAAGGTGTGTGACCAGTGTGGAAGGCCAGACCGCCATTCGTTTGCGGTGTTTGGTGTCCTTGGCTTTGCAAGAACTCGTCGCGGGCAGCGGCACTAGCTGGTGGGCCCACGTTATGTAAGCCGTAGATTTGATCGCAAAGCTCGTCGGGAATATGGCCCTCGAAGATCTTGCTGCGCATTGCCCAAAAGACTTGACCTGTCAGCCACGAATCGGAGGCAGCGGTATGTGCTTGACCGTAACGTTGACATCCAAGTTCTGTAGCCAGATCAGCAAGCCCCGACTTCTGACCAAGGCTTGCGATGATGTTGGCTGCGGTCGGACTGAGTCGGTTCTGAACGTGCAGATCTTTTTGGGCATGGCGGAGAAGATGCTTGACGTCCCAGAGTTTCGGGAAGAATTGTTTGGCGAGCTGCTTGAACTTCCCTTCATCTTCTGGGAGAGCGTCGTTTGTCAAGAGTTTCACGAGATATCCAAAGTCGTAGCCAGAGTGAAATGACAACCAGTTGACGTCGTCGTCGAACGCCAAGCCAGAAGTGGTAAGGGTGGCGCCGAATGTGTTGAGATCGATACCGAGCTCTTGGTGTTTTTGGAAGTCGAGACCAGCATTTCTGAGCATCTCAATTGATTGTTCGGCATACATGTCGTCCTCGAGAGAGAATTGAAAATTGAACGACCAAGTGCAGGGGCAGGCGATGAGGTTGTTGCCATATGGGATCTTTGAAATCACATCCGCGTCTGGTTGTGACGGAGGAAGCTCGCCTTCGGAAGTCCAAAGTGTGATACCGAGCTGTATCGGCTTCAGTAGATCCACGTTGCATCTGAGAGTTTGATAATGATATGAGGCCTTATTCTCGAAGTTGCCGATTGGACGAGCGACGATCCCCGGGAACTCTGCGTCCTGGTAGATATTAGTCTCGTGATTACCGGGCATGCAAACATCTTCTTCTTACCATGCTCACGAAAGGGTACTTGCGAATGAGTTGTCGCAGGATGACCATCTCCTGCTCCAGATTCGAAGCCCACACCTCACGTATCCTTGCAGACATGCCAGTTTTGAGACCTAACGAAGCAGCCTCTGCATTCTGTGCTTGTTGCTGCTGAAGGGCAGCACCTCTGGCAAATCCACGCATGGCCTCTTCGCTATTCAAACCAAGGCCGTTTCCAAAACCACTGCCACCTCCGTAGCTACCTTGTGAACCGCCCATAGCTCCAGCTGACGAGGTGAATGGGTTCACGCTACCGCCAAAATTTGGAACACCAAAGGCAGAATGACCGCCTGGTGCTTGAGGAATAGATGATATTTGCTGTTGGTAAGGTGGAAGAGCGTGTGTCGGATTGAGGTGTGCATAAGGATTGGAGGGATTGCTCTGGTGACCGGGCATGCGGCCCACCTGGGGAGGCATGGTGGACCGGTGGTGGCTTCTCTTTTTGTGTATTCGGGGTATTTTCAAATGGATCTTGTGCGCAGTCGTCAGAGTACCGTGTTGTGAGGTTTCGCTGTGGTCGGATTCGGGAGAGGGTCAGAAGAGGGAGTCGTAGCCAGAGAGACCGTAGTGATTGGAATTTGATGCGCTGAATGTGCAGGTTGTTTGAAGTTGTCAGATCGTTGTCGAATATCAAGGTCGGAGGCTAGGCGCACAATGCAGGTGGAAGTGACCTCGAGCAAGCAGTTGCGAATGTTCTTGGGTGTTCTTGCAGGCGCTGCATTGGAGGTGCACGCGCGTGGATTTGCGGAAGTTCAATCGCCAAGCCGAGCTCCCTTCGGCATGCCAAGCATCGCATTCGACGATCGCTCAACCTCATTTGATGCCGCATCATCCATAATCGATTCCAAGTTGCAACATCGCGGTAGGTCTGCGCCAACTCAAGACAAATTGCGTTTACTGACTGTTTGCGCAGATTCAGAATGTCGAAACGACCAGATCTCACGGGCTTTGACCCACAGAAATTTGCTGCAGCTTCAGGCCAGCACGCCAACGATCCCTGGAAGAGATAGTACGTCAATTGAGAGAGGAACAAGTCGACGCAGAGGACTGATCATTGTTGTAGTGAGGCATGGAGATACAGTGGACCATTTTCGAGATTCAATCGCTTCAAGGGCGCTTTCCCTGGTCTCGGAATCGCAACAGTCGCCTTTGCTGGATATCTTGCATACGAAGCAGTTTTCGTGAAGGATGAGCATGGTCATGGAGAGATTGGTCACGGCAAGGATCACCACACCCACACGACATGATAGAGCTATATTCGGCAATATTGGCAGCGGACATTTTAGGGAAACGACCACCGAAAGCGATGCGTGGATATGGAGGGACGGAGCTGGTGCATCCGAAAGTTGCAGAGAGACGAATGAAAGCTGGAAACACGCAAGAAGGATCCTTTGGCACAGCTCGAGGCGAACGGAGGAATGCACTGTTCGCATTATGCATCAATACCATGTACAAATCAATGGAAACATCAAGTAAAGGGCTCTCACAAAGTCTAGGTGACTAGCAATCTTGTTCTAGTGGTATTCTGTTCGACCCAGTGCAAGAAACACTTCGTCTCCTATCATATTTGGACACTTGACTACAATAAGGTGCATGTGTGAGGCCGACCGATCTCCAAGATGAGCTTAATGGCGCATAACACCTTGATGTATGTACTTGAGCGCGATTGAGCAGCTTTGACACAGATTCTACCACACTTATAAGTACTGACACTTACTCTGATATTGATCAATCGATCTTTCGAAACTAATACGCCCTTAATCGATAGTCTGAAGATCATACACCGGCACACCCGCAGTCGGAGGTTCCAAGGTTCAATTGTCTTTTTGATACAACATCCACCATGCGGGGAAAGTGGATCAGTTCCGCAATGGCGTCGGGTTCGGCCCCGGCTTACACAGCATTGATTGCACAGGCAGTGATGCTGATGCAGGTACTCGTCCAAGTACACGACTTGGGGACGTCTGTAATTGTTGCTCTCAAACTCCGAATTGCACCGCACCTCTTTTGCAAGTCGCTCGCTTTTTCGCTTCCACCTGAGCATTGGCATTCAAGTACACTTTTCTCATGCTTCTCTTCTTCTAAGCATGATTATACCGCATACCGAGAGCTCAACCTCGCGCAAATCGCGACTCCGATGCCTAGAGTCTATCCTCCAATCGAGGGTCGCCAGACCCAGAGCAAACTCTCTCCATCGATCGTAGAGAGTTTCGCTGGATTCAGTGCCGGCATTGTTTCTACACTCGTCGTCCATCCATTCGATGTCATCAAAACGCGACTCCAGCGTGAGTCCGAAACTCGGTAACTCATCGCACTCCGCTAATCTCCGGCGCAGTGAATTGGGCTCGTCGCTCTCAGTTTGGCGACTCTTGGAGGGTCGTTCAGGGTATCCTTCGCGATGAAGGTTCATGGAGGGCGCTGTACAGAGGGCTTATGCCCAACATGCTTGGAAACTCGGTTTCATGGGCTCTATATTTCCTATGGTACGTACGACATGATTCTCTCCTCTCTTCCCCCAACATGCCTAGCCAGCATGCTCCATTCGCTCCCACATCCACATCCATATGCCTAGCCAGCATATCTTGCCCACCTGCACCCTGCCCCTCCATTAGTCACCCAGTCATGCTCATTGCGTAGGTACGGCAATATCAAGGACGCTATTCGCAACGCACGCGGCACCAACGATAGTCGCGTCCTCACCTCTTCCGATTACTTCCTTGCATCTGGCGCTTCTGGTATCCTCACCGCTTTCTTCACCAACCCGATATGGGTAATCAAGACTCGCATGCTTTCTACCGGCAGAAACGCACCCGGCGCATACCAATCCATTTATCAGGGAACAAGACATCTCTGGCAGACCGAGGGATTTGTAGGGTTCTACAGAGGGCTTGTTCCATCACTCTTTGGAGTTTCACACGGCGCGATCCAATTCATGGCGTACGAACAGCTGAAGAACCATTGGGCAACGGGAAGAGGAGGAAAGGACAACTTGACCAACTTGGACTTTCTCTCGCTCAGTGCTGTCAGCAAGATCTTCGCCGGAAGTGTCACATATCCCTACCAAGTCGTCAGAGCCCGGTTGCAGATCTACGATGCGAACATGAAATACAGCAACGCACGTGACGTGTGCAGGCAGGTTATGAAGCAGGAAGGTATTGGCGGGTTCTACCGAGGGTAAGAAGGACAATTCTGATCATGCCGGCAAGTCACTAAATATTCACAGGCTGGCCCCAAACATCGTCCGCGTCTTGCCGTCCACCTGCGTCACTTTCCTTGTCTACGAGAACACGAAGTTTTACCTACCAAGATTCTTCCACGACGATGATGAATAATCATAGTGTCATGCACTCCTCTTTGTGCAGGAGACAGAGAAAGCCATGAAAGATGCTGCTTTTCGAGCTCGAACACTGTACTATTATATGAAGGAGAAAGGCTCGTAATCAATTACTGAGCCTTGGTCCGGTGCTATTGTATCAGCGGTATCTTTCAGCAATCGGCCATAGGCCCCGGAGTTATGCATAATTATAGACACAGTGAGCACCATGATCTCTAATGCAGAATCAGTCTGATGAATCTACCTCATACAATGTACAATCCTATCATGTGTCGACCGACGTTCGGAGCGACTTCGGGGAAGCTCGATGTGAGTTGGGGAAATCTGTCCATCTCCGCATTCACTGCGTAAAGTTATACTTTGAATTCCACGAACCTCATCACATCAACTGAACATCGAGCCACAACATATCAGATACAGGAGATCTTGCGGAGAACATTACCTCACACAAACGACACACACCACATCTAAGAACATACACACCCGCCATGGAGTCTCCAGACACCTTCTTCCAACTCCCCCTCACCCTCGACCCCAGCACAAAAGCACTAAGCTCGCACAATGCCTCTTCCGGTCTCGAAGCAGAACTCGAGGCCCTCAACGCGCTCCACCGATCCTTCATCCGCGACATCGACAACCCCGTCGGCGTTCCCCCACCGCCAATGCCAGTGAACCCGAAACGCAGCGCCCAAATCGCAAAACTCCGGGAATCAGGCAACGCGTCGTTCAAAAAGGGCGACCACGCCGGCGCCGCGCGCATGTACGGTCTGGGACTCGAGATGGCGATCCAGCGACCAGTGTGGGAGCCCGCGGGTCTGGTGCGCGAGGAACTGAGTCAGTTGTACGGCAACAGGGCGCAGGCTTATATGGCTATGAGCAGTTGGGCCGAGGGAGCCGTGGACGCCGAATGTGCGGTTGAGTTGAAGAAGGTGGGGAATGTCAAGGGTTGGTGGAGGAGGGCCAAGTGTTTGCTTGAGATGGGACGGTTGGAGGAAGGGAGGGAGTGGTTGAGGGAGGGTGTTGAGTTTGAGAGTGCTGGACCTGATAAGGAGGGCGTGCAGGAGTTGAATCAGTTGCTTGCTGATGTTGAGGCCAGGTTGCAGAAGAGGAGGGCTTAGATGGATTGGTATACGTTGTTTGTGTTTAGCGAGGCGTTAGGTTCTCCAATTCGGATTGCGAGCTTGGTATACAGTGGTAGGACATCCTGTACACGGTTCTAGCAGTCGGGTTACTCCTTCCATTCCACATCACATCTGTTGTGTCTTTGTTCTTGGTGGTTCGGCCAGGGACTTGGTGGGTATCTTGACTTGCATAATCCGGTCTAAATCAGACTTTCAATCTGACCACGAGCGGCACGCGCTTCTCAATATCATTTGCGACGTCATCTAAATCATCACAGGTACCTACTGTCATGAATCACTTACCACAACAAGAAAGCGTGTGTACTTCTGGACAACGATCCAAATGGGGTTTTGCCATTTCCGAATGGAGTAAGTGATCCTTAAATCCGACGATTTCTGGCGTTAACAAGCCAAGACGGTTTTGGTCGGCCAGAAGTTGTTCAACCTCTTGCCCTGCATTGCTCGACTCGGTCGCACTTATCTCTCCGACCTCGACCACGTGTAGTCTTCGAGCATCGTCAGGCAGCAGCACGGCAGTAACGAACAGGTAGTATATAGCTGCATAGGTCTGATTTCAATCCATCGTAGGTCCATCGGTTCCACTCTCATCTAATCCAAGAGTCTTTTACTTGATCATCTCTCTATTACTTCCGCACGGAACATGTCACGACTCACAGTCTACGGCCACCCATGGTCCACACGTACCCAGCGAGTCATTGTGACTCTCTACGAACTCAATGTCAACTTCAAGTTTGAACTCGTTGACCTCGTCAAAGGCGAGCACAAAGCAAGTCCCTTCGTGTCCATGCCCTCCCACGCCACATCCTGACTCCAGTCACAGGCCCCAGACTACACATCCAAGCATCCTTTCGGCATGGTCCCCTGCCTGACCGAAGGCGCCTTCACGCTATTCGAGTCCGGCGCCATCGCGAAGTATCTTGTGGCCAAATACGCTCCAGCCGACTCTGCGTTCCACGAACCACGTGGTCTGCAAGATATGGCGCTTTACGAGCAAGCAATGCGCGTCGAGGACTACTACTTTGATCCGAACTTGTCTGCTATCTCTGTCGAGAAGCTCTTCAAGCCGTACGTCCCACCTCCCAGGACGCAGCTACCTGTGCCAAGTAGCCATGGATGATTCAAGAAGGCTAACGCATTCAGAATGCAAACCTCAAGCCCGCCGGACGAGAACCTGATCGAGGCGAACAAGCATAAGGTCGTCGAGTGTCTGGATTACTACGAAGGCCTGCTCAAAAAGCAGCCCTTCCTCGTCGGCAAGGACATCACGCTCGTCGATTACTTCGCCGCTATCTGGGTCGTGCCTATGATGAACAAGCTCGGATTCGAGGACTTGTTCGCTGAGCGTCCGCATTTCGAGGAGTGGTGGGGTAGGGTTCAGGACAGAAAGGCGTGGCAGAAGTTGATGGAGTGGCCAAAGCAGACGGGTGTTGACTACATTTGGTCGATGTAGTGCGAGAGGGTGCAGGAGGGCGAGGAGTGGGTTAGGTGGGGAGTCGTTGCAGCAGCAGCTATCAGCTATGTGAGAGTCATGAGGATAGAGAGATAGAGAGAGATGATGATGAGCTCAGCATTATATCCTCCTCGGTGAGCTATACATGATCGTCGCTCGGATAATCCTCATGGTGCAACTAACGTAAGTTCCCCATCCGCTTTCTCAGTATCATGCACTTTGGTCGGAAAGTTTTTGTCGTCTTTAGAGATATGCTGCCGCACAAACTCTCTGCTTCCCTGATGTGCCGGCCTCGAGTGATCTTCCAGCTATTAGGTTCCCTTCGTGAGCTCCTCCAGGCGGGTGATCCTTTGGCTAACGAGCGTGACTTGAGCGAGGAGGTCGCGAAATGCAAGCAGGTGACCGTCTTCCAATCCAGTGATGCGGGCTTTGAGGGCCTTGTTCTGCTCCTGAAGCTTCTCGATCAAGTGAGTCTTCTTGATATCTTGGAGGTCCAGAAATCGGAGTCGGAATTCATGAGCCTTGATGAGGGTGATCTGCGCTTCCTGGACATCTTGCACCATTGTCAAAGGATCTCCCAATCTGTGTTCCTGGTGTTCTTGAACCTTTGCTTCCAAATATTCCGTTCCTTGTTTGATCGTTTGGTCAAGTTTCTCAAGCTCGGCTTCCATGGCTCCGGCAGATTGATCCAAGGCGTCCATTTCTTGCTGGGTGAATACCTGAGGCGATTCGTGGGAAGCTTGCATTGTAAGTTGCTTCAGGGTATCGAACAGCTGGTGTCTTATAGTATTCTTGCTGATGATGAGGATGAAAGCTTGATGGGAGCTTTGTGATGGAGTTCAGAAGATTTGTTGTAGTTTGTTCGAGAAATTGCAAAGAACGCGAGAGAAAGAAGAAGCAAGAGTGAAGGAGGGTACTTGTATTACCTGCTTACGGAATCGTGACGTATCGCGAAGATGAGACTGGAAGGACAGGTGAAAGTGAACAGAAGTGAACAGACCAACGCATGAACTTCACCACAACGGGCTCACTTGGAAAGTATGATTGGCTAGCCACTTAGAAGAGTCTGATAGTTCGTGGCCGTTCCCTCTCACGGTGCCTTGCATGAGTCTCTAATACCTCTTGCCAGATCTGCGCGAGTGTGCTGCTTCAAGTACCACCGTTCCTTCTCTCACTGTCATGCTCCGGGTCGAAAGGCTTGGTGACGAGAGCGCAGGCCTGCACGATAGCATCTCTCTGGGCGTTGGAGTGAGCACTGAGAGTGTCGAGCACCATCATGAACGTCTCCGCCAACGCAAGTTTCTGCTTCTCATTGGCACTCTGGGCTCTCTTGCACAAAGCGTCAATGTTGGCTTTGTTGTGCTTCTTGAAACGCTCAATGTTCTTCGGACCCTCCTGAGCTACCTCCGCTGCGATGTCTCGCTCGCCAGCTTCGACGATCGCCTGGGTCCATTTCTCTGCGTCGAAATCCAGGCGATGGCTGACAGCGCTGTTGAGGAGTCTGGTCTCGGCGACGACGTGGGCGTTCAGAGCATCGTGGCGACCCATGGCCCAGCGAATGAAATCGTCGAGTGTAGTGCATTGGCCGCTCGTAATGCGGTGATCTCGTCATCGGTATACGATACGGTTCGACTTCGGTCTACGACGGTGTTAGTGAGAGAGCACCATGTATTTGTCAGAGCGCTCCGAACGAACCGTCTGATGCTGGCATCTTGATTTGCTTAGGGTTCTGCGCAGGAAGCAATGCCTCTCCCTCTTCTCGGAGTGGATTTGATTGCGACTGATGATTGCGACTGATGATGGAAATTAATGAAGTGGTCGGATACTGAACATAGGAAGAGGAAGGTGGTGAGGAGATCTTTCCGTGGTGAAATATACGTGGAGAAGGTGCGTGAAGAAGGTGCGTGAAGAAGGTGCGTGAAGAAGGTGCGTGAAGAAGGTGCATGAGTGAACCGAGCGGGCAGGTACGTGTTTCCAAACCATTACTGGACAGTTCAGAATGTGGCAGATTGCTGCATGGGCAGCTTGGGAAATTTGACAAGTTGATGGCCATTGTCTCAATCCTACTGTCGCTGTTCCAATCGTCCTACGCTCTTCCATAGCTGAACGGCCATGCCTCATGCTAACTCATCCCCGTTTGCTTTACGACCCGCTGCTTGTTCCAAGCCGACCGCTGTTGGTTTGTAGCTGGAGTCCTCAATCCTTCAGCGCTTCCAACTTTGCTTGAAGCGTCTTCAATTCTGCCGCTTTCTTTTCATGCTCCGCCAATTTCGCTTCCGTGAGCGCGACGCTATTCATCATTGCTCTAGTTTCGTGTATGTTCATTTTCTTTTTAGCTTCTGCTATCGCTTTGAGCATCTTGACCATTGCTCCACCTGCAATAAAGGCAGCCTCACGGGCGTCATCGCAAGCGAGCGAGGCGGTCAAGATCTCGAGTTTCAGCATCTCGAGTGGGGTTTTTCCTAAGGTCGTGTCAGCGCGATCGTGTTGCGATCGTACCTAGCGAGTTGTACGAACCCTCAGGAGCTTGCATTTTGAATTGTTGGAAAAAGTTGACTGGAATCTGCTTGGCATCTTTTCGGGTTTTCGGGTTGAGGGCGCCCAGCAAGTGGTATAAATTGTGTGGCTGTGTTGAGGTAGACAATCTTGTGCGAAGGAAGGAAGCAGAGAAGGTGAAATATAGTAGTGACTAGTGATGGTGACGTACGTGTTCCCAACGGATGTGAGTGAGAGCGTGGTCGAGATGTGAAGGTGAATGTAGCCTGGGCAATCTGTATGCACTAGTTGATCACGTGAAACAGACTGCTGCCTAAGAGGTATTGTGAGTGAGGTCGAAGCTAGGCATGCGACAGAAGTGCACTCATTTGAAAACTCCTAACTTGTGTCGCTGCTCCAATCGCCCTAATCTCTTTACAATTGAGCGGTCAACTCCCTTGCTTACTCATTCTCCATCTGCTTGAAGATCTGCTGCTTGTTCCAAGTCGAGCATAATAACACCGATCTCTCTGTTCAGCATCTCAAATTGTGCAACCTTTTCTTCATAGTCCGCAAAATTCGTGTAGAAACCCTGGGATGCCGTTGCGAACTCCAGAAAGACAGCCCGAGCATTGTGGACTTCTCCTGGTTGGTTCGGGATGTTGTTCATCCTTCTTTCGATCTGCTGGAGAACTGCGTGCTGGGCTTCAAGGATAGCGTGGGCGGCATTGACAGCGTCGCAAATTGTGTGAAGTTCGGCCATCATCATCGGTAGCGTTCTTCTGACTGCATTTGTTAGCCGTGTGTCTGGATGTTGTGCTGATGTGTCTTTGACGGACCTTCTGAACGTAGAGGTACCATTGTTTCGTGCAAAGGGATTAGTTGCGAGCTTCGTTAATGGTAATGTCGTGAGGAGTTTGATCAAAGGGAGAACGAGAGAAAGGCGAGACAGTGAAGAATCTGTCTCAAGTACGGCGGAATTGTGATGGAGAAATGGAAGTGAACGTGCCCCAGCGTGAACCTGCTCCTAAATAGCGTCGCGAGAGAAAGCCAATCATGTGATCAGACGAGCTTTGAGAAATATACTGTAAACGAACCCGCCTTCGATACTAGACGAACGCGCCTTCGATACTAGAATAGATATATGAGTGAAACGTTGACTTGTTCCTCAGGGTTCTCAACCTGGAAGCCCTTGCCACCAGTCCTGGTCTCATGTTGCCCCAGAACTCGGCATTGTGAACCGACGCTGTAGAGCTCCGCGGACTTCAAATCGCAAGGCTCGGAGTAAGTTATGTAGAGAAGTTGATTCCAGTGGGTGCTGTGATCCTAAAGTTGGTGTTCGTGGTCCTTCGGAGTCGAAGGGAGAAAGAGAGGAAATGGGCAATAGAATGGTAGATGAACAAGCACGAACGGCACTGTTTGCACAATCAAGCCAGAGTCAGACACTCTCTGTGGCTTTGCATGACCGCCAAAGGTGATTGGCCCCACACTGCGACCGAAACGGCAAGATGGTTCCATGCTACTATTTTGGTAGCGTGAATATGAAACCAATGTTCGATGACCCTCATTGTTCGATACCACATGCAACCGGCGGTTCCCAGGATTGGCCCGACCGTGAAACTCACAGGGTCGTGTTTGACATCTTTCGCAAGACCACGAGTATGTCCGCGGCCGCGTTGAACATATTATCAGTCCACAGCGCATCATCCTCAGACCTAGTTGCCTTTTGGCCGGTTTTCAATCCCTCGCGGACGGCTCTGAATATAGCAGCCTTCATCCTGTCTTGCTGTGCAAATCCCGGGGGACCCTCCAAGAGCCCTATGGTGACATCGGCTGGATCTGAAAGGGTGTCTCCGGGTGTATCCTTCAGCGCCTCCCATAGCATAACTTGGAGACTGTTCCACAAGACTGTGTTCTGGTTTTTTGCTTTCTGCAAGATCTTGTCTAGTCTGTTGCACGTGTTTTTCGAATGTTGCAACAGATCCGCATACCGCTTGTCCGGATCTTCCGTTTCCTGAGAGGGCTCTGAGCTGTTGCTGTCTCCATCCTCGGCTGTGACGAAGGAAGCTGCCAGGGGGGACTCGTTCTCTTTGTCCGGAATCTCAGTGATGGTGTCTTTCGCGATTTTGTTCTGCAATTCTCCTTCCTGGATGAAGTGACTTGTGAACTCTTCGTTCTCTTCTTTGAATCTCCGGAACTTTTCCGCTAGCCTTGTGTTCTTCTGTCGAAGCTTACGAATTGAGACCTCCTTGACCTTGATGATCTTGATCAAGTCGATAGGGGTGGCGTCTGTAAGCTTCATGTTGGTGTTCTCTGACGTGTTTGTGGGTTGATTGATTTCGCAGTTGGTATCGCTCGGAAGTGGTAAGGCAAATTAACAAAAAAGCATGACAAGATAGAAAGAAAAGGCTGAAGGTCACTGTGGAGGCGCATTCACGAAGGCAGCAAACTATCATGTTTGCTTCTTGTTCAAACCTGTGCACATTGAAAGTTACCTGTATGGGCAAGATGTCCTGTTCATGGCCGTGCGTCTTTGGACCGACTTCTCATACGACGTGATGGCTGACCTGCGATGATCTGAAGGTTGAGGATATGGTTTGATATTCTTTCATGAAAAGCGTTAGTCGAGCGCAGGTGCTGGCGCTGGAGCGTCTCTGCTGGCAGCCTTCTTCTGACCACCTCCACCACCAAACATACTTCCCATCATGTCGAACAAAGGATTTCCCTGGCTTGGGATCTTGATTCCAAAATACATCTCACCAATCTGTGCAAGTGCGTCATTCCAGGTACCGACTTCGTTGATGTGAGAGCTGTATTGTGATTTAAGTTGTCGGAATAGGTCCGCCTGACCGCGCTGAATGGCCAAAAGGAGGAGACCGAGGAAGTTGAGGAGTGGCAGACTTGGGTAAACCCTCAGATCAGATGAAGATGAGCTGACTTCTTGCACGCTCAGGCCAGGTGTGGAGGCAAGCTTGGAGCAGAACAAAAGCATGGCCTTGTTGGCGGCGCGAAGGTTGCCGACCATGAGGTATGGGAACACTGCGCGAGCGGCATATAGTGGTGCTGAGGAGGGCTCGTCGGATGTGTACCATTCGTGCTCCATGTTCGCCATAGCTACCGGTGAGTCTGAGGTACCAAGAGTCAGGTGTCTTTCTGCATCCAGCGCATCACCGTCTACATTGTGTGAGCAGATGCTTCCCTCTTTTTGTCCCCAAGTAATGTTCATACCTTGTGCAAAAAGCGTGCCGGCAATATGATGGATCTCTGGATCTCCGGCTGGGAACTCGCCGTGCTTCGCCGACCATCTGATCCGTATGTCAGCCTCTCGCATACTTCGTCAGATTCACTCTCCATACCCAACCATCTCGCTCACAAATCTCTTTCTAGTCGGCTCGCCAGCAGGGAATGTTCGGAGCAGATATAGCAGTCTAGCCTTGTTTCTGATATCGACCTCGAAGCCAGCCTTGTTGTAGACCTCCATGAGGAAGTTGCACAGATCGCCTCCACTACCTCCTTGGTTCGCCTTGAGTAGCATCGTCGCTCCAGAACATAACAGATCTGCTGCCGATTCCCAATCGCTGGCTTTCACGTAGCGAGTCGCAATGACACGCAGCTGTTGATGCGCTTCATAGTACTGGCCTTCCTCGACTCTAGTGAATGTTAGTTGGTTCGCGGATAGCTCCAATCCTTGCGTACTTCTCCTGCTGCCGCGCGATCGTCTTTTGAAGCTTGGAAGACATGATGTTGGCGTGATGAAGTGCTGGAGTTCGAAAGCTTGGTGATACTTGGTGAATGACTTCACTTTTGAAATGCGGGGCACGCGTCCTGATACGCCAACCATCTTATACTGCTGTTTTCGGTTTAAATTACCTTACTTGCTGTAGTGGTTTAGTGGTAAAATTCTAGTTTCCCATTCGTTGGCCTCCTCTCTGAGGAAGGAGCATACTGGAGCCCCGGGTTCGATTCCCGGCTATAGCATCTGTTTTGGCCCTTTGCAAGTATCTTGAATGCGCCTATGGTCGCATCTTTACTTTTGATACCTATGTTTTGAGTGACGTGGAGCTGGTATGAAGTACCTAGTCTGGTTGTTCTGGGTGAATCGAGCTCCACGCGGCATATTTAAGCGTCCACCACTTCACTTGCACTTCACCTCCCAGCCGCCAACACGTTTCGCCAAATGATCATGCGCCTTGCGACTGACGACCCAGAATTCAGACACTTGATTCATGATCAACGAAAGCAGCTTACATTGATAATGCACAAAGCTACTCTCGGCCAGCACCCTTCTCGTCATCCTCATACGGATCGCTTCCGCCCCATTCCTCCTGCTCCGTCTCCTTCAAATCGAACCAGTCCATATTCGCAATTCTAAAATTGACACCCCAGTCAGAAGCCCAGTCATACCCACAGCGGCCAACTCCGATCCTGTTGTCCTCTTCGGCACCATAAGTCGACAGATAGACGGCCAAAAGACCTTTCGCCTTGTAATCCTCCTGATCTGCTATGATGAAATATAACGGATCCATCCAGTCGCAATCGTCGCGCACGCGTATGTGATGGTCATAAACGTCGCGAAGGGTGTGGCCCGAGAAATTCGGCTGGTCGGCGAGTTTCGCGTAGCTCGTGGCCTCGTCGTCTTCGACCTCGTGGCCCACCGATGCTATGTTAAGCGTGTGTTCGAGCTCCTGTAGCTGTGCTGCGTCGAAGTTTACTAGACTGTAGACTGCAAATTTGCGGTTCAGATCCTGTAGGTGTCGCTCGCTGTTTGGCGCATGCCGTGGAAGGGTCTTTTGTAGCTCCTTGGTCGATGCCATGCTGATTTAATCTCAAAGCTAAGACAGAAACGGGGTAAGTAGTAAAGTCCTCCACTTATGTATATCCACGCGATCAAGGCTGTATATATATGTATTACCTTCTAGGCAGCAGTGGGTGGATTGCTAGGCAGCCACGCGCAACTCACGCGACGTCGGGCTTGGTATGGAGCCATGCGGTCGCCACCAGCATATTTGCGTGTGGTCTACCAACACTTGGCAAGATCAGCCTTCTGCCCTTCTGGTAAACATCATTTACAGTGATGTCATTGCATACATAAATCATAAGGAAGCCAAGGTAGTCATGCTACTACACTTCCACCGTGATCAAACTGTCTCTGACCATCAACGTGCCTCCAATGGTTTGACGCTTATAGTCTTGGACGATCTCAATATCCTGTCTAATCCCTGTATTGAGTACCGTTGGAATGTTCGTTTGGTAAGCGGTATAGTAGGTCGCACGTGTAGTCTTCGTGTGCGATCCGCCAACCATTTGCTTCCAGAGAGGTCGGCATGCCGCGAGCGCTAGTGCAATGAGACCAATTCCAGATTCCACGACAGAGCAGATGCAAATGGGGATAAAGTTGGTGAAAAACTTATAGCCACTTGCCGGTCGCAGGCCTGCGACATAGGGAATGCGGACCACCGACACAATGCTACCTAGCATGCCGAAAAGAATCAGGAGACATGCAAGGACTTTCTCTCGTGGTGGGATGTGCAGCTTCGAGACAACGAGGACCGGCGTGATGGTGAGGGTCCAGTCCATGAGGGCGTTCAAAGTTGCGAATAGATAGGTCATCGGTCCCCATGAGTTACTCCAACTTAAGCATTGGTGTCCGGTTATCAAGTTGGACACATTGGGTGCACCACATATGAAGAGACCAAGGAAGAAGAAAGCGACACCGACAGCGAGATAGATGCCAAGGGAGATGCGAACCACCCAGACCTGCCATGGGCTGAAAATGATGCGCATGACGAACAAAGCCAGCGACGCTTTGAGAAACAGATGGGTAAGGATGTACAGTAAGTCGACGGTGAGAATCAACTGACAATCCATGTTAGCACAGTCGCAGCTCGTTGAATTGACTGGGCATACCGTGACCTGCTCAGTAACAGCTTCTGCAGAAACTCCTTGACGTAGCTGAACTACTCCCATGCGGATGAAAATGGAACAGTCAGCCGCATAGATTATCTCCACCGCAAGTCAGTCGGTGTTTCGTCTCAATGACACGACCTCAAGCTCACTTACCCCCGCGAGGACCAACAAAGTATCATCCAAGCCCCATGATCGTATCATGTAGGCGCGAACATGAACTCTCAGCGCTACTGCGATTGTCGCAAGCGTCACAAAAACCGCGGCCACGGCGATGAAGGCCACGGGTTGCAAGCCTAACTGGGAGATCTGATCTTGCACCGACGACATGGTTGGAAAAATGATAATAACAAGTACGAGACCCGACAGTCCTTTCAGATGTATTGTTTTGCACTTGTACTTCTCGTTGCAGTCGGTCGTCCACAGTGTAAGTCATCTTGGACACGCCAGCTCAACGATGAAGCTATTGAAATTGCAATCTGCAACAAAGTCTTTGCCAGGTACATTAATTCGAAACATAGGAGACATAAGGAAGCTCGAGACGAGTCTGAAAAGAAGGGCAGAACCTACCAAAGAAATGTAAAAGTCAAACCTTTGCATGTGGTGATCTTCACCAGAGCATGTCGAAATCAGACTTGCAACGGTTGTTCTGGCATGCCGTATCGGGTTACATGTTTGTGCGGGGCCTTATTTGTGTATCACAATACCGAAACCGGCTCCAGCACTAAGCTTCTCGGGAGTTGCGTAGGGTTCAACGTCATTCTACAAAAGATGCTGTAGACGTTGTCTCCCCAGTTGCGCATCTAGCATAATTGAAGGCTGCAACTGTATGTCACCGCTGCTGCCAAGACATCAGGAAGTTGTAAGTTCGAAACGGAACGGTTTTATGGAGAGAACCCAAACACATGTGAGGTATAGCTCAGTATGGTTGAAATCAGGCCGTTTTCTCGAGACGCTGCAGGTAATTCTCACTGGTCGCCTTTCCCAAACATTTGTCTGTGGACTCGCTGGTTCGCAATTCGAGGTCTCAACATAGAGAGAGCAGGCATGCTTTCTGGCGAGACATGAGTCCGCGTAAAATTGGAGGTTGTATGGATGTTTGAAGTACGTAATCTCGGTCGAGTTTAGACGGCGATGATCGACGTTGATCCTGCACGGTTGTGGTGGCAGAGCAGAAGGAATACTGTATGTGGGATGGAAGTAGCTGTTGTGGTTGACGGTGTTCGGTTCCGTCTTTGAGTCATGTGGATGACCCTCAGATCAGGCTCGAGTCAGAGACCTCGGCGCTTTTCCATATTCGGGGGTCGGCGATCGAACCGCGGTTCCTGGTGTTGCGGGGAAGAAGTTGGGGACGATTTACCCCGTACCTCGGAGCTACTCCAGTCTTCAATGTCTCTAGTACACTTTCGCCGTCTATCCTGATCCAACATAATAAGCTGATCTTCTTTTCTTTGCCTGCTTACGATCAGCTGCAGTATCATATCATCAAACAATTACTCTTCGTCTCTTATCACCATGTCCCAGCAACAGAAGAAGGAGGAGTTCTCCGAGAAGCTGATGATCAGTGCCTCTGGCCAGCTCTCCGCCTCCCAAAAGATCCCGCAGATCGCCCGTCCTTTCGTTAGCGAACGCGCTTTGAAGTTTCTTGATGTCGTATGTTGTCTCATATACCCTCTGCACAGTACCAACCTAACCCCTACGTAGGTAGAGAAGTTTGTCGAGGAAGAATGTATACCATCCGATGCCGTCTACCACGCTCAGCTCGGCGAGACCGTCGGTCAGCGATTCACCACACATCCAAAGGTCATGGACGATCTGAAGAAGCGTGCCCGTGAACTTGGACTCTGGAACCTGTTCCTCCCAAGGAATCACTTCAAGGAGGGCGCTGGCTTCAGCAATCTCGAGTATGGTTTGATGGCCGAGTACCTCGGTAAGAGCAGGACAGCAAGTGAAGCATGCAACTGTGCAGCTCCCGATACTGGTAACATGGAGGTCATTGCCAAGTACGGAACACAGGCGCAGAAGGACAAATGGTTGGGGCCGTTGCTGGAGGGTCAGATCCGTTCTGCCTTTCTCATGACCGAGCCAGACATTGCATCCAGTGACGCGACCAACATCGGGCTTTCGATCAAGAAGGACGGCGATCATTATGTGCTGAACGGTTCGAAGTGGTGGTCGTCAGGAGCTCCCGACACACGCTGCAAGGTTTACGTTACCATGGGCAAGAGTGACCCAAACAACCCAAGTCCCTACAAGCAGCAGTCCGTCATGCTGGTTCCGGCCGATACCCCTGGCATCACCCTGCAACGCACTCTCGGAGTCTTTGGTTATGATGACGCACCTCACGGACACGGTCAAATCACCTTCGACAATGTCCGCGTTCCAGCCACGGAAATGGTTCTTGGTGAGGGCAGGGGTTTCGAAATCATTCAAGGTCGTCTCGGTCCAGGCCGAATTCACCACGCCATGAGAAGCATCGGTGCCGTAAGTCCATCCTCCAGCTCATGATCCGATACAGCATACTAACGATCACAGGCCGAGAAAGCACTCGAATACTTCCTCGCGCGCATCAACGACGAGCGCAAGAAACCCTTCGGCAAGCTCCTCTCCGAGCACGGTGTAATGCTTGAGCGCGTCGCCCGCTCACGCATCGAGATCGACGCCGCGCGTCTCTCAGTCCTCAACGCTGCCATCACAATCGACACCAAGGACGCTAAGTTCGCTCTCAAGGAGATCGCCGAAGCCAAAGTCCTGGTCCCGTCGATGGCACTGACCGTCATCGACCGCGCCATCCAGGCCTACGGCGGCGCCGGTGTGTCGCAGGACACCCCGCTCGCCAACATGTACGCCCAAGGCCGCACCATGAGGATCGTCGACGGTCCGGACGAGGTGCATTTGATTCAGCTGGGCAAGAATGAGAACAAGAGGGGTAAGTGGTGCTTTGACAGGATCGAGTGGCAGAAGAAGAAGGGGCAGGAGATCGCGAAGAAGTATTCCACTGCCCTCAAGGACCCGCTCCAGCTGGACAGGGTCATGGGTAAGGCTAAATTGTAGAGATAAGCCCTTGTGTTTGGGGTGTAATGGGTACCATGTTTTTAATCATAAGTCTTTGCATATGTTGCATCATCTGTGTTGATAAGCTTACCGATCGCCGGCCGCTTTCTCTGGCCCTAATGTGAATGCCTTTCATACACAAGCTGTTGCGTCGTTGATTCCTCCTTACTTGAGACCGATGCAGGTATTAATATGATCATCTTGGATTTTGTTATTGAATGTTGTAGAATACACAAAGGTCTAATGCCGCTTCGACCCCGAGCAAAAGCCACCAGCAACCAGGCGCCTCGTCCTCCATCATATTCATGCATCCAAGACCAAGACCATGGGAGCATTATCAGAAGCACAGTCTAGTCGTCTTTGCCCTTCCCTTTGCCTCGCTGAAAATTCATTACTAGCTTTCCATTTCGGAACCAAAACTCCTTGTCATGCTTTGAAATCTCTGCAAGTCATCGTCAATCCGTCGGTCAACGCCAATCACTCATCATCGCTCTGCATGGCGCTTTCCGTTCCTGCGCGTGAAGCACTCTTCCTACCAAGCTTCAAGCTGATTCTCGGCTGCGGCGTACCGGTAGTCGACATTGGACGTGTTGACATACCATCAGCCTGTGAGTCGGCGTCCTCCCAGTTAGCAAACTCGCTGTGCTTCTCCGTCTCCTCTTTGATCTTCTTGAGACATGTGTCCTGTTTGATATTAGCGTCGTCATTGTGCTCATTGTATTATATTACTCACTTCGATAAGATTGGCATCTTGATACAACAGGCTGCCATCTTCATTGTATTCTCTGCAATTGTTGCACAGAAGACCAATGTCGTTTCTGAACTCCTTGATGCCTTGGTATTGCTTCTTGTTGATCTTCTTGGCGATCTGATCCATGCAGATTGGATTCTTGATAACCTGGTAATAAGAAGGGTAGTCGTTGCGAGGCGGTAGCTCAATGAACGGATCAATGATTCCACGATCCTGAATTCCTGGCTCAGTCGATTTCTCTTCGAGGTCGTTCAGTGACTCATGCACAGCATTGAGAATGCTCTGGAGCTTTTCGCGCATCTCTGGAGACAAAGTTTCCACGACCTTGCTCTGACGTCCACGTTTCTTCGGTGGAGGTGCCTCGGGCTCGTCTTCCAGCTTGCGCTTTGGCTTCCGTCCGCGCTTCTTGGGTATTGGTTCGGGCGCAGGTTCGGGTTCCGGCTCCTCGGAGCTGTCTCTTGATCCCGCGGGACTATCGCCGAGATCAAATTCATTTCGAAGTCGCTTTTCCTTATTGGTGGCACGTCTGGCAATGCGCTTCTGCTTGCGGGCAATGGCATCTTCAATTGTGTCGTCATCTGCGTCGACGGCTTCCAGCCATTGCTCCTCGGTCAGACCATCGTCGTATTTGACCTTGGTCCTCTCACGAGCTCCGCGTCCAGCGTTGGCCTCAATCTCTTCTACCACCGGAATGTCTTCCTGCATATAGATGTCTGGCAATTCTTCTTCGGCCAAGAGACGAGGATATTTTCTGCCTGGACCGTAAGGATCGTTCTTGATACGATCTTGATCCATTTTCTTGAAAAGCTCGAGTTCGCCGTCGTTACGCATCATCATCAGGTTGAGATCATCGTCGTCCATTTCATCTTGTTCCATAGCCTCTGCAGCTTCTGCAGATTCCAACATGACACGCAGCATCTCATCACGTTCGTCGTTGGTCGATTTGTTATCGAATTTACCAGCTTGGATGACCTTGCCATCCATGTCAAGCTTGAAGTTGGCACGCTCGAGAATCTTTTCTTCAACAGAGTTGGAACTGATCAGACGAAGAATGCGGACCTCGTTTTTCTGACCGATACGATGGGCACGATCCTGAGCTTGCAGATCCTGGTGAGGATTCCAGTCCGAGTCGTAGATGATGACAGTATCCGCGGTTTGCAAGTTGAGACCGAGACCACCAGCGCGCGTCGAGAGCAAGAAGCAAAAGTACGGTGAGTCCGGAGCATTGAACAATCTCAACAGCTCGGATCTGTCATCCGCTTTCGTCGAACCATCAAGACGTAGGTAAGTCAGGCCACGGAGTCGAAGGAAGTCCTCCATGATGTTCATGATCTGGGTCATCTGGAAGAACATCAACACGCGGTGACCACTTGCCTTGAACTTGGGCAAAACTCTGTCCAGGAGCTCGAATTTGCCTGCAGTTCTCCACAGCATGTCGTTGGTACCTCTGCCGGGGTTGACCTGGTCCTCGACCTCCTCAAAAACGAAGGGATGATTGCAGAGCTTGCGGAGCTGCATGAGCATGTTGCTCAGACCGCGCATTCCAGTCTTGCCACCCTTGCCGTCGCTGACCATGAGCCTGTTGTGCGACACAAGCTGCTTGTATAATTTGGCCTGGAGAGAGGAGAAGTTACATTTGATCACACGCTCGGTCTTGTCAGGCAAGTCCTTTTCGACATCCTTCTTCAGACGACGCAACAAGAAAGGACGGAGAACCTTGTGCAGACGACGAATGACAAGCAGTTGCTCTTCTTCTGTCAACTCCATCTTGTCTTGGCCACCAGTATTCGCGAATGGAGTATTGAACCACTCATCGAAAGATCTGACGGACTTGAAAATGTTGGGAAGAACGAAGTTGAGCAGAGCCCAGAGTTCAGGAAGGGAGTTTTGCAGAGGAGTACCAGTTAGAATGAGACGGTATTTCGTGTGATAGTATTGGTTGATCGTCAGTGAGAGCTTTGAGTTGGCGTTTTTCATACGGTGACCTTCATCGACAATCATATGAAGCCAGCGAACTTTGCTGAGCAACGGCCGATCTTTGATGATGAACTCGTAAGTGGTCAGCAAGACTTGGAACTGTTGGAAGCGAATTTGTTGAGCTGCGGACTTGCGCTGGTTCGGAGGTCCTTTGTACACAATCTTGTTGACACCGGGTGCCCACTTGTCGAACTCGTTATTCCAGTTGGTGAGTGTACTCAGAGGCACAATGACAAGGAATGGACCTGGTTCGCGCTTCTTCTCGATGAGATATGTGATGAGAGAGATGGTTTGGATAGTCTTGCCAAGACCCATCTCGTCTGCGAGAATACCGTTGAGCTTGTTGTTGTAGAGCGACAGCATCCATTGCAGACCCTTGATCTGATATTCTTTGAGAGTTCCACCAACAAGCATGCTCGCTTGAGCCTTGACTTCTTCTTTGACACGATGAGCGACCTCGTAGTAATCGACCTTTTCGCTACTGCCCTCGTTATCACTGGCCTCGTCTTCGTCGCTCTGTTCCTCGCCCTCACGATCGTGACCTCGTTGCTGTGCTTTGACCGAATTGGCCAACTGCTTAAGGAAGCCATCGGTCTGTCCAAGCAAGTGAGAGATACGGCTGTCTTTGGCTTGACCCAAAAGCTTGAGATAAGTCTCTTCGTCGTTGGCTTTGAGGGCTTGAAGACGCTGCTTGGCCGTACGCTCGATGCGCTTCTGCTCCTCCTTCTCGATATTGGCATGTGTTTGGACCATAATGCGGCCAAGCTTCTGGATTCTCTGTCGCTGCTGGTTGGCAGAGTTCTTGACATCCTCGGCATGTTGCATGGCTGATCGCAGGAAGTCGTTGTGCTTTTTCTTTTCTTTGTTCTCGTGAGCGTCGCGCTGCTGCTTTTCGAGCTTCTCGGTAATGCGGGCTTCGCGAAGAGATTGCTTCTTAACTCGGCGATACATGGCTCGGTTTGCAGTCATGGCAAGAGTGTCGGATTGCATCATCTCGCGGCCAATGTTTTGACGCATAGCTTGTTGTTTCGGCCACAGGTCGAGCATTTTCTTCTCGATGAGCAGTTTCAGCTTCAGCTTGCCGTCGTCTACCGGACTGTCTGATTGAGTCGGATCCCAGGAGCCAATGTTGGCGGGCATACTGTCGATCTCGGCCTTGCGGGCCGAGATGCGATTGTAGAGCATAATGCTGCGTTCTTCGCGCGCCTTCTCCGGATCGATCCCCGATGGCATGATCGATGGCACGATTTGGCGAGACGGCCTCTGGCTGTGCTCCAAGAACCGGATCTGGGCCTTGAGGAGTGCGTGTGGATCCTTGAATGATTGAAACTTGTGTCGGCCTGCAGACCCCTGGGCGGACTTGTCGGTAGACTTGTCGGCGGAATTGGCCATGGCGTCTACCGGAGCTTTGGTGGAGTCATCGAGAAGCTGGACAGCAGCAGCCATCTGGTCGCCAATCGAGGGTTTCTTGCCTTGTTGCATCATGAAGAGCTTGTCCTGGATATCCTTTGGGATAGGCATATTTTTCTGCAAAGAGTTGAATGCTTTAAGCTGAAGCATCAGAGTCTGTTGCTGATCCCTTGATAGAAGGCCGTCTGCGGAGGAAGGCTGAGCGCCATTAGATGCGGGTTGTGAAGAGGCTCCGTTAAGGGCCTGCTGCATTGCATTTGTCGGCGCGTTCGTTGTAGGGACTCCGTCCGAGGGCTGATGAAGTGACATGCCCTGACCTGACATCCCTGGCGATTGTGCTTGTGCTTGTCCTCGCATCTTATGCGCTTGTGCCGCTTCTTGTTTCGCCCTAACGAGAGCAAGAAATTTACGGCATCTCAACAACTCCGGGTCGTTATCTGGCACACCCTGACTCTTGAGCTGGTTGTACCGCTAGTTCTGGTCAGCATGCGCTATGTGTGTTGGTCATAAATGACAGGCTACGATCGCCGGTGAGATGGATTTACTGACCATAAACGTCTGCTGGAGACGTTCTTTTGTGATTGTCTGCGCCTGAGGACCAGCTTGTGGCCCACCACCGGGCTGCATAGGGAAACCTTGTTGCATGGAAGCCATGGTCGTAGATTATATTGTATGCACGAAGACGCGTATCGAGGTCGGTACAGGCGACTATTGGCTGGGTGCGTGTTGCGCAAGCATATGGTGTGTGCAGCGGGCGCGGTGACTACGTGATTCGAGTATGTGATGGACGTGAAAGGGCGCTCCACGATGTTGTACGCCCTGGCTTTGCGATTGCGACTGAGTACTGGCGAGGAGTAGCCTTGAATGTTCGCGCCCGGTAAATCAATGCGCGAGGTGGAGGGGAAAGTAATTGTGTGTGAGTCGCGTGGTGCTGTAACGCACGCGTAGCGATCTGATGAACGGGCCAAAGTGCAATTATCCTTCGATGGATGGGGAGGTGGTACCGGGGGCCAGAGGTGAAGCGCGAAAGCTGATCGGATTCCTGGCAGCAACCGCAGCAGAGCTTGTCTTGGCAGTTAGCTGCCGCAGTATTGCCGCACCTCCTCGATCACGTGCCATTTTCAGGGTCATACCTTACTAAGGTATCGCAGGTCTACGCGGAAGAAAAGGATCAATCACTAAAGGTCAATCGAACCGTATGTGTGCGAGCAGATTGAATAATACACTGCTCTAATTCGCAGGTCATGACAGATTGGCTGTTCGACAAGCAATTCATATATCCTGATCCCATAATCGCGCCATAACAATGCCGTTCATCCTAAGGTATCATGCTTCTCAACGCCCGCTATGCTGAACAATTGACCAAATCATGCATGAAGTTACGCAAATGGGATCTCGGAAGTCGACAGCGCACTTCTCTTAAGAGGCGGTGGTGGAGGAGGCTTCTTCGATCGGGACGGTGGTGGTGGAGGAGCCATCTTTCTCGAGGCGCTCATGGCCGAGTCTTGGCGAGAATAGCTGGCTGTGCGAGAAGTGAGGGGTGTCGCAAAATCAGGAGAGTCGGACCGGTCGTCAGTGTCGAATCTATCGTCCACATTCTCGTCTCCAAAAACGTCCGACTGGGTATCTCTACTCTTGAATGGTCGGAGCTGCGATCTGCCGCTAGCGATAGACGTCTCGGTTGGTACACGAGAAAGGCGAGTTATTGAAGCGGGAGATTCGTCACGGCGTAAGGTGGTAGGTCCCTCAAAGGTCATGTTCCTGCTAAAAACGGGCTTGACGGGGAAGTCGAAGCCAGCTTTCTCGCGCATGGGCGAGCTTTGTACCGATGCTGCTGCGGAGGCTACGCGAGGACGAACAGGCATGACGGGTAAGAACGCATCGTCCTCTTCTTCAATGTGCCGGAACGAGTTGATGGTATTCGTCCTCGATCGTGGACCGCGACGTGGTGCTGATGCTTGTGTTGTGCTCGGGCTGCTTGAGCTTGGCCAGTCCCTTTTCAGCTGGAGTAAGATATCCCTCGTACGCTCGTAGTACGTGAGTTCAGCGTCCAAGAAAGCCGTCAAATCCTGAACGCTGTCGACCTCTGCTTCCTTGATGTCCAGCATGCGTCTGTATACGTCCTCACTCGACTCTTCGTATTTGGCCTTTGCGGATCGCAGCTCTTCTTCTGTCCTGAAATCTTCCTTCTTTGATTTTGCCAGCTTGGCTTGGGCGGCGTCGTAGGCGAGTCTCCGGCTTTCCAGCTTCTTGCGTGCAGTCTGCAATTGGCGGTCAGTCCGGTCCAAGGAATTATACACAGCCACAACAAACCTGATATTCCTTCATCTGCGCCAAAGAGCGCTCTAGTCCTTCAAGCCAGGTCGAGGTTGCAGCAGTCGCGTAACTCTCCTGCACGCGTGCAACACGCTCGTTCGCCCGGCCAAAGCCTATTGCTGGTTAGTGACGTGTCGGAATTGCGGTGGAAGACATGCATACTCTGCAAGCATTGTCCAAATTCGGAATCGGGCTCAAAGTCATCGCCATGGCTGATCATGGTAGATCCCAGGTAGGCAGCCGCTGTTGTCTTCTCCTTGTCTTCTTCTGTTCGCTTGGACAAGTGTTTGATATAGACGTTCATGCTGCGGTGTAGTCGTTCCAGACCTGTAACCGGTTAGCATTGGTCTGGACCTTGACGCTCACGGTCGCTCACCTTCGTGGCGGAGTTGCATTTCTGTTTCCAGTGCTCTGAACTCTTCCGAACTGGTTGTCTTTTCCGCGGATCCGAGACGTTCATTGAATCTATGAGCCAGTCGGCCCATCTTTTTGGAGAGCATGACGGCGGCTTATTTCCCGGATCGGCTATTGGCTGATTGCCTAGGTGTTTGATTCTATGATTGCCTGCGTAGACAATATAGAACCAAGGAGTGAACGAAGGAAGCGAAAGGAGACTTATGAGCCAAGAGCGTCGAGAGGGTTATTGGAAGCCCGTTGAAACCGCGTGGGAAGTCAAAGTTGTGTGCGGAGAATATGGTCTGCACCATGCAGTAGGGAGGGAAGTTACGTAGCTCGTGGTGGTTGTTGCGACGAGAGGCGTTTCAAGGAGAAGATGGTTGGCGAATGCGAGGCCTGCGTCAGCTTCCTGGGTTATGGGGCACCGATCGTCTCAACTGAATGAATCAACTCAGCCGCCCTCTTGGCAGACAATTCATCAAATCCCGGGCGAGGAATGGAAGAGGTCGATTGATCAATCTCGTACGGGGATGCAAAAGGTACATATAGGGTACCAGTGTATCTTAAGGCTGTCTCCAGTCGCGCTTTCTTTGCGCAAGTAGACGACGGTGCATACAGTATTGTTGATTATTATTTCCCCAGACGGAGAGGAAGGATGAGGATGGGGATCGGGATGTTCCAGAATGGCAGGCACGCCGGTCCGCTTTTGCCTTTGAGCGGCATGAACCATGCATGATTTGGCGGTTAAGGTGGGGCTCAAGTTTCAAGACCAGATCAGATTAAATACCGTACCTGACTAATCAGACAACTTCCAGTCGGCCGACATCACGTAATCGGCGTGGTTGTCTCAAATGGCTACCTCAGTCAGATGCATTGGTGTCGCTGCGGGAGTAATGCAATGTTCCAAGGTCGGATAGGACGCACATCTATATCGGTCGCTGACAGGAGTCGCTCATACGTATTATCTTTTCGTTTCCTCTCACAAGTGTAGTCTGATATGAAGTCTCCATGCCCAGATGTACCACTGTCTCTGTAGTCCGGACAAGATATTTTCTGAGATCGCCGGGATCCTTTGATTTCTCCTGAATTTTACTAGCCAGTATGCAGACATTCTTGAGTACCAGAAAGAGCTATTGAGAAAGGTATATTATATCTTCTTCCATCTCAAGATGTTGTTTGGTGGCGGAGAATCCGGGAAGGTCGGCGTCGCTGAACCCTTTCCTTCAGGAGACGAGCGGAGAGAGACCGCGCGGAGACTCGGGAGTGATCGTCAGCTCAACATTGAACTTAACTTTCTCCTTACGCTTTCTTTCATTATACAAATCCATGCCTGCTTAACATACAGGCTTACTTCTTGTCATCATGTCGACCATGCGAAACGTAGCGACTGCAGTCCTGGCGACTGTGGCCCTGCTCAGCTCGCAAGTTGCAGCTCACGGAGATCACAGTCACATTGAAGAAGGCGAGGTTGTCTCTGCCGAGCCGATTGTATGCAATGAATAAACGCGTACAACATAGGATGAGCTAACGCGTTCGTCCAGGACAGCATCCTCTGGGTCCACATCATGATCCAAATTGCGGCATGGGGGATCGTCTTCCCAACTGGAATGGTCCTCGGAATAGTCAAGAGCAGGTGGCACGTACCCTGTCAGATCTTTGGAACGGCTCTTGCGATTGTTGGTTACTTTCTCGGTCACGCTCACGGAGGACGTCAATTCTCACACAACATTCATGCTTCGTTCGCAAACTGGCTGATGCTCATGCTCATTACTCAAATCGTCATGGGCGTATATCTCAAGCTGCATCTGGAAAGAGGAGTGAATGGGAAGATTAGAAGATGGGTTGTTCTTGGACACGGCGTATTGGGAAAGGCCATGCCGCTCGCTGCTTGGGTTCAAATGCTCTTTGGAGGGATCGTTGCTCTCGGATTCTGCAGAGCTGATCACACTGGACAATGTTTGGCGCACTTCATCATGGGCTCCGCTTTCATCGCGTACGGCATCCTACTCACTATTCTTCTTCTGGTTGGACAACTCTGGATCCAACGCACTGGCCGAAGTCAAGAATTCTTCGACAGCACTATTATCGCCGCTTGGGGAGTTGTCAACACCTTTACCGAGCACAGATGGGGTGGTCCATGGGTACACAACGATCTACAACATACGAGTATGGGAATCATCTGGTGGAGTGCTGGACTTGTTGGAATGTGGCTTTCGAGAGACCGACGTGGAAGACCCAAGAGGAACTTGATTCCCGGTATCGTTATCATGATGACAGGCTGGGCCATGAGCGGACACCCTCAAGCCCTCATGCTGAGCACCATGGTACACAGTGTCTTTGGATACACTTTGATGGCTGCTGGGTTGACCAGAATCATTGAGATCAGCTTTGTCCTCCGTGACAGTGTTGCCATCAGCGACGATGGAGAAGACACCAACAGCTTTCAGTACCTCCCCCCATTCTTGCTCTATGCCAGTGGTTTCATCTTTATGGGCGCCACAGAGGAGCAGATGCAGCTATTGTCGGACGCTGGAGTTTCCCACGTCTCCTACATTCTAATACTGTACAGCATTGCATTCGTGCTGTTTTTATGTACGTTCTATCATTCCTCGACCTCAGAAACCTCACTAATGCGCTTCCAGTCGTCAACATGCTCATCAGACTGTATACTTTCTACGCCGATCAAGGGAAGGATGTGAAGCAGGATCCAGAAGCACCAAGAGTGAACGGCCACATGAATGGTTCTACTCTTTCCAATGGGCATGCTCATCAACCATTCTCGGACAGACAACAGAGACAGCAGCTCAGAGATGCTGAGGAATTTGAGCTGGAAGGTCTGATGAGTGATGATGACGACCCGGCTGCAGCCAAGGAAAGGTCGGCTCTTCACCCGTGACCTGTTAGAATTTCATAATTCCTCCTAATGCATTTACGCTGTTCTTCCATTCTTTCATAAACACGACAGTAAGGTAGCATAAGGTGCAGTGTACAATTACCAGAAGGCGAAGCGGGAGATTATTCCTCGCCCCGAACATTTTGCAAGTTTGGGGCCAGAGCCTGCTGGGGAGTTGAAGAATTAAGATGAGGTCAGGTCTCGCATTTCGTTGATACCTCATCGAGCGCGGGCACTTCAAGTATGTGTTTGGAGCTTGAATCGTAGCATTGGAAGATGGGAACAACATGAAGGAAGCTAGAGTGCGGCCAGAATTGTTGTGCTTGAGTTCCGGATGAAGACGCGTGATTGATGACTACCTGTATAGGTGAGATCCTACCTGTAAGAGCTTCGAGGTTCTCGGAGACCGACACTTGCGATCTGTGTGGATGATCAGGACACACGAAGCTGAAGTGTGGTATAATAATGTAGTCCAAACATGTGTGCCTCGGCCGACGTGTCGAAGCAATGGACACAAACTAAGACCCCACCGGTTCGATCTCGTCAGTGGCGGTCCAGCAAAGGTGAAGATGTTGGTTTCATCGTCCAAAAATGCCAATATGAGACAAGCGGGAGCCCGAGGAGCGATTCGAGCGACGTCATGCATGCCCCGACTTGGCTGGCACCGATCGTGCGGAGCCGCGGCTTGACAGCGACACAAGCCAATCAGCGAGCGTGTAGTCGATTTAGTTCAGCTCAAGGGCCGCGGCTTCCAAGTTTAGCGGCAGATGGAGAAGATTCCGTTCCTGTTTGTTCAAGAAACCGATATATGGCAGGGTAGGTATCTGTACTGTACGTACTGCCTCGCCGCGTAATCTTGAGCGGAGTGCAGCCTCGACTCGGGAAACATCTCAGAGTTCAAGTGTTCGAGGTTCACTCAAGAAAGTTGAACTTCTTTCTATATCATCAATCCGCTCGTCGCCTGGTCAAAGAATCCTTGTCGCGCTGCCCGTTCCTTCTCCACATTGAAAGCGTTCGGTCCACACGACATCGCTGCTGCAATCAATCGGGCGCCGAATTCCTTGTTGACCGTCATCAACACCACTGTCGCATTCCGGTTTTCTTCTCGACTGTTTCCTTTCTCTACTGGTCTCGACATCTGTTGTCGTCGCGAATAGTCAAATCACATATACAAGAAGATTGAGGACCGAATCAAGCCTCAGGGCGGCCGACAGTCGTACAAGATGCGCCTCTACCACTTCTTGAGAACGGCAGCGCTTGCGACGCTCGCGACAGCGCAATTGAGCAACCTTGCATTCACATCAACACCAACCAATCTCCGCGCTGGATCCACGAATACTATCACGTACAATGTACAAAACATGAGTAAGCCTTCACTTTCAGTATTTACCAGCCACGACCGCTAACATAAACAGGTACCTACACCGAAGGACTCCCGATCAGCGGCGCAAACGTATCAGCAATGTCTACAGCCTCGATAGCGAATCTTCCAGTCATCGTAACAGGCAGCAACTCCTCGCTCGCGAACCATACTGCGCCGCTGGTCACCAACATGTCTTTGACCGCAGCACCAGTGGTAGGCAGCGGTGTCTCGATGGGCAACAAAACGATTGTGTCGCGGAACCAGACGATGAGCAGTGGCATCCTCAGCGAACCAAGCAGCGGCGTAATTCTTTCGAACGGAGGAGCGAGCAGTACCGCAGGCGGCGCTGTCGCTGAAGGCGTATCCACCGCAAGCTCGACGCAAGCAACAGCGAGCTCGACTTCGAGCGCAGGCGCAGCGGTCGGTTCTATGAACGTTGGTAGTGGGAGCACGCTGGCGTTGGTTCTTGCTGCCGTGGCTGTGATTGTGCTTTAGAGAGCTTATACCGTATACCCTTTAACGACTGATGATTTGGACTTAGCGAAGGAGTTTGGATCAGCGCTGGGCTGCTGATGGAGCATAGACATGCGTATACGAATAGTTTTTAATCCTTTAAGTTGGATGTCTCGATGTTGCCCGTCCATTCGTTGTTAACTACTCCATTGACCGACTTCGCGAGGAGCACCCGTTATGAAATTCCTCTCCGGCTCGTGTGATCACTGTCCATGTCTCAGAACATCGCTGAGAACATCGAAGATGACATAGAGTCGGCTCTGACCCTGCCAAGAAGTAGATCCATTAATAATGAAGACCCATTATATTGTGCTGCGAACCAAGAGCCCAGGCTGACATCGGCACAGACCCGAGCAGTAACAACGAGTCAGGTACAAGCCGGATGTTGGCCGAGGAGTACTCCATACCGTTGGAGATTTTCGAGTTCGGCCAAGATATGCTGTAAGTAGGTATGGCTACTTGAGGAACACGAGGCGGACAACCAACACCCATTGCTTGCTCCTGTGGCTAGGATTATCAGTGCGAGTAGCTAATAGGCGAATTTTCTCTCTAGCAGCAGTCAAGGTTTTGGTCTGTTGCGGCTGGAGTTTGGAGCTTGCAGATAGCTGCATGAAGTTGCACTGAGGCTCAGCTCAGCTCAGCTCGATGCGACCGTGGCATCGCACATATGGCCACGTTCCTCTCCAGAAGCAGCAGAAATCTCGGATCGCCGCCGAACAAACTCAAATTCGACTTGATTACGATCGCCTCGAGTCGTCTGATGCGCGAGAGGCACCGCCGACCTAGCTGGACAGGCACTGTAATAGTAATGATGCTCTATGTTGGTCGCCAAGTCGGTCATTCGGTCAAAGCACGGCCACGACGCGGTTTCAGGCAAAACTGCCAACTTAAGGGTCCAAGGTTTCGGGTTCCTTGCAGAAGATTCACCCTATTCACCACAACAACCACGTCGTGGCATCTGTCCAGCAACCATCAAGGTCGACACTGAAAGACGACTAAAATATTCAGTGGAGTATCGGCGTCTCCTTGTGATGTGGGATATGCACATGCAGTCTCCGCCTCTTTCTCGTATCTTTTGGGATCGCCATAGCCGAGATAGGTGTCGAGTGCCCGAGCTGCCGTGCAGTCTGACTGCAGCTATCGCCAAAAATAAGATTACGCCTAACCATTTACAGCTCTAGAGCAACGCTACCCCGCTGATCTTGCTTATTTTGCGGCCGCTAGATGCTCTTCGAATGTTGCTTTGACCTTCTTTTGCCCTCTTGGCCTATGGCGAAACTCTCCTCGATCACATACACGCCTGAAAATCTACGGCTGGACGCAGATGCAGCTATACCTACTGCCTTTGGTACGGTAGCGGGAGCGGTGGTTGCTGCTGCGCCCCCCGGTCGGGCCCCCTTGGATGTTGTGCTGTATAAATACCGACGCCGCCGCTGGAGGTAAACTGTCCCATACCATATCTCCTTGTCTTCTCACATTCTAGCATACCAACAGCCGTTTAATACCTTGTTGCTTCAGATACAAGACACATCACTCTCGCTGTCTGATCTTTCGCTTTTTACATCCCATTCTCTTCCATCACAGTAACACTATCACACTTTCTGATCAAAACCACCTCTTAACACACAAACAATCGTCAAGATGCGTTTCGCTACTTCTACTATCGTCGCTCTACTTGCGGTTCCATTCCTTGCTTTCGCCCAGAGCACCGCCACCTCTGGTGCTGCTTCCACCACTGTCGCCGCCGGTCAAGCTACCAGCACTGCTAACCCTTTCAACATTCCAACTTCTGGTATCGCCGGCTCTGCTGGACAGCCTTTGATGTTGACCTGGAAGCCAACCACTTCCGGCACTGTCTCTCTCATCCTCAGATCAGGATCCTCCAACAACCTCAACGCTGGTACCACCATTGCCAGTAAGTTGCTCAATAAAAGCCAAGTTTCACAAAATCTAACCAATCCCAGGCAACCTCGCGAACTCTGGCTCCTACACATGGCAGGTTCCTTCTTCCGTAGTCCGCGGCTCCGACTACGCCATTGAGATCGTTTCCGACAGCGACCCAAGCGCGACCAACTACACTCCATACTTTGTCATTGACAGCTCCAACACCGTTGCATCTGCTTCCTCCAGCAACATCCTCTCGAGCACCGTCACCTCCGGCGCTCCAAGCTCCTCCCTTGCTCTCTCCACCGCCTCGAACACCCTCTCCTCCACCCACACCGGCTCCAGCTCCGCATCTGGTTCATCCTCCAAGACCGGCAGCAGCAGCATGATGACCTCCACCGCCTCCGGCGCTTCTATGCAGACCACCTCTGCCGCTTCTTCTCCAAAGGCCTCTGGCAACGCTGCTCCACGCGCCTCTGCCGCTGCCGGTGTCATGGGTTTGATCGCCCTTGGTGCCTTTGCTCTTTAAGCGGAAATCAACAAGAGTTGGACAAGATAATAATCATGAACGGAATATACACGGATGTCGTTGATTACCCCTGGCTCAAAATTCACGTACGCATGGTCGGCATGATTGCATTTAGCTGGTTGGTCTACCTGAATTGTACTTCTAGCATTATTTAATGAGTCATCATTCTCACCATGCATTTTTCTGTTTCGTGATTGCTAATACTACGGCGTTGTCGACTTTCTATAGGCGATAGCGTTACACAGGCCTAAACATTGTCATGGGAAAGGCTTGTAGTCAAAACTCGCGCAACGAGCACAAATGCGCGCCAAACCGAAACACGACTTCCCGAAGGAAGCTTCGAAATTCACCTTCACCTCACCAAGGTGAATTTTCATACCTACACCAAGGTGTAAATTGACTCATATGCTACACGACAGAGCCTATATAAGCAGTAATCCCATCATCGGTAGGTCAATCAATTCACAAGCATTACAGTAACACTACACACTTTCTGATCATTACCACCTCTTACTACACACTTTCTGATCGTCACCACTCCTTACTACACACTTTCCAATCATAACCACCTCTTATTACACAAACGATCGAACCTTAAGCCTCTCAAGTCTCCAAAATGCGTTTTCTCCGCTTCGGTACAACTTTACTGTCTGTGGCAGCCCTACTGTCTTCGACCGCCCAGGCGCTCGACATTGTTTTGTCAAATGACGACGGATGGGCAGAACTCAACATCAGAGAACTCTACAACGCCCTTACTGCTGAGAACCACAGCGTTGTCATCTCGGCACCGGCCTACGACAACAGCGGCAAGGGATCGAAGGACAAACCGCCCACCTACTTAAGGGCGCCTGGTGAATTCAACAGCTTACCGTTTGGTGCACCACCTACTGGTTTCAATCAAAGCCAACCCCGTTTCAACTACGTCAACTCATACCCTGCCACCTCCATGAAGCATGGTATCGATGTGGTGGCTCCCAAGTTCTTCGACGGGAACAAACCGGACCTTGCAGTGGCTGGCGTCAACGTGGGACGGAACATGGGCATCGGGGACACGTTTTCTGGTACCTACGGCTGTGCTCTGATGGCTGACAGCATGGGCGTTCCGGCCATTGCGTTTTCTGCCGGGACCGGGGATCAAATCTCGTGGGAGACGACTCCTGTGCCGATGTACGTGCAGCTCTACTCCGACCTGGCCGTCAAAATCATCGACACTCTAGTCGCGAACGAACAGCCCTGGATGAACCCGGGAACGTTCATCGCCGTCAATTTCCCCAGAGTCGGGTCGGAATGCCCCCATTGGGGAGCGGTTGAAAACCCCCAGTGCACGAAAGTGGAAGACTTCAAATTCATACTCACCTCGGCAAATTCGTGGGGAAGGTGGTTCCCCAAGGACGTCTTTACTTGTGGAGCGAAAACTCTGCCCAATGATGTGTGGATTATGGATACTCTCATGCGTAAGGAGGACGGCTGCTATGTCACCATTACTGTTATGAATCGCTCGAGATTCAATGCGGATCCCCCCGAACAGTCTACCGTCAAAGAGAACCTGAGGTCCATCTTGTCCTGCTTGCCAGACTCGAAGGGACCGCTATGACCGCTCCGAGATCGAACAATCTAGGATCTGGCAGTCGCGCTCGTGCTTCTAGTGAGGGTATGCTTGTTGCCGGAGGAGTCGGGAGAGTATCGAGATTTAGCTGGAGGTCACTGTTAGAAGCCGGGACTCGAGCTCTTTCTATTCCTTTTTTTCGTCAAATTTGCGGTTGTAGTCTCATTAGGTACCGAACGTAATGTTAGTTTGCAAGTCCTGTGCATCACAGTGATCCACGTTCATACTTTGTCACAGAAGCGTAGCGTGGCCTGACTGGGGTTGTGCCGCTTGGAAGACTTTGGCAGAGCGTCCATTCGAGAAACTTCTCACGGCAAGCAGCCTGTTGCTGTGGTACAGTATCGTGCATGCACACGGCTGCTGCATCATGCATGCATGCCCGGGACGGTCGTGATAGGAAGCGGGACCACGTCAAGATTATGCACGAACAACGGGCAGAGTTCCAACCGGGTTATAAGCAGTGAGGCGGTCAAAAACAAATGGCCAAAGAGCGCGACGGCCGCCAAAAATACCTTACTCCAATCTTTAACGAGGCAGAGGGTCGAGAGGCTGCAGTCAGTGTTTCTCGGCAAGAGCGGCAGGGCTCCTTCCGACCCGAGTAGCGTTCCATACAAACCCCGCAGTGGATCGCGTGTAGCCAATGGCCTGACCGCTGCGAGTTGCGGATGCCTTTCCCTTGTTGTGAACTTCATTCGTCTTGGGGCTCGTCTCGTCCTGTCTGTGTTGTCAACATACGAACCACCTAGAAAATACCGGCCGAGGGACATGCGAATTCAATAACACCCTGTCTTTGCTGCGATCAAGTGGTCGTGGATACTCCCTAATCTGGCCTTTTTCTGACCGACAACGCCTGAGTGAGCGTCGAATTACGCCTATCAGCCTATCGATCACCTCCAGCGTCCATCTGATTCCCCATCATGATGGTCGCGCTGTTACGGCGTGCTTGAGGTACCAACACCTGCCCACTGGGCGGAGACGCTTTGTACTCCATTATTAGACAAGTCATAATCCCATTCGACATGGCTACCGAGTCTCGACCGCCGACTCTGGCTCCGCCAGCAGTCACTGCTCTGAAAGAGTCTCACGCTGACGCGAGCTCGCTTCGTGGTCAGATGGAGAGGACTATCAGTCAGGATATTCGGGAAGAAAGAGAAGATCTTAAAAGAGCTGCGGAACAATCTGTCAATGCTATCATGGACCTGAATTTGGATGGTACTGTCCGTTGGATCAGTCCTTCCTGGCAACAAATCACCGGCGTCTCGCCCGACTCCGTTGTCGGAAAGCCCCTCTGCGACATCATCTTGGACAACAAGAACATCTTCGCTGATGCTGTCGACTCTATGAGGAAGGACGACACCAAGAGCCGTATTATCCGCTTCACCGTCAAGTACACCCCACCCAAGTCGGATACTCCAAAATCGCAGAGCAGAGATGTTTCGACCGATGAGGAAGATGAGAGCCAGGACCAAGTGGATCAGAGTCATGATGTCGGCTTGGAGGCTCAGGGTATCATGGTCTACGATCGCAACACTGGAGAAGAGAGCCATACCATGTGGATGATCAAACCTGCCATCCAGCGAGAGATCACCATCGACCTTCCAGAGGTACTTGTCGAGTCGCTGGGTATAGGTGCTCATGTTCTGGCTCAATATCTGACCACCCTTGCCGAATCTGGAACTAGTGATTTTGGAGACCGCGCACCGCCGCTACCTGTGCTTTGTCGCATTTGTGAGCGCCAGATAACACCATGGTGGTTCGAAAAGCATACCGAGCTATGTCTACAGGAGAACCGCGCCGAGATGGAGATCCAGCTCGCCCACGAGAGCTTGACGGAACATCGAAACCTCATCGTCAAGGTCTTGGACGCACTCGAAGCACAGTCAAAGCGATCGCGAGCTTCAGTCTCCGATACAGGCTCACCTGCTCCCATGCCGCAGGCTGAATACAAAGGCTTGACCATTGGTCCCTCCTCTGCCCCAACTTCCTCTCCACCCTCTGGCCCATCTTCCGGTCGTGCGTCACCAGCGGCTCCAGCCACCTCACGAGGTCGTGAGCTTTCGGCTAATGGCTTTGGACACAACCGCTCCCGATCTTTCGCCGTCAGGAGACCACTGGCACGAATCGTTGAGCTTGTTTTGGACCTTTGCGATACTGCAATGGAAATTAACATACCCGCAGTCAAGGACAATAGTGGACAAATGGGAATCGAGATTCGAACCCAGTCGCCGCAGTCGGAAAGTCGGGTATCTCAGGTCCTCCAGTGGCAATCCCCGAGTGCTGGCACGCTCGAGTCTGAAGAGGGTCTATCTCTACTATGCGAAGATACCGCAAATCTGTCCAAGCTCAAAGTCGAGGCTGTCTCCCGACATCGCCAAGTCCTCGAGTACTCAGAACGCCTCAGGATCGAATTTGACATTCTCGTTCAAGAATGTATAGATGCGGCCATGTCGAAAGCTGCCCGTATTGCTGCTGGAGAATTGAGCGACGCGAGTGATGCGTCCGGTACCGAAGAAGAGGTTGAAGAAGAGCAAGAGCCAGAGCAGGAGTCGCCCTGTCTCGAACAAACACTATCTCAAGAAAGTATCAGTCCTGAAGCACCTCCTGTGTTGAGGTCGCAGTTTGGACCTGCCGCGAGCTCGCTGGCAATGGCTCTTCGCAATGCTTCTGATCCTAGCATTGCCGGACTTTCCCTCAGGCGCGCTTCATCTACTGCGGCATCCACTCGCTCGAACAGCCCGATGGGGAGTAAGACCCCGAGGTCGATAGTGGGATCTTTACCTCCTGCTGCTTCGCAAAACAAGCGTAACTCCATCGTGTTCGAGAGTGACGCAGGCGCAGAAAGCGATTCTAGTCTTCGATCATCCATCACAGCAGCCTCCAGGCTCGGTGAATCTCCTACAGCTGAACTCAGTCTGAGTCGCGTCGCTAGCACCAGAGGTCGCAAGCGCACAAGTCTTGCTCTGCCCAGTCTTCAATCTGCTGCTCGACAAGAGTCTCCAGCGAGAAGCGTCGTAGCGCCTCCACTGTCTCCACTCCGTACTTTCAAGTCACGCCAAATCAGTGGTGGTGAGACCACCGCTTCTCCTATCACATCACCTGTACAGGGGGCCTCCGAATTCACGTCACCCATCATCCGAGCTCAGCAGCAACATCATCGCCGACAATCATCTGTTGCGTTAGGTGAGAGCATACGTGCACCTGGGTCGCCTCATCTTACCGCTATCAGCAGTATGCCGCAACCCAAGGCGGTGCAGACCTCGATCAAGGATTTTGAGATCATCAAACCAATCAGTAAAGGCGCCTTCGGTAGCGTCTATCTTGCTCGGAAAAAGAATACTGGTGATTACTACGCCATCAAGGTGCTCAAGAAGGGTGACATGGTTGCCAAAAACCAGATCACCAACGTCAAGGCCGAAAGAGCAATCATGATGTGGCAGGGCGAAAGTGACTTTGTGGCCAAGCTGTACTGGACATTTGCGAGCAAAGACTTTCTATACCTGGTCATGGAGTATCTCAACGGTGGAGACTGTGCGTCACTGATCAAAACTTTGGGCGGTATACCCGAAGACTGGGCGACGAAATACCTCGCAGAGGTTGTGCTCGGCGTGCAGCATCTCCACAGCCGTCAAATTGTTCATCGTGATCTGAAACCTGACAATCTCTTGATTGACCAGAAAGGCCATCTCAAGCTAACAGATTTTGGCTTGTCTCGTATGGGTCTCGTCGGTCGTCAAAAGAGAATACAAAATGGTAAAACAACCGAAGTACCGGATCTTCTGAAGCATAATCCGTTCAGACGAGCTCCTTCTATCGCGTCATCGCGGTCCACCTCGTTCGACTTTAATGGTGGCCAGCAGTCGCCAGTGGGTACCCCAGGACTCACACCGGCGCCAATAATCGACTTCCCGCAGCCATCGTACTTCAGCTTGAACAGAGAGCCCTCGGTCGACTCCGGACGTGGACTGTCAGGTCAGCGTAGCAACAGTGGAGAGAGTGACGCGCTTCAAGCAATGTTCCGTCGCTTTACCCTCAATGAGGACGGCGCTAAATCGAATTTTCAGAGTCAGCAGATCGAGGAGGAAACTGGCAGTGAAGGCGAGTCACCTGATGCTGCTGGATATGGCTTACAATCAGTCATGAGTACCGGTAGCCAACCGCCTTTGGGAACGCCACCCCAGCAGTCGGGTATGTTGCCCCCTCCGATGGCACTGTTCGATCCAGACGACAATACCAGACGCTTTGTGGGCACTCCTGATTATCTTGCTCCGGAGACCATCAACGGTGTTGGTCAAGATGAGATGAGCGATTGGTGGTCCTTAGGCTGCATTCTTTTCGAGTGTTTGTATGGCTTCCCTCCTTTCCACGCGCCGACGCCGGAAGAGGTATTCCAAAATATACTTGCGCGCGACATACATTGGCCCGATGATGATGATGTTCCTGTCTCCGCTGAGGCGAAAGACCTCATGAACAAGTTGATGACAGTAGACCCGAAGAAACGTCTCGGCTCCAATGCCGACGACAAGTATGAGAATGGTGGGGACGAGATTCGCGCACATCCGTGGTTCGCCGAAATCGACTGGGCTACGCTGAGAGAAGATGAGGCATCTTTCATACCCAACCCGGCGAACCTTGAAGATACAGACTACTTTGATGCGAGAGGCGCTTCGCTTCAGAATTTTAATGCCGAATTCGAGGACCAGGTTTCATCGCCCGCAGGAACTCCAACAGACTATACCGACAGACCGCACGATGCTCTGTCACGCGTGAGGATGAAGGTCAATTCTATCAAGAGAGGCCTGATGCCGCTGCATATCCCGCCGCATGTCCGTGATGGCAGAAGCCGACGTTTGAGCGAACCTTCTGCACCAGACGATTTTGGCAACTTCCAGTTCAAGAATCTGCCAGTCTTGGAGAAAGCGAACAAGGATGTCCTGTCAAAGTTGCGTGCTGAAGCGATGCAGGCTCAAAGCAAAGCCGCTATCGCAGCGACGAACTCTCCTGCAATATCTTCTCCCTCGCCGTCGCTTGACGCTAGTCCGGTTATTCCAGGACCATTGAAGCGCGCACTGTCTGCTAATAGGGGTGGAGGTCCACTTCATCGACCTCTATCTCCATCGCTACTCAGTCAACCAACTCCGTCGCCGAATCGAGTATCTCAACCATCATCACCACTGCTCGTGTCATTCAGCGCGGGACAGCACCATGAACGTCGAAAGACATCTAGTGGCTCGTCGTCACTGTCGCAGCAAGTCAGTAACGCTTCGCAGCCCGGAAGCTTTTTCGAGGTTCCACGCATGGCTGGAAGTCAAAAGGCCGTATCAACCACTTCTTCTCCGATCAAGCTTGCAAAGTCGGCTTCCATGTCTCTACCGACTTCGAAAGAGGAACCCATGATCTCAACTAGAAAGTCGTCGTTTGCATCTCCTTCTCGCCAAAGAGCACACACCGTGGGCGATCAAGACAAGTCTCCAAAGGTCGGCAGCCAGGAAAACGATCTGGTACCCGATCTCATGCCACCGTTCCAGAAACGAAAGAGTCAAGTCTTTGACGTTTCTCCGTCGTCCTCGGACACCGAAGATCAAAGACAAAAGGCATTGTTGCGAGTGCAACGTCGGCGTCAAAGCTCGCGGCGCATGTCACAGATCACACTCGAAGAAGGTCCTTCTTTTCGTCCACTGGACGTGCTGATATGCGAAGATCATCCTGTTTCTCGACTCGTTATGGAACGCCTTTTGGAGAAGCTGAGATGTCGCACCATTGCTGTACAGAATGGACAGGAAGCCATTAGGTATGCCATGAGTGAGGTCAAGTTCGATGTCATCATGATGGAGTTCAAGCTGCCGCAAGTCAACGGAGCAGATGTTGCGAGGATGATCAGGGAGACTAGGAATGCCAACTCGCACACGCCCATAGTAGCAGTCACTGGTTATCTTAAGGAGCTCCAGGCACCGCACGACTTTGATGCGCTGATCGAGAAGCCTCCAGATACACAAAAGTTGACGGAAGTTCTTGGCCGCCTTTGTCAATGGAAGCCGCCTCCTCCTGGTTGGGCGCCTTCTCAGATGCACACTATGCCGCCTTCGAATCTTCGCAAAGGATCGTTAGCTACGGATGATAGTCCAACCAGCACCACAGCCTCTAGTATGGGCATCTTCTCAACTGGACCACGTGGATCTAGTCGCGAAGATTCAATCACGTCCGGCTCTCTCGGTGAAGTGGAGAGTCATATGGATAGCATACCTGTAATCATAAGTCGCCAGCCTACGGTCGACTGGTCAGAGCAGGATCTTGAAAGAAATTTTGGTGGGCTCGGCATATCAGGCGACTCTGCAAATGACCGAGACCCAGACGGAAGGTTTCTCCTACCACGCCCGCCTCGACTCATTCACGAGCAGTCTGCCCCCGCAGTCCTCGAGTCTGCTCGATCACCGTCTTTGAAGAAGAGCACAGTCGAGGTCGTGACGGCGAAAAGGCGATCCCATGAGCTTCGTCGTCAAGCATCCGGTAACGCCGGAGATGACGAAGATGAAGAGCTCGGCAATACACAAGTACGCTCGCGTTCACCGAAGAAAAAGCAGCCTAGCGGTTCGTCAAAGCTGGCACAAGAAATGCTTCGGACTGATAGCCAAGGAAGCGTTGTCTCTACAGAAGAGGCGGACGGCGTTATTCGTGACAAGTCCATTCCTCGATCAGTCATGGAAGAGCCCGAAGGACCTGCAGAGCTTGTTGGACCTGCGAAAATGGTCGAGGCTAATGGCCATCTGACACCACCTCAGATGTTCCCGTTGGCGCCTGGCAACGACATCAAAGAAATCGATATGGATGCGACTCCGCGACCACAAGGCGGAGATCATGATCCAGACCCAACACCTAAAGGAAGACATTCGCCAGTTCATCCAGAACACTAAAGGACCCTGATCCTACTTCGATCATTGTACATCACACCGAATTTCTTTTGTTAAATCACTTTTCAATCAGTTTAGGTTGCTTTCTTGTCAGCGCGGAGTTGGTGGAGTCTTGACGGTATACAACTCAAAACGAGTCTGTTTGGAGGGGGTTTCTGCCTTTGAGTATTGTTTTTGGGAAGACTAAATTGAAGATCAGGGGGATCAAGATCGGCTTCATGCGTCCACAGAGACTGCATTTTCTTCATTCATATCATATACATCCTGCACTGGCGGGAGGTAGGCTGTGCCTAGTCCCAAATGCTTCGATAATCCAATATCTCGCTGCTTGCCAGCAAAACACTTTTTTAATTTGTGACTGATGCGTGCTTTTAATGTCCGCTTGTTTCCCACCAACGCCGCGCTGAAGTAATGCACTGATCCTCTGTCTTGTTCGTGTAACGTACCCATGCGTGCGCCTCCTTAGAGCCCTTCTCACTCTGATCCGCACGTCTTAAGCCAACTGCTCACTGCACAAAATTCCTCAATCTCATCATCTCGTCCAACAACTCCTGCAGATCATCATCCGAGATCTTCCCTTCAAGCGAAGGCACAAGTGTTTTGGCCTCCTCGTGACTGTCCGGACACAGACTTCCTGCACAGTATCAGTCCCCTCTCGTTCTTTCTTCCGCAAACAGCCATTAGCGATGGCAAGCACAGAAACCTACCGAGTTGACTTCGCTCGAAACTATCCAGCTCCGTCCTCGTACTTAGAAGCTGCTCCACCGCGTGAACGTGCTCGGGCTGCTTATACCGCGCGAACAGCTCGAGGTATTCCTGTGTCTTGACAAGAGTCTCACTGTCCTTGTTCCGTCGGTACTTGGTCACTGCGTTGATAATTGTGCGCGCTTCCGATAAATTGAGAGTCGGTACGTCTTGGAACTCGCCGAGGCGCAGGGTCGAGCCTGCTTCTTCGTCGCCAGTGATGGGTCGCTTTGGGCGCGATTGGAGGGGTGGTCCTGCGGGCGCTGCGGGGGCTCCGTTGGTCGCCATTGTGGTTGATTCTGTATATAATTGACTGGCGCGAGAAGACGAAGGACGGACTGAAAGGAGCTAATTGCGCGAGATGAAGCTGAGACGATGCGTGAGTGGTCGTGTGAAGGTGAATGGAGGCTGCAGGTACAATAATATCTTACCGCAGAGCCTCATGTCAAGTTCGCGGTCCGGGAAGGAACGGAAGTTGCCGCCTCCGCAAATTGGGAACATGCAGCGAACATGGCAAAGCAAAGCAAGCCGCGAGCAGAGCAGAGAGAGCAAGTTCCAAGCGCAACAACACACCGCTCGCTGTGCTTCAGCAAACCAACTCACTATCTGCCTCGTTTGTGCCTCCTCAAAACACACTCGTTCACACATCCTCAACCAACCATCAGCCTTGCTGCGCCAGGCCCACGTAACGTATCACGAAAACCGCGGACCCGTCGCGCGTGAGGAGACAATTTACTGCTCCCGTCTGTCCTGAACTGCACTGAGTCGTGCGTCCGTCTTAACCCTGTTTTATCACCTTCGCTCCTGCATTCCCGACTACCAATCAACTACACCAAATCTCCGTGCTTTTTCCACGTAGCAGCACGACAGGATAGCGGGCTTGGTTCTCGAACCTGCCAGGCGGCGACAAAATCAGGATATCGACAATCATTTCGGTTGTTGTTGCATAACACAGCTCGGCCGCTTCACCGAGTCGATTGTGCGGCATTCCTGCTATGCAACACTGCTGGCTCGCTTCAGCTGACTAGTTAGCATCGCAACAAAATTCTCCGACGCGATCAGATACAATCTACTGGTCGCATTTACTCTGCTGCGTCTATTTTGCACTACCGATTACCTATTATCGTCGCCCATTGACTGCGGATACTCCGTCTTCAGTCGTCCGCTCCTTAGTACTACTCCTGGCACATGACGCGCAAACCTACATACTTCGACATCTCAGGCCTCAAGGGAAATCTAGATCGCGGAGCGATAGCTTGGACCTGGGCAGAATTCATTACATTTGGATAGTGTGTCGACTCACCTACCCAACATTTGCATGCGCTTGAGCTCGCCAGGTGCGGCTTGAAACCACTCGTTAACTGGACGACTTTGCGACCACAACGCGTCATCCTGTCGACGTGGATCGAGAGTCTCGAACACCGGATCGACAAAGTAAGAGCTTGTAGATGGCAGCAATGGATCATCATGCGAGCAATGGTCACGGGGAGGGAAACGATGACGAGCCACAACGAACAAATTTCCAAATGCCAGATCGCTCACAAACGTATCCGGCAGGCTCAAATAGAAGCTCAGACGACCAGCAGGACGCTGTTGTACGGCACAGGAAGCAACATAGTTTAGGAGCACCCGGTGCACGAGAACAAGGAAGTGATGGAGATGCCTCGATCAGCCCGTCAAAGGAGGGTTCCGGTACGCGTAAGAAGCGAGGTGGAACTTCAAGAGTATGCGGAAAGTGTGGACAACCACTGCTTGGGCAGTTTGTGAGGGCGCTCGGCGACACATATCACCTCGAGTGCTTTACATGCACGGTAGGTCGTTCCATTTGTCGACTCAACGGTGACTAACAGACACGACAGGACTGCGGCAAGATTGTTGCTTCCAAATTTTTCCCTGTACCCGAACAACCTCCAAACCAGTACCCCCTCTGCGAGACCGACTACTTTCGAAGACTTGACCTTTTATGCTCGACTTGCGGCGGCGCTCTTCGAGGATCATATATCACCGCGCTCGAGCGCAAATACCACATAGAGCACTTTACGTGTTCCGTCTGTCCGACCGTGTTCGGCGCGCAAGACTCATACTACGAACACGAAGGAAATGTCTTCTGCCATTACCACTATTCGACAAAATTCGCTCAGAGATGCAACGGCTGCCAGACGGCTATCTTGAAGCAATTCGTCGAGATCTTCAGAAACGGTCAGAACCAACACTGGCACCCGGAATGCTACATGATCCACAAGTACTGGAACGTGCGGTTATATCAGGGCACCGGAGACCCGTTCGACCAGGCATTGTCTGAGGAAGACGCCACTGAGGAGTTGCGAAGAGCGGTCAAGAACAGCGAGGAGAAAGTCGAAGACAAGGTTCTCTGGATTTGGAGAACGCTGTCCAACTTCGAAGAAAGATCCGCTACTTGCATTTCTGACATGCTGCTGCACGTTAGCAATGGTGCCTACATGGATGGTGTCGTGGCTGCGAAAAAGTTCATCACCCATGTCGATCTACTGTTCGCTGCCGCTGACGATCTGGACTCGATCTTGATGAGTGGTACTGGAAAGGGTCTGTCATATTCTCGAGAGGCAAAGCTTCTTTGTAAAAAGGTCGTTGCATTCTTCCAGCTACTCGCAGAGTCACAAGAGACAGGTGTAAGAAGACTGGGTGTCACGCAAGAGCTGCTCTCACTCGTCACTGGACTCGCGCATTACCTCAAGCTACTCATCCGTATTTGTCTTCAAGGCGCTCTCAAACTCGAAAGAGAGACTGGATCAATTGACGGCCTCAACAAATTCCTCGAGGACATTGACGGCTTAGACGGGCGACTAGAGTACGAGGCTAATCGCGACTCACGTGGAGAAACCGATGGCTTCGTTGCGCGCTCAGCCGATTCGTGTGGTGTATGCGACAAACCCGTCGAGGATCGCTGCTTCAAGAAGAACGACAGACTTGTGCATCACCAATGTCTCAAGTGCACCAAGTGCCAGAAACCACTCGCGGATTGCTCGAGTGAAGCCAGGTGGAGTGAAGCGCAACGTCTCGTGCTATGTGAAAAGCATGCCGGAATTGTGGGAAGTGTAGACGGCGGCCAATTTACCGAAGTGACCAGGCTGCAGCAGTACGTGTACCTTCTACGCGTCGCGCACGCGAGATTACTTGCAACACTCCGAACAAGCGGCGCGTTACCTCACACTTCGGATGATCCAAATTTGTCCGACTACGATTCACAAAGTGGACATCGTCCATCGGGATCTACACTAGATCCACCAATGCTGCGGTCCAACACCCGATCGAAATCATATGCCGGATCAACTGGTAGAGAACAGTCGCCAGGATACGAACAGACCATGACCGACATTCGACGACTACGCTCGACTAGAATGGATAAGCAGGTGTCGAACGCGAACAAGAGGTCAAGAACATCAAGGATTATTGACGCTCCCGACGCGACGACCCCTGGCTCACCCGGTAGACCGGAGCGAAGAAGGACCGGCAACTTTCAGATTGTCGAGGACAGAGATGTCAACGGCGAGCCGGTGTCGCAGCTCAGTTTCGGCAACGACCAAGCAATGACTTTAGACGACATTCCACGTCTGGTTCAAGCACAGCAGACTCGCGAGCAGAGACCCAATGCATCGAAGTTTGCACGTAACCCAGTGATACCGCAAGATCCCAAGGTCAAGCTTGTCAACGGACATACGAGAAGCCCGTCGGGTGGTATCGATCACGAGAAGTTGCTGGCTGCGGAAGGTGGCCGGACCAAGAAATACTTTTCCGAACTTTCCGCTCTCGAGTACTTTATTGTGCGTCACGTAGCAGTCTTGTCGATGGAGCCATTGCTTGAAGGACACTTCAACCAAGAGCAGCTACTCGATCTCATCGAGACCAAGCGTCCCACTTTTTGGGGCAAGTTTGGCAGCGCTTTCAAGAACGACAAGAATAAGCCAAAGGGCAAGAAGAAGGGTGTCTTTGGTGTCGGACTAGATTCGCTCATCGAGAGAGATTATGCAGAGTCGACTGACGGTGTTGGACCAGGAGCACTCCGCATCCCCGCTGTAGTTCAAGACTCCGTCTCGGCCATGCGCACAATGGACATGTCTATCGAGGGAGTTTTCCGAAAGAACGGTAACATTAAGAGACTGAACGAAACCAAGGAAGAGATTGACAAGAATGGCGCCATGGATTTCGACCTTACCAAGGAGAACCCAGTTCAAGTCGCTGCCATCCTCAAACGTTTCCTGAGAGATCTGCCTGATCCTTTGCTTACCTTCAAGCTTCACAGACTCTGGATCACATCGCAGAGTAAGCTACTTGACAGCCTGATGGTATGAATGTGCTAACGTGTTACCAGAAATCCAAGACGAAGAGAAGCGAAGACGGGTACTTCATCTCACTTGCTGCCTTTTGCCCAAGACGCACCGCGACACGATGGAAGTGCTCTTCACCTTCCTCAACTGGACCGCTTCATTCTCACACGTCGATGAGGAGTCGGGTAGCAAGATGGACGTTCACAATCTGGCGACTGTCATGGCACCTAATATCCTTCACATGGGCAATCAAGATGTTCCGGTCGACGACAGCTTTCTCGGTATCGAAGCCGTGCACTCTCTCATCGAGTACAACGAGACCTTTTGCGAGATTCCCGAGGACATTTCGTTGATCCTCAACGACTCATCGCTCTTTTCTTCCAGCGCCGAAATGACGACCAAGGAGATTCTCAAGCGTTACGGTGACCGCAACAAGGGCCAAGGCCCAGCCCATACACCAACCATAACAGACCCTTCAGCTGAGGAGATGGGATCGCCCCGCTCGCAGGCCAATAGACCGGCTCACAACCCCGTGGCTACACGTGTTGACACCGACCCGAGTCAAGCAAATGCATGGCAGAATGAAAGCAGTGTACGCCACGTCAAGGATAACGCGGAGCTGGGCGGTCAGGGTGCACTGGGCACACCGCAGATGCCGTACACCATGCGCAATGATAGTACAGAGAGTCATGGCAGTCCGAGTCGTAAGGACAAGTTTGGCGAGAAGGGACAAAGCAAGGCTGTTGGTGTGACTTGATTCAGGATCATCGAGATCAATCGAGCACGATCATCAATGGTTGGAAGAGCAGATGGATCAACGACAGACAATCGACGACAACCGACACTGCATGCAGGGCCGGAGTAAAGACTCAAATGTACGGTAATCCCCTCTTCACCTCCCATCCACTGTTCGCTGATGTCGGACTAGCCATCCGGCATCATTTCCATTCCCCCTGCCCCTTCACCATTACCACCTGCATGTTCGAAATGTTCGCGCCACGGGGTACAAGAGGGTTGGAAAACAATTGAAGCCTCGGTCACTTGCATTGATCTCATTCATGATCGACCGGGGCGAGAAAAGAAACGATGACGAAACTCGATCTGGAAAAATTCAGGATCACTCTTGATCCTTGGCGATACAGTTTTTGGGGCTGTACTTTTGGGAGCGAAAATTTGAATTGACGAGAAGGTACGGAAAGTTTGTCACCTAGGAGTAGTGAAAATACCTGGGGCTATTGCCGATACACGAAAGGCGAAGCGCATGGCATGGCATGGAAACGGAAATGGTGAGAGATGTCTTTCTTCGATACCAAATGAATTGAGAACGTGAGATTTGATGAAAACGATTAAATCTTGACCAAGTGAAGTGAGAACGTGAGATATGATAAAAACGATTATACCATGGACGTGTCTTTCGTGAGCATTCCCGCGTACTGCTCGTACTCAGCTACACATCTGCAGTTCTGTGCAAGGTCCTGATATCATTACTGACACCGTGCCACAACTCAACAACCCTCCCGCCATCCTTCCTCGTCAATCGAACCATAATCTCCAAACCCCTAGCAACGAGATCAATACCCCCATCTGCCGATTTTGGCCTCGCGCCTGGTATCAAAGGCACACTCAAGCCTCCCTGCCCGCCGAGAAATCTCAGCACAGGCATGCCGCCTTGGTCGCCAATTTCGAAATCTTCCCATGCACCCTTCCAACCGGTCCATTCAGGATTGACAGCAGCGGCATGATCGCAGAAGGGCACGACAGTGTTGCTGACGTAATAAGCGTCAGTAGGGAAAGCTGGCCAGCCCTTCAGGTACAGCATGGCGAGCTGAATCTTCTCGTAGACGGCCGTGCCCTCGTCGCTGTTGGTCATGATGCATATGCCGCTGTACTCTGGCAGTGCCTCTTCCTCGTTGTCGGTCGTACTTGCCTCGCGTACCTCAGGACGACCTTGGGTATCCGACGTCTCAGGGGTTTCAGAATTCAGTGCACGTAGGTCCGCAAACGCGACCAAATCGCAGCGATAGCCAATGTTACTCCCCGCGTGACGAAACGTGGTTCCAGACGCAGGTGTCTTCATGGTCAGCGCCATGGAGTTTTGCACCGTGGTCAGCATCAGTTTTGCTGTGAACTGCGTCAAAAACGTCGACGGCCCACCGTTCAGACTCGTACGCAGCGCCAGCGCGGCTTTCAGCAGATCTGTTGGAGTGGTCCATAGGCCTGCAGCGGCGTACTCGGTATAGGTCCTGTGCGTGAACTCGTAGGGTTGGTAGCCGGTGTAATGGGCTGGTGCGAAATTCGCGCCGGGGGAGTCGTAGTGCGAGCGTGTCATGCCGAGGGGTTCGAAGACGAGGTCGCGGATCAGATCGGGAAAGCTCTTGGATGTTATGTGTTGGAGCAGGAGTTGTAGAACGGTCATGCCGCCGCCGGAGTAGGAGAAGCGGTGGCCTGGGTAGTCGGCTAGGTGGACGTGCAGCATCTTGCTGGGTGCGCGGCCGGAGAGGATGGTTTCGAGATCGGGGATAGAGTTCAAGTAGCCTGGTACACCTCCGACGGTGAGACCAGAGGTGTGGCTCATTAGCTGCTTGGGCGTGATTGATGAGACAAGGTGTGCGGTTTCTGGCGTGCTGATGATTTGGAGGACTTTTGCGGGAAGATAGTCTGAGATGGGCTTGTCGATGTCGAGTTGACCGAGGTCGAGGAGCCGCATTGCTGCTAGACCTGCGATGGGCTTGGAGATACTTTATGCTTGGTAGACAGTTGCGTTGTTGTGGGTCTTGTCTGTTGAGTAGCATCGACTCGAGATCTCGCCATGATCGAGGATTGCAACTGAGGTCGACGGCGAGCCCAGATGAGCTAAGACATCGGCTACACCACCCGACTCGTCGCCTTGGCTCTTGATCAAGCTTTCGAGCTCATCCCACATAATGGTAGAAGTGATTGATGATGGGAGTGGTAGAAGTGTTAGAGAATCAATCGGGTAAGTCTCGATTAGTGTACTACAAGTGTTGTGTTTCGGACAATGTTCGTAGTTGACAATTGAGGAAGAACCAAGAAATACAGTTAAGAGCTTCTGACTTAGTTAGATGCCTACCTTACTACAGTATCTTATAGATGTGGTATACCCAAGGCAGCAGCTTAGAAATCACGCCGTTGGTGTCCTGTGGCTGATCGATCTAATTCATCACATTACGCCACTAGAAACTGTATCAGTAAAGCACACACGCAGATCTCATACAGCGGCATTTCTCTTATGAGGGATAGGATCGGCCCCATAGCTGGAAGTGTGAGTGTAAGAATTAGGACCTCGGCTGAATTGAGGTCTTGGCAATATGATATAAGGTACAAATACCACGAATGTCGGTCAGTCGAAGTTGTCCAACCAAGCCAACACGTACTGTCCCGCTCCGGATGGAGTAACTGCTTACTGTACCACCGGCAGTCTCAGCCTCGTAGACGTAGCTTCCTCACATCACCTACCATCATCTCTATATATGATGTAGGACTTGCGCATCCTAGCCGTCCTTTTCTCAGTCTTTTCTAGACACACTAGAGTTGTTGTAAGTGCTTTTCAAATCCGTGATGGCTTCCCAGCAATATGATTACATTATCGTTGGAGGAGGACTGGCGGGATGCGTTGTTGCAGCACGCCTGCACCAGGCGCACCCTACACTATCTATCGCCCTCATCGAAGCAGGTCCTGATGACTCTCACAACCGGGCTGTCTTATCTCCAGTGCTGTATCCAACATTGCATGGTACACCACTACATTACAACTACGTGTCAACACCACAGTCAGCGCTGGACGGCCGTCAGGTACCGAATGCAGGTGGAAGGATATGTGAGTAGTTGTCATGCACCTGAAGGATCGCACGCTGATTCTTGCTCTATAAGTATCTGGAGGCAGTGCAGTCAATTACGGAGCATGGACAAGAGGGCACGCAGCGGACTTTGACAACTGGGCCAAACAAGTAGGCGATTCTCGCTGGTCGTACAACGCCCTCCTACCTTACTTTCGGAAATCTGAGACCTGGTTCGATAAAGATGCCGACCTCGACATCCACGGATTCTCTGGACCTATTCACCTATCATCAGGCGGTAGGGGATACCCTCTGCGCGAGCCCCTGAAAGAAGCCTTCTTGTCAACAGGCGCCACCTTCAACCCCGACATGAACAGTGGCGATCCGAATGGTCTGGCGCAACTCGTTGAAAACTGGCACAATGCTTCTCGCCAACATGCTGCGATATGCTACGACCTCAGGGGTGTCCATGTGATTACCGAAACTGTCGTACAACGGGTGCTGTTCGACGGTGACCGAGCTGTTGGTGTTGAGCTTTTGGATGGTGCTAAGCTGATGTCAAGGAAAGAGATAATTCTCAGCGCTGGAGCAATCAGAACGCCTCAAGTCTTGATGCTTTCTGGAATCGGACCTTTGACTGAGCTATCCAAGCACAACATCCAGCAAAAGGTCGACCTTCCAGTTGGCCAAAATCTCCACGACCATGGATCCTTGAATATTGTCTGGAAGCTCAAGCATCCGGAACAAGGTCTGGCTTTCGGTTCGCCCGGGTTCAACAAGCCCGAGTATATGACTGGGAATCCAATGGATTGGTTCCTGTCTGCTGCAGCACCGGATGCAGATCTCCGCAGAGCCGCTGAGATTGATGGCGAGGCGTTCCAAGAAGGTTCACGTACTGATTACGAGGTTACCGTCATGTACGCCGTCACAGCTGCTGCACCGGTAGAGATGGCAAAAATGGACGGAACCCACATTACTACTGGAATTCTATGTCTTTCACCAACGTCTCGCGGTACCATTTCACTTGTGTCGGACAAGGCAAGCGATACGCCTCTGATAGACCCGAAATACTTTGCGACTGAGCACGATCGTGTCGTTATGCGATCCGGCATCCGAAAGTGTTTAGAAGTCATGGAATCTGCTCCGCTCCAAGACATCATCGAGAGCGAAACACCTCCGCCGGGAATGCCGAAACTCACATGCCGCTCCTCAGACAAGGAAATCGATGATAGGCTGAAAGCAATGTCGTGGAGTTGGTTTCATACCGCGGGAACAGCGGCAATGGGTAAAGTAGTCGACACACAGTGCAACGTCAAGGGAGTCAGAGGTCTTCGGGTAGTGGACGCGAGCATCATGCCGTTGTCCATCACGGCGCACCTCCAGGCTTCGGTATATGCTATCGCAGAGGCGGCGGCGGACATTATTGCACACGCGGCTTGAGGGTGTGTATCGCAATACATTATCGGATCGTAGCAATGAACGATTGTGCTTCAAGTGCCAAGTCATATGACAGCTGTTCCATGCATGTGACAATGCTGTATTGTTTCGAGTGTGTACAGTAGAAGTACGTAACGCTCATACCCTCCTGTCCTCCTTAAGCTCGGCAATCTCCCTCTTCTCCGCAGTCTCGCCGATCTTCTCCTCCTCCCCGTTGCTGGTACCGTAGATGAGACCAGTGAGTCCAATCTCCTGCTCAATCTTGAGTCTGAGGGCGTTGTCAGCCTCGGCGAACCCAGCCGAACCGAAAAGCTCATCCATCTCTGGAAAATTGTTAGTGTTTGGTCTCGTCTTGAGTACAAATGATAGCACTGACCTTCCAAAGTACGACCCTTGGTCTCGGGAACCAAGAATACCAAGAACACGATGGCGAGAATTGACATGGCTCCGAAGAAAATAAAGGTGCCGAAGTTAGAGGCGCCAATGAATGGGGAGGTGGCGAGACCGACGGCGAAGTTGTTGAGCCAGTTGGCGCTGCCTCCGATACTGACACCCTTGGCACGCATACTGAGTGGGTAGACTTCGGACACGATGATCCATGAGCAAGGTCCCCAAGCTATCACAAAATGTTAGCGCAAGCTCCGATATGTGCGGCGGGCAATACTTACAGAAACCGAAACTGGCAGCGAACAGCCAGACCATGACAATGGCTGCCCAACCTCCAGCGCGGTGTGCTGGCCAGTTGTTGTCGAACGAACCGATGATGCCGGCAACAGTGAAATGGCAGATGGCCATGCAGACGGCACCGGCGATGAGGATGGTCTTGCGACCAAAGTTGTCGACGTACAAGACAGCAGGGATGGTGAAGAGGAACTCCAAAATACCAACGACACCGGTAGCGAGGAGCGAGGTGGTACCAGAAGCACCAGAAGAGAAGCCGAACTTTTCGAAGATCTGGGGTGCGTAGTAGTTGATGGCGTTGACACCGGTCCATTGCTGGAAGGTCATGACCAGACAGGCGACCATGGTACGCTTGAAGAGCGATTTGTTGGTGATGAGCGAGGCGTAGTCGTAGAAGCCGATCATGAAGTTGCTCTTGAATGAACCGTCTTGGTAATTGGGGTATCTCTTCGCTGCTGCGAGGAACTCGAACTCTTTCAGGGCCTTGATCTCTAGGTATTCGACGCGAACACCCAAGTCGTCAACCGGCTTGTCACGGAGACGAGCCAAGGTGTTGAGGCACTCTTCTTCACGACCCTTGTTCATGAGATGACGAGGCGATTGCGGCATGAACAGAAGCATACCAGCGGCCAATACCACAGCGGGCAGAATCTGGATGCAGATCGGGATGAGCCAGGCGGCGTTCGACTGACCTGCGCCTGTACCGCCGATAAAGTTGGTGCCGTAACCAATCCAGAAACTGACCATGATACCGAAAGTGATGGCGAGCTGCTGGACAGCGACCAGGGAACCACGAATTTCTGGTGGAGAGAGCTCTGCGTTGTAAAGAGGGACGACCATGGACAAACTTCCGACACCGAGACCAGTGACGAATCGACCAGCGAGGACGTAGTTCTTGTTGATAGTACAGGCTTGAACGATGACACCGATAGTGAAAACACCAGCAGCGATGACGGCGCACATACGACGACCAACGGCGTCAGCGAGCCATCCGTTGATGAGGGTTCCGACCCAGGCACCGAGCTCCAGAATGGCAGTGAGAAGACCTTGACCGATACCGGTTGTTGCTGCGTAACCCCCGGTGGCATTGATGAAAGAGTGCATGGTAAGGACCTGGGCGAACATTCCCTGGTTGTATCCATAGACGAAACCACCGAGCGAGGCGAAAAAGGCAATAGCAGAGGTCTTTTTACTCGCTATTATACCCTTGAAGCCACTTGGGCCGGCGAAGCGGGCTCTTGCCGCGGACAGATTCTCAGATGCACCTCCTCCTACCATGATGGGCGTGTGTATGTGTTTTGATAGGAAATGGAGATAAAAATGGACAAACCTGAGATGCAAAGAGGGGAGGCAGGGCTAAATATCATATCACGGTTTGTTTGACCCACCAGTCATGTGGCAGGTCCATGGAGTATTTTCAGGCTGAAAAGCAACTTCTGCTTGACAACAGAACGATCGGTGAAGCAGCACGCGGCGGAAGAATGGCATGGATCCATCTCCATGTGGGTTTACTTCGTGGAGCACCACGGGGTTACTCGTACTCTTACGGGGTATGGACTTTAGCCAGGAGCCGAAAGTGTTTCTTCGTGTGTGTGGGTGTGGAGTGGGAGCAGATATGAAAGGATAGGTCGATGACCCACAGTATCCGCGGCGACTGGTCAATAGTGATCGTGAGACCAATAGTAAGTAGTGACGACGATCCAGTCATTGTTGGTAGATGAATCGTTATGAGCGAATAACAATGAATGATGTCGGAAGTGCTTGGCGTACCGGAAGTTTGATGGAGTACGGCACGGGTGCGGCATCCTACGGCAAGTTGCAACAATTGTGCGGTATGGTGATCGGTTCCTGATTCTGTTTAAGTTGCTTGGGAAAGCAATCGTTGCGCCATTACAGTCTGGTGGCTTGCGAGGCTTGCATGAGCGCAGAGATGTATACAAGTCTCTTTCTGTTGGTCATTCCCATGTCAGATCTATGGTGCATAGTCGAGTCGCATGTCCAATGTCTTTCTTGTCAGTCGAGTATGAATCAGTCTGATGCCGCGCGATCCGCACAGCAACGAGCGACTAGGATGCTCCGCTCATCTCGTTGATTCATCCACGTGAAGACGTGTCGATCATTGCGATGTGTCCGGCAAAAGTCGACAGATTGGATGGTGGAGCAGTCGCTAATTCATGATTATTAATGAGGCGGAGCACGGCATGACTCGTCAAAACATCCGACTACGGGTTTCCGGCTTGAACGACTCATGACCGACTGCACCGGATTGATTATGCAACCATAGGAGACGTACCGAAGTCTATGAATGCATAACTTGGCGGGGGCGGATGATTCGGAGTCTGCTTACTGAGCAGCAGATGAGAGGTCGAAGGTGTCAGTACAATGTTGATTGATGTTGACTATCTGAAACCTGAGCGAATTTCCCTTCGACTCGTGAAGAGAAGACGTGAAGATATGCCCGACTCGCGTATCGTGTGGGACCACTCCGTGTAGCCGAACACGCCGAAGATCTGTGACTCGCTAAGTTATGCATGGAGCTCCACGTGATAATGGAGCGATCTGCCGTGTAATACAGTAATGCCACACCTCAGCCTGCTCAAATGTGTTCTGTTCAGATTTCCACAATCTATCTAAAGTCTTTGCCGCGTGTATCCATGAGCGGGCGAATCCTATTGCGCCTTATATCGTCGGTTATCGTATCATCTACTGTTGGCGACCCCTATATGGCATCGCTGTGTGGGTCTTCCCTGTGAGCTTCACGTCTAGCTTTGTTCCGGCGAAGCATTGCAGGCTTAGCAAGGGCTTCGAATCCAATGTACGGGCTGTTGATAGGGCTGGGTCCGGTATAGACGAAAATGTCGTAAAGGAAAGCTCCGAAGGCTGTTCCGATGAATGGAAGAATCAGTGGCATCTACAATAGGTTAGCAATGCCGAACACTGGCAAGCAACAAAACCTGTGGTGACTTACCCAAAAGTAGTATCCGCTTGATGACCAGACTTCACTCGGATAGCCAACGATGTTTGACATCAAGCGACCGGCAAAGTCTAATGCTGGGTTGGTCGCGCCTCTAGTTATAGCTCGTTAGCGCCTCGAATATCAGATAATGCTATTATTGAGTACTCACCCGGTCTCAAACCCAAAGGCTATGGCAATACCGTAGAAGAGGAAGAACATCAAAAGTGGGAAGAAGTTACCGCCAGCTTTCGACACACCATTGTTGTAATCGTCCTTCAGGGCAGAGATGACAGTCGAAATAATGGCCGAAGGAATGATAATAGAAAAGACCTGAGACGCCGGGGGGACAAAGGTCTGAGGATAAGTAGCGAAGATGGATGCGGTAGCTTGCGGCGTTGGAGCAACCGCACGAACTCCGTGACCAGAAAAGTGGTCAATCGAGGGGATATAGTTGGCGTATATCAGACCAGTGCCAACAAAAGCACCTAGGAACTGTGCGAAGACGGTGATGGGAAACTGTCTCCAAGGCAGTCCACGGAATAGGCAGTTGGCAAACGTGATAGCCGGGTTAAGATATGCTCCAGAGTCTCCGGCAATGTAGATGCCCATCATTACACCAATACCCAGACTGAAATTTCTCGTCAGCTCAACTCAGCTTTCGTCATTTTTTCCTGCTTTACCTACCCCCAAGGAGCCGAAGCATAGCTGCCATAGCCTGATCCGCCAGGTGCAGTCGTTATACCAACGCCGAGTGTTGCCTGGGCCAGACTCCCCTCGTACATCAACGTCAAAATCATTGTCCCCAGGAATTCCGAAAACGGCTCTTGAAAAATCGTTCTTATATGTGGCCACCAAAGGTACTCGGATCCTTGCTCATGCGCCTTGAACGGCCTGTTGTAGTCTAAACCAAGCCATTTCCTTTTGTTCTTTCGAGTAGAGAACTCTGGATCGGGGTCGTTTGTCGGTGCATAGAGAAGTTTCGGCCGCCGAGGAGGTGTATCCGGGAACTCATCCTGTGCAGACTTGACTGTCCCAAGCGTGGATGGCGACTCCATGGTGAATAAGATGTTTGTAAAGGTCGAAATCAGTGGTGCAAATCGAGCACAAGTCGGAGGAGCGTATTTGGCCGGTATAGCACCGAATGAGGATGATGCAATGGCGAATCATCCGTGAAATCCTTTCAGATGCAGATTTTGCAAAGTCCAAGTGCTGGATGAGGACCAAAGCCATTGGCGCATCGAGAGTGATAATAATGTGGATGCAACTTACAGTGGGGTGTGTACCTACCTGTTGGACCCAGGTAGCAGCATGTCTGCACGACCCAGGAGCAGCATCGTAACTGAGATCGGATGTCGAGGTCTCAATGGGCCTTTTATACCTTGCGGCGGTTGGTATCGATGAGAGGTTCAGTCCTGATGAGAGTGGAGTGGACTATGGAGTAGCGTGAGATGTTGCTGGAGCGGTGTATTGCAATCGTATGGTGAATGTGAGCAACGACGAGATGACCTCCTCGACATTACTCGACATTGACAGCGACGTCGGATCGCAGAAAGAGAAGTTGAGAAGAAGAAGCGAGAATTGAGAGGTCGAGGAGTTCAATTGTAGAACAGGCCAGCCTAGGCCAGAAACCTGATTCGGTACCGGTACCTTAATTGTTTGAGGCTCAAATTAGCCTCGGCAACGGCGGCGCTGAGCACCGTCCCCGACCTCGTTCGCTCTTTCCCTACCGGTAACCCTACAAAAGAAGTGTCACATACAATTGAGTGCCACATCCAGCCTTTCTTTTAACACTGTGTACAGCGTCAGCGGTCTATCATCGTTCAACGCACAGCTGTTGTGATTATATAGATGAACTACTGACCAAGCAAAAAAGACCTTTCGCTATGCTAAAGACGCCCAGGGATTTTCAGCGTGACACTTATTTTGTTAACCAAACCCTAAGTAACCTTACCCCTTACTGGCTTCACTCGATAGACACAGTACCTCCTTGTTAATCTCATATAGAATTCAGGCTTCAGCACATCTCGATCCTCGATACAGATGTTTTGCGCTCCTTCGAGCCAGAGCGTTCAACTGCATCTGCGCACGTTATGCACGAGAACGCACTCAAAACGTCGCGTCGCCAGCTCTGGTCACGAACTACCTTACCTCATAGTACATACATGATTGAGTCGAGCCCACGTGGGCCCAGCCAGCTTCGACCGGTGAATACTCATCGCAGGAAAATGCAATCACTTCTCTGAAGCCTAACTCGAGAACATGATCTTTTGGTTGACCGTTGCGCGCTTTCTAAACAGACACCAAACCACCACACATTTCTAGTGGCAGCTGTCCTCTCACCCGTAACTTATTCCAGCCAGCAACCCTCCTGATTCTGAGTTCGCCGTTGACAACGTCGAGGTCGTTTCCACCCCGAACGTGCTCACACAAATGTATACCTTACATGTAGGTACGGTATGCCCTCCATCTTCACTTTTTCTTCTGTTCGCGAACTCTCATTGTTCGTTCCACCATTGCCCTCCTCGAGATGGCATTCCGCTTCCTTGGCTTGATCGCTGTCTTACTACTAACACAGATTCTCTCTGGTAATGCCGCGAATGTATCCATACCATCATATCCTCTGGCCGTCAAAAATCCATATCTCTCTGCCTGGCTTCCCAGCAATCAACTTTCGAACCTGGCAACAGCAGAACCTCAATTCTGGAATGGACAGAATCTGACGTGGCCGATATTGGCTCGGATCAATGGCAAGACCTACTCACTTCTTGGTGTACCCAGCGCAATACCTGGTATCACCCCTGCTCTTACTCTCGGCGCTTCGTATAGCGCGACTCATACAGTCTTCCAGATGCTAGCAGGACCAGCTGCCATCTCGCTCGACTTCTTCTCACCTGTGTTCCCCGCCAGCACGGATTATGCTCGGCAGTCGGTGCCGTTATCCTACCTCACTGTTTCCGTCACGAGCAGCAATCACCAATCTCTCCGAGTTCAAGTCCTCAGCGCGATAGATCAGACCTGGACAGCTCAGAATGGAGCTTCAGCCCTCGCCCCCAACACGACCTCCAGATCCAGCTACTTCACCTTTCAGAACCCGCACGAGACCCCTTTCACAGAGAACGGCGATATGGCGACCTACGGCACAGTACTCTTTGCCACCCATACTGTCGGCGCCAACGCTTCAAGCACATGCGGCGTGCCTTCTACTGTATTCAACCAGTTCATGCAGTCAGGTGCGCTAGCAACAAAACAAACGTGCGGTGGTCACGATTTGGCCGCGCTATCGCAAGATCTCGGGACCGTCACTGGTACCTCTAATACCACCTTCGCTGTAGGCTTCGACAGAACAAAGGCCATTAACTATCTTGGAAAGACACAGACAGGCTACTACCGCTCTAGGTGGCCTACTATACCCAACGTTATCGATTTCTTCCTCGGAGACTACAGCTCCGCCACGGCTTACTCCTGGACGTTCGACAGTACTGTTCGTTCTCGAGCAGAGGCAGTGTCGGATGATTTCGGCGAGCAATATGCCGACATTATCGAGGCCAGTGTTCGACAAACATTCGGAGCCATGGAGTTGACGGTGCCGATCGATCAATTGTCCGCGGAACCTCAGGTCTTTCTGAAAGAGATCTCTAGTGACGGCAACGTCAACACGGTAGATGTCATTTTCCAGTCCTGGCCCGTCTTTGTCAGTCTCAATCCAGAGTACATCAGGTTGCTCCTTCAGCCGCTCCTGTCCTACTCAGCTCTGCCCAAGTCTCAAGGCTGGCCACAGCCCTGGTTCATCCACGATATCGGAGTCGGTATGTCAATGCTGCCTGCTCACTCAGGATATGGTACGCATGCTGACAAAACCTAGCTTATCCAACCGCACTTGGACATCATGACGGAAACGCTGAACAGATGCCATTGTTCGAAACGTCGTCGCTCTTCATCTTGCTACGAGCATATCAGAAATACGGTGGTAACAGTACTTGGATTGGACAGTACCACACTCTTCTAGAAAGCTACGCGCAATATCTGGTGCCCAATTCGCTCTACCCGGCCAGTCAACTCATCAGCGTCGATGCCATCCCCAAAACGCCCAATCAGACGGCGCTTGCGATCCAATCCGCCATTGGTCTGCAAGCGGCAAGCATCATCACCGGAAACTCTTCGTATGCCACGGCCGCTGCTCAATTCGCGAACACAATCTACAACGATGCATTAGGCCTTGATGGTGCGACCCTCGCTTCTAGCACCCATTTCACGTACAACTACGGCGCCTCAGCGACCTGGAATACCGTCTTCGCCGCCTTCTCTGACGTACTGCTGGGTTTGAAAACCTTCCCTTCTTCCGCCTGGGACATGCAGTCAGCCTGGTATCTCTCCCAGATGCAATCGCTCGGATTGCCATTCGCTGGATCCGTCATAGATCTGAATCACATTGGTCCTAACATAACCTGGGGCCTTTCTGACTGGAGTAAGTATTTGCGCTTTTCTCACGCTCAGCCCTTTTCTGAACGGCGACTAACTTGCTTCTAGATATCGTCACAGCAGCCGCATCTTCTAACGCGGTGCAGAGCGTTGTCGTCAATACCACGCATGCCTTCTTGACTAACGGCATGAATACAATTCCGTTCGGAACCAAGTATTTCGTTCAAGGGCCGCAGGCGGGCCAGTGGATTGCAAACAAGGCTCGTAGCACTTTGGGGTCGAATTTTGCGATTCTCGCGCTCGATCAGGGCACTTGGCCTGATCTGCAAGCAAAGACGTCGAAAGCGCACAGAGGTCCGAAAGTGAGCCGGGTGCTCAGGGCCGTTTCGAATGTCGCTGGAATGCTTAAGCGGCGTTGATGTAGCTGGTATACATTGCTGAAAACCATCTCAAACTTTGTTTTTCGTGACTCATCCCACCGTTTGGGGGACTGAAGCATCACAAGGCTATCTAGGGTTTCAATCCCGCATCGTGTTGTCACGTTGTACAACTCAGGCGAGATCGCTCGGCTGCTGGATCTCAAGGTACAGCTCCATGAATTTGGTGTCGGCTAGTGGTGTGTCATAGTATTTCTCACATTCGACAAACCCAAGCTCCTCGTACAACTTGACAGCTGCACCCATCTTGCTGGGTAGTGTGTCCAGCTTCATGACCTGATATCCTTGTCCACGAGCCTCGAGTATCGCTCGGTTTCCCAATGCTCTTCCCAAGCCAAGGCCGCGACCAGCCGGTGTCACATACAGTCTTTTCAGCTCGCACGAAGGTGAGGATGGTGTGAGGTGAAGGGCTTTAAAGGCTACACATCCTAGAGCCTCTCCGGTTCCTGTTCTCCTCGCTAGAAATATGCCTCCCGTTGGTGGACCATATCTCGCAGCTATATTATCCATCTCGCTTTGGTAGTTTTGGAAGGACAGGTCAAGGTCCAGCCATTCGACGTATGCTGTGAAGAGTACTTTGATGTCGATAAAGTCCTGATCATTACGGACGGGTGTGATGATGTACGCGTTAAGGGCCATGGGCCTTCGTGATTCTAAAGAAACCTACAAACGTGATAGCACCGCCGGTAGATCGTTGGTCCTGCGACAATGCTGTACGAAGGTCCCCATGGGAAGTGCACGCGTTCGCAGACGGGAAGGTTGACGAGACAAGCAGTTGATGCGTATACCGATCGGCGACCGTTACGGTATCTTCACCGGCCGCACAGATCGCTCGTCGGCCGACCGTGTGCCGCTGATTGCGCAGTACACCCGGCCTTCTGGTCTTCTGTTGCTGCATCGTCCTTCGATCACCTCAAAGACTGTGTGGTCCCTCTGGATTCGAATACAGATATCTTATGCCACATGCCACTCTAGGATCAAGACGTCGGTGGAAGATCCCAAAATATTGTCAGTCAGCGCTGCAAGCCGTGTCCAGATCGACAGCAAGGACAGACACACCCAACGTTTCCAGCCAGCCACGATGGGCTAAACGCATCCTAGACTCGTATCGGCCGCACCGAGTCCGGTTCAACCAGTTCCTCTGCTGCCCACGTGCGGGCCACCCAGGCCTTCAGGGTGAGTCAAGTAAGCAGCTCTGTTCTTCTTTCTGTCAGATCGTCAAGATGGCCGTAACGGTTCCCCATTTGCCCTTGCCTGGGGTGCATAATCTGTCAATCGATGCCCTGCTTCTTGTCTCGGGCGAAACTGGCTGGCTAATCGTACTGTACATTATGTACGTGGCCCTCGAACCGCAATCATCATTGCACTACGTATCGCACTACGTTGGCAATCCTAGCCGCAGCCACATTTTAATCAATGCCAAATCGGTAAGTTAATTATAGCTAGAGATATCCCTCGCACATCGCGAATCTCGTCCTTCATTGTAAGTCACTCGTGTGCGCGACAACTGGGCAGAGCAGAGCAGAGCAGAGCCGCCGACCTTTTTACAACCAAGCTATAATGTCCTCATGACAGTCGATCAGTATGCAACTTCCACCTTCACCTACTTTGCGCATGGATCGCGGCTTCCGGCCTCGCTGGAGTAAATGGAGGTCAATTCTTGTCACAACGGTCGTTTTCTGGGTTCTTCTTGGCTTTCTCTATCAGTCCAAACAGGCAGCAACCATCTTGCAGTTCCAGGCCGATACCAAACCGCTTCCATACCCCGAGTCTGCTAAGCGACTATGGACCAATTTGTTGCCACTCTTGGAGGATGCTGCGCCGGACGTAGCCACTCCAATGGTCGACCCGGACGCCGTCTCCACCATGTGGGAAGCCAATGCCGAATTAGAGCTCATGGACAAGACCATTATGAAGCACGCCGATGTCTTGAAGATGAATCGAGCTCATCAATTGTTTACCTCCCAGATGAAGACCCGCATGCATGGACACATACCTACCAAAGGCGGAGCTCGAAGAGGTATTGTTACCGTAGCCGGTGGTGATTACATGCCGGCTGCTATTGTGTCTTTGAGGCTGCTGCGTCGCACTGGATCTACCCTCCCTGTCGAGGTCTTCATGGCCGACGACAAGGAGTATGATCCAGAAATTTGTGAACATGTTTTACCTAAGCTCAACGCCAAATGTCGGGTCTTGATCGATGTCTTTGACACTGCCACCAGAGAACAGCGTCAGGATATTATCAAGTTCCAGTACAAAATCTTCGCCATCTTGTTCTCCAGCTTTGACGAGGTTCTCTTCCTGGACTCGGACTCTTTTCCACTGCGCAATCCGGAGGAAATCTTCCAATCTGATGTCTACAAGACCCACGGCATGATCACCTGGCCCGATTTGTGGGCGACCAGTATCTCACCTGCTTACTACCTCATCGCTGGCCGGGAGCCTCCTCCGATTATCCTTCGCGCTAGTACTGAGTCTGGCCAATTTCTGATCAACAAGAAAACCCACTTTGAGACTTTATTGATCTCTGCATACTACAACTACTATGGTCCAAATCACTACTACATTCTGCTTTGTCAAGGCGGTTACGGCCGAGGAGACAAATCGACATTCATTCCTGCCGCAATCGCGGCCAACCAGTCCTTTTACGACGTTAGCGAAAGGCCCCGTCCCATTGGTCAAATGTTCGATTGGCTTCAGATCTTTGCTTTGCTCCAGTACGATGCTCAGCTAGACTATAACCTCACGAGCGAAGGAAAGTGGCGATCCAAGGATCCAGAGGTTGCGCCACCCATTCGGCCATATTTCGTCCACACGGTAAATCCAAAATGGAACCCGGTCAAGCTTTTTGGCCCGCATGACGAAGGGCACGGTTTCTCGAACGATGCAACCAAGAACTCCAAAGGCGAGCCATCGTTGGCTTATGTTGATCCGCCCGAGGATGTCGCCACCGTGTCGTGGGTTGAGCGAGAACTGTGGGAGGAGACGCGATGGGTGGCCTGTGAGCTAGAACACAAGTTCAAGGGATGGAAGGACAAGAGGGATATCTGCAAAAATGTGCAAGATTGGTTCAAGAACTTTCTTGACACGCCCGCAGGCGCCCCGAAGCCTTATCCTCCACCACCTCCTCCCGTAGAAGATAAGAACGACGCCGACCAGGACGCTGGACCAGAAGGACAATCGACCAGTGAAAGTATCTACGACAGTGATCAGCCCTCTCGAATTGATCCCGATCGCATCGGCGAGGCTTTCCGAAACGCGGGTATGGGACCAGAAGATATCTCAAAGATCCTTGAAACCATTAAAACAATGGAGTCCAAAGATGCATTGAACATGGGCAGTGCTGTGCAAGCAGCAGGGCCTCAGATTGATACCCAGCCCTTCCATGAGTAACGAGAAAGAAGGCGCATAATGCTCGAGGCTCTCCACCCGTTGGATAGAACACGTAACGATATATAGATTTATACAGGTATGATCGGGTCCAGCACCTTCACCGCGGTTTCGTAGGCAGTAAACAGGATGCCACCGGCAAAGACAGTCCGTCCTAGTCGCATCACGGTACCCTTCCAGAGTCCTTTGATACCATAATCAGCGATGACACTATTGAACGCTTCCGCAGTAGTCGCTCCCTTCGCACTTTGCGCTCTTGTCTTGATGACATCAAACGGCTGTGTTGCATACGTCGTGATAATTCCAGAGACGGCTCCATTGCCAAAGTTGGTCATGGTAGTCTGCGGGATATCTCTGGCCAGCTCGTACTCCTTGAGGATATTGTACGTGCCCATACGTACACTGGTCGTCCCCATCTGCTTGAGCGTCGTCGTAGTGTAGCCGCGATACAGCGCCTTGAAACCATGCTCGGCCATGAGAACTCGACACGCATGGATCGGGCCATTGAATCGTTTGGGGCCTGCGGACCGCGCATCATCAATCAAAGCAGTCTTGATGCGCTCACTCGGCGTGACTGCGAAAGTAGATGCAACGACACCGGCTGTCATCCCTGCCAGTAACGACCGCAGAGGTGATAGTTGACCCGTTTCGGCATCTTTGAAAGCACCCTTGATTCGGTCAAAAGCGAGAAAACGAATGGCATCCTTGCCCACCGAGCCGATCACCAGACTAGAGCAACCCTTGTACAGTGCAGTGAAGCCTTCATTTCGTATCACATCCGAGACGACGCGAAATGGATTGCCGCTTTGCTTGACGGCTGACTTGCCCTCGTTGCGCAATTGGACGCGAGTTTTGGCGAACTCGAAAGGGTAGGTTGCTGTGCCTTCTACACCTCCTGCTATACCGCCTGCAAGGAAGGATACCAGAGTCGATGGCTGCTTGCCCTGCTTGATGTTAGATATTTGCTTGGCCTGGTGAGTTTTCAGACATACATCTCCTCCATGCGACATTGGCGACTGGTCCACTTGCCTGAGAACTACTGTCTACAGCTCACTAAATAGTCAAGCAGTATACAGCATGTGACCTTGGGCAATGCTGCCTTCTTTGACAAATGGCCCATCACGTTACTTCGACGTCATGTTTGCCAAGGCCCAGCTGGACGTAAGGTTAGGTACATGTATGTACAGTATACCTCGGCTGGAACTCCGGTCAACGACCAACTTCATCTGCATATTGACCTCACATTGTAAATTGAACTGTAAGATTGAACAAGTGAATAATATCATATTTCAACGCTAATGCTACAAGAATCGCTCAATAGTCGCCCTGGGTATCGTAACCAACCCTATCTACTCCCCAAGCAATCACAAAAGGTATGCTGACAGCAGTTTATGCGAGAACCCTGCGGAACCAGTGAGTAGGCTTCTTCTCGTCGTACTGAACGTCCTCCTCCTCAGCCTCATCGAGGTCCTTCCTGCCGGTGAGCAAATCAGCCTCAGCCGGCTTGACAAATGGGTGCCTGTACACAATCTTGTGCCCGATGTATAGAGCAGCAAAGAGGATCAGACTGATGTAAGCAACAAAGAAGCTCTTGGTGTCCCACGGCATGAAAGAAGTGAACCCCTGGGTTAGAATGATGAGGACGTTGAAAAACAATCCGTAGTACGACAACCATGGCTGGGCCCATGCCTTGTATGGCAGGTTGTCGCGAGAAATGCCTTGAGCCTTGCAGGCGCGCATGAAGGCGATGTGAGACACATTGATGATGGCCCAGGTGATGAAACCAGCGACACTGGTGATGTTGAGGAACCAGTTGAAGGCCTGGGAAGAGCCTTCGGAAAGGTTCAAGAAGCCCAAGAGACCGAATGCGGCGGTCAAAGCGACACAGTAGTATGGGACACCATGGGTGGAGGTCTTCTTGAAGAAAGCTGGAGCCTGGCCACCCTCAGCAAGACCGGCCAGGATACGAGATCCGGAGTAGACGTTGGAGTTGGCGGCTGACAGAACGACGGTGATCAGAATGGCGTTGATGATGTCAGGAAGAACTTGAACACCAGCAAGGTTGGCTGCAATGACGAATGGCGACGAGGCAGCGCTGGTGGTTCCGGTAAGAAGATTGTCGTTGTCGTAAGGGATGAGGATACCAATGAAGAAGATGGTAAGAACGAAGAAGAACAAGATGCGGAAAAAGGTCTTGCGGATAGCAGATGGGATCGTCTTGCGTGGGTTCTCGGCCTCACCAGCTGCGATACCGACAAGCTCGGTGCCCTGGTAGGAGAAACCAGCCTGGATGAGCACAGCCCAGAAACCAACGAACTTGGCAAGAGCGGCGTTGTCGGTGACAAGGTACTCGGCGAAGGCGCCCGGGTTGTGCCAGTACTTGAAACCGATGTATCCTTGGCTACCGGCTCCAGCGTTGATGCAGATACCGAAGATCATGAATCCGAGAACGGTGATGACTTTGATCATGGCGAAGTAAAACTCAATCTCACCATAGATGGAGACGGGGAAGAAGTTGAGGGCGGTGATGATAACCCAGAAGACTCCGATGAAGATACCAATGTTGAGGTCAGGAGCCCAATATTGGATGATGAGACCACTCGCAGTGAGCTCGAGAGCGTAGGTGATGGCCCACGAAAACCAGTAAATCCACCCCATAGAGAAACCCAACGAGTCGTCACAAAATCGTCGAGCATAAGCAGTAAAGGCACCGGTAACTGGCAGGAAGGCGGCCATCTCGCCTAGTGCGACCATGACACTGTATACAAGGGTACCGATGAATGCATAGGCGATGAGCGCACCAGCTGGGCCGGACGTGGCAAGAGCAGTTCCAGAACTGATGAAGAGACCTGTTCCGATGGTACCACCAATAGCGATCATCTGAAGATGCCTCGACTTCAAGTTGCGCTTGAGGTGTACCTCGGCGACTTGACCGATCTCTGAAGCGGCATCGTCGTGGCTGAAGTCGTGTGCGGTCGGCGAATGGATCTCCTGTGTCGTCGGCGCGACCTGACTGTCCTTGGCCAAGAAGTTCTTCATGTTTGCGACGAACGTTCCGGGGTATAACAATGATGATGGAGAAAGAATGGGAACAGACGAAAGTCAAGTCGAGTCGATTAGTAACAGGAAACGAAGGAGATTCGGACGCGTTTTGACAGGGAGAAAGAAATCTTATAACGAGATGAGTCAGTCCCTGGAAGAGGAAGGTAGCAGTTTACCGTGCTAGCAGTGTCGAGACTGTCGTACTAGCAGTAGCACAGTGCGCGCCAGAATTCGCGCTTGACAAAAAGCGCGAGTGTGCTAGAAACATTTGCAGCACTAATGGGCGGTTGGACCATTCCGGCCAATCTTAGAAGATCCCAACCTACGTTTAGTGGAGACCGTGTGCCCAACTGCGCGTACTTTTTTTCTTCTGGCTTCGCGAACCTGGAGATGGGCTCGAATTCTACTGCGAACCGTTGCAATCGGCGGGTCGAACCGTGATTTATGGTAACATTCGGGGTCCTCCGGGCACTTGACTCCTCCTTGGGGTTGCCAAAATCGGGCCGGAAAGTGGTCGGACCTGCAGATGGCTGACTGGGTTTATCCGACAAGCTTTTGCATTTTGGAGAATAGGACAATGTAGCTTAGGAGTAGTTAGATGTGCTGCTGTCGGTATGACGGACACCTCGAGGAAGTGATTGATCGTCGGTGGTGATTTGTGCTGACAAGTATCGATATCCATCGCTGGGTCCAGAGTCCGCTCGAAATAATGTCAGATATGTGGACCGATGGCGAATATCAGAGATCGACGTTGTCCTTGTCGTAAAATGCCGAGTATGGTAAGCCGCTTATGGCCGACCGGGTGAGAGTACAGCATGACTTTTCTCTTCCGGCGGTAACTCGACGGATGCGAAGTGCTGTTGTAGGGCAGCTCATTCAATTAATAGAATGAATTTGTAACACGAGTCGGTTTAGAGCCGTGGCCTTCCCGGCGCAAGGTAACCATCATTCGACATACACCGAGTCAATATCAGCATCTTCGACTTGGGTGGACCAGAGACTTGAATCGCTGGCCTTTCTAGATCTCTTCGGATCCGCAATGACAAGTTGAAGGGCGAACAAAGTGCAAGCTTGATATTTGCTAGTCTTGTCTCTCCGCAATATGTTCCACTCTTTGGCGAAACGATCAACGTGAAGCTGATAAGACAGCGGGCAGTGGCACGCGACCACTTTCTGTTTGCAGAAAATAAATGTCACTTATCGGAGCCAGGGCCCGGTACAGCCCGGAGCCCGGCTTGTGTGCAAGACCGTTCGCATTCGCTGCAGGGTCTGGAAATCGTCTACGCCTGAGAGCATCGAAGCCCGAATCGAAGCCCGAATCGAAGTTCTCTGTTCGGACCTGCCGGCAAGGCGTCATGAGGGCTGAGTACTCGAGGTATAGAAGGTACTTTGACGAGTTTACAAGCCTTTAGGCTCACCACTTGTTACATCGTTTCTCAAGTCATAGCGATATCAACATGTTGTCTGCACTTGCATGCACGTCAGAAGTTGACTTCCTCGAAATATGCCTGGACGTATCATGATAGAATGTCGATGGACTATCGGACCAACAAAAGACACGTAGGATTTTGAGACTTGACACGATATCGTGGGTTATGTATATGTTTTAAATAGATCACATATCACTTATAAGGAACAGTATATTCGTTCACATTCTTACATGCCTGCGACAGCGCGTGTGGAGCCATTGCTGCGCTGGTAGTAGTGCAGAGCATTAGCAGTCTTAGCGCAGTTGCTGTTTGGGCTGGTGGCGTTGACAGGAACCCAAGTTCCGGCCTGAGGACGACCGTAGGCCTGTAAGAGTCAGTACGTGGACAAACACATAATTCTGAAGGCTATACTTACGTGGAAGTAGTACCACATCTCGTCGACAACAGTGTACCCGTTGTCGGTAGAACCAGCACCAGCAGCAGTGGCGTTGTATCGTGGTCCGGAGCAGCCAATGTATGGAGTGGCGCCGTAGCCCTTGGTCAGAGCGGATTGCATGGCGCTCAGAGAGTAGGTGGTGGTGTTGCTTGGCTTGATACCAGCCTGGTTCAACCAACCATAGGTAGGCAGACGGCGGTAGTACATGATGGCGGTCTCGAAGAACTGGACGACCTCCTCGTGCTGAACGTATTCAGGTCCGTAGCAAGGAACGTCAAAGGTAGAGTAGCAGGTTGCGTGCTTGGAGAATTCGTGGCCCCAGAAGTTGTAGTTTGGACCGCCTTGGTTGATCCAAAAAGTGTTCATGTAGGCGAGCAAGTCAAGTTTGCCGAATGGGGCCAAAAAGGTTCCGATGTTTGGTCCGGTGTATGGTGGAACGACGGTGCCTGGTTGTTGTCAGCGTGCTTTCCGATCAACAGATTTCTTTCTATCATACCATTTGGCAGGCCGTTGGTGGTGTTTGGAGATGGAGATGGGTCGTATTGCCTGTTGAGATCGCAGTATTGGGTGTAGCTGCCGTTGCAGAAGTCTGGCCAGAGACCGTGAAGGGTCCAGGTGTTGGCTGGCAAGAGTTGACCCTCGGACTCGAGTCCGGTGTAGGTGTCCCAGTATTGGGTGCTGAGGAAGAGACCACCGAAGGTCTCGACGCAGCAAGAGTCGACAAGGGAGGCATTGGCCTGAGCAGAGCAGGAGAGGATCGCATTGTCGTTGGCTAGAACAGTCAATGACCATGTTCGTGACCTTGGTATTGCATCGACTTACTGATCTGACAGGTGTGGTTCAAGTTGCTCTCGCCGTACAGCGAGGCTGCGGCACCAGAGGCCAAAAGGGGAAGGACGATAGACAGCATTATTGTGATGGAATGGCTTACAGTATGGACCTCACCACTGATGGTGGTGATAGCACGACTTACATATACAACGTCTCAAATACTTTCTTTTCGCTCGACTACGTCTGTGGTGCATGGTAGTCCGTGACGAACAGGAGCACATGTCTGCGTCGATATAGCTGATTGGGATGTGGCAGCTCCAATTCGGAGTCGTCTTGTGCTAGTCGTGCTTGTCCTACGTCACACCCGCCAGGAACGATCAAGCCCGCGTTGGTTCCTGCCAGATCCGTGAGGGGAACACCGCGGACTCTCAAAAATCAAGGAAGGCACAACTAGAAAAACAAAACAAGCAGGAGCACTCGCTCTCCTGGCTCTCCACGTGCTGTATTTGATGCCCGTGTCGCGCCGTGGTCAGCACGCCAAGCCAAGCAGCCTGCATCTTCTCTGCATACAACATGCCTTCAATTCTCGTTGGTTTCGATAGCTGCAAAGCCTCGTGTCACGGTGGCTTCAGATTCATATCACTCCGTATGATGGCACACACAAGCAAAGGCTTTGCGAACGCTTGCGCACGCAAAAAGAGCTTAGAACTATGAGTGAATGAAAGTGGACATACGCGCATATCACCACGGTGGTTGTGACCGGCATTCATCGCCTCGGCACGTTTCTACTCGTCTGCGGCCTGCGTTTTGCGGTCGACACTGTGGGTTTCCGTACACGACGGACATGCACTGCGATTCCGCTCCGACCTTCTTGGGAGCTCTTGGCTCGCTGGATACGCCTTTGCTTCATGATATATGTCTAATCACTGGAACCCATTGTCATAGCACATCCCACGACCAAAGAACGCTCGAGGTTCTCATATCCTTTGACCATCTGCCATCTCATTCTATTGCTTCTGCTCAATCATTGTTAGGTACAGAGTTCGAAGCTTCAACGCACGTGACGGTAGTTGGGTAACCTGCGGTGACTTCTAACGTGGACGGTATCAACAACTCTTGGCCTTAGTAGCATCGTGATCTGGCCATACTTGGCGACACAGAACCCAGCATGACCTCGACAGGTCCCTCTATACCAGTACCCCAGAATGCTGGCTCTCAAACACAACTCCCGCTCGAAAGGCAAAACAGGTCGGCAAGATTCACCACATACGCCAGTTCATCACCGTTTCAATCGTCCACCTCGAGATGGCTTGCACAGACCTACCTCGACCTCAAAGGCTTCCAAGGAATCTAGCGACAGCCACCAGCTCCTTGGCGAGTCGGCTCCCTTTATGCGGTCAACCAAATCTCACGTTCCAGACACTTCTGACATGACTTCCATGTTATGATCGCGTCTAACGCCGCGCGAATATACCTTTATGCCGTTGTCTTGTGGTCATACCGACGTGCATTGGCTCTCTTGGCGTTCCATCCGACGATTTAGTGCATATTAAATCAGTCTTGGAACTCGTCGCACACCATGTAAGTTCAATGCCGTCGACGGATCTGGGGAGACTCTGGGGTCTGGGGTATGGGGAAGCCCACGAACCGGTCATCGTCTATAAAGAGATGACCCCTCGCACGGTAGGTGATCGACTGACAGCGCTGATCTCCTCTTCTCATTCTCACTCGTCGCCTTCTCGAACCTCTCATCCCCTACCCCTCTTCCTGACCATCCCTTGACAATGGAGCCGCTCGCTCAAGTCAACACCATCGATGAGAAAGGCGGCAGGATTGAGCTCTATGAGACTGTCTCGACAGACTCGCAGACCTCTATCGGTCCCGTCTTTGATAAGAAAGCCACATCACGTCTTGTGAGAAAGATCGACATGCGTCTCCTTCCTTTCCTGGCTCTGCTTTATCTCTTGAGTTTTCTCGACAGGACCAATATTGGCAATGCTCGTCTCGCCGGTCTCGAAAAGTCTCTCGGCATGACAGGACTCAACTATAATGTATGTGCTAGAGTCCCTGCCTCGGTTGATCATGGAGCTGACCCGTCTAGACCGCACTCGCCGTCTTCTTTCCCTTTTACGTCCTCGCCGAGATTCCTTCCAACATGATGATGAAGAAGACCAGACCCTCGGTTTGGATCCCAACCATCATGGTCGCATGGGGTATCACTTGTACCCTCATGGGCTTGGTGAAGAATTACCCAGGCCTTCTCGCCGCTCGTGCCGCTCTTGGTATCGCCGAAGGTGGTCTGTTCCCAGGTGTCTCTTTCTACATCACCATGTGGTACAGACGTCACGAATGCGGTTTGAGACTGGCCATCTTCTTCTCTGCCGCCACTGCTGCCGGTGCCTTTGGTGGTCTGCTTGCTCGTGGTATCATCGAGATGAAGGGTCTTGGCGGACTCGAGGGCTGGGCTTGGATTTTCGTCCTCGAAGGTCTTATCACTCTTATTGTTGGTATGTTGCCCATCTTTAACCACCCTAAGCACCCTCGCTGATGCTTCACAGCTATCGTTGCTTTCCTCTACATGAACGACTACCCTTCTACCGCGAAGTTCCTTAACGAAGACGAGAAGAGGGAGATCTCGCGTCGTCTGGAAGATGACCGCAGCTCACTCGCCGATGAGTTCGGCACTCAGTACTTCTGGCAAGCCATCAAAGACTGGAAGATCTGGGTTCACATGTTCATCACCATTGGCATCTATACCCCATTGTACAGTTTCTCGCTCTTCCTCCCAACCATCATCAAGACTCTCGGCTACACCAACAACACCGCCCAGCTCATGTCCGTGCCGCCATACATCGTCGCTTGCTTCTGCTGCATTACTGGCGGCTACTTGGCCGATCGCTTCCAGACCCGTGGTCTGCCTATGATGGGTTTTACCCTCATCGCTATTCTCGGTTTGGTCCTTCAGATCGCTAGCTATGACCACCACGTCAAGTATTTCGGTACTTTCTTGTTCGCCAGCGGGATCTATCCCAATGTCCCACAAGGGCTTGCCTGGAACGGCAACAACATGGGTGGTACCGTTAAGCGTGGTGTCGGTATTGCCATGCACGTCGGCTTCGGTAATTTCGGTGGTATCGTTGCATCTTTTGTCTACCTGCCCAAGTATGCCCCTCGCTTTGTGGAAGGTCACAGCATTCTCATCGCCTTATTGAGCATGAGCTTTACTCTTCAGGCTTGCATGACGCTCTACTACCGTCGTGAGAATGCTCGCCGCAATAAGGAGTACAAGCAGCCAGAGCAGTACACCACTGCTGAGAAGACTCTCGAAAGGGAGCGTGGTGACTACGCGAGCTTCTTCCGTTACACTGTTTAGCCGCTGTCGCTGAGTAGGGCTTTGTTCCTAGATAGCAATATAGATAAATCTATGAATGGCGATATCATGAAATGACACTGGAGTATTTCAACGTTATGTTTATGAAAACCGTCCCTGGTTTAGTTTGGTGGGTTGCTTAGGTCAAACGTAATGATCTGCGGGTTAGAGCTGAGTGAACAGGTTCAGGGTCTGACTGCGGTGTGGCAAGGGTCACGTCGAGGTCCGAGCACCGACAGCACTCCGGGGCGTCAACAAACCACTCGCAGTCGTTTCATCTTGCGCTCAGGAATCCGGTTTCTATCACAACACATGGAATGAGACTAATTGCAGCCACTGATTGTTCGCGCGACATGTCGTTTCGATGAACGTCATTCCAAAACGGGCGCAAACATGTAAGATACAATGATGTCCGCCAGTGACACCACGGTAAGGAAGTTCTTGTTTGCTGGCTATACCACCCGATCTGCATCCTCACGGGTTCTCCATTATCTACATCTATCAGTGCCGCTTCTCTCGTGAAGTATATATCACAAATATGCGTTTATCCGCTGTCATTCCGATTGTTCTGGGATTGGGCGCCCTGGTGCTCTCTTTCCTCGCACTGTTTGCAGGATCCCGTCAGGGGTTCATGGAAGACTATGCCGTCGTCACTGTGAGCAAAGCCATCTAACAAGCGACCGGTACAGCGACTAATATATACAGCTCAACACATCTCGCATTGGCCAGAACGTCATCAACTCGACTCAGTCCTCCAGCAGTAACCCAGTGATCAGCTTCTTCCACAACCTGACAGCAAACATTGAGAACGACATCGATCACGACCTCAACTCCCTTGCCAGAGACCTGGGTGTCCACGACTTTTACTCTGCGCATATTCTCGACTTTTGCGAAGGCTACTACACCCCGACCTCCGTCGCAAATGCCACGATTCCCATGAAATCTATTCACCAGAACGTCACTTTTTGCAGCAACCGCACCGCATTCTTCCAATTCGACCCCCGCTACACTCTCCAACGCGAACTCAATGCCAGCGGCCACAGCAACATCAACCTCACCGCGCTGCACTGGCCGGACTCGATCGACAAGGGTCTGCAGGCTCTGTACGAGGCACAGAAAGCTGCCTTCATCCTCTACTGTATCGGCATCGGCTTGATCGGCATTACGACGCTTCTTGCCATTGCGTCCATCTTCCTTGAAGGCAGACTCTCGGCATTCGTCAACATCCTGGTTACCATGCTCGCTTTCCTGGCTATTGCAATAGCGAGCGCTCTCACTACTGGTATCGCTGTAAAGGCTGCGAATTTGATCAACAAGTACGGAAATCCCGTCGGCATCTCTGCAACAAAGGGCAGCAGATTTATGATCCTTACTTGGGTCGCAACCGGGCTTGTGTTTATCAATATACTCGTGTGGTGTTTCGCGTGCGTGGTCGGGAGAGGCGGAAACCGCAGAACAAGGAAGAATGAGTATGTCGAGGAATGAGCAGAGCGGTGAGCAGTGAGGACATGAGAGCAGCACGAAGCTGGAAGAGCAGAGTTCGACTTGCTAACAAGAGTACGAGACACGATATACCCCATGTGTTACGATGACAATCCGAAGATACCTCGGTAGTGGAATTTGATTGGAACACCCTTTTACCAACCCAGGTCGTAGCATTCATAACATCTCAGATATCTACCATTCCAGTCGGTCGTCACACACCAACTCGACGTCGAATCGATCATCTCCCTTCCAGACCTTGGAAGCCGAGTTGCTTTGCGCCACAGCCGTACGTAAATCTGTGATCATGCCTCCTGGTCCACTTGCGTAGACCAAAGTGCGGCCTCGAACGGTTTCATCAACAAACTCAACAACAGTAGAGGCCAAGTCAGGGTGTCTAGCAGAAGCCGAGGCCTCGGTAGTGGCAGAGAGATCTTGCACAGATAAGTGCTCGTGAGATACCCTGCTCGTAGCCTTGCCCTCAGTGCTGGCCTGGTTGTCCACTGCTGGAGTATCGTTGTATCGAGTCACGAATACCCGAACATCTATATCCGCTGCTCTTAATGTTTCCAACTCTTGTCGCACCCATTTCATGTCGCTGTGTTTGCGGATCGACCAGACGAGTTGAACTTTGCGGTCTTCGGATCTGCTCTGCTCGGCGAGAGAGAGGAGGACAGGGAGGACAAAGGTGATTCCTGTACCGCCAGCGATGCAAAGAATGTTGTCGTCGCTTCTCATGTCCTTGACGATGGACGTTCCAGTGGCTCCGCTGAGGATGACGGGGGTGGACAGCTCGTCTTGTTTCTCAGACTTGACCTTTGCGCTAAGCTTATCAGCCAATTTCTTGGTTTCTCCGCTCTTGGCTCGGATCAGGTAGGTGTGGCGGTTGAGCTTCGCGTTCTTTGCTGGTAGACTGGATGGCGTGAATGGATGCGATTGCCAGACGCTGCACTCTGGAAAGCACAGGTAGAAGTGTTGGCCAAGCTCCCAATCACAGTATTGCTGGTCAAAGTCGAGGCGCAAGAGGTCCCCGTTGGCGCTATCGGGGAAGACGGTGACGATCGCATCCGAGCAGGTGAAGCCGACAAAGACACCGGAATAGTACCATCGATGCACGTAAGCTGACCGCAAGAGACGCGCTGCTCGGTCCATCAACCAGACAACGAGGGATGCAATCATCCAACACTCCAGCTTGTCCCAGTGGCCCCAGCAAGCTCCGATGTAGAGCATCGCCATGATGTAGTGCGATTTGCGGAAGAACTCGTATCCTGTCTTTCGAATCGCCCACGGAGTACTGCCTACGAAGAGGAAAGTAATGAAGATCATGGCGACAGTCCCCCAGATCATGTATGGTTGTTTGATCCAGTCGCGGCCGGTCGAAGGTTGCGGTTGGTACAGGCGGCCTTCAATGACGCACCAGCCAATGGTGTGCAGCGCCGACTGGACGAAGATAAGATATCCAAGCCAGCGGTGAAGAAAGTTGAAGCTCTGGTACGGAACTCCAGTGACGAGTGAGAGGATGGATTCGCGGCTGGAGAGCATGACAGTGAGGGGAGTCAGGGCGAACGCAAGAGATCCGACCCGGTCAGCCCACGGTCCTAAAGTCGTCCTTGTGGCGTGCAGTTCGGGGTGCTTTTTGACAGGTATACCTGTCCATGTCTTGTACTTCATGCCGACGAAAGACCAGATCGCGAGGTATCCGGTCAACACTGCCAGAATGAGAATCTGTAGCCTGGTAGTACGGCCAAAGATGGAGCGCATCGACTCCGGCAGTAAGTAATGGCGTCTCCATGCAGTGAGAGACCTCTTGAGGCGGTCCAGAGTGCCGTTCTGGCTTCTCCGTAGCTGAACGTTGGTGCCTTTTGTGAGCCAGAACTGCGTCAAACGTACGGAGCCCCAGATCAACAAGATGCCCAGAATGGTTGCCCACAAGATTGCGTTGTACAGTACCCCGAGGTCATGCGAATGGTAAACAATGGCTAGATATTCGCAGGACTTTGCATCACTGGTACAAGGGACTGGCTGGTCATCGTAACCCCAGTGCTTCACAACATTTGATGGGGCTCCCAGGTCCTGAATGTGCCGTGGGATGAGTGAATTCATCGTGAAACCTGCTGTGACGATGATGAACCTGTGCGCTCCGATCGCAGTCTTCACACCTCGTGCACGACAGCGAGAGACAGTGACAAGCAGACAAGATTTGTGCCAGAAAGAGAAGCGTGGAAGATGTGGTATAGACTTACCGGAGGAGGGGCGTCTTACATGTCAGGCAGGTGTGGGCTCCTGGTACATCCGGTTCTCAACGCCGGTTGACGAGTTCTTGGCCCAAAGATGAGGTGACCCATCCATTGTTTCGATCATAGTGGACTCGTCTTGGCTATCGTGGATTACCGCCTTGGCAAGCTTGTCCGTAGTGGTTGAACGTGCGAGAGAGTTTGTCTGGCGTACCTAAATTGCTCGGCACATCGCATCTACCTGTGCAAGACGAGCTTCTGGTATAAAACGATGAAACAAATGCTCTCTGGGACGAGGGAGCCACAGAGTAACAAAAGGTCATCAAGAGAAGTACAACTAGTCAAGAATAAAGAATCCCTAAGATGGAGTTCCTTTCGACGAAGGAAGTGCATTAAAAACGGCAAAAAGATTTCTCCGCTCCCGGAATCGAACTATTGCGTTGTAAGCATACTGTGTATGCTCGACACCATTGGATGACTTACCCAGGGACCTTCCGATAGGCTTTAAGTGGGTTTCCAATTACAGTCGGACGCGATAACCATCTACACCAAGCAGAGATAGAATTGGTTGGTGAGCAGAATTTTTAGTGATCATATATACGCCGTCTTCTTGATGTGATTCACCACTTCCATTGACATGGTCACCACAGTCCATCGAGCGCGACAAAATCCTAGATTACTTGACGCACGACGCTCAGTCTCGATGCCGCAGACACACAGAAATTCCACGGCGCGAGAAGGCTTGGTCTATCGAGTGAGACATGCGAGACCGAGATGCTTGCGGTCACGCGTGGTCTTGTTGCAGACTACTGTATTCTTGAGGGTATCATCCTAACGCCATAGAAATGCCAACATCTAGTCATATCATACTGTAAAGAAGAGCAAGATCAAGACTTGAGCATCTTGTTTCTCTTCTCACGCCTCTTCAGCCTCTCGACTCTCTTCTTGTGCATCTTCTCGGCCATCTTCTCGTATCGTTCCTTCTCCTCCTTGGCCTGCCGCCTGTCCTTGATCTTCTGTATGTGCTCCTGCAAGTTGTTAGAACATCTTCAATCTGAAGTCCTAGTGCATTTCTGACCTTTCGCTCTGCCTCCTTCTCGTCCTTCATTTCCTTCTCGTGTGCCTTGACGAGCTTGATCTCCTTGTCTCTTGCCGCCCTCTTCTCGTATGAAGTCAAACCACCTGTCGGCCTGAAGGCTTTGTGGGTGTCATGCCAGTTCTTGCCTGTACGACATCAGCATTCGTCCCAATACTGATTTGAACTTTTGCGAACCATTCTTCTTCACGCTGGTGATTTGCGGGATTGTCGCATGCTGCGTTGCGGATGCTACTTCGACCGGCATCGCAAGTCGATTGATTTGACGGCAGGTCGTGAGAGTGATGCAACGTCAGGAAAAAACGAGTCTGGAGCGGAGGTATCGGAATCGAGGGTGAACGAACCGGTGGTCTGGTCGAGTCCGGTCCGGCATGTCTTCTACCGCCGTGAATTCTCAGCCAGCGCCAGGCACAAATTGTTAAATGTGGGGAAGGGTCGCAAAAAAGTCAAAAAGTCGCTGGAATAATTCCGTCATTAGACGCGCAAACAATGATCGCGACTTTTTCTGGCACGAGACATCAAACTTCTTTTCATCTTGCCATCGATCTAGGTTTTACGCGCGTCCTAAAAGGTGGTGCTTGGAGGGATGACCATCGGGATTGGCCATAGTTTGCTATATTGAACTCGTTACTCTCTCGCGACATCTCTCTCACAGAACTACCTCATATTCCCTCCGGAGTCGAAAATCAGAAGACTTACCGTCTCGAGACCAATATCGAAAGTCCTATAAGTCATATAATGCCCCTACGATAGTTCGACACATCACCACCTCTCTCAGCCTCTCAAGGCCCCACGATAAGCAGATGGATGTTCGCGAATCTGCGGTCTACCAGCATGACCATGCCGCTTCCACCGCCATTCCTCAGACATCTCAGGACATAGCAGCGGCCTCGGCAGCACAGGGAAAGGAACTCCTCAAGGACATTGCTTTTGGTTCGCTGGCTGGTGTAGCTGGCAAGTACGTCGAATACCCATTCGACACGGTCAAGGTCAGACTGCAGTCTCAGCCGGATGGTGTCCCTCTCCGATACACTGGACCTCTGGACTGCTTCGCACAATCTATACGCAAAGATGGGTTTCTTGGACTATATCGCGGGATCAGCGCGCCGTTATTTGGGGCCGCTCTCGAGACAAGTAGTCTGTTTTTCAGTGTATGATTACCTCACACTGTCAGGTCGCGTGATGAGACTGACATTGCTGGCAGTACCGCGTCGCACAGGACATCATGCAGTCCACCATCCTCAAAGGCGTCGATGCATTACCTCTTAGCGCGCTTATTACCTGCGGTGCCGTTTCTGGCGCATTCACGTCCCTCATCCTCACACCCATCGAGCTGGTCAAATGTAAGATGCAGGTACCACTCGAGACAACCGGCGGACAAGTTGTAGCAAGGCCAGGACTTTTTACTTTAATTGGTACAATCTACCGCCACGATGGTGTCAAGGGCTTCTGGCGAGGACAAATGGGTACATTGATTAGAGAAACAGGGGGCTCGGCAGCTTGGTTTGGCAGTTATGAAGCGGTATCAGCAGCCTTTCGCAAGGCGCGCGCGAAGCTAGACACGATGCCTCTACAAGACGCCTCGAGCAAGGAGGATGCTCTACCGATCTACCAGCAGATGTGTGCTGGGGCCATCGCGGGCATGAGTTACAACTTCCTCTTCTACCCTGCGGACACGATCAAATCTCGCATGCAGACCGAGGACGTGGCCGCTACTCAAGGTAGCAAAAAGTCCTTTGCCGGAGTCGGACGGGCACTGTGGGCGCAACATGGATTAAAAGGCATGTACCGTGGGTGCGGTATTACTGTCGCCCGCGCGGCTCCTAGTTCAGCCTTGATCTTTTCCATCTACGAGGGGCTTCGGAGAACATTTTGATGAAATGTGGTCAACAACGTTGATTGATGATGAAAAGAGAGCATCTTATGGCGTCAACATCATTACGAACTATGCATAGCGTGGCGGGAGTTTATACTGGATAGCCTTTAGATACCAAATGATCATGTCTTATGAGATTCTGTTTCATCCGTCATATCTTCACGGAGAACAGCGATACTCGGGACTTGATGCCTCTCCTGGGCCTCCGATCGACCAAGCGCAGAGAAGCGCTTTGGGCGAGGTATCTCTGGACAAGCACATGGACTCGGGCCCTAAGATCTTGCATGCATGCATAATTCATATATGTTCACCGCTTGGAAATTCCATAAAGGAGGCTTTGAAAAGGATACCCGATGGACAGAATACCAGCATTGTTCCCTGACTTCAGATTCTCATTGTTTTCGTGACGGTGAGAGCCCTCAGCCTGACGTGAGATGCGGTATATCTTGGTGTTAGTGATCGAACCACTGCTTGCATAAGCCGTTCTAAACCAAAACCTGCGATTCGTCGTTAATCTACAAAACCTCAAGCATGGCTTATCATTCAGAAACGGTTATGTAGAGTCAGCGTCAGTATCGCAATAACTGATTCACAAAACGATGGGCGTAGAAAGAGGTGCTCAAGACATGCAATGCTCTACTGGAGGTCTGGACGTTGGATGCCGCCAAGCCGTCGGCCGCGAATCGCAACCGCCGAGGCCGTAATCTCCGAGTCACCAAGGTACAAACAACGACAGCAAAATAACTCATCTCGTCGAATCTTTCTGTTTTTTAATTCTCGATACCTTTACTGCATCTCGTAAATCCTATTCTTATCCAGCAAGCAAATCCGCAACATGGAAAGTCTTCGGAGCACTTGGTCGTACTTTGCCGAGGAGAAGCCCATCGTCTTCTTCGACACTTATCCCGGGCCAGCACCTTCTTTCATAGCCACAAGTTTTGACAGATTCCGGCGTCACATTTCCACAGCGTGGACCGGAGTGCCGAATCTAGATGTTCCTCCTGGACAGCTGAGGTTGTTCTGGGTCACAGTACGCTTTGCGCTCGACGTTCGACGGACATGCTTGCTAATGCTTCTCAGACTGATGGAAAAGAGGGAAAGCGAGACTACGACTTGAAAGACCACGAAGAAGTCAGACTTGGCTTTGAGAAGCTGTTTACATTGAACGAAGTCTCACGCGCCATGGTTCTCGGATATGCCAGTCAAAACCCATACTCAATTTACGGCAAGTCGGAATACCAGCAGCAACAGGAAGAGAAACAGAAGATGCTCGAGGCGCAGTACAGGGACTTTGTGCCGAGGAAGTCAAGAAAAGAGAACGTGGGCGCTGAGATTGACATGATCTTGAACGAGGAGGAGAAGAGGAGCGCCAAAGTCAATCAGCAGGAGATGGGAGGCCAGGACGTATGAGCGACCAGAGACCGCTACACGACACTCATCACCCCTCTGCGACGACTTCCTGGTCAAGCCTCGATCAGAGCATTCAAGGTTGACCCCAACCTCTGTGCAGCGACTCCAAGTTTACGTCAATGTCTATAAGTCCCTGGCAATCTCCACACGAACTATCCAGATCAGCACACAAGAAAAAGCGTGGGAAGACAAGTACAGAGCAGCCTCCAAGGGCCGAGATATCCGGCGATGGGCACGCACATTACGCCAGAAAGCCTGCTTTCGAAGACATGGAAGGCGGTGTCCAGTAACAATCTATACAAGAGAACCGATACGGTAGCGTTTGTGTTACTACGAGATGGTAGATAGGCCTGCAATTTGCTTGTATCTGCGAAATACACGAGTTATTCAACCTTGTACAATCTACCATTACCAGTCCACAAACGCTCGAACTCCGACGCATTGCTCGAAAATGTCAAATCGCGATCATAGCCCAGTGGACACTCTGCTCATCGGATCTGGATCATACTCTTCCGAATCGATATTAAGTTTCAAGACTTCATGCATCGGCGCCATCAACAATTGATAGTCGATCAGTGTCAAGACTTGGCTCTTGGCTGGAGCGACGGTAAAGGACACAGTCTGCTGTACCGGACAATGTGCCCATGTCCACCAGCTCGTCTCTGGACAGGCTTGTTCCCTTTCGAATCGCTCCAAATGATCAGTCTTGAGCATGAGCCTGACCAGGCGGTTGTACCATGTGAACAAGGTTCCCTTTACTCTTGACTTGTTCTGCACAAAGGTCAAGCGCTGTACACCTTGAAGGTTGCGCATGAGCTGGCATACGGCATTGTTGAAGTCGAAGAGATAGTGCCAATACGAGGATCGATGGAGGATGATGGACAACTCGGCCAGTTGCAGCAATGGCTGGCCAAACGCACAATTCTTCCAGTGTCGCAATTGCCAGAAATGTCTGCTATCGGCCACAAAGGCGAAATACCGCAATGATGCGATTTGGTCTGGTCGAAGACGCTCCTGGAGCCGACGGTCGACATTCTGCGAGGTGAATGGGTTGGACATTACGAAGAGTGTCCGGGAGAGCGCTAGAAGATTGGCATCGTTGTAGAATTGCTTGCATGTGAGCAATGGTTCGAGATGGGAAGACGCCTTGTAGTCATGGCAGATCTCGATGGGCTCGTCAACCGTGCGGTCTTTGTGGAATGCTTCTAGATATGTCTCTTCCGGGTCGAACACGAGCTCATAGATGCTTCGAACCATCAATTGACTATCATCAAAGGGTACAATGCGATGTCTGAACTCACCAAGTCCTGATCTCTGCTGGAAGACTGAAGAGTCCCGTTGGCGGTGGCGATGGAGGAGCGTCCTTGATTACTTCGATTTCCCCCGTCACGGAGTCATGTCTTATCATGTGAGGCTCCATGTCGGAACGGAGATACAAGCGTCGTCGTCAATTATAGTCGAGAACAAGTATGAAATGGTCTACAGCACAGACGACAAGAGAAGAAGGATGTTTACAATGGAAGACGAATGCCCGCAAGAACTAGAAGATGCTCCGATTGAGGGGGTCTTAAGGTAATACATTAGCGACTCATGATCGACATGCACATGCTATCGCTCTTGGTGCTGCTGATCCATGCAAGATCAACCCCGCAGTTTCAGGACCGATGGAGATCCGCGGTTGCTGATTCATCCGATGCGGACTATCTTATCTCCAGATCGGACGAGGTTATCCGATCACATGTGATTCCGTGTCGTTCTCGGCCAAATCTCCACGAGCCTAACGTCATGCCATGGTGATTCTCCATCTGCGAGCGCATACCGCAATTATATGATCTGGGACGACGCAATGTGATGGATAATTCCAACGATCATGCGTCAAAGGGACTTCCGCGCTCATCGACTGCACCCCAACATTCACATTCCCAATCACACTCCCACTTTAGTCGTCACAAGTCGCGACATCGCCATGGCCCTCTTGCCCGATCAACAATTTCCAACACACTACCGCAACTGAAAAGTCCGTTTGACCTTGACAGCTACAACCCACTGAAGCGTAACCATGTCGCTCCTGCTGCCGATGCCAATCGCTTCAACAGTAAAGAGTCTGTCACTCCCAAGCCGCAAGCTCCGACCCCTCCTCCGCCGCAGAAAGCAATAACACAAGCCGACGTAGCCGCCGAGCGCTCTCTCCGCTCGGCCCGCGAAGACGACATTCAGTCGACACTCCGCAGTCTGGACAGCGCAGCTCACGATGCCACGCGCAGACTAGACGACACCTACTACGCACTTCTCGAACGATTGGGCACGCTACGATCGACCGTTTCGGCCTTGCAAAAGTTGTATACAGGCATTGAAGATGGCAGGAGGGAGTTTGAGTCTCTGACAAAGGAGCTGGGGAACAAGACTCATGGCCAGCTAGACGACTTTGGTGGATTCGAGAAGCAGGAACAGGAGATCGAGGGCCTGGTCACGAGACTTGAGGCGGGACGTACAAAGGCAAAGGCAGTGGAAGACAGGTTGGAAGGCGTCCGTGGGCGCCTTGAGAAGTGGGAGGAGCACGAAAGGGAAAGAAAAAAGGTCAGAAGGAGAAGATGGGGGATCTTTTGGTCCGTAATTGGGTTCGTGGTTGCGTTGCTATTGTCGATCGTGATATGGAAAGGCGTGCAAGGAAGGGAGCAAGAGGTCATTACGTTTGTTAGTGACGTGACCAAACAGGTCGAGGTTGGACTCGGAATGGAGAGAAAGGCGAGGAGGAGGAACGAAACTGTGGGTGTCAGAATTCAGGGTGATGAGAAGTCCAGGCGGAAGAAGGAGAACGATTGGGAACATGTTCTGGATGAGTTTTGAGTCAGTAACTTCGAACTGCACTCCCATGGACACCTGGTGCGTAGTGTGTGCAGTCATGAGAACTGCTTTTAGCATTGGACTCTGTCTTGCTCGGTGATTCATCAAACTATCACTTCTATACTATGCACCAGGTATATGGACACCATGAAATCCGAAACCGACGGGTTTTCCAACATCTGCTCGTCCCAGCTCTGTCATATCGATGGCATTGAGGCATAGCAGATATGTCGAGCCATTATCCCCATCGAACACTGTTGTGAGGATTACGCCTTCATCCTCGCGTTCTGCATCAGGCGCTGGTACAAATATCGGTTCACTAGGCGTATGGTTTGTCTTTTCCCAGACCACACAACTCCCATCTCTGGTGTCCGTCTTTCCGAGACCGTCCATGAAAGACGACTTGCCGCGGTCCAGGACAGACCAGACGAAACGGTGCGGCCTTGTGGCAAATCGAGGATTGATACAAGGCAAGTCTCCTGATGACGAAATTTTCATGATCGATGTTGCAGTAGAAGACGATGCCAATCCTGCTGTCCGCTTGCGCAAGGGCACACCACCCAGCTTGTATCGTGCCAGAGTCGGGCGGGTGCTTTCTGCGTGAGATTTTTTGAACGACGACACGTTGGGAGAGTCGGAAACCATGTTCTCGTAATAGAACCTGTGGAGGATATCCGTATTCTTGAATTGAACCAGCTCGCAGATGATGTCGACCGAGTCTGGGTCGCTGCCCTGCTGCTCTTCCCATGCATTCGTTGTGTGGAAACAGAAGAAGGCTTCACTTTTGAATTTGCGCACCACACCTCTAGAATGGCGTCGGTCTATGACCAGCCAGGTTGCTTTTGCCTTGTCATCGAATGGTGAAATAGCTTCGAGTATATTGCGCTTCCACAAGATTGGTATGCCACTGGCCCCGAAATATGCTGGCCAGATACAGAGTATGACGAAGTTCTCTGTCAAGGAAATTGAATGGATGTATGCGCCACGGATGTCTAGACCAGAGATCTCGGCCAAGATGTCGATCTTGCCTGTTGGCGATGCTCGAAAGACGCGATAGGTTATAATCGCACCGAACTCGAGGTTATAGTTGAAAACATCTCCAGTTTTGGAGTCTCGTGCGGCGTGCGCTCCAGACATTGGCCCTTTCAAGGCTGGATGCAAGTTTTGCTGTGTGACAACACCTAGGGGCTCGAGTGTAGCAGCATCAAGTAGCTTCGTGGAATGATTGTCAGTGCTGGCTATCATTAACGGTCGTCCATCAGTCGTCACGCCAAGATCTCGTGCTCGTTCCAGCTCGCTTGGTACTGTAGGTCGAATCGTCACTCCAATGTTCGATGTGGTTGGGCCGGCTGGAAGGACGGGGTCAAACATCGTTTTGACTTTGCGATAGAAAGTATCGCATGGATCGCGTTTTTGGCCAAAGGTGATCCCGTCGAGCCTTCCTGTCTTCCTCGCGTTTTCGATCAACTCGTCGACTTGACAGTATGAAGAATAGCCAATAGATGGGTGTGCTTGTTCGTCTTGCTGTATCATGAACTTGTGAGTGGTCGTGAATCCATCGAACCAGTGGTCGCATGCCATTGTAGTGTCTGGCATTCCATGTCGGGGAATTTTGTAGCCGCCTGGGCCTATCCTGTATAGAGTGCCTGACACATAGTCTGGAAACGAGCCTACGACTGTGAGTTTGACCTCGTCGCGGGTGTCACCAAGGGCATTGAACTGATCAGTTTAGACTCTTCTACCACGTGTCGCAAAGCCGGACCTACTGCTGCAGCATTTGGCCATCCTTGGTAATGTTCTTCATGATCTTTTAGACCCTAGAGGAGTGAGCAGCTGGTTTGCGAGCAAGCGCATAGGCGCAGACGCCCCTACATTTTCTTGTACAACAGGATCTTCCATTGCGTTGCTATCGATGCATATAGAGGGCGCGGCAGACGAGGTGGAGGCGGGTGCTGTATTATAGACTATAGCTATAAGAAGAAGATGGAGAGTACTTACCCCGCTCTACCTTCACACGTGCTATGATATAAGAGATGTTGGTAGTTGAGCATTCTATGGTGAGCCAACGGTCAAAGGTGTCCGCGGATGGCTTAGCAAGAGGTTCTGTAGCTTGCGGCCGTTGGCTTACGGCCGTAGTGTTGGATCAGGCGTGACCCTATTAGAAGGCGACAACATTTGATGATCGAGGGGAAGGACTTATAGTACACTATCATCTGTACGTGCTTGGTTGATAGAGTGTGATCTGACAGGGTCGACAAGTTATAGTCATGTATTTGTAATACTCTCTAATAGCAGTGTAGTAACAATAGTGGAGTATCACATGCTTCAGCATGCAGCTTGGCTGTTCTATTTTCATTATGCGTAGTCAATCGCCTTTATAACTGTATATACTAGAGCGATTTAGCAGCTAGTAGGTTCCACCTCATAGGTTACCTCGTAGGTATAGCTAAGACATTTTTTAGACTTTCTGTCCTATACTAGATTTAGTATAGTGTATAGAAATAGTTCAGAATTAATGTATAAGGGTTAGAAATAGCTAATATGAACATAATATATGAACTTTATGCTTATTATGGAGCCTATATAGAAGCTATAATTGTTAGAGTAGTTATATTACTTCTTATGCGTAATTAGCATATACTAATGCCTCCTTAATATTAACCTTCTACCCTATATATATAGATGGATTAGAATCTAGATGACTAGCTAGAGGCTTAATGCCAATAGCTCTATAGGTTCTTAAAAGAAGAGCTTTAAGAGCTAACTAATCTCCTTAATATTAGTGCCATTAACTTTAGTAACTACCTACACCCCTTACTAGAGCTAGCCCTTACTATCACCTATGCTAGGCTCTATTATCTAGCTACATAGGCAGATCATTATAGTAATTTTAGCCATTTAGTAGGCTACCTTAGTATAGTCTTTACTAAGGTTATTAAGCACCTAGACATATTGAATAAAGAGCTATTATAAGAGAATCCGGGCTGGGGCTGGCTTCGCAACGCTGGGACTTAGTGAAATTCGAGCGAACTTCAAAATCCTGACTGTAGTACAGCGCATGCAGAACCAAAGACAACACAATACTTTCATTAATACTAACATTAGTTGAAAGCTTTTAACAGACACGTAACATTATGCGTAGTTACAAGCTTTTAACTGCTATCGCCGTCTTTATCTATAAACCATGCTATGTGTCGTATTATATGCCAACAGTGTTTACTATTGCTAATGCTAGATTGCTACAACCTCTAGGCGCAAGGGTTAGGGTTGGGGTTAGGGTTGGGG
>Ga0058702_10000057_pt1 | contig 130602 bp, 115 predicted proteins | sample AgamicOrSfe_FD_83781 | JGI IMG/M metagenome (GOLD analysis project Ga0058702, IMG submission 83781) | Agave microbial communities from Guanajuato, Mexico - Or.Sf.e | ecosystem: Host-associated > Plants > Phyllosphere > Phylloplane/Leaf | place: Guanajuato, Mexico | collected 2012-05-30 | reverse complement strand
CAAAGTAAACGGCATCACTCTTGGGCATCGGGGATCTTGATCATCAGCCAGGTTGGAGTTCTGTGGCTCTGGTAAGGAGCTCAGATAAGGTCGTCCACTATAGAATTGATTCTATGAAGTACTGAAGAGGTCGTTAGTATTACTGAATGTATGGGTGCTGAGTGAATACTCACGAGTCGCTTGAAAAGAAAAGAGGAAGAGTGTGAGCGACGAGCTGTTTTTATTAACATCACACCGCGCTAGCTTCACCGCCAATACTTTTCTGCCGCCCGGCTAGGCAGCAGTTCGGCAAGCCGTGCTCGGCGTCAAGTACGGCGCGATGTCGGTACAACTTTCTGACTGCCCCTCCAGCGAATCGCATACAGGCACTGTTGACATTCGACTCGAGGATAAGGCATTGACAAGTTCAAAGTGCCTCTTCTTGCTTCCAGACCCTTCCCTTGAACATGTCGTCCCATACAGATTCTCAGCGCTACCTCAGCACAAGAGGTGGATCTTACGGCGTATGCTTAGCTCTGATTGCTCCTCCTTCATGACTCACGCTAAGTAGTCGTATAGCTTTCATTCGAGGACGTCGTCCTGAAGGGACTGGCCTCAGATGGTGGCCTGTTCATCCCAGAAGAGATTCCTTCCCTTCCATCAGACTGGCAGACAAAATGGAGGAACCACTCATTCCAGGAGCTTGCGCATGAGATCTTCTCGCTGTACATCTCCGAATCTGAGATTCCTTCTGCCGACCTCAAGGACATCATCGACCGCAGTTATGCGACCTTCCGCACCGAGGACGTCACGCCGGTCGTCACTCTGGACAAGTCCAAGAACCTCCACCTTCTCGAGCTCTTCCACGGTCCAACCTTTGCTTTCAAGGATGTCGCACTCCAGTTTCTCGGAAACCTGTTCGAGTACTTCCTGGTGCGAAAGAACAAGAACAAGAGCGGGACAGACAGGGACCATTTGACCGTCATTGGTGCGACCAGTGGAGACACTGGCTCTGCAGCCATTTACGGCCTCCGAGGAAAGAAGGATGTCTCTGTTTTCATCATGCACCCCAAGGGCAAGGTTAGCCCTGTCCAGGAAGCGCAAATGACCACAGTTCTGGATCCAAATGTACACAATCTGGCCGTGGACGGAACCTTTGACGATTGCCAGGACTTTGTCAAGGCTCTCTTTGGCGACCCAGACATCAACAAGACACACAAGCTCGCTGCAGTCAACAGCATTAACTGGGCGCGCATTCTCGCTCAGATCAGTTACTACTTCGCCTCCTATTTCACCCTTCTCAGGTCGCTGCCTTCGTCAGAGACCAACCCTCAGGTCAGATTTGTCGTCCCTACTGGCAACTTTGGCGATATCTTAGCCGGCTACTTTGCCAAGCGCATGGGCCTGCCAGCTGAACGTCTCGTCATTGCCACAAACGAGAACGACATTCTCTACAGATTCTGGCGCAGCGGACATTACGAAAAGAAGGCTGTCCACGGTGTCGAGGCTCAAGGTGGATTCGCAGAGGATGGCGCGAAGGCGCACTCTGACGGCGTGAGGGAAACACTCGCTCCAGCCATGGATATCCTCGTTTCGAGCAACTTTGAGCGTCTCCTGTGGTTCCTTGCATACAGGGTCTACGGATCTGGATCACAGTCGGAGAAGAGGAAGACGGCAGGAGAAAAGGTCAAGACATGGTTGAACCAGCTGAAGTCAGAAGGCGGCTTCGGCGTGGAGCAGTCCATCTTGGACGCCGCAAAGGAGGACTTTGAGTCGGAGCGTGTCAGCGACAAGCAGACTATCGAAGCTATCAAGCTCATCTACACCACGACTTCGTCACCACCGTGTCTCTCGGAAGCGTCGACCCAGACCAAGGGAACCATGCACGACGGCCACTACATTTGCGACCCACACACAGCCATCGGTATCGCAGCATCGATACGATCTGGTGCCAGGACCGGCTCGCAAACCCACCACATCTCGCTCGCGACTGCTCACCCTGCCAAATTCTCCAGCGCGGTTGAGACGGCACTGGGCAACGAGCCAGGCTTCAACTTCGAGACCGTGCTTCCGGACGAATTCGTGGGACTCGAGAAGATGCCAAGAAGGTGTACCATCGTCAAGCAAGGCGCCGGCTGGGAAGACGTGAGGGAGATCGTACGCGAAGAAGTCGCCGCCGAGATGAAGGGCGCCGCGAGTAGCGGACCAGGCGAAGTCGTGAAGGGATAAACGCTGCCAAAACCGAACCATATAAACGCGAAACGGGTATCTATTCTCTCCATATAAACAAAAGCTCACTTCTGTACACTCCCAATCGTCCGTCCGTGTGCCTCTCTAGTTCAGCAGCACGATCAGGAGCACCAGAATCATGACCAATATCCCAATCGTCAACCAACTCCAATTGTCCTTGGCCTTGCGAGTGATACTCTTGATCCGCGTATTCCCCCTGTCCAGCGCGCCCTGGTGCCGATCAACCCCCTCATCCACATCGCGCAACATGACAGCCTGCTCGTCCAGCTCCGTGCCCATCTGAATACTCAGATCCCGCTGCCGCCCAATGCTGCGCCCCAGTGTCTCGAGCTGGTCGTCTTGGTCCCGCAGTACCTGCTTGTGGAAAGTGTGGATCTGGGTATTGGAGAGGTCGTCCTGGTTCGGTGCCTCGTCCGAGGGCTCGTCGCGGTAGGGCTGGTTGAAGAGTGCCGACCGGTTCGCGGCGTCTGCGGGGGTTTCTTCCTCGTCCGAGGCGTTGTCGCGGAAGCGCACGGATTTGGAGGCTGGTGATTTCGGTGCGCGGCTGTTCTTGGTTCGTGCTGCCGCGCGGAAGTCGGGGGCTAGAGAGGGGTCGTTTGGTTTTGTGAGCGTTGATGAAGGAGTTTTAGAGGTGCTCTGGAACTGGCTTAATAGCTCTTGGTGTTGCGATCGGAGGCGTGTGATTTGATCGCCTAGGGCGGAGATGCTGGGGTCTGTTAGGAGTGGCGAAGGGCAGGAGAAGTGTAGTTGCAACTCACTCTTGACCGGCGGCCTCATCGTCGAAGCGCTGTCTTTCCAAGGACTCTAGCCCTTCTCGAAGAGTCTCTAGCGATCGTGAGATGTGGCTGTCTTGTTTGGTTGGTTCGAGGTCGAGCGAGATGGCTCGTTGTCGTTCAAGGAGGCTGAGCTTGACATGATCCGCGAGCAGGAACAATTGATGCGGATTTGTCGACATTGTGTAGATCTGTAATGTTTGAGTGCTCGGACGCCTTCTACTTCGCTTGGGACAGTCTTCCTCTGCAGTGTAAGTCGGGTAATAATGTAGACCACGGGCCAGTGTGCCTGTCGAGATAGACGTCAGCCTGGACTGCCGGGACATCCGGGCCGATCCTCCGCTGTGCGACTCTCGACCGAATCCTCGGCTCCACCTTGCTGAGTTGACCTGACTCCTTGCGCTCGCGTCGACTGCCCTTGCATCGAGTTACAACGAACTGTTTCACGCGAAGAAGCGCTATAATTAGATCAAATCACTTCCTCTTGCGCAACGACTGCTTGAAACATCGAGCAGTGACACGCTTCATTATGCTGTAATTCTGATGCTCTGACCTCTGTTCTATCTCGTCCTCAATCCGGCCATCTTCTGCATCTTTCGCGCACACAGAGCAAGCATGTCTTCTTACAGCCGACTTCAGAGGAGGATGGATGGATTCCTACGAATCAGTAATAGCCGGGAGGGAAACAGGAGTATATCCTCCGATGAGGAATCACCACAAGACGAATTGCAACGATCACAGCGCCAACGGCCCATAACCTTTCCCAATCACATGATAACAGAAATCAATCCCCGCCCAAACTACGAGGCATGGACGAAGGAATCACACGCCCGCAGTCTGAACCCACCGGTCGACTTTCATCTCCTGGATTACGTTGCAGAGTGCGACGAGAATCTGGTATGCCCTATCTGCAAGTGCCCATTCGTGGAACCGATTGCCTTTAACGAATGTGATCACACTTTCTGTCGCGGATGTCTACTTCGGTTCTGGGGTGTTTCTCAATACGTGCCTGGAATTCTGCGCGGCAACTGCCCAACGTGCAGAACAGCATGCAAGCTCATTGCACGCGGCGCAACATCGCGGATACTGGTCAACATACTCGATGAGCTCATAGTGAAGTGTCCGAGGCATGTCGAGGGCTGCACGGCCGAGATCAAGCGAGGAGAAGTTCAGGACCACATCAATGGGTACTGCGGCTACGCCTGGACTGTTTGTCCCGAAGAGGATTGTGGCTTCTACCAGCGAAGAAAGGATGGCGAGGAGTGCTTACACTTCGGAGTGACCTGCATCGACTGTCGAAAGAGCATGCACATGGCGAACCTGGAAGACCACTGGGCGACAGATTGTCCAGATCGGAGGGTAGTCTGCACACAATGCTCTGAGTCAGTCTTCTATCGCGAGATTGACACTCATGCAAAGAACACTTGCCCGGCGATCACAATCCCATGCACTGGCGTAGCCTACGGATGCACCTTTCGATCTAAGAGGGGCGCAATCAACCAACACACCAAAGCCTGTATGTTTGCGACCATTGCGCCAATTTTCGAAGCACAGAAGAAACGCATGGACGAGCAAGAGGCTCAGCAAGCCCTGCTCACGCGCAAGGTACAGATACTCGAAGGCGGCTTCCAAACACTACAAGACATGCTCGACGCGCAGCACCCGCCGGAAGGCGTGCGCAGCCTCTCCAGCGGCCCCGAGGTGGACTCGGAAGGCCGCCCCGTGCGCCACACCTTCTACATCGAAGGACCGAGCGAATCGATCCTCTACGAACCACCACCGGGCTCTGACGCGCCGAACGCAGCACCACCAGCCACGAGCAGCTTCGACACGGCCTCGATCGAGCAGCAACTGCCGATCATGGGCAACCACGACTCGGAGAACAGTGCCTGGACCAGCCCGTACCAGTACCTACTATATCTGCACGAAAACCTGCGTGAGGAAGTCGGACGCGTGTCCAGCTCGCTGCACGAACTCGACGGGCGGCACGGCATGGCCATCGTCAACGAGACGATGCGCATCAAAGAGGACTTGGCGCATCTCGGCGGGCAAGTCGGGGGTCTGTCGCGACAGGTGGGCTGGCTGGCCAGTACGCGGCTGCAGCACGGCCACGGGTCGAGGATGAGTGTTGGCGGCGCTGCTTCTGTTGCTGCTAGCTCGGCCGCGGAGAACGAGGCGCATAATGGGCAGGCTGGACCGTCCGAGGGTGGTGGCAGCTCGAGATTTTTGCTGGGAGCAAGGCGCATTACGGATGAGGGACGGACTAAGTTATGATGTTATGATACCCTTAGATTTATAGATTTATCTACCAATTGGCAGTACAACTTTCTGAAGACGTGCAGACCCTGTCCTCTTTGCTCGAAGTCCGGCTCAAAGTCTAAATCAAAGTCTGGTTTAAAGTCTGGCATTGTTAAGTGACCGGAAGTGGTCAGACTAGCTTCTATACGTGATTGTTTCGGATATCATGCTCTGCAACTACAGAAGTCAAGATCGCTATGCACGTTGCAAGGAGAGGAATGACCCATGATACTGGAAAGCAATCCAGCCATCAAACCCCTCTCGAAAGCGTGAAGTCGCGCAGTGGTCGCCCAGCCATGATTTCGGGCTTCACCACCCGTCTCCAATGTATTGATCCTGGATCAGTAGCGCCACTTTCAACTCAAAGCCCTCAACTTATCCTGCTCCTGGCTGGTCAAACTCTGGAACACCTGCGCAAACCCTTGCGTCTCAACCTGCGTTCTGAAGAACTGCAGCAAATAAGCTTGCGTCTCGTCGTCGCGGCCTCTGCTGAAGCCGCTGTCGCCTCCAAACGCCATTAACTGCTCTTTGGTCATACCGGAACCCAGGTCCAAGAAGTCCTTCGGCTCGTCCTCCCAGTCGTCGTCTTCGTCGTCGTCATCGTCCGAGTCATCGCCGCCAGCGGTCTTGGGATCGAGGCCCTGCGCGCCGCCGGACGCGTTGTGCAGCTCGTCGACAAGGACTTTGACGATCTTGAGACTGGCGGGCACGACGGTGTATTGGTCTGGATTCTGGCGGGCGCGGGAGCGCGTCATGATGCGATTGCTTGATTGGTTCACGATCAGGTCGCCTTTTACGTGGATTTGCGACAGGCGGCTGTCGTCGAGTTCATACAGCTTGGAAAGCGCGATGACGTTCTGGCGGATGTGGTCATAGCCTGTAAAGTGCACGGAGTTCTCGAGCCATTTGGTCATGACGACTTGCAGGCCGTTTAAGGAGTCGATTTGGGTTTGTGAGAGGAAGTCCAAGACTTCGCGGGGTGAGATTATTGAAAGGCGAGCGAACACTACGACTAGGCTCTGTATGAACTGTACTGCCGTTGCTGATGCGAGACGTACCGCGACCGCACGGAGTAGTTGTGTAAGGTAAGGGCCTAAGCGTTGCGATCCGGCCTTCTCGACCAACTCTGCTGCAAGGCCACCGACTTCGGCTGCGGCGTTGTCATCAATGGCTGGGTTGAGCAAACGGTCGATGATGATCAGTATGACTTCAAGACCACCTTTGCCTTCCGAGTCCTGCCATGCAAACATCTGGTCAGCGTCATGGCCAAGCATGGATTTGACTGCGATAGTGCAGGCTTTGAGGAGCTCATCGTCCGCAGAGCCAAGCAGTAGCCTCTGCAATTTGGGCATGACCGTCACGACGAATCCATTCGGTAAAGGTGTAGATCCATTCTCAGCCAGCACCGCGAGCATTTCCGCGGCGAGGTTCGTCAAAGCATTCTCTTCCGTGAAGGAAGCGACGTCGAACGCACCGGTCAAGGATGGCAAAGTCCTAGCACACAGCTGGGCGTAAACCTCTGGACCATCAGCAGCAAGCGTACTTGCAACTTCCTCGAAACATTCAGTGATGAGCATTGTAAGCTGGAAATTGCTGGCTCCGTGAGAGGCGAGGGTGAATAGGAGATCCAAACCAGATCCTGTCAAACATATCCTCGTGTCAAGGAGGATTGCATCTCGCAGAGTCTCGACCATGGCAATCATCACATCTTCGCTTTCGTTGAGCTCGTTGAGATCTTGCTGGGACAGGAATTGTGAGAGGCTGGAGATGATTGTGGGCTGAAGAGGGAGCATGGTTGCCGGAGGTATGGTGGCCAAGTATGACTGCATCGCTCGAACGCAAGAAACTTGTACGACATCTGAAGCATCATTGGACATGGCATTAAGAGAGCTCTCCATGAAAGAAGTTGCAATCGGAAGGAGGGCATCGCGTGAAGTCCGTGTGAGACTGCCAGCAACCAGATAGCCTCTAGCACGAAGGAAGACGTCTTCTTGCTGCATTGCGTACCGAATAAAGTCCACGTAGCCGTTGGCGGCTTCTGCGCTGATTTGTCGCTCAACGTCTTGGTAGTCGCCGAGAAGCTGATTGAGCAGGTATAGCGCGGCCTCCTTGGCTTTCCAATCTGTGTTTCCCGAGTACAGTGTCTTGGTGTGAGCAAGGAGTCCATTGATGGTGGGACCCTGCAACCACTCTCCGAGCTTGATCACGAGATCGCCACATGCTGTCCTGGGTGTGTAGTTGGCGGTGACGTTTGCTTCTTCTGACAAGAAAACATTAACGTCGAGATCCCACATTCCTTCCTCCTCGGTAGTGATCTGGGCATACGAGGCTGCGAGTTTCATGACTTCGGTAATCCATGTTCCGGTAATGTCACCATTTGATCCGGTCGTTGACTTGAGCTGCTGCTCGAGTTCTTTTCGGACAGGTGGTGCCCTTAGACAAGCTTGCATAAAGTCCAAGTACTCCAAGACCAAGAAGTCGAGCGTGTATGGCAGGCCGTCCGCGTCCTCCAAACGGCTCTGACGATCATCTTCAATGTACATCTCCCGGTAGCGCGCTTGTAATGAATTGAGCTCGTCCCAAGTGGCGGAAAAAAGTTGAGGACTCTGTGGGGCGAGGACGGCAGGAAAGACAGACCGCACTCGCATGAGGACTTTTGCAACCTGCAACTTCATCGCGACCATACCTCGATGGTACTCACTTGACTCGGAATGAGCCATCTCTTCTTCGTCTGACGGTGAAGGAGGCAACGGTGTTTTCAGACTGGCGAGGAAGAACGGACTCCAACCCTGGAGTGTTTCCTCAGCAAAGCTTTTGACAACCGCCTTGTGGTCCTCCATGATCATCTCCAGGGTGTCGAAGCAAGATCGGAAGACGGAAATGGCAAGAGCTCTGAGATTCGGCTTTCTCTGCTCGTTGACGGCGACATCGTAAAGAGTGCGAACAAGATCCCGTGCAACCTTGAAGAATTGTTCCTCGTTGAAGCAGTCGTCAGCCAAGTCTAGCAGAACTTTGAGAGCACCGTGCAGTTGCCCGTCAGTCGCATTGGGTATGATGTGTAGAAGAGTCGGAAGCAAGTCTGGCCACTCATCGGGGAAGTCAGCCGTGGCTATCCTACTGACCGCAGTACTGGCAGCATTCTTGATCTTCCTGTCCTCTTTGTCACTCGTCGCAAGTTCCAACAATCGCTGCCGTATCTGTCTTTTCTCTTCCTCTGTGACAGCAAGGTGTCCCTCAAACTCTTCAAAGTGCGGCGACCATGCTGCCTGTACGTAGTTCTTGCAGTAAAGCAGAGCCGCTTGTCGAATTTCTAGCGGAATTTGATCGTGTGAGGCAATGGAGGTGAGCGAGGTACCGAAGCCTTCTTCTGCTCGAAGTTGGCGTAGCTGGTTCTCCGCCCCTTTGCGGGTACTTTCATCGCCAGACTGGGTGTCGGAAAACAAGCGAACTAATTGCTCCTCCATGGTGAACGCATGCAAGGGTGTTGATCAGTCGGGTTCGAGTCTGGTGAGCAAGAACCTTATCCAGAACTGTTATCAATTGATCGACTGTGATCGAGGATGCTCGCGTCGTTTTAGAAGAGTTGCTAGTGGGATGTCGTTGACAGCAGTGAGGTGCTTCACCGATGTTTTTGGGCGGAGTCCAAATATTGCGCTTCTGAAGATATTACAAGCGTTCTGGTCGAATGGTGGAAGGAGTGTGGGATGACTGTCGGTAGAGGAGGTATATGAGGAGGCCGTGAGTTCGTGCAAGAATGAGGTGCCGGCCTTCAATTCGTACTTTATTGATGCCTGAACAATTGAAGATGTCGGACGAATAAACATCAACCAAGCTTCACGGCCACCCCCACTTTTCTTGCCCCGCAGACCCTGCATGGCTGGCGTTTATTATTAGCCGCAGAGCGCGTTTCAGGCACCAACGTCGCCTCGCCTGCAGTCCTCGAAATGTTCCAGCTTCGACTCGTTCCATGAAGTCGATAAATTTAGCGTCCGCTGCTCACTGTGATAAGTGATTCAGAGCAGACCAACGATGATCACAAGATAATTCTCCGAAAACCGCCATCATGGCAGAAACCAACACCTACCTCGACCTCGTCCGCACATTCACATCCTTCCTGACCGTGGCAATCCACACAATTATCTACGAACGAAACATCTACCCAGCGACGACCTTCCTCTCAGCACGCGCCTACAACTTCTCCGTGCGGCAATCCCGACACCCGCGGGTATGCAAATGGATCACCGACGCCGTCTGCGCCGTCGAAGTCGAGCTGCTCAAGGGTTCTGCGGAAAAGATCGCAGTCGTCATCTACGACGCCCAGGACACGGCGCTGGAGCGCTTCATGTTCGACGTCTCGCGCTTCCCGGTCGTGCCGGCGAGCGAGCACCTTACGCCGCTCGAGCGACGCGACGACAAGGGGGAGAAGCTCACGGTGCTGCCCATGGGCGATTTGGAGGAGCAGATGAGGGCGACGATGGCGAGGCTTGGTGAGTGCGGGGCGCTGCTGAGGCCGGTACCCGAGGGTTGTTCGTTCACGGTCGTGGTGGAACTCAAGGAGGAGAGTGAGCCGCCTATTGGGCATCCGCAGGCTTGGATCCCGGTGCAGCCTGCGTTGCAGAAGACGATTATGAGGGGTGAGGATGGGCGGCATGTGGAGAGAGGTGCGGAACTGGGTGGGAACAAAGTCACGCCGCTACGGTCAGTCGCGGCGGGCGAGATGATGTTTGAGATGTGGATTGAGGAAGGTAAGACGAAATTTGAGGAACAGCCTGCGTCCAGCCTGGGCTCTTCTGTTGAAGCAACGTAGCTGCTATGATGTGCATACTCAGAAGCCGGCACCTGTCACGGCAAAAGTGTATGTTTTGAATATGCTCGAAATAAATCATCTCATGCCTGCGGGGTATAGGCTTGCAGAAAATAGCAGACTCCCGAAATGCCCCTAGTCAACGCCACGCAATGCTACTAAAGTACAATGATTTGTCAAGTCTTCTTCGTGTTCACTACGCACCATGACCTTCTTCAGGCGCCTCAGCCATAACCGCCTCTCCTTCATCAAGCACATTCATAACAAGTCTCGTATTCCTAATCATCTCCTCCGCATGCGCCTCCAGCAACAGCTTCTCCGCATTCGGCGGCAAGCCAAGGAACGTCGGTGGTTCTCTCTCGGGCAAAGCATTGACCCAGTCCACGAAGTCAGACTTGCTAGTTCCAGTCGTGAGGATGAGTTCCGCGCCAGTCTCGTCGCTCGAGGGCAGGATATTGAAATTCTCCTCGAATGCGGCGGCATCGAGGAAGCGGGTGACTAGGGAGGACAGCACTGCGAAGTCGGCTTCGGAGTCGATCTTGCCGCCGTAGCAGGTCTCGGTGATCAGGACGCGCAGCATGTCCCATGGGATGCTCTTTGGTGCGATATTCGAGCGGCCTTTTGCGACGTCGTCAACGAGAGCATCGATGATGAAGGTCGAGCACTCGAACTGTAAGGTGTTAGTATATCACATGTAAATAACCGTAAGATTGACTTACGTCACTGTCGTTGAACTCCCAGAAACCCTTCCAGCCTAGACGGGGTGCATAGCGGAGTCTTTCTTGCACTATGGCATGAAGGAACGCCAACAAGAAGTAAACACGTGTCTTCTCCACCGGCTGTTCGACGTTGCGATCGGGCAGAGAAGATAGAGAATCACGCATATTTGCTCGGATCCCAGCAGGTTGCTCGTACGTCAACACCCTTGAGGAGCGCAGCAAGTTGACTGGAATTTTGGGGCTAGACTCCATAGACAGGAAAAGGCGGAAGTCGGGGTGCGGCTTGAGAGAGTCGATTCGCTTCTCCAGATTTTGCAACCACCCAGGGGCGAGGTGAACGTTCTTGATGAGTACCCATGACCCGTTCGCAGCTGCACCACTAAGGGCAGCATCGGCGTTGGTCATGCTCTCGTTCGAACCCATCGCAACACTGGTACAGCGTGCTTGTTCGCGTGAGACCAATTGATCGACCTTGTAACTTGCGTCGAAGCCAGGACTCGAGTTGAGAGCGATCGGTGACAGTGCAGATGCTTCCTTGACCATTCTGCCAAGATCTTCGGTGATGTCAAAGATCTTCTGTCCGAAGAGCTCACTAATGAACGCTTCTGCAGTTGGTACCACTCTATCGTTGCGGAATACCTTGACCAGCAGCAGGTCACGGAGTCGCTGGTCGACCTTCGTACCGTCAGCTCCAAGCATATCAGGCACAGCCTTCTCTGCATGTTCGGTTGTAAAGAAGGTGTTCCAAGAGTCCTCAGGCACAACGTCAACCTTATCCTTGAACACACGAAGTTTGGACACACGGCTCATCGCAGCGTCTTTATCTTCAGGCCTTGTAGAAACGTCAGCTCCGACAAGAGTTTCATCGAGAACACTTTCAATGAGCCTCTTATCCATCTTCATCGGCGAAGCTTGGGCAAGCAGCATGGCAAAGGTAATACGATCCTTCTGTAGCAGTGTGAGAGCAGTGCTCTGGAAAGCGTTCATGAAGAGATCCTTGACAATGGCATCAATACGGGCCTGCTCACCGCTTACCCCGCTACTCTTTGACTTGAGCAATACGTTGTGGAAGATATCGATGAAGTATTGCAGCGAGAACTGGTAGAAATGATTGAGATGGTGGAGTTGGTCGAGCACAGCAAAAATGGCTGAACATGATTGGGCAATCACGTTGTAAAGCGCAGTGATGGTCTCGACCTCTGCCATGACGCCGTCGGTCTCGGCAGCCTTTGCAGCGATCTCGCTTGCCTCTTTCTTGAGAGTCTCCAAGGTCTGGATCACCTTGTCGTCATCCAGGATGTTGCCTTGAGATTGGTTCAATGCACGCAGCAGCTCCTTTTCGAGATGACGCAGCCGTAGTCGGAATTCGCCCTGTGACTTGACAAGGTTAGATCGCTTCTCGTCAACATCTGGACGTTCAGACTTGACGACATCGTTGAGTGCCTGAGTACGCAGACTGCTCTGAGTGACTGTAAAGTTCACAAACGAAGTCCTACTGCAGATGTCTGGCGCAAATGTGGCGGACGGATCGCGAGTAGTGAGGTACATCTTGAAAGAGGGCGAGAAGTCGATTTCCTGTCTACCAAGCTGGATTAGGACACGACCACCAGTCTTCTGATACTCTTTGTTCAAGACGTGGTTGAGGATCGGATCGATATGCTCGGCATCCTGGATCAAAATCGGGTTGCCAAATCGAAGAGAGCTCTCCAGCTGCTTGGTGAAGGTACTATCCAAGAAGCTGGTAACAGTCAAGCGGCGATCTTTGCATTCGTTCTGGAGGAAGTCGGTAATGCGGCCAGATGGATCGATGATAAGCGGATAGCGGTTGTATCGCTCAAGCATAATAGCGTTCTCTGTGCAGAGCTCATCGACCGGCAATCCGTTCTGTTGCCATTGCAGCCTGTCATCCGCTGTTGACAAGTAGTCTGCAACAGGATTATGAGGCTTATGCTGGATTCCGGACGATGTGAGTTGAAAGCTCCAGTCTTCAAGCATAGCTTTGCGGTATTGCTGGTCGTATAGACCACCGTAAGCAATAAAAGCAGCTGCCAGGAAAACATCTCCGACAATGGTATCCATCTGGTCTTCGAACGATTTGCTACCTTGCTCCCATCTTTCACGTTCAGAAGAAAGACTGTCGAGCAGGCGCTTGCTTCGCTCAACTTTTGACTGAACACGAGTCATCTCGGTCTTGATGGCTTCGACTTGACTGACCAGAGTAGCATACTCGGCCTTGTAGCCTGCGATTCTCTTCTCGAGATCGACGACTTCGTTGTTGATCGCCTGAGCCTCCGCTCTTGTTTGCAAAGCTTGATCTTGTAAGTGAGTAAGCTCGTCGCGAAGCGGGCCGACTCTTGCTAGAATGCCAGAGAAGCTGACTTGAGCCTCGACCCACTGGACCAACGGGCCGCATGCTTTACTGGCGCGGTTTGCTCGTTCGTAGCTGAAGTCTTCCTTGGACAGGTAATCACGCTCCATTTTGGTACGATGAGCTGCAGTCATCTGTGACTCATTGTCGTAATGTACGATACTTGGAATGAAATCGTCTCTGCGGATGATACCGATAATGGTCTTCCAATCCGTGGCCTTGTGTCCGAGAAGAGTGCAGACAGCTTCAAGGGCGAGCTTGACGCCTGCTGGAGGGTTTTGCATAGACCTGACTTCTGTAAGGTGCTGCTTCTTGATATTGTTGACGCTTCGCTGCGCTTCTTCGACTGCTGGGGTCGCAGTGGCTAGATCCGTCTCAACAATTTCTCGCCTGCTCGCGATCTCCTTATCTTGCTTAGAAAGGGCTGCTTGAATCTCGAGTGAAATAGCACGACGCTTCTCGGCTTCTCTTTGGTCTGCTATCATGCGCTGCAATTTTTCGTTTGCCTCTGCGTCCTTCTTCTCGAGCTGAATCTTTTTACCGGCAAGACTCTTCGAAAGCTCGTTGACTTCTTGCACAGTGTCTTGAAGCTTGTCGAGACCAACATTAAGATGGCGCTGCTGTTCCTCCAGGTCCTCCCGCTTTTCGTTGTAAAGCTTGCCGTATTGAGCAACAAAGTCGAGGAAGTGGCGAGGCGTGAGGAAAGTTGTTCGGTTCTGCTGCTTCAGCAGGCGAGCATTGAATCTGTGCAAAGAGTGATGAACGTGGACCATGGAATTGACGACTGCATCGCGATGGGGTGCTGGCAGCTGCAGCTGTCGGTAGGCCACTGGAATGCTATCGGGCGAAGTGTAGTTCGCCTTGTCGAGATCAATCGATTGAGTAAGCTCGTAGCCAACCTGGAACAAGGCTTGATCAGACCAGTCACCAAACCAATTGAGCACGCAACGATTGAAGAGTGCAGGACTCGTGGCAGCTTTGGAGCCTAGACCATCAGAAGGTGGGTTCATGGTGAATACGACGTGCAAGTTGCGAACGATTTGCTGCGTGAACCATTTGTAGAGCTCTTCTTGCGAGTCCAGCAACAGACCTTGGCGATGAGCGCCATCCTTACAGGATGTCATAAGCGATGCAAACTCGTCGCCTTCGAAAAGACCAGGCACCTCTCCGTTGGCAAGAAGTGTGTTCATCCGCTCGAGGAAGCCAGAGTCCAGTACGTTCGACTCGTCCATAATGAAACAGATCTTCTCACCCTTGCAACCACATCTCCGAAGGACATTTCGCAAGTCTTCATCGAAGTCTTCGGACGAATATTTGCCGTGTACCTTGATCTGGAAGACGCTAAGGCCATTCATCCAGGCCACGAATCTAGACAGAGTGGTCTTGCCACTTCCACTGACACCAATGAGGATCAAGTGACCTTGTGCTTGTCTGAACACTCTGTCGATGCGCAGGACGTGATCCAACACATCGTTGAAAAGGATCAAAGGCACATCGAGCTCTTCTTCGCAGAAGGTATGCAAGCGAGCCTTGACGAAGTCGCGTAGCTGCTCCCGTTCGACTGGAACATAGTTCTTCGACAGCCAATTCGAAAACAGGATTGGACGGTGGAGTGCGGACTTCTCGTCAATGCTTGGAAAGTGTTCGATGGCAATTCTGTTGACGGCCTCCTCGGTCCATTGGCGCTCATCTTCAGCGATAAGTCTGTCCGAGAATAAGCGCAGAGCTTCATGTGCCCAGATCCTGATGAGGCCTTCCAGAGACAGGTTCTCAAGTGGACGGATGGCCTCATAGAGCGCCCTAACCCATCTAGTCAACTCACGTGGCGAGTAGACATAGTGCGGCTGTATATCAGCAGTAAACCGTTTCTGCGACTCGCTGTAGAGTTGGATCATTGCGCTTGTCAACGATTCGGAGTAGCCGCGCAGCGAAGGGATTACTTTGAGCACGGCGGAGTTAAATGTCCCATAAATTTGCGTCAGGGACAATTCTCCTGGATAATCGACCATGATGAGAGGTGCATGTCTGAGGAAACGAAGCCCAAGTGGTGTACGGCCGGCATCAGTAGGCGGGTTACAAGCACCCACAAATTGGATGCGCTCGAGGCTGACCCACGACTTCGTCGAGGTACGCCAAAAACCACCATGCTCGACCATTTGTCGGAGGAAAGAGATGACGCGTTGCGTTCCGTATTTGTCAGGAGCCGGCAAATTGATCTCGTCACAAAAGACGACAAGCCAGCGACCGATTTGGGTTGGAGTAAGTGTAGTGCCATTCAAGGTCTTTTTATACTCGCAGTATTGCTCAAGAGTCTTGACGAGGAGCTCTGGAGTAGTGGCACTGGAGAAATTCAATCCCACGACCTCCATGTTGGTGAGCTTGCGCAGTGCGCTAAACAGAGTCATTGTCTTTCCTGAACCAGGTGGACCGCAGAGCAAGAGCGGCTTGTGATCGGCCAGCCACGAGTAAAGTACCTCTTCGTGGCGTACAGTATCGACGGTTGGGATGACCACATCGGTCTGTGTGATTGAGTGAGTGTTGACTTCGATCGAAGGTACTTGTGATTGCCAAGGAGACCATTGAGCCCCTGGTAGAGAAACATCGTAGTCAATGATGGAGGCGTTGTCGCCTAACATTGGCAGATCTGAGCTAGCCATGCTGGCAATCTGGTCACCGAAGATTTTGCGGTCTGCGAGCGGACAGTCCCCTGAGAACGACCAAACGATGCCGACGACTAACTTCTTGGTCATGTAAGCATCTACTTGCTCCGCATTCATTGGAAACTCTGGATGCTGGCTGTTGTATTCGATGACGGATCGGCAAGACTTGCGGATCAACGAGAAAAGTGTTGTGAGCGCGCGGATCTCCGTGAACTCCATGATGTGACGCAGTCCGCGAGCGTTTTCCAGAGCGTTACGGTAAAGGCCATCCTGTATCAGCTTACCATGTAGGAGATCGGCAATCTGGCTCGTGATGTCTTGGACAGCAGTTAGGCCTTGGGCGGCAGACGTGGTGTCCTCGTCGAGATCATCGAAACTGATTGATCTTAGCTCTGCTAGCTCATGCTGGACCATGGTTTCTGTCGAGATGGTATCGTCACTGAACCAGACCATACCGCAACGACTGACAGTTGCCAATGTTGCATATTTGAGTGTCTCGACTTCGAACATGATCCGAACATTGGAAGGCAGATTGAGACGCTCACCATTTGGGAGAGTGAGCAGCCTATTGTCATCAAGAACACTGTTCAGGTTTTCGACCCATTCTGGATCAACGTCGCCGTCAAAGACGATCCAGTGTCGCTTGCTGTCTTCCCCGCGAAGGTTGTCGACGATCTTCCGGAGGATACTGGTGAATAAACCATCAGTCCATTCACGAGTAGTGCTGTCCATTGTGCCGTAGAGCTCTTCCTTCGACATGACCTTGGGGTCGATAATATGACACACTCCTTCGACCTTGTCGACCCTCTGCATAGCTGCGAGTAATGTTTGCCATGCTGTAGATTTGGCAGTGCCTGAGCTACCTACCATCATTACACCATGATGGATGTTCTGGATCTGATACAACTGCAGAACCTTGGTCATCCAGCTGTCTGTAAGGATCAACTTGCGCTCGCTTGCAACATCACGGATCCGTTGTTTGAGCTCGTCGAGAGCTGCGGGCATGTATTTCACTCCCGGAAAGACGGCTTCCTCGATTTGTTGCATGACGTTTACGTCAGCCCTAACGAGCTTGGGTGCGATTGTCTCTCGCAGACTCTGCACGATGATCTGAGGCTCGACGATATCGTCTGGCAGGGTTTCTGCAGATTGAGCCTGGATCCGAGCACGTTTGAGCGCACCCGAACTGACAAGAACACTCTTCAGCGCACGCAGGCCGAAATCGTAATGTGGTTGTTTTGACAGCTTCTGACCACATTGGTCGAAGAAAGGAACAGTCTGTCTCGATAGAGGCTTGGCCATTGAGAAGCCTTGAGAGAAGAGCATGACTTCTGCAATCAATTCCTTGTCTGGTTTGGACATGGCAACACTGCGGAAGAGCTTCTTCAAGTTGTCCGGCAAGTTGGAACGACCAGCATAGCCAGGGTTCATAGTAATGAACATGCCAGTGTTTGGGTGGACATGTAATTGTCGGCCGATGAGCTCGATCTGGGCCTTCTTTTCCGGCGTGCTTTTGCGGAGACCAAGCTGGATGTTTTGAACTTGCTGAGAAACGGCGGACAGGATACGCTCCTCAAGACGGTTGAACTCGTCGAAACATCCCCACGCACCAACTTGAGAGATACCGAGGAAGATTCTGCCCATTGCTTGATAGTCGAACGTGTCGTCACAATTGAATACTAGGGTAAATCGACCAAGCTGGAGGCCAAGTGCTTTCACAGACTCTGTTTTACCGGTACCGGCAGGTCCGTAAGGAGAGCCTCCCAGGCGTTGGCAAAGAGCTTGAGTGAGGGTAAGGAAACAACGATCTGTGAGGGGCGTCCTGACCAAGCGATCGGGCACGCCGAGATATTCAAATCCGTAAGCTAGTGTTGCATTGGCCATCTTGATCTGTACACGATCAAGCAGCGGTGCTTCTGAATTGAAGTCATATCTCATCTGAAGTTGCCACAGGTAGTGGGCCGACGAACTTGCTTTTGCAGTGATCAGCTTTTCGATGGCGTCTCTCTGGTGGACAAACTCAGTGATGAGGTCTTCGCATTTCTTTCTTTGTAACGTGTCGAGACCACCGAGGACGGCGTTGGCAAGATGTTGTAGGATCTCGACTTGTGTGTCAAACCAACGCTGAAGAGAAGAGCCGCCATCCGAGAGCGACGCACTAGTCACCCGAGTCCACCAAATTTGTGAGGCAAGAACGACCACTTGAGCGGGATAATGCTGCATGAAGGTGTTCAGGGCAGCAGCGTCCACAGACTCACCACTTGCGACAGTATCGAAGTCGCCGACAGCTTGAGTCACCAGTTCTGCAACAGTCTCCTTCATGCTTTGTTCCAGGAGGCCAAGCCACTCGTTGACACGCGGTGTCTTGATAAGTGAAATCGTGGTCTTGAGCTCGACCTGCTCGCCTTCGCGGGAAGTCATGCCAACGATCGTACCTTCCTCGTCAGTGACAAGTCCCGAGATACCCGCAAACATCTTACGCAGATGCTTCGCAATTCTGACCGTGTCGTTGCTGTTGCCGATAATCTCCAACAAATCTTCATCACCCACGAAATAGAACCTCGGGAAAGCCAGACGCTCGCGCTCCAGGTATTCTCCCAATGCTTTCTGGATGCGATTGAGCTGCTCCGCGAGGCGCTCCAGAGAGCGTTGCACTCCAGAAATGTTGAGGACGTCTAGAACCAAGGGCGACTTGTAGACTTTACGAAGGACAGTCAGGAACTCGTTGTTGATGTTGTTGAAGCGATTTGACTCTGTGGGCAGCAAATGTTTGATATCTGCATTGCCAGTGAAGACACCTTCGAGGTAGACCCACTGTCGCTGAACGTCAATCCAGACATCGAAAAGGACATGAACCCGGTTGAGCCTGTCCTCCCACATAGATGCATCTTCTTCAAATACCTTGTGGTACGGCGAGTGACGCATGGCTTGGAGAGAGTTCAGATGCTCGCTACACTTGGCAAACAAATCATCCCAGCCACGAATAAGTCTACACTTGGTCTGATAGTTGACGAGCTCCAAGGTGTAGTTCTGCCACGTGTCTCTGACTTGACGCAGGAATTCTTCCAGAGCCATTTCGCCTTGTGCCTGTGCGATGACATCGCGAATGATCACCTCCGACGGACCCAATTGAAGGTCCCAGACATCGCCGAGGGTCATGGCCGAAGGAGAGTAGCGTTTGTTCGGCTTGAGAGCCTTGAATATCCTGAGCCAATGACGTTCCTTGACAGCATCTGAGCGCATATCGGAGAGCAGTGGATTGACTTTGAGAAGTCCACGAAGAACGGATTGAACATGTTCGAAAGCTGCATATTGCCGCATTCTGCTCGGCATTTCTTTGGTCATCTTGACGAGGTTGTCTAGTGACTGGCGCAGTTTTCGTGGCTGAATTGCCGACCAAAGCTGTTCTTTGAGGTCGCCAATGCCGTCCCAAATGGTCTTCAGGTTAGCCCATACCGACTTGAAATCCTGCACCTCCTCCATCAGAGTTGCGATGTTGCCTTCTGGGCTTGGTGGGAGATCGAGTGCTTCCTTCGCTCTCGATACCATTTCGACCTGGTCACGAAGTTGGGTAAAGGCGATATCGAATTTGTTCAGAGACGAGACGGCCTCTTCTGGCTGTATAGTACCAGATACAGGCTTTTCCTCGTTCCAGTCCGCTGTAAGGTCGATGATCCGCTGAGACACGACCTTGTCTTCTGCCGTAATCTTCGCTCGTAACGCATCGGTCTGATCGTCGATGATTTTGCTTTTCCTTTCGAGGACCTCATTCATAGCCGCCCATTCGTGGTCAACCTGCTCGATGTACAGCCAATTCGAAGGGAATTGGTATCGTTGGCGTTGCAGAGCGCGCTGACCGTCTCGGAAGGTGATTACTTCGGGATCCCAGACCTTGACTTTCTTCCTGATCTGCTGGATAATGGTGATGAATTGAACGGCTTGTGCGGTGGACGATGCTTCTAGCGACTGGCCTTCAAGCTCTTTACGTGACTTTTGAAGATTGGCATACACCTCCGTAGATCTGTTACCTAGCTTCTGCGCAAATTGCAAAGTAAGCTCTTGCTGCCACTGATCGTACTTGGCATTGACTTTGAGCTGAACCTGTTCATACTCGATAGTCAAGTGGGTGAAGACCTTGTTGGTCGCGGTGGTATCAAATGTATCGCGACGCTTACGGATCTCTTGGAGTAATTGCAGCCACGATGAAAGGTCCTCCGCCAGATGCTGGTGTACATGTTCCGACTGCAAATCCCACAGAGACTGATATTGCAGCCAGTTCCCTAGATACCGATCTACTTGCTGGAACCGCTCTTCGACTGCTGCGTATGCTTCTGCAAGTGTGTCTACACAAAGCAAAGGCAGGTCACAGAATGTGAGTTCGGAGGCTTGTCTGTCATGGCCAAGAGCTAACTCGAATCGAGAAGCCTGGAGCTTGGGCAGACTGCAGACTACGGAGAGCCACGAATGCAGTCTCTCGAGCCAGATAGCTCTGGCATTCTCTAGCGGCGGTTCGAGGTAAATAGATTGATTGCGCATTGCCAGCTCGTGACGAGAAATGTCGAAGGACGGAACATCTCTGATATCCTCCGTGAAGCGATCATCACTATCGACCGCGTTTTGAAAGGCCGAGACCCAGCCGATGAGTGCCGATCTCAAGCGTGCAAGAAGGGTCGACTGAATCTTTGAATTCATCTTCTCGACCCAATGGCGGAGATTGGCAAAACCCTTCAGGTTCATCTGATCGACTGATTTCTGTATGGAATCCAAACATGCTTGGAATGCTTCGGTTGCGTAGGCGCAGGTCTCAAGTTTCGCGAGCATCTTTTGCACAGAGTTGTGGACGTCCGCTAGTACGGAGGTCTTTTCTTGAAGATCACGAACAGCTCGTGCAAAGTCGCGCACAAACTGAACATGCTTACTGTCACTCGGTACATCCGGGTCTCCAGAAGCTCCAAGGCGTACGTTGACTTCATAAGCGCCTGCAATGCTGTCCCACCTGAGAGGAAGACCTTTCGCGACTAGTGTCTGGACATCGTTGCGAGCACCGTGTAGTAGCAATGCAACCTCAGGCATAGAATCGATGATGGTCACTGTCTGGGCGTACGTGTTGACACTTTCCATCAAGCTGACCGCGTATGGATACACTCGCCTTGCTTCCTTCGATGTGTTATTGATCGAGTGGGGAACTTGAAAGTTGTGCCAAATCAGATTACGAACTTCCTTGAACAACGTAATGACCTGTGCATCAAAGCTGACATTAAGTTCAAGCACATCGCCGCTGGCACGGTTCTTGCTGATGTTGAACAGGCGGCCAGTCACAGAAAGTTGACGACGGTTTACGTCACGAAGCCATTCGTCATATATGGGCTTAGTGTCCAACTTCTTCCTGAACTGGCTGCTTTCTGCTTGTAGCTTTTGACCTTCTACGTGAAGAGCCCAGTCTTTGCCCAACACGTCTTCGACCTTGCGCATGTAAGCATCAAGCTGTCGTTCAATCTGTGTTGTCCGTATAATCGCTCCAGAGACAGGAGCGAGGTCGCGAAGCTGGGCCATCGCGTGGGTCTCGGTGTGGCCATAAGGTTGTTTGAAGCGTTCTTGAAGCGCTAAAATGTCGTTTTTGACATTGCCAATGAGTTGAGTCTGGTACTCAGAAATGGCTCCCCTGATTTTCGGGCGTACGAACAAAGCGTTGAACCTCGAGAAGACTCTGAACATTTCATTCGAGTTTTTTGCGACAGCTAGACGATCTCGCAATCTAGCGATGATGGAGTTCTCAACTCGTGAGGTGCGCTCGTTGTATGCATCCTCTGCTTTTGTCCATGCTGTGGTGCCATCTTCTGATACATCTAGCACATCAACGTCCTTGAGCACCGAATAGGCTTCGTTGATCTCCTCGATCGCGTCCACATCGCCCATCTCCTCGATTATCACCGGCCCGGACTTTTCCGCTCCAGACTTCGTATCGTCATCGTCGTCAGCGAGAACGTCTGCGATTGTGTTCCGCAGCTGTTCGTGGCTCTCGCGGAATGTACGAATGTATGCAATACGCTCCCGGAGCTGCTTGAATCGTGGTTCAACTTTCATGGCGATGAACTTCTCATTCCTTCTGCGGATGGCGTCTCTCGCAACATTGGTGAAATCCCGGATGTTCTCGTCCCAGATTTCCCAAACCTGATCCATCGTCTGCAAGAGCTGCCTGAAATCAGAATAGTCCAGGTGCATTAGTGTACGACCATGAAGCAAGTTTCGAAGACGAGCATCGAGATCACCCGAAATGGCCTCTACTAGAGGGAGCGCACGACGAATCGGATAAGGCACAATCCTCAGCTTCTTGTTCAGATGTTCGAAGATGGTGTACAGCGCATTCTGGACCTTTTCGAGCGAAGTTGCCGACAACAGCTCTTCCAAGGGGAGCTCTCTCATGAGCGAATTGAAGCGCTGCACATTGTCTGCTGCTTCCTTGAAACCAGTATCAGCGTGGAAACTGACGGCCGTGGAGTGACGCTTGGCCTGTCGCAGGATCTCCAATGATATTTGAACCTCGTCACTGTTTTGTTGGCGATCGATAGACTCTAGTGCGGACTCCATGGACAACCAGAAGTTCTTCTCTTGCATTGCTGTACCGGTGCTAACATCCCGAGTTCGTTGTGTAGCCTCTTGTATAGACTTGATCCAGCCATTGACCGAAGCCTGCAAGCTGTTGAGGAAACTCGCATCAGAGAGCAAGTTGGCCGGAAGCTGGGTGATCGAGGGCTTCTCTCCTTGTGCCTTGCCTTCGTTTACGACGGTCTGGATCAAAGGATGTATGGCCAGGTGTAATTCAGGAACTTCCGAGTTTTGCTGGAGATTGCGCAGACTCAATTCCAGTTCTGCGATCCTTCTCTTGGTTGCGGGTATACCTGTCTTTGCATCGACATCTGGCTGTCTGCCATATGTATTCGCAGACTCTTGTCCTCTAGTGTACGCATCAAAGTATGGCGCAAGCGCAAAGTGGACAAGACTGTGAAGCGCTTCGAATGGTGTAGCAATCTGGACATCGGACCCAGAGGAACTTCCGGCCGCTCCAGGTAGATTGATGACCGATAGTTGGCTGCTGAGAGGGAGTGTGGGGAGTATTGGTACGGGTCGCTTGAGAATAGCTAGCGAGGCCACTATTCGTGTCGAGTAGGATAGCTGAGATGTAAGGGTATAGTGGTATTGGGGTGGAGCGACCTCCTCTCCATTCGATTGTGCTCCATTCCCCTCGGTCGAGATCTCTTTCTGGACATAAAGAGCCACTTGTGATTCAGAGGCAAACTTGGAGCAGCGTGCAAGGGTCACTGACCGTTTGGACCTGGAGAGCAAGCTGCCTTCTGACTCCAGATCCGGTTTCGATACTCCAAGGGTTGCGCCAAGGACCGAAATGAGATATTCGACAACTATTTGAGGATCGAAATGGTTACCGTCGAGTTCGACATCGATCCCGTTAGGTACACCATTGGTACCCGGGACGATAGGATCCTCCATTATGTGGTGTGATGTGCTCTCCGTACAGACATGGAGGGCGTTTCAGGATTGGAAGTGTAATTCAATCTGCTCGGGAAGTCGTGATTTGGTGATATTAGGATTAAGGGCCGACTGATGCTTTTTAGTCCTAGAATCTTGCACCGGAATCGATACTCTCAAATGTCGTCGCTGCGAGCTTCAGCTCTTGTCAATGCCAGCATGCGGTTTCAAGAATTCGACGCGTTGTTCCCGCCTGGTAAACGTGCCTGAAACTCAGGGTCCATGCGGCTCCGCACTTCCATACAGAAGCTTGGCGCTGACTTCCGCGGGCAACCTGAGTCCAAGGTGTTCGTCTCTTGAGTAGTACATACATGTATCGATTAATATGATACACATCTGTGGGAATCAAGTATCAGGAAGAGCTTCACTTCTCGAAGTCCTGAAGCATTATTACAGTTATTTGTACAGTATTTATAAAGGTCACCTCGGGGATAAGCCTAGGCCGGTGAACTGAAACAGAATAGGATTTCCCTCCACAGCCAGCCATGCAATGCCTATCCAGTAGTTAGCGAATACTCTAATGAAATCGTTTCGATCGTTCTTACCTGCGTAAACAACCAGCTTGGTCACTACCTCGACATCATATCTCACGCGAGGTTTCTCGAGTGCAAGAAACATTTCTGCATCGGACGCGGCGTCGCTTGCTGCATCGCTGAGCGGAGGCGTTAGGGGTTCAGAGCCTGCAGTAGCTCTAGGTATTCGTAAAGGTTCCTGATATATGTGCCTCCGCGTTGCACCTAGCTGATATTCCGCTGCGTCTCCGTCCTCCATCGGTGAAGGAAGACCGATCATGCTGGATTGTTTGAAGTTCGGTCTTTCAGTATTCTGGCTCTCCCGTCTGGCCTTGTCTCGATGGTGGATCATCTCGCGGGCGTCAGCCTCAGACTGCGGACCGACGGACACCGCACGCTTTCTGGGATGACGAAGTGATGTCAAGAAGGCGGGTATCTCCTTGAACTGTGGGATGACATTGTCGTCCTTTCTCAATGTCGGCACTTGCTGGTATTGGCTATGTCGAATTAGTACTTTCCTCGCAACGATCTCTGAGTAGTCCAACCTTGCTCTCGTGAAGAACCTACGCGGCAAGCTCAGCCCACCATTTTCGATCAACCTGAAAAGAGGTGGCAGAATCCGCAACAGTGTAGGCTTCATTGCGGCCCTCCACAGGAACACAATGAGAACACCTACCAAGATCCGTAGGATGGTCTTGATCCAGCCTAGCTCATGCAGGTCGAAGGGCACTGTGGCAGGGCCCGGCTGAGACCATGATAGAGGACTCTTGGAGAAGCTCCAATGACCCAGTTCTATACCCATGACCACACCGGCGAATGAAACACTGTCGTCAAAGCAGGGGCAGTTGTCTGCAGGCTCAGGATGAAAACGTACGGAAAGCAGAATGGCACCAACAGTGATGAGCAGGTTACTGAGGCTACCTTCGGCAATCCAGATGTCGAACATTGGCCCGTAAGCGATTTGGATTGCTGCAAGAACGATACCGAGTGCGCTTCCGATAAAGACATCGAAGAATCCATGCATTCCGCAGTATAGACGACCAAAGACGATGGAAATTGCGTACCAATAGCCGCCGACCAATGCCAGAGTGTGTAGATGGCCGTCGAGATTTGTTTGACCAGCATGTACACTGTAGAGACAGTACGCCGCCACGGATACCGCGTTGGTAGAATGTGTAGAGGGAAACCCGTACTCCAATGCCGCAGATTTGGACATGGTGATGCGCGTCAACGGTGGTGACAATGGTCGGGGTATGCAGACTAGATCCTTGATGAAACCACTCCAGAAGACTCCCATGGCCAGCATATGCACAAGTCTGGACCAATCAGTGTTCGTACTTTTAAGCGTACAAGTACCACAACACGTACGCTCGACCTAAGATGGTGTGTCCACACCAGAAGCAAATAGGCAGCGCGGTCATGAAGAACGTATGGGTTCCCAGGTTAGCTGTCATGGCAAAGTACGAGTCTAGTGACGGTGATCGGACGGTCTCTTGCATCTTGGCCAGATAGGGCGTCTCCCATCGTATTAATGGTAATAGTGCTTGTCGGAGTTGAAACCTCCATTTCGGCAGCTTTCGTACATCTGCTACCGTCAATACATGCACGCCGTGTCGTAGAGCTAGCAACACTGACAATGATCGAAATTCTTCAAGCCAGCGTCAGGAGTCGATGCGGCCAATTTTCTTGCTTCAGCGATTGAAGACTCCACGGCAGTCATGCTTGTGGCAGCACAAGCACAACAAATGATTGTTGGGCAAAAAGTTACGCCTGCAGATGGTGTGCCGTACGACCATATGCATAGGAGCCGTTGGTGATGTGCGATCAGAGTGTGGATCTGATATGGCGTAGTAGGCTGAAGGTGAGAAGTGCGTCTTCCTCGACAGAATCGCAACCTCAATTCTACGCTTCGTTTGCGTTCATTACACAACTGTCAATCACTCGGATCTGATAGATCAAACACTTGTTGGGTTTCTTTGATCGATCAATGGCTGTTCGTTACATCAGTCTGATACATCCAGGCCCGCCAGGTTATCATTCACTTTCTCTACGTTTGTCCACCCCACATTTTTGGCAAGCGCTTGAGCCGGGAAGAGCCGCCCTGCATGGTGGTTGCCATCTCAACTGGTGTAGACAAGGTCGCAGTAAACTTGACCCCAGGTCTGCGTAGCATTTGAATACAGGCCACCAGCACTCGTTTTCTGTCACATTCCACATCTCTTTCTGACGTTTTCTATCGATTGCTGGAACACAGATTACAGAGCAGAATATCCGAACACATTTCAATTCCTCGAATCGGGTCACAGACATGGCCGCCGCAACCCAGTCTTCATCACAATACGACTATCTCCGCCGCAAGAACTCCAGCAAGTTGGGCTCAATCAACGGTTCACCTACCCGACGAAACACCCAACGTGAGAGAAACAGCAATGGCACAATCAACTCTGTCAACTCTTCAGTAGGTCGACACTCAGCAAGCACAGCCCTCACCATGCCGCCCGCCTACTCGAAAAAGTTTGTTGTTGTCGGCGACGGTGGTTGCGGAAAGACCTGTCTCTTGATCAGCTACAGCCAAGGTGTCTTCCCAGAGGTAAGACTGTTTGTACCAGCGCAGTCCACTCCAATACTGACGGTTCTCAGAAATACGTTCCTACTGTCTTCGAGAACTACATCACACACGTCGAGCACAAACCTTCGGGCAAGGGCGTCGAACTCGCGCTTTGGGACACTGCTGGACAAGAAGAATACGACCGTCTCCGGCCTCTCTCATACCCAGAAACCGATCTGCTCTTTGTGTGCTTTGCGATTGACTGTCCCAACTCACTGGAGAACGTCATGGACAAGGTACGTGTGGTCAAGCTCTTCATTCGCGCAACTACTAACATGCTGCAGTGGTACCCCGAAGTCCTCCATTTCTGCCCGACAACCCCAATCATCCTCGTCGGCCTCAAATCAGATCTCCGCAACAAGCGCACATGCATCGACCTCCTCAAAACACAAGGTCTCACACCAGTGACCACCGCCCAAGGCCAAGCCGTCGCTAACAAGATGGGCGCCATGTATATGGAGTGCTCCAGTAAAGAGATGATTGGTGTACACGAGATATTCGAGACCGCCATTGAGCTCGTGGTGGCCGAGAGCGAGGGTGTCCCAATCTCTGCCGGATCATTCAGCAACAACAGCACAGGAGGGGCAAAAGCGGGAGCAGGATCTGGCGTGCGGAACACCAGCTCGTCGCAGGTTGAACAACACAGGCAGAAAATCGCGTCGAAGAAGAAGAAGAGCCGCTCATGCAAGATTTTGTAGCCTGATCTTGCAGCCATGAGACGATTTATTCACCTTCTTCGAGAAGATGTGTACGAGACCTCCGCCCACTCGCCGATGGCGTAGCGCCTTTGTCGCTCCCCTTCGGCCGTACAGACTTGGGTACGGGCAAATTGGATTGCATAGACTGGCGTTATGGTACCTGAACACACAGAGAAAGTGAAGTCCGAAGCTGGACAGAGATATGGCTCAGGTAGCGGACTCTGGCCCGCTTGGAACGAATTGATAATTAGCGAACATTCAGTACGACTTTTGCCGAGCAATGGAAATGATATATACCTTGGTGAGACCTCATGACTGTGCATCATGTGACTGTGTCGCGGTCTCAGCATTGTCGTCCTTGGCTTCTTCGTGCTTGGCCATGACATTCTCGAATTGTGACCACAAGCCTTCGACTTGGCCGAACTCGTGACCGACTGCGATGATGCCTTCTAGGCTGCGGTTCAGCTTGTTGATGTTTTGTAGTACGTGCTCCATGTTCTAGGAACTTTAGTATCGATCATGGACTGTGGTCGTTCACTACTCACGACTGCGATATCGCCCATCAGAGCTTCACGCTGCTGCTCGAAGTGTGTGCGTTCCGGAGCATCATCATTAGCGCCTGTAGGTCTTCCTTGATTCGACATATTGTGCAAAACAACGCGTCGACGAATCCACGCTGTTTGGCAGTCTGTCCTTGCTGTACGTCGATTGTTGAACGTACACCTGGTTGACGCGTTCGGAAGACGCGCGGGCGAGAGTGATGAAGGAAACAAATGGTCTTGGCACTCAGACTTTCACTTTATCTTGAGAAGAACTTTCAAGAACCTCACTTATTCGTGCAAAACCCGACCAAGACGTAATAACAGTGACCTGGTTGCTGTGTGGGGAAAGGCGGATTGCTGTGTCTATTGCTGCCTTGGTTCTAGTGTCTGCCAACAGGCTTCCAGTGCATATGTCTACTACCGCGGGCTTTCCATGATGCTCCTTGTAAATCACACACAACCCATGAAAGATGACAAAGAAGAGCAAAGAAGCTGCGAGAGCAGGCCAATGTAAGTCTGTCTAGCAATCCTCCTTTTCTATACCTCTGTTCGATTTTAAGATCCATGTTCTATTTTTCTGCTTTCATTCTGCACATCCTTTTTTCAATTGCCCGGGCCCCAACTACTCCTGAGCAACTTCGGCACTAGAATGGACACTGAACATTGGTTGTTAGCCCAGGCAGACTGGAAGGAATGCGTGGCTTTCGTCGTTCCCACAGGACATGTCAAGAGCTTCAAACATTTCCTTCAAGATCGTGGAAAGATGCACCCAGCAGCCCGGATCACGCCCAGGGACAACGTCGTGGGCTGGCGTGTCGTCCCAACAACCTTGTTCATCAAAACGACATACACTCAGGATGGCGAAGTAGGCGACAGCAACCTTGTGGCGGTCCAGCAAGAAGCCAACCGGCTGATAGTAGAGCATGGGAACAACTGCGGCATCCAAACTATGCAGTACACACTGCCAGTGTTCATAGCTGGCACACCTACTAGACAGTCCCATATACTAGACTGGGTCTTCAACGCATGGGCGCACGAGTGGGTTTCCTCTGACGACGAAGACTCCACGCTCATTGCTCTCAAAGCCAACCTCCCGCGTACCTACACCATCTACGGCAGCCTGCTCCTCTTTCAACCCGGCGCCTTCAGCAACGACGCCTGGCGCGACCTCTTCGAGACACTCACCATCGAAGCGCACGAACAACTCTTCGACACGCTCGCCGTGAACTACAAGGTAACGCACATCGCCATCAATGCGCCGATCCCGCTCCACATCCCATCCACCGAATGGGACAGCGCCGAGAACCACCTCCGCACACCAAGCAACCTGCTCCAACTCTACGGCGACTTCGGTCCCCAATGCACCTCTCCCTGCCCCACCCCCACCGACTTCGCCGCCGCCTACTGGGTGACGGCGAAACAGAACGGCATCCAGCAGACCTGGGCGCCACGGTACACAATGTTCAGCCGCGGCAACATCGCCGAGAAAGCGCGGCTCCTGACGCTCCCCTCGGTCCTCAACGCCGCCACCACGCCCTCCACCGCCGTCGACCTCTACGCCGGAATCGGCTATTTCGCGTTCTCCTACGCTGCCGCCGGCGTGTCCAAGATCTTGGCCTGGGACCTGAACCCGTGGTCCATCGAGGGGTTGCATCGCGGTGCGTGTGCGAACGGATGGTCGAGTGTCTACTGGGATGCGAATCAGGACCCGGATCATGACGGCGGGGAGGAGAAGTTCTGCGCCATGGCGGGCCAGGCGAGGATCGTGGCGTTCAGAGAGAGCAACGACACGGCGGCCGAGAGCATCGCGTGGTTGAGGGACAGGCAAGTGGAGATCCCGCCGATACGGCACGTGAACCTGGGTCTGTTGCCGAGTAGTCGCGACTCGTGGCCTGTGGCAGCGGAAATTCTGGATCGAACGGGCGGGTGGGTTCACGTCCATATGAATTTCAAGGACAGTGAGGTTCAGGACAAGGCGGAGTGGTGTGCGCGAGAACTTATGACGATGTTGATCAGCGCTGGATGGCGGGAGGGTGTGGATGTTTTGGTTGAGAACGTTCATCGCGTCAAGACTTATGCGCCGGGCATTTGGCATTGTGTTGTCGATCTGAGGATTGAGCCAGTTGTGGAGAGGGTGGAAATGGACGAGTAGAAGATGAAATGGGACTTGGAACAGAGGGCACATTGGTCAAAACATGAAACCTTCTAAGGGCAAAGCCTTCCTGCAGATATGTCCGTCATAGGTCATAGATTGATATGTTTATAGATAGTCTTACCAGAGATGTGTATACCAAGCCCTACGGCTCAGAATTCATCTACCGCGTACAACAACATTGCCTTGTGGTACGGTATCTCCTATCAGTCGTTCGTACGTGTGCGAAGGGCGCATGTAGACTACCGAATATCCATCACATCTCGTCTCATCTCCGTTATTCTCAGACAACCCTTACATCACACCACCCTCGCCAGCCAAAACGCAGCGAGCACCGTCCCCCATGCCAGGAAGCGCGACAACACGCTCGCCTGGTTCTGATCCGCCAGATCCCAGAAAACGACCCAGGCCAATATACTAGCACAGACATAGAAAGCCTGCCTCTTGAACCTGAACTCCAGCGAGCCAGCTCGCTGTTGCTCATCTATAGCGTCCAGTTTCGCCCGCAGCCGCGCCTCGAACTCTTCCTCGTGGTCCTCATCTAGACCCACGCGCTGCACGAACCTCTGGCCCGCGACACGGCGCCATAGTTCTCGTTCCTCCGCAGCAGCACGATCGCGTGTCCCATCACCAACAATCCCAGTCCTCGGGGCGCGCTCAACCGCGCCTGCGAAACTTGCCAGGGATATTCTCCGGCACAACGCTCTGGCGATCGAGCGCACGCACGCGCTCCTCCTCGGCCTCTTTCTGATCATGCATTTTGAAATGCGCAATATCCTCAGGATGGATCAAATCCTCCTCGCGCGTGTTCTCGTCGTGGTATTTCTCGAAATGGTGGATCTCGTACTCGTACTCGTCGTCGCCGTGGTGGCCTGGGCCGTGGCCTAGATCCGGTAGTTTCAGGCCGTGGGCGCTGCCGATTGTGAATTCGGCGTAGGACACTGTCCCGGAGAGGTCTTTGTCGAAGATTGAGAGGATTCTGTCCGATACCGATTCTTTCTCGGCGGACGAGACGTGCGAATTGGACACGTCGTAGAGGCCGTATGTTCGTTGGATGTCGGACCGCGACCATTGCCCGGAAGAGGAGTAGTCGTGGAGGTTGAAGAACGAGCCGGCGTCGAAGTTGCTGATGTGGTGCTCGGAGATCATGTGTGCGAGGGCCCAGTCTTGCGGGTCCGTTGGTTGCTGGTCGTGGTCGCCGTGGGAGATGGCGCGGGGGAGGGAGGTGAGGAGGAGGCTGAGGATTGTAAGGACCCTGGAACTGAACATCTTGGGCGGTCGGAAATGCTGTGGTAGAATGTGATCGAAGAGAGAGAGAGAGAGAGTCGGTGTTGTTCCAATGATGAATCGAAGGGCTTATGGAATTGACTTTCCGATGTGTTTGGATAGCTTGCAATTGATCTTGGCAATCGGCCTCTGATATTGATTTGGGTCTACCCGAACAAGTTACAAATTATTGTGGAGCAGGCACTGGCATCCTGGTCCTCTGTGTCGTACTTGTGGACATTTGATATCAAGTTCAATATCTAAATCAATAAAATAGTGCTAAATAGGCAGTGGGGGTATCTCTTAAACGCAGCAGTAGCAGCACCAGAACTTTTTTCGAGGCTTCCTGCCATCCATCGCCGAGCCATGCCGTATGCAAAAACCGACCGGACCGAAAGCAAAGAATAGATCAATGGTAATAGATGAAGCTGATAAAAGTCGACAAAAGGTCGAAGGTGTCGATGATGATGTGGTATAGGCAACTGATCTAGCCAGAAGGATTTCTCAGGATATCCTGACAATTGGCATCAAATCGCATGGACCACAATCTGATACTAGCCATGATTTTCTCGGTACGCTGGAGTTCGCGGTCACGCCCGAAGATGCACTCGACGAACTCGCATCCGCTATTCTTGCCCATGACAACCTTCTTGGTGTATTTGTCGCGTTTGGCATTCTTGAGCATGAACTGTTCGCAGATCTTGAGGAGTTTGTTGAAGCGGGACCAAAGACGTTCGCCGCTTTCGATGAAATCCTCGACCAGCTCGGCGTCGTCGTCGTAGCGAATGCGCGGGAGGCATTTTTCAGCGCGCTTAATCTTGCCCGCTAGCTGGATCAGCAGAAGCCATAGATCGCCAGCAACTTCAGTCAGTGGTGTGGCGGGTCCGTGAGTGGCGACGGTCCAGTCGTAGATCCATTTGCCGAGAGAGTTGGCGTCGAACACGCTGCCTAGCAGAAGGATTGGCTCTTCGTTTGGGTCCCAGTGTTTGATGGAGAAGCCGGCTGGAATACCGGCATCACGAGCGTCAGCGTCTGTCGCCTTCTTCGGCAAAGGTCTTGCCGCTGGTTTTGGTGGCGGTTGTGTCGGTTTCGAAGGATGTGATGCCCGTCGAGGACGCTTGTGAGATGGCGACTCGTCGCGTTGGTAACTCCGACTCTGATCATAGTAGGTCTGGTAATTAGCGCGAGGTTCCCGGTAAGAATATCGCTCTTCTGGGGGCGGTGGAGATGTGCGATATTTGCGATCGTAGGCTGAAAGGTACTCTTCATACTCTTTCTTGGGCGATCGATAATCGGCGTAACCGCCATTGGAGGCATAACGCGACGATCTGTAAGGGTCTTGCTCTTCGCTTGCGCGGTAACGGGAAGTGTTGTAACCATTGTCGGTGGGGTGAACGACATAGCGTCGAGTTGTCGTCTTGGTTCGAGGATGATCAAAACCACTTACTGGATCGGGCTTTCGCTGAGACGAGGTCCGTCGAGGTGATTCGTTCTCGGGGGCGTAGTAGTAGGTGGCTTTTGGAGCGGAGTAGCCATAATCCTCGGTCGCCCCTCGGGCATGAGTCTTGGGGGTTGTGTTGTAGACTGAGTATTGGGGATAGTGGTATTGTGTTGTTGCGGGGTTTCGCGTGTCGTAACTCGCGTAGTATGGCGAAGCATTCGCATATGGTGAAGAATACATATTGGGCCAGTCAAGACGTCAAGATACGCCTCTGGCCCTCTCAAACAGTGTTTCCGGGCTCTTTGTGGTTGACGATTTCACGTTTGTCTTTGGCTTGTACGGATGTCGGGCGGATGACTTGATACAGCAGAACTAGAACTTCTCGCGCAACTCTGGGATCGGAATGCCGACATTTGCTGGTTGTCGTAGTTGCAATTGCACTAGTAGGCGAAATCACCAAGATCCCGCGAATATAGTAATGTCGAGTCGAAAGTGAAAGAATGCGGTAGTTTATGGCGCGATACCTCCAAAGACGTTGGAAAAGTGTCCAAAAGTGGCTGGGCGTGAGGGGATAAACTCTACCAGCAAGGTTCTCAGTCGATAGGTGAAGTGACAGGACTCGCGCGATCGCAATCGTTGGGTCGTAGGGCGAAGACTAGTAGAGCACTTTTTGACAGACGCTCCGTGCGTGCACCGCACAGATAGGGTGAACAGGATACAGAAATGAAGAATCCGAGATCGCGTTGCGTTAATTTCCTGGCCCCGGTAAAGTATTTGGCGTGTCAAATTGAACAAGTGTGGCTGTGACTGGCTGTGACAATTGATTGTTTGGTTCGGAACCGAGTTCCGACGGGTGAGCCAGGTCGTTTGCTGCTGTCAAGAAACGAGGATGATATGATTGTAATTTGACGGAAGAAGCGACGGTGTTCGAGAATGATGTGGTAATATCAAGTCAGGGGTGTCGTTGACTGCGAGTACTAAGGAGTGCTCAGTATGATACTCGTACTGTACTGTACGGTAGCCAACCGGCACAGGCGGCGGGATCCTGCAGCGAGTATACCACGAATATTAATAGCAGAGTCGCTGCCCGAAAGGCCTTGTCGTCGCTCTGATTCGCTCACTTGATCGTTTGCTCTGTCTAGAAGAGTTGTGCGTTGGTCGTGTGGCTTCTCAATTCGGTTCCAGCCATTTACATTGGGTTGCTCTGCCTGACCGACTTGTTGGTCAAGAGATGTTGTTGTGTTGCTGCCCGGTGTAGGCGACGATATCAACAGCCAGACATGCAGCTAGAGTGACTCGTGTTGCTCAACGACTCAGGTCTGTTACAAACTGCGACGGGCTTCTAATTGATCTAACACAGCATACATGAGGGTAGGCAGCAGTGCGCGACGCGTATATACTTTGCTTGACGTACTATTTGACGGGATCCCGAGGACCATGTGACGGGATTGGTACAGTATAGTATTGTTAATCATTGACCATAGTCTGCAATGTACCAACAGCATGGGACATCATTGGGGGAGTCAAGCGCCGGGCTTTATCGAGCGTAAGCCAGCAAGCTGCACGAGGTTGGATCGTTCTGCCTCGTATCTACATGTACCCCAGTCATGTAAGCCGTGTCATATCTCTACCAAAAGAATACGAGTACAGTGGAAGATATGACTGAGCCTGACCCGCGCTATAAACCCATGTGTGCGACCCTGGTCTCCCGCGCAAGCCATGCATCTGCAACAATAGTTCCATTCAGTGATCCATCAGTACCCTCGTCTGAGCACCAGCAACCTGACAATGTAGCCTGCATACCCGCATACCCGGCTCCTATCCGCCATGCACGATACATGACTAGCATCTCCGCCCTGTCAAGCCCTGATGCTGATTAACGTCTTCCCTCCCGCTGCAAAAGACAGGTTCGATTATCGCATTCGACCAACTTCAACCTTGCATGATCGGCGCCTTGTGTCAGTCCAAGCACTCGCACGTGCGGCGCAGGTACATCGGTCATGATACTATGACATCGTGTTGGCCGCGTGGTGGTTGTAATGACGGCGGCAGTATCGCGCCGAACGAATACTTCTTCGAAAGGCTATCGATACATAATGACTTCCATTGAGTCATTTGACCTGCTGATAGGGATTTGCCTTCGACGAACCAACAGCACTCGTAGAAGTTTCCGTTGTCGGCAGCAGAGCGCTTTCAATTTGCTGAGCAGGCGGAATGGCGGCCATCATGCCTCCTCCCAGGGCGTGTTTTACTGTAGGTGTTCGCATTGGCGCTATGCGAGGGCAAAACGCCATTAAGCCGGCATGGCTGTCGAAAGCATCGATTGGTCGCAAGGATTCCTAGCCGCTGCGGCTTGATTGTTGCACTCATCATGCGTTGTGTAACCCAACTCGAACATTCTTTGTCGTTTGCCGTGCTTGTGCGTGTGCGTATGCGACTGACGGTAACATGGGACTGTTGCCGACATATTTCAAGTTCCCGCTTCAAGTCGTCCGAACGACTGTGAGCAGAAGAGTGACAATGGAAAAGAAAACAATTGTTGATGACTTACAGTGCCGCAATTGGCCAAGTCCACAAGTAGTACAGGCGATGTTGTACGATTCATGTGCATACTCAGCCTGCTCAGCCAGTTCGGTAGACAAGGTAGTACAAAACGTGCTGAGGCTCCCGCCGTAGTCTACGCCACTCGGGGGTTGGCTGTGTCAGTATCTGACCTGGCTGTTTCCAAGTAGCATCGTCCCTGGTTGGCGATATTGCTTGGTCGCGACTTGCAATGCAGCGCGACCTTTCTGGTATCGATCCAATACACAACAGCATGCAAGTCATCGTAGGCTGATCTGTAATGCATCGTACCATTCTGCACCTCAATATCCCCGCAATATGGTGGATTCGCGACACGACCCTTGTGGTCGACTGCTTGTTTTGTTCCCATTTGGATTTAAACGAGCGTAGGAACAAGCGAGCCGTTCAATCCCCTCCAAGATATTTCTCCACTTCATCATTTCGATAGAAAAGGTCGCGCATCTGCTTGTCCCTCTTTCGATCTTCTGCGTCAAGCTTCCTAATCTTGCCCGCGTCCAAGCTTTGTACAGGCTTCCTTCTCGGCTCAGTCTTCTTCTTGCCTGAGCGGGGCTCGTTTTCTGTTTCAACGCCGAGGCCAATCCTGTCTCGCTTCTCTTTCGCCTTGATCGGATGCAGGATTCCTTCGCCCGTTGTTCCAAGTCCTAGCCTTTGATCCGGATCCCAGCCGTACGATTGCAGATAATCAAGCCCTTTGCGCTGACGATCGATAGATGACGGTGGGTAAGCGTGCGGAAGACAGACCTGATGAGCGATGCTAGATCCATGTGCATGCGCCTGAGACACGGCTATCGGAAGACGACATACTGCGCACGATTCGATTGCTTCTTCTGGTTCCCTACCTGTTGGCTGGCGTCGCTGCAACTTCTCGTCTCCAAGATCGAGTCTTGGAGAGTCGGCTTCGCTTGCTATTGGCACCGCAGGTTTTGTAGATGGTGTAGACTCTGCTCTCTTCATAACAATTGCGAGATACCTCTCACTTGCCGACAGGTCAGAGGAAGCAGTCGGTTGACCTCTACCTGGCAAGGACGTAATCTCAGTCGACGCCACAAACTGAACGCGTTTGCGCTTGAGACCAGCGCCAAAGTATCGCTGATCCCTCAAGGGGACCTCATACTCGTCCTCTCTGTACTCAGCCATCTTGTGGTTTGGAAGTGTTAATAAGAGTGTCGTCGGAACCAGTTAGCAATCACATGTAAATACGATGACAGGCAAAACCCGACCGAGTCAGGCTTTTGACGTCAGATCACTCATATGACCGATACGCGAGTCATTGTATATAATCAGTAATCTAGTTCACGTTTCAACATGTTCCTCTACGCGCACTTCCGGTTCAATTGACCAGCGTCCGGTGTAAAGATGCCGATACCGATCGCCATTCGTGCTGTCTTCGATGGCTTTCGCGAAATACCTCGAGCGGCGACGATCATCAAGACCATTCCGGTCTTTCTCCTTCTGTACCTTGTGAAGTGGTTCTTCCAAGGAGCCGCGAACAGGTCGGAGAGAAACATGCATGGCAAGGTTGTAATGGTAACAGTAAGTAGCCGTATCTGGAGTTCTTCGTGCTACTCGTCTTACTATTACCCAGGGAGGCACATCTGGCATTGGTCAAGAAGTAGTGAGAGGGTTGGCTTCACGAGGCGCACAGATTCTCCTTCTCACGCAGGTTCCTCTCAACGACCCTTTCCTGGCCGACTATATCGAGGATATGAGATCAAGTACGGACAATGAGCTCATCACTGCCGAACAAGTCGACTTGACCTCGTTACATTCTATCCGAACATTTGCAACTAAATGGATCGACAATGCCCCACCAAGGAGACTGGACATGGTTGTTCTATGTGCCGGCACCCAAATTCCAAGAGGAGGGAAACTTCAGAGTACAGACGAAGGCATAGAGCTTACATGGGAGGTTAACTATCTGGCCAACTTCCACCTCCTCAGTATCCTTAGTCCAGCCATTCGCGCGCAACCTCCGGATCGGGACATTCGAATTATCATGGGCACATGTGTATCGTACTTGGCGGGCGAATTTCCTATAGAAGCAGAGGAGATGGACGAGAAAAGCAAGGGTTCTTCGAAAAGGCCAAAGAAGACCAAGTCCGCTTCCCAGCAGTCTTCGAAGACGTTCAGCCCTGGTGCAGCATACGCTTCGTCAAAACTGGCACTCATGACGTTTGCATGTGCGTTCCAGAAGCACTTGTCCGCCTACGATCGCCCAGACAAAGCACCTATGAACGCTCGTGTTCTAATGGTCGACCCTGGATTTACTCGAACCCCAGGTATGAGACGACACTTGAGCTGGGGTTCCCTCTTCGGCTTGTCCCTTTACCTGATCATGTATCCTTTCTGGTGGTTTGTACTAAAGTCACCGGACGCTGGTGCTCAGAGCTTTCTCTCTGCGGCCATGGAGGCGGAGTTTGGACGAGGCGAGGGCCTCTACTTCATCAAGGAGTGCAGGCAGACCAAGCTGGGCAGATATGACCTTGAGAATGAGGAAATACAGAAGTCCCTATGGCAGTACAGTGAGGAGATGGTCCAAGAGGCAGAGAAACGAGGAGCACTGGCTCGTGCGAAGGCCAAGAAGGAGGCAGAGCCAATAAAGGAAGAACCGGTCAAGCCAAAAGAGCCCGCCACGAAGCAGCCGACATCGAGAAAGGGTCGAAAAGCTGGATGATCAATCAATAAACGAGGACCTACGGCATCTATGTACAAAATCTATCTACTTCGCCAACGCCGCCAGTATCTCGGTCGAGTTGCCAATGAAGCCATCCAGATCGGCATTGTACCTGCACATCTCCCGAGCAGAAAATGGCGACACAGTCTGCGAGATGTCGTCGACATAGACGACATCGAAGCCCTTGTAGTAGGCATCAAGCAGGGTGCCCCACACGCACTGATCAGCATTGACACCCCCAAAGAACAAGGTCGTAATCTCTCGCTCCTGCAGGAATAGTCCGAGCGGTGTCTGCGCACCCCACAGGCCGGAGAGACGATTCTTGTTGAAGTAAAAGTCGGTTCCGTTGGCCAGACCTTCGGCCATGGCAGGGTATAGTGGACCATAGGGTTGAGCGTTCCATGAACCTCGCATCAGCGTGCGGCCGACCTCGATCTTGGATCCGTTCTCTGCAGTGAGGGTACCCATGTCACTCCCGAATGTCGAACCAGGGATATTGCTTTCGTTCATGGCAAAGCCTTCCAGTAAACTAGGTGGGATCGTCACGAGGTCGAAGTTGTCCAGTCCCCAGTTCGTCCAGAGGACCTTCGATCCCATATCGCGAAATCCAGTGATCATGTCCAGTGTTGGCTGTACGGCCCATCTGCCTCCGCTTGCTTTCGGAGACAGTGATGGATGCAGGAAATAGTTCTGCATGTCGATGATGACCAGTGCAGTACGCGAGGGTTCGATGATGGCGCTCTTTCTACTACCGAAGAAGACATTCTTGAGGTGCTTCGGGGAGGTTGTTGGCAGACGATCGGACCTGCTAAGATCGTACGTCAGGTTGCCGGTGGTGTTTGATACGGACCAGTAGTTGTAGTAGTTGCCTACAAACTGTGCGTCGCTGGTATTGAGGGTGCCAGACAATGAAGTAATGGAGTTCGAGGTGTCGTACAGCTGTGCAGCAGCCATAGAACCAAGTGCGAGGATAGTTTTGATGGAGGTCGGAAGAAACATCTTGAGAAGGAGAAGCTGTCTAAACAGGTTGACTGGATTGACCCGCGATACGTGAATCAAGGTCTTTTTATACAAGAATTTCCCCTCACTGCTTGGGGTAGTACCAGGAGCCTATCTTGCATGCTGTCGAGATCTACAAGCATAATTACTGTACGAGGCAGGACAAGAGAGTAAGGATTGTGGGGACTCGCTATAAAAGGAAACTCCTAAGACGGCCAAGGTATGCCTATCTCAATGATGGCTGTGTCCCTCGAGATAAGGCGGGTGTAGGACAACACATATTGGATTAACAACGGATAGTGCCCGTGGAAAGACTGCTACCAGTACAGGTACAGATGCAGATTTTCTCCACAGTAACTCACAGTAGAACATCTCTACTCACCTTGACCAACAGTGTCTGTAGAAAGATTGCTACCACAAGAGAACTGTTCACCCCAATGAAGTGGCAGTCGAACGCGCACGATGAGAGAGAAGCGAAACAGTCACGGCGTTTTGGCCAATTAGTTTCTGTGTATCAATAACATCATCTTCGAGAACCCGCTACGTCCTATCTAACCCCGATCCATACTTTAGGTGGATAACAACGCAGGATTAAACATGCAGTAATCAATATTCTGGTTGTTGGCGACACCACCATTATTTCCTGCCCAGAGGGGGAAATCATGAGCCTGTCCACTACCGCCAAAGACGGCAAAACTGAGAATGAAGACAATAACCTGTGTGCCACCATCGAGGGCAGCGGAAACGAGGTAGTTGTACTTGTTGAACATAGCCGGGTGGTACTTGCGCAAGTACCACTGGGCACCGATACCGAGCGCAAAGTAAGTGAAGATACTGCTGTTGACGTCGACGAACAACCAGCCCATGTACCAGAGGATGATGGCGAGGTTGAAGTAGCGGAAGACTTCCATCTTGGTGTAGCGGTAGAGCAGCCAGAAGGGCACGGGCACGACGAAGCCGAGCAGGTACGAGATCGTGACCCACTGGTAGCGCGCGCCGACGGAGAACATGTCGTCTGCCATACTCCAGGCGATGGCCAGGGTGTTGTATTGCTGCACGTTCTGGCCGGACCAGATGTTGGAGCCTTCGGCCGAGGTCAAAATGTCGGCTTGTGCGCCCACGATGGACTGCATCATGATGTAGTTGAAGATGGCTCCGATGACGCAGCCGAGGATCTGGAAGGTGAAGGTGGCTTTGAATGACAAGTGGGCGAATTGGGCGAGCTTGAGATCACGGGCGAGGAGTTGACCTTGTTGGACACAGTTGAAGCCTGGTGGGGAAGTTAGCATCAGTTCATGCGGGTCGAGAGTGTTTGAGACTTACCAAAAACAGTAAAGTACATGTTTGCAAGAGGCTTGCCCGGGTGCAAGTAACCAGCCAACATCTGGACGATGGGCTGCTGGTTGAACTGGAAACCAGTCATACCGTACTGAGCACCGAAGAACAGGATAAAGATGGCAGCGAAGATGTTGGCCATGATGTAACCCCAAGCTGGGAGAGTAGAGCCGATGGCGTAAAGCGTTCCGAGACCGATGCAGAACGACAAGACGAGAACGATGAGGAACCACCAGTTGGGAACTTCGTCGTAGTCGCTCCTGATCATGATTTTGTAGTGAGGGTCGATCTCCGGGTCTGCGAGCACGCGGCGCTTGTAGGATTCCTTGCTCTCCCCTCCTTGCCAGAATCTCCAGGAGTCCCCGGTAAAGAAGGCCCTGATCTTAGATGGGGTGGCCCATGACCATGCAGACTTGATGTCATCGAAGTTCCAAAGAAACATGTGAGCGATGGTCGCAGTAGATCCCATGTTGGTAGTGATGAGGTAAGCAACGTAGGTTCCAGTAAGGTATGGGATGCCATTCTCGACAAGAGCAGCGTGATCAATTTCGTTATTGGGAGTGAGGATGTTGGTAACATTGTACTCAGCGTAGGACTCATAGGTGGACGTGCGACCGTCGTAGAGAAGCTGAGACAGGAATGGAAACTGTAGCGACTCCCAAGTGTTGTTATAGTAGATGCCCATGAAGAGAACAATGCAGAGCAAGTAGCCGGTACACGAGTTGGCAAGAGTCTGTAGAGGAATCCAGAGAGGAGAGTTCAAGCCAGCAACGTACTGCCAATCGAAACTGACGGATAAGAAACCAAGACCCTCGTTGCCCTGCGAGCCGCCGAAGAGGTTGGTGAATACCATGCTGTGCTTCTGGGCGAGACAAAAGATGGAGACACCCTGCATAAGTGGGAACATCCACTCTGGGATGATTTCCCAGAAGAACATGACGGTAAAGACAATCCAGAAGATCTTCAATCTCTGAGAGGTCTCCTTTTTGTCACGGTGAAGAGTCTCGAGCAGTGAATTGATGGGAAGGTTGATTGGCCAGAGCATCTTGGTTGGGCGGACCAAGACTGGGCGGAGAAGACCAGCAATGGACATACCGAGGAGCTGGGAACTGATGACTAAGAAGATGGCAGCTCCGGGAGAAGGAGTCTCGTTGTAGTAGAGCTTCTGAGCAGCCAGAATCTCAGTAGCGACAGCCGCGGTGGCAGATGAGGATGCCATAACACAAATTGCAGCATGCTCCTTGCTGTTGAACGGGTGTGGGTTCAACCAACGTCCAATGACACCTTTTCGTGGGACGATGAAGGACATACCCTCGCCAAGTGGGTACGCAATGACGGTGAGGAAAGTGACCGAGACATAGATAGTTTGCGGCTTGAAGTAGTAGATTTCTTGTAGCACAGATGCGAAAATGGCAAGACCAATGGCTAGAAGGTCAGATATGGCTATGCAAATGTCTATGAGACTGGACTTACCGATGAAGAATGCGCGAATGGTCCATGGGTTCAAGCTGGGATCGTCGTCGACGTGGAGAACGTCTGCGGGGGTTAGCGGAGCTGTCGATTCTGGGCAAGCAGTAAAACTCACGAGTAACGACATCCAGCGCGGTGTGGACGACGTCGCCTTGACCAAAGTGGTCTTCAGCTTCGACATTGTATAGATTCTCGGTAACGCCCTCAGATATCTCAGCAACACCGACTTGGTGTGTACCCTTCACATCAGTACCATCTTCCTCGTTCCAGTGCTTCTTTGAGGAACCCTCGCCATTCGGCGAAAGTGTGTCCATAGGAATGCCATTGTGGTCAGTATCTACACGCGCAAAGACAGGCCTTTGGGAAGCCATGTTGACGGGTACAGTCCTCTCCGCTTAATGGAGACAAGAAGAAACGAGCTGTTGAAACAACTTACATTCGTATGCCGATCGTGCGGAGGCCAACCTCTATATGTACTCACTGTTGGTCTGCAATCAAGCGCTAGCTCTGTGCGACTTACTCGAGGATAAGCCACCTGCGCCGAAGATCTCATATAACGCATATCTCTCACCTTCCTAATCGGAGTCCATGGAGGAGAGTCGCGCCAGAGACCGTGCGTTGGACTCGCGACTTCAGGGTCCTTTAGTTCTGAATGATAGCAGGGATAGTAATATCATTGGCTCGACCCTAATTTCGAGGAAAGATCTTGTACGGCCTTGAAGAAACGGAGCACGCCGAGTGTAACGTTGCTATAAAGATGTGTGAACATACCTCATCATGCAGATGAAGGCGTACATCGGAAACTCCGAGGGAAGGAAACCGGTTAACAGAAGGCGAATGAATCCTTCTGGAATAGGGCATGTCGTGAGAACGGCGCTTGTCATGTCTCAGCCAATCGGAAGGGGATAATTTGTAAAACGCTTGATCGGAACCGGTATGGTCGTGGAAGATGGCCATCGCGCGTGCTGACCCCGCTGGAGTTTCGCTTTGCTTTACGAGATGGAATTTGTTGTGGAGCTGATCGGCTGTCCGGAGGATGTGGTCGCGTGTTCATGTCGCAGTAGTTCTGCGGAGTGGCTTCGCAAATCACTTGAATGCATTCAATACAGTTGCAATGGTGATCGGGCGAAGGTACTGTACAGATGGAACTTCGGCCGCTCTCAATTGCTTGTGTCCGAGATGTTTTGTCTCAGTCTGTGATTGGTGATCAGGGTAGAGACAAGCCTTATCTCCAGACAATCAAGCTGCTAAGAACTTATCTTCCGTGAAAGATAAGACTTGTCGGCATAGTGGCGACAGTTTAGCCCCTTGGCAATCATGATAGAAGCATTCAGGTTGTTGCCGAAGTGTGGTTGCGAAACGGGTCCTCTTCCGCTCGGAGTGAAGGCTTGACTGTGGTGAGAGGAAGCTTGATTGCTGAAATACCAAGGTCGATTCTCTGCTCGTTTGAGGACCATCGTGTGGTATAAATGTATCGGGTGCCATTTCAGCGTTCGAGAAACAAGGGGTCAGTCATTCGCGATACCCTGCAGTGAGTCACGCCTGTCATCTCGACCGCGGCCCTTAGAGCTGCCAAGAAGGATGATATCTCAATCCACGCGATGTATCATGTCTGGTTGAACGGCTCCACGTGTCAATTAATCAGCGAGAATCAGCCTGGATGGCTACTCTGACACACAAAAGATGTAGACCGGGACAGGGCTGAGGTGTGACTCAGTAGGATTGTCGTTCTCGTTTTGTTGTATCGTGAACTGCCCTAAGAGCAGTCGTTATATTCGTCCAAGATGTAAAATCGAGAGGTCGTTCAAACGTGTGGATTGGGATGGGATGTGGAAATATGTAGTAGGTTTACCTGTTGCCTAATCAGGCAGCCACATCTTCGTCACTTGCGGCGTCCAAAAGCAGCAGTCACTTCGTAAGACCTCCACCCTCAGGAACATGAATCATCTCCCAATGAGATATGGACTAAGCTGTTGAAGTCTGGAGACTCTAGAGAATCAGTGGTTAGGTAATGGAAGATTAACACTGTCGGAACTGTGCTATGTCAGTTGCTACCTTAGTCGCTAGACCGAGCACTTGTAGCAAAACGCTATCAATGACTAGTATAGTATTTCCCTCAAGGCTTTTCCTGTTCTTGATTATCGAACGAAGCATGATTTTTTCTCTAACCTTTGCGGCATAAAGTCAAGATGCTTAGTGTAAAGATTATGAATTAGAATTATAAGACCCCATCTGAGAAATAAAACGTGTGAGAGATCAAAAGTGTACAATATTCGTTACACCCCAAATTCCAAACCCAGATCCAGACCCCCTTTCCCAAAATATCTTCACGTCCCATCATGCCAGCATCTTCACATCGTTCTCCTCTAAAGACCCAATCCCAGTCCCGCAGTGGCAGTAACAAATGGCGCCAGGGAAGTGAAGACAGGGTCAACCGCAGAAGCAACAGGAGCAGCAGCTGACGTAAGAGGTGCGGCGGCAGAAGCGACGGGTGAGACGTCCGAGCTGGCTTGAGCGATAGCCGAAGACTCGCTCAAAGACGAGAATACGCTCGTGAGCATGGTGCTAGGAACGACAGAGGTGATCTGGGACAGCATGGCGGACAAGGAAGTCGTCAAGGCGGCGGCCTCGGAGGTGGCGGTGGTTCCGCCGATTTGGGCGAGGTTGGTGGCGGAGAGGACTCCAGAAAGAGCGCTGGTAGCTGGCAAGGCGCTAGGAAGGGCAGAAGTGGCGGACAAGGCTCCGGAAAGGGCAGTAGTAGCTGACAAGTCGCCGGAAAGAGCAGAGGTGGCAGAAAGGGCGCCAGAAAGAGCGCTTGTTGCGGCGAGGTCAGTTGTGGCGGAGAGGGCGCCAGAAAGAGCACTGGTTGCGGCGAGGTCACTTGTCGCGGCGAGAGCGGTGGTCAAAGGCAGGGCGCTGGTCTGGCTGACAGTGATTGGGATCTCGCTGGTCATGGACAAGGCGCTCGACAGACCGGTCTGGACGGTGCTAGCGGCTGAGTTGATTGCTGTGGTCTGGATCTCGTTAGTGTTTATGTCCTGGCTTGACGTCGTGCTAGAAACAATGGGCATTGATGGTGTTGCAAAGCTAGAAATGGAAGATAGGTCCGAAGTCAAACTGCTCATGGTTGGGGAAAGAGTCGTCGATGAGCTGAGAGTGGAAGAACTGCTGCTGACTGGGGAGCTTGTTGAGGTGATGACAGTAGACATTTGAAGTATAGAGCTCGACGTTGCAGATGTTGTCCAGTTCGAGTCGTCCGGGATGGAGTAGCTCGTTGAGCTTGAAGAAGAAAGCAAAGCCGAGGTCAGACTGCTGCTTACCGGGAGGCTGGTTGTTGGGATGACATTGAGCGTTTGAGATCCTGAGCTCGATGTCGGGCTGGATTGAGAGCTCAATGTAGGGCCCAATACTGGAGTCATGTTTGGCGTCGTGGTAAATCCGGTCTCGTTGGGCAAGGACGGAGTAGCCATTGAAGAGGATGAAGTGCTCACCGGACTGCTCAGTGTCAAGGGAACCTCGCTGGGCAGAGAAGGAGTGGGAGTGTAGCGGTCGGTAAAACCACTCTCATCTGGAACATAGGAAGTGATTACAGCAGAGGTCGACAAGCTGCTGAGCGTTGCAGTGGTTGACAAGCTGCTGAGTGTTGCAGTGGTTGACAATCCACTGCTGACAGCGAGGGGTGTCGTGAATAAGGAAACGGGTAAGCTGCTGCTGCTGCCGTAGTCCGGGAAAGGACCTTCTGTCGATGACGACGTGCTCAGGACAGACGAAAGGCTGGGAGTCAGGGTTGTTGCTGGAAGAAGCGTCTGGCTGGAGGTGGTAATGCTTGACGATGAAAGAGTAATCAAGCTTGATGTGGAAACAGGTGTCCCAGAGACTTGAGACAAGCTTATACTGCTTGAAGCCGGACCTGAAGGCAGTATCGTTGATGTTCCAGCAATGGAAGATGAGGTCGAAATAGACTGTGTACCAGGTTCAGCCACTGAACTACTTGAAGAAAGCGCACCAGACGAAGTGGAACTCGAACTTGGGGCCAAGACTCCAGATGATGACGATGATGAAGTGCTGCTAACTGTCGAGGTACTTGGAAGTAAAGTGGTTGATGACCCACTGGTAATAGACACAGGGGTCGTAGATGGTGGAAGGGGTCCGGAGGAGAGAGATGTGGACCCGATGCCGACAGATGAAGACGAGGACGCAGATCCAGGAACTCCAGCGCTCGAAGTCGTCTGAGAACCAGTCAGCGTCGTGGATTCTTGGACGTTGCTGCTGACAGGTTGACCGAGAGACGAAGAGCCTGATAAGGACATGCTGGAGCTCGAGGTGAAGGAAGGTGATGGTGCTGAAGTGCTACCAGAGGGGCCTGCCGGAGAGGATGGTGGTGGTGTACTGGTGGGAATGCTATCCGGAGTAGTCGTCACCGAGGATGATGGTGAATTGCTACTGGTGGAGCTGCTCATCGAGAACGATGCCGAAGTAAGAGTGGCCATCTGGGATGACGCTGAGCTGGTACTGGTGGAACTTCCCATTGAGACCGATGCTGAAGAGCTGCCAGAGGGGCTCGTGGAAGGACTGCTCGCCTGAATCGATGCTGAAGAACTACCGGAGGAGCTGGCCATTGGGGACGGCGCTGAGCTGACACTAGGAGGGCTGACCAACGTGGATGGTGCTGAGCTGGTACTGGAGAAGATCGCCGGCGACGATGGTGTCGAAGAAGGTGTACCAAGCGATTGACTGTTCGATATGGAGCTGCTTGTGCCCGGCATTGAGGTTGTGATTTGAGACAGCCCAGTAGTCGATGTTTGTGTAGTTACGGGAAACGATGAAGAAACAGCACTAGAAGAGAAAGGACTGACCTGGACAGAAGTGGCAGTGGTGGTGATGCTCACACCATTACCCTTGTTAGGGGCTGATGAGAGGATCTGAGTGGCAGTGGAAGCAGCTGGCTTCTTTGTCTTTGGCTTCTTGGTCTTCTTGGTGGTAACCTTGTGTCCGCCAGCAGGGACGGATGACAGAGGAGTAGCAGTTTCATGCGAGGTGACAGTGACGGTCTTTGGGTGCTTGGTCTTCTTGTGCTTCTTAGTCTTCTTAGTGGAGACCTTGTGACCGCCAGCTGGTGCGGTGGAAAGATGTTCAGGGGCAGTCGAGGCTGGGTGTGCTGTGGCGGCGACGGTCTTGGTCTTGTGATGCTTGGTCTTCTTGTGCTTCTTGGTGCGGTGCTTCTTGACCTTGTGCGTAGTGTGCGCACCGGCCTTTGCGGTGCTGGTAGGGTGTCTGATGGCAAGTAGTGGGGCAGTCAGAGAAGTAGTCTCTGGTGTAGCAGAAGGATCGAGAGAGAAAGGTGCAGCATTGACTGAGCCGAGTGGTCCGAGAAGGGCAAGAAGACCGACAGCTGCGGTGAGGGTAAAAGCGTAAGGAGCCATGATGATTAAAGATTAAATGTTGGTGTGAAAGCAAATATTAAGAAGAATACGTATAAGAGGAATTTGATGATCGTGAAAGAAGAGCACTTGATGTGAAGAGAAGTGGATGTATGTGGGAGATATGCTGATGTAGCTGAATCTGGTTCTTGTGTTTTGATGCGAAAGAGCTCCATCTTTATAGATTGCTGTCGTCCATCTCGTCAAGATGCATGGTCACTACACGAGGTCAACAACAGCCCTGCCGATCGTACAACCCCTACCGAATAGGCAGAAAGACATATGAGCGTTGTTGCCCCGAACGGCAGATCTGATAAAGTCCAGAACATGGAGATGAAATCTGGAGATTGCCGCCAATAGGTTCGAGACAACGAGATCGTGCAGCGTTGTAAGTCTGTCTTGATGAGATTGAGGTCGCGGAATGGCATTGCTTGTGCTCGAACCGGAAAGTGAAGACCGTGGGGAGTCAGATTAGTAGACGTTATAGAGGGTAGTGGTTCGCCACGTAGAACGGAGCCATGACCAATGGTCAATAGGTGAATCTTGGTTCCCTTGCATGCTATCCAGTGTGATACATTGCCTACATCTGCCGCTGGTTGTGAATATTTCATATCGGCACCGTCTTCTTTCTGGAGGATTGCTCCAAGAATGCCACGGCAATAGGAATATGTACCTGAATGTCCTGATGGACCACTGGACCTACTGAGGGACGGACCAGATCAATAGGGTTTCTGGATGTCTTTGTTGAGCCGCATGCTTCTTGGTCTGACGTCCCGTATGGATGTCTGATGGCCGTTGAACTACATTACGGTTTAGTTTATGATCACTAAGCTTAGAACGATTATGCATGTTCACTGGTAGCGCCTGTCAAATGTGTTTGTTGGGTTCACAACCTATAGGTCTGACTCGTACAACATCGTATCCGAGCCCTTGGGTCGCTAATCGACGTTCACGAACCTCGTCATTGATGAGAATATGATTGTGATAGTCAGAAGATGGTCGCAAGGAAGGACGATTAAGAAGAGAAGTCAGATCAAGGTTGCCAAGGCTCGAGGCCTTGGTTCCACCCAAACATCAAAACACCGATTTGGACTCCTAAACTCTCGTTACAACAGACCTACACATATGGTTCGTACTTTACTGAACTTTATCATCAGAGGCGCATCCTGTCTCATATCCGAGCCGTGTATAGCAAGGAGTGACGGAGCCTGCCATCCTTACGCAAGCCTCGTCAACGTCTTCGTTCCCTCTCGCTCTGAGCCGTAGACGTTTACAAGCTCATCTGTGAACCGCATTTCGTCCCGTTCTGTTCGCCAAGGAGCCTTCATGAACATGACACGGCAGGCAAGCCACGCAAGCTGAGCGGTGGTTTCCATGAACGATCCGCGTAAAAAGGAGCTGATGGCGCACCCGTGTACTTGCATGGAGTATGCTCCGCGAGCCGTCCCATCTCACGCATCCTGAAAACATACCAGCAGAAAAACTGTAAGGTGAGTAGCCTGATGGGTTACTCATATGACTCTTCGAAAGATGTTCTACTGTAAGTTGCGACCCTTCGACAAAATGACCTGAAAACCAGGATAGTATTAAAATAATCCACACGTGCTCACTTGTCTGAGCACGACTCGGACACACCGAGACGAAACTCCATCTCGCACCCCGCACTCAACCTGCAGACCACGAACGAGTGAGCCGTGTCTGGCCTAGTTTGTTAAGCGTAAACGTGCGTTTCCACAGGAGTATTCCGTGATACCTATCCCGCGCTGCTTTCTGATGCATATACCACAATGGTCAACGAAGGTAAAACACGGATGTTGCCAGGAAGAACCATTTCTGTGCCGCCGCGGGCGGACCTCAACACGGCTGAAGATGTACCTGCATACAGATTTGTTTGAGAATGGCGCGTGACGATCAACACACGGCAAGTAATGGTACCTGCATACAAGGCTGCTGAAGGTGGTCAACAACGACCAATCTGCCACAAGGGCAATAAGGCCGAACTGCTCGCGCGGATCCTGATAAGACATAGCCAGTTCGGAAGCTCCAGGAGCCGAAGAAGAAGGACAAAAGGCATACCGACTTACAAGGAATTCATCGAAATGCATGTCATTCAGCGAACGGGTATCATGTCGTGATCAATACCATGTACGTTCTGTCCTGATTGCCAGCAGGTGACACTGCACAAAATCCAGCACACTACAAAGCATCCAACTCGCTTTTCCTCTCCCGATACGTCTCCTGCGCCTCCCTTTCGAGACGACTAACAAGCCCAACTTCCCCTCTCAAACGCTCCAACCGCTCCGTCAAAGCAACCTGTTCAGCGCCTTGCGCCACCCGTTTGACCTCACCATCGACTCTCGTTCTGGCCAGGAAGTCTGCCGCCTCGCTGATCTTCTGCCTCAGCGCCTTGGACCTTCCAATGTATCCGCCGTGGTGCTTGACGAGTTTCTTCTCGAGCGCATTGCCCTTTTCGGCCATGCTGGCGAGGCTGTCTTGGACGTTCTGGTTGTGTTAGCCGGGTGATACAACTGCTGTGGCTGTGTACTGGTGAGGGATTCACTTACATCGAAAGCTTCGGTCAGCAGTTGGTGCTCGTCGATTTCGTCCTCGGCGTAGCCCGCTAGGCCAGGCAGGATAGACTTTGTGTGCTGCGTTTCCCACTCGGGCCCGAATTGCTGCGCAAGGAGTTTGCGGCCTGCTTCCTCTTTGCTGACTTCGAGGGCGATTTCCATCTTCGCGCGGTTCATGGCGTCTTCGGTGAATGATTGAACAGGCCTGTGCGAGCCGCTGACGAGGGCGCCGCCGAATTTCGAGGCGTCGTTGGCGATCAGGCTAGCCATCTCTTCTGCTACGGCGCGCTTTACTGGATCTTGTATTTCTGCTGCGTTCTTTATCATGGCGTTGTAGTCGACTACCTTGGGGCGTGGAAGACCTCGTTGCACAACTTGTGATTGTAGTCGTAGCTCGGCTCTGGCAGCTGCTTCGGCCATCTCTTTATTCCTCTGGTTGATCGCAGCAGAGTCTTCCTCACTCATCTCCGCGGCCGGAGCTTGTTCCGCTTGCTCTTCAGGAAGTTCCAGTTCCCAGTCTGTCTCCTTTGGTTTCGGTAGGGAAGCGAGTTTACCACGAAGGTCGCTCCTGATGGCCTGTTCTCGGAGCCTCATATCTCGTGGGGTCTGGCTTACAAGCTGCATGCCATCTTCCTGGTTCAATCTGAATGTGTCTCGTGGTGTTCGCATCGGAGTGGCTCCAGCACCTCGTGCCGGTGTGGCACCTACGCCGTTCGCTCGGTACGGGGTTGCCATAGGGTTCGGGGTGGCCGCAGACTGCTTACTGGGTGCTGCTCCACCATATCCAGTGGTCTCCTCGCCTTCATCAAGTGGTGTGTTGTCACCGCCAAGCAAAGCCGATTGTGTTGCTGTCCGCGCAATCGCATTTCGTACCTCGTTTGCGATCCTGTCTTCTTCCTGTGGTGCTCTCGGCGTCCGTATAGGTGTGCCGCCAATCATGTCATTATAGCTTCCTACCAGTCCCTTTGTCGTCTCGTTGTCTCCGGCCGCCAAGCTGGCACGCTCACCAGCCATACCCATCTTGACAATATCCTCCAGTTCACTCTCCGAAACTTGAGGAGCCGGCAGATTCAGACCTCGTCGTCGACTGCTCATTTCCGCTTCGCGAATCTTTTGCGCCTGGCCTGCTTTGGCGGCCGCAGCGAAAGATGCCGCTCCCCCGTCCTTGTCCTTCTTCTGTCTCTTGTTCTCGCCTTGATCATCTTGGTCGCCCTTTCGCTTGTTCGCTAATTGCTGCTTCCTTGGGTCGAAAGCCTCGCGCTCACGTTCGTTGTCCGCCATCTCATCTTGTGTATCATAAAATCCAGACGCGGGGGCTTTCTCGAAAGGAATGTCTGCGTTATAGTCCATCTGACCGGGCTTGCGTGTGGTGACCTTGACATTGATACCCGACGCCTTGAGCTCTCTCCTTTTCTGTAATGTCGCCATCCTCCTGCTCTCCTCTAGCTGCCTCTCCCTAGCTTTCCTCTTCGCCTTCTTTCCCTGTGTGTTTGCAAGACGCGCACGCGCTTCACTCAGCATCTCTTTCTCATCCTCGTCCATGTCGATAGTGTCAGGTCGTGCAGGTTTGTTCTCCGGATCGGGATCCAGCTCTCCGGGTCTGAGTCTGCGTACATCGTCCGCGCTGGGCGCAGCAGCCTCTCCGCCATCTGGTCCTCCAAGACCAAATTCATCGCTTTCTCTGGCTTCGGCTTCATCCAGCAACTTCTGGTATCTCTCCAGACACTGTGTCGCTGTTCGTCCAACAATAGGGGCGATTGTGCGCCATTGTGTCGGCATCAATTTGGCAAGATGAAGGAGTTTTTCATCCTCATCTTTGCTCCACTCGACTTTGCGAATACCCGGGTCCAGCCATTCTGCCCAGCGGGCCTTGCACTGCTTAGGAGTCTTGCGCGCAAGCAGGGAAGATACACGCGCCCACTGCTGGAGTCCATACTTTGAGACAGAGGCCTTCAGAATCTCATCCTCGATGTTGGTCCAGACTCCGCCTTTCACAACAGGCATGTTGGCGATCGGTGTGCTGAAAGAGTTGAATGCGCAGAGCAGATCTGACCTCCAAGAATTTAGAGGTCGAGAAAGTGAAGACGACTCAAAGGACCAGGCGGCAGCTATGGAGCGGCCCGCTGGCTGCCGTATGGGGAGGCTTGGCACAACATCGAAACGACAACGGATGACGTTTGGCAGCGTGAGCATGAGCGACATCGACTGTGGCTACATGTACTTTGACTGCATGCTTTCACATTCTTTCTCACTTGAGATCTATAACTCCAAAGATGCTGTCACGATCAATACTAAGGCCGCGTGGTCTCACAAAATCAATGGTCCGCCTAGCGAGTTCGACCGCCCAACAGTCCAGTTCCACGACTTCGAAAGTGAGCACGCGACCATCTAAACTTTAAAGTCGAAGTTCATCTAACAACATCCAGCCCACATCCACAAACACATCAACATCAGCATCGCCCGGTTCAAAATCAGCATCAGCGTCTTCAGAAACACCGAAGCCCAAACACAAAACCCAGGCTGAACTCGACGATGAATTGCGCCAAAAAATGTCTGGTCTCTCAGGCGATGGTGGCGAGTCCGGCGTCGAGTACGAAGACGGCCAGCCGGTCGCTATGAAGCGTAGTGTCAAGAGTAATATGTTCAGGTACATCTGATTTAATACATCGTGGTCACAATTTCTTGTACGTCAGGTCACAGGCTTGTAAAGCTGAAGTGAGTCGCTCAGTAGAGTACATTCAAGGATAGACGGAGTGCAAGCGAACAAGGTTGGGCAATGGTACTTAAGATAATTTGAAGGAACTACCTACTCAAGTCCTCCTCACGATCGTCCAGGAATTCCCGAATTCTCTGCCGCACGGCTAAACAAACCATCTCCCCCTCGTCGTTCCCTAAGTCCTCGAAACCTAGCATGGCTCTCACCAGGGCTTGCACCTCTTCGCCCTTTCCGCCCACCCGATCGGAGAAGTCAGCAGGGAACTCACCCCACTGTCGCAGCCTGGAGAGCTTATCATGCCTCTCCATGCGCGTTTGGAAGGCGTAGAGGAGTTCGACGAAGATGATGCCGAGGGAGAAGACATCCAGTGAGGGATCGGGGTGGTTGCCTACCGCTGTGAATGGTGCTCTGTCTGCTGAAGCGGCTGCGGGGCGGTACAGCTCGGTGCCGACAGCTTTGGCGGGTGAAGAGGGCGGCCCGGCGTGGATCGTCGAGACCAGACCAAAGTCCCCTATGCAGACTTTCATGCTGGTCTGACGCTTACTCGAAGTGTTGGGGGACCGAGGGGGACAGTGCGAACAGGCGAAGGGGTCGATCGACCCGCTGGGCCGGTGGTGGTGCGGTGCTAACACTTGCGGGTGGAGGAAGATGTTGGCCGGTTTGAGGTCCCGGTGGACGACGTTCTGGGAGTGCAGATAGGTGACGCCGGAGAGAATGGCGAGGAGGATTTGGCTGGCTGAAGGGAGATGGAAGCAGTGGCTGAATTGAGACGGAGTATCAGGAGTCTGTGGTGCGGCGTGAAGGTAGTCGGAGAGTGTGAGTGGATAAAGCGACATTTGGATATGGAGAGTGAGAGATGGGCCGCTGGAGTGAGGCAGGCTGTCGGTGTTTTCTGAAGGTGATTGTGTCGTTTCATTCCGTGTCACGTACTCGATGTCCTCGTCAGACACGCTAGCGACGGTGCTGCGTGTGATGACGGGCTGGAGTTCTGCACCTAAGGTTCGAATACTGACACCGGGTGGGTCAGATGAAGTCCTGTCACTGGACACAGACGGCTCTGGGCCACTGGCTTCGAACAGTATCCCGTCATCTTCGTCAGAGACCGTGCTCGAATGTTGTTTATCAATGCTTAGTAGTCCGGAGAAGGACATGTCTGCGGACACGGACGGCTCTGGCTCACTCTCCTCGAACAGTATTCCCGCACCATCGTCCTCGTCGATGGTGTTCACAGGGCTGGAGTCAATCCTGTCGTCATCAGACGCTCCAGATACTGCGTCAGGACCCACAAGCAGAGATTGCTGAGTAGCAGTTCGGGGTCTGTCACTCTGTATCGTAGACCATTCGATCCAGCCGCCATAATAACGCACGATATTGGGGTGCTCCATACCAGCCATAGTACGTAATTCGGTCAAAATGGCATTGAGCTCACTAGGGCCCTTTTGTTGCACTCGGTAGAGCACCGAGGACGCGAGTGGGATCTTCTTCACAGCATAAGAATAGCCGTCAAGTCGGTGGTTACACTGATGAACCGTGCCGTAGCCACCTTTGCCGAGCATGCGTATTTCCTCGAAATCTCGGATGTAGCGTGTCGAATCGATCAGTGGATGACTTGCCACGAGCGGATGCGGTATCTCCCGTCGAGGAGGCGACAGGGCAGATAGGGCTAGGCTGTTGGCAGCGTTGTCCATGCCCGAGAATCCGGTGAATTTGGGCTGAGACACAGCCCTCGAGATGGGCGCACTCTTTACAAGAGCCTGATTGCCTACTGTGCGGTCTCGCCTTTGGTCTCCTTGGTCGAGCTCCATCGTACTGAGGTTTTGGGAAAGTATGGATAGACCATTTCGTGCTCTCTGCCGAACCTGCTGGAGGCTATCGTGTTCAAATCCGGCTGGCGCAAGACCGTGGGAGGTAAGTTGAGCGCTCATGGCCTGATACCTCTCAGCAGCCAATTTCTTGACCGTAGGATGCTCCTTGGTGAACGTCGTATCCGAGCCATCGTTCATTTCTTCGCAGACATCGTTCAAGCATTTCTCCTCGAGCAAGGAAGCAAAGAGAACATTTTGCTGGAATGTGTTCAAATTCGCATCGCTGGGAGCGCGAGTGACCGCCTGGCTACTGTAGCCCGAAGATTCATTGTATTCAGATGTGTCTTCACCAGATTCGGTGATGTCTGCTGCGGATCGGAAGAACGAAGACATGCCAGATTCGATACAAGGCGAGACGCACGGGATGAGGGTACGGTCGACGGACTCGATCCCTTCAGCTGTCCAAGCACGGTCTCATAGACCATTTGACTCTTGAAGGTGGTCTCTGGAACGCAAGTAGTACTGTGATATATGGTTTGGGTATATGCTTGAAAAAGCATGAGATGTTGTGCATTCAGGCAGGTGCAGTGCGACACCTGCCTAGTCGAGTCAAACAATCATACACAAGGCGCAATGCCGCGTCAGATTGTACTATTTTCAATGGAGAGTACATGTATCTGGAAGTTCGGAGAATATAAAGGAAACGATACGTGTCAAGCCGCACAACTATGAGTCGAATTTGAGATGAGATCGGCGTTTCGAAGGTGAACAAACATGGATGGTTTTGCTTGGCTTCATCAACGGCCAACGTTTTCGTGCCTAAAACAGTACGTAGCTGCGTTGGAAGGGAACTTGATACTATATGCAGATTCAATACAAGCTTGTTCGAAGTGTGCACGTAATGAAGTGAGGAGCGAATCGTTCGATGGCTAATTGGAAGCTATGTTGTGCTCAATGGTATCTCCTTCGCATGCACTCGTCCCTCCGTGAACCCATATTATCAATCGCAAAAACTCAATGTGGTATACCGAAAGCAAGAACTCCACGCCATGAGTATCTCATCGCTTAAACCGCCGTCCATGAAACGCCAATCGCCATGTCAAATGTTCCCTTCAGATCGTGCCCATCATCAAATCATCCCATCATATTGTTGCCTGCCGTTGAAGGACACTTGGTACCGATGCTTGAGATAGTTCGAGAGATCACTTGGGAGAAGGCTTCTGGTCCCATTCGTGCGGAAGAACTGGACGCTTTGGAGTAGTCCTGATCTTGACTATTGGGTTGCCCTCTTTGTAGAACTCAAAGTCCACACCTGGGTAGTGAGATGGTCTGATCTTCCAATCATCTTGAGTGATCTTGGACACCTTCTTACGCCCGTGAGACTTTTTGTCATCTTTGAGCGCAGCAATTTCGACGTCGCGGACGTTGCGTTGTCCAGTGAGGTCTCTGACTTCAGCCTTGAGACTCGCGATCTTGACTGTAAGCTCGGCGATCTTGTCGGCATCCTTCTTGTCGTCCATATCGTCGATTGTGGACGGAGTCTCTGGGTAAGGAGTTTCCGGAAAAGGAGTCTCTGGAGAGAAAGGTTCCATGGAAGAGTCGTCAGGAGAAGCGCAGTCGTGAGTGGCAGTGGATTTGCTGCCGTTGCTGGTAACGGAGTCAAGAGATTTATCAATCGCAAGCTTGTTGAGTGCCTGCAGAGCAAGCTGGTAATCTCTGGCGCTCATTGGTGATTCTGACATCGTGATATGAGGAAGGTCGTGTTGGCAGATAGTTTGCAATTGAAAGTTCGTGAGAGTGAAGGTCGCGTTTGATGGAAAGACGTGACGCGATGGCGTGAAGCTTTGGTCACCCTTGAAAATTGTGGAAGGTGCTGTGAATTGGTAATGTCGCCAACTTAACCTGACTTGCGGAGTTCAAGTGCACACCTGGAATTTATATCGCAGATGATGAGTTCGAGGCTTCGTGTGTTCATGTCATCGTAGGACAAATTTGAACATGACCAATATTTTTAGTACAACAGGTTTCTGAAACAACCACCGATATCGCCAGGGACGCTCTCAGACATTGCCGTCCGTTTTCGATCTTGCGCATTGCTTGCCACGGAGGGTACTCAATTAGAGCAGGCCACGTCGGAATAGGAATCTGATCGCGTGCCTTTTTCATGACCGACGATGACTGATGGAGAGCACATGGGGCCACGAAACCGGCCTCGTGGTCGTACGGCTACGTACATGTAATCTCACTCTGTGCAGCATTACGAGCTTCGAGAAGGAAACTGAGTGGAAATTTTCGAATCGTAGTACAAGATTCAAGCTAGGATCTTGACTTGGTAGTACCAAACCACTACTCGGATTTCTCTTCCTTGTTGCACCCGGACTAGTTGCAGATGTCCACTAACGCGCGTGAGGATCTGCATGGAAGCCGACATGAGGAGGATTGGTTGGTATGACTTGTACTGGGGCTTGGAGGGGCAGTGTGCCTTGAGGCGAGATGAAAGTAGAGCCGTGCAGGTCACTACCGTTGGATACCCCTCTGAGGCTGATGTTTCGTGCCTGGACTAGCACCACAGCCTCGTCAAATCTCGATGAGTGTTGGTGGGCGCATAATCCTGTACACGTAATGGAGCGTAGTCGAGAAGTGATTGGTTCATTCGATGCATTGGCGCCTTTGACGGCCTTCTAGTCGTGTCGCTATTGAGCTACATCGCATTTGCAGCGTAAGAGATTGATTGGGTCAGGCCGCACGTTGACTGTCGCCTCAGGATGTGTCTTGCAAGACTTCGTCGGCAGAAAGGCCCATCTCCTCGCCTACACGACGAACAACTCCTCGTAGAGCCTTACAAGCTGGACTGTCAGGAAAGCTGTCGAAGAAGCTCTCACCAAAGTCACACGACATGCCGATCCTCGGGTCGAGTGGTACAGCGCCTAGAAAGGGAATCCGGGTGTCTTTGGCCAGTTGTGCAGCACCTCCGGTAGTAGCCTTGAAAACCTGACTTTCGTGCGTGCAGTTCGGGCAGACAAATCCAGACATGTTCTCCACGATGCCTAAAATTCTGATACCTGCTTTCCGACAAAAGTCGATTTCTCTTCTTACGTCTTGTAGACTGACTTCCTGCGGTGTTGTGACCAGGACCGCACCATCAACTCCAGACTCTTTCAAAAAGCTGTTGACGCTCAGATGTTCGTCACTTGTTCCAGGTGGAGTGTCCACAACCAAGTAGTCCAGTTCACCCCATTCGACATCTTTGAGGAATTGCTTGATCAAGCCATTTTTCTTTGGACCACGCCAGATGACGGCATCGTCTCTGTTGGGCAGCATGAACTGCACGCTCATGACGCCCAAATTCTCACTGACCCATACTGGACTCCATCCTGCGTTGCTCACATGTATGGTCTCTGCCTCGACTCCCATCATCTTCGGAATACTCGGTCCACAGATATCCGTATCCATGATCCCAACTTGTGCATCCGGATTGGCGGCAAAGGCGTGACCAAGCATAGTCGTGAAAGTGGACTTGCCCACACCGCCCTTTCCACTGAGTACCAGAATCTTATGTTTGACGGAAGCTAGACGAGCCGTGATCAAAGGGATGTCTGGGTCCGGTCCTTTGGGAGCACTGGCGCAAATCTGTTGGTTTGGGCATCCTGCGCATGCATCTCCTTGACCAGCCTTTTCAGACTCGGGACCTGGACAATGTTCTGGGCGTATAAGCTAGTGATTCCATATTTGATCGCGCGAGATTATCTTACCTGGTTCTGGAGCGACAAGTTTTGGTGCAGCCTTGAGTGGCGCATCCATATCGACTGGTTCGTCCGCTTCCAGAGTAGGTGCCATGGCTATCGAGAATCAGGCAATAATAAGAAAGTCGAAGGAGTGAGTAATATACTCGACTTGTCGCCGCCTTCTTAAGAGTTGTTTAGAATTCCATGACGGAAGATTGGTAATGCGGCAAGCAGTCACCGAGTCCGGGGCCGACGTCGGTAATCGCCGCCAAAGCAAAATCAACGCATGTGGTCGCATTCCCATCAGTTTTGCAAGCGGAACATGAACATGGGCATGCGACTCTGCTTTCTTTTGCTTGTGGGACAGTGGTGTTCATGGTGATGAAGAGGAGGGAGAAGAATGCAGAAATGTGGAACTTACATTCGGATTGGAGGTATGGATAGCAAGTATCTATCTCGTTGACTCCGAAGTATGAAGACCACCAATCGTACTTACCTTACCTACGCTCTGTCTACATACCTTACCGTGGAATGATCGTCTAGATCGGAAGATGGTCCGTCGAGGACGTGCATATACCTCGAAGCTTCGGGACCAAGAAGTCTATTGATCGACATGGAAAGGGCTGACATGGAAGACGACCCAGCTATATCAACTCGTACTGCGCAGCGCTATTTGACGAAGAGCATGCCTGTCGGCGCCGGATTCGGCTGACGTCTATGTTCGACGCCGGATCCGCTCTGCATTCCTCTGCTGACGTTGTTGTAAGATTGGAGACGTAAGATTGGAGAGGATCCCATGTACTCGAAGCATTGGGTATGATAGTAATCAGAAGCCACTGGACAGGAATGGGTAACGATCGAGTCCAGCTTACCTGTGTATCTTTGAGCTCCTCGACTCGCGCCGCCGGCCAGAAGACGAGATGTATCTTGTTTGTGTTGACCTGACAAGCATATCCATCTCCTTTGGCGTGCCAGGTGGGTAGTTGTTACTCTTACTTTTCGGTCTTTTTCCTTTCGTTCTTCCGAGGTGCATTGTAGGTTGGTATTCGACCAATCCCTGACAGCTCCAACATTCCAAGAAAAGAAGGGGTGCACGTCGCGGTATCGTAGGGAAGACCTCGAACCATTGGAAATACTGGACTTGGTCCGATGAAGGCCCTGAGTCTGCCGGAGTGGGCCATTTCTTCAAGGTTCGTGGTAACAACGAGACGTGCGTGATCAGGTCGCATGCGGCTCGAGCCCGACATGTATATCGCCGTCTTCGATGTCACGGATCCACGCCAGATCTGGAAGGTGTGCTGCAAAGACGAGCCCGATCAGTGTCAGAACCATTCGCATGTTCGTCAATGGTAGGAAGAAGATGAATCGAAAAGCTCCTACCGTGGATACTACCGAATACAACATAGTGGCCGAGTTCCCTTTGTCAGAGAGGGCGTTCGACAATGCGATTTGATGAACAAAGAGCCTTGATTTGGAAGACACCTCCGCTCGAAATGACCGTCAGCGGCTCCGTTCCAGGTTATGTTGTGGCCTCATCTTCGAAGGGAGGTATAGCTACGCTGTTCAATTTGTTCAGGATGGAAGGCAAAATACTTCCTGCGCGCATGCGGTGCATGTCGTCTGTTTGGGAAGGAGAGGGTGATGGATCAGCACGACCGTGATGGATGCCGTCGGGCTCTAGGGGGTCGCTGTCAGTCATTTCCTCGATCATTGTCGGGCAGACCTCGTCAAGCTCGACAGATATGTTGTCATTGTCGACTTGCCAGTTTAGAAAAGAAGGTTGGCGAGAAGTCATAGGTGGGTCGCGATGTGTGAATGGAAGCGAAGGGCGATATAATCTTGGCACGGCCATATTTACGCGGCGCGGATCAGGTTTACACCTCACCAACCACCTTTTTCGCAGAAACCAGAAACATCACACGAATTACCAATCAGTCTACCATCCATTCGGTACCCTCCTGATCCGCCTCGATAGCAAGACAGCAGTACCAAGTCTTCGATTGCAAGCAGTATTGTCATGCCTCCATTACTGCCACGCCTGAAGCAGACACTCGAGCGCAGACTACCACCGCAACCACCACAAGCGGCCCCCAGCCCACCACCCGCGCACACAGCACCATTAGCGCTGCTTGAGCTTGACGAGAAGACGATCCAAGACATATGCACATTCTGCGACCAAGAATCGGTGCGAAACCTCCGACTGACGTGCAGAGCCCTCGCCAGGCTTTCAAAGCGCGCTTTCGTCCCAGTCTCCTCTCCCGATGGAGTCTTCCGCTTCGCCTTCACCCGAGCAGGGCTGAGCAACCTACTCCGGCTGACGGAACACCCGAAAGCAGGTCAGCGCATCAAGGAGATCAAACTTGGGGCTTCTCGTCTGCCAGGCGACCTGTACGTCTGGAAGCCTCACTTCTTCCCACCAAGGGAGAAGATTGGTCGTGAACGTTACATGGCTCTGGAAGTCGATGGCAACAAGGGGACCACACCAATCCACCCCTGGCACAAGGAGTATGTGTTCTGCTTGGCGAAGGACGACCAGCTCATGTTCGAGCGGTGCGGTGAAGCCACGGTCATGCTCTCTCAGGCGCTCAAGAAGCTGGCCGACCAGGGAGTCAGAGAGATGAACTTTCACTCGTGGTACAATCCCCTGGGCGTGGGACGAGGCAGCAAGCAGGACGATGAGTTGATCGCCATGGGGTGCACTTTGGACGACGACAACCGCGAGGGTAGCAACACCACACCAGTGATAGAGCAGGCATGCATGATGGCTGGCATTCAGTGCCTGTTCTGCTGGAGCACTCACGTGAGCGATTTCTGTCACCTTCCAGACAACTGCTGCAGCTACTTTTTGGCTCAGCGGTATCCATGGTCACGGAGTCGAGCATGAAGTTTGGCCAGGCGTTGGGCAAGGAGTTTGGCAGCGATACTGAAATTGAAATACTCTCACAACCAGCTGTAGCATTACCCATACCCCTGTGATCGTTCGGTAACCGCGTGGAATAAATTCGAGGTCAAGATAAGCGTAGCCGAAACGAACGCGACAAGACGCGGTACGGAGCCCAACGGATTATCAGAGGATCAAGGAACCCCTGTCATGAACCCTAGAACTACCTAGTAGTGTCTGAGCTCGAGCGGAAAGGCAACCGTACCAAACATCTTGAAAGTCAAAGAGCACGAGTCAAGACTGAGTCGGATCCTTTAACCGCCATCATGACTATCACTTGCGAGATCAGAAAGCACGCACATGGTTCTCGGCCTTTGGCTCCAAGTACGCTGCACCAGTCTGGCTAAGAACAACGCGTCATCTAACAGGAGCGTTTGAGTCGCGAAAAAGGAGAATCAGCTGCATGTCTGAGACGAGTTCAAACCAAAAGCCACCGAGTAATAATAACACGTTAGCGGAGACGACTCATGCTAGCTTTTGCACAAATTCCCGCACCACAGCATGGCGCTATACACCACCCCGCAGACACTTGGCTTCACTTTCGGTTGTCTGTCTCAGAAGCCGATCACTTTCATGAGCAACTTATTTTTGGTTATAGCCGACTTGATACAGTTTTGCACTAAGGTACTGGCTATTGTATGCAGCCTGTTCTGGCCGTTGTGCCATGGAGCAAGAAAGACCACTCGCTTCTGACGTTGTTGCACCCCCTGCAGGAGTATGGCTTGCATTGCACCGGCCTGGCGAACATGTTCTTTACCCGCCGCATACCACGTTTACCTTTTTATCCTGCCACCGGATTATGCATGTTAAAACGGTACACCACAGGTAAAGTCGCGCCCAGGCTGTCACAATCGCCGAAGAGTGCTTACGCTGCTCATGCACGATTGTTCTGTCGATCCCGACGAGCTCCTCAATTAATCTATTTCGCGCGTCCACGATTCACATTCGCGCATCACAATTCTCTTAGCGGCCAAGACAGACTCAAGTCCGACTCATTGCCCTGCATCATCTATAATCCATATTTCTTCGATCGCGTCTTTCTTTTTATCTTCCGCTTTCAGCGCCTTCGGTCATTATCTCAAAATCTACCTTGTCCCTTGCACTGATCTTTGCGGTTTTGCGAACCTTCAGTTCCTCCCGCCCGTCTGCACTGCACTGGTGATACAAGTCCCGCAAAAGCTTCACGGATCGGCAGTCAGCCCGCCTGCAGTGTCTTAACTTTGACGATTATTACTCCATTGCCTTATTACTTGTTCGACCGGGTGGTGCTGCGATCTGCAGTACATAGAAAGGCCATTACGCCGTCGGATCTTGGGAAAGTCGACTTCTGCTCTTTGCGACACGACATCACGATATAGCTGTAGCCATAATGGCTCCTTGGATATTCAACGGCACTCCGCAGCTTGACGCGCTGTCGGATTACCCGGCGGTGCTCGGTGTCGCTTGGTCATTCACACCTTTGCTCATAATCGTTGTCGCGACAAGATTCTGGTTACGGCGGAAGAAGTTGGCCTACGATGACTGGATTATCTTATTCGGAACAGTACGTCAACTTCACACATTGTTTGAATGACACAAATTGACACCGCGACAGCTCTGCAGTATCGCATACGCCATTTTGGCCACACTCCGTAAGTACCATAAGATACGTACTGTCTTTGGTCCGCAAACACTAATGCCACCTCCAGAGACGCGATTTGGCTTGGGATTGACTCCAAAACTGAGGCCGAAAGTGGATGTTCCTTGGTACATGGTCTACAATTATTCCTCTCGACCAATTCATCAGTCTGGAATCACTGCCTTCAAGGTCGCCCTCTGTGTCAGCTACCTCCGTATGACCGACCGAACATCGAGAAGATGGTATAGGAGACTCGTCATCGCGTCTGCGATTATCTCCATACTGGCAGCCGTTGTCTTTTCGCTTTTGAATTTGTTGCAATGCAAGCCAGTGAGTGGTGCCAGAAAGCTTTACAGCAACAACAACGCTAATGCATTGCAGGTCAAAAAGGCTTACATGCCGACAATTCCAGGCGAATGTCTCGCATACGCCCCCTACAACTTTGCAGTCTCGGCTGTGAACATCATTCTCGATCTTCTAATCTTCGGTCTACCAATTCCGCTTTTCGTCAAAATGTCCATCAACCTGAAAACGAAGCTTCAACTATCGCTCATGTTTGCCCTTGGTCTTCTCGTCACCATCTGCTCTATCGTCAAAGCAACCTACATCCTCCCGATCCAGCAAGGTCACGACTCGAGTCCGTTCGTCATCCTATCTCAGCTAGAGATTTGTGTCGGAGTAAGTTCACTGCAGCATCTACTGAAACACATCTCCTAATCGGTCTTCAGACAATCGTGTCATCCCTCCCGACTCTCCGCCCGCTTGTGGCTTCCGGTATCCGAGTTATCACCAAAGCCGGCAGCAGCAACAACCGCAGACAGTCGCACCCATACGAGTTGAACGCATTCAGCGCAGGAAACAGCAGTAACGGCAGGAGGACTAATGGCAGCACTCAGGAACGAAGTAGCCGCAAACCGAGCCACATGGCCGACGTCATCTCTCGATCCGACAGCGAGGAGAAGATCTTGGGTCTATCGGGCCTCTCTGACCACGAGCCTAGATATAGGCATGACAGTGCCGATGATGGCGCTGGCGAGAATGGTATCAGGAAGACGACTATGTATGAGGTGCATAGTACGAGAGATGATGTTTAGACGTCGTTTTGCTTCATGAAGGATATGATACGTTTGCTGAGCGAGGCGTTGTGGTTGTATATGAGATATGTATGAATTATAATTTGAGGCTCTGTCCCTCCAGACAACACACAAGATGCCTTCAATACTAATAACCTACGAGATGTTACGTCTTCTTTCGCCCAGAAAGTGGTGAACGATGGCCCACCGCAAGACTACGATCGCACGACCTTGGCGCATACTCCTGCAACACACCCATGTCTCCCCTGTTTCATCCATCTGATAGACTCTCGTCTCTGTACTTCTCACCCGTTATCAACACCCGCACTACCTAAAGATGTCGCGATCGGCATGCTTTTCGCCTGCCGAAAAGGCCGAAGTGATCGTTACGGAGAGCTTGCAGATCACCTCCGCTTCCCGATGGAGCTTCCCCGTCCACTACCCAACCACATGACTAAGGGATCTCCACTGTGATGCAATGTCATACCATACCATGTTTTATTTTCCTCCCGAGGAACCGACCTCAATCGCCTGAATCAGAACTGAACAGAAAGTAGACGTCGTTGACACGCATCCACGACCATCGCTGCCGTTCCCAGTATCTCGAACTACGTCGATACCAACGGGGCCAACACGACGACCACAATGCCAATCAAGACACAAGCTTACGTCTCGCACTCGTCGGACTCGGGTATCGTGCTAGAAGATATCGAGTACGACCATGTTGGCGAAGGAGAAATTTTGGTCGAGATCGCGGCTTTCAGTGTTTGTGCTTCTGATATCAAGGCTGCGGCGGGCAAGTTCCACCTCAATCCGCCGTTGGTCCTGGGACATGAGGCTAGTGGTATTGGTATGTCTTTTCCCTTGTTGATATCCTTTTCGTTCTTTTGTCCGTGGTCTCTCTTGGCGGGTTGATCCAGATTGGGACTTCTTGATGTTGGGTCGAATGTCATGAAAGAGGGAAGTATGGCTTGGCAGGAGCACATCAAAAGAAGGAGCATGCATGTTACAGTCGTCAACTGAGGTCAGTGGGCTGATGGATTACACATACGGCTTGTCGAGAAGTTTTCTACATTGAACTCTATATGGCATTAGGGCCCCGCGGGTGACTTCTGACACTACTCACCTCGAAAGACGAGACCTGTATCTTGTCTTGTTCTAATTCACTTCTTTTCTTATATCAATGGCCATTTAGTGATTACTCCTCTGTCGAAACTCATACTAATTTCCCCAGTAAAACAAGTCGGCTCCTCCGTACCTTCCCACCTGACACCAGGCACACACGTCCTCCTTTCGTACACGTCCTGCAAGACCTGTCCAACTTGCCTCTCCGGGTCGAACGCCTACTGTCCTTCGATACGGGCCCTGAACTTTGGCGGTCAACGACCCTTCAAAACTTCCTCTCCATCCTCCGCAGCAACAACACAGTCCGGGAGACCACTCTCGTCCTTCTTCTTTGGGCAATCCTCCATGACCCGGCTCGCCTTGGCCGACCACCGCTCCCTCGTCCCGCTCGACCTCCCTCCGTCCGACCTGACCACCTGCGCAGCACTGACCTGCGGCATCCAAACCGGCGCGAGCACAATCCTCAACATCCTACGCCCACGGCCGGGCTCCTCAATCGCCATCATCGGCGCCGGCAGCGTCGGTCTCGCGGCCGCCCTCGCCGCACGCCTAACGCACCCCTCGGACCTCACGGTCCTGGACACCAGCGACGCGAAACTGGGCCTGATCCCAGAAGCGCTGACCAAAGAGCCCTATTTCCACACCCTGAACTCCTCGTCCATCGCCGCCGACGATCTGGCGCAGAGACTGAAAGATCCGTCCCCGCGCGGACTGGGATACGACTACATCCTGGACTGCGCCGGCGTTCCCGCCGCCATAACGTCGCTGTACGCCGCGCTGGCTCCGCGCGGCACGATGATGACGGTCGGTGGCGCGGCGCCGGGCGCTAAGGTCGAGATCGAGGTTAATGCGCAGCTGATCGGGGGCCGCACGTACAGGGGCACGCACCAGGGAGATGCGGTGCCGGGTGTGTTCCTGCCGGAGTTGGTTGCCCTGTGGCAGAGGGGTTTGTTTCCTTTCGAGACGCTGGTGACCAGGTATGGGTTTGAGGATGTGCCGAAGGCGTTGGAGGATCTGAGAGAGGGGCGGTGTGTCAAGGCGCTTTTTGTCACTGGGGCGTTGGAGGGATGAATAATTACCTCGGCCAACGGGCAGATGGGTGGCTGGCATGCAGAGTCTGACCGCTGTCTCTCTAGGCTTAATGGCCTGATATGGTGATAGTGAGATACAATGAAAGGAGCTGTAGCATCACGCGGACGTCTGAACCTCTTCATGCGTGGCCCGCTTCAAAGTGATGGACAAAAATGATGCTTTTATCGACGTAACAGAGTGGTATCTAGATAAAACTACAGCAAATAAGAAAATTCTCCACGGCAGGGGGTATCTCGTCACGCCTCGCAGACCCACGAAACAAATGAAAACAGAATAGACCGGCGTCCACTACTACGCGGCCCCACCACCATCAATCTGCAGCGCAAGGATCCTACGTCGTCTCTTAACCTCATCCTCACGGACAACTTTCCCCAAACTCGTCGCCGCCTTGATGAGTCCATCGATACCCACGCCACTACCAATCATGCTCCGATCCATGAAGTCCCTCAACTCGAACGGGTCCTCGATACCCAGCAACCTTTCCTCGTTAACCTTGAGCAACGCGATCGCGACTCTGAGCAAGAAGTTCTTCTGCGTCGCCAGCGCCAGGACGACGTCCCAGACCCGATACAGGCCCTCGACAGGCAACGTCGACGCAAACGCCGTCAGGAACCAATTGTACGGCACGCTCTCCTGGTCCGCGATATCGAGGGCGTCGAGATGGGAAGCCAGGCGCGGGATCAGGTCGCGCACGAAGGAGCGCAGGACCGCGATTTCGATTGACGCGCCGCGCATCGTCGCGTCGAAGTACGTCTCGGCTAGCACGTGCTCGATCATGTAGCTGAAGACCCAGAAGGCGGTTTCCGTGCTCGGCAGAGCGAGCAAAAGGTAGCCGCCGATTAGGTTCATGCCTTGGCAGTAGCCGATTTCGGAGCGGCGCGTCATGAAGGCGCAGAGGAGTTCGTGGAGGGCGGATCGCCCTTTGCCGCTGCGGAAGAAGACGTTGTTGGCGAGTGTGCGTGGGGATGTCGTCGTTGATTTCGGCCAGGATGGTGCTGTCGACCGCAAGCGAGGAGGAGCGCACCAGTGAGGCGTATTCGTCTGGGTCGTGTTGGAGGGTCTCGAGGATTGGTGCCGACCAGATCTTGGCGCGTAGGTGCATTGGTATGCCGCCGAGAATGAGACGTGTGCGTTCCACGCGCGCTTGGTTCGTGGCTGCGGTGCCGGGTTCGCTGATAGTCACACGGCCTGGACGGGGGGCGCTGATGGTGCCACGGCGGAAGACGCTGGCCCAGCCAGCTTGCTCTTTCTCGGTGTTGTCGGCTGAGAGGAATCGTTCCCATGGTATCGTTCTTGATTTTTGCAGGTTCTGGTAGTCTTCTGCCAATTGTTTCTGTAGTCGTTCTGCCACATCGTCGGAGGCGAGATCCATTGGAGCTTCAGAGACAACTTCTTCTGGGTTTGCTGTCAGCGGTGTAGCAATGGGGAGCCATGAGAGACTGCCCAAAGTGTGGCGGTCAAATTTGAGATAGGACGACCATGGAGTAGATTCCGGCTCTGCTTCGGCTTCGGTATCCCGATCAGGACTTGTATCTCGACTGGCCATGGACAGGCGGTCAGATTTGACGCTGCTCGACGATGCGATCGGCGAGTCTGTGCCCCGTGTCACTACTGCGCCGTTCTTGTTCATAAGCTCGCTCGTTCTGCCCGCATCGATGATGAAGCCATAGACATCCGCCACATATGCCGGATACTGCGCTTTGATGTCTCTCGAAGTGACCAACGGAGGTGGAAGGTCCTCGGTCTCAACGATTGCATTCATTTCGACCGGGCCTGGAGAAGCTGATGCGATAGAAGGGCGCAAAGAAGATGATCCAATAGAGTCTCCTCTGCTTCGCGGCGGAGGCGCTGTCTTGGTGGTACTGAGTAGACTGCCCAAGGACTGTCGCTTTTCCTTTCTCGCTTTGACCGTGCTCTTTCCTCCAAACAAGGAGAACACACCACGCACAGTGCTGTAACCGCTGTCTGACTCTGCCGGGGCAGGATCTGTGATTGCGATGTCTGGCGTGTTTTCCCTCGAAGAAACCACGTGCTGGTCACCGAATGGATCGATCGGTGCCGGCTCAACAATGTCTTCGGTGGCAGCCTCGTCCAGTCTGTCGTCTAACGATTGTTTTGCAGGAGCAGAAGCCATGGTCAAACTGTGCAGCGTTCTGTCCGCCTCCAACCTCGATTGTCCGTGTGCAGTGCACAGATGATCCCTGAAGAGAGAAGACAATTCCTCGACTTTTCGTCGCATCGTAACCATTTCTGCATCCTTCGTAGCCAAGTCACTCGCCAATGTCCGGATGAGCGCAAGCGAAGTGTATCGCCCGCTCAGCCGCTGCAGAGTCTTGGTGCTCGAACTCTCAAGGGCCTTCGGATGTTGACGGTAATACTGAAGATCGTGTTCGTTAAACAATGGATTATCCGCTTGTTCCGTGTCCATCATTGCACTCATCAGCGACTGCGACGCGTGCGCCAGATTTGTGGTTCTCCTTTGTCTCGGGGACTCCTGTTGTTTCGGACGAGGTCTGTCCTCCTCGTCAATTGAATTGTGTCGGTCCGGAGCAAAGATAGATCTTGAGCGTTTACTAGATGCCCAAGAATCCGGCGAACCTGCTCTCGGTGGTGAGAACGGCTCGAATGAAGTAAAGGTCGCCTCGGATGGTCTTCCAGTACTGGCTAGCGATGTAGTGGAACGTCTACCGCGTGGTTGCGGTCGCACTCTTTGCGTCGAAGAGCGTCGGGACGACTCATGGCGCCTGTTCGTAGGCTGCTCAGAGTCGTCCATGATGTTGCTCGGTGGACGAAGCGAGAGAAGGAAGGAGGTCTCGTGCGCGATGGGACATGCACTGATTGATGCAGGCACATTACAGGGTTCCGAATTTCCCCACTGTCTTGAAACAACCGCGCATTACGCTCCGCGGTTGACGCGTGCGATCATCAAACCCGAGCCAACTCCAAGGAGAGTGCGGCCGCCGATTGCCAAGCCGAGACGCCAACCTCACACGGTATCAATATGAAGCCATGAATGTATTCTTACTGCATTTTGATGCACAATACTTGTCGATGACGTTCCAAAGACATCGGATATGTGTCAACGGAAGTGGTGATGGCCGTTGCATACATGAACAGGTCATCGGCGTGTCGAGCCGTTGATGCTTGATCCCCGAGTCCGATCTTGCGCAGTTTATTCGTCTGCTAAGCATAACCTTGAAAGCGTCGGATCGGACGACAACTCTAGAGAGGCGATCTAGAATTGTAGGATTGGAAGAGGAATAGATCCGAGAGATCATATACTATTCTGCAGACTATCTCAAAGAGAACAAACCCTGGTAGAAGCCTTTGCGCTGTGGCTTGACCTACCTCGCACGTTACCAACGACTGCCCACCGTCGCCCACCACTCCAACCCACTGGATCAACAGCCTATCGAGTCACATGGGGAAGACGGGGATCATGAACGGAGAGGGAAAGCTGAATGACGACAAAGTAATCCGACAGTATCAAGAGCGCTTGGCTCCCGGACACATCAGAACATAAGTATCATCAAGTACACCTGGACCACTTCTCGATTTGTATGCCAACCACTTTCTGCTGCTGGATAAACTCACCTGTCGCTGAACCTCACTGGAGCTACGCTCTTGAAGCAACAATGAAGTCGACTGATTGGGAGGGCATGGATCGATTGATCTTGGATCGCATGACTGGCGCGTACTTCATTGATTCCAGAAGCAACACCGTTTCCTTGCAAGTCCGGATAAGAAACATCAACCTCGCTATCAGATGAGAGACCAAAAGACAAACACATTGGGTGTTGACACGACAACTCTGTCATCAAGGACAAATGATGAATCTCTTGGGATGTTCTTGGGATGTGTGCTGATTCATTGGCGAACTCGACACTCCGTCTAGCCATCCACGGAATCGAGGCTGACGGGGAGGCGAAGCAGCACGACTCGCTCTTGGACCGCAGCTGGCGCGGGGACTTCATTGAAAGAAGTTGCGCCACTTACCTCGATAAACGAGTTGCTAAGTCCTTGTACGACGTTCGAAAGAGAAGGTGATAGACATGGAGTGGTGTATGAAAGGTACTTACTATGCGCGACGGTAGAGATCAGCAAGGTCATGTATCGAATCTTTCTCTTTGTTTCCTTCTTGAATCTCTTTGTCTTGTTGGCTGGTGATGGACGTCTGAGCCGGCGGCGACGGTGGTCGAAGGCAGACAAGCGTCGGTGTGTTCGAAGACTACGACTTCGACGACGTTGCCTGCCCGACGGCAGTGATGAAACATATCTGCAAGGCCCGAAGGCTGATGTTAGCGATGGGCAACAACGAAAGTGGAAAGGCAAGACGGTAAGTGTGAAGTGCGATTGTCAGTTCGGGAGGTTGTATTCCATGGGCGCAATTGCAAGGCAAAAGCGCTGCGCAAAAGTCACGGGCACAAAAGGCAGTGCACCCTCGCTGGATACGATACGCAGGTTGGCAGCCTTTCGTTCGTACCAGGTCATCGGAGACAGACGCAGGTTGGCAGGCTGGTCTGTACATCGTGTCTGGGTGTCAGACTCAGGGTGGCAGGACCTGGTCAGCACACTAGAGATGTCACCTGCGGCGCTTGGATCTCTGTTCTTGATGGAGCGGAGCTCCTCATCATGGCAAGAAGGTATGGAAGAACGAAGATGATACTGACCCTTGATGGATGGATGTTGGATGTGAGTTGATGAAATGGAAGAAGGCTTGACTTGAGTTGTGAAGTTGAGGAAGATCTGGTCTGAAGTCAGCAAGGTTGAATAATTTCGTCAACACAAACGACGCGAAGACAAGGTAGCAGGACTGACTCTTGACGACGGTCATCGTTGTCGTTGATGCTCGCACCTTGATATTGTTGTCGCTGAGGAGGAATTGTTGATGAGTTGTGAAAGCTCTGTTCTCAGGTCAGCAAGTTCAGAGCTCATCATATCACAACAATGGGTATGAAGGTGGGAGAGTACTCACTTCGACAAGCGCATGATGCTTGTTGTCGTCTCGATGGCTCATTGTGATGGATGGATGATGGTTGAGCACGCCGTCGATTCTCGAGGGAACAAAGAAACAAAACGTGAGTGAGCTCACAACAAAGAGACAAAGGAGTCGACGACATTGGTTGTTCCACACTCGATGGCTCGAGGAGGTGAACGAGTAGGCTCGTCCGGAACTCAGAATATTGTCTTGAGGGTGGTTGACAGGAATAACTGTCGAGGAAGGTGGATGAGGTGGTAGTGGTTTTGGGAAGCTGGAACGCGAGGATTTATACCCACGAACACACGTAACCACGCCAAGCCTTGCACTTGCATCAACAGGCAACCGAACACGCAAGCAGGTTTTGAAAGTCATGTCATGCGGGCAGGCATTAGTGGCTATCGACTCTGGATCAGGCACCTCATTTCCAGCCCCCTGGGTCGTATGTCCGACGGTTATCCAGTGTGATATCATCTCATCTCGGAGCCGACTATCCTATTACCCAGCCCCTTCTGTCCCATCAAAATCACCTGGTATCATCGCTCACCCTTCAGCGCCCTCTGGATGCGCTTCTTCGTCCTCCAAGCGCACATATCCGCGCGGCGTCTCCAGCGCTTCATCTTCTCCCCCTTTGCACCCCAAGCGGCCGCGATATCAGCCTTGATACCGGCCCATCCACCACAGAGGGACAGACCGCAACACTTCTCCGGGCAGGGAACAGTGATGAGTCTTCTCTGTCTGGAAGGGCTGGCTTCGTAGACTGGTGCAGGCTCTGTTTCGTGACAGTTAGCAGGCGCATTAGCGGAAGGTTGGAGAGGGCTACTCACGGATCTCCTTCTTCCACCATGCCATGTGCTCCTCAGGAGTCTTGTTTGCGCCGATGCCTTCGCGCAGAGCGTTGAGCTGCTCTCGTGGGATGCCGTGGACGGTCTTTGGTGGCTTGCTCTTGGACATCTTGTCCAGACCGCGGAAGGGTGGCTTGTTAGGGATTGGTGGCGGTGGTCTGTCAGCGACAAAGGAAATCCTCTTTGAGGTCGGTGTAGTGGTCACCGGGATGAGGGTCGTGTCTGACATGGTGCTCCGCGGATTGAGTTGTGGAAGGTTGGAAAGGTTGGTGCGAGAGAAGTTGTGAGTGAAGTACGGAGGTCTGGTGAACGTAGGCGGCACGCTTTTGGCTGCCGTGAACGCAGGATGCCTGCCACCCAATGTGAAAAGCGAGCTGTACCCGCCTTTGGCAAGCCAACTGCTCGGTATACAGCGTACAGCATCGTACCCTCTTGAGCCCTGGATCAAGCCCTCCTTCGAGCCCTCCCTCGCGCCCTCCTTCGAGCCTCCTGCTGAGCGTCACGACGGATTTGGTCCACCAGATCTTGAAATACTGCTCGGTAGCATTACAGCACCCTCAAAATCGCGAGAAACTTCAGTATTCCGATGCACAAAGTACTGACACAAGACACAAGACGTTATTGATGAGATACACACATGGTATTCGCTACTCTACAGCCCTCCTGGTAAGTACCAAGTTCACTCCGCGCTGGATGACAAACCACCAGCACGTCTCGGTCCATTCGGCATCAGGATCAGCCAGTTTCATGTTATAATGCAGCAACAATGTCGGAACGAGCTTTGACATCTCCATCCAGCTGATATTGCGACCAATGCAAGTGCGCGCTCCTGAACCAAAAGCGAAGAAGAAACGATCTGCGTCCGACTGTCAGTAATACACATCGAGTGAGAAGCGTTGGAACTTACGAAGGTCACCCCTGTCTTCCACCATCCATCGCTCTGGTCTGAACACTTCGACATCATCTCCGTATACCTCCTTGTTGCGATGAATGACCCAAGGATTGGCACCGATGACAGTCTTGGATGGAAGATAGACACCGTTGACCGTCGCACCTTCGGCAGGCACGACGCGAGGAAGGCTCATACCGACAGCGGGGTGAAGACGAAGAGCTTCGTACATGACAGCCTGAAGATACGGCATTGCTTCTGCTTCCTCCAGCCTGACTGGATCACTGAGCTTGCCCTGACGCCGGAAATCGTCAATCTCTTGCACCAACTTCTCCATACAGTGCGGGTTCTTCAAGAGATAGTAAACAATGGCTCGAGTCGAGATGGCAGTGGTATCGCTTCCGGCGAAGATGTTGCTGGTAGCCATGGACGCGACGTCACCGATACTCAGTGCGCCTGGTCTCTCCTGCTGGACCGCAAAGAGCTTGGATAAAATATCCTTGCGCTCTGATCCGCGGTCTTTCCGAGCCTCGACTTCTTTCACTGCAAGCGCTCGCAAGGAGCCATGACGTGCGACTAGAGCCAACTTGTTGCCGATATACGGCGTCAAGTAGTCGTTCAGCCAGAACAGCCATGGGATCTGGCCGACCCAAGCAGCAGATCCCAGGGTCTGCTCGATCTGGTGGAAGGAACCATCGTCCTTTGCTGACTCAAGGAAGCCGAAATTGCGCGAGAATGTTATCTCGCCAATAATATCTGTGTCTCGTCAGCGACTGAGGTTAGAACGTTTTCATTGTTATGCGACGTACCGAATGCAAACAGCTGGAACCAATTACCCATGTCCACAACCTGGCCAAGTCTTTCGTCCATCTTGCGGAGAAAGAGCTGAGTAGTTTCATCGACATACGGCTCGAGGTCTTTCAACGACTCCATTGCGTAGGGCCTGCTGACCAGCTTTCTCTGCTGGCCATGAATCCTCTCGCTTCTCTCTGCAAAAAGATCAAACGTTCGGTGCCCTTGCCAGACACTGTACCAGTCGGACTTCTCGAACTTGGTGCCAGCGCCGTAGATCTGCTTGATAGTGTTTGGATCGGCCACGCTGACCTCGTTCGGTCCAGTCCTCACAAGACTGCCATGTTTCTCATGCAAAGCAATCATGGTCCTGTGCATGTCGCCATCTATACTGTGCTTGACCATCCATAGTCGAGTAATGCTGGCCCAGTAGGGTCCAGGTACATTTGCCAGAGGGTGGAAGGATCTTTGATAGACGACATAGGAAAGGAAGAGAACAGGAAGCGATATGGCCACGAGCAATGGAAGAGATAGATTCGCAATCAACCCATTCTCGCCGAGACTGTGTAGAACAGGCATGTTCACAAGCAGTATTTTCGATGGCAAAGACCAAGAAGGGAACGACGAAAGAAAGAAGGTGTGCTGTACAAGGTTGTATATGGAAGAGCTAGCTAGTAACAAACCTTCTGGAATATTTGACATGCGCTGTCCCGACACTCGATGCATCACCGTGATCACTTCCCCAAGTCCCGTCTCTGCCTCGGGGTCGTCGTATCCCCGCATCCAGCAGTTCCTATTTCCGGGGCACCCGAAGTGGAGGACGATGCCTGCCAGTCTTGGCACTGGTCGGCTTCGTCGACTGCAGTTGCCGCTCTTGGCATTCTAGACAGCCGACATCTAGTCCCCGCAAAACTTTAATTGGCAGTGATAGAATCAACGGCAGACCGCGATTAAAAAATCGGGAGGGCCATCATTGCCTTTACAATCCCGGCTTTGCTGTTTTCTTCTGCCGCAACCGCCATCTAGCCATTTTAGCCCATCCGGCTACGCATCGTAGATTCACGGCATCGGACAATTGGATAAGTACTTATAGACTCTGTCCCGTCTCTCTGAGGTAAACTGTTCGTCACCCGATCTGACTGCATAGATACCCCGTTGCATAGCGTTCCTGTTTCTTCTTCTTATCTCACATCACCATGTCTTCCTCATCAACAATGGAAGCTTACGATATCTGCATCATTGGTGCAGGTCCAGTCGGCCTGTTGCTCTCGACCTGTCTCGCAAGATGGGGTTACAAGATCAAGCACATTGACATGCGACCAACCCCTACCGTTACTGGACGTGCCGATGGTATCCAGCCAAGATCTCTCGACCTGCTCCGAAACATGGACTTGTACTTGGACATTATGGCTCACGAGCCAGCCAAGGTCTACGAGGTTGCTTTCTGGGACCCTAAGAACAATGACAAGGGTATCGAGAGGACAGGCACCTGGGCCTCTTGCCCATCCTTCATTGACGCTAGATACCCTTTCACTACCCTTCTCCACCAAGGTCTTATCGAGCGCGTCTTCATCAAGGACCTTGCCAAATACGGTGTCGAGGTTCAGAGACCATGGAGGATTACCGGATTCGAGAACAACGGTGCCGACCCAGAGTACCCTGTCCAGGTCTCGATCGCACACGTCGACGGCGACGAGAAGCAGACTCTGAAGACAAAGTACCTGTTCTCAGGAGAAGGAGCTAGGAGTTTCATTCGTGAGCAGCTCAAGGTCGGAATCACACACAAGGACCCAATTGCCCACGTCTGGGGTGTCATGGACGGTGTTGTGCAGACCGACTTTCCAGACATCAAGATGAAGTGCACCATCCACTCGGACGCCGGTTCCATCATGGTCATTCCTCGCGAGGCCAACATGGTCCGTCTCTACATCCAGATCGCTTCGTCTACCGACAAGGACTGGAACCCAAGAAAGCAGGCCACAGAGCAGGAGGTGCAAGACGCTGCCAAGCGCATCCTCAACCCATACACCATCACATGGGACCGTGTCGAGTGGTTCTCCGTCTACCCAATTGGACAAGGTATTGCCGACCGCTACACTCTTGACGAGCGCGTCTTCATGGGAGGTGACTGCTGCCACACCCACTCTCCAAAGGCCGGTCAGGGCATGAACACCGCCTTCCTCGACGCCCAGAACCTGGCCTGGAAGATCCACCACGTCGAGTCCGGTTTCGCCGACCGCTCCATCCTCAAGTCATACGAGTCCGAGCGCAAGCTGATCGCCGAGAACTTGCTCAACTTCGACGCAGCCTACGCCAAGCTCTTCTCCACCCGCCAGCCCAGCGCCGGCGAGGTCGGCTCCGCAGCCAAGCAAGACGCCGTCGAGAACAACGAGTTCATCAAGATGTTCAAGGCTTCCTGTGAATTCACATCCGGCTACGGCGTCGCCTACAACCCCAACGTCTTCAACTGGTCCAAGGACCACCCAGCCCAGTCCCCTCTCTTCCTCTCTGACGCAGCAAAGACCACGACCCAACGTACCGGCCGTATCATGACAAACTCCACAGTGACCCGCGTCTCCGACGCCAACGTCGTGCACCTCGAGCAAGAAGTGCCGCTCAACGGCAGCTACAGGATCTTCCTCTTCGGCGGCAAGCCAAGCACGACCAAGAAAGCCATCGCGGACCTGGCGACCAACATGCAGAAGAAGAACTCCTTCTACCGCACCTTCGAGCGCTCCGACATCGACAGCGTCTCCTACCACGAGCGCCACAACCCGCACTCAGCCTTCTACACCATCTGCACCTTCTTCAACGCCAAGCGACCCGAGATCGAGATCCGCGACCTGCTGCCACAGGTGCTGGCCCGCTACTTCGACCACGTCTACGCCGACGACGTCTGGGACCAGCGCGTGCCGGACGCCAAGGCCGCCGCGCACGCCAAGATGGGCTTCAGCGAGGACGAGGGCGGTGTCGTCGTCGTCAGGCCTGATGGCTACGTTGGTTGTGTCGTCAAGCTTGTCGAGGGCAGCGGTACCTGCGACGCGCTCAACGAGTACTTTGGCTCGTTTACCGCCAAGAAGGTCGGTGGTGCCCAGGCTTCGTTGTAAGGCTATGTGACGGCGCACGGCTGTCGTTTGATGTGTGTGTGTGTAAGGTATCGGATTTTGTATATATATACATTTAGGATTTTTTGGTTGTTAGCGATACCATAGCTGCTTTGAACAATTAAAATGTAAACATTTCAAAAACATGCAGTTGTTGATCATGTGTGCATAACACAAATGTACATCACATCCTCTATGTATTGAATATTCAGACAATGTTCCAGTCGTCCCGTAACATTGATCCGGTTACAGTGTCTACATCATTACGTATCCATTGGGTTATCGAAGAATCCGAAAAATCTTTCCACTTTCGGTGTTGATATACTATGACTGTATAGCTAAGTATACCCGGTGATGGTGTCAGCTTTTCGTGCACAAACACCTTTCCCTCGAGTCCCCATCAACATCGTAGGCCTTGTAAACCAGCACCGAATAACAGTTGTCTCGCCTGGCGTGATATGTCTGTCATACATGTTACGTAGAGTGTATACATGGGCATTACGTTTACAGCTCAACTCGCTGCGTTACACAAGACAAAGACCGCATCAATATAAAGTGAGGGTATATGTACTTCTGGTACAACTGTATGTACCACTATCAATCACCGCCTGCCCCTGTGCTTTCACCACATACCTCTCGTGGCTGTGGCATCGACCCGTCAACAAGCTCTCTTGTCTCCAACATCGTTCACGTCATCTCTGGTATCATCATCCGTCCGTCGTGAGATTATCCATTACTTGTTCGCTCATCTCGACGCGTCTCGACCTCTCGCAAGAAGCAAGGCAAGTCCACCAGCCCTCTTCATGCTACGACTGACTCTGCTTCAACCATCACCAGAAGTCAATCATACAAAGTCGGCGGTATAACTGAATCCTCTAAACTCCTCTTGGTGCGCTTGCGTCAGCACACTCTGTACAGGCGTAAGCACAGGAGTGACGCTAGTGAACTCGGAGTCGAAGTTGCTGGTATCCGTCCTGCCCTTGATTGCGGGCACGAATGGAGGTGGCACGCGCTTGTTGTAAATGTCCTCCCAGTTGACGTCGCGGAAGAAGGCGTGCGACATGATTTCCTGAGCATCAGTAGGGCCGGATCCGAGACGTTGCTCAGGCTCGCGGGTGAGCAGTTTCTGCAGGATCGAGACACTATCGCGCGGCATGTGGATTGGGTAGAGCGGCTCGTCAGCGAGAATGGCATCGTAGATTTCGTCCTCGTCTTCTCCGCGGAATGGAGATTGCTGAAGCAGCATTTGGTAGATGAGAACACCGAATGCCCACCAATCGACCGCTCTGCCATACTTTTTGTCGAGGAGAATCTGGAAAATTGTAAGCAGGTGGTAGGAGATGCTGGAGAGATGAACATACCTCGGGCGCCATAAACTCGGGAGTTCCACAGAATGTGCTGGTAGTCGAACCATACCACATGTCTTCCTTGCACAGACCGTAATCAGCGATTCTGATGTGACCGTCGAGGGTCAACATGATATTGTCGAGCTTCAAATCGCGGTAAATGACACCGTTCTCGTGGAAGTATTTGAGCGCCAAGCAGACTTCAGCGGCGTAAAATCTGTAGACTATTAGCTTTTTCTGCTTGATTCAATGCATAATGACACTTACCGAGCTCTCTTGGTGCCGAATTGTCCGCGCTGAATATGCAACATCAAATCGCCACCACTAATGTATTCCATGACAAAGTATATCCTGGTCTCCGTCTGGAAGCAAGCATGCAAATTGATCAAGAAAGGGTGACGCTCCTTGTTAGCTATCAAGAAGACTCTCTTCTCAGATCTTGTACTTTCGACCTCGTCATTCTCAATGATGAACTCTTTCTTCAATACCTTGATGGCGTAGAGTTGCTTGGTAGCTTTGGTTTCTGCAAGCATGACTTTACCAAAGTTACCCTTACCAAGAACCGCAAGGAAATTGAAGTGATCGAGGCCAACACGAGTAGTACCGCCAGCGGTCTGTCCAGGTGCTTTTCGGGGTGGTGTAGCCAGAGCCTTGTTGTCGGCTGGCTGAATCTGCTGTGTTTGTGGTTGCGGGACTTGTTGCATCTGTTGCTGCTGCTGGCGTGCTTGGGCTGCAGGTGCTTGGGGAGAGGTCGCGGAGTATTGCTGAGAGACAGCTGCTGGCTGTGTTTGCGGCTGCTGTTGCCCCTGAGGCACGCCATACGGACTGACTGGGTATCCGTTGTTGACTGCAGCATAAGCGGCGGGGTCGTATGTTGGTTGTTGAGGCGGACCAGACATGCGCGAGGAAGTGTAACCTGCATCTCCTCTAGAGTCTTGGTATCCTGCAGACAGTCTCGTGCTGCTTTGCGAGCCAACATAGTCCGAGGATGCCCTGTTGTATGGACCTCTGGAGTCTGGGGGACCCATGGTTCGTCCACTGAGAGCAGCAGCGGCAGCAGCAGCAGCATTCTGTGAGGACTGCATACGCGGTGCTGGCGCAGGGCGTGCCTCTGGTGAAGTAGGACCCGGTCTGTTGTACGATGCTCTGGCAGCACCGACGGAGCTCTCTGATGGCTGAGAATATTGTGACTTCGTCGGCGATTCGGGAATAGGGACGTCTGACAGACGCTCCTTGCCGTAAGAGAACCGCTGATCCGGTGCAACAGCTCCTTCCGGTTGCGCTCCAGCGATGAACGACTGTGCCGACGGAGCGGGAGATGGACGTCCAGAATTTGGACGCAAGGTTCTTGAGCTCATAGAAGATCCTTGCAAAGTTGATCCACCTAGAGTCGGTGCAGAGGCAGTTGATTGCTGACGACCCTTGGTCTTGCGGATCTCGGACAAGATCTGGTTCGCGCTTTCCATTGACATGCCGCAAAAGTCTGGCACAAAATGTATGCAATTAACATGACAGGTTGCGCCGCACTCTGAACACTTTCTGCTCTGTTTACGACCGATGGGCAGCACATAACCACAGTGACAGCACCAGTTGGCTCCGATGTTGGAGAATGGCTCGAAACGATGTGGAATCCTGTGGTTGATCTTTTCCTCGTCTGGATCGGATTCGGCGTTTGATTTGCTGATACATTTGGTCACAACCTTTGCGTAGCACTTCTTGTGACAAGTAAGTCTGCAGTCGGCGCACTGCATACCAGCAGTGTATTTCAAGAAGTCGCCGCAAAGAGAGCAGCGCATGACGTTGTAGAATGTCTGTTGAACAAACTTGTGGCCAAATTGCTCCACAACCTCCTCCTTTTTCTGACGAACGGCACCTTTACGACCGAGGCCGACATCGAAAGGTCTACGCTCCTTGTTTTGCTTGTTGAATTCCATGGCGAGCCGTATCCGGCCAACAGGTTCAAGAGAAAACCAGTCGTCGATCTCCGGGGGTGCAGTCTGCGGTGTTGGACCAGGTGGCTGGTTAGGGGCACCGCCGTTACCCTGGCTGGTAGGTGGAGGGCTGAATTGCAGCTCGGGCGAGGGTTGTCCAGGACCACCTGATCCCATCTTGTCGGCCGAGATCCAACCAGAGTTTTGAAATTCATTCTCGATACGTTTGCGACGCATCTCCTCTGCAATGTCGGAAATGCGCACCCACAGCATTCCAATTGGCTGAGGGTGTTCGCCAGACTTGTCGTACACAGTGAATTCGATCTCGTTGGCCTTGTCAATGTCAAACTCGTGGAGCTCGTCGGCCCACTTGTCAGTCCTGGTTGCCTTCGTTCTGCCCTTGAAGGCATCCTCTACCTTCATCATGACGAACGTCTCGGGTCCACGAGAGAAGCGGCTAGTGGAAGCATGGTCGACCTCAGCGACGGCAAGAATGCGAATAGAAAGATGACCGCTAAGAGGTTTGCGCTGACTAGGCATGTTGAGAGAGTCATCTGACCGCAACTGTTAGTTTCGCATCAAACCACCAGACATTATACGTACCGTCTTGAACGTCGGCGCCGATGTCAACATGCAGATCTTCGTGTCTCTTCAATGCTTGTTTCAACAAGACCATCTTCTGACTACTCTCGATCCGACGACCTTCTGCTTCTGCTCTGCTCTTTCTGTCCCCCTCCAACTGATATAGGCGAACCATCTTCTCAATGCCATCTTTGTACTGCTTCTCGACACTGAGCTTGAATTCCAGTTGCGAAAGCATGAGCTGAATGCGGGGTCCAAGGTGAGGAGTGTCGGCTTTGATGAGATCTGTAGACACGTGAGCAAATTATGAGCAGTTTCAAAAGACATAAAGACATACCAAGTCGGCTGTAGTTTGGTCGGTTTCTTGGAGTGGTAGATTGAGGACCCGGCGGCGGCGGGGCGTAGGGTGCTCGCGGCGGCATTAGTCCATTACCTCCACCCATGCTGTAACCACCCGGACCAGGGTTGCCATAACTTCCAGGATCTTCGTACTGGGTAGGAGTTTGCTGAGGGATGGCCGATGCACTCAGCCCTCTGCTATGAGAAGGTGGAGGAGGGCCGCCGTTTCCGGATAGCGAGAGATTGTTCATTCCGTCGCCCATTTTTCGCGATTGCAGATCTTGCAGAGTCTGCTCAAAGTATTGAATGTTTCTTCGCGCATCGCGCACATTACTCTCCAATCGAGAACTGACGGCAGCGTTCTGGGTGGCCTGCCTCATGTTGTTGGCGGCGGTGATGAGCGCCTTTTCACGCTCGATCTTGCGAAGGATGTCGCCAATGGCAGCATCGTCGGACATTTTCGCAAAGGTAGTGCTGCCGTAGTGGCAGGTGTAATGTCGGTGTTGAGTCGACTACCGGATTATGTCGCGGACAAATCATGCATGCCCAATCAGGCGTACGCGGCTGGTGTGGTGTATAACGTCGGTACTTGTTTACTTCTTGAATCGACGACGACAAGTCGAATATTTTCCGCCCGCTTCGAAGGTCAGAGTATTGTGGTATTGCAATTGCGCGCTGTCGATTTTTCTTTTCGATACGGTCAAGGGGAGTGAACGAATCGTGCGGTAGATTTGCTTTGAACGAGTGGGATGATTGTAGCTAATCTCAGAAGCCACGGAAGCTGGTGGTTAGGACGTGAGAGTAAGTCAATGGACGACAGACGTGTTGCGACAATTGGATTCGTCTCGGCTACTATTGGTCAATTTGATGGTGTTCCCAGAAGAGTCGGTAGTCGTAATGTTGGTGTTCGAGCTCGTGTCTGAAGGCGCACCGCGGTCAAGTCAACGCACTCGCAGGATGCTGTAAACTGTAACTGTACCGGCCCAGGTGCAAAAGCGCGCTTGACATCAGTGAGCAAAGCACAGCCACCAACCCGATGAAAACAAGCGGGAAGCTAGGTAGAAAAGTGCACAGCGAGCAACGTGTCCGAGAGTGGCGTAGAAAAGTGTGTTGTGAATGAATTCGAAAGAGAAATAATGTACAGTAGTTGAGGAGAGAATGTATAAGGTAGTGTTGTGCGTGGGCCGAGGCCGGATGTTGATGGTTGGATTCACCACTGATACGATGGACGGAATTAGGAAGGATCATGGGATATGGATGAACTGATCCCCCCACGACAGCACGACACGACTTGCATGGATGCAATGCAAGCAGCAACGCACACAAACAGGCAGGAGCAACAGACGGGACCCACCTTCCGCCTTGTATTTGCAGCAAAGCTTCCGCGCCGAGCTGTGTGTTGCGCGTCTTCCGTCTGTCGCGCTACACGGCTAAAGCCGACAAACTTCTCTCCGAATGCATGACCTCACTGGGGAAGCTGCAGTGTCAGTGCCAATTGATGCCGACGAAGGTCGATAATACTTTGGCAACAGTGTTGCACTCATAAGGTACTGACTGATATTAACAAACAGTGCAGTCCACCGTCGTCACGTAAGTAGCAAGAGATCGTTTCCTTTCCAAACCGCTGACCGGATCAAGCCGATATTTTCCCCCCTGCCATCTCTTCGAGCGGCCATACCACCAAGACCTCACGTGCACAAACCTTCTGTTAAAGATGGTGCTCGAGGAAGCAACAGCGTCTTCGTCTGCGAACGACTCGTTTATGCAAGATGGACCAGTTTCAGACATCGACCCGTACGCCGATAACTCATTTAGCAACTCGTCAAACATTGCTGCACAATCCGGAGGGCAATCACAGGTCTACAACGTTGACCTGGACAAGCTCCCGATTGTCTTCACTCCATTTCCTAGGACTATAAGCGGACCTGCGGTCGCGGCGTTGGGCGACCACATCTCTACGGTACAGTCGATCGTGAAGCGTCCTTTGACTCAGCCAGAGGTAGATGCGCTGTCTTATCACTTTGTCAATGGTATGAGAATTACTTCTCTGGGAGGACCAGTGGGCTTCGCTGCCGGGATGCTTGCAGCCTACAATGGCCGCGAGGGATGGCAATTTCCTTTCTGGAAGCCGAAAGAGAACAGTCGGTTCAACCCCAACAGCTTCGGTCCCATCAAGGGTGCCAATGCCCAGAGGCTTTGGGGGTTCGCACGGTACAACGCATATGGCATCACGGGCATGATCTTCGCGATGATATTCTTCGGCACATACTCCGTCAGCGTTAGCGGAGCAGGAAGAGCCACGGATCAGCGATTGAAAGATTTCAACAAGGACATGCAGGAGCGGATAAAGCAATCTGGAAACACACCCATGCCTCCTCGACAAGGTCAAAGAAACCCGATCGGCACGCCTGCGGGTAACATGGACCACCAAGTCGAGCGAGCAAGAGGCATGCTAGAGCAGGGCCGCGAGCGAAATCAGCAACGAGCACAACAAGCTGCACAGCAGGCACAACCACGCCAGTCGGATGACAACATGTCACCCACATCCGGCTCCTGGATGGACGATTACAAGTCCGCGTCAAGCGACACAGGCCTACTCTCAGACTCGCAAATACAAGAACAAGAGCGCCGCCAGCGCGCAAGCGCCGACTCGAGCCCAACATCGAACCGCGACAACACCTTCGACATGAACAAAGTGACCTCCCAACCGACAAACTTCGACAACTCATCACCACAAGCCAGCGGCCGATCGCTACCGGCCGGCAGTAGCTGGGAACGCGTCCGCAAAGAGTCTCAGGCACAGAAACAAGCGCCGAGCCAGGAGTCGCGTCAGGGGAGGACCGCGGGATGGGGATCAGTGCAGCGAGAGCAGCAGACGGGATCGACGGTCGGTGATAGTTTTAGCTTTTCGAGTACGGAGGAGGAGCGTCAGTTGGCTAAGAGTGAGGCGCAGAAAGACTTTGATGCGCGTCTCGAGCGGGAACGACAGGGCGGTGATTTCAGTCAGGGAAGAGAGAAGAGATGGTAGACAAGAGTCTGCAGGGCGATAATCAAATGTGTTCGATATGACAAGTATGGAAATGTGCTTGAGAGCCGTTGCACGCCTGCCTACGAGTGCGACCAAGTAATGAGCGATGTGTCGAGTGACACATTAAGCGTCCTCCAGCTGATGATTGTACGTACTATAATCTAGATAATATAGTAAGGTAGATTCTATCAAGGAGCGGCTGAAGCATTATACACCTGCCCAAAGGTGAGTGCACCGGACATGTAGTTTTATCATTAATTTGTTCGTATCGATTATCTGTCGTGTGTCATAATAATGTTACAAGCCATCCAAGGCCACTCCCAGCACACGAAGCGAGATCGATTGCCGAGAATTATGCTCCGATTCGATGGACCAGATTCGTAAGTGGTCAAGTATCTTTTCAGTCTTCAAGAAAGACCAAATTTGTTGGTCTGAATGAAGCTGTTGATCTTTGCATTGCTGAGCAAGAGCTGGATAGCAAGGTTGTTTGGTTGAGCGCAGGCAGGGTTACCGGTCATGAGGCCAACGACGACGCCCATGCCGTCAACAATTGGTCCGCCGGCGTCACCGTATCCCTCTGCTCCGTTTTCGTCGCTGCTGGTGCAGAAGCGCTGCTTGCGGTTGAGCTTGAAGCCGCAAGTGTCCAGGGCGGCGCGGCAGGTCTGTGGGCGAATGATGTCGACGTTGGCAACTTGGAGATGTGGTGCGATCTCCTGAGTGCCGTTTGTCATACCTCCCCAGCCGACGAGCTTGACTTCGCCAGATGGGTATTGGCCTTCGAAGGTTGGAGAAGCAAGCGCGGCAGGTGTGACGTTGGTGACTGGGTCGGTGAGGTTGAGGAGGGCGATGTCTCCTGCCAATGAGGTGTAGTTGAAGGTCTTCATGGTGGTGATGTTGTTGACACCGATCGTCTGGATGGTGTCTGGAGGGAAGCCGACGCGGATGTTGAGCGAAGCAGCGTCTGTGCCTTGAACGCACTCGGCAGAAGTCATGACTGTGTATTCGGTGATCAGGACACCGTTGCAGATAAAAGGTACGCTTGACGATTCGTAGGCGCTGAGAGCAGGCTGCATAATGGCCACTGTGTATTCGTAGTGGTCGAGGGTGACATTTGTACCATTGAGAATAGCCAACGCTGGAGTAATGGCTGCAGAGAGGAGGAGTGATGTGAGAGCAAGGAACTGCATTTTTGACGTGATGGTATGTGGTGGTAGAACTCAGGTGATGTTGACTGGAGTTTGGTGTAGAGCAGTGATGTTGTCGCTGACGATGAAGCAGGCAAGATGATTCGGTATTACCGAGGGATGTTTCCTGACTTAGTAGCAAGTGTGTGATGAAGAGGAAGTCAGATGACAGACAACGAAGGGGGAATGAAGGCTATAAGAGACAGGCACAAAATTCAGAGAGGTGGTTCCTGGTCACGAAACGCCCACTTCATCTGCATGCCAATACAAACTAATGTCTGTTACCTCCACTGCAGATCTGCAATACTGGTGGACAAGTGCGGTGACGGCGTGGCAGTGGCATGTCCTGCAGCCAGTAATGATTGTGAAACGAGCAGCAAGTGTCACCGGTTATGCAAGGGACCTGAGATTGGATTGCATCTTGCTTCTCGTTCCTGCTGTGCCACCACATGCTCGATCGACTTGGAAACCCTCGTGATCATATTCCACCTGATGCTGTCTACACTCACAGGATGATTGAACTATCACCCATGTCGAATTGCACTGTGATAGTTCAGAATGGCAGGGAAAAGTGATGCAAAATGATGTGGCAGGTTGCAGGGATCAGCAAGCGAAGGCTCAACTGTGGGGATCGCGAGTCTTGGCAGGCACAAGATCGTCATCGCCTAATTTGGCCGTTTGATAGGTAAATGTAGGTAGCCAATCACGAAACCTTCACGTTCACCGCGTCACACAGCCGCAGTTTGTTGACTGCTAATGTCTGCACCTATAGCCTATAGTCATGGTGTAGTGATACTCGAAGACTTGCATGGCCATCTTCGTCTGTGTTCCAGACGCTGGCCGATTTCACGATGACACGCACTCTGCCATGGTTGAAAGGGTCCGGTTCGACCACCACCACGGATGGCGGCAGCACGGCGCAAAGAGTATCCAGTCACACGCCCAAGCGCAGACGCTTGTCTACACCGTCAGTGTCGGGCGATGATCTGAACACGACAGGCGTGTCAACGCCACAACGGAAAGCTCGTTTGCGTAAATCTACAACCCCCTCGACAACTCCGATCCCAACACCATCTGAGCAGGAGCCTATGCGAAAAGGCTATGCTGCTGACGATTTGTGGATCATGGTCGAGGATGAGTTCTTGGCCACTGCGAAGCTCTTCACGCAGCATCTCCACCATGCGGAATACCAACGTTTGAAGAAGCAGGCAGAAGAGCACCGTGCTGGTAACATAGCGAGACCAGTCGACGGCAGGACCGCACTACCAGCGTTAGCAAGACGGGAGACAGAAAGAAGAAAGCAAGATCACAAGATCACGAGCATTGAGCAGGACGACACAGATGACAAAGATCCATGGTTACACGATCCGCTGCTCGGGGCGCTCATGGACAGCCCAACGAAGCCCAAACAATTGCTCCCAACTCTGGGTCCCGGCAGATCAACAACTCGCGCTGCTGCAGGCTTTCTTCCTACTGCGCAGGAGTCTCACGATAGATCCGGAAGCAAGCAGCCGCCGGTCAACACAGATACGTCGAAGAGGGCGGCGAACACTACACAGCAAGCTCAGGGGAATAGACGTGCGGAACGAGCTAGTCACAGTGATACAATGGATGAAGACGATAGTGACGATCTTGACAAGCCTGTTCGCAAGACAAAGCCAATCACGAAGCGCGAGACGCGACCACCATCGCCAGTCAAGCGCACAAGCACCGCCAAATCCCAAGCCATGGATCGTTCTTCGACAAGAAGTATCTTCGCTCGCTATGCAAAGAAGTCGCCATCACCTATACAAATAAGAAAACCTCACATCTCCACGAACATTAAGAGAAAGGAGACCCCAACCGAGCACGACGTGACTGCTTCACAGGCCGAAAAGATGAGCAGAGCAGAGATGAGAGCAGCTCTACGAGCAAAAAGCTCGTTCACGTTCGATTCGTGGGACGAAGATCCAGATCCTGGGAGAAAGCATACAGCACCAGCACTAGATATCCTCGCAAAGAGGAGCATCAAACTGGAGAAGGCGGACAAACAAGACAGGAAGATTACGAAGGACACGACAGAAACGAAGAGACGACCATCGACGACAATCGAGATACCCACGTTCCTAGACCTATGATTTTGAGATACCCCGTTGCATTTACATTCGCGAACGCTAGCTAGAGCCCCTGAATATACACACCTTCAATTTGTCCTTACCACTTCTCAAGCATGGGCCTGATATCAATCTCATTCGTAAACGTCGTGTTGGGCTGCGTATGCAAATTCCAATACGCATCCGCGATGCCTTGGGGACTGATCTTAGCCTCCTTGGGCTGATCCTTCAACCACTCCTTGGTACGCGGAATATCAATGACACCATCAATGATGGCGTGCGCAACATGCACGCCCTTGGGCGCAAACTCGCGCGCCACGCTCTGCGCCAGCGCCCGCATCGCGTACTTGCCGGTGCTGAAACTCGACATCAGTGCGCTGCTCTTGACGCTGGCCGTCGCGCCCGTGTAGACCAGCGTCGGCGGGTACTTGGCGTCGACTCCGCCCTCGGTCGCCTTGAGAAGCATCGGCATCACCGCCTGTGTGAAGAGGAAGGCGCCTTTGCAAGACACGTCGTAGCCGGCGGTGAATTCCTCCTCGGTCAGGTCGAGGATGCTCTTGCGGAAGAAGCGGCCGGAGGCGTTGTAGACTGCTGCGGCGCATACGTTGCCGTACTCGCTGTTGATCTTTTGGAAGGCGGATTGGATGCTTGATGACGAGGATAGGTCTGTCGAGATCCCGATTGCTTTGCCCCCTGACTTGTTGATCTCGTCCACGTAGGGCTCGTAGTTGGCTGGTGTGCGGGCGAGCAAGGCGACCGGGTAGGCGCTGCTGAATTTGTACGCGAGGGCGGCGCCTGTGCCGGGACCTACACCGGCGATGATGGCAAAGGGACGGGTTGAGGCCATTGTATTGTGCTTCAGATGAGAAGACGAAGATGCGGACAATGACGGATTGATGGTGTTGGGTTGATGCACTTGGGACAAGTCTCGAGCGGGGCTTTTATCGAGATGATTGGATATATGTGAGAGCCGATCTGTCATCAATTGATTGTCTGATCACACGATACTTCCAGAAATGCTTTGTAATATACCAGTCGTGACCTGGAACTCGAATACATGTATGGTATGAATGCCGCGGTGATGACGTGATCACACTGATCGTGAGATTTTTGCGGGGAAAGCTCTCATCAGTGCCTACGTGATGGTGGGGCGATATCAACGAGCACCGAATGCGAACTGGGTATGTGAATCTCACTGACAAGGAGACTCCTCCGGTTGCATATACATACGAAGAAGGTGGATCTGGATTACGTTCAGGTATGCAGCTTGTACAATGTGCCGCCAGGATATTAGTGGTATAAAGGTCTCCATGTCAAACTCCATGCAATGTATAAGCTCGTGTCAAAAGCATGCACTTCTTCTATCTTTCCCTACTCGGAGGAGATGAAAGTAGCTTCGGTGAACAAGCGACCTTCCTCCTGCTTCTCCTCACCGTTCTCGTTGATCTTGAGAGTCATGTTTGGAGCGAACTAGACAAGGGTTAGCCGTCGGGTCTTCGGGCAGAAGGATCAAGTGATCGACTTACTTGGTAGATGTATGGCTTGGTACCAGCAGCTCCTGCCACGATCTGCTTGACAAAACCTGGAACCTCGGCCATAATGTCTACTCTGTCTACTCGCTTTCCGTAAGGACCCTCAAGGACAGCCTCAACGCCATTGCCGGACCAGGTGAATCTGGCAGCAGTTGGCTCTGGCCAGCCATTGTCTGGGTCCGGCTTTACGTCGGTGTGCTTGACGGTGTTGTTGGTGCCGGCGTACAGGATCTTGCCGTCACCAACGATTCCACCAACGTTGACGGTTGTTGAGCCGTATGATGGAGGAGTAACAAACTCCATCAGGATGGCGCTGTAATTCGGTGAAAGGAAGTTGACAAAGTTCCATGAAGCAGCTAGACCAGTCAGCACGATTCCCACACGGTTCAGAACTAGACGACCTACCTGCGTGGTGGGGCTTCATGCCTTGCAGAGCATGTGACAGCATTCCGGTACCAGCAAAGTCAATTGGACCTGAAGGAGTGATGATGCTTCCTTCAATCTTACACCTCGGCCAAAAAGCATGTCTCATAGATCCCCATGGCTTCTTTGGGTCGGTACCGAATGTGCTGAATCCGTTCTTGCCCACGACAAAGCCTGGTGCGGTCTGGGTAAACTTCAAATCGACAACGCTCTTCTTGTTGGTGGTGCTGTTGATGTGGTATGTCTTTCCATCCTGCGAAAGCTCGACCTTGCAGCCTTGCGCGTGAAAGTTAATCTTGTCTGCATCAAAGCCGTACTTCTCCAGCGGGTCGGATGAGAAGAGGATAGGCTTGTCGTCGGGGAAGAAGATTCGTGTGTTGAACTGTGCTGTCGTTCTGATGCCGGCAACGTTGCTGTAGATGACCTGAACCATGCCAATGTGTCCGTTGTCCGCCATGACGTAAAATGTCTGTGTCTCGACATTGGTAGTGTCCATCACTGCCCATTTCATGTCGTCTCTCTTGAGCTCAGTGTATGGAGTAGTGGTGGTCTGTTCGGCGACTGATTGGATGGCTGAAGGACCATAGATGGGCTCTCTCGTGCCCGCCACGTTGGCGAGCCTGTAAAGGTCAGTCCTAGATCCTTATTGTCAGTATCGGTTGTGTTGAGCGTACTGTTGTTTAGCCCAGTTCATCATCTTGGCGATTGTTTGCTCGAGGTTTGATTATATGTGTGGATGCGTCCGATAGACAGTGTTTGTGTAGTATTCGAATCCGGTAGGAAAAGTGATTTAGGTATAATGGTATGTTTGTTTGGAATTACATGAAGCTGTCGCAAGACTCGTCCGCTGGTGCACTATTTGCCCATTACTGGATTGAGCAATGACGTTCCTGCTGCCTAAAAAGCTTCGACGGATGTGCCCGAGGCCGCGGCGAGTGGGACATTCTCAAGGACCCTGAAATGGAGGGCTTGACCGCCTTCCGAGGGACTCGCAGATCGTAGCAGGCGCATCTCGGAACAGAGACCGACGGGAGCATCTTCTCCTTTCTTATTAGATGTTGCAGCTCTGGTTATACACCGCGACACCCATCACTACCTTAGTGTAGCTCTTATGTCTCACAACTATGCACCTGTATACGCCGTCCTCAGCCAGTCACCCAAGACGCTGTCGGGCCTTCTAGAAAATCTTGACTTGGTGAGAAAGCAATTTCACATGAACGAACGGCAATGGCCCAACGCGGGCTGGGCCGGGTTATTATCGCGAACCATTCGAATAATGGTAAGGTAGTACCATGTGCATGGGCTCGCCTGCCATAGGCCCAGAAGCAGATCTAGAATTGATAATTCGGGCGAGGAATATGTTTGCTTGCTAGTCGAATTGATCATCCAGGCGATGGTCCGAAATTCGGGAATAAAGCATGCGAAATAGGAGAGAAACAGAGCGAGAGAACATCTGAGATATCTGTCTCTCCCACCAGATGAGACCACCCGACAACGACTTTTTTTCACAAGCATTTCAAGTCAACCCTTATCATGGAGAGAAGCGCTAGGCAGATCGTTCTATGCTTGGTACTCTAGACAAGGCATCGTATTCAGGACGTGCAAGGCAATAATTAAATGCTTCAATGTTGTCCATGGCCAAGGCGGTGACGCAGAGGGGTAACTCAAATAAAGTGTAGAGCACGAAGACTCAGAGCGAGTGGGGGCGCGGCCAAAACGAACAACGACTTGACCCGAAGTAGCTCCTCCAGATTCCCTTTAACATCATCTACATCTGACTCTTACCGTGATTATTCTGGCACCACTGCTATCCTTCTATACAACACCCCGTCAGCACCCAATCCATTGGAGTAGAGGCACACATTCAGACTGTTGTCTCGAGCTCATCAATCTGCTACAGCCGTGTATCGAGGGCATCGTCACTACCATCTCATACCACGTTCCTCCTTCCAGCTCGGGCTGCTTACCTATTTAGTCCCATCCCGACCTTTGTTCCGCGTCACGACTCGCTTTCGTCCTCTTGTTGAGAACAAACGTCAATTCTCTCATCTCATTCTTTTGCGACAATTCGTATTGCTCGTCAGGTGCTCACTTGTGTAGCGCCCAGAGCGCTCGGCATCCTACATCTCACATCTTCCCAAGCAATTACGAATCAATAGCCGTCCCTCGACCGGCATCATGGCATCTCAGGGTGTCCGTTTCAGTTCTGTGAATGAAGAATTCCCTGCCGATCAGAGAGGATCTGCTCCAGTGAACGCCGAGACCGAAGACGACATCCAACAGCTAAAGTCTACTTTGCAAAACACTGTACAGTCACGGCGGGCGGAACAGTATGCCTTCGAGCCGGTCTCGCTACCAAATTCTCAGCCTGTATCTCGAGTATGCAGACACCGTCAGTCTCAGCACGCGTACTTAAGCATACTAATTGCTTCGCTAGGTCCCTTCTGGTACGACTACACCTTCGAGAAGAATGCCCGCAGGATCCGCCGCTCCCTCTCCTCGACCATCTCCACCAGCATCTGCTGCACACTCGCCTCCTCTCACACCAGCCGTCACCTTAAGAGAAGGAAAGCCTTCAACGGCTCCTGTCACACTGGCACAGGCGCAAAGAGCCAGAGCTCAAGGCGACAGCATCACACCACAACGATCTACATCTCCTGGACGGTCTAGGCCAACCTCCGGTGGAGAAGCGCCCATACCCTCACATCCTAGGCCGACACCGAGATTCTCAATCGGCCCAACTGAATCGGTGTCGCAATCAGAAGAGAGCAGCCCTGTCACGACTCCGGGCGCAACGACACCGACTTCAAGACAACCAACCAGGGATGCCAAGAAGCTATCAGTTTCTGATGTAGACTCTGTCGAGGCTAGATTTCGTTTCGGCAACAGAGACCCTCGACATGGATTCAGCTCGTCCAATTCTAGCGTTGCTCTCGCAAATCAGAACAGGGATCCTAATGAGCTCGCCCAAAGTCTGGTCGCGAGTAGCGCCAGCTCTGCCAATTTGAAAGGCGATTCAAAGGCTACTTCCAAACATAGCTTCTTCGGTGGCTCAAAGCACTCTGGCAGCGATGAGAACCTGAAAGAGAAGCCGGTGGGCTCAAGCTCCAATTTGAAACGCTTCTTTAAGTTTGGCGGTCATAAAAACAAGGAGAAGAGGGCCCAATCACCGTCAAGGTCAGGCTCGATAGCGAATGCCAGTGGTGCAATGCCGTTTGCCGATGATCACGGTCTGCAATCAAAATACGGCAAGTTTGGCAGAGTCCTTGGCTCAGGAGCCGGCGGCTCTGTCCGCTTGATGAAGCGGAGCGGTGACAACAAGACATTTGCGGTCAAGCAATTCCGTACCAGGCATGCGTATGAGAGCGAGAGGGAATACAACAAGAAGGTGACGGCAGAGTTCTGTATAGGATCGACGCTTCATCACGGCAATATCATCGAGACTATCGACATAGTGCATGAGAAGGGCAATTGGTTTGAAGTCATGGAGTACGCGCCCTTCGATTTGTTTGCTACCGTCATGACTGGCAAGATGGGCAAAGAGGAGGTGACTTGCTGCACGCTGCAGATTTTGAGCGGTGTCACCTACTTGCACAGCATGGGCTTGGCACATCGAGATCTCAAACTGGACAACGTTGTTATCAACGAGCACGGTATCATGAAGATCATCGACTTTGGCAGCGCGGTCGTCTTTAAATATCCTTTTGAGACTGATATCGTCCTCTCGACAGGTAAGAACGTCTCAAATGTTCTCTAGCTCTTCCACTGACAGTTTCCAGGTGTCGTCGGATCTGATCCATATCTTGCTCCGGAGGTTTACGACAATTCGAGGTACGACCCTCAGCCTACCGATGTCTGGTCTATCGCCATTATCTACTGCTGTATGTGTTTGCGTCGATTCCCCTGGAAGGCCCCTCGACTTGCGGACAACTCGTATCGTCTCTTTGTATCGCCACCAGATCCAGGTCAGGATGCTCTTCTCAACCCATCAAGGTCAGGGCCGACAACTCCTTCTGGTGAACAAGCTCCTTCTTCGAACGATGCCGCAAGTTCCGCGACAATCAAGGGTCCTATCCGTCTCTTACGTTTGCTGCCGCGAGATTCGAGGCACATCATTGGCAGAATGCTCGAGATCGACCCTAAGAAGCGTGCGACTCTTGACGAGGTGCTAGCCGATCCTTGGGTGCAAAACGCACTTGTGTGCAGACAAGAGGAGGGCGGCCAGTGTTATCACGCACCAAACCACACCCACGCTCTCGAGGGCGGCGGACAGACGGCAAAGAAGTGATGTGATAAAGACCGGATTAGAGACGACTAGACATGTCAGGGATGGGCACGGCGTTTGGCTAAGCGCATATGTATGCATTGTGCAGGTCGATTGTGCTTGCGATCAAATTACTGTAGTTTAAGTGATCTTCTAATCGTAACGACTACAAGAAGGAAAGAGGAATAGGCAGATAATAGTAGATATACCAGCGGCATGCCTCGGCTTGTCTGAGATTCATTCTTTCATAAAGACAAGGCTTCTTCTGAAACTACGTCTCAATTTGCATGTGTTAAGTAGTGACTTGGACTCCTCTGCACGTCTTCTTCAGAACCTTATCCGATTGAGAGACAATCACGACGAGGCAGGTCGCGTGCTCGGTAGAGACGCGCAATCGCTGCAGCACAAAAGATAGCGTGAAGGGACAGAATTCAAGCCACTTCAGCCGCGTTTGCTTCGTGGAAGAAGAAACTCCACTGGACCAACCATTTGGTCCCTTCTAATCGACGGCTTATCGGTGAAACCTCTGCACTATCTTTCAGAGCTCTCGTCCTTGGCAGATCACGTCCAGCAGCTATGGCCATATCAAATAGGTCATCATGTCGCGCCCGTTTTTTTGTGTCAAGTCCCTGCTTTGGCCATTGTTGTACACGCCGTCAGAAGTAGATTCATCAATCCACCTCCATGAAACGATGCGAGTATGGTCGGATCGAAGCTACGACACCAGGCAATCGTTCAGCAAGTTAGACAGACACAGGCTGCAAAACTCGGGAACCCTTTGAATACGGCAGCCGTATCGGACCCGTATGGCTCGCGTGACTACTACTATTCATTTCTCAGCATCACCACCTATACCGCCTCTACTGCTACCACAACCGTGGGTGACCGCAATCTACTGAACCCGCATTGGAAGCCGCACGGTTCTACCATCAGCGAACGTATTCCAGCCTTCAAGGCCTCTGCTAGTATGTCGAAATGTTCTATTTCTTTCTAGACTTCATTTTCTGATCTACCGCATCCCCATTTTTTGCTTCTTTCTGCTTGGCGCGGTCTTACTTTGAGAGCTTCGACCATCAAAAAGCGCAAACACGTGCTCGTTCGGATTCACCGTCAAACGTTACAAGAACAGCTTGCAGTCGCGCCGATTTATTTATTTGTAGTATCCATCTATCCTTTTTCACAGCATACGCGATCGCAAGTTCATGACAAGCATTGTCTGACACGCTGTTTCTCCTGCAGCTTTTCTTTCGTCTCTACGCACCAATCTCCGCTTGAACGACTGTCCCCCACTTTCCCCAATGACTACCTCCGACAATGCGCGCGTGCCCCCGTCCTCCTCGCAAGATCCTTTGTCTTTCGTCGAGGTCGAGGACGCGAGCGACAACGATGCTCAAGCCGAAGTTTCCCAAAATGAGACTGAGCAAGCACCATCTGACGAACCCCCACCACTTGGGTCATACATAACCAAGGATCCCGACGAGAAAACTGCCGCGCTGAAATTGGTCGCCGATGGAGTCGCTCAAATGAAGCAGACCGCTGGACGAACACTGATATTCCATCCTCTCAACATGGGTGTATTCTTCGCCTTCGCCGCGGGCCTGATTCAGTTTATGCGCTCCTCCAAGGGCAAGTTCAACGACTACTGGCTCATCTGGACAACCATGGCGGGTGTTCTAATGTCAGCGCTCATCACTGTTCGCATGTTCGCCGGACCTTACCTGCAAGTCGCCGAGGAGAAAGTCAAGGAAGAGCTGGTCTTTGGTGCCGATGTCATTGTCACCAAATTTGGAGAAGAAGTTATTGGTACATGCATCATGATTGTTGTACCCACGGAGAGCAAGAAGAACCAGAGGCGCAAGAGCAACAAAGCGGTCATTCGTGGCTGGGCCGTCAGACTGAGATACAGAGGAAAGGGTGTGGGAACCGCTCTTCTGGAGGAGGCAGCTGCCGAAGCTAAGAGGAGAGGATGCGACGAGATAGAGTTCGCCGAGGACCACCCCAGTATGTGCTATATCAACTCGCGACTGAGTTGCTTTTCTGACTGACCTGCCATAGACTCGCACAGAATTCTTTGGAACATTTACAACGGACCTTTCGACAGACGAGAGAAGAGAGCGAAGCAGGCCCTTCAGGCGTCTTGGGAGAACACCCCAAAGAGCAAGAAGAGATAAATACTTGTCTATCAGGAGTTGTAGTTCAAATTGGATATACCCAGGAGTATGGTTGCCTTAGGCCATTGGATATTGCACGATTGTCAATAAACAGGGCATTGACCGTTGACTTGTTCCCGACGCTGTCAGGTCGCAGGCTGGTGTCGTGCATGCTCAAGGGACCGCAGGCCGGGTGTGTAGTCCTGGACAACGACTGAATGATTCGTGTCTCTTCGTCTCCTGACAGCAAACCTCCTCAACTCAGTGCCGGAACCGCTATACCTGAAGATGGTATGCCGAGTCTAGTGCTTCTCAACATCAGTACCGTCCCCTCCGTGGTTGCACCTTTCGTCTGCTCAACGAAACCATGCACAGCATACTGCAGCTCATCCTTGTTACCCCACATCTACTGTCAAGGGTTCTCCAAAGTGCCGAGAAAATGCGAGGTGACAAGTGTCGCACCAAGCACAACTAGCCTACGTCAGTGGTAAATCCGCCCGTTCACCTCGGTTCGATGCGGATCTTACCTACATGTAGTAGGTACGCTCAACATCACGCCCTATAGCGATCATGCCACCATTCGAGTCACGATCGAATAAATTACCAAGCAGGTATAGAGTACCGCAAGCCTCGAATGGCCGAGCCGCCTCGAGAGGACAAGTAAAGTCTACTCCGAGCCTGATCTGTGGTACTATCATCCATGCCGCCGGTCCACCGTGAGACATGGATCGACTTTAGCTCCATTGAGTCATGCCTCCAAGAAACACCTCGACTTTTTGGTCGTTCCTCCGGCCCCTCCGATTGTCGAGTGGATGCACATCCCGTGATCCGTCGATCTGATTGGCACGGCTGAAGTCTCTAGGTGTTCGAAACCTCATCATGACAAGTCCAGTCAAGGTCACTCGACCCAGGCACAACGTCTCGGTACCTCCAGGCTGTACCTGTCAGAAATAGCTCATTATGGTTTGTGGAGTAAGTCCATTTCTAAGCGTTCGGAGTACAGCCAGCCTTTCGGGACGTACCTGCATTTATACATACTACAGTAGCATTTTATTACATTCCTTCTACCTTCAAAGACGAATAGCTCACCATACACGTTCCCACTCCACACCATTCTTTGATCGACACCATGGTTCAAGCTTCCAATACTCAGACTAACGGAGGTGGAAACACCATCATTGATATTCGCGACGAAGCACTCACACCAGTAAAGGACCAAATCCTGCCTGCGCTGTCGCCTGAAGATGGAGGGGAGAAGAAGCTGCCTACCTTGCTGTTGTACAACGAGGAAGGATTGAAGCTGTTCGAAAAGATCACATACTTGAATGAGTACTACTTGACCGGACAAGAAATTGAAGTGTTGGAGAAACATGCAGACCACATTGCGGAGCGGATTGCCCTCAGACCGGACTCGATGGTCATCGAGCTGGGTAGTGGGTACGTCCTCAGAGGCATCTCGACATGATAGCCCACGTGCTCGACACAGCCATTGAGCAGGCCAACCTTACTGATTAATGTACAGCAACCTCCGCAAAGTGAGGATCCTACTCGACGCTCTGGAGAGAAAGGGCAAGCCAGTCTCATACTACGCTCTCGATCTGTCTGAGAAGGAGTTGGAACGTACATTGGCGGAGATACCTGAGGGCACATTCAAGAACGTCAGGTGTCATGGCCTACTCGGAACGTACGACGATGGTCTTGCCTGGTTAAAGAAGTCGGAAAATGCACACAAGCCAAAGACTATCCTCTCGCTTGGTTCGAGTATTGGCAACTTCCCTCGTCAAGACGCCGCGCAGTTCCTCGCTCAATTTGCAGACACATTTGGACCAGACGATTCGTTCCTCCTCGGCCTCGACGCATGCACCAACGGAAAGAAGGTATACCACGCCTACAACGACGACCAAGGATTGACGCATCAGTTCATCCTCAACGGCTTGAAGCACGCCAACACACTACTTGGTTGCGAAGCCTTCAACTTGCCGGACTGGTCTGTCATTGGCGAGTACGACGAAAAAGCTGGACGGCATCACGCTTTCGTTACACCAAGCAAGGATGTCACGGTTGAAGGTGTGCAGATCAAGGCTGGAGAAAGAGTCCGGATTGAGGAGAGCTACAAATACGACGCGGCACAATCACAGACGCTCTGGACAAGCGCCGGTATTGTGGAAGGCGCCAAATGGACAAACGCACAAGGCGATTATGGTGAGTACCACCGCTCTTGATGTCCAATCTCTGTTTGTGTTTGCTGTTTCTTCCGTTTCCCCAATTCCCATGCGTCCAAAATGCATGACGTAGGCGGGGTAGATCTGAAACATGCATCGAAGTTTGACAAAACCGTCATGCGTGCGGCTCTTCCTTCCATGCTCTACTATTTGTCCATTGGAATTAGCATAGTTTTCGGACGACTAACGCAATCTTAGCCCTTCATCTACTCGGTCGTCCTCAAGTCATGTATCCTACCAGGCCTGAACAGTATGCCGCAACCTCGGTGCCAAATCTGGCGGACTGGGAGGCTCTGTGGACTGCTTGGGACACAGTCACTCAAGACATGATTCCCAAGGAGGAACTTCTCGCCAAGCCGATCAAGCTGAGAAACGCCTGCATTTTCTACCTTGGCCATATCCCCACATTCATTGACATTCATCTTACTCGCGCGACCAACGGCAAGCCAACCGAGCCCGCGCACTATCCATCCATCTTCGAGCGTGGAATCGACCCCGATGTTGACAACCCGGAACAATGTCACGACCACAGCGAGGTTCCAGACGAGTGGCCTCCTGCTCCAGAGATTCTTGATTTTCAGAGTTCAGTCCGCATGAGAATCAAGAAGCAGTATTCTTCTGGTCAAGCCCAAAACGACCGAGTCATTGGTCGAGCTTTATGGCTGGGCTTCGAGCATGAGATCATGCATTTGGAGACGCTTCTGTACATGCTGGTCCAGAGCGAGAAGACCCTGGCCCCACCAGGCACTGTGAACCCAGATTTCGAGTCCCTCGCGGCACAAGCCAAGCAGGCTGCCGTCCCAAACGAGTGGTTCAAGATCCCGGAGCAGGAGATCACCATTGGTATCAACGATCCTGATGATAACTCGGGTCCAGAACATTACTTCGGCTGGGACAACGAGAAGCCAGCTCGCAACACTCGCGTCAAATCTTTCGAGATCAAAGCAAGACCTATCACAAACGGCGAGTATGCTGTCTACCTCGAGCAGACCGGTGGTAAGCTGCTACCTTCGTCTTGGAAAGAATCATCGCAGACGAATGTCAATGACGGTGTCGCAAATGGCCATGGAAATGGTCACACTTCCGACGCCCGTGAGCCGACTTCGGCGTTCGTTCACGGCAAAGCTGTCCGTACCGTCTACGGACTTGTGCCTTTGCAATTCGCTCTCGACTGGCCAGTCTCTGCATCATACGACGAGCTCAAGGGCTGTGCAGCTTGGATGGGCGGCCGCATCCCTACTTTCGAAGAGTCGCGCAGCGTCTACAACTACGTTGATGAGAGGAAGCTGAAAGCCAATAAAATCAGTTCGACGATTCCGGCAGTCAACGGGTGAGTTTCATGTCCAGCTACTATTGAAGCCAAAGCTAATAACTACACAGCCACCTTGTCAACGACGGCGTCGAGGAGTCACCACCATCCAGGGCTTCCCAGACCGGCTCCACCGGTGGAGCACCCCTGAACCCGCATGACCTTTTCATCGATGTTGGAGACGCAAATGTGGGTTTCGAACACTGGCACCCAATGCCCGTCACCCAGAACGGCAACAAGCTGGCTGGGCAGGCTGGCATGGGAGGCCTGTGGGAGTGGACCAGCACCACTCTGGAAGCTCACCAGGGCTTCGAGGCTATGCCTCTCTATCCTGGTTACACCGCCGACTTCTTTGACGGAAAACACAACATTGTCCTTGGTGGATCGTGGGCGACTCATCCACGCATCGCTGGACGCAAGAGCTTGTAAGATAAAAATACTTTCGATCTGATGGACACGTTACTGACTGACTACTCACAGTGTGAACTGGTATCAACGCAACTACCCTTACGTCTGGGCTGGTGCGCGTCTCGTCAGAGATGTTTAATGGAACACCTGTTCCTCAAAACAATTTTTCAATTGGGTGGAGTAAGGTACATACGTTCCAATGAAAAAGTCTATCTTTTGGATGTCCGACTCCGCGTGTTCTGTCGCTTTCGACACGCGACGAATCGTCCTGAGGTGCAGCGCATTGTTTCTGGATCCACTCACACAGGTTAAAGACTTTACACTTTCAATATTCTTCGCCGTGCCCGTTCATCAGCACTTCTCACATGCTCTCGTTACCTGCGTCTTTCTTCTTCTTTCTGCTCATTCCGTTGTCTCGCCATTTCCAGCGTATCTCGAGAAAGCATGGATATTGAGCAATCGAACCAGACGACTGCTGTCACTTTCGCAAGGTGTCAAAGGAGTCGGGGGAGTCGCTGCTCGTCACCGTAGGCAGTCCACTTTAACTTTATACTTTTCGCTAGTCTTGGACGTTACCTGTCACATTGCCTTTGTTTACTTCACATTGCTTGGCCCCCACTCGTTCTCGCGCTCCACTTTGCGTGTCGTCTGATGTGGAAGATAAATCAATATTTCGCCAATATTTATCAATATTTCGCTCCTGACCCGCCTGAGATAGGAGATACACCAATCATCGATACAGGAAACAGCTCCAGGCAGCCTTCATAGCCACCTTGGATGCTTCTGCCTCACTAGGAGCCGACCATGGGTTTCTATGATAGATATGATGCTGCAGGCATAGCCCCTTCGGACATGGTATATAAGTAAGTCGAATCCCTCATCAAGGTGATTCTTTTCTAGTATCATATTCTACACTTTCCACACACACACAATCACACACACGCTCACGCTCACGCTCTCACACACACACACACACACATACACATACCATATCTTGTCTCTCATATCAGACTACAGTCTTTTACCTTTGACTATCTCCAAGTCACACTACACTCCACACACATCGACACCAAGATGCCTTCCACCAAGAGATCCTACTCTTCGGACTCGGACTCAGACAACAGTGTACAAGAGCCAGTGTTTAATTGGTTAGGTCGAAGTTCGATCGGTAAGTCCTTCCGGCCTCTACATTTTATCAATCACTAACTCTATCAGAACATCACTGCGGTTACCCGGGCTGCAAGGGGGTACTGCTTGACGCCAGCGCAAAGAGGACCTGCTGGGGCAAACACGCGATACCATGCTATCGTTATCACAAGGCCCTCTACATCGTTGGCCATCAACAAAACTGCTCATTCTGCACTTCTGAGGATACTTCCAGCGACGCACGCCTGGCCCAAATCTCCACAGAGGCCCAGCTCCTACGAGAGGAAGCATCAACAGGCAGCAGCGGCCTCATCAAGTCCTCAATTTCACCAGAGCCACCAAGCACCACTTCAACGGCGACAAGCACAGCCGATCGCAAGCCAAGCCCTCCCGCCACAAAACGGGACAAGAAGGCCCAGAAGCACCAAGCCAAAGCCGTCGCACGCGCTTCTCAGAACGCAGCAGCGATAACCCGGGAGCAACTGACAAAAGCTCTCCTCCCGGGCCACGCACCAGCACAAGTCGATCAGTAAGTCCTCCCCATGGCCTCTTCTTCCATCAACCACTAACCCTCGATCAGAACACCACTCGACGAGCGCACCAACCAGGCCATCGCCACCATCATGCAGCACCTGGGTCTCAGCACAGCGCCCAAGCAGACCCTCTCCAAGCCCGCAACCAAGTCACTCGACAAGATCCGCAACCTCGTCGCCGCCGAACTGCAGGCCGCGCAAACGCTTGTTCAGGAAACAGCCCACCGCAAAGCGGGCTTCGAAGCTATCGTACCGCGCTCGGTTCTCGACAGCTTGGCTGAGCGCTGCAAGGACTGGGACCACAAGACTAATACGCGGATCGTCCACAAGGCCGATGCTGCGTCTACGTTGCCGACACCACCACCTTCTCCTCAACCAGGGGGAAAGACCTGCAAGCGACAGCGCTTGGGTCGTTAGGGGGCACCACGGACTCTTTTCCTACACTTCGCTAGAACGGAGTGGGCAGGTTTTTAATGAGCTGTGTGGAAAACTTACCAGATTGTTGATATTACCAAATTGTACTTTTCTGGCGTTTTTGTTTTTTTAGATGTTTTGTCAATTGAACACTTTTTTCAACTTTTGCATCGTTTTCATGTGACTACTGTGCAGTGACGATAACGTCGTTTCGAAGTAGAGACCTGTGTGTACCATTGGGCCTATGTACAAAGAGGATGAGGTTTTCCAATAAAGCATTTACTTTTCAGTGTGTTTCTGTTGCTGTCTCGCTCTTTTTTTTTTCGTGTCGTCCGCTCATTCCGGCTGTTCTCGGCCTTCCCTTCCGTCTCCGCTGCAGCCTCGGCCCTTCCAGCACCGCGACCTCGACATGTACAACCAGCATGCCTACGTCGGGGTCGACCGGCCCTTAGACGGCGACATGGCGTATGGCTGCAGCACTTTCTTAGCGTTGATGACTCTCCACGCGAGGTTCTTGACGCAGCCATCAGCGAGGACGACTTCGGGTGCAAATTCGATACCGAACCTGTACCTCATTAGTGAATGTTGCCAACAATGTGATCGGGTAAAGTACTCACATCTGATGAACAGCAAAAACGACTCTCCTCGCGTACGGACCGTCTAGCTCCAGACTAGCGCCGAACATCTCATCGACGTTACTGGGCGCAACCTCTGGATCTCTGTCGAAGCAGTTGCAGACAACAGGAAGCAGGGCCTGCTCGACCGCATGGCGGAGGTTCGTACCGCTGTGGTCAGGTGTGACGTCGTCTTCATCGAATTTACCAATGCGAACCTCGAATGGTACACTGATAGACATGACCGAGTGGCTGCCGTTGTGGTGCAGGCGGAACTCAAAGGCACCCTGTGTCCACCACAACTTGTCGCCAGAGAAGACGCACTCGCCTGTGCGGTAGGAAGCGCCTGTGACGGAGTCGGTCTCGACATGGTCGTCGACGGTGATGCCGATGTCGGCGGTGGAGATGTCCCAAGCGTCTTTCGTGGTCGCGGCCCAGCGGCCTTGCGAGCTGAGACGAGTCACTTCACGTGAGAAGTTGTCGGTCACCATGTACAATCCAATCCAATCTTTCTTGCTGTGGTTTAGAGGTGCGCGCCAACGGACGGTGATCGGGGCACCATATTCGAACAGTTGTGGACGGAAAGTAGTAGACTCATGGTACTCTTGAGGTTTGCGGCCGAGGTCACTTTCGCGGCCGGAGTTGCGTTGAAGGCCGGTCAAGGTCGTCGAGGCGGTAGAAGGTGTACCACTGATCTCGAGATGGTAGTCTTTCGGATTCAGACCTGCAAGATCCTGAGGTACGCGCGAGATGGTGATGCGGGCCGGGTAGTTTTGCAGCAGTGTCTTGGTGTCTTGGACGAAATGGTCGACGCCGGCGGCGACTTTTGGTCGAGCGGTGTCGATGAAGTCTTCGACAACATCGAGAACTTCCTCAAACATGCGGTCAACGCTACCCTGCCATGCTTGGAGAGGACGCGGCAGAGAGCGCTTGTAGATGCGAGAGACACCAGAGTCTTCACGAAGACTTTCTCCATAGAGCTTCTGCATGTGGGGACGCTCGATAAATTGGATAAAAGCCAAGGTGAGGACGTGACTGAGGAGAGCGAGGAAGAAGATTGCTTTGCTCCAGGTTATGATGGCAGCACCCCAGACACCAGCAAGACCAATGACACGTTCTGGATTGTTCAGGAAGCGATAGATACCGCTGTAGGTAAGCTTCGGCTTGTAATCGAAGAAAAAGTCTCCGAAGAACCAGCCAAACTCGCCAAGAGACTCATAGATGCTGACAATAGTCCAGAGTTGGAGGGCGATCAAGGCGAAGCCAAGAACGTGACGGAGAAGTGCCATACCATAAGACCAGTCAGGTGGTAGGTGATACATCTTCCAGGACGCGCACACGAAGCTGGTATAGGCCAGGGTCATACTGAGATGATATAGACCCTTCCACTGTCGCCATGCTTCTTCTGGGGACTCGCCGTACTTGACGAAATGACGAGACCACTTCTTGCGCTTTGACTGACGGTCGAGGATGAAGCCGATACCGAGTGAATACCAGAGTCGAGATCCGAGAGCTAAGAGACAGAAATAGGTTTGCCAGGTAGCGTTCGAGGGACTGAGGACGGCAACGCTGTAGAGGAACAACTGCATAAGCAAGACTGAAACATCAGTCACGCGATGAAAGTCAAGATTGTGAAAGCCGATGATGTTGTGAATAGAAGATGGCTGCGTGGAAGAGGCGATAGAAGGGTATCCATTGACGTGACCGTTGCCGTCAACAGGAGAGGTGTCTCTTTCATTGTCGTGTTGACTGACGGACTTCTTCCTCGGGGTTGGTGGCGGATTGTAGGTCTTGTCAATATGTGGGTTCTCGACGAAGTAGAGAAAGGCGAACTGAGCAGCGTGGGCGACAATGGAGATGAAGAGGACTTTGTAGCTTGCTGCCATGAGCGAGATGCCATAGTACCCGGCATATCCAACCGAGTACATTGGATGTGGGGCCATCTCAAAGACGCCATCAAAGGTGAGTTCTTGGTCGATGAGGTAGAAGAAATCTCCCCAGTACCAGGCGTAGTCTTTGACAACTCGATGGGCATCGAGCTTGACCCAGAGGTTGAAGACGACCAAAAGAATGCCGCAGACCCAGCGAGCGATTGTCATGAACAACTTCTCGCCGTCGGGGGTACCACCACAAGCAATGGCGAAGCAGCAATAAGAGGTAAAGTCGGACATGAGAATGAGATCTACCACACGACGAAAGAGTAACCAGGTGTTGTACTCGAGAGGGGCGGTTTCAAACTTGTAGTCTTGTGGGATCTTGGTCTCCATCTCACGTTTCAGTAGCTTGTAGAGGAATGGATAGGTATTCTTTCCGGTCGTGGGATTCTCGAAGATGCCGGATCTTCGAGCCCATGTAGTAAGGCGCTTATGGTTGGACTGGATATGGAGTAGGTAACCGATACCGGCGTTGTAACACGCTCTCCAGAAGAGAAAGATGACGGCGAACATTGGTATAGAGGCGCTTTTGGGAAGAACGACAAGCATGCCAACGAACCAGAGGAGGACGGTTACGATGGCAATGTCGGAGGCGTTTTTTGGTTGCGTTGGGCTGAGAAGTTGAGAGACCATATCATGGGTGTGTGGAACGGTAAAGACTGCACATCACGGATCAGCAAGGCAGCGTGGTATCACACCAGGAGCCATTCCACAGGAGAGCAATTGATTAATGGAAGTGTCGCTACTTCAACGCTAGATTTGGGGAGAAGAGTTGTATGTGTCTCCAAGCGGGTACATATAGTTGTGTAGTTCAACATACCTTTACCGTCTGGTGTTCTCCCATACGTTCTCTTTTCATGGTCGGCTTTGTTTGTCTTGTCTTCTTCATCGTTGAGTTTCTTGACAGCGGCTTGAGCGGTTTCCGTGGAGGTTGCTTGTTGGGGGTTTGCTGGATCGTGAGGTAGACGTGCCCGAAGACCGTCGGCACCTACTGTGCCATCATGGCCGGTCGAACTCATGATAAGGTTATGGCTGTGCTTGACATATGGTTATATCTGCGGGAAAGGTAGCAAGACGTGGTGTCAGGAAAAATGGATGACCAGAATCGATGTGAGAAGTTGGCAGGCTGGGAAGTGAGGTGCGGTGTTATTCGCAGCAGCGAGTCCGAGAGACTACTGAGAACCGGACGAGTGACCAGGGAGGGCGATGGGTGCTTGGTGAGGTCCAATTGGAGCACAGTTGGCACTAAGGTTTGGAGAGTGGATTCCACTGCTTGGAGTCGCGAGTCGAGGCAGAAACGCAAGACTCGTGACTGCCGAAAGTGGTCGATGACGCGAGGTAATTCCGCGGTCGGCGAATAATGCCCAGCAGAGGGAAGGAGCTTGTGGAAGTATAGAACGCGACTGCGCGTATATATAGTACTGGAGGTATATCTCGGAACATGATCGTACACCCCCGGCCGTCAAGTATGTCTTGGATAAATCACCTAAGTCAGCAGCAACATCAGATTCAAGCTCTATACCATCGATAACGTTTTGGTAAGACTTATTGCCCTTTACGCTACACCATGTCAGATTTACCATCGCGGCCGAGTCGCATACGGAGACTTTAGAAGAAACAGGTGGGGTGGGGTGATTGACGCGGGCGGTGAAGAACGCGGGGCAGTCTGCCTCATGTCTCGCAAGACACTTGTTGGAGAACACTCGCAATTTCCTGCAATTCTCACACAGTAACACATACTCACGATGTTCAAGAAAGAGTCAGTCTGATTCGTCTGATTTTGAGAGTATGCAGCTAATACCTACCACAGTATCACGCCGGGCGCAAAGTCCAAGGTCAAATCGTCCGCCCAGCGTGCGATTCGCGGAAAGGTGGTCGAGACATATCCGAAATTGGAGCCATATATGGAGGAGATTATGCCAAAAAAAGAGCAAGTGGATGTCATGAAGCTGTACGTGCAGGCATAAGTCTACGGGGACCACGAATCGCAAGGCCGGCTCTAATACTCTTCAGCCCCGACCGAGTACAACTATACCTCTTAGGATCAACTCCTTTGTTCTGGCAACACATGGATGACCCGATAATACCACATCTCGCAATCGTCCACAAATACCCACAGTGTTTCGAGCATATCAGGATAGATCGAGGAGCGATCAGATTCGTCTTATCAGGCGCGACGCTCATGACTCCTGGCCTCACATCGCCAGGAGGCAGACTCCCGGATCCATCAGTCAAGGAGGGGGATACTACTGGTAACGATGGATACGGAGGTAGGGAGTACGAGGCTGGCGAGGTAGTCGTGGTTGACGCGGAAGGAAAAGAGAGCGCCTGCATGATTGGTGTGCTGAAGATGGGCACGAAAGAGATGAAGGAGAAGAAGAAGGGTCCTGGTATTGAGAACGGACACTATTTGGGTGACGGGCTGTGGGAGATGTCTTTCAACTAGACTTTGAAGCTGAGCGGCAGAAGCACTGCGGAGACGGCGGTTGCCAGGAAAAAGTACGGTTGCATAGCGATTGGCGTTAGCGTTCGTCTTGCCATTCACCGCATGGTGGGAGATTTCGAATGTCGATTCCGTGACAGGGATTAAAGTAGTTGTGAGATATCCACGGTATATGAGACATAACGGAGATTCTTGACAAGATGCGCGGCATGTCTTGAATTATTTAGTAGAGGCCATCGTCCTATCGTGATATACTTCTCTTCACGATTGTTGCAGTCAAGGTCTAAATCACTTCGATTAGCACGTGAAGATGTAATCAAAAGTTAAGAGTGGTGCCAAGAGGTGAAGACAACCTCAAATCGCGACCGGCGCGACGTTTGCGATGCGCCAATTTAGTGAGACGACAACACCGACACATTCATCGCAGAAGCTCTGAGAACCACAAATTGATTATTAGACGTCAAGCATATTCCACCAGAACGCGATTACTCCAAACGCAGATGATCTGGAGGTCAATATGGACGACTTTGTGAGCGACACGGATAGTGACTACACCAGCTATTGGCGCGATTGGGTGAGTACGAGAAACCTTTTCATTTCTGCCATACCGTGACGCTCTACCGAATCAATTGTTGTCTTCATCTTTGCCATGAGCTGTTGTCTTGTTCGGATTCCGTTGTCGTCGAATGATCAAATGCTGGATACTTGGAAGCTGGCAGTGCCACCACGCGCACACGGGCACCCTCTACAACACGGCCGCGCACCTTCTCTGGCTGTGACCATAACAATCTGCGATTCCCGCCTCAGATAATCGCCTTCTTTGCCCGAAATACTGGATGACTGATGGATGGCTGAGGGGTCAACAACTCGACTCGATCACGGGATTCTACATTTTGTCTTGTATTGGGGATTTGCGACTAGGAGCGACCATAAGGTATTGTCTACCATGACTACTCCTTCACGCCGCCGCCTGTCAACTATCGAAGAATTTCGATATACGCCATCAACGCTGTTTCTTCTGGTCACGCCTTGTGTGGTCAGCTCGTCGTCCGTTTCAGTTTCACCATCAGTCATGGATATTGATATCGATTCCGAAGGCGATATGCCATACATATCAGATGTCTGTTACAGCCTCCATCGTGGTCTCTGAGTCTACTATGTAATGCTACCGCCCCTTCTAATCACAGTATCCCAACTGTAGTATCCGAATTGTGTACCGCACCCAGAACAGGGTTTCGGTACTCTGCATCACGCTACCATTCCACTTTCAGACGCGCGGACGATCTATCTTGCACTTTTATAGAAACCATTGACTGACAGCACCATCACAGTTCATCTCATCCCGCGGCAACGAGTACTTTTGCGAAATCGACGAAGACTACCTCACCGACCGGTTCAACCTCACAGGCCTCAACACAGAAGTGCAGTACTACCAATATGCTCTAGACCTGGTAACCGACGTGTTCGATATGGAAGTCGACGATGACATGCGAGAGCAGATTGAAAAGTCGGCCCGGCACCTCTACGGCCTCGTTCACGCACGCTACATCGTCACAACACGGGGCCTCGCCAAAATGCTCGACAAGTTCAAAGGCGGTGTCTTCGGCAAATGTCCGCGGGTGATCTGCGAGTCACAACACCTGCTGCCGATGGGCCAACACGACATGGCCAACGCCTCGAACGTCAAGCTCTACTGCGCCAAGTGCGAGGACATCTACAACCCCAAGAGCAGCCGGCACAACAGCATCGACGGGGCGTATTTCGGCACCAGCTTCCACAACATTCTCTTCCAGGTCTATCCGGCGATGATGCCGCAGAAGACGCAGAGGAGGTATGAGCCGCGGATCTACGGGTTCAGGGTGCATGCTTCGGCAGCGTTGATGAGGTGGCAGGAGGAGCAGAGGGAGAATTTGAAGGAGAGGTTGAGGAGTAGGGCTATCGAGACTGGGTTTGAGGAGGAAGATGAGGGGTTGGAGGATGAAGAGAGTAACGAAGATGAGGCGGAGCAGAAAAGTCAGGACGGCATTGACGACATGTTCGAGGCGCCTGTGCCGGGTCTGGTTGGTCACCAGGCGGTGCGATGACGGAAGTGATCCAGCAAGTCGACGTTCAAAGTTCGGACAGAGATAAAACAGCATTGGGCGGAGTTGACGGTCTAGGCGATTCATGCTGTAGAATTACAGTCTATTATTTTACATTCTTCTCTATCTTTTGGCTGCTGTTTACAGTGCTGGGTCATACGCGCCCTGCTTTACCCATCTGTATAATTTCGCCTGTCACCTTCTCATCGCCTCTAAACACAGGCCAACTCGTGCCGTCCGCCTTGACAAGGTTGAACTCGACCTTGGTCCCCATGATTTTATAACTACTCTTCTGCGTATCAATGCCCGCATATAGTGGCATGTCCTGTGTGAATCTCTTCGCATCCGCCGTTTTGAGGTCCAACTCAATAGTCTTCGTGTCCTTGAACATGATCCTCGAGTTCTCCTTGTCCACCTTTTTCAGGTACAGCGACGCGATCACGGTACTCGACGTCTGGTAGAAATCATGCCGCACGGTCCGCAACACCTCCTCGACATTTGGATCCTTCTTCTTGCCGACAAACAGATGCCGTGGCTTGCTCTTGCACCCTTCGATGCGCAGGAACTGGTCGAATTCCAGTACTCGTCGCTTGCAGCATGTCCAGCCTTTGGAGCCCTCGTGGAAGAGCGCCTGCCCGGGGTGGTGCACGCAGGTTTCTGAGGAGCGGTCGTCGGAGCCGGTGTGGGTTGCGTTGCAGCCCCGACGTTTGCAGGTTGCGTTGTGTGGGATCGCGGTGTCTGGGTCGTCCGACTCGTCTTCGGGTGGGGCGGGTGTCGAGGCTGGTTTGGGTGTTGCAGCGGGTGCTGATCTGGTTGGCAGGCTTGCTTGTGCTTTAGGGAGAGCTGCTTCTGTTGATGCTGAGACAGGCTCTGCTGCTGGCGCGTCATCCTGTGGCTGTGGTTCGGGAGCCGGTGTGTCGTCGACGGCGGAATGCTGGCCTTTAGTGCATGGTGGAATAGTCATGAATTCATCGAAGGTGAGGACTCTAGGTTTGCAGCATTTCCAGCCCTTTTGTCCCTCGTGGAATATTGGCGGTCCAGAGTGGTATATGCATTCAGACTCATCTGGCTGGTCGAATGTTTTGCCACACCCTTTGTGCACGCATTTCTGAGCCATTGTTGACGATAAGCAGTGGTATTACAATTATTGATCGAGGGATTGATGATCTCGGACCTGCTCAGGGACAATTTCTGCCAATGACGGTTCAAAATACCCCACACTCTCACTAGAGAGCTCGGATCTGCTGCCTCAAGGTGGTCGGAGGCTGCCGTGCGCCATTCCTTTGTCCGCCATCGCGGGGAAATTTCCAAGTAAGCGTGGCTGAAAGTCTGTTGCAACATGCATAAGGTAGTTCAGATCTAATTCAATTAATGTGGTTTGTGGAGAACTGTTTGATCACGCTGACCGGGCATGTCGAATCTGCGATATTGAGGAACACGGGACTTGAGATGCAGTGACTGGAAGCAAGTTTGCCTGTGGATTGCCCGGAAGCTGAGGTAGGACAGCACGGCTTTTTAGGTACCCACGTAGGGCTAGAAGCCATAGGAGCTTGAGCTCACTGTACCTTGCGATTGCAATTTACACATACATTGCAGTGAGCTACGGTGGATAGCGAATGATGGTCATAAATCATCTTCTATCATCGAACTTCTCTTGGAATGTTGAACGAAGCGGTGAAGGTTTGTCGATCGTGGAGTGGTAAAAGAAGGAGGGAAGGTGCAAACGTCGGTAAGGCCCTGGCTGGACCGGGTGGTCTTGCCCCACCAAGGCTACGTTTCGTTGTTGACCGCGGCGGCTCCTGCTCCTGCTCCTGTTTGCCATATCACAAATTCATTCCCAGTTCACCTGCATCTCACTTTATACCGAGACGACCGTTGCTTCTGGACTGATTTCTTTTTTACTAATCCTACCTTGCAACAATGGCGAGCACCGGCGAGGACGAGTTGGCCGTCGAGCAGACCGAAGGCTTCAAGGTCGGTGAGAAGAAGACGATCGATGAATATCAACAGCTAGGTAAGGCAGTCGCTACCTTCATCAAGAAGTTTCTAAAAATGCTGGAGACACTGGAGCTTTCGTACATCAAGCGTCGACCTCTCATCTGGAAAACTTTGGATCTTCATTGCCCGATCTCAATGATCATCAACAAACGATTACACGACATTTCACAAACCATGGGGTTGCGTTACGGCCTACACAACCCTATCCCTTCCGGTTTTGCTGAATGTTGTGCTGGAGCGTGAAACAATTGAGCATCGATTAGAAAGCAGGCTGTTGAGTAGTCTGATGGGCTACCCATACGGCTCGTGGAGGGCTCTTCGCCCATGAGCTATTCTTCAGGATATCAAAGCCGCGTGAGGCCCTTCCGGCACTACTCACCTCAACTGACGGAACCTATAAAAAAGGCACTGGATTCATGGTCACGTAAATACAGTATCACGCAGTGGTCGAGTATCAGGGACCTCAAGTTTGCTATCAGTACTGCCTTGCGACCACAAGGTGTCATCGAAGGTGCAAACGGGGCCAAGTATCATTCTGGACGACACTCACGCCGGCTTGGAGCTACCATCGCCCTGCACGTTTTGTCTTGGAGCCCGTCACACCGAAACTGGATATAGACAGCTTGGGTTGTGTTTCGAACGATTGTGAGCGTATGGCTAACAGTGTCAACGCAGATCAAAACGACGAATCGCTCAGGAAGTGGAAAGAGAGCCTTGGTATCGGTTCCGGTACCGCCATCGGTGACCCAAACGACCCGAGAAAGTGCATCATCTTGTCTCTTGGTCTTGAGGTCAGTCATGTTCGATGCCCGCTCACCGAGACGATACTTACAGTCCGTAGGTTGAGGGTCGTCCAGATATCATCATCGACCTGACAAGCCCTGGCGCTCTGGAGTCACTCAAGAACAAGCCATTCACGATCAAGGAAGGAGCCACATTCCGCATGAAGGTTCGATTCACCGTCCAACACCAGATTCTGTCAGGCATGAAATACATCCAAGTCGCCAAGCGCATGGGACTAAGCCAGAAGCTGCAGGAGATGATTGTACGTCCCACGCTTGTGTTCGCTGCATTGTAATCGTACTGACTGCTCCAGGGTTCGTACTCACCAAACACGACCGACAAGCGGGAGTACGAGAAGAAGTTCGAGCCAGAGACCGCTCCAAACGGTATGATGGCGCGTGGCCACTACAATGCCGTCTCTCGCTTTGTGGACGATGATCAGCAAGAGCATCTTCGTTTCGAGTGGTCTTTCGACATCAAGAAGGATTGGTAGATGGTCGTCGCTGTCTACGTTGGATTCAAGCTTATTCCGGTTACTCGAGTCAAGACGATCGATCGCTATCTCGGCGCACTGGAGCGCCTTGAGGCAGAAACCCTACGATTTACGCTAGCTATCAGTCTTTCTTCTTCTTGGTTTTGACTCGGAGGGGCTGTGGCGATGCAGCACGTGGATCGATAGTCGAGCGCTGCGTTTGTTGAATGAGGGTTCAGACAATTCACACCATATCCATAGATCAATTTGCATTGCTTGTGCTTCCTCATCACATTGATGTCGACGCGTATGTAAGGACCACACAAGATTGACGTTGGATATAATTTGATCTGCGAAACTCTTGCTAAACCCGCTTCATCTATGCCCCTGCATCGGAATGATATCCGCGAGATGACCATAGCTCCTCTTCTCATATGTCTACCTCACATCTCTACTGCGTCTTCTCCAACTTCCTCAAAAGAAGCGAAAAGATCTACAAGTTCTGCTGGATAGCAGCCTCAAGGGCCTTTGGGTTGGCACCGACGACCTCACCGACCTTCTCGCCGTTCTTGAAGAGAAGGAAGGTAGGCATGGCGCGGATACCGAGCTCCTGGGCAACGTCTGGGACCTCGTCGACGTCGAGCTTGTAGAAGCGGGCTTGGTTGTAGGTGTCGGAGAACCTTTTGAGATGATTTAATATTTGATTGAAAATAAAGTGTATTTGAGACAGCACTCACTTGACGACTTGAGGCGCAATGACCTTGCATGGACCGCACCAGGTCGCGAAGCAGTCGAGGACCATCAGGGTGTCCTTGGTCGCCATGGCGGAGTCGAAGTCGGCCTTGCTGTTGAATGTCAGTACTTGCGCCTCTGAACAAACATTGTGTTCCGCCACTTACGCCATGAGGTTGTGAACGCCTTGCTTAGACATGGTAGTGGTGAAGTAGCGGGGAGTGGTTGCGGTGGTGGTTGGCTGGAAAGCTCTGAGCGGCGATGAGACTCTAGTTGCTGGAACTGCGATACTGCTGCGTGTAGCTGTGAGCAAGCTGCGTCTGAACAATGACATCAACGATGTGGAGCGGTTGCGTGAAGGCGGTGTTTTATGTGTTTGGTGGAGGGAAGTGGTGTAGAGGCGGAAGATGCTGGATTGATGACAATGACGCTCTGCGAGTGCTGTCCTGCACTGCGCTTGTCTCGCGCAATCGTTGCTTATGAAAGCAATTTGCTGAGGCATCTCTCCACCGTCGTCCGCAGCCCCGCTGGCCCCGCGCGAAGAAGACAGTGACAAAGCATTGCGAGGGAGAGGAGAGGGGTGCAGTATTACTCACCTCGTGGACGTTATGTATAATGATAGTGTTTGGTGAGAAACAATAGTGAACGAGTCGTACATAGGCAGGAACGACACACGACACTCATATGTCACCGCGTTCGCCTCCTTCCTGTTTCCCACTGTCCTCGGTCGGGTCGCTTCGGCCTGCCTTCCTCTTTGGGCCGGATGCAGCCTATCTCTCGGCCCGGTGACTTCATCCAGCGAATCACTGCATATCAGAACAATCATCAAAGCGAATTGACAGCTGATATCCCTTGGAATAGAAAAGACCCTTCAGTGGTTCGCGGTGGAATGCGAACAGGGCGGACAAAGGGGTCTCGCATCAACGAGCTTATTTCCAGCTGTCAATGGGACTGCAAGCATTATTCCCATCACATACACGTTCAATAGAGATTGTTCTGCAATAAGTCCACTTGAGGAAGCTGGGTAATATGTAACTAAAGGCTATTCAAATTTGTTCTTAACCCATCATTGCTTGAAGCGATCGCTAAGGGGGTATCATCATACGTGTCCGTCTCGGTGGAAGCAAACTAATCCACAAAGGAGAGTCGTACCGATATGTATGTAAAGAGTGTCGGTTCGTCGTCGTTTCTCATAGCATCCAGATCCTGAACGCAATTGGCGTGTGATGTCGCCGTGATATACAAAAGAGATGTTTTACATTTCAATGTGCTTGCGTGTTGTGCACTATGTTGTGTCTCTGCATGCTCATAGACGAGGAGATGCTGTGGGAGTCCCACTGACCGATGTCCTGTTGTCCGGAGAATTGCGACCACTCCTAGTCCTGCTTGGAGGAATATCAAGAAGCTTGGCGCTGCCGGAGCTGATCTTCCTCTCGTGTCCACGTCCATACTCAATCTGCTGTGGATATGACCGGAAGTCTGCATGCTCATCATGAAATTCATCTTGAGCCTCTTCGACAGTGCCACCTGATTCCCGTCCGTTGAATTCGCCCAGAAGACCTTCGCGAGACTTGACGCGCGGATCACGCTGAACCAGAGTTGGACGGCGTCGATTGGTGTCACGCCGGACCAGAGTACCGTCATCCATTCGAATAGCACCGGACGAGGCCTGGCCAGGCTCTACAGCAGGAGTCAGCTTGCGGAAGAACTCCTCCTCTGGCATGCCTAGATCTTCGAACGATCCACTGAATTCATGAGGTTTCTTCGTGAACGAGGAAATACTCCCTCGCATCTGGCTATGACCACGCGAATGCACCGACGGTCTACCACTCAACCAGGAGCCTTCGGAGTCAATCGACGCAAGAGAAGTCGACAATATCATTGCCGAATTTGCCGCGTCAACGTCCACTGGAGAGTCGGTGCGACCAGTACGACCATTGCTGACAGGCTCGGAAAACGGATTCTTTATGCGCTGCTTCTCCTTTGAAACGTTCTGGGTAGCCATGTTGGCGTCGAACGCATTGATCTGAGACGAGCGGGCAGATTTGTTGATCTCTGGCAAATCTTCTCGGAATATACTCTGAGTACGCGCTGGTGCTGCAGACTGCCTCTTGGTCATGGTACCAACAAGATGAGCAGGAATTGGCTGTTTCGACATTGACTCGCGAGATGTGTTTGAAAATGATATCTCTGATTTGGCAGGCGGCATCTCGTCAACAGGTCGAGAGGACAGACCACGCTTGAAAAAGGACGCCCAGGTTCCAGTACGCTTGGTGGATATATCGGAGGTAGATCGTTCTGTCGCAATCGAACGTGGTGGAGCAGGAAATTCAGGCGTATATTCGCGTCTGAGGGGTGACATTGGGGCTGCAGCAGATGTGGGAGTGAGGGGTGACTGGGGTGGAGACGGCACCAACTGAGACATGCGGTTCTGAGACAAACGGACGGCCTGTGCAGTCTCGACCACGGAATCCTCAAAGGGTGTTTCCATCGGTGTCTCCATCGATGACGCGCCATGAGACACTGCATCAGAGTATGCTCTGTTGCGACGAGCAGTTATTCGATTAAGAACTGGATCTGCAAATGGCGAATCCTCGGGGTCGTTGAACGGGTTCTCTTCTGGGCCGTACTTGAGGTAGGTTCCGCCTTTCTCTGGCTCTGGTTCTGTCGCGTCCATGTCGCCCTTGATAGACATCGGCGTTGGAGGAGGCTGACCAATGGTATCATCTGTAACAGGTTTCTTCTCTTCAGTCTTAGACCTGAATGCTGGATGGACAGCGGAAGGTGGAGGTGTGCCCATCTCTCGCGCTCTACGTTCGTCCTCGATCTTCTGCTTTTCAGCTCTTTTCTGTAAGCTGCGCTGAAGCTTTTCTTGCTCGGCGACTTTCTTCTTATCTCTTCTTTTTTGATCCCTCTCCATAAGAAGACGGATGTCGGTAGCATCCATGTCATCGGCCAGATCTGCGATCTTACGACGATCGTTTCGATTTGTGTCTTCCTTCAGAGCTGGCATCTTCTCTTTTCTGGAGCCGTTTCTAGAGACACCCAAAGGACTGCCAGGGAGTTGAGATTTCAGGGCTCCGCCCGCGACCTTGACAGCCGGTCGAGGGTTGAACACGTCCAGTGCGGACACGGCCCAGCCGGGTTGATCAGACATCCCCGACATGGAAGAGCGAATAGAGTCTGCAAAGGGCAAGGATACGTTTGATGCTTTGTTGTCGTGCTTGGAAAATGTTCGCCGAGCTTTCTTGCTGTCTCTGCGAAGCATATCTCCATGGCCTCCGTGACGTTTTGGGATGGATACGGGCGCGCTCATGGCTCTGATTTCCTCTTCACGAACAGCTCGATCGACGTGTTCCTGCTTCTTACTCAATGTTCGCTTCTGGGGAGCAGATGGATTTCGAGAAGGCTGCTTGCCCCGTTTTGGTTGTAACGTGGGTGAGCTTGGTGCTGTCATTGCTCTGCGAGACCCCGGTGGCGCTGGACTTGAGCTGTATGGAATCGCTGGACTGGCGGGAGACCTCAGATGTGGGCTGGTCTCGAGTTTCCTGGCATTGGGCAACGCAGTAATGTCTTCTCGGCTAGTCGTTCTAGGCAGTCGGGGCTTTTCTCTTCTGGGCTGTCGACTAACTGGAGGTGACCTTCGGAGGAACGGCGACGCTTTCGTGGTGTATCCTCTAGTGTTTTTGGATTCAGAGCAGTGTTCTGGCGTGGTGTCGCGTTGTGTGGGTTCGTTGCGATGAAGCGATTACTTCCGGCACTCTTTTCGACCTCAGGGGAAGATGGCTGCGGAGTATCACTACGTAACTTCTTGCGGCCGAACGGCCACAACGGCATGGTGGCTGTGCGCGCACGTTTGTGCGATTGGAAGGCTCGACGAGACGAGTCAGTCCTAGTTATGGTCGAGCGCGTCTTGACGATGAGGCATCGAAGAGTTTCTCGGGATTCTATCTGATCTCGTGTGGCGCGCCTGCTCGATGAAGGTGAGACCTGGGGTTGGTGAACGATAAAGCGTTTCACTGGAACGGTCCAGTAGGGCGAAACCGCCAAGGGCACGCGATCGTGACGTCGCGCGGAGGGCTGTGTTGTGGAAGTTGGAACTGCCGCGCAACGTTGGTCGAGTTGTGTCGAGGTTGCAACGTGTGGTGTGAGAAGAAGGTGACGATGATCAATTCAGAAACAATTTCTATAAAGAGTCGTACGAATCAAGGGTCGCGCGCAGGCGGGTCGTTGTGTTTCTCGTCGATGGAAACTGAAAGTGGAACTGCAGGCTGCAGGCTGCAGCAACGTTATGACGGGATGTATGGGGTTCAGCCAGGTCCCTGAATCGACCAACCTAGATGGGCAAGGGCGACCTTTCTTTTCTTCTCCAGCCGCGAGGGCAGGAAAGGTCTCAGCGCCGTCAACCCACTTGGACTCTCGAGGTCTCCACTACTACGTATCCACTGATGATTCCACAGACCATGATATGCCACGCTACCTTAACGATTAATTACTGCACAATGCACACGCACGCACAGAATACCGCACGTCTCCTGTCAGGGGCACCAAGCGACGCAGAACTACAGTACGAGTATAGGATAGGCGCCGCTGCTCCCGCCCACCATGAAGAAGAGGCGTGATCCATAATAGGTAGGTTGGTGGCTGGCGCTGATCTGTGAAGGTTAGGCGGCTGCTGTAGGAAGCCTTCAGGGTCTACAGCTAATCCTAACGCTAGCGGTCTGATAATGTACAGTATTTGCACGACTCGACGATATTACAAGGCGGCACCACCAGAGAGCTGGGTGCTTTGCTCATCGGTTTTCTGGGTGTCGGGTCTTGTGCGCTGACAGACGTCAAAACCAATCAATAAAATGGGCTACTGCAGCAAGGCAGGTTGCCGATCACGCTGTGACGATCCTCAAGCTTCTAGTCATTCACGTGTTCAAGATTTGCGCCGTCGGGGTTCCTTTGTCTTCTCCCTCGAGATCACATGGCAATAAACAAAGCATGTCACTCGTACGGCGTCGACCCGTACCAAAACTTCTCGATTGTTCTCATCATTTGGTCGAGTAATTTGCAAATACGACCCATGCAAAATGCAGACTCGCGACTCGGATTGCGGTGACCGCAAGGCTCGCTTAGATGCAAGGGAGACCCGCACACACGGCATGGCAGTTTCGTGGAGCAAAGCATCCCAACCCATCACCAAGGACGCACTGCATTTCGCAACGGCATCGCTCTGCACTCGTGCATTGCCCTCGCAGCTGTCGGCCATCCGCCATCACAGCCTACTGCACGAATAACGTCTCCTGAATATCTACAGGGCCAATCACGATAGGCGACGAGCATTTACGAGGTTTGCGATAGCAGGGACGTCATTCCGCTGCCGACCTGGACCCGCTACATTATCGCTGTACTCCACCCTGACCTGTGTGGCGCTTCTAGAGGGCACTCTGAGGACCCCGTGTGGCTGTGCTACCTCCAATTCTCGGTCTGTGATGGACTCGGATCAAGTTCGAGCCAATCACGATTTCTGTCTTGTCAATCTTACCGCACGAGTTGCGGCGACTCTACCGCCTGCTTCATGTTGCAATCGGTTTGTTTTTTCTGATCCGCTTCTAGTACCGTCGATGTCGATATTATATACCGCCTGCTGTGGTCTGCGATTCGACAAAACCGAATGTCGCCCCCGGATGGGCTCGACATATGAAGAAGCGGCTTCTCTCGCGCCCGCTGTTCACGGACTCCCAACTTGACGGGTCGCCAGCTCACAATGGACCACCATCGACGCTTGCAGGCTCGTCAATCATCAGAACATCTGAACGCAGTCGTGATACTTTTGTTTGATTAGCCCGTTCATGGGTACGGGACAGCTTCGTGGACCGGATAAGCCATTGCACCATCGTTTTCTACTCGGCGTCTTTACAGTATCTCAAATTCTGCTTATGAGTTGCACTTCTGTATTCGACTTCTCGATTATGTTCCATACAGTCTCTGGCTTTGACATGGCGATTCAAAGATTACACTGCCATCAGCTGCCTGCAGTACAGTCACACAAAAGCAAGCCGAGGCCCGTCAGACCAGTTATTTGGTTACTACCGCAGGCTGTGGACGATTTGACTCCGCTACACAAAAGGTCTGACCGAACGGACTATGATCTCCTAGTGAGAAACCGCTTCATATTGTCATATACCGGAAACAACATCAATCTGATTGCCGATGCCGCGCCAATACCCTTCGCATACCTCCGGCTCGCTATCTCGCCAAGTTTCGGTATCTACTCCGTTGCGCATGGCCTCTGTTTACAATCCGGCTTTTGGACGCCTCCTAGACGCTTTCCGACAAACAGACGAGTAGTCGAGCGCATGCTGTTATCTCCATCATGTAAGCCTGCAAATGGTACCCCGCTCATACCGATAAGACTTGCCCTATACGGAAGCTGCATGCGAACCATAGTGCAGGTACCACAATTCGAATGGTACTCGACCGACTTCATCCTGCAGCATTGCCCAGTGGTAGCACCAACTGGTAGCACTTTCGACGCTGACCTGCTGATATGCTGTGTTTGTTGAACATTGGCGTACATTGGCACCCCGGCCAGATGCTCACCGCAAATTTCTGGGCCAGTATATAAGTATGTCGTTCTACGCCGGCGATTAAGATGAGTATCAAGCTGGTACAGACTAGTTTTCTTTGCATTGTCAGTTTGACCATGGCACCTTATCTTACCACAGTCTTTTCGTTCGCCATCCTTGTCCTTGCTCTTTTTCCAGGTGATGCTTTCTCCAGACCTGACCCTCAGCCGAAATCTGACTGGGTCCGCGCAAGACAACGTAAAGGCATGATCAAGGGCATCAAACGCTGGACGAATGACACGTGGTCTAGCCCATCATCGTCACCGTCTTGCTCTGACAACCATGCCTTGGGTGTGACCGCACCCAAAACCAACATCTGGGGTGGCTTGAGCGACATTGAGGCTGCTTCTGTGACCCGGTGGCTTTTCTCTCGTCCTGAACTGAACTTGACAACAACCGATGACGCCGGGGAGTGGGACAACAGCATCTTGCTCGTCGAGCTCATGCAGCCCAACAAGACTGACGCACTGAGCTACATCGACGGCAGCGGTACCGCCCCGGCAAGATGGGCTCATGTCATGCTTGACAAACGCGCCACCACGAATCCGACATACGACGATATCCTTGTTGGACCTTTGCCAATTCAAAATGGCTCGACATCTTGGCAGCCACTAGACTATCCTTACACCAGAAAGACCCAAGGTCAGATCCGAAACCTTGACGCTGACAGTGATACAACAATGCAAGAGTGGCTCTGGAACACCTCTTCTACTGTCCAAGACATCACGTTAGACTTGTGGGACGGCACTGCCATCGGTGCAGATAACGATACCCTCGACATCTGGGGTATAGACCCTCTCTGGCAGGACGATGGCCGAGTTATTCGCTGGGACACGTTCTGGAATTTCCCGACTGATGAGTTCGACGCAGAAACGCTTCTACCACTCGGCTTGTATTTCAAGTCTGATGTCACAGGCAGAGATCCATCGCAGTGGAAACAACTCGGTTGGCTCTATAACAACATCTACTATGAAACCACAGAACAGTTTCGCGCGGCTTATTACTCGCCTGGATTTGTCAAGAATGGACCGAACGTGGAGGGCGACTGGGCAAGATCGGATCAGCAAGGGCCAGTCCTGCCGCAAGATACTATGTATCCACCCACTGCCATTGCACCAAGTGGTTCTCGATACTCGGTCGACACTGAGCAAAAATATGTCGAGTGGATGGATTTCTCCTTTTACGTCAGCTTCTCCCGAGACACTGGTATGGCATTGCATGACATCCGTTACAAAGGCGAGCGTATTCTGTATGAGCTAGGGCTACAAGAGGCTCTGGCTCACTATGCCGGTAACGATCCCGTTCAGAGTGGAACTTCATATCTCGACAGCTACTATGGGTTTGGTCCTTATGCCTTCGAGCTTGTGAAGGGCTATGACTGCCCAAGTTATGCTACGTACCTCAACAGCTCCTTCTACGTCAGCGAGACTACACATACCCATCTGAACAGCATCTGTTTGTTCGAGTTCGATGCCGATTTTCCAATACAACGTCACAGTACCAGCCAGTACGTCAGCGTAAGCAAGAACGTGTACTTCACCATCCGATCTGTGAGTACCGTCGGAAATTATGACTACATGTTTAGTTATACATTCTCCATGGATGGCTCTGTCGAGGTTGCTGTACGAGCCTCTGGCTACATCCAATCTGCTTATTATGCTCACAACGAAGACTACGGTTATCAGATCCATGACGCCTTGAGCGGCAGCATGCATGACCACGTCCTGAATTACAAGGCCGACTTCGACATTCTCGGCACTGATAACAGCATGCAATTAACAACTTTTGTTCCAGTCAAGAAGTCGTACCCGTGGTCAGGCAACCAAACTCGCAACACCATGCAAATTCAGCGTCGAATATTGGCAAACGAAGACGAGAGTAGGCTCACATACGATGGTAACGGCGCTACGCAGTACAGGGTAGTCAACACAGATAAGCCGAACAAATACGGCCAATACCGAGGCTACCGCATTCTTCCTTCGGCAGGTACCATCCATCTGACAGTCGAAGACTCGTCCAACCTGAAGAACGCTGCCAATTGGGCGAAATACGATCTTGCTGTCAGTCAACACAAGGACACAGAACCTCGGTCTGCACACCCATACAACAGCCAAGACGTCGCCAATCCAATGATCGACTTTGACAAGTTTTTCGATGGCGAGAGCTTGGAACAAGAGGACCTCGTTGTCTGGTTCAATCTCGGAATGCATCATCTGCCCAACACTGGCGACCTCCCCAACACTGTCTTCACCACTGCGCATTCCGGGGTGCAATTCATGCCCGTCAACTACCTTCTCGGCGATCCTAGCAGGGAGACGGTAAATCAAGTTCGCATCAATTATGTCGACGGCAACGTTACATCCTTGGAGACCTTCGGGCAGAAAGATGCTATTTGCCAGCTCAACTTCGAACCAGTGGAGCCAGATCTTTCGCAGTACCATGGTGATGTGGTGATTAGGAAGTTTCCTTTTGATCCGAACAATCCTTACTTCGAGACAGATTCCATCACATAAAATCCGAAGGCGTTTCATTGTCACATTCTTTTTTATGCTTGGGGAATAGTTGGTAGATATGGTAGATAGCTGCGTGCCTAAACATGTCATCTCATTACAATGCGTATTTGACCTTTGTGCTGTTGACCATGTCTTTTTCCTGCTACTGCCTAGAGATTGATCACCCACGTTGTTATTAGTCTTACCAGCATCACAGTTCCTAAAAGTGACTGGCATCATGGACACAGAACTCATCGTTTCGTTTGTCATGCCAGTCCTGACTCGAACACCCCTGCCTGCGTGCGATGACTATTTGATCGAGACTGCATCACGTGATGGTTCGACGGTGGATGGACCTCCGTCGCGGACAACGTCGGATCGTGACATCCCGCTCCGCCCTCCGCCAACCACACATGTCTTCCTCTTTCGGAAATCAAAAGGCGTTTGTAAATGCACAATCGGAATGATCTTGATATAAGCGGCATTCGCTATCCACCATGCGTAGCCAGATCAGAGAAAGTAGAGTGCTCCTGCATGTGGTGGACGCTTGCCTTGTGACCGAATCGAATCATCTCACTGCCCATCATGGCAGAAGAAGCGCAACAACCACTTGATACACCGTCTAAGAATGGACTTGGTCCTCATCATGCTGTATTCGACCATGATGACTGGGATATCGATCCCCAAAATGCTCGAAATTGGTCGCCTGCCCGGAAGGCTCTCACCACTGCTCTCGTCAGCGTGATCGGCTTCACATGGTAAGTGATTCGCTCAGCGGACTCTTTCAGATTCGACCTGACGGATGATAGCACAATGGCTTCGTCAATCTGGGCGTCTGGCCGTGATGAAGTTGCTGCTCAGTTCCACGCGTCGACAATCGTTTCTGTCCTCCCCGTTGTAGCCTACAACGCAGGCATGGGACTTGGTCCGCTAATCGCTTCTCCCCTCAGTGAGACGTTCGGCCGTCGAGCGGTGTATCTCATTGTACTGCCTTTGTTCTGTCTCTTCGTTCTCGGTACCGGATTCGCAGATAGTATGGTTGCTATCGTAGTTTGCAGATTCCTTGCTGGGACGTTCGCTAGCCCTGGGGTTGCAATTGCAGCGGCCACAATCGCGGATCTGTATACGACACGAGAACGAGCTCTGCCTCTGATCATCTACTACAGTACACCTACACTTGGAGCCTATGCAGGGTAATTTCTATTCAATCCAAGACATTTTTAACCATACTGACGTGCCCAGTCCTTTCATTGGTAATTTCGTGGTCAGCCACAAGGGTTGGCGTTGGACTTCCTGGACAACACTCTTCTTTGCGGCTGCTATCTTCTGGCCTATCCTGTTCGTGCGCGAGTCATACAAGAAGACCATCCTCGAGCGACAACACCGAAAGTCTACTGTGCTACCGATTGAAGGCTCTCGGCCGCCGGAGTCGATTACAGCCCACGTCAAGATCTTTGTACGCAAGAACTTGGGAAGACCGATCCACATGCTGCTGACCGAGCCTGTCGTGACATTCTGCTGCATGTACATGGCCTTCCAATTCGGGCTCCTGTACGTCTTTGTACTTGCCCTTCCATACGTGTTTTCCACAACCTACAACTTTGATCTACAGTCGCAGGGTCTGGTCTTCTTAGGTCCGGTCTGCGGGTGTTTCCTAGCCTGCTTCTTGCTCATATTCATCGAGAAGAAAATCTACCAGCCTCGACTCAGAGCATTTGCGCTGCACTCCGATCCAACGACGTATCCACCAGAGCATCGACTTTACGCTGCCATGCCTGCATCAGTACTTCTTCCTACAGGACTTTTCGTCTTTGCATGGACAGCTAGGCCGGAGGTACATTTCATAGTGCCTGTTCTCGCAACTGTCCTTGTCATGATCGGATCTCTAACCATCTACGTGCCAGCAGGGCTCTACCTGATCGAGACATATGGAGCGCTGTACAGTGCGAGTGCGTCTGGAGCGAACTCGTTGTTGCGATATACGCTTGCAGCTGTGTTCCCGCTATTTGCGTTGAAGACGTTTGAGAAGTTGGGTGTCGGATGGGCCACAAGTCTGCTTGGGTTTGTGACAATATTCTTGGCGCCTATACCATGGGTCTTCTGGAAGTATGGCGAGAGATTGAGGAGGCGGAGTCGGTATCAGCAAGGAGATTGACTGCTTTGATCACACGATATACGAGATTCTTGCTTTTGCTCATCTTACCCAGATTCTGATATTAGCGAACTGTTTACTACTATGAATCAGATCGAATTTATGCAGCAATGATGGGTTGAAGAACTAACTGTTCTAGTTGACAACAGGGTGGAGTGAGTTTAATGTCAATCAGCGGGGCGGAGCAGGACGCTTATTTAGTCCATCTCGACCGCTTTATTATCTTGATCCACTGACAATGACAACTTCCGATTCTTTTCCTTATTGTAAGCTGGTAGAAATGCTCGAAGCTCGATGTTGATCCGACAATATGGACGGTCAAAGACAAAGACGAACACATCAGAAATCTCGTAATGGATGTACACAGTGTAAAAACGTTCACATCAAAGTAAGCCTACTTTAACAATGTCCATGAACTACGGAAGACGTCTAACAGACGTCAAGTGCGATGAAGCACAGCCTCTGTGTGGGAGATGCATACGACTGAACCAGAGTTGTCAATATCCTCCAAGATCACCATCTACAACATCGACTCCTTCTCCGCCTGAAAATCTATCCAGGACACTGGTACACAACGTCAGCAATCATGAAGGCACACAACAGATATCGTCACTGCCGATTCTCGATCTTGAACTGCTCTATAATTCGATCACCCATACAAGGCACACAATCTCTGGACGACAGAGCAGAGACGACGACAACTCGTTTCAGATAGGTCTTCGTCACCAATATGTTCTACATAGCAGCCTTGCACTCTCTGCACTTCATCTACTCTCAAGCAGTCCTCAGAGGTTAGAACTGATCGAAGCAGCGACATCGCATCAACACGCGGCTCTTCAGATTGTCCAACCACTTATTGCACATCCGTTAGCAGAGAATACTGACGCTCTGGTGCTATTTTCTGCTATCACCTCGATCTTCTCTATGGCTGAACCGATCTACAACACATCTGGTAACAGCATACAACGAGATGCTCTTGACGATTTGGTCAACGCCTTCGAACTCAATCGTGGAATCACCTGCATTTTAAGCATGAAGTGGCCAGATGTCGTAACTAATGGTATACCTGATGTACCAGCAATAATCGAAGATGAAGAAGGGTTAGAGAAGGGTCTAGATGAGCACTACCCAATTCTCCTCACAGTAATGGATGCTCTTAGTATCCTATGCGACGACATGGTTCAATTAGAATCCTGCCAAAAAGCAATTCGTAGGACATTCCTATATATGCGGGCACTAGAAGTCAAGTCAGAAGTTGAATATAGCCGACGCCTCATACAGCATTGGCCGCACTCGCTAAACAAGAACTACATCAAAATGGTTATAACAAGGCATCCAGCTGCGTTGATTGTTTTAAGTTACTATGCTGCTTTGATGAGCATGAAGTCTGACACATGGTGGCTATACAAATGGCCAGCACTCATCATCAATCGCGTTGCAGACCTACTCGAGCCAGAAGCAGAACATTTACTTGATTGGCCAAGACAATGGATATCAAAATACAAGATGGATCTAGAATGAGGCTTAAAATCAAATAGACGACAGGAGGGGGCTGACATGGAAGCATTGTTCTGTATCGTAGCTAATATCGGTCATATCTCTTGTTCAGTCTCACATTGTTCCAATGCTCGTCCGCTTCTAGATAATCGTGCCGCCATGATCTGTGAGCAGTCGTATACCCCGGATTATAAGCCCCACCTTCGCTGGTTCTATACGATCAACCAATCATTAATTGAAGTCCTTGCTTAGCGTCGAGCTTGCCCATATGATAGTGAAACTCTGGGGTATACGACGAAGATACGACATCCATCTTTATAGTGACCAGTAAGATGAGATCGTATTCCTAGAAGCTATCAACACCAGCTATGGAAACCAAAGATTGGTTGGGCGAAACATGTGGATCAGTGCATGAGTATGCCGACTATGCTGGTGCTGCGCCCTCAACCTAGGTCGTCCTTCCTAGTCTCTGGTCTTTATATCTATCCTTATGTTCAGCATCTGCAGACTATCACTCCTCTCATTGTGACCTTTTTTAAATCACTATCTACCATATTACAAGTCGAAAGATCATCTGAATAAATTGCCCAACATGAGTGTTGTCCTTGGAAATATCGACCCTAACCACTTAGTCCTATACCACTACACACCTTCTGATGCGGCTGCATATGCCTTCATGGCCATCTTTGGTGTCGGTACTATCGTCCACTTCTTCTATCTGTTTAAGCTACGACAAGCTTTCTTCGTACCCCTCATCATCGGCAGCATCAGTGAGTGTTCCTAGCCTGCTCTGTCCTCGAACCTGCTGACCATGAACAGTGGAAACTGGAGGCTACTATGGCCGAGCATGGGGTCACCGAGGCCCAAGCAACTTTGGCGCCTTTGTCCTCCAAATGCTCCTTCTCCTGGTAGCACCAATCTTCCTCGCAGCGACAGTGTACATGTCCCTGGCACGCATCGTCACCGCCATCGAGGCTGAACGTCGCCATTCCCTTGTCCGACCAAGATGGCTAGCCAAGATCTTCGTCACCTTCGACTTATTGTGCTTTCTCGTCCAGATCGTCGGCGCCGGGATGCAATGCACGACTTCAGCTTCAACAGCAAAGCTCGGCGAGAAAGTGACCATCGTCGGTCTCATCTTGCAGATTCTGGTCACAGTGTACTTCTTAATCGCCGCTGGGACTTTTAATCGCCGTATCAATCGCACTCCAACGATCATCTCTGGACATCTGAACAAACAGCTGATCCATAATATTCGCACCATCTATGCTGCTAGCGTTTTCATCCTGGTCCGCAATATTTTCCGAGTCGCTGAATTCGCAGAAGGATTCAACGGCGCCGTTAGCAAGAGCGAGGCTTACATCTACGTCTTCGATGCTACTCTGATGGCTTTAATTGTTTGGGTTTTCATTGTCGTCCATCCTGGCAGACTTCTCAGGGCAGCTCGGAAGATGAAGAGCCAAGAGCAGCCAGAGACCACCGAGTCTAAGAGTCTGATGTCAGAGGGCGTGATAGCAGGGAGCGCTGAATCAGAGCAGACGAAAACTGTCAGCGTCGGGCAGGCGCAAATTTGAACTGGGAGCGTCGCTGCGATCGACATAGGCAAGCCTTCAGCAGACTTCAAATGGCGCAATGTAGTACCTATTATACCGCAGCTGCCATTACCATTATCTATACCTTCCTTCTGTTCTTTTCCCTCAGCGTCTTCTCAGCTGATGTCTGTCAAGCCTCTTCTTCCTAAACTCCTCCCCCAACGCATTAGGAAATCCTCCTGCATAGAGCTCTGCACCGTTCAGCCGACGCAACAGGTTTCCACTTTTCTGAAAGCGCGTGCCTTTTGCCACCCATGCACGTGTCTGAATAGAAATTCTAGTGCTTATCCGTCAACTCGTGATTAAGTATCCATTCATCAAAAAGATGTGAAGTATAATCCACGGAATGATAAACTGGTAGCGTTCTCGCTAGTAGCCATTGGCAGCTGCATTCGTCGAGTGTCACGTATAGGAAAGCCGTTGTAGTTCAGGGGCTCCTACCGTAACGCTCTGGCTTCAGACCATGAACAGCCATGGATTGATTCAAGAGATAGTCTCTGAGCATTGTATACACAAATGTTTCTTCACAACTCAATCAGTCAATCATGACACTTTGCACGGCCTAATAGCTGCTGACGGGGTGTCAACATGGATATCCAATTTCAGCCAGCGTCGCCGATCGCACGAATAGTCCATCTATATCGCTATGCAGTTCTGTTCGTCATCGTAGTGGCCGCGTTGATAGGCTTCAATGAGATTCCTTCGATCAAGAATGTCTTGTCAGAGGCAAAGGTGCAGGCCAGCTCGCTTTATCAACTCTACCAGTCGAAGCACATTCTACCATCGTTACCGGGAGGCAATCATGAAGCAGCGAATTCAACCACGACAATGGCATACCAGCAGCGGGTAGAGCCAAAGCAAAGTTACGAACCATTCGCGGCACTGCTGTGGCATGGTTACCGTGACATTTATTCGCCCGATAAAGGCCACCGGTTACGACTCAACGAAGATGGAATGCTGCAACTTCAACGGAAGGACTCACACTTTGATCAGTACGTTTGGACTACACTATGGGAAGCAAACACGGCAACAGAGAACGTGACCAAGTTCAATGGGTCCAACTACGTCACACTTGATCCGTCTGGGGTGCTGCAAGTCCAGATCCTGCTTGAGGAGCACAAGGTCGAAGGAAACTGGACTGGCCATGAACCTGAGTTGACGACGGTATGGTACTCAGACATGCTGAAGCATTGCGATGGCCATGGTACTACTATTAGCACTGCACCAACGAAAGCCGATGCGCCATTCATTGCCATTGACAATGGAGGCACACTGAAAGTACACAACTTCCGTGGACAACAAACCTGCACGATACATTCCGGCGACCCTGAACGACTTGAAGGAGCGGATACCTGGGGTCGTCTCGCAGTTGTAGTCTCTGGACTGTACCGCACACTGAACATCACCTGCTCCAACCACATGGCAAATGTGATCAACGTCTGGAACGGCACAGGCGTCGATGTCTTCGTCTACTCGTACTGGGAGCCTAATGAGGAGGCCGGAGAAACAGCACGACAACGAAGGTTAGAACAGTTACGAACCTGCTATGGCGAGCACGTCAAAGACATTGTCATGGCCAACCTGACCGACATCGAAGATGGCTTTCAAGGATCATACGTACCAGAGATCTGCTCGAAAGATCACATCGACCGCCTGCACAACCAGCTCAAAACAGCATGGCTCAGCGCAGGCGTAATGCAGAACTACATGATCCAGACCGGAACAACGTACTCCACTGTACTGCGCTTGCGCACCGACACCGCTTTCTCCGGCGCACCAGTGCAGTTCAAGAAGCCGCCGACGTAGGCGGCAGGATCATTATCCCGCAGACCGACATGTCAAACGTCGACAAATACAGCTACTGCCGGACCTACGACGGTGAATGGACTCTTCGTGAATAGCCTCCTTTGATTCAACACGAACTACTGCTGACACTCGCACAGAACCATCGGATCAAGTTATGTACGGCGGCATGACAGCAGCCATGACCTGGTTCAATCTCTTCAACCGGTTTGATGATTTGATGATACAAGCGCAGCCTGGTCATGCGTATCAAAGCTTCACGTCCTGTCCTATCGCCGACTTCCCTACCATTGGCCACAATGCGACGTGCGCGAGACCGCGGCCTTGTGATATAGAGTGCATAGTGTCGTACTATCTCAGGCTCATGGGCGTGGAGGTCGAGGTGGAATATACCTGGGACCAGGATGTTTTAAGAGGTGGTAGCGTGGGTGCATAGGGTAGACTTCACCAAATATGAATGAAATGTTCAGACACAACCAACCCTTTTTCAACTACAATGTGGATAGCCAAGTTTGTCGATAAAGAGGTGCGAGACCGGGGTCAGCACAGTTGAGAAATTGCATCAAGAGCGTGATATATAACCAATTTTGCCAGCAGTCGAGATCCGTCAATTAGAATGTTGATACATCGATGAAACGCATATGGTTCTTATAGGCTCCATTAGCTATGGTTCAATAGGCTGATAATTGTTACTATTCAGGGTATCGACGCTGAGCGGGTGTCTTCTGGCACTACTCACGTTGAATGACTAGGACTTTGCCCTCAGTAGCCATGCTTCTTCAACTCCTCCTCAGTCCAGTCCCAAAGCTTGACAGCCAGATCATGGTCCTGCGCAGCCTTGCTCCCATTCCCTGCCTTACCAATAGGCTCATAGTAATAATCCCTCTTGACGCTCTCCTTCGGTGCCGTAGCAGCCCAGAGCGTGTTCTTGGCTCCATCCTGCGTACTTGCAAACACCAACGGCGCGACCGCACCCAGCACATACCGCGCAGCAGTGCCCTTCTTGACGCTGGCATAGAGCTCAGTCATGATGACACCGGGATGGACCGCCACAGCGGTGATCTGTGGGTATTTCTCACCTAGCACGCGCGCGTGGAGGATATTCGCCAGCTTGGAGCTGCCGTAGCGCGCGTTGGTGCTGATCTGCTCGGCCTTGATCTGGTCCCAGATGATGCCGCCTGAAGGCGCCAGGTTGTGGCCGTAGCTAGAGAGGTTGACGACGCGGACGTCGGCGCCGGGTTGTTCGGCGGTCTTGAGCAGCGTCGGCATCAGCAGTTTTGTGAATAGTGCGTGACCCATATGGTTGGTGCCGAATTGGATCTCGTAGCCTTGTGCTGTCTTGGAGTATGGCATCGCCATCACGCCGGCGTTGTTGATCAAGACGTCCAGGCGGGAAGACTTGGATTGAAATGTCTTTGCTGCTTGCTCGATCGAGGCGAAGTCGGTCAAATCGAGCGAGAGATGTGTGACTTTGGCATTTGGAACAGCGCCCTGAATCACTTTGATGGCATCTTTGGCCTTTTCCTCCGATCGCGAAGTCAGGAAGATCTCCTGTGGGTTGTGTGCAGCCAACTGTTGGATGGTCTCGGTGCCGAGTCCAGCATTGCCTGTACCAAATGTTAGCACGTGAATCTCGTGCCTGTTGGACAAGTAAAAAAGTTAAAAGACTACTTGCCTCCAGTCACGAGAATAACTTTGCCAGAGAGCTCGGGAATGTCTGTAGCTGGATCGAAGGATCCTGAGAAGCCGAAGCCGAACATTGTGCAGGTGGTCTGATGGGCAGAAATACCGATGTAGAGCTAGATAAGAAAAGGTGGTGCGATGAATATCGTACTTTTTGATTCTTTACTTAGGATCGTGTCGGCACAATTGATGTCCGCTTCCTATGGCATGATCATATGATGGATGGCCGTTTTTGAACTCAGAAATGATGCCTCGGCATCTTAGCTTGGACACAATCAAGACGCATTATATAATACTTAAATAATGCTCGATGATACGTACGGCCATAGTTGCTTGAGAACACTGGATCCCGTCCGCTCTCCACACGTTAAGCAAGCAAACGCTCGATTAGTAGTTGCGTGGGTGACCAGCAGCGAATCCCGGGTGCTGTACGTTT
>Ga0058702_10000054_pt1 | contig 134567 bp, 114 predicted proteins | sample AgamicOrSfe_FD_83781 | JGI IMG/M metagenome (GOLD analysis project Ga0058702, IMG submission 83781) | Agave microbial communities from Guanajuato, Mexico - Or.Sf.e | ecosystem: Host-associated > Plants > Phyllosphere > Phylloplane/Leaf | place: Guanajuato, Mexico | collected 2012-05-30 | reverse complement strand
CCAGAAAGGGGGGTCTGAAGTCTGATCTGAGACATGAGGTCTTTTTTTGAGCTCGCCTGGTCCAGTCCTGGGTTGATAGTTTGTCATTTCCTTGGATATCATTGGTAGATTTGTACTCTTTCGCCATATTCGCTTGGTCCTCACATTCATTCGACCGTGGTTACAGATCTTGTGCTCTCTTTCCTTCTGAGGCTCGGAGTCACGATAATCTCCGTTCCCTCATCGCTGCGAGTCGACTCCCAAGGAGACTGCTCCTTCCTCGTTGCAGACCCGAACACGACTCTTCCACTGGGCGTAGCATCCTCCAGATGCCGCGCGTCGCCACCCCCACCAACCAATGGATCAGAACAAAACAAAACAAGCAACCGATCCACACACTCCTGTAACGCAGCCGTGCAGCCCTTCAAGTCGACGCCATCAATATGCTTCCGAAAAGCAACACAAACTCCTTTGTAAACTTGATGGTATACCAATTTAAACTCCTCATCCTTTCCCCTCTCTATCTGAACTTCTTCCTCTGTCTTCGATGCGGTTTCGGACTTTGCAAGCATGACCGACCCTTTTCGATCCGCTTGCCGTGTCTTCGACTGTGAAAGGCCATAGAGCCGCATCCCCGCCATAACAGCACGGGATATCGTGTCTTTATTTTTCTGCTCTTGTTCGTTGAGAGGTTTGTCGTTGACACTCTGGACCCGGGAAAGGGTCGACTTCTTCGGTTGTTGAGCTGTCTCAGCCGTGACAGAAGCTCGTCGACTCGGCGGGAGAGAGGCTGAGAGCGAAGGTGAGCGTGATAAGGGTCGGGTCTGTAAGGGCTGCCGCGATGCTTGTCGGATTGTTGGCGCGGTATCGGACTCTGCCTGTGCTTTCTTCGGGCGTTTCCGCCGATCCAGTGCTTCGTCCAATGTGGTTGTAGCCGATTTGCGCTTATTGGTCTCGGATTCTTCTACACATCTGGAAGGCAGGCTGAAGTGAGGGAGAAATCGACCTTGACGTTCAGGTTGGTCGAGTGTGGGAGAGGGTGGCGGTGTGATATCGCCCGCTGGTAATTGATCTCGAAAATGCGAACAAAGCGCAACAGCTCTGAGCTCGATGTTGAAGTCTTCGGTATCGTCTTGTTCATCTAGGTCTACCCTTCCTTGCGAAGACCGAGGCGGCGTAGGTGGGCACGCTTGTGTACCTTGTCTTTTGCTTGCGAAAAACAGAAGCTCAGTTGGAATAAAACTGCTGCCGTTTTCTGCGGAACCATTCTCGATCTTGACAAGAACTCCAACAGCCGATTCAAGTCTGGCTGTCTGCCACCAGGCATCCTCCTCTACTCCATCTTGTGCTTGATCGTATGAGGACAGCAATAGCCCATCGAACCAGCTCTCGGTTGCGGTGACCGTGGTTTTTACATCATATGTTGGTCCAATGCGCAAGTAGAACGGTATTTTAGATATGTCGACCAGCGATAGAAATGTCAAGGATAAATATGGTGGTAGAAGACCATCCTCCGAGGCGACAGAAAGCTGAACATCTGACTCGTGTTAGTGTTGGAAATGCACTACCGTGATTGACATACTGCGAACAACAGAACGGTCTGCGCAAGCAATATCGCAATTCGTAATAATCATAGCAATATAAGCAGGTATGAACCTGAAGTTGTTGTAAACGTACATGTAATCGCCTATACCATGCCATCATGCGGGGAAGACGCGAAGCGCGTTTCGGCTTTACGCGTGAATGACACGAGCCATGGGACAAGAAATCTGCGCTCTCCAGAACTTCGACTACATGTACCTACAACGATCACTGATCATTCATTGTGCCGAGGACACATAGCTTTGGCCGAACCACAACCTCGTTCACATAAGGATGCGCTCGAGTGCCTCAGCATAATTTCGTATCAGTAATCAGTATGTGATGGTACAACTGAATTGCCGAGGCTGGGCTAAGTATTACTATTGCTATAGCCTCTCTGATTGATCATTACGTTACTCACAATCTTGATCTACCATCCTCAACCTTTGCCTTACTGTTTCCAAAGGATGTCTCAAGGCGCGACCAAGGTAGCGCTTGTGGTGGAGCGTCGCGAGGTATTGGACGACAGGTCGCCGTAGACCTCGCAAAACATGGCTATCAAGGTAAGTGGTCCATATCTCAAAATATCATACCGAGCATCATCTGATTTCTCGTAGTCGCTGTCGCTGCAAAAACGACATCTGATGCCTACAAATCACACCCATTTCCACCGGATCCGAACTCTCACCAGTCTACTATCAATACGGTCGAGCGTGAGATCAACGAGGCCGGTGGCAAAGCAATCTCTATTGGAGTAGATACCCGGAACTTTGAGGAGATTCAGGCCATGATTGCCAAAGTAATCGAGGTAAGCGTCCTGTCCCAGAACTACAGAATGTAGCTCAAGATCGAAGCACTTTGGCCGGCTGGACGTTCTGGTCTACAACTCCGGTGCGATCTGGTGGAGTAGTGTCGAGAAGACACCGATGAAAAGATTTCAGTTGATGCAAAGAGTCAATCCGGAAGGTCTGTACGGCACAATACAGGCGACGATGCCCGTCTTCGAAAGGCAAGGCTGGAAAGGCAGAATCATCGTTGTGAGCCCTCCAATCTATTCGAGATTCTTTCGCGGAAAGACAGCATATGCGATGGGCAAAGTGGGTATGTCTGTGTTGACCATGGGTCTGGCCATGGATTACGAAAGAGAAGGTCGTAGCGACATGGCTATCACATCGACATGGCCTGCTGTTGTAGGTATTGGGACTGATAAACTGTGAACAAGTATCTGACATGCAAAGGCGATCGATTCGGCAGCCACAAAAGACCCATCCATACGGCAAGAGCTACGAAAACCGGTAAGTCGTCTTTCTTGCTGTCCAGGCTTTCTTACTTCCCGCTGAGATGATCTAGACAATCTTTTCCGACGCCATCATTGCGATGCTCGAATCAGAACCTCGTGTAGTCAACGGCAGGCTCGAACTAGACGAGGACTTTCTGCGGCGTGAGAAGGGAATCACGGATTTCTCCAAATACGATCTCGTTCCTGGGTCGAATCCACGACGCATCATGCCAGCGGTACTGCCGGATCTCTCGGTCGCCGAGCAAGACGACGAAGGTAAACGAATGGATAGTCACAAGCAGCGCTCGAAACTCTGATGGATTAGCCGATATTGTTAATCATTCCTCAAATGTTGTTCATCATGCCACTACCTATGGTAGACGTGTACTGACGTATCAATGAGTGTCACTGAACTGGTCGTACCTATCACATACTTGATATACCATTCTCAAATATTATATTGCTATTCATGAAATTAATGTCTTAAGCAAAGTGTCCAGCGAAGTGTCTGGCGTAGGGTAGCATGGTGTCTGACCACTGTCCACGCCAGATTTGCTCGCGGTTGTGTTGACCAATCAGGCGAACCCGCAGACAACCGACTCGCAACTCCGGCCATCAGCGCGTCTTAAAAGTATTTATTGAGTAAAGGTATTGAGTAATAGGCTAATCGCATAAACCACTCACCCTCCCGCTCTCTTCCTCCCGCTTTCCTCCGCACGTTCTCTTCCTCCCGCTCTCTTGTAGGTACTGCGGTGGCTGCTTTAGTGCCGGGATCCGGATCGTCGTGCTACGCTTCTGGTCCCTGGCTGTCACTACAGGTAGTCCGCCCCACACGACCACGCGAGATTAACAAGAAACAAGCTCACCCAAGAAAAGCCAAGCGTCACCAAGCCTCGCTCTTCATTGCTTGACTGTCTTGGCCTTTCGTGGTCGTGCTGACACCCAACGATCATCAGTTCGTGCTATAGGTCCTTATCTATCTGATTGCGTGCCGTCTGGTCGTACAACTTTGGTAAACGGACTTTGTATGAGACTCGCGTCTATTGTTCCCCTTAGCCTGACTCCAATGTCACCAGCAGATAAGCATCTCCTTCCCCATTCGCCCTCTTATCTCCTTCACACCTCCCTTCCTCTTCCGATTGGTTCACATCTGACGATAGGCGTCGTTTTACATTTGAAGACGACTGCCCATACCACGTTTTGCTTTCTCCAGAGTCATGGTCCATTGTATTGGTATGGCACATTCCCGAGTCCGTGGTTAGCACGGCGAGGCTTGCAGTCGCAGCTCCCACCGACGTGTCGAGGTAAGGCTTGTCTCAAATACGGTCGCGTTCCCCTGCAGGCGTTTGTCTGATCTCTGTTCATTGACGGTCACCTTTTCTTTTCTTTCTGTTCACATCTGCATCTACATTCAAGATGTCGGGTCTTGGTAATCCTACACCGCCTTGGCTGGACACCGGTGACAATGCGTGGCAGCTCACTGCAGCTTCGCTTGTCGCTCTGCAGTCTATCCCTGGTCTTTGCGTGCTCTACGCTGGTCTCGTGCATAGACGATGGGTCATCAACAGTATGATGATGGTATGCATTCTCAGCCAGCCACTCCGAGCCACCGCTCACGTTTATGCAGGTCTTTTACGCCTTCGCCATGACCCTTATCTGCTGGGTGCTCTGGGCTTACAAGGTCGCCTTTGGAGAGTACATGCTCCCATTTGCTGGAATCCCCGACACAGTCACTCGCATGAGCGACGAGCTTATCCAATCCACTCTGCCTTCAGCCGGCGTTAGCCAGAACTTTCCTCAGTCGACCATGGTCTACTTCCAGTTTGTCTTTGCGGCCATCACCCTTTGCCTTATCGCCGGCGGCTACCTCGCTCGCATGAATTTTACAGCTTGGATGATTTTCGTCCCGCTCTGGTTGACCTTTGCCTACTGCCCAGGTGCATACAGTCTGTGGGGTGGTGGTTGGGCATACAAGCTCGGTGTCCTCGACTACTCTGGTGGATACGTCATCCACTTGTCCTCTGGTACTGCTGCTTTTGTTGGCGCGTACTGGATCGGACCACGTCTGAAGAAGGACAGGGAGAACTTTACTCCTAACAACATCCCACTCATGATGGTCGGCGCCGGTATCCTCTGGATCGGATGGAACGGCTTCAATGGTGGTGACCCATACTCGGCTTCTCCTGACGCCGGTGCTGCCGTCTTGAACACCAACATCTGTACCGCCATGTCCCTGCTCACCTGGACGCTGATGGACATCATCTTCTTCGGCAAGCCATCCATCATTGGTTCCGTCAACGGCATGATCACCGGTCTCGTGGGAATTACTCCCGCAGCAGGTTTCGTCGCCGGCTGGGGTGCCATCATCATCGGTGTCATCACCGGTTCCGTACCATGGATCAGCATGAACATCGTCGGCAAGCGCTCCATCATTTTCAAGCGCTACGTCGACGACACTCTGGGTAAGTCAACCCTCTTCCTCTCCTTGCCGACTATCCTTGACTAATACTACTCAGGTATCACCCACACCCACTTCGTAGCTGGTCTCCTCGGTGGTTTCCTCACCGGTATCTTCGCCACCGTTGACGGCGTCGCTGGGTTCGGCGATACCAACCCAGGAGGAGCAATCGACGGCAACGGCAAGCAAGTCTGGCTGCAAATCGTCGGCGCCCTGTTCATCATTGGCTGGAACACCGTCTGGACGTCCCTCATCATGCTCTTCATCAAGTACGTCTGCCGCGTACCGCTGCGCATGAGCGAGGAGGACATGTTGCTCGGCGATGCCGCGATCCACGGCGAGGCCGCTTACTGCTTCTCCGACGACATGGCTGGCCCCACGCCCGCAGGAGACGAGATGGTTCTCGAGGGACAAAAAGTCGGAGGTCAGGATTTGGAGCTTGGTGTCATGGGTCATGGCATTTTGACCCACGATCATGCTAATGGCGAGGAAATCAAGAGGACGAGTGTAGAGCAGACCAAGAGGGATTAGAAATGGTTGCGAGATAGCCGTAGATATCTAGATGTACAGGTAGACTTGGTATTCGCAGGATTGAATGAATGGGTATATAAAGAAAGTAACGCCACCTGATGCTTTGTGTGTCACCGCACACGAATGACCCACGCCTCTTCGTCCTCTACTTCGTCGCTGTCCCATTCGTCCTCTTCGTCTCTTGCAGCCATTTCCACGAACCGCCTGAAGGCTGCGCCATGCGCCGGGTCCAGGTTAAGGGCCATGTCAGGTCGCCGGTGCGGTCGAGGGACTCCAGGAGCTCGCGCTCGAAAATGGCGATGTACCTCATATACCTCTCCAGCTGCGGGTGCAACCGGCTGTGCTGGAGGAGCATTGTCAAGACGCATTTGTTCGAAGCGGCGGTTCCCTTCCAGCAACGCTTGTTGTAACTCGGCGTCGCGAGCCTCGTCATCAATAGCCGCGGCCACAGCACCTTGTGGTGGGGCGCGCCCTGCCTGTTGGTTCTCTTCTGCTTGTAGACGCTCTGCCTCTTCTCGGTCGGCTTCCTCAGCAATGCGCTGCGCTTCTGCTTCCCAGTATCTCGGACCGACAAATTGCACCTGACCATCACCATTATCTCCCTCTTCAAGCTCCCACAAGCGCTGGTAACATGTGCTGCCGCGAGTGTTGAAGTGTTGATAAGGATTCCCGGCCTCCAGCCATGCGCCGCAGAGGTAGCAGAAATGAGTCTGACACTGGGCACAGTTCATGTGATTGCATCCCATAGTCTTCTGCGTCGGCGACGAACAGGTCGGACATGGACTGGTGTGTAAACGAATGTAGTCGTAGCTCGCTTTTTCCTCGGCCGTAAGCTCGGTAGGCTTCCGTGGCCAGCATCGCGCAAATTCTCCATGCCAGCCTTGATAACACACTCGACAGAAAGCTAACAAACATTTCGGATTTGAGCAGATTGCAAGACGGTCGGCCGGTGCTGGAAGCTTATGGTCCGGTGTGTTTCGGTCGTACTTGGGAGCAGCGCCGCCCTCGTTGTCCGAATCGTCCGAGTCCACGTATTGTCGGATGTCCTCCGGTATTGGCGCAGTCTTTTGACTTCTAGCCGGAGCTTGACACCATGTGCGCGGGCAATAGATGGTGGTTTTGTCGGACTCGAGCTTCTTCTTGCGCTTCATTTCAATGCATCTCCTGACCTGAGCCTCCTCAATACCAATATCCAGAAGCTCCCTTGCGTGCAATGTCTTGTGTTTCGTTGTTCTCCGCCTGCCATTCCCAGCTTCTTCTTTTGTGCCGCAGTCTGGGTCAATGCACCGCACATTGACTACGTCTCCCTCAGTAATGGCGTTATTGTAAAAGTCCTGCAAGCAAGCGCGACAGAAGACGTGACCACAACGGGGAAGGCGATAACAAAATACGCCCTTCTTGGGCTCCATACAAACTCCGCAATCGAAAGTCCCCTTGTCGAAGACGGCTTTCTTCGTCCTCGCGTCAAAGTCCAGCATGTCCGGCTTGAGGTTCGGTGATAAAACAAGCGGCAATTGTAGGTCGAAGAGACGCTCCGCAGCTTCTTGTAAGGAAGAGACGTACGTGTATACGATCTGACATTGTCCATACTCTTCCCATAGCTTGCCACATTCGGCCTCCAACTCCGAGATCTTCTCCTGACTGAGCCATGCCGGTGATGATGAGAGTGTGACGATCGGCGGAAGCTCTGCAGGATACCCTGCCGGCAATTCGACTTTGAGCTGTAGCGACGGTAGGTATTCGATTACATGCTGGTCTTGTAGGGCGTGTAATAAGTCGTTCGGCTTCTCGCCATCATCCGACTGCGGCGGCGTGGGAACAGCAGGGTACTGAACGGTGACCGGTGACTCTGGCGCGACCCGAATCTTGAAGTAGACAGTGTACAGCGAGGAGTCCGTAGAATATTCATCTTCGGGATATATGGCCGACAAGGTGGTCAGCTCTTCGTCGCGCTCGTCCTCCATAGTTGCTACCGGGTCCCGAAAGGATTCATGAAGTCTTGAGATGGTCGGATCGAAGTGATACGACACGAGAGGACTACGAGGAAAGTAATGTGGTACTGAGGTGAGAGCTGAGCCGTTAACTATACGTATAGGGGATATGTAGACCGGAAAATTGTCAGTACAAAAGATTGTATGAACAGGAGTGTGCGGTGACTGATTGTAGTGGCGGAGACTGCAATGGAAGCCGACTCGGTATAGCATTACTAAGGGTTCTGGATGACCGCATTTCTTTGCCAAGCCCGACCCCACGTTCTTCCGCCGAACGAGCAGCTTCCGTGTTTTGTGGATGTTGTCTGTCAACAGTGACGGGCAGCTTAAGTTGACAATCACACCACAACAGTCAGTCAGTCGCGACAGCAGCCATGGAGAATCCTCCGTTGGCTTCCTTGTCTTTGACACACGTTCACTATGTATGTTGTCAACTCTCTACGATCGAAATGCAGCGCTGACTATTTCAGAACCCCAATGACCGCATCTCGTATCTATGCGCATGGTTAGCGTTGGTCCCCCAAGCCCTCTGCCTCACCTATGTCGTCCTCATCTTTAGCTCGAGGGAGCTCGAAATAATGTTCATGTTCGTCGGTCAGATGGGTTGCGAGGCATTGAACTGGATCTTGAAGAGAGTCATAAGAGAAGAAAGACCACAAAGTAAGGCTATATGGTGGTCCACGAAGCACTCGGAAGAAGACGCTGACCACGAGGTAGGTATCCACGGTAAAGGATATGGCATGCCTTCTTCTCACGCCCAATTCACTGCTTTCTGGGCTGTTTCCGTGGCCCTGTTCCTTCTCATCAGGCACAACCCTCACGTGAAGAATGCATCGACAACTCACGTGCCTACATCCTTTTTCGAGCGTCTTTTCTTGTCGGTCATGGTCATCGGAGGAGCGGCAGCAGTCGCGCAAAGCAGAATCTACCTCAACTACCATACTCCCAAGCAGGTTTTGGTTGGCTGTGCTGCAGGAGCGCTGTGCGCAGTTGGTTGGTTCATCGTCACGAGCTATCTTCGCCATGCTGGCTGGACTGAATGGGCGCTGGACTTGGATATATGCAGGTACTTCAGGATACGAGATTTGTTGGTCAACGAGGACTTGGTGGATGCTGGCTGGGAAAGATGGCAGTCTAGAAGGCAGCGGAGGACCGATACAGATGACTCGACGAAGAAGAGTAGGTAGTCGAGATCTAGACAGAGTGTTATATCGAACTCAATCAGTCAGTACGTAAACAAGCGTAGTCACGTAAGAGCCGCAGTGTGGGAGGTGGGTATTTCTCCGTGGTGCTCTGGTCAAGGTTGGACGGATCCACAGGAATATTGCAATGGTAATAGTGGGCCGTCTGTTTATTCACAGTGATCGTCGATATATCAAGCTGGTGTCAAATTTTGCTTCCACTTTCCTTCATATCACAAGTCTTCTTCGCGGAATACTTCGAGAGTCTTTCGCCAACGCGCTTGTTCCTCGATATATTTGTTGCCGTTATCGGTGTTTGATATTGTATTTTGGCCCCGCGTAATCGGTGCGGTGTTTGCCAGTCCGTCGGTCCCTGCAGCCAGCCGCTCCACGCTATAATTTTTCCTCGACCTTCGGTGACGACTGAAGATGGCGGGCATGTCTTCTACACAATTTACCATTGACACCACTGCAACACAGTTCAAGATGGCGGCTGATCCAGCTTCCGCGTTTGACACGTTCAGGCATCCATTGGAGCTGCGCTATGCCAGTAAGTTGTGCAAAGATTCATTTATTCTCATGAATGCAAGCTTTTTTGATTGCACCTGTGGATGCTGATGGTAGCGCGACAGGCAATGAGATGAAACACATGTTCTCTCCACGCATGCGTGTGAACACATGGAGACAACTGTGGATCTGGCTGCTCGAGGCTCAGAAGGAGCTCGGTCTGCCAGTCACAGATGAGGCATTGAACCAGATGAAGCTTAACAAGAATGTCAAGGAAGAGGAGTTTGCCATTGCCGCCAAAGAAGAGGCGAAGAGAAGGTAAGTTTGTGATTGCAAGTAGTCAATTGGCTACGACCGTCCAGAGATACATGTACAGATGCTGGTCAGGACGAGTATTGACGCGATTGCTGCAGGCACGATGTCATGGCATGGGTGCATACTTATGGGTTGGCCGCTCCGGCCGCCGCTGGACAGATTCACTGGGGAGCAACCAGCTGCTACGTGACTGACAACGCTGATCTCATCCTCATGAGAGATGCCCTCGACATAATCATCGTAAAGTGCGCTTCTGCCATTGACAAGCTTGTCGAGTTCGCCAAGGAATGGAAGGACCTGCCTTGTCTTGGTTACACCCACTTGCAGCCAGCGCAACTCACGACCGTCGGCAAGCGCGCCTGTGTGTGGATTCAAGATCTGATGATGGATCTCAGAGCTATGCAGAGAGTCCGCGACGACCTCTGCTTCCGTGGTGTCAAGGGTACCACAGGTTCCCAGGCCAGTTTCCTTGCCATCTTTGACGGCGACCACGACAAGGTCGAACAGCTCGACGATTTAGTGACCAAGAAAGCCGGCTTCAGCGTTCCATATGCCATCTCGACCCAGACCTACTCGCGTAAAGTCGATCTCGAGGTAGGAAATGCCGTCTGCGGTTTCGGAGGTGAGTTGATCAGTGTGCGTTGCATATCATCTCAGCAGTGACTAACAGCGTTACAGCCACCTGTCAAAGAATCAGTACCGACATTCGCCACCTTGCCAGCTGGAAAGAAATTGAGGAGCCCTTCGAGAAGGACCAGATTGGCAGTTCTGCCATGGCCTACAAGCGCAACCCAATGAGATCTGAGAGACTCACATCCCTTGGTCGTCGTCTTGCGAACCTTCACTCGGACTTTGTTGGCACATATGCCTCCCAGTGGATGGAGCGCACCCTCGATGACTCTGCTATTCGCCGAATTGACATTCCGGAAATGTTCCTCTGCGCCGATGCTCTGCTTATTCTCATGAACAACATCTTCTCGGGACTTGTTGTCTACCCTAAGCGTATTGAGACTCGTGTTCAGGAGGAGCTTCCATTCATGGCTACTGAGAACATTATCATGGCTCTTGTCAAAAAGGGCATTTCCAGACAGGACGCCCACGAAGAGATTCGTGTCCTCTCTCACCAGGCATCCGCCGCAGTTAAGATGGAGGGCAAGCCCAATGATCTGATTGAGCGCATTCGCGTGACTCCATTCTTCGAGCCAATCCTCGGCGAATTAGATCAGCTCCTTGACGGAAAGACCTTCACTGGCAGAGCCCCACAGCAAGTGGAAAAGTATCTCTCCAAGGGTGGTGAGGTTGACAGCGTCCTCGAGAAGTACAGACAGCAAGGCATGGGGAACAAGGTTTCTGACGGTCTCGTCATCTAAATTCCGATAGATGTTGCCTGGAATCGGTTGGTGGCTTAGTCGACCGTCTACAGTATAATATAATGATGGTTCAGACATCCTGCGCACCACGAGTCCTTTCGAGAAGAGCAGAGTGATACGATGAGCATGTTCTGTCACGACACGTACGCGACTTTATCGTGGATCTTGACGTGGAAAAGATAGATCTGTCCACGACTGGACGGGCTCAGACCTCAGTGGTTGAATTGAGGCATTTGGAGACACTTTTCTTTTCTTGAGATCACGCGGCCAGTTTGACGTCGCGATTTTGACCAACCAGATCTAACGCACTTGATGCTTTTTGAGCTCGATCTCAAGTCGAACGAAACTTTATGCAGCTGTCCCGACCTCCATCTTTCCACAAGTGCGCTTATACCTGCTCTCTAGTCTCTAGGCTCCAGTCCAAATTATCCAATGATGCTACCGATAAATTGACTCACAACACCGTCTTTTCAGGGTCTGGTAAAGTTAGAGCAGGGGAAGAGAGAGCAGAAAGGGAGGCGATGAGCATGTTACGGTCTATATAGTCGTGTAGAAATCCCAGTCTACAGCAGCTTTCTTTTTCAGCCACAGTCCTGAATCTCTCTCGATCATCAAGAATCCAGTCTTCAATCATCATGAAGCTCATCACACTCACCGTCATCGGTCTGCAACTGCTTTGCGGCGCCGCTCTCGCCGCGCCTATCAACAACATTCATCAAGACGCTCAAGCAATCACTCAAGTCGAGAGTATTGTACCAGTGAGCGCTCTTGTCCAACAAGCCGACCACAACATGGTCAGTGTTACTAGCGACTAGCTCACGATATAGTGCACACATGGTTGACATATACAAGGCTCCAACGATCAGCAAGCGCGATAAACTCTTTGACTGGGGGGCATTCTGGGGAAAGGTCTTCGACGGTGGAGGTTGGAAAGGGGCTGCGCAGGGAGGATTGCAGAAATGCCTGGAGACAGGCGATTGTTAGTAGGGCATTGCTGGTTGGACTGGAGCTCCTTGGCTCCGTCGTGGTAGCAATCGTCGCGTAGGGTTGGAGTTGGTTGGAGTTGGTTGGAGTCCAGATACGACTTATGAGGTGGTAGCCGGAGTGTATTTATCCGAGGTCAACTACGGTACTGATCGTTACCCGTTTACCGAACGGGCGACGGAATCGACAAATATATCAGTACATAGCCATGTGACGAACAAACGTACACTCCCTTGTTAGCAATCGTCCCTGTCAATTATAGAAAAGTGATCGCCAATAATGGACTACATCAACCTTCCGTGGCACAAATTCGTAGCAACAGGCATCAAAGCCGCTTACACATTTAAGGGCCTACCGCATCCAAAACCAGACGGCACGATTGATATTCCGTCACGAGACGACAACCGCACAATAAGAGCACACATCTATCGTCCGCAAGGAGCATCGTCCCCAGCACCACTCCTCCTCAACTTTCACGGCTCGGGCTACATTCTGCCACAACACGGCTCCGATGACCGCTTCTGCCGCCAAGTCGTGTCGCAGACACCATTCACCGTCATCGACTGCTCGTACCGCCTTGCGCCTGCGTCGCCCTTCCCCGCCGCCCCCAACGATGCCGAAGACGCTGTGAAATACGTCCTTGCGCATCCGGAGCTCTACGACCTTTCGAATTTCTGGCTCTCAGGTTTCAGCGCGGGAGCCGCGTTGGCGCTCGGCGTGAGCAGTATCTTCCCCAAAGACAATTTTAAGGGCGTGTTGGCGTTCTACCCGCCAACCGATCTCGCTACAGGTCCGTACGTTAAGGTTGCGCCTGATACGAATGGGCGGCCGATTCCGGGCTTTGTGGCGGATGCGTTTAACAAATGCTACTTGCCGCTCGGAACAGATCTGAAAGACCCGCTCGTGTCGCCGTACTACACCGAGGCGGAAAAGTTTCCGGATCGTGTGTTGATGATTACCTGTGCGTATGATAGTCTTTGTGGGGAGAGCGAAGAGCTGGCGGCGAGGATTGCGGAGGTACAGGGGAAGAAGGTGACGAGTGCGAGGATGGAGCAGTGCAACCATGCTTGGGATAAGCAGTGTGAGAAAGGGAGCTTGCAGGAGAAAGAACGGCAGAGAGCGTACAGTATGGCAATTGACATACTGAACGAGAAATGAGAGGTTGATGTATTTGTATCTGTATTGTAGATAGTGTATGTATAGACATAAGATCGGCATGGCATGAAAGTCGTCTCCTTCACCTAGAGGTTACCGCTCATCATCTAAGGAGTAACGGAATACTCGAAAGGCAAGTTCAAGTCCCACAAGAAAGTGGTCTTGTCCTGACCGATAGGCACAACGCTGGTGTTGGCAATACCGCAAGTGACCTCAAAGTCTCCAGCGGCGGCGGTCTTGTTAGCGACATAAGCCTGGTACTGCGAGAGCGGGCAGCTCTTTCCTGGACCGCTCATGCACGATGGAACAGGGTAGACTGCATCGTTGAGCTTGATGCGCACGTACTTGTCGTTGTTGGCGCCGCAGACAAGACGCTCGAAGGTGGTGGTACCGCGCATGGTGACGAAGTAGCTGGATCTGAAGATACGGTTCTGCTCGATCCTGGTGTCTGGGAGAGGGTTCTGGTCGTCAAAGACGCCGATTGCAGCGGCGAGCTGGTTGATCTGTCCGTCGTTGGAGAAGGTGGCGATCAGAGGGTTCGGGGTGTATGAGCTGTTGCCGTTTACGTAGGTGTGGTTTGGTCCGTCGACAAGGCGCTGGACGACGGCGGTGAGGAAGGGAAGCATGAGCTTTTGGTCGACTGGACCGGCACCCATGCCGCTGCCGTACCAGTAGCGGATGTCTTGCGCATACTCGAATGCTTCAATCTCATTCTGCTGCAGAACGTCACACCATGGGCTGCGGAATCCCGTGATTGGCGTCTCGAAACCTATCTCGAGATCAGAACCTGCTCGCATTGCAAGAATTTTAGTGACTACTCACCGCACAGGACCGGGAAGGTGGTAACGTCGGAAGCGGTAAAGTTGATACCCTTCACTAAAGAGTTGATCCTGTTGACGATTGGTGGTGTGTAGATGTTGGACCAGTTGGTAGCATAATCTCCTCCACTGTTGTCAAGGTAAGCTGGGCAAAGATCGGATGCGCCAAGAGTGTTGGCGATGCCACGTGGGTCGGTGTTGTTGAGTACGTGGACGGTGCCGAGCGTTTCTGCGGGTGGTCCAAGGTAACCGCGGGCGAACAATCTTGCGGAGTCGATGACACGAGGCTCACCAGCTTCGTACATGTTGGCCCAGAGATCGAAGTGAGCACCGTCGGTGTAGAGGTTCGAATAGTTCTGGCGGTAATGGACACCCATGTCGTAGAGCTCCCTCCAACCGCCTGGGCTGAGCAGAGAGATTTCTGCGCTTACGTTCTTCAAGACTGGTTGCCAATTTTTCATGAATTGGAGCTCCGGAGCGGACGTCGTGAAATTTGTAGCATTCTGGATCTACTGGCTGTCAGCAATGATACACAGCTCGGGATTGAGACCAAGGACCTTGTAGTAAAGGGATTGCCATCCGCTGTACGCGCCAGGGTCTGGGTATCTGGCACCATGGCGGGACAGAAAGGCGGCAGTGTCCACAGAGCAACCAGCTGGAGGATCTGGCGAGATGTTGTTGGGGTTTGGAGCAGGAAACCAAGGGCCCTGACCACCGAGATGGTGAAGTGCGTCGAACTGCTCTGCCACCGCAGCAGTTGCCAGCAAAGTCGCAACGGAAGTGATTGAAAGCGAGAACATTTTGATGATTGTACTTACTGTGAATACTTACAATAGATTGGAGGGAGCGTGGCCTACTTATGCTATGTCGATTTGTGAGCGAGTCAATCGAGCTGCCTGAATTGGTATGGACTGCTACAAGTGCAGTACACGTGGTGTATGGTAGGTCCAAGAACCGCAAAATATACGGATCCGAGTAGTTTGATGCTCGCTTGAGAGTTCTCATCGAAGATCATCAATACAACCTTCCAATCAGTTCAGGAACACGAAGGATCGAAGGCCACGTGGGAGCCTCACTCCCAGAATACGTCAGCTTTTGCCGATTATCCCGGGAAGTGCCCGCTCGTGTAAACCTGCCGTCAGCCAACGTCATAGCTGCCCATCTCAGGGTTCACGCTAAGCTTACGCTAGTTTGTTGCACTTCGACTTCACTTTGTGTTTCTTGGGTAGGTGCGACCTTGGTGCTGGTGTCTGCCGTTGCCATCAGGCATCACAAGGCACAACACTGCGTAGCACACAGAATTTGACGTAGACCTGGATGCTATACTTTGCTTAAAGAGTTATGATCAGGTATCAAGCGACTACTTCCATTTCGATCATGGTTTTCTGAACAGTGTAGGCCAAAAGGTCGAAAGAGTCGCGTACACAGCACTTGGGGAAAGTTTCACTCAGCGTGCAGTCACCTGTAACGTGTTACGTCAGCAAGTGAATGTGAAGCGGCATGCCCTATAAAATCTCTTCCCTGCTCATTTGGCAGCTTTCCTTCTTTTCCTACATCCTCCTCACGAATTTTCAATCACGACCACAAATACACAATCAACCATGGCTACAAACAACGTTGACATCGCCGGCATGAAAGAATTGATCCTTTGTGAGTGTCAGCCTGTCGCTTTCACGGATGAGCTAACAAAACGCGCAGCGAACGCCTATTATCTCTACCCACAAGTTCACCGCGCCAACGTCAGCGTTGTCCTGGACGCGAAGCGTGACCACGAGGTGCAGTGGACGCACAAGTGGTTGTTCCGAGCATTCGTCGTGAAAGAAGACGCAATCTTTGGCGCTCCTCGAATCCTTCTGAGAGGCCTTCCCCGCGACAATGCGCACGACGCCTGCAATAATCTGCTCGGCATGACTGCTGAGTGTGTCAGTAAGGTGGGCGCACTTGGACCAATGCAGGCTCGTGTTGACGAACATGGACGCATGTATGAGTCTGATGGAATGCGTGGCGTTTGAACAATGACGAGCGACGAATGGTGGATACTGGTGGAGAGAGGCCACTGAAATCTGACCAAGACGGGTTTGAGCCAGCATTGAGGAATGGTATGAAGATTCTACGAGGACGACGATATAGCAAACAAGAGGTTCTATGGCGGAGACAAGATAGCAAACAAGAGATACGTTTTCTTGTAGTAATCCATCGAGCTTCTCTGCAATCTCTCCATCGATGCTGTCTCCACTCCAGACTTTTCCTTCAATGCATCAACGACATCTTGCACATCGTTCCGATCGTCCTTCGCCATGGGAGTGATGGCAAGGAGCTTTTGCAAGTACAAGACGTCGTACAGTGCTTGCGTTGCAATCTGCCTCTGCGACAGCGCTGCATCTTGAGTAGACACCTCGGCGGTAGTTGCTTCGGTGCTTTTCTCCTGTTCATCCTCCTTCTTTTCATCGGCGACTTTCTTCGTCGTGACATCGTTTTCGTTCCCCTCGTGAGCGTCCTGGCCATTCGTTGGAACGTCTTCGCTTGACTTTGGCACTGTCTCGGCTTCCCTTTCGACGGTAGACGCAATCACGGGCTGTGCAACGTCAACTACCACAGTCTTGATCGAAGCTGCAATCTTGCTTTGAATAACTTTCTTTACCGCATCGACAGCGGATTTGGTCCACAGATCGGGTCCAGCTCCTTGCATGACTTTGCGAAGTTCATGCAACAGTCGTATGCTAGCTGGGGAAGGTTGGACCGGTAATTGCGGGGTACCTTCCCAAAGTATGAGAGCTGGTGTTCTGTTGAAGGGAATCGATGGGTCTTGGTCGGATCGCTTGCGCAGATACTGTAGGGATTGACCGGCGATATGTGCAGCGATCGTGGTGTACAGCTTCTCGAGCAGTGTATGGTAGGCATCTGCCGCAGAAGGAAAATTCGGCTGCCGGGCGACTTCTCTGGTGAGTCGGAACAAGAAGATATACCGTTCGCCATCATCACTAGTGCCTTCAGTGGTAACAGCATCACCCAACAGTGTTATAGTGTCTTCGAAAGCTCCTTTGACAGTGCTGTCGAGGCGCAGAGAAAGTGCGTTGGGATCTTCCTTGCCAAGGGAATCTTGATATTTGCCTGCTTCAAGATCATCATCCTCGTCCAGATCAAGATCTTCCTCCCACCTAGTGCTCCTCATGTCTTTGATGGTCTTCCGCATGTCTTCCAGGCTACGAGACCATTTGAGCGACGAGGTAAGCCGCTGTAGATTCTGGTCTTTGCCCAGACTGCGAGCCACGATCTCGGATCGAAACTTGTGTGCACCTCTTCCGAGCTCGAAGTCTGCCATGGACGAGTGCCATAGGCTGGGTGATTTGCTCGGTGCTTGTTTCTGTTCGAGCGCTTGTGCAACGACGGTGCATACTGCCTTCGATCTGGACTCCATGACATTCTCAAGCCTTTTCATGAAGACGCCCCGGAAGCTCTCCAGCATACTCTCTTTATCCAGACTCATCATGTTCCGAGGCGAGCCTAATAGATGTTTGATGACCTGCTCTCGCATGCGAACCACCTCGCCATTGTCATCGAGTGCGGCCGTGACGTTGCGAATACCTTCCTGTACAATCTGCGAAGTAGTCAAAGTCCACGGTTCAACCATCTGCCTCGCCTGTGAAATTTGCAGCTCATCGTGTCTTGGCCATGACGTATATTTCCGTACGTCGTCTGCGATCCAGCGCTCATAAAGGTCGAGGTCCAACTCCGCAATCGCTCTCACATCAGTGTCCTGCAATAGTCGAGTGAGCTTCAGCCTAGCCAGACTATCCGCCATTCTTTTCGGAAAAATGGTCTGAACCTGTTCTAGTGTCGTGAAGAGGAGGTCCAGTGTCTTCACAATCGCTTCTTGCTTTCTTTCTGATGAGTTCTCGATGAGCTCCTTCATCACGCTCTGTCGCACACTCAAGAAGTGCCTCAGTACATCTGTTGGCGTAGAGCTGGTCGCCAACGAGAAGGCGGTCAAGAGATCGATCAGTCTCATTCTCTCCACCTTCCCATCTGTGACTTGACGATCGATGACAGCCATCAGCTTTCTCCTCAGCGTCGCAACATTATTTCGTAAGCTCTCGAGCATGGCAACCTTCTCTCCACCCTTAGCCAAGCTCCCGTGCAACAGCCTCGCTAACACCAGCAACTTCGCCACAACAAGTACACCTTCACCCTTCCTAACCATTCTTCCAGCGACACCAATCACCCTTTGCAGGAGAGCAACCTCCGCAGCAACTTTCCGTTTCGCTCCCAGGTCCTCTCTCCGCGACCCAGAAAGCAACCTCTGATTCCCCGCCACGCGCTCAATGGCACTAGCATTACATCTCCGACCAATACCTCCGAGCACACCATCAAGCCGCTGCATCTCCGAGTTCATCTCCACGATCCTGTCCGCAGTAGATAAGACATCGCGATAGGAAGCGCCGACCAGACTGCGGAGTTTGTCCTTGTTGTCCGCGATCGAAGAACGGAGCTGTTGCTCTAATTTCCGCACAACAGGGAGAGGATAAGCGAAGGCTTGGTCCGCAGAGGTAAAGTCTCGCGGATTTGGCGCCTGCATTGTCGCCATTGTGTGCTTTAATTCCACGCGATGGTGGTCTTGGGAGGTGTAACGTGGTTGATGGTGGATGTCGCGTAGGCTCGGCGTTCATGTGCCAAGACTTTTGCTCTTTACGAGAATACGAGGACTATTATTCAGTGGCAGCGACAATCAGAACAAGACACAATAATGTATTGGAAACCTCGTGAACATGAAAGTGGGTATGTTGGGTGATTTTGGTATCTAAAAGTCCATCTTAAGAGCAATCGTAGGCTCTCCTCTGTCATCGGTAGTGGAACGACTAGCTTGCGGTCTGCCTCCCTGACCTTCTCTCAACAGCTTCTCCATCAATGATCTCTGATCCTGATCGAGCCTCATTACCACCGTTCTGAATGCCATCTGATCCGATCCTGCCAATCTCAACAACATGGCTGACATTTCTCTATTGACTTCCTTGCCCTCTTTGCTGGCTCTTGCTAACAAAGCAGCAATCACCACCGAGTATGCAGCGGGCCGATTCTCACTGTTGATGGCAAAGGTCATAAGAGCTTGCGTGAGAATTGCCTTTGTCTCGTCAACTCCCTCGAGTTCCACCGTTGACTCCGCATGTGACACGATCATGCGGATAATGCTTGAAAGAATCTTTGCACCGACAGCAGATTTGGCTGGACTGGATTTACCGGGAAGTAAGAGGAGTGACCGAGCACAGCCGGCTGCCATCTTTGTCGTCATTGGGTTGGACAACGCCTCCGAAAGCTCGTGGACGAACAGCGAAAGGTTATTGTCATCTGCGTGCAACGTGGAATGTGCTGTGGTGATCAGTATGGTGATTGCCAAGATCGTGTTCTTCTCGCATGGCAGGGACGCTTCACTCTCCCGCTTCTGCGCGTTCTGTAGAATGACCCGAAAGCGAGACAATGTATTCCGAATTTGTCGACGAGTCTCCGATCGTGCACCATGAACAATACTCGTCACGAAACGTCGAAATATTGGTAATGCTTGGGGTACGACCGCCGCTTGACAAGATGCAGTACCAAGAATCGTGATGAAGAGGTGCAGGATACAAGCATGCAGATCGCTTCGGATGATGGACGGAAAGACTTCTGCCACATCAACAAGAGCTTCGAGAGATTGTCGGATGAGATTGACTGCTTCGTCGGATATTTCTGGCCGAGTTGGACGGTTGCTTTCAGCAAGACCGGGAATATGTCCAGCCAATACCAAGACGATGATGCGTGTTAGCTCGAACAGCTGATCGATGTCATCCGAGAGATGTTCCTCATCTTGGCCTCTTTCCTGGCCAGCCCTGGCAGAAGGATGTACCAAGCATAAATTTCGTGCAACATCGACGATAACGGTCTGGATATCGACGCCCTCTGTAAGCACCATTCGATCGAGGAGTTCCATAGTTTCCGAGAATATCACCTCCTGGTAAATAGCAGTTCCGGCTACTGCAGGTCGTAGAATCTTCTTCAAGGCCAGTAGGATCTCGAGCCTTCTTGAGCTAGCAAGTGCCTCGTCTCCCACTGTCCTGCTGGCGAGAGCTTCGAAAGCGAGACCAAAGAGCACAAAGAAAAAAGCTGCTGGTTCCTCGCGGTAGTTTATATCTTGCTGGTGACTGGCGCCATTGGTCTTTGGTTGTTCTAGCTTGCCGTCCAGAGCGTCAAAGACAAAGTCGCTGTCCTCGTCAATCAAACTGGCAATTGCGTCCACAAGTTTGAGCCAAGAGTCTTGGTAAAACCGAAGCAGAGTCTCACGGCTTAATGCAGCATATAGGCTCTCTGGAGTCTGCGAGAGCATTGAAGCAGCAGACGTGCTTGAGATGTCAGGTTCAAATCTCAAACGAGCATACTCACGTAGAGATGAAAGCCACAGTGGAGTAAGACCCGCCACATGGGGCTTGACCACGGCTTCGAGATATTTTTGATCCGCAGATGCGACTTGTAAGCCAGCCCAGGCAGAGTAGACAGCCATGCGAACCATGACCTGCGCATTAGAGGTCAAACCTTGCAAGTCGCCAATGGAGGCAGATTCGGTATTGGCGGAAAAGCTGTCGAGAGCCGATACGAGTACCTTATGTATGCGGCCCATGCGATCGATATCCCGAACGATACCTGTTGAGATGAATGTTGCGCATACGTTGACGGCTTCAGCAGCTAGCTCAGGTGACGAATCTGCAGCGAAGGCCGGAGTGAGCGCCGAACTGATCTGAGCTTGGTACTGCTCAAGCAACATCGCCTCCATAAAGTCTGGATCCGGTGTGCTTCCGAACATCTACAACGGGTTAGTGTAAGCAATAATTCACAACATTAACCTAGACATACCTTGAGGACCTGATCCAAGATACGTAGGCCTCTGATGCGCAGATCGACCACACCAGCTGTGGATGCAGAAAATGCAATCTTTACGACATCTGCAATATTGGCTTGGAGCGAAGCGATGGCGGGCGATTCGTCGTCAAGGAGAGCGTCTTTCGCCACCATACCAATCAAATGCATGAGCAACTCCATTCCGAACAGACGGACTTGCCAACTCATAAGCTCCAGACTAGACGTCGGGGCTGCAACTTCTTCTTTCGTTCCTACTGCGGCTGCGAATCCGGCAACCTCGTCGTCCTGAATTTCCAGGCCGGTGGGCTGCTTTGGCTTCGAAGAGACCGCCGGTTGGTTTCCATGAGACTTGGCCTTGGTCAAGATTTTGCTACACCTTTGGACCCAGCTGGCGGTGTGCGAAAGTCCGGTCTGATCGAGCCAATTACTAAAGATACCTTTCACTACAGTTTGGCTGGGTCGTTCGTCCAATACATCCCACAGTCTATCTTCCAAGCCAGGTTTGGCACTTGTGAGGATTCCCTGGGTGTCTCTTCGCATGAGGTTAGCCAAGCCAGAGATAGCCAGGTCCTTGATTGCTTGGTCACCAGTTTCTAGATCTTGCTGCAGTCGACAAACGTATTGATCGAACTCCATATGCCCGGGTGCATACATAGCAAGGTTGCCAAGGCACTGAGTACTTTGCGCTAGTACTGCGGAGTTGGTCTCGCCTTGGAAGTGTCGGACAAGGGTCAAGATCATATCCCTCGGTTTGGCCATATCTTGCAGATCGGGACCTAGCACATTGATGATCGAGTCTATGAATCGGACTTCTACTGCCACGGTCTCGAGACTCATCTCGAGATTTGACGACAGCTGGTTGTCCGTTTCAGCATTGTGACTGTCGAAGACATAAAGCTGCCCCAATAATCCAATACTGCTGGCGACGTAGCCTGAAAAGGTAAGTCCTGCAGTGTCGGCCACTCGACAAAGACTTTCCACCGCCCAGAAATGTACAGTCGGGTGTTGGTCGGCAGCTAGTGACATCAAGATGCCTACAATTGTCTTCAGGTGGAAGCTTGCTGCCATACCGCCGAGTTGAGCATGGATGACTGATAAGCCGAGAGAAAGACCAGCTCGGGCATGTGGCTCACGGTTTGTAACGATCGTGTCGATGAGGTATTTGACCTCGTTGTTGGTAAAATCAGTTCCGCACACTCCGCACATACGGCCGAGTGCCTCCGCAGCCATGTAACGAACACTATCGTCCGGATCAACGATGAGGCTGTGGAGCAAGGTCTGAAGCGCTTTCTCCGCGGTTGCGCTTTGAAACGTTCCAGCCGGGCTCAAAGACTGACCAACCAGTACTTTGGCAGTAAGAAGAAAAGCGGATGCCACGTTCGCTGTAATCGCGGAGCGTCGCGCGGGATCTTTCTGCGATGCAGTCGAGGGCGCAAGGTATGATGCAATCTGCTCCATGATGCTACCTTGAATTCGAGGTGACTGTAATGGAAAGGCCAACGCAAACGACCCGACAGCTGCATTGATGAGCTCTGTCGCAGGAGGCTGAGGCTCATGGTCGACGTTGGAAGAGGCGGCAAGATGCTGTGCTGAAGTGTCATGCTCCCAAGCTTCGCACATTGGCATACGAAGAGTTCGCTCGATTTCCGACTCTGCGTCGTCCTTCACAGTCCAATGACGGCCTTTCTGATCCCGCTTCTCAAATGCGACAGGCCTCATGTCGAAGCCGTGCACGAGACCAGTGACACCATAACCCGAATTGTCGCCGACATCCCAGATCGACTCGAAAGCACCCGAAGAGCTCGCGATAGAGACACTCAAAGACGATGGGGTGTAGCTCTCCGGGTCGGCGAAGCTGGAAACCGCTAATGCCATGACATTAGATTGTTGGGCAATATCTGTCGCGGCATTCGGCTGCGCAGTCAAGAGAGCATTGAAGCACTGCAACACCCGCCTCCTTACCATCGAGTCAAGGTCTTGCAACTGCAGCGCCGGCGAAAGTTTTGCAGTGCTATCGTCCGTGCTCTTTTTGGATGGCAAGCCAGTCACGAAAGACACCGTGTTTTGTAGCAGCACTGACAGCCTTTTGGCAACATCAGACGTGACCAATCGAGAGTTATAATGCAGGAAAGACTGCAACGCGCCAAGCGCACATTCGCGGACATGCGTGAGAAAGCTCAGTTCAAGCATACTTCTCCTCGAGAGCTCGTCCCTGGTCGGTGGAGGTGGTAATGCGTTCTTCCACATCATTAGTAGCTGCGAAATATGGATTTTGACAAAGTTCGGTCCAAGAGTCATTAGCCCTCCTATCATGATCCATGCGACCTGGAGTTGAGTGCTTGATATCTTCAAGTGAGACACACCGCTTGACTTGAGCAATTTGGTCGCTTCCTCCAAAACACGAATATACACGTCGATCGAACCATATAGTGGGTTATTGCTGGAAGCTGCCAATAGCGCTGCGAGTCCATTCGCAAACCCCACGCATCTTCTCGGACTCTGCCTTCCAGTCGATAAGTGCCCAACTTCTCGTATGACGCTATTCAAGCACATGGTGATCGTGGACAGAAGCTGAGTCGGACAAGCCGCGACAAAAGTGTTGAGGCAACGAGCAGCATATATTTGTACAGTGTAACTTGGGTGTTCCAGGATCTGGATCAGTGATTCTCGGCAAGTATCGGCAAGAGTGGTGAATGCCGCTCCCAGACGCCCCATGAGATCACCGAGGGCGCTCAGAGCCCCTGTCAAGGCCTGCTTGCTCGGCTCGGGTCGCTCCTTGAGTGTCTGAGGATACTCCTTCAGAATGTCGTTGATCAAGAAGCGCGCAGCGTTCAGGCGTGAGCTTTCACCTAGCATATCGGCTACCACGTCTTGTAGAATGATACGCACGAATTTGCGAGTGACAAGCATCCGGTACCTGTTATGGGCGAGACTGATGTGTCCCAATAGATCATTGAAGCAATGCTTTGCAATAGCTGCATATTGTTTCTCTACCACACCCTCGCCGAGCGCTGTGAAGATGCGTTTATAACAGATAACAATGGCACCTTTTGTGCGATTGCTTGTCGATGACTTGTGGTATTGAGTCGATAGTAGGCGTAGGAGTTCAGACAAGGTATATGAAAGTGCTGTTGCTGGCCTCTGTGGAGCCGGGGACGCTCCTCGCTCGATCGGATCGTCATCCTCCTCATCGTTGCCAGCTTTCTTAGCTTTCGCAGGCTTCTTCAATTTTGGTATCATGTCCGCCGCTGAGCCCTCGGAGAAGCCCTTGACAAGCGCGGCCGCCAAACAAGAAGCAGCAGCATGCCTCACTACCCTCGAGGGACTATCACTGGCTTTCCATAGCGCAGTCTGCAACTTTTCGAAATCGTTGGTGTTGTCGTAATTGGTAGTCTTAGTGACTAGCTGCTCCAAGCACCAGCAGGCGTTTGTCTGGCATAGATATGCTTTGTCGCTTGCCGCAGCGGATCGCGCAGATTTCCACATCTCTTTCGCTGTAGCATCGTCGATAGATGCGCCAATGCCTTTTACCACATTTCCCAATGCCTTATAGATCGCAGCGCGGAGTCCGGCATGACTCGATGCAGGTTTCAGCACCTTGAATATGGCTGTGCAGGCATTCGCTGATAGACTGACAGCGCTGTCTCCAGCAGCTTCCATGAGCGACCCCAAGCAGTGAATCGCTGCATGCTTAGCTCGGATATCTTTCTCTTTCCCGGCATTGAGAACGCCAACAAGATCATTGATTGTTTCGTATAGTAGCTTGCGATTGCCTCTGGCAAACAACTCGGCAATTGAGATTCCAAGATTGTTTCGTATAACACGAGTCGGCGCCGGAGAGGACAGGTTGATGATGTCTAGTACTTGTTTCTTGATGTCGGCTTGCTGAGCAGATGCCGCTTCCGTGTCGAGGCTGGTGACATGACGAGCGAGATCCGAGCTGAAGGTCAAGAGATAAAGGTCTTGCTGCTCTGACGGGAGATTGTGCAGTTTTTCGACATCAAGACGCAGTCCGGGAGTGTCTTGAGCTGGTGGAGGAGGAGGAGGAGGAGGGGTCGGCGCTGCCCCATTGGGCTCGGTCGCCATAGTTGGTTCGTGTTCTTTTGCTCAGTTCAGCATCTCCACGACTCGCCGAACGCTCGCTTTTTGAACCGATCAATGCTCTAGATTGGTGTAGTCGACTAGGAGATGTGGTCGTGTGAGATGAAGACCCCCGACAGCTCGCCGCAGTCTTGGCGCATCTCCGAACACTTGCAGATGGAGCATCCCGCATCTCATCACCTTCATCGACATTCTTTGCAATAATTGATGAGCGCGGGATTGAGGATCAGGCTTGCTCCTCCGAGATGCTCAAGGAGTCGGTGGATCACGCAGCAACTGCGATGCCTCCATGAGACTCGACATCTGGAGTCTGGCCACAACCGATGGTCGAAAATCAAGCATGACAAGGCGAAGGAAGATGCAACGAAGAACAAACAACGGAGTATCTTTTCGCAAGAGCTAGCCACGGCATCCAAATGTAAGGAGCACGAAACACCAACATGTTGAGCAAAGCTGATTTCGACCAGTATTCGGACCCGACCCCAACGGGAACCCTCGTCTAGCAGACCTCATCACCAAAGCCAAGCGGGCAGGATTCGCCAAAGCGTCGATCGAGAGCGCGATCGCTCGTGGACAAGGCAAATCCACATCTGGACTGGCACTGGAGGCAGTCACGGTTGAAGGCATCTTGCCGGGAAATGTTGCAGTTATCATCGACTGCGAAACCGACAACAGACTACGCACCCTGGCCGACGTGAGGCTGGTATTGAGCAAACATGGAGGGTCCTCGACCCCTTCGGCTTATCTTTTCGCTAAGAAGGGCCGCATCACATTTGAAAAGAAGGACGGTGTAGGGGTAGACGAAGTGTTTGAACCAGCGCTGGAAGCAGGTGCTCTGGACGTGGCGGAAGGAGATGATGGCCAGGTTGTTGTCTTCACCGAACCAAATGAAACCACAGCTGCCGGAGATCAGCTCTCAAAGGCTCTGGACTTGAACATCTCCGCGTCAGAGATCATCTGGGACGCGAATGAGGACACCAAGACACCGCTTGAGAACGACAAGTCTGCCGAGGAACTCGTTCGCTTCGTGGAGGTTTTGCAAGACAAAGAATCCATGGTGCAAGGCATATACATGAACATCGCGCAAGGGTCAGTCGCGGAAGAAGCGTGGGCCGAGTTGCAGAGTAGAATTACCGCCTAGTGTACAGTTCTGTCCATATTGTACAAATACAAGATACCCCTTTTCTCTCCGACAACACCTCGCTATGCAAAGAACCACATCCTACTTCGACCGTGAGAACCAATCCCATGTTCCCTCTCTCTTTATCGCGTCGAGTGTTGGTCCTTGGCGACCGGAGTGTTCAAGCGTCCGCAATAGCGGCGACGGCGTGTGTTGCTGCTCCGATTCAAGATCCGTTGGTCGTATGGCGCTACTGTCTTTGCCTTCCAGCTCCAATCTCCTGGCACGAGCCGCTAATCTCCTCTTCTGTAACCTCGCTAATTCTGCATCGATCTCCTCTTTTTCGAATGGGATGGTGTGGGTCTGACCGGGTTTGGGCCAGAAGTCGGGGACCGCAAACGTGTTGTCCAGGTTCGTGCCGAAGTAGTACATGATGCTAATTGGGAACAAAATGTACATGCTGAACTGTGACAGTCAGGCGACTGCGCTGTGGCTCGTGGTTGATATGTCGCTTACCTTGAAGACTTCGAGATTGGGGCCGCCCATGTTGGCAGATTGCAGGTCAATATTGTGCGAAAGTAGGTATATGCAACGACTGTAGTTCTAGACTTGTGTCGACGATCATTGGGCAATGGAATTGATGATTCTAGAAAGTTTGAAGATGGCGCCCTGATTCATGATCGCGGATAGATCCGTCAAGCGGCGCCTCTTAAGGTTCAGCGAACGATCTGGGGAAGATCCCCAAGCTCAGGAATCGTGCCTCGGGCCCTCGGTATTCGACTCCCCGCAGAATCTCACTATCCTATCGAGAATCTCACCTCATCTTCCAGCTATATCCTCTATTTCTTCTGCATTTCAACTATAATCATTATCTCTGTCATTCTCGACCTTACCCCGAAACCCTTTTGTTATCACCGCAAACCTCCTCACCAGTCTATACATCAGAAACAATGGCCGAAGAAAAGGTCAAGCTCAGCGTGAACGGCCGCATCGCGACCATCACCCTCTCGAACCCAAAACAACTCAACGCCATGAACGCAGATGACTACTACCGCCTAGCACAGCTGATGCACCACGTCGCCTCCCTCCCCGAAGTCTACATCACCGTCCTCACCGGAACCGGGCGCTTCTTCTCCGCCGGCGCCGACGTCAGCATCGGCCGCGGCGTGCCCGAGGGCGAGGACGTCAAGCGCCATTTCCTGAAGTCTTTCGTGGCCAACAACTTGCACATCACACACGCTTTCTACACACACCCGAAGATTCTCGTCGTGGCGCTCAATGGCCCTGCGATCGGAATGTCGGCCGCGCTGACCGCGTTCGGCGACTTCATCTATGCGACCCAGGACACGTTCCTGCTTACTCCGTTCTCGAGTCTGGGATTGGTGGCTGAAGGTAACGCGAGTTATGCGTTTGTGCAGAGATTGGGAATCAGCAAGGCGAACGAGGCGTTGATCATGAGCAAGCGCCTTACGATCGAGGATTTGGTGCAGACTGGTTATGTGAACAAGGTGTTTCAGACCAAGAAGGGAGATGACAAGGCGTTCCTTGAGCAGGTGATGAAGGAGGTCGATGAGAGAATGGGACTTCACCTGAACCAGGACAGTCTGTTGAAAATCAAGGCCTTGATCAGGAGGCCGGAGAGGGAGATCTTGGATGCGCAGGGTGTGGCCGAGGTCTTTGGTGGCTTGGAGAGGTTCGTGTCCGGAGCTCCGCTTGAGGAGTTCAGGAAGATTGCGAGTGGAGAGAAGAAGCACAAGTTGTAGAAGTGCAAAGACCGGTAGTGATGCAAGCTTTTTGTTTGTCTATATATTGATATATATGGTGGATCAGACCATGATGTATGTCTCAAAGTTCATCCCTGGCGTGCTTCTCCGACAGGTCAGGCATGCTCATGATTTTGACGACCAAACTCGTCCATCCGGTAAAATGCTGTGTCCTTTGACCAGCGCCGGTGTCGGGGTTGTACTGCTCCCAAGCGAATCCTGTTTCCTTCCAGCTCTTGTAGACGGTGTCGACCAAGTTCTTTCTCAGCTTAGAGTAGATCTGGCTGGCCTGCTTCTGATGAGGTCCTGATGTCTTAGCAACGTTCTGGTGATGGTCAGTATCAGATCTATCAATGTAACCAGGGGTGAACTTACGTAAAGCTCCTTGACGATCAGGTAGTTCATGTTCATCCAGATCGGGCTGCGCCAGTAGTTCTCACCAGTACCATAGAACTCATCCCTCTGGCTCAAGCTTCGGATACCGTAGTTGGACCAGAGTTCCGCCGGGTCCGAGATCAGATCCATGACAGCCTTGAGCTTCTTGTTCTCCTTGTCAAGATTCCGGCTCAACAATCCAGTCATGAAAGGGAAAATGCTAATGTAGCCCTTGTGGCACACATGAGCGTTCTCCTCGTAGTCATCAATAGTCGCATCACAATAAGTCTTTTCCTTTTCGTCCCAATGCAGATCGTCAATGTTGCGTAAGATGGCATGTTCGATCTTTTCGTACTCGGCCTCGTCCTCTGATATCCCAAGCGATCCAGCAATTCGCTTCATCGTGCCAGTCATCAAACCCATCCATGAGATCAGATCGACATGAAGCTCACCCGGATGTGGTGGCTGAGGGCGAGGGTAGTCGTCGAGTCCAGATGTGAGAAGATGTGTCTGCGTGCTGCCTCGCCACCTGTAAGCTTCCTTGGAGGAAAAGGCTTCGCGGTCGTAAGACTTGATGTCGCCATACTGGGTATCGCGAAACCATTGGTAGTGGCGCTTCAAGAGTGGGTAAAGTTCTTGAAGGTACTCGCGTATAGTGCTGGATGACTTGACGTATGCCTGAGAAGTAATCGGGATCTGCTCGGCTGAACCAGCAGAACCCTCGAATTTGTCAAGCAGATCGCCGAGGACGAAGAAGAGCGTAGGCGGATTGGCATAGTGTGGGTATTGGACCTGAAACTCAGCAGGCACTTTGCTCCTTGCCTCGGGTCCAAGGATCTGCTCACGAGCAATCCAGCCCTTTTCGTCCATGGTGTTGAACCAGCTCTTGATGATCTGCAGGGTCAACTCTACATCCCAGTCAACAATCGGGATAAGATGGAAGCCTTCATCCCACAAGAAGCCGCGTGGAAAGAATGGACGAGACGGAATGCTAGTGAACAACTCGTATGGACCCTCATTCTCCATCAGCCCGCGAGCCCTAGCCTCGGCGGTCTCGCGCCAGAAGCCTTCATTCTCCTCCTCGTACTCTGGCTGGTAGGATCTGTCGATGATTTGATCGCCATGGAAATAACCAATACCACCGATCAAGTTCGAGAACATGCTCTTTGAGAACTCGAGGTACTGAGGCTTTGTGAAAGGCGCTGTTGGCATGTGGACTTCTGCATATCTCTGGGCGATAGACTGGTCGACCAAGTTGATCTTTTCCGTGATATCCCGCGAGGTCAGTGGCTTCGGCGCAGCGCCGTTCGAGAAGAGGATGTCAAACTCAAAAGCACCCTCGAAAGTCTTTTGAACGAAATGCAGATTGCCCAACCCAGGATCGTTCTTGATGGAATAAGTCTGATATGGCGGAGGCATCTTCTCTTGTCCGTAACTCTCAAGGTACTTGTCAACAATCTCTTTCATGCTGGTAAACATGACGTTCTTGGCCTGCCAGATAGCGGCCTCTGGGAGTTGCATACTGTGGACTCGGGTCCTATCCAATGGCTCGGTTTGGCTGCTTGGGTGCGAGTGTCCGGGGTGCTCCCCTTTTCCTTCTGTGACCGCTACCGTGAAGTCTCCAAGTTCTGCTGTTCTTCCAGCGATCTTGACCTCGCCTTCAAATCCAAGTTCTGCGTTCTCGCCCTCGGCGTCGGTTACTTCGAGCGACCCGATACCCTCAACGCCGACTGTAAACACAACCGTAGTCTTTGTGTCTGGCGACGAGTCCTCTCTTGGCGTGCCACGGATCCTTGCTCCCCATGATCCGCCATTCTCTCCGTGATCCACAAACTTGACGAACTCCGTTGTGATGTCGATGCCATTGCCAGCGTCGTGAATAGTCTGTCGACCTCCTATCCTAGGATCGTAACTATCCCAGCCATATCCAGCCATACCTTCATGCTGCTCGCAAGTGTGACGGAAGTCTGTGAGTCAATCAGCATAATCTACAGTTGAGCTGCTTTGGCTTATACTCACTAGTCTGTACGGTCGCAAAGTCGTCTGTTCGCGCCCAGAGCAGACTAGCTCTGACACTTTTCGGAATCCGTGGCCTAATGCCAAAATAAAGGTTGGGCGCATACGGGCCCCATAGCAGCGAGTCGTTCGAGGCTTTTGTGAATGCCGATGTCTCTTGAGCTTGCACCTGAGGGAGAACGCTTTCGAGTGAGAGCAGCGAAATGGCTACGAGCCAATTGCTCTTCCCGAAAAGCATACTGGGTAGAGAGGGACTGAAATAATTGGGGGACCGAGAATCAATCGCTCGCAGTCATAATAATACACTGTCGAAGATAAGTTGGAGCTTGGAGATGTTTGCAGCCACGTTGCGTGGTCCGGCGCGTCATTCACCCCACACGACGATTTATTTGTCAAGTTGGAGAACTTCATTGGAGATCACGAAAGGCATTGGTACAGATTGATGTTGTACATGTAACTACTTGGTGGTATTCTGAAAAGGTCCAATCCTTGTTGCCCATATGGGCATGCCATGTAATGCCACTAACGCCGCGCTTCAAGATGCAACAATTCATGAGGCATTGTGAGGCCCCTAATGTTCTCGACGCTGGTCATGCTTCGACTGAGGCCCCTTCTGTGCAAGCGTGTGATCCTTTCGAAACCTCTTGGCTATCGCCAGCGCCTGGTCTTTCGACTCCCGGGTGCGTTTGTATTCGGATCTTCTTGTGCTCCGAAGGTTTTGCATGCGTCGACTCCTTACGATGTTCTGATCGATTTCTGGCCCTTCGCCGTCGAGTTTTACTCACGGCTTGGTGAGAGCGGTCTGTTAAACCCACCGACACGATTCATATACTGACGGTACTCTGTCGGCTTCTTCTTACTGACTCCGTAGTTCTTGTCGTTGCCCGGCACTTTCGTATTCTTTGTAGTTTTGAATTTTGCAAAACCCATGGCTCGTCTCATGATCTCTTCTTGTCGCCTTGCCTCCCTCTCCTCGGGATCGAGCGTCTCATCTTCGTCCATAACATCGTCGAGATCGGGCGTGTGGTTTGTAGTTGATCCGTTTGTGAGATCGCCTTTCGCTGTGCTTTTCGGACCAGTCCGGGCGCGTGATGATGGCTGTGTGCTACCTTTCGCTGTGTCCATGCGATCTCGAGAAGGCGATGCGCGCGATCCTCTTGGATTCCGAGGCGGTGATCGCTGTCTTGGGCTGTCGCGTGCTCCTCCATCCCTCCTGACGGGTGACCTTGACCGGCCCTCGTGCCTACGTGATCTGTGGTCATGTCTGCCATCTCTCATGTCGCGATCATCTCGGCCATATCTGCCACCCCTGTCACCATCCGTATGTCGTCCTCCTCGTCTTCCGAGCTCACGGTCAGCGGGCGTGCCCTCTCGCGAACGTGGAGGTGCCATACTTGATTTGTTGTTGTTTTATGTCTTCATTCCGTCGCGCGTGATGCTAGTGTAAATGGCAGTAAGCAAAGGCCTAATTCTGTGCGTGAAAGTCGAAGAAAGCGTGAGGTCTAGTCACATAAGTAGAAAGGTTCACTTTGCAGCTTTTTGAGCAATGCGACAACGCGGCGGAGGTCTTGGCACTTCCGCACCGATTCCAGTTGTTGATGTGACGAACATGAACAGATTCCATCGCTCTGTGATATGCTACAGCTTCTGCGATTCCATCACTATCACACAGCTTGGGGTGATTTGACATATTTTCAAATGCCCAAGCTGCTACGTGCATCGATGGAACGGGCTACGAAACTTCGATGAGTCGTCAGAACAGCCATCACGAATTCAACGGCTCAAGAAGCATCATATTCGTAAGATCATCATCATATCTAAGAAAAGGTAACAATCATGACACGACACGCCTCCCCGTTCACAGCTGATAATAACTTGAATCACGACTTGGACTCGGCCTCCTTCTCGACCTCCTTCTCTTCCTTCCTGCCACCGCCCATCAGACCGCTGCCCAAGTTGTAGCCAGTCTTGCCCAACCCGGAGACTGTCTCGTAACCTATAACATGTCAGCAATATGTCACTTTGTATATAGCCTGTGCAAACCGTCAACTCACCTGCGTTGCCGAGAGTGTCGCCGAGATCCTTGACGGCGCCTCCAGTAGCACCCACAGCACCAGTAACGTACTGGCCAGTAGCATCGACGGCTTGACCAGCGTAGCCCTGATAACCTTCTGGCAGATTCTGCTTGGACATGTCGTTGGCCGCCTTGGTCGCATTGTCTACCTGGCCTTGAGCGTAGTCTTCACCAGCCTTGCCAGTGGATTTGACATAGTCGGATCCCTGCTGCTGGTACTCTCCAGCCTGCTTCTGCGCGCCCGCAGCCTTTTCTGAAGCCATGTCGGCGTAGCTCTGAGTTTGACCCGAGGCCTGGTCCTTGGTCGCCTCTGCGCTGTCTTGTGCGTTCTTGGCTGCGCCTTGGACTTGCTCGGATGCCTCTCCAGCCTTGTCACCGGCTTGTTTTTGAACGTCTTGGGGAGATTGACCGGGCATAATCTCGAGTTTGAGTGCCTTGTTGTCCATGATTTGCACCATTTTGGCTGATTGTATTGTTTTCTTTGCTGATTGGGGTATTAATGTCGACAATCGCTGCTGTTTGGATTTGTGTTTGATTGTAAAAGTAAGTTCCAAAACTGGAAGTCTGGACAGCACGCCTGCAATCGTGTCACCTGCACAATGACGCAACTCGTCAGCTGCGGAACAACCTCCCGCTATATAACACCACATATACATATAGTATGTGGATAAACAGCATGACCAGGCGCAAGACTGCAGGTCCACAAGGTGTACATTACTGGCCCTACGACGAGCACATGTTTTTGTGAATAAATGACAAAAAACGGGTAATTCATTTGTATCGAGGTGGTGATTAAATCTCATCCTCCTCCTCGTCGAAGTCGTCCTCTTCGCCCATATCATACAATATCCTTCCGCCCTCTCCGCCTCCCTTCTGTGCATCGAAATAGGGTAACACGACACCCTCTCTAGCCTCTCGTTGCCTTTCTGTAAGCCCCAGATTGAAAGTGACATCCATATCAGCCTCTCCTCCAGCGTCCTCTGGCCCAGCTTCCTGTTCCGGTCGGCGGTAGAGCGGATGGTCCTCCAACAGAATGACAGTCTCCTTGCCTCTACTTGGTAATGATCTCGTCGTCTGTAACGCAATCGGTGATGATGGATGAGGTAAGAAGTACCACTCTCTGACTCCTCGACCGCTTTTCCGACGGTACTCCATCTCTAGCACTAGGCCTTCTTTGCCGTTGGCATTTTGGCTCAGTAAGACGCCCTCAGTACCCTGCTCGAGACCAAATACGGGCTCTGCCAGACTTCGCTCCCTCGCTGCCTTCTGCGCCAGGATGTGATGTAACGAGTGTGTCGTGAAGATTGTAGTCGCAAGGTATTTGAGCATTGTCAGTGGTGCCGGATTGTACGGACTCGATTGCGTTGAAACAGGCACATCGTCGTGGTAAAGTGCGATCAGTGATATATTAGGTGCAAAGAAAGATGACAATATCGCGGGAAGATTTGAGGATGTTGCTGGATCCGAGCATAGCGGGTTCAAGGTGTCGATGATCAGGACTTTTTCTAGAAACGTGTCAGATAAATTGTTCTCATGCGCTCAAGTTGGTGATGCAAATCGATGATTTCATACTTTGTGTCGTGCCCTGACCACCGATATGTGATGCTACAGTTCGTTGTACATTCGCGAATGACTCCTTGTATGCTAGTATGAAAATCCCGACTCCGGACGGTTTACGCAGTGTCTCGAATGACAAGTAAACGACTTCATTCTTCGCGGCCTGGAAGTAGTTAACCTGTGTTCGAGTATTCGCTCAATAGAGACAGTAGATACATTGGCTCTTCTAATGTATTCTCTCAACAATGGTTTGCCGGACTGCTCCAAAGTATCAATGATCAGCGTGAAGGGCGATGTGGTCTCCCTCTGATTGAGCAATTTTGATATCAACAGCAGATTGTGCGTTCGACGGTGCTGCAGATTCAGAGAGACCATGTTGTCAACAAATGAATGTAAAAGGCCGGTATTGATAATGCACAGGTTCTGACAGAAGAAGAACAAGTCGGTCACGTGATCCCTCCAACACTTCCACACACAATGTTTATAAAGCGTGCTCACGAGGCTTGGAACACTACTAGCCTACCTTGACAATTGAGGAACTAATGACTCTTCCATTTCACTTTCGACGAAAGCACTACAGAGGGTTTAAAGCGGTATTCGTATCAATCATCTCGTGACTTCGCTATTGAGCTTGCTACTGAACTCTTGAACTGAACCTCCATCCTCACTTGTTCACAGAAGCTGCCTTGTCCTCAACCTCGCTACTAGTTTGAGCCTCGTCATCCGCAGAATCTGCCTTGTCGACTTCGTCCTTGTCTTTGGCTCCTTCACGGGCCTGATCATCGCATTGTTTCTCTGGTTGTTTTGCAACGTGGGGTTTGCCGGTTCCGGCTCTCAGTGCGCTTGCCTGCTTTGCCTCCTTCTCCCAAGCCTTGTTTGCTCCACTCTCGAGGTGGCCTTCAACATGCGCAATGTAAGCTTTCAGATGTGGGCCATACTTGGGGTGACTTAGAGGGTGGATTTTGTAGTCTGATTCTTTGCCTCCGCTCACTGGTGGAAGCATAGCGTAGAGCTTGCGCTTGTTTTCATCGCTCACGAGGGCCCAGCTGTCCTCGTCTTGCAAGATTGCCTTTTGTGTGTGTCAGTAAAAGTGAACGTGACGTTGCGACCGAGACTGCTTTGAAAGCTCAGCTGAGTACTCACAATAAGCGTCTTGTCAGACAAACGTGTGATCGATGGATCGACAAGCATGGAAGGCATGTTGTTCTCTTGAACGAAAGTTTTGGGTTTGGAAGTCGACTGTATAGCTTGTGAGATATCCTGTGGTCTGTTTCTCAGCTGAAGTCGAACTGCAAGTGGCACGTTGTTATAGATGTCGCGAGACATGGCGTCTGTGCGGTCTGAGACACGCGAAGGGAACAAAGGCTGCGGTGTTTGTTCTTCCTCGGAGCGACGTTCGGTGCGCCCAAGACCTGTAGAAACCGAACGAAAGAGGATGAAGTTGAGCAAGAGGGGGAAAGCGCCAAACAACTCAGCAAATTGTTGCTTTGGCATTGTGCGTACGGGTGTCTCGCGAAAGACGAGTGACACAATATCGAGGCGATGGTAGAGTGCCGAAATGCTTGCTACACGCCGGATGCTGCTTGCAGTGTGTTTTGTTTGGTGAGGCACTGTAGCTTTCAATTGTGTAATGCAAGCGCCGATCGCGGGGCTGTGTGGAAAGCAATGGTATTGGGCGCGAGAATGACCCAAGAGAATACTCGTAGACTTGAGGTAGCGTAGCTCGATGCCGGCTGCAACGGACAGGAACGAGGCTGTAGCAATAACTGAACCTGCTAGATGCAAGATACAATCTGATTATGGCTTCCCTCATGGACAATTGGAGCATCAAAAGTAGGTGTAGAGCATTAGTCCAGTGGCTATTCGAAAGAAAGTGATATCGAGAACCTGACCGAGCAAAAATGGAGGACGCGAGGCTGCCTTGTCGATTGGAATCGAACGAGGGTTCCCGGAGCAAAAAACTTAATGGGTGCGATGGCAGTTCGGGTGTGGCGAGGTCCGCTGTGACTAACTCGGCAGCCGACACTGGTGAGTTGTCATACCATATAGGTACCATCTACACTATCGGCGTCGTGTCCCATTCTCGAGATGTGCGGTATCAGTAGTCAATATAACCCTTGGATACCAGATGGGATCTCTCCTAGCGCTGTGCGTTGCAGCGAGCGTTTCTCCAGCGCATGTCGGCGACCATGAATAGTATATGTGTGGTCCTCAGACAAGCTCGAAGATGTCGACCATCAGATCATATCACCGCCACTGCTGCTGTTGCTGCTGCTGCTGGTCGGGGGAGCAATGCAAGGGCCTAGGCTTGGCGCACCCGCTGCCGGGCGCAAAGATTTCAGACCCGGATCTCCTCGACTTGGACACCAGTTCTCTCATCCACCGACAGCAGTCTCATCGCAGACACGATAGATGACTTACCAGCAGTAGTGTAGGTCAGAAGATTGTCAGTCAAGTGCCGGCCGGCACCGCAACCAAGTACGATGTGTTCTCGAGTACCACAAAGGGGCTGACCAGACAGAGCGATTGCGACCCGGAACGATCGAGTCTTCTCAACGCAGTGTATCGGAAGCACATGCAGACAGGAGAAGCGACTGGCACTAACCCGCCAATGTACAGTCTTCCCGAAAGATCTGTCGTCGCTGTTTCCCCAAGCCGAACAAGAGGAGTCGGAGAATCGCTCTGTAAGTCGACGCTTATCTTGAGACCTATCTCGAGGCCAAAAAGACGTCTGTTGTTTTCGAGCGAACGATGAAGGAAGAGTCGAAGACGAGCAACGTCGGAATAAGCATTTCTCGATGTCTCAACCGCCCTTGCCCTCGACCCAATGAACCGTGCCGTGCCATGCCTTCAGCCCGAGGCCCCATCATCGATTGCGGGTCGTAAAGTTTAGCGCGCATTTTTGTCCGACTTCGTGCGAGCTGTTCACATGTCTGTAACCGTCTAGGTAACCACATGCCCTCGAGTTGTTAATTCAACTCTCGCATCGTCAACACTCGGACGCTGTATTGCTGTACGCTTGCTGCCACTGTTGATCGACTTCTCGGGTGGTGACTCGGTAACCTGGGCGTCTGGCTCCGTCGCACTTGCATCGCAGCTAATAATTCGGCTCCAACAACCTCATAATCCTCCTCCATATTCATCAACAACACATCGCGTGATACGGCGTCAAATATACACGATGCCGATCTATTCAACTCAGATTGTGCGCCTCGATGGGCTGATGCTCGCTGCTTCCGTTGAGAGCCAGCAGGTCCGTCGATTCTGTCTGCAGCATCAACCCAGTCCATCACCACTGACAATCACCAGGCAGAGCGCGAAGTTGGTGAGGTCAAGAATCAGCAAAGACAGCTAGTCCGCCGGATGAACAACACCACTGAGCCACGCGCTGCGATCGAGACCGGCAACTACAAGTTGCAGTACGCACCACCGCGAAACTGATCAGTGCTTGTTGTTGACTGACGATGACAGCTACTATCGCCATGAAGACTTGGTATTTTTCGCCATTACGGAACGCGCATTTCCAAAAGAACTGGCGACGATATATCTGGACGATATTGCCCAAGAATTCCTGAACACACATAAAGACACCGATTACCGCTCCGGCTCGCTTCGGCCATATGCCTTTAACGACTTCGATACCTTCATCCAGAGAACAAAGAAATCGTACGAAAATCCAAGAGCCTCGGATAACCTCGACAAAGTCAACGCACAATTGAAAGAAACGACACAGATCATGTCCAAGAACTTGGAGGACCTCCTATATCGTGGTGATAGCTTGGATCGGATGAGCACAATGAGCAGCGATCTTCGAGACGCCAGTAAAAAGTATAAGCGTGCTGCAGTCAGGATCAATTGGGAACTGCTTCTCAAACAGGTATCCACAAACGACATCGATTTGGCCGAATTGCAAATGCTGACTCTGCTTCTAGTACGGACCGTTTGCAGCGCTTGGCGCCATCATTCTCTTCTTCATCATCTGGCGCTTCTGGTAGAATGTATGCCATGATATCCTCGACAAGATCCAGGAAGGTCTGTAGCATATGGCAATCCAGCATAGTCAGAAGAGCATAATCAAGCGTCCAGCAAGTCGAACCCGATGAATCATCACCAAGCACATGCTTTCCTCGTACTGTAACCCGCCGGTACATTGCCACTGTAAAGTCGACCATTAATCTGGAGTATCGCCACCGAATCCGATATTCAGCACGACTGAGAATGTCACCCTACCTCGAGCGAATACATCGGCAGCACCAGGAAGTTGATATCGAGCATCGCTTATTGTCGGCGTGGACCGTTGGAGTTGGCATCGATGTGTGGCTAGACGAGACTCCTGATCTATCAGGCCGAGCAGTCGCCCTTCGATAGGCTCGCAGCGCTCCATACCAAGTGCTAGATGGCTTTCGAAATTGCAGTCGATACTTCTAGGCTGGACGGTTTCGCTAATGCGTGGTTGGTTCAGCATTTTTTTGGTTGAGAACTTTGCCGGATCGCCCCTTGACTACGGTTGAGGCCAAACTCCGACGCTGACGCATACTGCGCAGAGTACTTGTTCATCTGTTCCTGAGCATTGCAGACGAAGTTGCCATCTGGTCGCTCTCCTGGCTTACTTCGAACCTGGAAGTGGGTGCATTATTCCTGGCTGGGCGATATTACTGGTATATCGCTGGGAGACTCGACTGGTTGACCCTTTGGAATGGAATCTACTGCTGGTGTAGAGCTGGCTAGACGCTCTTATGTTGCCTACTCCCCAAGGAGTCGCTTACCCGGCTGCCTTATGTTGGACCCGCACCGTGGTTGACCTCGGATTTGATCTTGCTCGCCGCGCAGGCTTTGACCAGGTTGCTCGATAGCCCTTACATCAATTTCGCCGGGCTGTCATCTCAGAATAAGGGCTTGGCCAACGATGACTGAAATCCGCGACCTTGCATATCATCGGCCACTTCTCTGGTGCACCTTGCTCGAGCTTGGCGCACGCATATCAACAGCCTTCCTGTCTGCTCGTACGCCCGATGTGCCCAACTGGCTGCTTTGATAGATGTCGTCGAGCTTTCTGGCAAATAGATCATTTCGACCTCGGACCTTTGTTGATTTTGGTGGTTGAAGATTCGAGATTGAGCATCGAGCAACACAGTACGCCTTGTTATCTGCATCGGATACATGCTTGAGAAGGCTCCTTCTCGCGGAACGGCTTCAGTTGCCCGAGGCAAGCACTAGATCTGCCTTTACTCGACGACCCTCCACCGTACCATTTCCATTATGGCCGTCTGTCGACCGGGTCGACCCTGTATTCCGCCTTCTCACCAGGATTTCTTCTCTTCATTTGTGATCCACCTGTTCCCGGTCTGTTCTTCGATTCCCAAGAGGATGTTCTCTTTCTGGTGCATTCAATGACAGGTTGACGCACAAGACTCTTTCGACAAAGGAGAATCAGGAGGACTTCGTGTCGTTTTCGAACATCGTTGGTGGTACTTGTCCAGGATGCTTGTCTCGCATACCGATCGTTATCGCCGTTGCTGGGCGTTTGATCTGTCTTGCCTCGGCAGCATGTCAAATTCTTCTCACTGTGTTGCCGCACGGTCGTTGCTGTCACTGGACACGATCAAATCGCGTCGAGTCGACGTAGGCTGACGCTGTAGTCGTCGCTCACGGTCCGTCTGGATTATACCGATGTCGTCATCCGCGGGTCGAGCGGAAGGTGTTGGTATGCTCGCCTTGTACCGCGATGTCTTCGGGAGCCTGCTATAGCAGACTGATGTCGGGGCTGCTCATTGTTCGGTCGGTTGTGATCTTTCCAGCCTTGTTGTGGCCTACAATACATGGACTGCCACCTTAGCACCTACACGAGCTCGTTGGAGGACTGCTCATCACTACTCCACCTCGTTCGGTATTGTCGGCGACCACAGTCGAGTGCAAGCGCATGTGCAATAATCATCGAAGCTTTGGCCTTTGTCCGTTCGTTCGCGCAGTGTCGAGCTGTATCAACATGCGAATGCCGTCCACTCGGGAAGCCGCTACAGCCAATGTTGATATCCAAACGAGACTGATGGGATAAGCTCTCTCGTTTGTCGTGGTGATCATGCTCAATCTGTATCGATACGGAGACGATATGCATGAGATCGTCCGATTGGAAGGTGCAGCCGCCCCGATACAATGTATGCAGGGTGCCGCGTTTGCTCATTCCGTTTGTCAAAGCGATCCACATCTGGCTCTTGCCCTCAGCTATGGACGACACTCAGCCTTGATGTCGTCGTCGCCTGCTCCACCCTGGGTCGATTGATGCTGCCAGTCAATATCCTTGACTGTGTCTGTTGCTGACTTGTGTGGACGACGGCGACTCGATCTGTTCGCCATTGCCATGTGTGCAGACCCTCATCGATATGCACGAGTTCATCACCGTTATCATCTCATCGTCATCTCGATGCTTGCTACCTACCAGAGGGTGGTGTCGTCGATAGTGTGGTTGATGTCTGAGGGAGGACCACCGCTGCGGAGCGCATCATCCGGAATCCGAACTCAGCTCTCCCGACCATCAAGGCAGCTCAGCGCCGGTATGAGAACACAGATTACAATGTACGACAGGTGCTGCAGTTCCATCTCATCACGGTCGATAGAGCGAGGTGCTGCTGCTGCTGGTGGTTGGTGTAGAGCGTTGTGGTCACCGTCGCCGGTAGCCGAGCCTGGCTGTTGAAGGAATCTCCCTACGCATCAAAGTTACGAACCCGCTGGACTCTCGCTGCGTTCCAAGCTGCCCGGACTCACGAAATGCGAATTTCATCCAGGGAGGAGAGCTGTCCACGGACTGTTCGTCCCCGTCTTCGCCGCCATGCATCGTCCGGGCTGCCTTGCTCGCAGGCTATCCTCGCCGGCTCTGTGGCTTAGTGGTCTGCGGAGGGGGCTGTTGCCGCCGTCCACTAGTATCAGTAACAAGCACCTCCGCACGTCTTGGGTTCGATTCGGGCTGGTTCACATATTGCCGATATTCTTCTACGAAGCGAATACCACGCGAATTCTACAGTCACAGTATGCTCAGTAGCATGTCAGACGGCTCAGCTTGAAAGAGCAGTAATCAGCAATTGTATTTGACGAACTGCCCGACGAACTGCCCAACGAACCGCCAGCACCCCTGTCCGTCCTCACCACCGCCCGATTACCCTCCTCTCATCCCTCCACCTCACCGGGATGTGCTTCCCCAGAACTTGAGGACCTTCTTCCACGCCCTCTGCAAGCGCGTTGGGGCGGCGTCTCCCTGGTTGACCTGGTCGACGCTGCGACCCCATTTGCCGAAGGGAGCCGCAGTCTTCGACTGTGAGGAAAGGGTCAGCGAAGTGTTGGCACGAGAGCGACCGGAAGCACTCACCATGCCGTCAAGGTATATGGTGTCGTCCGGGATGGGCTCCGCGACGTCTCCGAACCTGGTCTTGGGTCTGCCGTAGACCTTGGGCTTTCTCCTGCCAAAGACCATCGCTCTGTTGGCGGCTTGTTCGGTGGCTTCTTTGGTGGTTTCTTTGTTGGGTTGTGTGCTGGGCGATGTCTCGTCAGCTCTGCCCAAGAAACCTGTGCGCCAGCTGCCCCAACAGTTGCCCCGCGAGCATTGCCGATCGATGGTATACTCACATTGTGGTGATGTGGTATCGTTGTTGCGAAGTGTTGTGTTCTGAGTGAAGATGGAAGAACGTGCCCGCGACACGACTGAACCTTTGCCCGCACAGACGCCCAGCAACACTGCCAGCACTCCCTTCCTCCCGAATACACAACTGCAATAGGGTGCTGATGTGCTACACAGTAGCCTCAGTTATCAGTAGTATCCATTGTAGACATCAGAGTAGGCATATACGTCCAGTGTATTACACAGCACTCTCACTGGAGGCACCGGCGTTCTGTATACGACCCTGACTTCGGGGGTATATATTAATATCGATTCAGTGGTACTTTCGCCCGTCGGTTGGCGACCGGCGGGCAACACTTGTGCACGATCGCTGACATCGCCTCCCAGACAAACAAATCGCTCTGTAAGAATCTGCAGTTTAGTCAAGCAGGTGAGCGGAGCACTCGAGTGCCTAGTCAGACTGACAATCTGACACCTTTTTTTTTCCGCTGTTTCTGGACGTTGCTGGATCGAATCACTGCTGGGACTATTCTTTTCGCCGGAACAAGCAACCATTCCTATCACTGCACGGAACGTCCAATGCTGGTCAAGCGCGAGAAGCAATCAATGCTCTCTATCACTGGAAGCATCTCGTATTTTCTCAGTGTTTGGATCGTTGTACTGGCACAAAGCGTACAGAAGCTCTCCTTTGCTTCATTGTATGGGGCAACCCATTCCGCTTGGACAACTGAAGCACTCCCACATTCCGCTGCCTCCGGCCACCGAGCATTTGATGATGTTTCCACCTGCAACTCAGGTTATCTGATGAGCATGAATGCGCGCACTTGTCATCTGCACAACCAACCTGCCTTGCGCATTTGCGTCTCGTCCGCTTGCTCAGTATTACACAGTGGGCGTGCATGCTTTGATGGGACTGAGTAACACCTCGGTACCATTGAAGACTGTGGGGTCCTGCGGAGTTATGCCCATTGAGAAGCCGCTCAATGCCATCGACCGCCCAAGTACTCTGTAAAAAGACCTCTAGGTTGGCTCTCCTGTAGACTGCAATGATCGGTAGTCACTTGAACAAGGCTTCGTGATTCGATTTGTAAGCCCAATCGCATACATGTGCGTATGCAGTAACATCACCGACACTGCCGTATCACCACTATGCAATATTGGCAGCCGAGTATCAGGGTATAAATTAATCACAAAACACAGGTCCTTTCGCCACACCCGGGTTGGCTACCCGAGTGTGGACTTGTACAAATCTGTGCTAACACTTATTGGATAGACAAATTCTGTTCTGTCAGAAGCCGGTCTTCTGAAGATTCGGGTTGAACCTGAAATTTAATAATCTTTGGAAACACACACCTTTAAGGTATTTTTTTTTTAGCCTGATCAACACCCAGCCGCATTCGATGTCTACCAGCTTCTCTCTTTGGTCTTTTCTCCCTCCGACCTCTCTTCTCTACGGCTCTTCCACGGCTACCACCTACGATGCTGCGAGTCAAAGCGATGTTGTCGTCGGTAACGTCGCCACGGGCTGCAGCTTGATCACGGTTCACCCCTCGCGACCATATTGACGCCGCACTTTCAACATCCTGCTCGTGGGTCTCGGCTTTGTGTCATGGTATACCGCACAGCACCATCAATTCTCCGGCTTGAGCTCCGCACCTTGAGCTTCATGATCGGAAGATCCTTTTCAGGTCACGGTCATGAATATGCATAGCGACATTTACCAATACACTGCAATCGACAGACAATCATCAACATTCGCCGATTAGCACTGTGCACTGTAATCCGATGCGGCATCTCTGCAATGCACTTAATCGCTGGTGCGAGTGCATACTGCTGCTAGTGGTGTAATCAGCATTGGTGAGACGGTTCAGTCTGTCTTTCATCGCTCGTTCAGGTATCGGTCTGAGCGGCGGAGAAGGATTATTGTGCGCATAGTCACTCGTATGCAAAGAAAATCACAGGGCAGTCGGTCGAAGATAAACATGAATTGATGCGCAGTATCCTGAGAGATCGAGCTGCAAAGCACTTGGAGTTGCAGTAGCGCTTGTTGATCATGGAAGGTACGGCACAACGCAGTATACAGCCGACGCAGACGCAGACGTAGACGCGGCAAAGTAGGCGGGGACAACGATACCATAGGCGACGAAGGCTGAAAGGAGGGAACGCAGGGGTATATATTGAATGTATTAAAGGTCAGTCTCCGTGAATCCGGTTGGCCCCGGTGAAGCAACCCATTAAGAACATACGCTGACTTAATGCAGAAGGGACAGGTGTACTCCGGAAGTCGAAACCACGATTTCCAAGCCCAGGAGTGCGCGGTTCAACGAGTTCGCCGCCCCGAATTAGGTCAAAACTCTAGACTCAAATTAGCACCTGACTCCTGCCTTTTTTTGCTATTCTCGTGCGCTTTGCTGGTCAAAGCAAAATAGGTTCTTTCATTACTGTCTGATGCTCCGTTGTGCATATAAATGCTTTGATTGGTGAAGATGAAGCATTTAAAATGGATCTTTTGCTCAGTTATATTGTCCCTCCATCTAATAATCTGATCTGGATCAAGAACCCTCACTCGTCCTACAGAATGTTCCGCTCACAGCACCTTCCGACCTTGCTGTCTCAGCAGAACGACTCCGTCGACCTCACGTCTTATGGCATGTCGTCGGAGAATTTGCTCCACAAAAGCAGCCAAAATGTCAACAGATCTCCAACACGAATCTGGGGAAGTGAGACATCTCCAACCTCGAACCTCGCACGTAAATCGTTCTTCTCCCTTTGACATCATCTCAAAATGCGACCATCATGACAAACACCTCCGCTCCGGACACTGCCAATTCTGCACAAGCTCAAGCAACCGATCCGAAACCTCCTCGCGAGCCCAAGTTTCCCACACACAATGCACCAAGAGTCTGGTTCCTGACCTCGGCCAATTCTCCCGTTGGCATCTCTTTATCGCGTCACCTCCTCGAACATGGCGACTACGTGACCGCCGGCGTCTCACCCACGGAATACGACCAGTCCAACGAACTCAGCGCACCCTTCCGCGCCTTTCTAGAAGAAGTAGGACAAACAGAGACATGGCGGTCACGACTACGGGTCGTAGCACTGGACATCCGTGTCATGGGTCAATGTCAATCCGCTATCGCTGAAGCCGTACAAGCATTCGGCCGTATCGATATCCTCTTCGTCTGCACAAGCGAGGCCGTCGTCGGCGCTGTGGAAGAACTTGCTGCCTCGGAGCGCACCATGAGTCTAGTCCGGGACCAATTCGAGACGAATTTCTTCGGCGCAGTAAATGTCATCAAAGCTATCCTACCGACTTTTCGCGCGAAGAGGAACGGACACGTCGTGGTCATGACGGCTATAACCGGCCATCTTGGAACGCCTGGGCTGGGCCTGTATTGCGCTTCGCAGTGGGCCATCGAGGGATACTGCGATAGTCTCGCGTACGAGGTCGCGCCCTTCAATATCCGCACCACGATCGTGCAGCCGAATATGGAGATCAACGTCCTCACCAACCGCATCACGAGTGCGCCGCCGATGCCCGCTTACGCAAGCGATACAAACAGTGCGCCGCTGTCGAGGGATCTCCTTTCTGGATTACTGGACCGCATCGAAGGCACCGACGAGCCGGTCACGGGGGATCAGTTACATCAGGACCGTGTCACGAGTCTCTACCCGCCGCTTGGGGCTGAACTCAAGGAGAGACTGGTTGCGGAAACGGTACACGCGGTCGCGGCGATCGGTGGACACGACAATCCGCCAGGACGACACATTGTGGGGCACGAGGGCGTGGCAAGTGTCAAGGAGAAGTTGAAGACGGTCAGTGAAGAGCTGGAGGATTTTGTCGAAGTCAGTGCGGCTGTCGATATTGGAAAAGAGGATGGCACGCCCATGCAGCAGACTTCGACTGTGTGATTATGAAGATACCCAAAAATGATTACATTGAACTATCAAAATACCAAATACAAATAAGTGTCAATACCGTGACATTACCAGATACCGCCGCGGCTACGTATACCATATACCACCGTGTCCGCAATCAGTACCCTCAGATTCGATTGTTCGAGCTGTAGATGAAGAAAACGACACGACCGCCGACATTTGATAGTAAGGCTGGTCATCGCTGTCCACCTTAGCCTGGTGATCGACTGAGTCAGGTGCCTAATCACGAGTAGGCCACTGAGCATCTTCGTCGGCCCCTTTTTCGTCTTCGTTCTCAGCGGGTTCACTGAACCAGGTCATGGCGTGGTCGATTTGTGAATCGCTAAACTCGACCATGCTCCCAAACACCTCGAAGCGCTTGTGGTGGTTGTGCTTTTTCTCGTAGTCGTCCATTTCCTTGAGGTCACGATTGACTCTATCGTCCATCTCGCGGTTAGCCCTGTCACGAGCATCAAAGTCTGCCCTCTCCTTATCCCGCGCGGCGTCGTCGTCCTTCTTCTCTTGCGCCTCTATCACCCTGTGTCTCCTACGGGCGGCGTGGCGTTCGTGGCTGTTCTTGATCTTCGCTTCCTCTTTCTTGTGCTCGCCTTTGTGCTCTGCTTCCTTGTGGTGGTCGTCGATTTTCTTTTCTCGAAGGTACAGGTTCTCGTCGTGGTGCCTCTGACAACCTTCTGGGCCGCCGTGTTTCTTCTCGCATTCGTACTGGACGGCCTCCACGATGCCCTCGATGATGAAACCGAGGACAATGGGTATGGCGAACACCACGCCTGCGATGGCGAAATCCAGAAAGCTGAATTCGAGCGCTGAGGATATCCGGGTGCCCACTATGAACAACTTTAGTCGTTGGAATCGTTTTGTGTGACGATTCACTCACGTTCTGCAATGCGTGACGGTGACAGCTTCTCAAGAGCCTCGCCACCCACAAGTTCAGGCTCTGGAATGCCCCCTACTTCGACCGCTTTCGTACGGCTGAACATGTTGATCTTTACTATCAGATTGTGTTAGTAGTTTGTGGATGCACGAGTAGTGTTACGTACGGCGACCAAACCTAGAACCCGTTTCGGCCCGTGGGGCGACTAAGTCTTGTGTCAGTATACTACAAGCAAGCGAGTAAGCATGATAGCTTACATCTGCCAGCATTGTCGAATGGATCTGTAGGGAGATTCTCTTCATTGAATGGCGGGACGCGCTCAGGAGAAGGTTCCTTGGGGGGTTGAATCTTCTCTGGCTCATCACGCGTCAGTTTATCCGTTGGTATGGCGTATCTTCCGCGGGCGGAACCTTCCAACCTGCGAACGAAGCGGTCCAGGCCATGAAAGTCGAGTTCTCCGTCTGCATTCAAAAAATCTTCGGGAACAAATACTCGTCCTTTGTTCCATTGTTGACGGAACAGATCGAATCGAAAGTGTCCAATGCGATTTGGGAAGTCGTCGGGGGCGGTAAAAAAGTCTCTGAGCGTAAAGATGGCGTCTTCGTTGTTTTCAAGCCAATAATGTCTTATCTTTAGGTAATCTGGATTGGTCAATCGAATGGTTATCACTCTCAGGAGTCTTGTGTCTTACCTTCCTGCGTTCCCCATCTTTGTGACATAAGTCTCTCGATGTCTGCCTCAACATCGACTCTCTTTTTGAGCGCCGTGTGCTGCTCGTTAATGTGCTTTTCAGTTGACTGACCGAGTTCATCCATTGAATCATGTAGACGTTGTACATCGAGTTCCCCGTTAGGCTTCATAAACCTGACGGGAACCTGCACAATACCCTGATGAAACCAATGCTCAAACTCGGCTCTATTGAACGCACCGACCCCGGCCCGTTCGCCGTCAGTGTAGAAGAAATCTGCGAGTTTGAAGTCGACCACCTGATCAGGCAACAAGGTTCTAGACTTGGACCCGACCACGTCCCTGACATTTGCCTCGAGTAGATCCATATCCACGTCGCCGAGATAGTGTTTTCCTGGTTTGTGGACATGTACGCGGTATCTGGGTGGAATGTAACATTTGCCCAGGCTCACTTGATAACGAAACCCTCCCCAGTTGAACTTCTTGATCGTGTTGCCTTTGCCTCGTATGAAAAATTTGGTCAAGTCGCTCATTGGTAGGTGATATGTGCCGTGTTGCCTTTTCGTCAGGGTACTGTTGTTCTCGACGCCGGCCGGTGGGTCGCGGTGCAGAGAATCAGTAACGGGAGGAGGTGGTACGTGTATAGGCAGCACGCCCGAGGCCTGGGCAGTGCCGGAGAAGAAGTAAAGCACCAGAAGTGCAAAGTAGTACTTCATGTTGCGGGAGTCTTTGCTTGAGATTTGATTGACCAGCAGAGAACAAATTGAATAGGAGAGAATGATCGAAGTTGGACGTGAAGAGCAACAGTGCGAACCGACTGGAAATTTGGAAATATTCAATGGAATAGAGCTGGGTTTATATAGATGAGAACAAAGGACGCAGACCGATTTCAGTTCGTGCATGAGGCCAATACGGAGAGACTTACGGAGATATTGAGGTTATATACGGTATATGGATGAATAAAGTTGAGACTGTATTCGGTATTGTTAGACAAAGAGCAAGTATCTCGGTGATAATTACCGAAGATAGATAACCAGGTTCCGGGGAATGAGGCAGATATCCAAATCAATGTTTTTCATCTAACCATTCTTCTCCAACGCCACGACAAGCAAAGACTGACCTTGCTCTTCCGTTCCCGCGGACATTAGTACGGTCCACGTGAGGGTCATTGACGAGCACATGGCCAGCATAGCCGCCAAGAGTAGGCTGGTCCTTCCAAATCTCAATGTTCGTCCAAGCTGGAGAGCAAGTCCTCTTCTCGAGTAGCTTCGCGACTCGTCTCGCTTGATTAAGGCCATCTACTTCGAACATGATGACTTTGGCATTGACCTTATCGGCAACCGACAGTAAATGTGGATAGAAGACATCGGCTGCAACAACGCGTTTTCCCTTGATGGGTGCAGGTGGTGGGGGTACGAGGGCCAGCTTGGGTTCAAATCCGCGGACCGAGACGTCTAATTTGTACTCGAACTCGTTAGGGTCTATGTAAGGTGGGTTACTCATCAGTATTGAGCACTCGAGACCCGCGTCTGTACCGGTTTGGTGCTGCTTCAGCGCCTGTAGAATGTCCGGTGCGCCGAACGTAGGTCCTGCTGTCGGGTTTTCGATTTGGTCGTGTAAGACGTTGGCTCGAATGAAACTCATGGTATCGATTTCAGGAAATGCTCTGATCGACTTTTGGTGTTGTAGATTCCGGGCTGCGAGATCGACAGCTTCTTGAGCAATATCAACGCCGGTGATAGACAACGCGGTCTTTTTGACGTCGCGATGCTTGCGGAAGACATGACGAAACAACAGCGACATGCAGCCAGTGCCTGTACAGAGATCCAGAACGTTCAGCTTCGGAGGCAGCTTCTGTGGCTTTGATGCAACTCTATTCACGAGATGTGCGACTGAGAGTGCCGTCTCCCATCTGACGTCCGTTAGCGACGGTACTCTGATAAAGAAAACCAGGCTGTGATATAGTTGACTTTACCTTGGAATCAGTACGTTCGGCTCACACAGGATCTTCAGATCCCCAAAGAATGCCGTGCCCAATATGTGCTGTAGCGGCTTGCCGGTGGCTCGCTCGTCGATGAGCTCGTCCAGATCTAATGTATTCGATTTGGCATGTTCTCCAAGCCAACGCAGTTCGTTCCGTGCTGAGACAAGCTCTCCTGTCACCTGTAGTAGATCCAGTAATCGTGGATGCTCTTGATTTGCTCGTCGAGCATTGAGATGACCCACTCTTTTGTGAAGGGTTTTTCTGACCTTGGGCAATGACATGTATGAATATGGTACGGTAACGAAAGATGGAAGAATGCGGTCGAATTCGGATTTCCGCGCAAAGCTTCCTCCTTTCGGTCGTTACTCCCAGAGCATCGCAAACCTCAAAGTTGACCACGGAATGATTACCGTACTGTGTACATTGTTCAGTTCTTAACTAAGGTGAAGATCCATACCGCTGCCACGCTGCCCACGCATCGTCCTCGCAATCCAAACTAATAATGTCTCGTTTAGCCGTACAGTTGAGTTTCGCACGTTGTCGGATGATGTCTGGTGCTGTCATCGCGATGATCGCGGCCAGCTCCACCAATGACACACATGACGGGAGCTCCAACCTACGCAATGCTGCATGCATGTAACAAACAATCAGTGAGTACGTGTTATATATGTTACAGGTCTCCTTTCCCATTTCAGTCGCATCAACAATTCATTCAAATACACTTCTCGATCAAGAAACACATAAATCAACATGTCTGGCAAAACTGAACAGAAGTTGGAGGAGTCCAACAGCAGTACGTGACGCAACCGAGCTTATCTATTGTTGGATGCCCATGATTCAGCACTGACATGGCCAGCCACCCCTGCCGTAGGCAAGGAGGACAAGTCCAAGGACGCTACCGATGTCGCCGGTCGCGAGAACAAGGGCCTGGCTGGAGCCGGTGTGCTCGGAAAGGTGTCAGAGATGACTGACAAGCTCCCTGGTTCGAAGGACAAGACACCAAACGCCACAGGCGAGGGTTGGATGCAGAATTAGACTGCTCGTTTTGCAAGAGTAGTTTCGGTGGAGACATGAGGCACGATGGATATGAATACGGGTGTCTACCATGTATAGGACAAGGCAAAACGATGTGAATGTCAATGTTATGTCCACGATGTAATACCAACTCGTGATAAGGGTGCCTGCACGAGTCGTTGGTGAATGACTACTCAGCAGTCGCCGTCATGGGCTGTTGTTATTAGAATGAGACTATGCGGATAGACATTTCCAAAGCGAGCTCGGTCTCGTTTCAGCGCTCGCTGTAGCTCTAGCTGCAGCTCTCGCGGTCGTTGTGTACCTGAGGTGACGGACAGAGATCAAGTATGTCGCGGGTACGAATGAAAGACAAGATAGGCATAGAAAGCAACAACCTCACCTCCTCGCTTAGGGTATACTATAACATGCTTGCCGTAGCGAGCAAGTGCCCAAGATAAGAGTCATGCTCTCTCGACAAACTCGATACCAATCTTCTCCAGATTTGCGACCACGCGGTCCAAATGCCCTTCCGCAGACCGTACCAAGTTATGCGGGGGGTAAGCTCTATTTTGATCAAAATGACAAAAGTCACCGAGCTTCACTTCAACCTTTTGAAGAACCGGATAAGCTGTAGGGATCGAAGCTACAAAACCATCCATTTGCGGTAAAAGTCCTTCATCAAAGCACAAGATATGGAGCTCCTGCACTGAGCGAGGAAGGACTTCTGCCAGCGGTCGTCGACTCCTACTTCCATCTGTTGACAGATTCAGGAGAGCAGATTGGTGAAGCTCGATCTTTGTGAGTTGGTTAAATGACGAGAGTGTGTCGATTAGCAGAGGCCAGCTCCAAGCCCCTCGACTCTTCTCCGGCGGTGGAGATTCGATATCTAGCTTGAGCTCCTCTAGTGATGACGAATGAGAGGATAACGCACGGCGTACTGCACTCCAGTTGTCCATGCCAAAGACCAGATCAGCAATGTTCTCGTGTGTATACGTTATCGAGAAGAACCTGAGCCGAGCTATACCATTCAATAGATCGTCTAGTGCATCGATCGGTACATGTTCCGCATCCAGTCTCAGAGTGTGTATTGTCGATTTTGCAGCTGGTTGGAACGGACGAGTCCCACCATCGACTTCTGTAGCTGTCAGAAAGCCCGTCAATGTCTGTAGCGATGGAATCGACAGGATTTCCGAGAGGGTAAGCAGCTCAATGACTTGCTGTTGGTAATACATCCTACGCAAGGAATGGAACCGGCGAAGATTCGAAAAATGTGTAGGACCGAGGTCTCCAGCTATGATTGACCGCAATGTGAAGCGAAAGAATGGCTCATAGGGATATGCGCTTTTGTCCGAAAAGGCTTCGGTCGAGGCCTTACCCGGTATATCGACTTCAAGGGTATCGATTTTAGGCAGCAGCAGCAACAACAAAGCAACTTCTGCGTCTTCACAGTAGTTCGGATGTATTCTTGATTGCGTAACGTCGAGAGTAGGTGGTGTCCATTGGTCAGCGAGGAGAGCGTTCTTCCACACCCTGTCAACACCATCTTTCAAGTGATACTGTCCGAGTGCTTGACGTAGGATTTCTTTGTATTCCCTCTCGTCGTGGGCAGAAAGGCGGCTGGTAACCCGATGATGAATACTCCAGTGGTCTTTCCATCGAAGCAGAACGAGTCGCTTCACGTGTTGTCGAAGCTCTGGCTTTTCGATAAGGGTCCGAAGGAATCGTCGTAGAACGATATTGTCGGATATCTGTCCTATACCGTACCACCTTCTTCTGGTAGAGTGCAGGTTCTCGGGTTTGACGAAGGTGTGATATAATAGACCACGAGCTGTTGTGTAGAAGCCTTTTGACACATGACACAAGCGATTCAAGATCTTGAGGTTGTCGTTGTAGATGCCAGCAAACGATGCAGTATACTCATCCGGTATCGGGCAGATGCACTGTAAAAAGATGAGGTGCAGTAATTCCTCCGGCAGGTCAATGAGTGGCATGTTGATGTGTTAGGGGCCATCGGGCTAGCTCAATGTCCAGTGACTTGTGCACCAAATTCATTCTTTAGATATGGGGTTCCTTTAATCGTCTCGAACACTTTCCGCACTGGATCGAGAATGTGAGGAGGCCAGGTCTTTTCTTGGGACAGATTCCGTATGGTCAGCTGGTAATTGCATGGTCACGATCTCAATTCGAGGCCGCTTCGTGAAACCCAAGCTACGTCATCGTAAACATCCGGTTACCATTTCACATCGACAATTTTCCCGAGCGCGACCATTAACCGTTGATTATTGAAGAGCACAAGCAGTTATGTCTTTCTTCTCCCGCTTCAAGACGCCAGTTCTCTCGAACACTGGCAGTACCGCCCGGGATCACCTCGCAAGCGAACGTACATTCCTAGCTTGGCTGCGAACCGGCCTAGGATTCATCGCACTAGGCATAGCGGTCGAACGATTCAATCAGCTCGATCTTACAGAACTTCTGCCTTCGAAAGTCAAGAAACGATCAGATCAAGAGCATAGGACACACAATGCCAAATCTGATGGTCTCGTTGCTGCCTTGCTAGGTACGGGAAGCGGCAGTATCGTCTATGGTACTATGAGATATTTCAGTAATATGCGATTACTCCAAAGAGGTCTATTCAAGCCTGCATTCCACGGCGCGACTGTATTGGGAGTGGGTGTCTCGGCGGCAGCAGGCGGCATCTATTGGGAAGCTGTTCGAGAAAGGAAGGAGTCTCGGCGGTAGTAAAATGATTGTCTGTCACGAATTGAACGACTTTGGAAGGTGTAGATTCGGATACCAGATACGGGGTACCAGGTCGGTGGGCCTGTCAAGGTGCGTGAGGGGTCCATGAAGGTACGCGGTGATCAGTCGTTGAATGGCTTCTTACTGTGGGTGCTGGTTGCACATCTGATATTCATTTTCAGACATATCCTAACAGCCTGCCCAGCCCAAGAACCAGTGTGTCCCATCTTGGTACAAGAAACGATTCATACAAGAGGATGGGTTGCCCGTACTCGTCATCTTCGACGTTATGGCGGTCGATTGTAACATGTCTGATGCTATCGCCCTTCAGTCCAATCGCATCTATCGTGTCGACACTCGTCATCATCATCTTCAGCTCCTCGAACGGACTTGGGAATACTGGCACGACATTACCACCGATGGTCTGGGTTGGTCGATATGGTAATTGCTGCAATGGCAAACCCACCACGGATGCACTGACCGAGCAAACATGCTCAAAAGAATCCAGCCGCAGCCGACAGGGGCTTTTGACCTCAAGATAGACAAGCACTGGGGGATCAACCCACAGCAGATCACACAGCGCTGGCGTCTGATCGCAGTCTCCAAATCGATACATCGGCCAAATTCTGTCTTCTTTCCGTCCTTCATTGTGGAGGTATTCGCTCAATTGGTTCATAGCCTCATTGTAGGCCTTTGCCGTCTCTGGCGGATCGTGCGAGGAATGATTGAGCATCGACTGAAAATACGCTCCAGTATGCCACCATGGGATCGGCGTTTCTGCCGCCGTGCCAGCGATGTATATCCAATATCGCTGAGCAGGATATAAGCCAGTGCCGTCTGCGCGAAGAGAGAGCTGGCCTTCAATATCTGTACTCCAGAGTTGCTGAACGTCCTTTATTGCGGGATTGATCCTTTGATTGTACGGTGGCTGCGCGTACATTTCCTGAACCTTTAGATCTGTCGCATTTCTCCATGGCGGTATCACGAGTTTTTCGAGCCTTGAAATTTCACATTGGTACCATTTCTCGTGGTCACCTTTCGCTCGGTATGCTAAATAGGAAAGCTGTATCCAGCCATAGAGCGCGCCTATTAGGAGAACTAGACCCAACAGGCCTGTCAAGACGGTTCGTTTGAGGTTTCGAAAAAGTATGTGCTTTATCTTGTAGAGTATCCATAGTATGCTGGCCGTCCTGGTGTCTGTAGACCTCGTGCTGATATGTTGAGAAACAGGAACGAGATTCGGATTTACCTGAAACCACACACCTGGAAGTGCCAAGAACACGTTTGGGCCAACTTACGATTTGAAGCTCAGAAACATGCAGGCTCTCGAGATTGTATATGGATCGCGAACGGACAGCCTGTTTTGCCTCGTCAACTACCAGTAATGTATGAGGTAGAGTGATGCTAAGTGCCCCGCATAAGAGGCAAATATGAGAAAGCATTCTATTTTTGCCTGGACCCTGATGCGGTCGCTCTTGCTCTTGGCATGCCCCGACGTTGTCTGTTGTGGGGAAATCCCGTAGCCAAAGAATAGAATTCGGTCAAAAAATATTCAGCCACTCTCCTACGCCTGATAAATTTATCCGACTACACAAATACACTCACGATCGTCACTATGTCTGACAGCGCGGAAGTAGTGTGGCACATTCTGAATACACAGTATGTCGCATACCCACACGTTCCCCATTCAGTCTAACCCCATGACCAGGTTCTGTGCCTTCAAAATCAAGACGAGGACCTCGAATTTCTGCAGAAACGAATACAATGCTACAGGACTCTGTAATCGTCAGAGTTGTCCATTAGCTCAGCCCAGATATGCGACCGTACGCACCGATCCAGAGACCCAGAGAATGTACCTCTTCATCAAAGAACCCGAACGCGCCCATCTTCCAAAGCAGTGGTGGCAGAAGATTAAACTCTCGAACAACTACAGCAAAGCTCTCGAGCAGATCGACGGTCACCTTATCTACTGGCCGAAATTCATGACCCACAAATGCAAGCAGCGTCTCACAAGGTTGACCCAAGTGAGAGTCCGGTCACAAAAACTCGCGAAGGAAGAGGAGAGGTTGGGCGAGCAGATCGTCAGCAGACTCGCGCCAAAGGTCAGAAGAAGAGAAGACAACAGAGAGCGCAAAGCCGAGGCTGCGGCGAAGATCGAGCGAGCTATCGAGAGAGAATTGGTCGAGAGGTTGCGGTCAGGCGCTTATGGCGACAGGCCACTCAACGTCGAGGAGAACGTCTGGAGAAAGGTCCTTCGTGGACTTGAGCAACAGGGAGAAGGCTCGCGCGACAAGGATCTGGACGAAGGAATCGAGGAGGAGGAGGAAGACGGCGAGAAGGAGTACGAGTACGAGCGTGAGGGAGAAGAGGCCGACGTCGAATATGTCAGCGACGTTGACGAGAGCGAAGACGAGGACCTCGAAGACTTTGAAGATTGGCTTGGTGGTGAGAGCGGCGAAGGCGAGGGTAGCGAAGAGGATGAAGATGACGACGATGACAGTGATGCTGGTGACGACGACGAGCAACTGAAGAAGACCCTGGGCAACCTCAAAAGAAAGCGACCAGCTGCGCCTCCATCAAAGCCAAGCAAGAAGGGCGGGAAGGGACCAAAGCGCGAGATCGAGTACGAATATGTCAAGGAGCCTGCTCAGCGAGAGTTGGTACATGCATAAGTTGCGCATTCTTATTCGCATGGTTCGGAGTCATTTGCAGCGTTTGGGGCATGTCAACACACAAGCATGGCGTTGGTGGATGTGAGGTGATGATGATGATCTTGATAGATACCAAAATCAACAGATTTCGCACGTAAATAGTTCATCCTTCATACCAACCTGATTAAGAAGACTGTGCGCAATTCGACATCACTTAAAAGGTATTTGAAACAGACCCGTATGATGCGTCGTGGTAGACATCGAAATCGTCTTGTGACTCTCGTCCCTACACCATTTTGTCGACTGCGGCTTCGAAATGCTTCGGGACCACTTCCAACACTTGAACTCTTGTCGAACATGCACATTTCAGATCTTCCTCTAGATGCTACATGATGCGGTTCAGAGCAGGCATTCAGAACATTAGTGTCTTCACCAAGCTCACTGCCTCTCTCAGCTCGCTCGGAAATGTCGCATGGGTGAGACTGAACGAGCAAAACATCCAGTTCACCATAATCCCTGAGTCGGGCAGTCAAGTATGGGCTGTCGTGCAGATCGATACGATATTTGATGATTCGTTCAATCTCCAGTCTGCAGCGGAATTAAACACAATCAACCTCGAAGTACCCCTACAACCACTTCATCGCGCGCTGAAGTCGGCTCAAAACGCCATTGCAGCGTCCATACGCCTGACGAAAAAGGACAACATTCCACTACTCTCTCTGACCATAACAACTTCGATACTATCGAGTACACCAGCCGCATCGGGGAACACTTTCGAAGGCGGAGCACCATACAGCGAACGTAATGGCTATGGCGGTAGTGCTTTCGGCGACGACACTGAGAACTTCCGTGAAGAGAGCCTCGATCTGGGCGCGCCACGAACAGATCGCGACACGATAGTGACGCAAGACATACCGATCCGAGTCTTGGCTCCAGCTTCTGTCCAAGGTCTTCACGAGCCGTTGACGCGAGAACCAGACGTGCACATCATGTTTCCCTCTTTGATACAACTCAAGAGCATTTCAGATCGTTTCACTAAGCTCGCGTTGTCAACTAGCAAGGCCAATGCTACATCATCTGGCTTCCGAGGTGGGCTAGCATCAGCTCCGAAGCTAGAACTCAGTGCCAACATGCATGGGTGTTTGCGCTTGTCGCTCAAGACGGACGCGATGAATATCAACTCTACCTGGACGGGCCTGACCAACCCCGAGCTGGATCCTAATACTGTGGAAGGTATTGCTGACCATCCAAGTACAAGGATGAAGCAGCTTGGAGACGCCGAAGGTTTTTCGAACAAGGGATGGGCTACGGTGAGGGTGGAAGGGAAGGACTGGGGAAGAGTGCTTGGTGTCGGTCGACTTGGTGGAAGAGTCATTGCATGTGAGTGCCAGAGTAGCATTTTTGGGTACAGCGACGAGTTTACTGATGCTCACAGGCTTTTGCCACGAGAATGCTCTCATTCTGTACGTTTACCTGGCCAACGATCACGACGATACAGAGTCTGTTCTCACGTATTATGTCAGCTCGTATAGCGCATGAATATCGTTACAGATCTGACTCTCAGAATCGATGATATTCACAACATGCGGCCGAGATAGAGGACAAAATGACTGCAAGACGAGTGTCCCCGAAGCGGCAGGAGCTTGGGCCATGAGGTTACACAGGGAAGCGGACAAGTTCCGCATGACGTACGCCTGACAACTACAACACGCGCCTTGTGAAACAACAATTTTGGAGCTCACTTCTACAATATATCACACAACCACCGTCTTGGTATGGCGTCAATATTCCAGTCTGGTCGGCGTGTTGCCAGATCGAGTGTGCGCTACAGTCTGCCTAGGACCAGTTACCGCGCCGCAAGTCGGGCCAGCATTCCGATCCCTCCACCATTCCCAGTCATCGAATCATGTCCCGCACCTTCTTGCCAGTGTCGAGAGGTTCCAGCTGGTCTGGAAATCGACAGAGAATCACCTTTGAACGGAACGATGGCCGCATATGCTGAACAGATTCTCATATCAACCGGAAGAAGTGATTGGAAGAGCAAGATCGAAGATGATGAACAATCCGATTTTCTCAAACAACTAAAGAAGTTTCTTGGACAGAAGGGAAAGTTCAGCGACGTACGTATACCATTGTAGCACGCTAGTAGAGGCAATCAAATGCTTACTACTGCCAGCCGTTTCACAATGTCATGATCACCAACTCGTCGATACCGGCAACACTTCCAGACAGACAGACAGAGATAGATGAGAGGAAAGAGTCAGGGTCGATACCGGTGGGCAAACCTGGAACGGACCCGGCAATTGTGCCCCAGACCGCTCCAAGCGGTGCACCAGCTTCTGCGTTTTTGCTGCCTTCATTCCAATACGTACCGTCAATCCCGCTCGACGACAGCAGCATCGAAGCCTTTCTCAAGGGCTGGGTGCTGCCGTCAAAGTTGCACGCGACACATGATGCCTTGACTCGAGCGCAAAAGGAGATACTCAAGAGACAGCCGGAGTTTCAGAAGCAGTTTATTGGCGCACGAAAGGTCGACGAGATCATGGTTCTGATCTGTGGTCATGGTGGAAGGGACGAGCGATGCGGAAAACTGGGTCCGATCCTACAGGAAGAATTCGAGGAGAAGCTAGAGAGACAAAATATTCCCATTCTGCGAGATCCGCCAGTGATGGACGCGGTTGAGATACCAACCGAGATCCAAGGGTATCAACCAGCAGCAAGAGTCGGACAGATCAGCCATATCGGTGGTCACAAATTCGCTGGCAATGTCATCATCTACATCCCGCCGAGCTTCACGAGCAACCCTCTTGCTGGAAAAGGAATCTGGTATGGAAGGGTAGAGCCTGCGAATGTGGAGGGTATTGTAGCCAAGACGATCATGGATGGCAAGGTGGTCAAGGATCTATTCAGAGGAGGAATCGGTAACGACGGCGAGATTTTGAGGTTGTAGAGCGGTCTCCTGCACGTCTCCGATTGGAGCGATGATACGAGCGAGCCACCTGGAGCTGAGCAGGCTGATGTTGGACCGGACCGCCTCAGCCAGAGGACTCATGAATGGTGGTTATCAGACAAAGAGACTCGAAGAACAATCACGTCAACATTGCTGCCGGATGTTCGGACCGTGCCGACTATGTATGTCTGAGACAATGGGTTTCGTCCTCAACAGTTGCCTGGGAGCCGAGTGGCAGTTCATCAAGAAACCATGAGCTGTGACAGGACGACCATTTCTCCATTCAGCAGGTCGAAAGGCAGACCCCACAAAGGTGCTCTGCAACATGGGTAAATATCGGAGTTGATATGCGATGTCTCTGATTGACGAGCCACTCGAGTCGTGAGTGGACCAAGCGCCCGTAGACAGAAGCCGTGGCTGCCGATTTGCCTGAATGGTTATTCCCGCTTCTGCCAATACCACGAATCGGTGAAGGCACTGACCGATCACACGGTGTACTTTTGACAGACGATTGAGCGTGAGTCGGGTGTGCCATCACATCACAATCTTGAACGTGTATGTCTATACTATTGTTGCACTGTACGGTGAAAGCAAGAAAACGATACATGGGTACCGATCACCGTCCACGTCCTTGATTGAAGGCTTACCTTAATTACCCTGAGTTGGAGCCGCTGGCGCATCCAAGCATTGTACGCGCGCCGAACCAACACTAAAATTGGGAACCTACGCGGACAAGATATTCATGGTTTCTTTGGCTGCAGCAGATCGACAGGGCACTCATAATAGCGAAAGAGCCGCGTCGCCTGTGAATGTCGTCCAAGGTCGAAAAAGACTTTGCGCCTCGTACCAAGATGTTTCTTTCGACGTATGATGTCCTACACAGACCCATCTGATGCACGGTAGAAGGCTGGTATTTTGCACGGCCAGTCTGTGAGGCTACGGACGCGGTTGCTGGCAGTGGATCCTGTAGAAATAGCGCAAGTCTTGTGTCTTTGTCACCCCGTCACCCCGTGGGCATCCACAGTGAACTCGCAATGTGGACGGGGCTTGGCGGACACTGGAAGAGGAACTCGTTGATGAAGCGGGCAGTGCTCGATTACAAAAATGGGTCCACGCGGGATATCCACGACGCTTGGACGGAAAAGGCTGAATACGTCATTCTTTCACATCCACTTCACTCGCCCGTCTCACCACGACTGGTCCCTGGTCTGCCTCCCCGGCTGCAGAGAATGGCACACGCATATGGTTGATTACACATGCTGCGAGTACTACTACTGCAGATCCACACATGTCTCTGGTTTTGACTCGTGTATCGCAGATCTCGGGCTCCGCATAACTTATCGTTCAACGCTTAAAGAGCTACACTGCTCCCTCATCATTCCTACTTTGACACCTTATTCATCTTCTTGCTCGTTGAACCTCCTCTCGTTCGTTCGCTGAGGTACCTACACGATGCAGTCTCTCGCTCTTCTTCTCGCCGCTGCCGGCGTTGTCTACGGACAGCACGGTAACAACGGATCTCCCTTCCCAAACACTACATACGCAAACGCTACTTCGCCAAATCCAGCCGTAGCCGCAGGCGCGCGAACTAACCAGACTTCTCCTCCATACTATCCATCGCCGTGGGGAAATGGTCAAGGCGATTGGGCAGGCGCCTATCAGCAGGCTATTGCTTTGGTCAAGCAGTTGACCTTGGAAGAAAAGGTTAACTTGACCACTGGTACTGGATGGGAGCTGGACCGCTGCGTTGGTCAGACTGGATCTATTCCAAGACTCGGATTCAGAGCACTTTGTCTGCAGGATTCTCCAGTCGGCGTCAGAGACACTGACTTCAATTCTGTAAGGCATAACCATGAACTTGCACCTACTACTTTTTCGCTGACAAATCAACAGGTTTTCCCCGCTGGTGTCAACGTCGCAGCTACCTTCGACACTGGAGTTGCCTATTCTCGCGGACAGGCAATGGGTTCCGAGCATCACGGCAAGGGTGTCGACGTTCAATTAGGTCCTGTTGCTGGCCCTCTTGGTCGTTCCCCCGAAGGTGGCCGTAACTGGGAAGGCTTCTCTCCGGATCCATATCTTACCGGCAAAATGTTTGCCGAAAGTGTCCAGGGCATTCAAAGCGCCGGCGTCATGGCATCCGCCAAGCACTACATCGCCTACGAGCAGGAGCACTTCCGCCAGATCGGTGAGGCTGAGGGATACGGGTTCGATATTACAGAGCCCCTCTCAAGTAACCTGGATGATCAAACTATGCACGAGCTCTACCTCTGGCCTTTCGCCGACGCAGTCCGTGCTGGTGCGGGTTCAGTCATGTGTTCCTACAACCAAATCAACAACTCCCATGCTTGCCAGAACAGCTACACCCTCAACTATCTTCTGAAAGGAGAGCTCGGATTTCAGGGTTACGTCGTGAGTGACTGGGATGGTACCTACAGCGGTGTTAGCGCCGCCCTTGCAGGTTTAGGTATGTGATCCCTAACCACTATGTAAGAGCCTGCCGCTAATTTCCTTCGAGACATGACTATGCCAGGCGACATCGTAAATGACGACGGTCTTTCATACTTCGGGCCGAACCTTACTATCGCTGTCCTTAACGGCTCAGTCCCAACATGGCGGCTCGACGACATGGTAACCAGAATTCTTGCTGCTTGGTATTACGTTGGCCGTGACAACAACACCGTTGACATCAACTTTTCCTCATGGACTCTAGATACCTTCTCATACGAACACTACTACGTTGGGAAATCCTGGGGATTGGTAAATGAACATGTCGATGTCAGAGCAGAGCATGGGGCCCTGATCAGAGATATCGGAGCCAGATCGACTGTTCTTCTGAAGAACGTCCGCAACACTTTGCCACTGACCGGCAAGGAGAAGCTTACTACAGTCTTTGGAGAGGATGCTGGCTTTAATTCACTCGGTCCAAACGGCTGCTCTGACCGCGGTTGTGATATGGGCACACTTGGAATGGCGGTACGTTGTCGTTTGTCGTGGTGTCGGATTTGGAAAGGATCAATACTGACATTTCTTTCCTAGTGGGGTTCTGGCTCAGCCAACTTCCCTTACCTTGTCACACCTCAGGCAGCCCTTCAGCAAGAGGTTGTCAGCAACTACGGCGCTTTCGAGTCCATCACCGACAACTACGCTGCCACCGAGATTGCTGCTCTCGCTGACCGCGTCGCCAACGATGGGGGTGTCTGTATCGCATTTGCTAACGCCGATTCCGGAGAGGGATATATCGAGGTACGTTCCGATCCTATTTCTATTGATCGTTCCCTGCTAATGCCCTAACCCATAGGTTGACGGCAACTACGGTGACCGCAACAATCTCACCTTCTGGCAGGGTGCTGAGTACATGCTCGCCAATGTCACCGCTAACTGCAATAACACGGTTCTCGTGATTCATTCCACGGGACCAGTCGAGATCGGCCAATACAGAACAACCCAAACATCACAGCCATTCTCTGGGCTGGTGTTCCAGGTGAGCAGTCCGGAAACGCCATTACCGACATCCTTTACGGCCGTGTCAACCCAGGAGCCAAGCTGCCATTCACTTTGGCCGACACCCGCTCGGATTACGGTACAGACGTCCTTTACACTCCAAACGCGGCCATTCCTCAGTCCAACTTTGAGGAGGGTATCTTCATCGACTACCGTGCATTTGACCGTAAGAACATTACGCCTGTCTACGAGTTCGGTTTTGGTCTGTCTTACACCAACTTCTCCATGAGCAATCTGCAGATCACCAAAATCAACGCTGGTAACTACACCGCCACCACTGGCTACACTGCGCCAGCTCCAAACTATGCCAGCCTCAACCTCACCAATAGCACACATACTTTCCCCGCCAACTTTACCCGAGTACCTTTGTACATCTACCCATGGCTCAACAGCACCAACCTCACCGAGGCCTATGGCTACAGCGACTACGGTGACAACTCCTTCATTCCAGATGGTACTCTTGACGCTTCGCCACAGAGGCGTCTTCCAGCATCTGGTGCACCAGGTGGCAACCCTGAGCTCTGGGACGTTCTCTACCGTGTCACCTGCCAAGTCACCAACACCGGCAAGGTTGCCGGTGAAGAGGTTCCTCAGCTTTACCTCTCCCTCGGTGGTCCATATGACGCCCCAAAGATCCTCCGCGGTTTCGAGCGTCTCTCCATCCAGCCAAACCAGACCACCACCGCCTCTTTCGACATCATGCGTCGAGACCTCAGCAACTGGGACACTGTCTCCCAAAACTGGGTCATCTCCAAGTACAACAAGACCGTGTACGTTGGTAACTCATCCAGGAACCTGAAGCTTTCTGGTGTTCTTCACTAGATGCATCATGCTCTTTTTTGCTTGCATTGTTGAATAAACGAATGGGGGCGCTCTCGGCTCGCGGGACCTGGGTAATGCTTAGTATATAGACACTGATAGAAGGCTAACACGCCGATCCTTACGATAGACCGCTCCGGCCAAAGAAGCCCGAGCTTAATGACAAAATGTATAACTATCCTATGTACAGTGCTCAAAACACACCAAGCGCAGCCTCGCACTTCGCTCCCATCTCTGCCCACTCGCCCTCAGCTGTACTCAATGCCGTCACAGCACCTCCTGCGCCAATCTTCCATTCTTTGCCCCAACCCACGAGGGTGCGAATAACGACGCTGAAGTCGCCTCCGCCGCCTGCGTCGAGATAGCCCAGGACGCCACTGTAGATGCCACGTGGAGTGTGGTTCTCAATGTCGAGGAGCAGCTTACAAGATGAGAGTTTCGGTGCGCCCGTCATCGAACCTGGCGGAAGGGACGCACGCAGCAGATCGAGTCCGGTCTTGTGCCTCTTGTGGTGCTTCGCCTGTTCGTCGCGCTCGGTGTCGATGGTTGCGGTCGAATTTTGAGGCGTCGGTGATCGAGGCAGGGAGCCTTTTGGCGGCGATGGAAGTTGTCCCTCGATCACCGATACGAGCTGATACACGGTCTCGTATTCCTCCACTTGCATAAGCTTACTGACGTGGACATTGCCTGCTCCTACTACACCGTGTAAATCGTGTCGGATGAGGTCGACGATCATAAGATTCTCTGCTCGTTCCTTTCGGCTGTTGAGGGTCGTTGATGCGGACTCCAGTGTCGTTGATGAGGTCTTCTGTACCGTTCCCTTGATGGGCCGAAACTGACACTGTCCTTCACGGCTCCAGGAGAGGAAGCGCTCCGGACTACTGCTTAAGATGGAGAGTGGTGTTGAATCAGGAGATGTGAAAGTGAAGTAGGCACCGAAGGGTGCCGGATTGCTTTGTCGAAGTCTTTGGTACAATGCCCATGGCGTTGGCGCAGTAGGCCACGGATATCTTACTAATGTCTGGTCGGTCAAGCAGAGCTCGTACGATGAGCCGGCCCGGATGTGGGATTGACATTCGAGAACTTTGGCGCAGTATAAATGTTTGTCTGGCCTGGTGATTTGTTTATCGGAACGTCTGGTCGATGACGTGGACAAGCTCCGTGGTGTGGCTGGAGCGCAATTGTCTGCATATACTTCCGAAAGCCTCTGAGCAATACTTCCGCAAGTACTAACTATCCACTGCTCGTCATCCTTACCCCTGAGACTTTGGACATAGATCTGGTTTCGGACGTGATCAATGACGATGCTCCTTTCAACCACATGAAACCAAGCGTCGGGATAGTGGTCCTTGCGAGTCGGTGGCCTGACATTAATAGTCTCCAATGCAGCTTCATATGCAATATAGCCAATTAAACCTCCCCAGAAAGGTACATCTACGGGGCCTTTCACAGCTCGAAACGCCTCTTGCTCGAGAGCGAGGGCATCGAAGACATTCTGGATAGTGGATTCCTTCGAGTCAGATACAGCATTCCGTGTTGTTTCCAGCGATTGAGTGTAGACGTTATACTTGAACGTAGTGGCGTTCGAATCCCTACATCCAAGTATGCTGTAACGTCCAGTCTCTGACCGGACTGGCTTTCCGTGTTTCGTACCAGACTCCAGTAGCAACGGCATATGTCCGGTAATTTCCTCCAGAAGGTTCATGATTTCGGGAATGTCAATCTGCTGTTCCTGTGCGGTCATAGACTTCCAGGTTACCACGCGAGCTTCATCTGTAGCCACAGTTTTCGTGTCCGGCGCTTCCAGGCCTCGATCTTCCATGTCATCCACATCCGAAGAAGAGCAACTGCTGGTGCTAGTGCCGTAGCCGCTGTCCAACCCTTCTCTAGGCACTGACAGATGTTGTCTATTTCTAACGAGGTTTCGAGCTGGTAGGTGCTCAGTTTGCTGTTTCCAAGACTGTACTGCTTGCCACCAGTTTGCGATTACTCTGCTCCCGGCTTTGTCCGTACATACCGACTCAGGGTGGTACTGAACTCCAAAGAAAGGTTTCGAGCAGTGTTGGACGGCCATCAGGATCCGACCGTTGTCGTGATCTGACAAATCCCAAGCTATAGGTCGTAAGTCCTTGCAGCGCTCGGATGATTTCCACAAATCGTCGCCAGGCGTGTGACCCAGTCCGGCATGCAAGGAGTGATACTGTGTTGCGTGTACAGCCTCAAGACCAGCAAAAAGCGACTCTTTTCGGTGACTGACCTCGGTCACGAAGCCGTGACGCGGCTCTGTCAGCCTGTCTACTTGCCCATCGAAGGCCAGTACGAGGCTTTGAAATCCGAGGCATATACCCAGCACAGGTAAGACGAATTCGTCCGGCAGGCTCCATAGCTTTCCAATAAGTCCTACGTCTTCGGATCTTCGAGGGTCGCCAGGCCCAGGTCCAGCAATAACAGCATCGAACTGTCGGAGGAAATCGTGGAAAACTTGCACAGGCTGCTCGAAGAACCTCGCGTCGTCAATATGAATAACCGTTATCTGGACATTCTTCAGAGTAAGTTCCGTGAGAGCAATTATGTTATTGCTGAAAGAATCGTAAGCGTCCAGGAAGAGGAGACGAGACCGGGTCATGTTTGTCCTTGATCGAGCGGGATATGGCGTGGCAATGCGCCAGTGAAGTGGTTGTTCATGAACGAGCGAAGAACCTCAATGTTCTCGGCATACTTCTGCGAATTCTTCTGTATACTCAATCAACAGTCAAACAGAAACGAATCGACCTTGAAAACCGCAGCTTATCCAACACTAAGATGGGTGTTGCAGGTACAAATAATTAAACATTTCAATCTCAGAAATCATGACTAGCGACCGAGGCTGGACCCTTACCCCAGCTTTTCGGGCCGCGCAGCACGGGCCGAACGTTCAAAGGTCCCGTCGGATCTTCGAAAGTCCACGGATGTTGTTGATCCTCACTTCACTCTCTTCGTCGCTTTCGTGAGCAGTACCCAGGTCGCAGTCATGGATCAGGCTCAGCCAGAACTGGATGAGATCCAGTTTCGAAGGCCAGACGTGCTACAATGGTGGCAGGGTGTTCACTCGAACAGTGGTGCGTAAGACAGTCAACGACAATAACCGGCTCGTACTGACAATTATGAAGTCCATGGCTATTTCAAAGAGTCACCTTTTTGCGACCCTATGTCCAAGAACTATACGCAGTTCGCCCAAGCCTTTGACAACCCTCAGCTCTTCGCGCAATGCCAAAATCGACAAGAACTCGAGCGCATCTTGCGCGAGCGGCCAGGACTGGAGCACATGATCGTGGGAGAACCACAGCCGACGACCGATTCGTCAGAAGGTCCGGATACTGGTATCTGGGTCATCAGGAAGCAAGATCGGAAAAGAACGCAACCCAGAGGCGATGAACTTACGACAGTCGGAACACACTTCATCGTTAATGATAATATCTACCAAGCGCCGGCAGTATATGACGTGGTTGGGAACCATCTACTCTCAGCCATGAACTCTCTGAACAAGTTCATCGACAAAGCCGCCTCTCTACCGATGTACACGCCCGCCACAGGCTACACGTATTTCCCACCAGCTACTGCCAAGACCTCGACAACCCAGGCGTCGACAAGCCGTGAAGGAAGCGTAGCAGTGGAGTCAGAGCAAAGACCACCGTCTCTGACGGCTGATGGCGCCTCGTCCGTTCCTGACGCGGGCAACAACAACGGTAGTTCCGCAGCCATGGACCCACGCGACTCCATGTTGCTCGAACAGTCATTCAGACTCATGCAAGCTCATGGTGACGAGTTCATGGATGAAAATCCATTGCGCGGAGAACCTGGTAGTTTCGTGTTCACCCACACCAAGGACAGGTTGAAGGCAAGACAAGCCGAAGCCGAGGCAGCAGCAGCACGACTACGAGACCGAGAGGCCGAAAGAGCCAAGTCAGCAATACCGGCAGCGTTCAGCACCAAGCTGAAGGAAGAGAGCAAGACTCCGGATAACAAACCACAACCCGTGCGAAAGGGCAGCAAGGGCGACGGGAAGAGGAGGAGGAAGAGTCGGACTGCTATCTCGCCCATATCACCAGCGACAAGTAGTCCGGCTACCGGCGGCACTCCCTCGGCTCTATAGGAGGAACCTGAGGTTGATACAACGCCCTCGAAGAAGTGTAAGAGGAGACAGAAGAAAGCGGTGAAAGTCGTGACGTTCGCGGATAACAGTGCCGCTTCCACGCCCTCGAAGAAGAGCAAGACTACAAAACAGACATAACTTGAATGAGGTCTTGGTGGAGATGAGTGATGTGGTGAGGCGCGCGCTTGTCTTTATATGATACCCAAACTCCGCAATTGATCTTTTTATTACTTTGTGGTTGGGTTGTCGTGGGCTTGATGGGTTACTGAGCACCTTTTGGTGTCGTACCTTGTTGTTGTGTCATAGATCGCGATCACGTTGGCCAACTGCAACGCACTTGGCAAACGTGATATCTCAATGATTCGCGCCTCTGGTGTGAATATCTGTAACAGGCTGATGTTGGGTATACCATTGCGTTGCATCAGTGGGCTCATAATTTCGACGAGGCAGGTAGTCATCGTGGAATGCCTATCGCCTGCAGGACCTTGTCTAGTTCTGTGCCTTGATCTGGACCTGACTGATGTACCTCACCCTCCTTCAACCAATTCCACTCGGCAGCTCCCTTGACTATCAGCGTGCCAGCCAGCAGCGTACCATTGAGTGCCACTGCTCCGGCCTTGTCCCCGCTATTGTTCATCAAGACGTAAGCCTCATTCCGGCGAGGCACAATACCCATCGCCGAGGTCGTCATAGCCAGATTATACGAGATAGGCAAGTCACCGCCTTCTTCGGGATGCAGCTCCAGATCCTTGCCTCCTTTCGAGGATATATACTCCCTGACAGCCTCTTCGGCGGCGTTGTAAAGCATCCCGTAGACTTTCGTCAACTTCTCCATCGATGGCTGGTCAGCCAACGACGCAACGAAATGCTGAAATGGGATCTCCTCCACCGCTTTCAACTCCAACCCGTCCTTCGTCGTCATTACTGAACCCTTCTCATGCACCAGATCCAGAAATGGCCGCCATGCGCCTTCTGGAGCGTCACGGTTCATCTCCTCGACAGGTACGAATTGCACATGTCTGTGCGGTTGAGAAGCTCCACTATGCGCTCCCGAATTGAAGAAAGCGAAAAGGCGTCGTCCCTCACCTTCCCACGCTTTGAGACAAGCATATGTTGCAGCCAGATCATCGAACTCCAGACTGGCTGTTTGCCGCTTATTTGACTTGGTCGCGAGGATGAAATGACATGGTATTACGGGAAACTTGTTCAGAACGAGAATATGTGTTGGATCATTGGTGGGGACTTCGGTGACCAGGAGCTCTGCTGGAGGGTTCTCGAAAGGGTCCGGCTTCGGGCCCGACGGTTTCGCATCTTTTGGTTCTTTGCCTGTGGGCTTCTTGGCTAGTGATGGGCAATATCGGAGTTGGAATGGTAGACCAGACTTGCTGTGGAGTATGGCTAAATCAGTCGAGGAGAAGACCAGGAATTGGCTTGCTTTGGCGGAGGTGAAGCGATGTTTCACGAGCGAGGGTAATGGTTCTTTCAGTCCGAGATTCATCGTAGAATCCTGTGAAATGAAACAAGCTTTTTTGATAAGCACCTCAATATTGCTCGATCGTACGGGTCGGTACCACTCGCATGATGTCGCGAATTGGGCGCGAGTCATGCTTCTTCTCAGAACGCCGCATCAACTGTCAAGCCCAAAAATGTTACAACAGCAGGTGTGAATCATCATGAACGAGTCGGTGTTTCCGGTCACGCAATTGCTCCATTTACAATACTGCAATCCTCGCCAATTCAAACAATTGACTCATATTGCTTCGCATAAGTCTTCTAAATCCTCGTGACACCACATCGATTGATTATACCCTCAATCACCATTACAATGCCGTCAAGGGAAGAAGTCCACTACTTCGGCGCCGGTCCAGCACCTCTGCCTACCGCAGTACTCGAACGCGCCTCCCAGGCCATTCTGAATTACAACAACACCGGTATTGGTATCACTGAGATTTCGCACCGCAGCGGTGACGCCGCCGCGATCTTGACCTCCGCCCAGAATGGCCTACGTCAACTCCTCGACATTCCCTCCGGCGACGGCCCAGACGGGTACCAGATCATGTTCCTGCAGGGAGGTGGCAGCGGACAATTCAGCGCGAGCGTGTATCACATGGTGGCACTGTGGGTGGAAAAGAAGAGGTTGGCGATCGCCGAAACGGTCAAGGACGAGGAGGAGCAGATGAGGTTGCTCAGACAGGCCGTGGAGAAAGAAATGAAGGTCGATTACCTCGTCACTGGTTCGTGGTCGCTGAAGGCTAGTCAGGAAGCGGCGAGGTTGGTCGGAGGTGAGAAGATCAATGTGGCTATTGATGCGAGGCGGGAGGGCAAGTTCGGGCAGATTCAAGACGAGAAGGAGTGGAAGATCACGGGCGACGCGGAGAACAGCGCTATGGTCTATTACTGCGACAACGAGACTGTAGATGGTGTCGAGTTCCCCGCTTTCCCTGCTTCACTCGAAGACAAGAACTACCAAGTTGTTGCAGACATGTCGAGCAATTTCCTCAGCCGAAAGGTCGACGTGAGAAAGTACGCAGCCATCTTTGGTGGCGCGCAAAAGAACGTCGGCACGACTGGTATCACCATCGCGATTGTCAAGAACAGCCTCCTGCCTCCCCACGCTCAGCTCGCAAAGCCAGACCTGCTGCGGAAACTGAACCTGCCAGTCGGGCCAGTCGTCTTGGATTGGCCGACGATCGCCAAGAATAATTCGCTGTACAACACACTTCCAATCTTTGACGTTTGGATCGCGGCACAGGTCATGGACGGCTTATTGGCAAAGGGTCCGTCCGCTCAACCAAAGATTTCCACTCAACAACAAGAGTCGGAGCACAAGGCCGCGCTCCTGTATGGCGTTTTGGACAAGTATCCAGTGTTCCATGTTGTCCCAGAAAAGAACGTCAGGAGTAGGATGAACGTTTGTTTCCGCATCGGCAACGAGCAGGAGAGGGATGCAAAGGAGAAGGCCTTCCTGGCCGGCGCGGCCGACAGGCAGCTCTTGGGGTGCAAGGGCCACCGTTCGGTCGGTGGGTGTAGAGTGTCCAACTGTGAGTGGATCTCCAACCAGAAAGTGGATCATCACTCTGGATAAATAGCTGACGATACATTACAGACAACGCAGTCAGCGTGCAGAGTGTGGAGAAGCTCGTGCAATGGCTGGATGAGTTTGCAAAGGAGCAATAGAGTGTCGACACTGCAAGCTTGCAAGGTGGGCAGATACGAGCAGTTACGGACTACGCAGACATGGACTGTGTTGAATCGTAGCAAGACGACATGAGACGATACAAAACGGAATGAAACGCATTAGAGTGGGGGTGCTCGTGCATAGACCTACAAGGCAAACCAGCTGCAAGTCGCCCGCGTCCTGGCAAGGTCGACAATCGAATGACGACAAACCGTACGGGCCGTCTTGGCTAGGGGGTCGGCCCTTGGTCCATATTGGGATGTTGCTTCTTGGAATCGCATGGTGTCGATCAAACCCACCTCAGACCAAATCACTGACATGTAGGATCGCTTGCCGCGTTCGCAGACTGACAACCAGGTCGAGCACGTAAGCCTTGGGTAGGCTAGCTGCATGCGTCGGTATGGCGACACAGACAGAAGACGTACATGGGGCTCTGCGCTGCTCGAGCGTCATGCAGGTGTTGTAGCATCGCCTCTGCATGGACCTAGGCCGAGGGGTGACGTCTAGGGCTCGGGAACTGCGTGCGTATGGCGTTTGACATGTAATACGTGATAGACGCTGCGGATGCGGCAGGGCTTGATTGGTAGGCCTTGATGCTGCTATGCAGAGCGCATATGTGATTAGGCAAGTAAGCGCGGTAGAACAGCACCAATCAATCTTACGAGTCAGTCGCCCGTGCCGCATTGCTGTATCTGCTCATGCTGTGAAATTGACTTTGCAGGGCTGAATGTGTCCCCTTTTCCGGTTCACGTCGCTCACCATGGTCATTCAGCTGAGAGCCGGACAGCTCATGCTTGGTGTGCCTAGAATGCTCTGCTCGCATCGGCATCAGATCGCTCCGAAGATCGCTCGTCCGACTTCGGCTGTAACAGCTCGCCAGTGTAATATCCCAACTAGGCCAGCTGGGATCGCTCACGAATCTCTGTACAAGGATTGATAGACTCTGACTGACGTATCTGCGAAGTGGTGCCTGAAATCTGGTTCAGATTATTGCTCGAGCGCAGTCTAGTGAGGCACATCGGTTGCGTGCATATCTGTGGCCAAAGCGTGGGCGGGCATTTGGTCGACGAGAGTAGACATTGAAAGATGGTCTGTATCGGTAACAGTGATGGCTTTGAATGATATCCGGAGTGCTCGTGACGATGTATCTGGATACTGCTTCATTCGTATTGATTGTGCAGAAAGTTTGGTTCTTTTGATTCGTTTTGGGGGCACGGTCGCCCCTCACGGGCGACTGCATATCGGTGTATGACACGGCCAGCACCAAGGTACCACAGAACGCTAGCATCGCAACGAATCCTTCTTGCCCATAGCTTTAGTGATAAAAGTTCTCATTCGTCGTGAAAATGCCCGGAGCCGTCAAAACTTGCCGCCCTATGTGGTTGTATCAGTAACCTGCCTTCGGTCATCGGCCCACCTGGTATGCTCGGTCCAGCTCTCTGTATCGCTGTCTCCGATCCCAAAGTCTTTTGATCCGTCACGAATTCACCCATCTCCAGCCCATTCGGATTTTGGCAAGTCTTCCCTAAGTCTTGATTGTACAGCATATACCGATGACATGGACAGCGTCAAAGCAGAGTCGCAGAGCTCACTTGCCCTGATTATGCTGAAAATGATAGGTTTACCCCGACAATGGTTGACCCCAATGCGTCCTGCCTTCGGTATCTTCGTCGTTGGTCTTCATCTCCAAATGTTCGAGAACTTGATACCATATGCTGCCCTTGGACATCGATCATCACTTATGAAGTGACTGATGTTTCATCTTGTTTCCTTGTCGATTAAGTGATCCTCCTGTTTGGTTTTGACCGCAGTCATTGACCTGTGCGTTTTGTTTTCTTCGAGCACTCGATGTCAGCTTGTCTTTTGATGTCGTTCACGAAATAAATCTCCTTCCATCTCGCACTTTTCAATCTACTTTGGTGGCTCGTTTGATTCAATCAACGTCCAGTTCTTACCTCTACTTCCCTCTCTTTGACCTGTACATTTGTTCAACAGCCGATACCTACCACTTCTCTCCAGATAAATCCTTTGATCGTCTCTCGCAGTAGAACTTGAGGGCTCTGGACGAGCAGCCGTGTCTCATCGAAAGTCCTTCACGGGGTTTGGTTGCCTCAAGCGTCGTGGATTGTGGTGCTGCAGGTACCCGATACGGCTTCTGAGACACCATCGAGAAGCGTCTGAAAATATACCATGACGCTTTATTGCCAACGCAGTGGCGGTGAAGCAGCTGGCGTCCGAGACAAGTTTGACACTTACGACCATGGTATGTGGCATGTCGTTGCTAATAGATCAGTGACTGACCGCAACCTTTACAGGCCTTCATCGTCCGTTTGCCTCACCACAGCAAGCAGCCTTTTCCTCACAGTATCCAATCGACTGGACGCACAACTTGACGAGAGCCTATCTCCACGGCATGCCGGATTCAGGGTCCTATATGCGCTGCGCTCCAGAGGTACGTCGCAGTGATACTCGTGCCACGGATGTGTACTGACATGGTCCAGAGTGCAACTTCGCATAAATCTGCGCATGTTCCTGCTATGCGTCAAGATCACGGCCAGGCCCAGCATAGCATGGAGCGTCCGAGCCTCAAACAGAAGTTGCGAAGACTACGCTCTCTCGAGATTCCAGATGGTCGTCTACTACCATCGACGGATCAGCCGGCTTTTCAATCGGCAACTAGCCAAGCACCTTCATCGATTACCACTTCTGGATTGCAGTGCTTCGAAAGCAGCTCCCAGACTGCTGAGTGCTCGCGTGATTTTGCAGATGGCATGTCCTTTCACAGCAACACCTCATGGACGTCGCCCGCCATGACCATTGCAGATTCGATCAGTCCTGCTTCGTCTTTCCAGCTGAAGCAAGCACCCTGCTCAATCCAAGACTACCAGCCGGCGTTCCCCATGCACTCGCCATTGACAACGCAAGACATTCAGCAACCAGTATGGATTCCATACAGTCCGGCGTTCCCTTGCGACGGTCAGGATGCTTATGCTGCTGACCTCTCCTCCAGCCACGTCTCCAGAGCATCGTATGAAACCTTTCCGATTACCTTCCAAGCGTTGAACATCGGACTGCCATATGAGCAGACTGACATGTCGTCGGCCTCGTCTTGGTTCCCAAGGAGTGATGTTGCCAACCCTTGGTCGTACAGCACATTCCAGCCCGCGCCTACGCTATGCTGGAACCAGGACGCAACATCAGCAGACAGCGGTTTCGTCTGCAGCGCAGTCAACCAGCCCGAGTTCGTCACTCCGACGCAACTCGTTTCAAACTCGTCGCCGGTGGTTTCTACAGCCTCTGAACACTCGTCACCATCGGTACAAGCGGAGGGCGCACTCCACCGACTGGACTACGTCGTCTCTTCCACCCAGCACGAGGATGATGAACTCTTTCCACACGGCAGCAAAAGCGTACAATCAATCTCCGATGAGCGTCAACGAAAGGGCGCTATCTTGCTCAAACTCAGAAAGCAGGGTCTTTCGTACAAGGAGATCAAGAAAAGGACTGGATGGAGTGAAGCCGACTCAACATTGAGAGGTATGGTGAGAGTGTTGTCAAGGCCGGCGCACGAGCGCGTGCGGAAGCCGCTGTGGAAAAGGGCCGATGTATGCTATTTCCCAATGACCTGTGGAAGTCACTGCTGACCAAGATGACTAGATCCTACTACTCGAGGATGCAATTCGCGCGCACCATGATCCGTCGTCGCCCGCCCCGAGAAAACGAACACGACGAGGGAGTCCTCAGGCGGAGGTTACCTTCCGTCCTCCGTGGCAGAAGGTAGCCGCGTGTGTGTCTGAGAATGGTGGTTCTTACCCATTCAGTGCGAGCGCATGCGCAAAGAAGTGGGTAGAGGTTGCTGACTCTCTAAATCGTGCCGGTCGTCGGTAGCGCTGGAGGTAGGAGGAGCATGATGCTTGAGGCTGTGCGCGTAATAATGAATGTTGATGGTTGATGAAACGGCGCATTTTTTGAGTTCATTGATACCCTTCCGGTTTTCACCTTTGAAGTAAGATAGCATAATTCATGAAGGTAATGACAACGACGTGATTGCTCTGTTTCGCAAACTTCTCCAGCGTGTGATACTGTATCTTGTGAAGGATAACTTTCAAAGTCTGGCCTGAAGTGATGTGGACATCACGTGCCAAGCCGTTGTCACAAAAGCCCCTGCAGCTCTATCACACAGCAAGAATGTACGAGACGAAAAGGTGCTCAGTAACCCATCAAGCCCACCACAACCCAACCATAATTCAGTAATGACATTACCGTCAAAGCGATACAGATCTCTGTCGATTATGCCCTCATTGAATAACGACAGTGGTATCATTGAAAAATATTTACACGAAAATAGTACTGTCTAATTCTCCTCCTCCTTTACTTTACCTCTTGAGCAGACCTCCCCACTTCCTTCCTTTCTTCGGATGTGCCTTTTCGTAGTTCTCCTCCTCGACGTTGTGCTTGCCAACGATGCTCAAGAATACTTGATCAAGAGTAGCTTGACTGACGGCGTAGAACTCCATACCGAGATCAGCCTTGCTTTCCTCGAGTTTGGCGAAGAGGGCACTGATGCCGCTCTTGCCATTGTCGGCAGGCATGATCGTTGTGGTTGCGTTCTTCGTAGCCGAGGCCTTCGTGGCGTTCGAGACGACTGGTGCGGTCGAGGCACGAGCAGGTACTGAGAATCGCATCTGACCATGGAAAGATCGGTCCTCGACGTCAGCGTGTGGGAAATTGTGCAGGATCCAGGACTTGATGGCCTCCATGTGAGTCTCACTAGTGGAAGGCGCATCCTTGTGAACCAGATGCACGTAGTACGCATCACCGTGTTTTCTGCGGAGTGTATCCGACGTACCGAGGGCAAGCATGCGCTTTGCCATGATACCAACGCGGTCTGCAAGGGCATCTGCCTCTTCCATAGCATGGGTAGTCAGCACCATAGCTCTGCCTGCCGACACGGAAGCAAGTGTTTTCCACATTATGCGTTTTGCGGCCGCGTCCATACCCGAGCTGCCCTCATCAATGAGCAACACCGACGGGTTACCAATCAGAGCGATGCCGAGTGACAGCTTACGCTTGTTACCGCCAGAAAGCTTGGCCGCCATGCGGTGCTTGAAAAGAGTGAGACCAACGGCTTTAATGACTTCATTGACGTTGTGTTCGATATCGGTAACACCGCGAGCGCGGGCGTAGAAACGCAAATGTTCAACGGCCGTCATACTGTCCATCGCATCGAATTGAGGCACAACACCGAGGTAATTTCGGGCATTCGCTCTTTGATGGACGATAGAAAGGTCTTCGATAAGAACATCACCTTCGCGGGTCGTCGGGCGGAGATCACCACGTATCATGCTGATCGTAGTTGACTTTCCGGCACCGTTGGGTCCAAGAAGGGCAAAGATCTGGCCGCGTGGTACACCAAACGTCAAGTCGTCCACAGCTGTGTTGCTGCCAAAAATCTTCGAGACGTGCTTGACTCTGAGCTCATCGTTGCATTGATCGACACGATTCTTCTCGCTGTAGACTTCGTCATCGACCTCCTCGACCTCTTCGAGCTCCTTTGCCTTGTGGTTGTTCTTGATGAAGAAGCCTGGCTTGTAGCCGCTATCGTACCACACCAGGATAATCATCAAGAAAATAGACTGGATGATGCTGTAGAGTATCGGCCCGCCGTACACGAGTATGTCTGCCGGGTATGAGCGTGGTGTCGTGTCATCGCAGATCGAAGAAAATTCGTTGAACGCCAGAAGTAGAGCCCGTAGGAGGTTACCGCCAGGGAAGAAAAGGTTGATGGTAAAGGTCGTGATGGTGATGTAACTGTTCACCGAGGCTGCTGGCGCATATGTGATGGAACACATGAATGCAATGAATTGAATCAGCAAGCCAACGACCTGGAAACCCGCTGCAAATGCAAAAGCCGCCAATTGCGATGTGCAGAATAGGGAGACCACGTAAGAGCAGAGCTGAGCCGATAGTCCGTAGAGGAAAAAAACCACGAACAGATACGGAGCGTAGTATAAAGCGTCTGTCGCCGACGTGAAGATGATGATAGCCACCGCACTGATGACCAAGACGAAAAAAAAGTCGAAGAGGGTATATGCAAGCCAAAGCGGGAAAGCTCGAACACCGTTTGACCAATGCAATGCTCGCACCTTGTTAACCTTTTCCATGGTTGGATATAGGGCAAAGAATCTGGAGTTGTTAGCGGGTCGTGTAGACCATCAGTGGTTTATTAGCTTACCCTGTAGCGGCTGTGAATGCCAATCCGAAGTAGAGAATAAACTGAAGACTGTCTCCAGCGCTAGGAGCGAATGGCAAGGCGAACGACTGATAGGTCGTGTAGATTGGAATGTTTCGAAGAATAGCGTTATCCATTAGGTTCATTGTGAGTACAGCGTAAGTCATCTCATAATTTCCTCGCCAGGCAAAGGTAGGGGCAGCGTTCTGGTCGATGAAGAAACCACCAGGATTCACACGGCTATAGTTGGCCGCAACATATGCCTCGAGAGCCTGTAGAGAAGTGACAGAACGCAGAGCTCGTCCAAGAGCGGGATCTATGGTGTTGAACGCGTTCGATGGAACTGCCGAGGGAGGGCCTACTGGGATCCTGAGGTTGTACGAGTAGCCAAGTGTGGCCAGGTCTTGCAAAAGAGGCGTGCTGACACCGTCGGTTGGATTGCAACCAATCTGCTGGAAATTCTGGACGAATAATGTGACAAGACCAGCTGCAATGACAGGGATGAGGACTGCTGCAACATACGGCAAGTAGTTGTAACGAAGAATAGTGATCCTCTTGCGAAACAATACCCATGTTTGAGCCGCAACAGAAATCTTCCTGCCGGGCGCCAATTGAAGTCCCTTCTCGCCGGACTGTAGCATGTCCATGGTGAGCGGCTCCTCGTCTGATGACTGGGTTTCGGGCTGAATTTCAGTGGCAAGCTTAAGGAATACATCTTCGACCGACAGACCCATGACACGGTAGTCTTCGACGCCGAGGCCTTCAAGCTGTGTTACGAACGCCGCAGCGGCCGCTGAGTCTGCGAGGTGGTAGACGACATGATCGGCGTGTGTGGACTTTCGAATGTCCGCCCAATCCTTTGGTTCTTCGAACTTGTTCTCGTTATAGAGTTTCACCCTGTATCCGCCTCCATGCTCGTGCTTGAGGGCGACCGCAGATCCGCTAGCCTTCAAGTGACCCTTAGAAAGCACTGTAATGCGATCAGACAGCAGATCGGCCTCGTCGAGAAAGTGTGTAGTGAAAAGCATAGAGCGACGTCCTCTCTCAGCAAGAAGGATATCCCAGATCTTCCGGCGAGAAAGTGGGTCGAGTCCTGAAGATACTTCGTCAAGTAGACATAGCGAGCTGCCACCGGTAAGCATCATAGCAAGCTGGAGCTTCCTCTTTTGACCTCCGGAAAGCGTCTTCGAACGAGCCTGAATTTTGTGGTCCAAGTCACAGGAAGTAAGCAAATCTCTGATGACTTGTTTGCTGTCCTTGCGGTCGGCTTTCAGAGCATTGAAGATGCGCACATGCTCTTCGCAAGTAAGCTCGTCCCAGATGACGTTCTTCTGAGGACAAAGGCCGAGGCCACCTGTGCCGTCGATTTGAATTGTTCCATGTGAGGGGGCCTGTAGGCCAGCAAGCATGTCCATCGTCGTGCTCTTTCCGCTGCCATTCGCACCCAACAGCACTGACAGTTCTCCTCTTCGGATGGTCATGTCCAAGTTGTTTACAGCTCTGACGGTCTCTGGAAGACGCTTCTTTCCAAAAAGTCGAGGAATCGTCCGTGAGAACCAGCTTGGCTCGTAATATTTGCAGAGCCCAGTGATCCTGACAGTTTCGTCTGTGTCGGCCTCGTCAAGGTTCATGGTCCTGGCTCTTGATGCCGTACCATATAGTGTTCGCTCCAAAATAGCACCGACGACAGGATATATCAATATTTGCAAGACTGCAAAGATGAAGAATGCGTAGCCAGGTACCCTCCAAGATGCGGTTGGACAGGCCAGTGACAAATCTGTAGGAAGATTCACCTGCTGCCAGTGTGCCAAGTAGATGATGAAAAGTGTATAGTTCATCGGCGGAAACAATAGGGCCAGGATGACAACGGCTCCAGTAGACTGAGGTGTCTGCACCTGCACGATGATAGCAAGCACTATGCTCACAATAGTTACGGTAATACCAGATAGTTGAGCCTTCCTGAACAAGCTTGCAAAGGCTATCGACCAACTGGCCAATGCAAGACCAGCGAGTATGAAAAATCCGATAGGAGCGCCGACACTTGACGAGGGGTAGTTAAGTCCAGCGACGATAGCAGCCATGATGATCCAACCGGGGAGGTATATGATATCAAAGGCCAGGTGGTTGGATATCAGACGAATGGCTTGAGGCTCCCACCGTCTCTTGTTAGGCATCATGGCTTCGATCAGTTGTGACATGCCCAGTTCGCGTTCTTCCGCCATTTGACCAGTAAGTTGATAGCAAATGCCGACGATTCCTACGAAGTAGGCCACAGCGAGAATCTTGATGAGAGCGCCCATGTATAGACGAGTGATAAGCCTCGCTCTCTGCTCAGCCGTCTGAGTGGTGAAAGGGTACTGATTGGGGACAGGTAGCGACACACCAGTCTGTTCCGCAATCGTGCTATCTATGGCGTGTTGCAATGGCAAGGCGTAGATCTGTGCGTCATTTGTATCGCTGTTGACGTATATCCTCTCTCCGAAGGAGCCGTCTGCGTGAAGTGTGTAATTCCACAGACCACCTTGACTCGGTGAAGAATGGAAGGTGACGGCGGCGAAACATGATGAGGTGCCTCTGATAGAGCTTCGGCAAGTGGTAAGAAGATCGATGTCGTTGGCGAGTGTAAGTGGTGTCAATCCGGCATTTCTTACAGTAGTTGACAAACTGGATATTACTGTCTGCACCTCTGAGCCAAGACCATTGGTCACGAAAGGTAGTGTGTTCCTCCCGCCAGCGGAAAGAGCGAGGGCCTCAGGGAAGGACCTCAGTGGCTGAGCAGCACCGATACCAAAGTCGGACGGGGGAACAAAGAAGTTCTTGGCGTATGAGATGAAGAACATGAAAATGATAGGCGCCAGAAATGCCCGGATGAACGTTGAGAACCAGTGGCGGTTCCAGCTGATGAGGAGGTTCTTCTTGGTGAGCGTCCATGTCTGCCCGATGAAACCCATGATTAATGATCAGATATGCCAACTGGCAAAGAGCCAGGGCTAGAAATGGGGAATATCCACGAGTAAGTTGATATAATATGCAGCAAACAGGATCGGTGAAGGCGTTAAAGATGTAGATTCACTCGGGAAGTGGCGTTTGATGTTGTGAAGAGGAAAACAATTTAACGGCCAAATCTCCAGAGGGCTAGCAGCAAGACAGGGAAGGATAGAAAATATCAGCAGAAAGAGAAGATTACAAGAAGTGAATGTCTGCGTTACCGAACATCATTCGACACTTGAAGGTTCGTAAAGATTCGTAGGCATGCCTTACAATGAATATCTAGATGACGCGGAGTGCTCGAATAGCGCCGTTGCCGTTTACTCGGCGCCGCGACTTCCGCGTGGCAATGTCGTATATCGTAAATTGCGAAAGGCCTAAGAGATGCCAAATGCAACGACATCTCTTGGCGACAGAAAGGATGTACTGACAAGCTGAGAGGTAAGGCAAATCTGTAGGCAGAAGTGAGGTCGAAGAACAGTCGCGGCCGGTGTTGATGGAGGACGGGATTTATAAAGTGCTTCAGCTTCAGCTTCAGAAGTTCAGCCTCAGCCGCAGCCGTGGCGCCGATCGAGGCTCGCGGTTGACAATAAATATGTCACTCAGTCAGTAATATGGCACTCGGTAACACATCAACCGTTCAAAGCTGGAACTCGAACTCTGTATGTAGATTTAAGTGATGATTGTTCGAAGCACAACTATTGTGACTATCTAGAGGAATACTAGTCATCATGTTGTCTACTACTACAATAGATATTCTAGGCATTAAACCCATAATCTAGGACCTCTTGCTATATTGAAGACGTCCGAGGATTTGTATTTATTTAGAGAGTGCCAGTTATTTTGTCACCCGTGTGCGAGGCTGCCATCTTGGCACATACACTTCGCTTCCGAAACCGCGGCGAACGAAGAAGAAGACAGTATCACAGACCCTCGGAACGATGCTTCTGAAGTCAACATCAGAACACCATACCATTATTGCACGACATCTATCATGTTCGATTCTGGCGCAGTATGAAACTATGAAGCCGAAGCCTTGCGCTGGGTATACCACTGTTCCAGCCAATCGGAATCGATCCCGTATCGATGACAGCCGACATCGGACGGATTTTCTGGGGATATCAAAGTTTCCAATTCTGGTTGCGAGACGGACAGAACTGATTAACCTGCCATCTAATTGAATCTCGAGGTCCCTTCTTCACTACAGGTCTTCCCAAGCTAGCTTTGAAGCTGCTATGTGCTAGACATCCCGGGGACTTCTGGCTTGTTATACTACCAGCGTACGATCAAAACTCACAACAATGGCCGCGCTCCGAGCGAGGTCTTGCGCTCGTCTCGCCCAGCGAGCAGTAGGCAAATAGCATCCTTGGTTTGAGAATTTACTGACACAACGGCAGGCTGCTCCTGCGATTCGTGTCCCTCGAACCCTCCGATCACTCGCCGCAAATTCGATATCATCGTCACGACACTACACCATCACACGACCTCTCGCGCTGGCTTCTGCCCCGGAAGCATTCCATAGCCAGCTAGAATCTCCAGAAATAAGTGATCTCCTGTCGAGACCGCCCAAGCCATCTGCAGTACCGCAAACCCTCACCGAAAAGATCGTACAACGGCACAGTCAAGGTCTGGCCGAGGACAAATATGTCAAGTCTGGAGACTATGTAACACTATCGCCGCACAAGTGCATGACACACGACAACTCGTGGCCCGTCGCGACCAAGTTCATGAGCATAGGCGCGCAGAAGATACATAACCCCGACCAGATCGTAATGACTCTGGACCACGATGTGCAGAACAAGAGTGAGAAGAACTTGAAAAAGTACCAGCAGATTCAGGATTTTGCAAAGAAGCAGGAAGTCAACTTCTATCCCGCCGGAAGAGGTATTGGACATCAGATCATGGTTGAAGAGGGGTACGCCTGGCCTGGAACTCTGGCTGTTGCAAGTGACAGTCACTCAAACATGTACGGTGGAATCGCTTGTCTGGGCACTCCAGTTGTGCGGACAGACGCCGCATCCATCTGGGCTACCGGAAGGACATGGTGGCAGATTCCTCCGATCGCAAGGGTTAACTTCAAGGGAGTCCTTCCGCAAGGTGTCACGGGTAAAGATGTCATTGTCGCGCTGTCCGGTCTCTTCAACAACGACGAGGTATTGAACCACTGTATTGAGTTCACTGGCTCACCGGAAACTATGAAGTCTCTTCCCGTCGACGACCGTCTTGCCATCGCCAACATGACCACCGAGTGGGGTGCACTGTCTGGTCTCTTCCCTATCGATGCTACCCTCAAAGGCTGGCTCAGAGCCCAAGCCACCACCGCTGCCCTTTTCAAGACCTCTTCCGAAACCTCCACCCCCACTGATACCCGCTTCAACCATCAAAGACTGGACGAGCTCGAGGCTAGCGCACTGTCTGCCGACCCTGGCGCAAAATACGCCAAGGAGCTATACTTGGATCTCTCTACTCTGTGCCCATACGTCTCCGGTCCGAACAGCGTCAAAGTGGCCACACCCCTGGCCGAACTCCAGGAGCGCGACATTACAATCAACAAAGCCTACCTCGTTTCGTGCACAAACAGCAGACGATCAGATATCGCCGCAGCTGCCAAGGTCTTCAAGGATGCAGCGGCTGCCAATGGAGGAAACATCCCCAAGATCCCAGACCATGTCAACTTCTACATCTCCGCTGCAAGTCTTCCAGAGCAGCAGGCTGCCGAAGAGCAAGGTGATTGGCAAGCACTTCTCGATGCAGGCGCTCAGCCTCTACCAAGTGGTTGCGGACCTTGCATTGGTCTCGGTACCGGTCTCCTCGAAGCCGGCGAAGTCGGTATCAGTGCAAGCAACAGAAACTTCAAGGGACGCATGGGCAGCACCGATGCCAAGGCTTACTTGGGAAGTCCCGAGGTCGTCGCCGCTAGTGCGCTACAGGGAAAGATTGCTGGTCCTGGCTCATATCAGAAGCCAGAAGGCTGGACAGGGGTCGTCCGTGGTGAAGGAGACGGTATTGCCGAGGAGGACCGCATGATTACAATCGAGGAAGCGTTAGAGCGCATCCTCAAAGATGCCGAGAACGTCATTGCCGAGGGCGAGCAGGCGCTCGGTGAAGGTGGAGCATCCACTTCTGAGCCATCAAAATCAGCAGAGTCCGAGCCAGAAAGGCTCACTGAGATCTTACCCGGTTTCCCAGAAAAGGTCAGCGGAGAGATTGTATGGTGCGGCGGTGATAACATCAACACTGATGGTATTTATCCCGGAAAATACACATACGACGATGCATTCTCGTCCTCGACCGAGCGCATGGCTACAGTAGTCATGGAGAACTACGACAAAGAGTTTGCAAAGATCGCCAAGCCGGGTGACATTCTCGTCGCTGGCTTCAACTTCGGCTGTGGTAGCAGCAGAGAGCAGGCCGCCACCGCCATCTTGGCCAAGGGTATCCCACTCGTCGTCGCCGGTAGCTTCGGAAACATCTTCTCACGAAACTCGATCAACAACGCTCTTATGGGTGTAGAGGTGCCAAAACTGATCGAGCGTCTGCGTCAGGCATTCGATGGCGCTTCTGAGCCAACCTCTTCATCACAACAGCAAGCCATCAGCGAGCCAGAGCAGAACAGCCAGAGTCTCGACACCCCGAAACCCGGCCCCATGAATGCCAACAAGGAAAAGGTATTGACGAGACGAACGGGCTGGACTTTCACCTGGGACGTACGGAGGAGTATGGTCACGATCCAAGAAGGCGAGGGAGGACCGTCATGGACCCAGAAGGTCGGTGAGCTGCCGCCCAATGTACAAGATATCGCTCGAGATGGCTTAGAGAAATGGGTCGCCAAGCAGATTGCGGTAGAGAGCAGGCTGTAGAGATATCATCATTATGTTCATTCTGTACAACGACGCAGATATACCAATCTTCCGTGCTTCGAATCCGCGTGAGCTCATCCGTCCAATACCTTGATCCTGCAAGACAACCCACCCTTTGGTCTCTGCGTAACACCGCCTTGGACCTCAATCTTGGCTTCGGGATCCGCCAGCTCAGAATCAAACGCCATGACCCATCCAGCCAGCAAGCAAGCGAACTCTGCCTTGGAGAAGCCCTGACCGATACAACTCCTGGGTCCGTGGAGGAAAGTCATGTTGGCGTAGTTGCTGTCTGCTCCGCCATTGGCCTTTCCGGATCCGAGCCAGCGGTCAGGGTTGAAGGTGTCAGAGTCCTCGCCCCAGAAGGAGGAAAGACGGTTAGTGGCTACCGGCGAGTAGATGATGGTCGTGCCTTCTGGAATGAAATTGCCCAGCAGAGTGGTGTCGTTGCCCGCGACACGGATGGTCAGAGGTACTGGAGGGTGGAAGCGCAGGACTTCGTTGATGACGGCTGAGAGGTATGGGAGCTTGTCAACTTGCTCGGCGGTGATTGTGGCCGCTTTGTCGCGGATGTTGGGCAGGTCAGACTCGCGGAGCTCGGTGCGAAGCTTGGTTTGAATCTCCGGGTGCTGGCAGAGGACAAGTAGTGCCCAGGTCATGGCTGATGCGGTTGTTTCGTGGCCTGCTGCGAGGAATGTCATGAGCTGATCGATACATTCTTCGTCGGTGAAACCTCCGCTCTTCATTGCAACTGTCAGGATGTCCACGCCTGCTCCAGAATCCGACTCTCCCTTCTCTGCAGCGGCTTCAATCTTGGCCTTCTTTTCTTGGATTACATCGAGACACATTTTACGGATAAAAGTTCGTGCGGCCTCAACCTTGTGGTTCTGCTTGAGAGGTAGTCGTGTTACAAGCCAGATCGGAAGTAAGAACCCGATCAACCGTGTGCGACTATCTTGACGGAAGATGCTCTGGTAGACCTGATAAAGCTGACTGTTCTCATCCTCGATGGCGTTGAACGATTTGCCGATACCGGCAACACCGATGATGTCCAAGGTGGCCCTTGAGGCCCACTCATCGACTCGGACGACGTTTGCCGGTGCTGCTTTCTCGTCGGTGGTCTCGTCGGTGGTCTCGTCGGTGGTCTCGTCGGTGGTCTCGTCGGTGGTCTCGGTCTTGGGAGGGTTGCTCAGATGTTTGTCAACAGCCAAGACCATTTCTCGAGTGAGGTCCCAGAAGATAGGGTAAAGATCCTTGACGTGTCGGTAGGTGAAGGCAGGCATCAAGTTCTTGCGTTGACGCTTGTGCTCGTCTCCCTCAGCCAGGAGTACTCCGACGCCGAGAATGCGGCCAATGCCCTGTACCAGTTGCTTCGGCTTGATGAGATCGTATGACTTGGTAGACAAAGCTTCACTGAGACCCTTCGGGCTGGTAACCATGACCCGCTCCGAGTTGAACATGGAACGATAATAGATCAAGCCGTCATTCGGTATCGTCTCCATCCATTCGCGCTGTGGCACACCTGACGGCTCCTTGAGAATGCGAGGAAACTGTCCCATGAAGAGGGAATTGCCTTTCGGTTGTGGAAGATGTCGGAGTGGACTGAAGAAATAGGGCCAAAGGAGTATTCTCCAGGTCGCCATTGCAAGCTCGGCGGTCAGATATGCGACGATCATGGTTGGCCATCTTGAGTGAAAGAGTGCGTATTCCGGTGCAAGACGCTCAAGACCGAGCGCGAAGGTGACGGCCGCGAGAAATAGTACACTACGTGGAGGCGCCATACTGCTGGTTTCTTGATGAAATCGATGCAAGTAGGATCACGAAAACTGCTTCAAGCGCGATTGTTGAAGGCCACGATCAAGGCAATAGACAGGGAGGCGGCGGCAAGAGAAAGGAAGAAGGGGATCTCCACAACGTCTTTCTGTTAGCGGCGTCGAGATACCGTGACGTGGTCTTCGGATCAAAGCCTTCTAGAGTAGAATGTAAATGCTGCCGATATAACGAGAGCTTCAGCAGATGGCGGCGACTAGTATATACATGTAGTCAAGATGTTCGGCGAGCGGATGAACTTGGATCGGAGTCTCCAGTCGTCATACTATGTTCAAGACAAGCTTTCCAGCCGAGGCCCCGGTAAAATCACACGTGCACCCCGGCGCGACGTATACCGTATCCGGTTAGATGCTCGGACCTGCAACCCTATTCGGGTTTGTTTCCGAGTCCGAGGAATCAATATTATTAATGGCATCCATGTCTAGAAAAGTCAGATATTCCAATCATATAGAACTACTATATAGCACCATGCGACAAATCACCTGACAATGAATCCGAGCACCGTATCGTCATCAAGCGTGTAGAGGCGCAAACACTGCCGTCGAACCAGGATCTTCCTTCTGACCAGTCTCACAACGTTGAGCTGCCCCTCTCGTGTCCTCATTTATCATTCAATCGTATCAATACTGTGTCCTCGCTCTTGTAACCCTACATCAACTGCGCGACCACGACACCTGCACCGCCGGCTACAAGGACACCCTGCAAGACTTGCCATCCGACACCATATGCTGGAGCCGCATTCGCCTTCTGGCTCGCGGCCGCACTGGCAGTGGATCCAGCAGCTGTAGATGCACTCGAACCACCCGCTCTTGTCGAAGACGCACCCGTAATTCCTGAAGCTGTGGAAGAGAAACTGCCACTGTCTGACCCTGTCGCTGTCATCAAGGTAGCGCCGCCGGCAACACTTCCAGCTCCGCCTTCAGAATGACTGCTCATCGGAGCTGTGCTGGTAAAACCACCGGTGACAGCAACGCTCATGCCTGTGCTCGAGGTTGTCGACGCGGCTCCGACGGTCGCGACACTACCTCCGAAAGCAGAGATTGTGCCCGTCGATGCTCCACCGAGAGGAACTGGTGTTGCGCGTGTCGGTACGTCGCCGCCGGCTGTAGAGGTTGGGTCCAGTGCAGGCGCGGTCCCCGCTGTAAATTGTGCATCGCATAGCGTGAGAAGAGAGGCCAGAACAAGGAGACCTTGCGAGGTATGCATTTTAACGTTGAAGGGTGTTGTGTTGTCGTAATCGTGAAATTATGTGTAGCAGTGTGTCCTGGTTATAAGGTTGACTGTGGACGAAGCTCTGGTTGTGGAATGTGGCACTATTTACCACAGAATTGTGTGTCTATGTGCTTGTGGTAACGAATGATTACCAGATTGACTATGTTATTGTCGCTGTTGATTGTGTTTAAAATTAAGTGATGCCCTGAATAGAAGCAAGATGAGGGTGACCTGTGTGAGCAGGCAAACGACGATCCCCTCATGTCCAACACGTAGCTTGGACCCTCAGGTCACGCGGTCAGGCTGCTTCTCATCCGACGCGACATATGGCGCCTAAATTCGATCGGAAAGGAAGTGTTCGCGAATCATGCAATTGCATACAGGCTGAGCTAAACCAGACAGCTAAACTAGTGTTTGATGCACAACCTGGACTGTTGCGCGGCGATCTGCCCCGCACGCGATCATGGGATATAAGATAAACATCGGGCTCAATGTCACATCTTCCTTACAGCAACGAGGATAATGTATCTAATTCCAGCTACAAAGGCGCTGGTGGACACTTTCGTGCGTCCAATATGATCTCGACACCTCTCGCCAGTTCAAGAAGATGCTGTTCACGAAACTCGAAACTGACAAATTCCAGACCGACTGGCAAGCCATCTTCTGTGAAGCCCGCTGGCATAGTGATTGCAGGCAACCGCGATTGACTGGCAAGCAACGTGTTGACCGGAAAGTCCCAGCACGTAGGAAACCGGCCGTTAGTCGCATCTTCGTGCTTCGGAGGTGGGATCTGTACGTCTGGGAACGCGAGAGCGTCGAGTTGTTGTTCAGCCATCAGACAGTCGAGTTTTCGCTTGAACTCATCTCGGTCCAGGATCCGCTGCAGATACGTCGGGTCCTCCGAGGGGTCCTTTGGTCCATGTGCCAACTGGCAGGTAAAGTCGAGAAACTCGTGAGGCGGGTCTTTAGGCACAATATCGGCTATATCTTGCGGTAGGTGCGGCTTTGTCGCGAGGAATGCATTGATATCTGCTCGGGAGCGCTGGAGATAGGTCGGCGTGAAGGTCATGTAGTGTTTGAGATTCTCGATGCTAACATCGACAAAGGCGGTCCCTGATTCGTTGAGCTTGCCGAATGCCTGGTTGATGACTGTGTTGACTGCCTTGCAGTAGGAATCACTATCGGATCCAAACAATTCTCTGACCACACCAATCTTGGCGTGCTTGATCTTGTCGAGACCTTGGTCGAGATTGCTAGCATAGCTTCCACCTCGAGGTAAACCGGCGAGTTGTGCTGTAGCAGCAATTCCTGTAAAGGGGTCTGCCGGGTCGAAACCGACCATGCAATCCAGCATGATTGCACAGTCCGTTACGGTTCTTGCTACTGGTCCTGGTGTATCCTTGGTCGTTTAGCTTGGTTATAGGCCATTCAATGAAAAGGCGACCTACCTGAACTTTCACTAGCGGGCAGAAACCAGTCCTACTGACTAACCCAGGAGTGCATCTGATACCAAACAGATTCGTGAACGAGGCCGGACATCTGATTGAGCCACCGGTGTCTTCTGCCACTGCCAGGATTGCGAAGTTTGCGGCGACAGCAGCAGCGGAACCACAAGATGATCCGCCAACATCATAGCCCATCTTATATGGATTGTGCGTAAACTCCCAGTCAGTAGCACTCGTCGCGCTGAACCAGGTCGACGCCCACTCGCTCATGGTCGTCTTACCCAGGACAATTGCACCATAACCTTTTAGCTTGGTGATGACAAAAGCATCTTCGGTAGGAACGTTGTTTTTGGCAGCCGCAGATCCATACATTGTGACCATGCCCTTGGTATCGGCCTGATCTTTGACAAGAATGGGTATGCCATGCAGCGGGCCTTTAAATTTGCCATTTTTGCTAAAGAAAGCGTCAAGTTCCTGGGCTTCGTTTACAGCAGTTTGAGAAATGGCAAGCGTCGAGTAGATGCGTGGTCCAGCTTTGTCGAGGGTCTCGATTCTGCGCAGGTACTCTTTCGTTAGATCGACAGCAGAAAACTTGCCTTCCCGGAAGCCCTTTTGGGCTTGTGCAATTGTCAGTTCCCTCACCTCGACAGTCATGGTCACTATGAGATGGGTGCGATTATGGATTGATTATTGGAATCTGAAGGTATACTTGTCTTTACAATACCATACAATAACCGAATATGTCTGCCGACCGGTGTAGTAAGATTAGGCTGATACAGCATGAGTACATGTAGTGTTCTATCTCGGGTTACCGATTGAGGAAGGCCAAGACTGAAGTTGAGTTGTGTGGGATGTGCCTATCTTTTATCTTCACATGATAAGGAATTCAAACTCTAACCTCACCTCATGCCATGGCCAAGTCTCGATTCTCGGTCACAACGTGGCCAGGATACCCCATCATTCGACACGTGCGCCTCCGGATATCCGGTATTGAAGTCCCTTCGAATCCCTCAAACCTCGAAATGATCTGTTACACGATGTTGCACGACTTCTTCCGCTTATCAGCCAAGCCCAGTCTTCGAGACTCCAGTCACCTAATGAGGACATCCGAGATTCTCAAACAGCCACCATCTTCCTGTTCGCTATCACTCTCCGATACTAATCAGACATTCCTTATCTGTACCTCTACAACCAAACATCTGGTGAGATGGGCTGAGAGATAGTGGCCTCGATTATGCGTTGAAACGATAAATATGTAAGAACATCTTTCTGGTAAGGCTGGTTCTCGTTTGTCCATTTATCTACACATTCTATCTGTCTCTTTGGCTCCACATCAATATGGATATCATCCGCAGGCAAACGAACAAGCTTCAGGAGAAGGTAGCGGGGAAAACACATGTCTCTGGCTGGGTTCTTCCTAAGCAGCCAACATCTTTTGCACCCGAAGGCACATGGACGAATGTTGATCTCGACGTTACCCCTCCGGAGCGGCGCATCTGGACTGCGTGGTCGGTCTTGGGATACTGGGTCAGCGATATACTGAGTGCACAGAGCTGGCAAATCGGCGCATCCGTCCTCGCTATCGGTCTGACATGGCGTGAAGCCGTATACTGCGTTATCATCGGTTCTGTTGTCATGGCCTTTCCAATCGCATTCAACGGTGCTCCTGGCGCATACCTTCGGGTACCATTTCCTGTTTGGATTCGGTCCAGTTTCGGGTATACTGGCTCCAAGTTCCCCATCCTGTGCCGTATGGTCACTGCCCTCTTCTGGCATTCTATCCAGACATACACAGGCAGTGAGGCACTGACCGTTGTTCTGACTGCCATATGGCCGAGCTATAGCAATGTGCCGAATCACCTTCCTGCCAGCGCAGGCATCACCAGTCAAGGACTACTCAGCCACTTTCTCTTCTGGTCGATCCAGCTTCCGTTTCTGCTTATCAAACCACATAAGCTGAAGTGGTTCTTTGTCCTCAAAGCGTTCGTCACTATCACTGCAGCTGTTGGTACAACGATTGCGGTATGCAAGATGGCCAATGGATCTGGTGATGTCTGGAACCAACAGCCGACAGTCACTGGACCAACGCGTACATGGCTGATAGTTTCCACTTTGACGGCACAGACAGGTAGTTGGTAAGTTGAGCACAGCATCATGATCCGTGTCTATTCTAATCTTCTTCCAGGTCAACTGTGGGTACCAACATCTCAGACTTTACGCGATATGCGAAAAAACCACGAACGATCTTTGTGCAAACAATCTTCTTCCCCTTGATCTGCTTCTTCATCGCCATCCTCGGAATCGTCAGCGCGTCGGCATCAAAGGTCGTCTACGGCGAGTATGTCTGGGACCCACTCACTCTTGCCTCAATGGACATCGCCCGCTGGCCGACTCGGCGCCTTCTACTGCGGAGTAGCCTGGATGATCGCACAGATCGGAGTCAATGTATCCGCGAACGTAATCTCTGTGTCCAACGACATGGCGTCGTTGTTTCCCAAGTACATCAACCTCCGCCGCGCAGCCATCATTGCAACAATCATCGGCGGCTGGGTAATGGTGCCTTGGAAGATTGTGACTGGTGCAGCGAGCCTATTGAACTTCATGGCGAGTCTAGGTATCTTCCTCGCTCCGATTATTGCAATCTCCATCGCCGACTACTGGATCGTCAAGCAGCGTCGTGCAGACGTTGCCGCGCTATACCAGCCGCATGGCAGGTATAGCTATGTTTCAGGCGTCAACTGGCGGGCGATCGCTGCCATGCTGTTCAGTATTGGACCGACTATGCCTTCGCTTGCCAAGAACATCGACGCGAGTGTTGATATTGGTGGAGCAGTCTATATCGCCGACTTGGTGTGGTACTACGGCTTCTTCAGTGCCTTTGTTATGTATGTTGCGCTATCTCTGGTCTTCCCAGCGAGAGAGTCGCTCGTCGCCAGGGATGAGCTAGCTATGGATGATCAACTCGGAGTCGAGACAGATCAAGTCGAGCCGTCGAAGCTGGAAGACTACTGAGTTGCGTAGACGTCCATCATGATCATGAGTCAGATAGCAGTGTTATATTGAACTCTGTTTGTATTCTGTGTTGTCCTCGTGATTATGAAACAATCTTTAAAATCTGGACATGGACGATCACATGATCCCGCAACAAGACCTTTTGAGATATACCACATTCCGTAGAGAGACAGAACCATGGTATGTCATGGATGTAACAAATCATTAGATGTCATAAATCTGTCTTGGGTGACACAGCATAACAGTTCGTATCTACAACACCTTTCTCGGATCCAGCTCTTTGGCGTTGGCGCTCTTGGCCTGGCCATCGAAGACAAACTCGCTCATAAGCTTGCCAGTACCCGGTCCGTTCTGGATACCCCAGCACGTGTGACCAGCAGCCAGCCACAAGCCTTTGGTATGGGTAGGGCCGACAAGGGGGTTCCCGCTGCCGCGGCTGACGTTTGGCAGATAGCAGGCTTGCCTCGCGGTCACCTCGCCATCTCTGAGCTCGTCACTGATACTGCCGACATAGTCGACGATGTCCTGACATCGCGCCTCATCTACGTCCACGAGGTCTGTTGACTTCGGTAGGGGTACGAGATGGTCACCTTCACCGCAGGCATAAACTTCGTTCTTCGGTCGGGCGTAGATCTCGGGTGTCACAAATTGGTCATGCTTTCGTTTCGTCTTGACAGACTCGTTCGTGTGGCCAAAGTCTTTCGGTAGCTTGATCTGTGTGAAGAGGGCGTAAGCAGAGACAGGTCTTGACGGTCGAATGGTCACACTGTGCGCTCGGAGCGCGGAGATGGGTGCCTTCTTGTAGACCGATTGCGTCCATGGCCCTGCGGAAACAATGATGTCGGTCGCCGGTATCGAAATCTCTTTCCCTCCTTCGTTCTTGTCCTCGTACGTCAAACCGGTGATGGTGTCGCCTTTCTCATTGTACTGAATAGATTTGACCGATGCGCCAACCTTGATATTCGCGCCCGCTTCCTTGGCCAGGTCCGCCATCGCGGTAGTAAACTGATATGGGTGAACCTGGGCATCGGATCCATCGCCCATCTCATCGTACATGTTCAGGCAGTCTGGATGTATCCAATCCAAGTCGGACGGCACTCCTGCGGCACATAGCTTGCCCACAGCCTCTTTGGACCGCTTCTGCAAACTGACGCGCTCCTTTCCAGTCTGACCGTTTGTGGCAGTCTCGTTCTCGCCGTCCATCTCACCGGTCTTGCCTTTCACACTTCCTTTGGCAGGTAGTTGTCGACCTTTGCAGTCTACTTGTCCGCAGTGCACGGCTCTGTATCCCCATCGCTCTTCGCCACCATGCTTGTCGGCCAACTCTTTATGCAGTCTGTAGCTGAGTGGGACTATACTTGTCGGATATGCCCACAGAGCCAGAAGCCCACCGGCCTTTCCACTTGCACCGCCGGCGATCTTGGTTGCTTCAAGAAGGGTGATCTTGTGTTTCGAGGGATCGTATGAGGGATGATGTGTGAGATAGTATGCAGATGTGCAGCCGATGATGCCACCGCCCACGATCACGATGTTCTTCTCTTGTGAAGCCATGGCCGAGTCGAGACCCCTGCGAGCGATGTTTCGAACAGTAACGGCCAGCGTGAAACACTTACAAAGCAGTATGTTACGAAACACGTTGAACGATGCAGAAAGTCACAGTTGAACTCAGCTGGAGGTCAGAAACATTCGACAGCGAGTGACGTCAGTCGCTAACGGCCGTGGTTTCACATGCGCGTGAGGGAAGTCGCGTCGCCGTCCGATTTTTGCAGCTGCCTTGTTCGTACATGAATCCTAGCCGTATGCACCTGCCCGACCTATTTCTACATCACTCGAGGATGGCGACAAACAGTTGAAAATCGACTCTGCATATCAACAACGAGGGATCATCGAGTGCTATAATGAACACCATGTTCTAATAATAAAGGATGCGGTGAGTTTCTGTCTCCAGATTAATGTTTGACATGACGCCTCGAATTGGACAAAGCGCCCCCTCAACGGTCCACGATCGCCCGGAGTCGCACCAGATTCATGGTTGCCTTAATAAGATTTGCATGCCTGGCACACGAGTCTGAACCTTGTACTCCAGGAATCAACGCTCAGGAACCAGCGCCCAGGACCACAAACTTGGAACTTGGAACTTCCAAGGAACATTGAAGCTTGGAGACGAAATATTCGTCTCTCTTGTCACACGACACAGCTACGATGTTCAGCAACTGGCTACTGTACAGTATTCGATGCTCAAAGCTGGGCTGTCTGTCTACCAAAAATAGCACTTTCCAAATGGAGATATACGCAATCTAATAATCGGGGCACTCGAGTACGATTTCAACAAGCGTCCTGCACGCGGCTCTATTGTGGGCAATATTTCAGGTCATCCTTTACAACCATGGCGTCTCTCGCCTTGTCCTTTACGAGGCGGAATCTGTACAAGCGAGCTAATAAACAGGGCTCCGCAGTCCCGATCAAGGCATTGACATCTGAGTTACATGCAAGCCACCCTATATCTGCGGCAGACTGCGGCTGCTATCACTTATCGTGTGTCCCGTCTGAGACACAGCCACGCTGCCACGGAATGCGGTTTTACCAGAAACCTCCGATAGGCTTCTACGACACGAGCGACGCTGTCGCCGCCCGGCCCGCTTTGGTAATGTCTCACCCTATTGTGTAGATTTCACTCCACTCCCGCAAAGGTCTTGCTCCACTCTGCACGCTTGACGTGCTTCCACGGCCACGGCAGCCATGCATCGATTCTTACACTACGCTTGACGCCCGTCCTTCCTTGATTCGCTTACTCGTCGTACGGGTAGTGTGCCTCAACAGACAGCGCATTCACTATTGTCTTGGATGCGGCATCTCATTACGAGGCGTCAAGCCGCCCTCCCGCCAGAACGAGTCGATAGACCGGGATTAACAGTCTGGTCGCCCACACGAGAAGCGCTAGGCACACTCGCTCATACTCGATATTGGCATCCCGCTTGCGCACACAAGCCTTCGAGGCGACGGCCTCATCTAATCCTAATCATCTCAACCCGGTCGCTAGCCCATGTACAGCTTTTCACATGTCCATGCTTGCGCCGTCAGCTGCGTTGATGCTTGCCATGCTTCCCAACGTCCAGCAGCCCTGCTGATTTGAGACATCCAACTCGGCTAACTCATGTGCTGTCTGTACTGTACCTGATTGTACGCTACCAGGTAGGACCCTTCCTTCTTTTCCTTCTTGTTATAATATAGACCAACCATCCTTCTCGAGACTCGGTCGTTTCTGTCAAAAAACGCCTTTTCCACCGTCCGTCGTTTCATCGACTCAGGTTCAGCAAACACTTGCTGATATCTGCTACATTCGTTTCACACATTCGCTATATAGTGTACATTCACTACGACTTATCTGGTAGTTTGACACTCGCTTCACTACCCATTTTATACCAGAACACACTCGACAAGCTTCGCCCCCCCGAGTCAAGCAGGACTCCCCGCCTCAATATGGGTTTCCTCGACCGTATGAAGCCGGGCAAGAAGGTGGCCGATGTGGCCGAGATCACTCCACCAACTCCGCTCATGCCCATGGCCAGCGGCATGTCTACTCCTCGATACGCAAGATCTGTCGCCGCTTTCGAGCATGACGAAGTCGACGACGTCGTCAAGAGACAAATGATGGCCGACTACATCTACGGCAAAATCTGCGTCCATTCTTGGATCTCCAACAACGACGGCGTGTACCAGGGTGTTCTCGTCCGAAACCCCGACAAGACCTACACCGCCACCCCTGCTGCTTTGGCCGACTCTCCCTTCTCCAAGGCCGCTACATCGCTGGATCTTGTCACTTGCATGGCTATCACCCCTATGCTCATGCAGCAATACATTGCACAGCACCCTTCAGCCTCGGCCATTCGTCTTGGCCAAAATCTCTCCATTCAGATCTTGCCATCTCTGGAGTACCTGTACAAGGCTCGTAAACATCAGTATGCAGCCTATGTTCTTGAGGAGGATCTCCTCATCGTCTGGGATGACGAGCCACGAGAGCTGTTCGCACGAGCCGACGCTTTGGAAAAGCTATACATCGACTACCACCTCGGTTTCATGAGTCTCTACGACGACTCCAAGAACCAGTCCACGTTGGATGTTAAGACCTCCGCCCTCGCTGTCACCACCGAGGTCAGCAGTCTAGACGACTATGACCACGAAGCTGGTGCACCGGCAGCCGGAGGTCGTGCCGTTCATTTGCAGAACTCGATCCTGGTCGCTCTGACCCTTATCATCGTCACCGTCATGTTGGGAGCTGGTTTCCGTGAGGTTGCTATCGAAGTCGCGGTCGATCAGTCTTACATTCGCGTTGCCTTTCTCCTCCTGACTCCAGTCCAAATCTTCTTCACTCTGTTCTTCGCCCAGGTCGTCGTCGGATGTCTTGCACAGATGTTTGGACCAATTTCCCAGCTTCACGGCAACTCCAAGTTTTTCTCGGCAAAGACCTCGCCAAGGCTGTACGGCACTCAGCTGCCTCACGTCACCATTCAGTGTCCTGTCTACAAGGAAGGTTTGGAGGGTGTCATCCTTCCGACCGTTCGCTCCATCAAGCAGTGTATCTCCACTTATGAGATGCAAGGTGGTACTGCCAACATCTTCATCAACGACGATGGTCTCCGGCTTATCGACGAGACCGAGAGACAAGCTCGTATCGATTTCTACGAAGCCAACAACATTGGATGGGTCGCCAGACCAAAGCATGGCGAGAACGGTTTCCTTCGTCGTGGCAAGTTCAAGAAGGTATGTTCTTATCTCATATCTCCCCACTTCAACTATACTGACGCACTTCACAGGCTTCCAACATGAATTACGCTCTCATGATCTCTTGCCAGGTCGAAGAGAAGCTCGAACGCATTCACAGATCCGGCGCATGGACACAAGCCGACGAAGCCGAAGCCTATGCCAACTGCTTGTGGGAAACCCTTAAAGAGCACGAAGGAAGAGCTTGGGCAGACGGAAACATCCGTATGGGAGACTACATTGTCTTGATCGATTCGGATACTCGTGTGCCCGTCGACTGCCTTCTCGACGCCGTCAGCGAAATGGAACAATCACCAGAAGTCGGCATCATGCAATTTTCGTCCGGCGTTATGCAGGTTGTCAACACCTACTTTGAGAACGGCATCACCTTCTTCACCAACCTTATCTACACTGCTATTCGTTACACCGTCGCCAACGGCGATGTTGCACCTTTCGTCGGTCACAATGCCATCTTGAGATGGTCTGCCATTCAGCAAGTCTCCTACTTTGACGAGGATGGATACGAAAAGTTCTGGTCCGAGTCTCACGTTTCCGAGGACTTCGATATGAGTTTGCGACTCCAGTGCAACGGCTACATCATCAGACTTGCAGCTTGGGCTGGCGACGGCTTCAAAGAAGGTGTCTCTCTCACTGTATACGATGAATTGGCCCGATGGGAGAAATACGCATATGGCTGCAACGAGCTTCTGTTCCATCCTATCAGGACCTGGCTATGGAAGGGACCCTTTACACCATTGTTCAGACGCTTTGTCTTTTCTAACATTCGTCTTACGTCTAAGATCACCGTCATCTCGTACATCGGAACATACTATGCCATCGGCGCAGCATGGATCCTTACTCTCGTCAACTACTTTGCTGTCGGATGGTTCAACGGATACCTCGACAAGTACTACATCGACAGTTGGAAGGTCTGGTTTTCCATTGTCATTGTTTTCAACGGACTCGGTAACCTGTCGCTCGCAGTCATGCGTCACCGTGTCAGAGAAAAGGACTTTATCCCGGCGATCCTCGAGAACCTGAAGTGGGTCCTCATGCTCGCCATCTTCCTCGGAGGTCTCTCCCTTCACGTCAGTCAGGCTCTTCTCGCACACATGTTTGAAATCGACATGACCTGGGGATCCACCTCCAAGGAAGCCGAGCAGAGTAACTTCTTTATTGAAGTGCCTAAGATTATGAAGAAGTTCAAGGGCAGTTTGTCCTTTGGTCTTCTCAGCGTTATCGGAATGATCATTCTCGCAAAGGCCAGCTTCATCCCTATCGACTGGCGCATCGTCGACTTTGTTGCCATCTTGCCACAGGCCACCATCACCATCAGTATCATTCTTTTGCCGCTGGCATTGAACCCAGCGTTGATGACTTTTACTTTTTAATCCTGTTACGAAAGCACTCTTTTGGAGAATACCCGAGGCGTATAATTATAGATGGGAATAATGAACTCTCTTTTGACATTCAGTACCTTCCAGACTTGCGTCCATACCTTATTCATTCTATAGCCATGTGACCGGTCGTAACGACGTTGAGTTAAAGACATGCGCCAGTGTTTTTCTTTTTCCAGGCACGAACCGCACGACAGCTGTCACGGACATAACTTAGCATCCGGATCGCCTTCAGCTGGTCTCTGTCACGCTAATCTGTCAAGCTCAAGACTATCTTTCGAGCTTCGGAGCATGTATCCCGTATACCTTAACAAGGACTCATCCCGAAGAGACGTCTTACGGATGTGACATAAACTTATTGGCGAATATTTGGAAACCCGACGCGGTTGTGGCATGCTGTCGCCGCACCCCAACAAAACGTTTTCGTCGTGATCACAGTAACGTCACGTGACGGTGCGGAACTTTACGTCACATGTGCGTATACCACAGCACGATTGAACTTGACGACTTCTCAGGCAGCCACGGAAATTAATAACCACACTTCATTTACCACTTCATCTGACTTCATCTATCTATTGAGGTACTATAACGATTCGATACCATACTCGGCGCCTCACCACTTTTCCTGATCCGAAAACGTGGTTCCCACCAAAGCGCCACCGCTCAATTTCAATAATGCCCCCGTATATACGTACCTATAGTGTACAACCCAACCATTATTATTGACCATCGCATCGAGATCTCATTCGGAATGTACATACCTTGAAGTACAGAGTCGTTCCGTTGGAATGCGCAGCGTTGGAGGAATCCCACGCAGCCTTGACACCTCGAAGAGCAACTCGCGATAGGGAATGTCCTTACGAGCAGTATGGTAATGCACTGGACTACTCACCTCGACTAAACAACTCCTTGAGTATAGCATTCCTCTTTGTGCCATTCTCTACAATGGTTTTGTGTCTCCTGTCCACGATTGAATAATGTCGCTTCCTGACAAAGAACGATTGTTCGCCAGCATCTTACAATGCATCGAGTACAAAGCCGCTAGCAAACACATGATTCTCGTCAAAGACAATGGTCTTGCGAGAGCATTGTGGTCCGCCGCCATCTGTCACCGTGTTGTTGTCTGTCACAGCATTGTATCTTCCACCTTCCCAACGTTAAAAGATAGCTCGCTAGCTATTGACTTTCCTTCTATCCATCTCATCTCCGTTTCTTATCAACACCTTCATGATAGCCGGTCTATCAGGTAAGTAATCATCTCCGATCTCGGAACTTGACTACAGTCCAGCTGCCAAACTGTACACAGTCCACAATGGCTTACAATAACCCCAAGTACAAGCAGCCCATCATCCGAAAGGATCTCGTTACCGAAGTTATGGCCATTGACTGCGAGATGGTAGTAGCCTTGAAGAACGATGGCCCTGTAAACGCCAAGGGCAATCCAGCATGCTGGAAACCAGCAGGTAGGTGCAGTATCGTCAACAGCAGAGGACAAGTCGTTCTGGACTGCCATATTTACCACCCCAAGTCGATCAGGATCGTAAATCCCCTCACCCGATTCTCCGGCCTCACCTGGGCCGACCTGAAGCCTCACAACGGCGCCCTTCCTTTCGCTCAAGTCCGCAACACGGTCATTCAGCTTCTCCAGAACCGAACGATTGTCGGCCACGACATTCGTAACGACCTGGAGGCGATGAACCTGCACGACGAGGTACAGGCAAAGAGAATCAAGACGGCTGACACCCAGCGCCTGTTCGGGTCCATGGAAATCCCTTACGGCGGGACCAGACGATCCAAACTCCGTGACCTTGCCCATGAATGTTTAGGTAGGGTAATCCAGACAGCCGAGCACGACAGTACTGAGGATGCCCGCGCGACGATGGATCTATACCACTTCTACAATACGCACCACGCTGCCGAGGAGGCCGCTAATCGCCAATACAACCTGGAAATGCGGGCTGAAGCACGCGCCGCGAGGTTGGAAGCGAAATACGGCCACCTCGATGGTACATTCAAGAAGTGGGAGACCACGCCTGACCCCAGACCTGACGCTGAGGGCTTTGTGACAGTCTACGGCAAGAGTAAACGTAAGTTCATAAGCAAGCACCAAAACGCGCACGACCATGCTAAAGCTGCTCTGCAGCCGGGAGATCCTGAAGATGGTGGAGGATGGGTTCCCGACCTCCCGTGGGAGAAGAAGGACAAACCTTCGGGAGAGCAGAACCCACAGGAAGAGGAGAAGATGTAGGTATTGTCGGCTGCGTGCCACACACACGGTAAGTTTCTCTCTGTTGTCCATATTCTAATATCAATCGTTGGTCCATCTCACATACTCTTCCTTCTATAATCTTGACTTCCATGGCAACGTGATAAGACCTTTCCGTGTGTGAGTCGTAAGCAGGTCCCACGTAATACATAGCTTGCATCACAATTAAGATATATGGATGAACACATTTGAAGAGTCTGACGTGTTTTGGTCTACGCTACAATACGGACACCCATTCCTTCTTCATGCCACCCAGATAAAACTCCCTCATCGTAGCGCAAAGGTAAGCATGCTCCATATCCACCTAGAGAGAAGGCTTTTGACATTGACCAAAGCAGCAGCAGCAGTAGTTGCAATAGCATCATTTGTAATCGGGAAAATCTTCTGCTCATAATCTTGACGTAACTCCAAAACTGACCGAGGTAACAGCTTAGAAGCACTTGCGGTGGACAATGGATGGACCGCTCTCGTCGTACTCTTGCTTGGAGATCCACATCTGTTGGAAGGTGGAGAGCGAAGCGAGAATGGAACCACCGATCCAGACAGAGTACTTGCGCTCTGGTGGGGCGATGATCTTGACCTTCATTGAGGATGGTGCGAGGGCGGTGATTTCCTTTTGCATACGGTCGGAGATACCTGGGTACATGGTAGTACCACCGGACTGGAAAGTGTTAGATAATTGCGCAAATCTAAGGATTGTTCAAACGTACCATGACAATGTTGCCGTAAAGGTCCTTTCTGACATCGACATCACACTTCATGATGGAGTTGAAGGTGGTGACGTGGATTCCGCCAGATTCGAGACCGAGGACGGAAGGCTGGAAGAGGGCCTCTGGGGCACGGAAACGCTCGTTACCAATGGTGATGACCTGACCGTCGGGAAGCTCGTAGGACTTCTCGAGGGAAGAAGACTGGCTGGCGGTCTGGATCTCCTGCTCAAAGTCGAGAGCGACGTAGCAGAGCTTCTCCTTGATGTCACGAACGATTTCGCGCTCGGCGGTGGTGGAGAAGGAGTAACCGCGCTCGGCGAGAATCTTCATGAGGTAGTCGGTCAAGTCACGACCGGCCATGTCGACACGGGAGATGGCGTGTGGAAGAGCGAAACCCTCGTAGATAGGAACAACGTGAGTGACACCGTCACCAGAGTCGAGAACGATACCAGTGGTACGTCCAGAGGCGTAAAGGGAGAGGACAGCCTGGATGGAGACGTAAAAGGCTGGGGCGTTGAAGGTCTCGAAGACAATCTGGGTCATCTTCTCACGGTTGGACTTTGGGTTGATAGGAGCCTCGGTGAGGAGGACTGGGTGCTCTTCTGGTGCAACACGGAGCTCGTTGTAGAAAGTGTGGTGCCAAATCTTCTCCATGTCGTCCCAGTTGGTGACAACACCGTGCTCGATAGGATATCTGAGGGTGAGGATACCACGCTTGGACTGAGCCTCATCACCAACGTAAGAGTCCTTTTGACCCATACCGATCATGATACTGCGCTTTGTCAATCTCTTGCACGTGATGTCGTCGAATTGGACGGTTTTGCATACCCATGGTGACGAGGACGACCGACAATGGATGCTTTGAGGTTTTAGCTATTGTGTGGACTGCTATGGCCAGGATTGACTTACGAAAGACGGCGCGTGGAGCATCATCTCCGGCGAAACCAGCCTTGCACATACCAGAGCTAGATAGAAATGTCAGCTTGCGTTCCGCATGTAGTGTGGTGGCACTCCGAAGCCAACGAGATTATCCAGAGCTGGGAGCTCGATGCCGGATGCGGGAGACGGCGGAAGAACTGAGGTTGTATCTTACCCATTGTCAATGACGAGAGCTGCGACTTCCTCTGTAGACGAACAAGTCAGTGACTGTACATAACAACTCTTGATAACGCGAATTGATGCTTGTGGCGCATGATGTAGATTTGGGATGAGGCCACAATAGCGGGGCTGTTTCGAACGTACCCTCCATTGCGTCGGTGTTTATGTATTAGAGGTTGATTTGTTTGTTGAGGTGAATTCGGTCAAGAGACAGCAATTGATTGCTGACTAGGAAGAGATGGCGCAAAGGTGATGGTGGATGTGAAGAGTGGATGAAGTCAGGAAGCAATGTAGGTTGCCAGCTGTCGGTGAGGAATAGCAGAGCCAAGCACAGCCCTCTCTCTCGATGATTTTGTGGGTTGAGAACGGCAATGAGAAGGAAGGCACGGGGAGGCAAAGTCGCGCCAAGCACTTGCCCGTTTGGGTATCGCTCGAGGAATTCAAACACTTCAAGATGTTGATAATGGTCGTGTGGTATTCTCGCAATCGTAATTTTCGTACAATCGTGAAGTGTGCAATGAGCTGGTGGTTCAATTGAAGCTACGAAGAATGTTCGTCTTTATAGATCTGGTAAAATGATGCATACAGCCACCACGATTGTGCTGACTTCACCAACGCGCGTACAGCCATAACACACGCAACGGTACAGCCAGCCCTTCGCAACCTCTCAACAACGCAGCACACCGTTGAAGATCACGCGTAGAGGCAACTTATCCAATTGCAAGCTACTGCTGATCTAGACCGTTACCCATTCCCGACTGACCTGATGGCATATCTGGAGAGCGGATGACGATGCTTGATATCAAGTGCATCTCTGGGAGCTCCGTCACGTGCATAGCGGGGTAGAGTGAGGTCAACGGCTGAAGCCTGCTGGATAAAGTCCACGGACGAGGACATCGATCTCTCTACGGCTGGTGGAGTACGATTCGCGTAAAAGAGTCGACAACACCACCATCCACGTGCAAGTATTCTATATACATTGCAGGATGGCAGGTATGTATCTGTATGATATCTCTGCAACCTCCCGATATCCACGATCTGGAGTCTACCTGTAGAAGCCAAACGAAGCTTCTCGAGACCCCGCGATTTCAAGAAAGTGATGGAGTTTGAATGAAACATTTTTTGAAATTGTGAACATAAGAGATCATCCCCTTATCACACAGTACAATCATAATATCTTCCTCCCCATCGACGCCGCGCTCCTCCACGTTTCCTCATCACACACCTCAAAACAAGGCACAATGGCCAACAATCCCGCGCTCAACACCCTCTTGAAGTGGTCACTCAATAATTCAGATGAAGCCCGGAACGAAGCAGCTGCTCAAGATGAACCAAAAACAGTACGCGACCCATCACGTGGACTTACGTCTGAAGCTCTCGCGCAACTCATGGGTGGACCTTCAGACGCAGATCTCATGAAGGAAGCCATGACCGTCATCCATCACCGGGATGCCACACTGGAGAACAAGATGGTAGCTTGGGACAACTTCGAACAGTTGATCGAGAACTTGGACAACGCGAACAACATGACAAACATGGGTCTCTGGGAGCCTTTGGTACAAAAGCTGCAGGATCCAGAACCACAAGTTAGAATGATGGCGTGTTGGTGCACAGGAACTGCGGTACAGAACAACGAAAAGAGTCAGATCAAGCTCTATGCGATTGGAACGATACCGACGCTTATCGACTTGGCGGTGAACGACGAGGACAGGTCCGTCAGGAGGAAGGCTTGCATGGCATTGTCGAGCAGCGTACGGAACTACCAGCCAGCCATGGATCAGGCCATGAAGCACATCCCACAGCAATTCAAGGAATCGGAACATGTTGATGCTGGTGATATGGATGCGGTAGATGTTGTCATCAATAAGATGAGGGAACATGCATCTAGGCAATGATTTGAGTTGGACTGAGATACAGGCATTTCAGGGCGTTTGGGATTACAGGGTCGATATACCTCCGAGATGCGGATTCGAATTAAATGTAATACAGGTTCTACGAACAGTAGACTACTTCTGCTGAGCTCCTTATGACAGGTCTGTGGTCTTAGTGATCTTTTCGACTGTTACGCAGTTCGTTTGGGCTTCCTTTGCCCGGCGCATCTTGTGGATGTAATCTCCACACAGTCGGGCGTGTTGTTGCGTCCTGCCTTGCGACAAGTCTCCAAAGCATGTAAGACGAAGGGCGACGCTCACATACTGACTGGAGCGTGGTATAGGTCATCGCATACTTTTTTCGCGTGACCGTCAGCTGGCTGGTAGGTATTTCTGCTTTGTCCTTGTCTTCTGTTCATATCACGGCCAAGCACAATCCAACTAGACCTTCGAATCCCTCTCTACCGGCATCCGCTCTCTCTAATCCAACACCCAAGACCAACATCCTTGACTCTTCCGGCGTCCGCATCAGCATCGCGCTTGCGATTGTCGTTGCCAACGTCTGTCCCAGGACCTCGAACTCCGGCTTCGTCCCTCCTAGGACCGTGGTTGCAGTCAAGTTTGTAAGAGGTAGCAGTGTGCTGTCGGGTCGTTGCTCGTCTAGGTCTACAGATGCGTTGAGGTACGAAGAGTCCGAAGGCGCTTGATTGAGCAGAGGAACATGTACCCAGTGATTCAGACGGCCAGCTTGCGACACTGTTACCAGAATCTTGTCGCTGAAGTAGATGCGAGTAACTGTCGTCGGAATCCCCGTAATCGTTGCTGAGACGGATTGTGAAGGCGCAGGATACGATGAGAACTCTGCGCCGCTCGCTTGTGAAGTCATTGTATCGGCCATCTCGTGTTAATCGATGGGGTCGAGGTTGTTTGCGATTCATAGAAAGTGATTGGAGATTGATCCCCAAAAGGCAGTCCCACGCGAAGAATGATTTCCCCGCACCGACACCGCCTTCGGTCCGCTACATTTCCAAGGGTCCTTAGCGGCAGAATATTCGGAGAACTCGTTGTAAGAGTTTATCGAATCATAGCAGAATCCTACGGTTTTGATCTGTGTTGCGCTCTTGTATTTTCCCTGACCGAGCGCCCTCGAGAGGAGGCCGTGAGTAATGGCGAAATTTGTTCCACGGGTGCGCAAGCAAAAAGCCAAGCAGCGCCTCAGGGCTGGCCAACAGCAAGATACGCCGACCGACAGTAATGCAAATGAGATCGTACCCTCGGAGCATGACACGAAACGAGATCAGCTCAGAGAGGAGCTTCGAGCGAACCAGCCCCAAGAAAAGATCTCAAGCAAAAAGAGAAAGCGACTGGATCACTACATCGACACTAAATTGAGGAAGGAAGAGAACCTCGAGCTGATCAAGAAGCTGGCGGCGCACAAAACTGATACGAGTCTATTTCGAAGCGCAAAGAACCTCGGCAGAGGAAGCGACACGCAGAGAGAACAATTGCAGAGAGCGCTTCGAGAACATGAGAAAGGCATTAACACACACAAGAATGAGCAGATTCTGTTTGAGCAAAGACCAACGGCTGAGGTTGAAGAGGATGATGTTGTGGAGGACGCCGCTCTCGTGACAGCGAAGCAAGAGATACAATCAGGTGGCTTGTTCGCTGCGTCCGAGCCTGCGTCGCTGTTTGGCAGCGGTCTGAAGAGGCCTTTGGAACTAGGAGAAGATGGCAAACCGGTGATGAAAAAGCGAAAGAGGAGAAAGGTCGCGAAGCCGGAGCCGGAGCATGAGTTGGAATTTGATATGGACTCGGACTCAGACGAAGAGATGCCTACCGAGGACGAGGAAGACGAGGAGGACGACGACGACAGAGAAGGGTCAGAATGGGGAGGATTCTCGGATGGTGAGGTGGATGATACGCATCCCATTAAAACCAATGGTCGGCCGGAGCCTGTGGAGGCTGACCAAGGTAAAGTCGAAGATGGAGATGAGAGTGATGAAGCGGTTTCAGAAGACGAGGATGGAGATGAGGACAATGGGGAGGGAGACGAGGACGATGGGGAGGAAGACGACGACGACGACGATGACGACGACGACGATGATGAGGAGTCGGAGGACGAGGACGAGCCCAGTCGAGAAGACAAAGCAGCTCGAACATCCGCCTTCAAGGCTTGGGCGACACAGCAAAGAAACACTGCGTTGGGGTTTACACCTACCGCTTCGACGGTTGGAGAGAATCGACAGCCTGGCTTCAAACCAGAGATCCAGCAACCTCGAATTCCAGATCTGAATCAGCCTGTCGAAGAGGGTGCAGACCCCAGTGCCACACGACCCGCTGTTAGCGTTCTCATACCTAGGACCGAAGACATTCAGGAGGCCCGCTTGAAGTTGCCGGTAGTGCAAGAAGAACAGAAGATTATGGAAGCAATCCACAACCAGAAAGTCACAGTCATTTGGGGTGCTACAGGTTCTGGTAAAACGACACAAGTACCACAGATGATGTTCGAGAGTGGTTACGGAAGCAAGATTGGAGATCCGAAAGCGACCGCAAAAGATCGTTCAAAAGGATTGATAGGCGTAACGCAGCCTCGAAGGGTTGCCGCAACCAGCGTCGCAGAGCGTGTTGCTACCGAGATGGGCGGCATGCAGAACAAAGTTGGTTACCAGGTCAGATTTGACTCGTCGGTATCGTCATCCACAGCAATCAAGTTCATGACAGATGGTATTCTTCTGAGGGAGATTGCGAACGACTTTACCCTGTCACGATACTCAGCCATTGTCATCGACGAGGCGCACGAGCGATCGGTCAACACGGATATTCTCATTGGCTTGATGAGTCGTATCGTGGATCTGAGAGATCAGTTGTCGAAAGAGAAACCCGAAGAATACTACCCTATCAAGCTTGTCATCATGAGCGCAACTTTGCGCGTCGAGGACTTTACTCGGAATCCCCACCTCTTCAGACAAGGGCCCCCTCCGATTGTCCAAGCTGAGGGCAGACAGTTTCCTGTGGTGGAGCACTTTTCTCGCAAGACTGAGCGAGACTATGTCGAGGAGATGTATCGCAAGATCAGTCGAGGCCACAAGAAGCTTCCGCCCGGAGGTATGCTGGTCTTCTTGACCGGTCAAGATGAGATCATCACACTTACGAAAAGGCTGCAAAAGGCATTTTCGTCCAGTGACGAGAGCAAGACTAAGCATGCTGCCATTCAGCCCTCTGCGAAAGATGTTCCGATGGAAGCGGAAGATATGGATGGGCCTAGCACAAATGGACGCCACGACTATGACGATGAATCCGAGGATGAGATAAATGGCTTGGACGATGAAGAAGAGAATGAGTTTGATATCGAGGGTGAAGAAGCAGCTGGTCTGCTCAAAGTCCACGTCTTGCCTTTGTACTCTCAACTTCCGGCCAAAGAGCAGATGAGAGTCTTCCAGCCTGCGCCTGACGGCTCAAGATCGATTATCCTGGCTACCAACGTTGCCGAAACTTCCTTGACCATACCTGGTGTACGCTATGTGTTCGACTGCGGCCGCTCCAAGGAGAAAAGGTATGAAACGTCGACAGGAGTGCAGACATTCGAGATTGGCTGGATAAGCAAGGCTAGTGCATCGCAGCGTGCTGGTCGTGCTGGACGTACTGGACCCGGTCATTGCTACAGACTGTACTCTTCGGCGGTGTATGAGCGTGACTTCCAGGAGTACGCTGTACCAGAGATTCTGCGGACGCCTGTTGAGAACGTGGCTTTGATGGTCAAGAATGTTGACTTCCCCAATGTCGCCAACTTCCCATTTCCTACGCCTCCAGATCGGTATGCTCTAGCAAAGGCCGAGGATCTGCTCCGATATCTTGGTGCAATCGACACAGCGGGTAAGATCACCGATACTGGACGTACTTTGGCAGCTTACCCTCTAAGTCCACGGTATGGGCGCATGATGTTGCTCGCGGCTGGTCAGAATCTGCTTGCCCACACAATTGCACTGGTTGCGTCTTTGGCTGTACCGGAGCTTTTGCTGCCCGAGAATCAGTTCCGTCTCAAAGAGCAAACGAACGGGAAGACGGACGAATCCGATAGCGATGTCGAGTATGAGGTCGATGAGGAAGACAATATGGCCGCCTCTGCAGCCGAGCAGAAACGAAAGTCCTACAACAGGGCCCAAGGTATGCTCTCTCGCTGGGACGACCGGTCGGACGCAATGAAACTCCTCATGGCGTTTGCACTCTGCTCTGCTCCAAGCAAGCTGTCCGCACGCTGCGACGAATACTTTATCCGAGAGAAAGGTATGAAAGAAGCCCTTGAGCTACGACAACAACTGATACGCATCGCGCAACTGCAAACGCCTACATCCACGAACCTCAATACTTTACCCGTGCTCACGCCAGAGCAACGAGGCAAGCTCAAATTCATCCTTGCGGCCGGCTTTATCGATCAAGTCGCCATACGCTTGGATCTGTTGCGCGAGGACCCGATCGTTGCAGGCCGCAAACCGCGCCGCGCGATCGAGGTGGCGTACCGCTCGCTGTTCCCATCGGCCGAGCCAGACATGTCCGCTACTGCGGAAGAGAAAGAGATAATGAGGAACGTCTACGTCCACCCTGGCTCGGTGCTCTCGCGTCTCGCGGTAGCGGAAATGCCGCCGTTCATCGTCTATAACCACCTTTCAAGAGCGACACCGAAGACGATCGATGGATCGCGTATGCCCAAGACGAGGATGCACCCGCTTTGTAGCGTCAGTGCGAAGCAACTTGTTGCGCTGGCCGATGGGACACCACTTCTGGAGGTGGGCAAACCAATTGGCAAGATCGAAGTGCTGGGACGAAGCGAGGAGGGTCGCGAGAGACGATCTGTTTGGGTCGGACTCAGCCTCAAAGGCAAGGGCGACGCGAGATGGCCTGTGGGTTCTAGGAAAGAGATACAGATTCGCAAGAAGGGAGAATGGGCCACCGAGAAGGTCATTGGTTGATGAATGTATATAAGATATTGTTATCGAAACAATCCAAGATTGCCTCAATAAGACACGCAGGAGATTTCAATTTCAATTTGTCGACCATCACTCCGCGTCGACGACAAGCGTCAGGAGCGACCCGGCGTATCGTGAGTCATCGCCAAATTTGGAAGCTGTTTGACGCGGCAGGAACGACCTCACTGCATGAATCCTTCGCACATCGCAACATATCCGTTGATTCGGGACGGTTCTCCGGTGTTCTGTGTAGTTCTATCTCGCTCGACATCTTCCCACTCGGTATCGAGTTCCGTACATATCAAGCGAGAAATTCCTGTCCTCCTGTGAAGGTGCATACAAGCGATCAATTCCATACCTCAGTACACTTAAACTACCAACCAATCGTTTCAATTTGCCGTGCGCCGAAGATGACATTCACTGTCCTCGTTTACCTCTGGCGCAAGCCTGATCTTACACCTGCTCAGTTCAAGCACTACTACGACAAAGTCCATCTCCCGCTCGTAGCCTCGATTGCGAAAGACGCATTTCCACAATCTCACATCCGCCGCTACACCGCTTTGAAGGAAGATGGCAGTGGACCAAGTGTCATGATGGGAGACCCTACCGGCTTCGACTACGACGTCCTAGCTGAAATCACTTGTGACGACGCTGGAGCGTTCCAGAGGTTCGTCGACGTCGTCAGGCATCCTGACAATGCACAAACGATCGCAGAGGATGAAGACCGCTTTTTGGATCGTTCTCGTATGAGGGTCATCATTGTCGGTGAGACTGTCACCATGCATGGTGATCAGAGGTTGTCCTGGATCAAAACTGGCTCGTAGAAGGACATCTAGGCGACTTGCTTAGTAGTATGGGCTCGAAGAACTTTGTGTTCATACCAAGAAGGACACATGTGAATCAAGGCACCAGCATGTTACCCGGAGTACCGAGAAACGAGTCACACTTCCAGTATCCACGTTCATGCGAGTGCCCACCAAGTATCGCAGGGAGAGTCGTGTCCAGAAGTGCAAAGTCACATAGAAGGTTCCATAGCGGCATCCCCGCCCCCTCCCCACATCAATTGTCCCACATCCAGTCCCACTTTTCGCGGGGAAGGTGAACCACGTCTTGTGTCGTTGACGGTTGATCCCACTCTACACTCCAACCGCGTGGAGCGCCTACAACATTGGTGAGACTATAAAGTCGTGGACCATAACCACAGGTAAGTAGAACAGATAAGTCACTCTTCCAGCGCTTCAGCGTCATCATCATTGTGACCACTGCACTTCAGGCTATAGACATGGCAGCCCAACACGGTTTCGAGAAGGTAAGTTTCGCCAGCCTCGACCAAGCGCCTTGTCACTCCCTATAGTACGTGCATACTGACCTTTCAAGGTTGTCATTGTCGGTGCTGGACCATCTGGACTCCTCCTCGCTCTCCTCTTGGCTAGGGCCGGGATACCCGTTCATATCATCGAAGCAGAAGACCATCTCAACGACCAACCCAGAGCGGCGCACTATGGCCCAGCAGCGATACCCGATCTTCAGCGCGCTGGAATCATCGATGAGATCCGCGAGCGCGGCATAAATGTCCATGGAATGTGCTGGAGAAGGTTTGAAGATCACACCTACATTGCCGGTTTCGATGGAAGTGTCTTGAAGGACGTTCAAGGAGATATTCGCACAGCCTGTCTGGTGCTGCAAGACTTGGTCCGGTTGATGCTCGACGTCTTCCTCACAAAATACAATGGTCAGATCTCATGGCAGCATAAAGTGGTCGGTCTTGGGCAAGATGAGGGCAAAGCTTGGGTCGAATGTGAGACGCCAGAAGGCAAGAAAACAGTAACCGGAGATTACATTGTTGGCTGTGACGGCGCAAACTCGGCGGTACGGAAAGGCCTTTTCGGAGACGAGTTTCCCGGATACACATGGGAGCGACAGATCGTGGCCACAAATGTCGGTGAATACTCAGCCGATCTATCTGCGCAGTGCTGACATAACAGACCTACTACCCCTTCGACAAGTTTGGCTGGGAGGATGCCAACTTTATCATCCATCCCCAGCACTTCTTCATGGCAGCCAAGATCCAAGACGATGGTCTATGGCGGGTGACTTACGGAGAGGAACCAGGCCTAAGTAAGGAGCAGCTCCTCGAGCGCCAGCCCTGGAAGTTCGAGACCTTTCTGCCAGGCCATCCGAAGGCTGATTCGGGTGCGTACAAGATCATCAACTTCGCACCGTACAAAATGCACCAGCGCTGTTGCTCAAGTTTCAGAGTCGGTCGGTTCGCCTTAGCTGCGGACGCTTGTCATTTGGTCAACCCTTGGGGAGGAATGGGCATAACAGGAGGGTTTGTTGACGCAGGGGGCCTATATGACTGTCTGTACGGCATCTGGACCGGTCAGGCTGACGATACCATCCTGGATCTCTACAGCGAGAAGCGGATTGAGAAGTGGAAGACAATCCTGGATCCAGTGTCGACGGAAAACTTTCAACGAGTTCACGACGCTGATCCAGATACCAGATTAGGGAGGGATCCTTTCTTGCAGATGTGTCAGAAGATGAAGGGAACGCCAGAGGAAAAGGAGTTTCTGCAGGGAAGTCTCGCTATACGGTATGACTTTACACAGCATTATAAGTCGGCCCACGCAACCAGCAGCAACGGAGAGAACGGCACGAAACATGGAGCGGTAGTGCCTCAGCCAGTCGGATAGATCTATGTATATCCCTGTATCACGTGATTTGACCCCTTCCCCGCTTCCCCACACCTCGGCGAAGTGACTCCGTGGATAAGCTGGAGTCTATCTTCGACCTTGCAGCGTCCTCCAACGCATCTGGTTGTACATCATATCTAGTTTCATTCGCGTATCTCCGTTCTCAATCTATCCAATCACCCGGTACACGTCTACTACAAATCAGGATCGCCTCGTCAATAGCACAACTTTGACCATGCCACTTCCCAGATCCGAGTATCTGTCTGCTGTCTGGAAGGATGACCTGTTCAAGGGAAAGGTTGTCTTCTGTACCGGTGGCAACGGAACTATTTGTTCAGCCGAAGTTCGGGCAATGGTACATCTAGGAGCAGACGCGTGTATCGTGGGACGTAACGAAGAGAAAACGACGTCCATGGCCCAGGACATCGCGACGGCGAGACAAGGCAGCAAAGTCCTCGGTATTGGTAAGATCGATGTGCGGGACCACGCTTCGTTACAGGGTGCTGTCGATGAGTGCGTGAAGCAGCTTGGTGGTATTGATTATCTGATGTAAGCAGACCTCCTCGGCAGCTCATGAAAGATTCAAAAGGCTAATTCGCGTGTCTACAGAGCCGGTGCAGCCGGTAACTTCGTGGCGCCAATGTCGCAGCTATCGCCAAATGCTTTCAAAAGTGTTATTGATATCGACGTCCTTGGTTCTTTCAACGCGGCAAAGGTCGCTCTACCCCATTTGGTCGCTTCTGCTCAAAAGTCAAAGCAAGATCCGGCTCGTGGAGCTGGCGGCCGACTCATCTTCATCTCAGCGACCTTTCATTACACTGGATGGCCTATGCAGACCCACGTGGCAGCTGCCAAAGCTGCTGTCGACGCTCTTTCTGGCAACATCGCTATCGAGTATGGTCCCCATGGTGTCACGAGTAACGTGATTGCTCCTGGGCCCATTGAAGGCACCGAGGGTATGAAGCGACTATCAACTTTGTCAAATACAACGAGTACCTCTGCGCGGACGATTCCTCTACAGCGGATGGGAACAGTCAAGAACATTGCCGATGCCACCGTCTTTCTGTTCACTGACACCGGAGACTACGTCAATGGAGAAGTTCTTGTCGTCGATGGAGGTGCGTGGAGAACCATGGGTACGGGCGTTGGCGATGGCGCCAACTATCCCGAGTGCGTCATGACGACAAAGCCTGTTTCGAAACTGTAGATGCGGATGGCCGAGGCAGTCTTATGGTTCGTGTCCAGTACAGATAACCACAGCGCATTACAAGGGATGAGAGCTTGGACACGCCGCTCACCAGGTGAGGAGCAGGTACGGAGCTAATACTGTTCTCTACTACCAAGAGCTGGACCTGAATGGAGGGTACGGGACGTTCCTCGTAGTGAAACTACCGACGGAAGAGAGAGATCCAGTGGCCTGGATTTCGACTCTTACGCCTATCAGCTCACGCTAGTGTTGGGAATAGTACTGCAGCGGGAGCCGGTTTAAAATCTTGATCTCGCGTGGTGCGGTGAACATAGCCTCAGTCGCTTCGAGATACGGCTTGTAGTAGGCTTTGGTCAATTGATGCTGTCTCCAAAATCAGATTCGGCTCTTCGGTATCAGATCCCAGACTGTTCCTGACTGACCTCGAAGAACCATTCTGGTGACTCGCTCCTTGTCATGTTCAGTGCCGAGTCAACAGCATTTGATATGGGTCAAATCGTACCAATTTTCTACCCAGCTGAGAGTACCGGGGCTTTCTCGTGACTGAAACATCTCGAAGAATACGCATTGCGGTTCCTTTACTACCAATTCGAAGACTGGGTTGAATTCTTGGAGAAATCTTGGTACGTTTTCAGGCTTGACTTGGACTGTAATTTGCAAGCTGAAGCCTGGTATCTGTGTCGACATTTTGGCGGAAGGTATTAAAAGAGCATGAGCAAAGAGACAAGATGTTCACTTTAATTATTTATTACTTGAATAAGCACTTGAGAGATGGGAATCGTATTGGTAAGCAAGCGCTCACGTAAGCTTACAGGTACTCTCACGAAGTCGATGCGGTAAGTCGAGGAACTCTCTCTGTTTCATTGTAGTAAAGCAGTCAACGATGAACCATTACAATATAGATTGTCGTGTAGCTGTTGTTGCTCAAGGTAGGATATATCCACCGTCAATGACGACGTCGCTGCCGGTCTGGTAGGAAGATGCATCACTAGCAAGATACAGATATAAGCCCTTAATCTCCTTCACGTGACCTTGACGTCCAAGGGGTGTCATTCTGTACGCTTCGTTGATGACTCCTGGTGATGCGCCCATGTTTGTGTTGAAGAAGCCTGGCGACACGACATTGACACGGGCAAACTCGCGCCACTCGCGAGCAAGGCTCTTTCCGAGATGAGTGACAGCTGCCTTCGTCGAGTTGTACACCTGTAAGGGGTTACGGAGTGATTCCTCAGTCAATGTTTCGATGGACTTACTGGCTGGTCCACTGGCACATTCACGATATGAGCGGAGATACTCGATGTGATGATTAAATTGCCGAATCCTTGCTTCTTGAAGACCTCACCTGCAAATTTGGCACAGTAGAAGACACCGTCGACTATCATTTTTAGCTTGATCGCGCGATCGCATGAATGTGGGTTTACTCACGATTGACAGACATCTGCTTTCGGTATTCTTCAATCGTCTGCTCGATGATCGGCTTCGAGATGGCCATTCCAGCATTGGCAACGAAGACATCCAATTTACCAAAATCCTGCACGACTTTCTGAACAGCTTTTTGCACTGCTTCTGGATCCGATACCTCGACCTGGTATGCGCGTGTCTGGATACCATGCTTCTTGGCCAAGTCTGCGCCTTTGGAAATGGCCGCATCGTTACTGTTATAGAGCAGAGCAACATTTCCACCAGCTTCTGCCATAGCTTCAGCAACGGCAAAACCGATCCCACTAGACGCTCCTGTGACAGCAATCACCTTGCCTTTGACGGTCAACTGGTCCAGCACATTCTCTGGAGTGTCAGGTGCCGGTCGTGGCTGACGGGCGATACTCGCATCTTCCAATGACATCGACATCGTGACTTTGATCAAGATAAAGAGGAGACAGTGATTCGACGATATGGACAAGTGCGGATGTCAAGTATACTGCTTGCAGACGAGGTTGTGCAATGGTACATGTAGTTTCAAGCATACCTACAGATGGTCGGCGATTGAGCATGTGCACAAAAGCCGATGCCGTTCCGGTGGGGGAAACCACTGGGGTACGGGCCGAAGTCCCCGCACCCGGCGCGCCAGCTCGACTTTAGCCGGCAAAGATTCGAGGTCACCGGGTGTCTTGAGCGACCAGCGCTGTACAGGAACCCATGCCCCTCACTAGGCAAGACTGCAGAACGATTCCGTGCTCGGTAGGCGTCCGTACTGTTTCTCGTGCGAATTCTGTTATGTGTGCCCATAAATTGCGATCTTAGGTCCAGTGATTCATCTTTCTTGAGTTGCTGAATGGGTTGAAGCGGCCTACACTCCGAACTTTGTGACCATATACTATCGCAATCGGGAAGAACTCACCAGGATCTCATACTGCGCTTACACAACATAAGCAGATTTAAATCCTTTACAGACATTCAAAGCATCGATGGGTGATTGGATTCCAGCTATGACAGCGCCTTCCAAAAGACTGCACGTCGGGATAATCGGCGCTGGAGAGGTTGCTCAAGTCATACACCTCCCCACGTTGTCACTGATCAGCCATCTGTACAAACTGGCTGCTATTTGTGATATCTCACAGAAGGTAAGGCTCTCAGGCTCTTCCCACGAAGACGGTACGGCTTCAAGGTCCTGTTTCTCGTTACCCTGTCTACATCGTTCGGTCCTCCAGAGCGAAAGCCTCCTTCCAAACTCCATACATAAGCGCTCCACCCATGTGTCTCGCTCTCGCTGACACTTCACAAGAACGCCGAACACTGTGCTGCTAAGTTCAAGATCCCACTTGCAACGACAGACCCGTCTGAAGTCTTCAAAAGTCCCAATGTCGACGTCGTCTTCATCCTCACTTCGGACGAATACCACGAGGAATATGTCATCTCAGCTCTCAAAGCCGGCAAGAATGTCATGACCGAGAAACCACTGACTCTCTCCCTTCCATCGGCGCAGAGAATCATCCAAGCAGAGAAGGACGCCAACGGCCCCCGCGTCTTTGTCGGTTACATGAGACGGTACGCGGCCTCATACACGGAAGCGTTCAAACGAGAAGTTGCCAGCATCCCACGCATCTTGTACGCTCGGTCGTGCGACATCATCGGACCGAACTCATACTTCGTCGCTCAGTCCGGAACCTTCCAGGAGAAGAACACCGATCTGCGATCTACTGCGGGCGACGAGCGCAAGAAGCGGGAAGATGCGCTATACGCCGAGGCCTTCCCCGGTCAACACATCACACCGGAGCATGTAAAGTACTGCAGATTTCTCGGCGGTTTGGGATCGCATGATCTATCTCTCATGCGTGAAGCGCTCGGATTTCCAGAATCTGTCGCCGGGGTCTCGGTCAATCATCCATTCTACTCTGCCATTTTCAACTATCGCAACAAGACAGGTGAAGCTTTCGCAGTCACTTACGAGACTGGAAACGATGGCGTACCCGACTTCGATGCCCATCTTGCAGTCTATGGTGAAGGTAAACGAGTCATGATCAAGTACGATACTCCATACATTAAAGGTCTCCCGATCAAGGTCTCGGTTCAAGAAGAGAATGACCAAGGCGAAGTGCAGAACAGGGAGATCATCTCGTCGTACGAAGACGCTTATACAAGCGAGATGAAAGATATTTACGAATGTTTGGTCAACGGCAAGACTATCAAGACCAGTGTCGAGGACGCGCTGCAGGATATTCAACTATTCGATATGATGTACAAGAAATGGAATGATCAATGATCAGCACTTTTGGTTCACGGAGAGACATGGACATTGGTCTGGTTCGGACTTTCTTATTGTTACATATGAGATAGACTCAAGACTAATAGTACACTTTCTCCGTCTCGAATGGCTGCGACGACACGACTTTCGCTTATTCCTGGCTGCAGAGAAGGGTGATGCCGTCCTGTAAATGGTCAGTAGTTGCTTTCGTGATAATTATCTAGAGGTCTACTTACAGCACCGAGAAGGCAGCACTCAGCGGTCTTGCCGACAGTGGCGCAAGAGGCCTCGAAGTCGGCGGTGGTGGCTGGGGAGCCAGTTGCTGCAACGGGTCAGTATGAAAGTGTGGTCGAAAGCGAGGTAACACATACGGTTGGTGCAGTCCAAGTCAGCGACACCGAGGACATCGGTCTCACAGCAGTAGGCGGAACCGCTGCCGCAGAGCTCAGCGGTCTGGCGAGTGCGGAGGACACCGGTCTTGGTGTTTGGGCTCATGGTCTGCTTGAAGCCTGGAGCGGCGGCAGCGAGGGCTGCAAAGGCGAGGATGATGGTGGAGTACTGCATTTTGATTGTTTGGTGGAGTGGGAAGATGAGAATGAAAAGATTTGGTTTTGGTGATTGAGTTGAATGATATCGAGAACATTTCATCGGGTCGTGACAGAGACCTTTATATCTTCTGCTCTCTACCATGAGACATTCTCGACCTCGCTTGCGTAACATGTGTAGACGAGTTCCCGAACGCTCAACATGCGTAGGCGAGTTGTTCACTGCCTCCACATGACGTCCAGGATCTACATCATCTTGTCGTTGGTGGTGGTTGTTCAGACGTGAAGTGAAGCAAGCTAGGGTTGACCCAATATGATGGAGGCCAGTCACCGACCAGCTCAATCAAGGCCTTCCATCATGAGTTGCTGAAGCATACAAGAACTGCAACCGAGAAGGGTAGATGATTGGACTGGAACTGTGCGAGCTTTCAGCTAAGCATATTGAAAAGATGTGGAGATGCAGATCCCTATAGAATCATTCGTGTGGCATGAGGTACTCGGTTACAAGAACGACAAATGAACCAGACTCGAAGCAGGAAGAATCAACCGGAACTGCTTTGAGGTGATTTCATGCCTACCTTTCATGTTGTGAAGGACATCTGTGGTACTCCACGTAAATTGAAGCAACCAATGTCAACCTGTGCCCGGTCGAAGAGCTCCTGATTCGGGGAGCGAGGTCGCGCATCAAGGTCCAATGACAAGTGACCTACTGCAAGCCTGTAAGATCGTAAAGCGCTGTATCTGCCGGGACTTTCCGTAGAAACATGCAGAGCCCTATCGATACTGATGATGATAGTGGGCTGTTTCGTCGCAGTATCATTTCTCTTGCCAAGTGGTCGCTTGGAGCTCGTTTCGTGACGCCGGTGATCTCATTCGATACGAGCAGCCAAGCAGCCTGATGCTCGAGGCCCGGAAGCGGAGGTCCAGGCAGGCTCAGTATTACGAAGATCCCAATATATCGATATGAGAATAGAGTAAGTGGTCAATCTGAAGCAGGTGAAGCCGCGAATTGAAAATGCGACGACGTCAAAGAACGTGTCATGCAATCTATTCGAGCTTCTTCCCTGGACCCTTTTGCAGATCTAAAGCAAAGGCGCTGCCATGGCTCTACGTCCACCTCATCAATCCACAATGGCAGTGCAGTTCCCTCAGATTGTGTCCAAGGATCCAGCCCCGGATGATGGAAAGTGCTGGCGGCAATTGTCAAGTCGTGTTCGTTTGCAAGCGAGCACGATGGTTGTTGGACGATATGCAAGAATCAGGAGAGGATGTCAAAAGTGGTAAACTACTGTAGAGTTCGAGTTATTGCCTGAGGGAAACCAGAGGGTGGGGAAGATAGGGAATCAAATGTTTTGTTGGTCCACTAGCAACGTGTAGCCGGAGAGTTTCCACGAGTCATCTTGCAGAAGTCGCACACTCGCACATGATAGATGCAGGTACCGCCGGCACTCCTCCGTCCAAGTTGCAGGGGCTACATCAACTCTGCAAACTGCAGCAAGCCTTGACGTCCTACGGCGTAGATGCAGCTGTGAGAGTAGACCAGCGATCATGACAGAGCGAGCTCTCCAGCTTATATGCAGGAAATGATAAGGCAAGGTTTTGGGCGGGCAGAATGAATACACACTGGAGCTATCGTCAGTTAGGAAGAGATCTTGCAATATCATGGCTGCATCTATGTACTGACATGACAGGTAAGAGCATCACACTTAGAGCCTGTTATTACACACCGGCGACCGGTGCGTTTCTTCCTCTCTAGTTATGAGAGATGTATAACCGCGCCGTACATCCAAAGGTGCATGACCTTTCATCTCCTTCACCTCATTTCAACCTCTCCACGAGAGTCATTTGCCGTATTCGACAACCACCATGTCAACTGCACAAGAAGATTAAGACAATGGAGCAAATGGTGAACCGGTGTCGACAATCGATTTCTGCTTTCGGCTCCTCAGCAGGTGCCGTCCGCAGATAACGTACATCCAGAATCTTCCGGACATGGTAGCCACCATCAATTACGCATTGTCGGTGTGATGGGCAATTTAACAGGAACCATGAGATACCGGGACGCCAACCAAATAGCAATCACTACTGGCTACCACGTACATGTACAGCCGGCTTCGAAGGGAACGACGGCCGTGTCTCGTGTGGCGTCTGCCACAGCATGGTAGTCGACTCACATGACGAGTTCTCTAAGCAGGACTCATAGCTTACATCGAAGTCGTCATATCCAGACACGATAAGCAATTGAACGGAACGGTGTCTCGAAACACAGTCTCGAAATCTGAACAGAGAGAAACAGGAGTGCTCGAAGGGTTGAGTAAAGCAGCTTCCGACCGTAAGAGAGCGAGAAGGAAGTAGGTTGTGCAACGTACCGAGAAGGAATGCTACCAAACCTTTTGATCTCGATTGAGTTCAGCCACAGGGTTTCGGAACCAATTGCCAGCTCGATCAAGCGACAGTGTTCGGTAGGTTCGGAATGGTATAGAACAGCGAACGATGGCCGCGACAGGCTCGAACTTTTTATTCATCCACCTCTTGCATATACCAAGGTTGACGACGTCGACGTCAACAACGACGTCAATCGGGAGACAGCGCAGATGATTAAGCGGCTCGATGGAGTTGACGGTTCTGTGTTCTAGACATGTCTTTGTCTGAGGCAGAAAACCGTTGATGGAGACGTAAGAGCGGATATCATGCTGTCTCAAATTTGCCATTCGAAGCCGGATGCATAATTCACATGGAGGGAAGCTGAAGCATCGAAAACGTCCTGATGGTCCAGTCCAGCTCGAAAAATTCAGTAAAGAGTCTTGTCATGCATAGGGACGGCTGACGCTGTATCGCGGGCAAAGGGCCGTTTTGTAACAAGTTTTTCGTCTTCTTGCACTATCCTGAACAGGCATCGCCAGAATGATGACAGTTTGCAGTGCGGGCAAAGAGGCAACAATAACGATCGGTCGTGCGGAGGGCTGCTTGTCACAAAAATCACATGGCATACCTAGGTACTGTGCCCATTATTCCAATTCCACAACGCCAAGGTTTTCGGGCGGCCCTGCGCATATAAGGAAGTTACCGGAGCTAGAAGTGTCTGCCGGTCTACATGTACATGTACATGTCGATTCAGAAACAACCAGGAGAGGCAGCGATACTGACAATCGGCAGGCCGCTCTCGTTGCGTTTCACTTTCCCGTGTGCATCATGCGGCCTGCATGAATCGTGACCAGCGCCAAGTGGCTCGTGCAAAATGGCGGCCACGCTAGAAGGATTCTTGGGCGGCGAAGATATCTTTTCTTCAAAGGAGGCAGTTACCCGATAAGGATAGACCCCGGGGCGGCTCGCTTTGCTTTTCTTCGGTAGGTGCACAAGATTCGCCCGTGCGCGCCTTTGACATCACTCCACTACGTAGTCGTGTATGCAGGAACAGAAGTAGGTGCATCTAAGGTACTTCTCACATGTAGCGGAGCAGAGCCGCTGACAGCCGTTTGGTCGCCAGACTGAGTCCTGCCAACGTCGTGTCTCTGCCTGCTTTTCTAAGGAAGCTGCGCTGGAATCACCGTTACGGCTGTTAGGTCGCGAAACAACAGTGGTCGCGTCGACTTGTCGTCGATCATGCCTGCCACAGTAGTGCGGTACACTACTTTGTTGTGTGTCGAAGCACTATCAGATATGCCTCAACGATATTGAATATTGGACACAAGCATGAATAGTGCGAAGCCTACTGCAGAGGCGATGATGCGTGTCTTAATTTAGTAGGTGCCGCTGCCGGCTTCTGCACCGCGCCAAGCCCGCAGCTAACGGCGGGACGACTCCGACGACGTCCAACCAACTTCTGCAAGCTTCAATTCCTCCCACACTGTAACACGTACCCACTATCCACTTGCTTCGCTTTCTGTGTCATCCTCACCCGTCTGTTTCGCGCCCCGGCGAATTCAACTACCAATCGACCCAAGCTCGATAGCTCTCCCGCATCTTGAGTGCTACAGACGATCCACATTGGCGAGGCCGTTCCTGAGTAGCAGCTAACTTTGCAACCCGCAGACACACGCCAGTTTGGACACAAGCCCACTCACCTAGGCAGCATGACTGGCGATCATTCTGGAAATCGCCTTCCTCGGCCAATACATGATCACTCGTACCTTTTCTGATTCGACTGATCGACCAAAGGGCGGAACGGACAATACTGTACATTTGACGCAAGCTTCAAAATCCACCCAATGGCTCTACAGTACAGTAAGCTTCGTGTCTAGCAGGGGACCCACCGGGCGCCTTTACAGCACATCAAACAGTGAGTAACAGGAGTGCAGTAGGCTACCCCCGACAAGCCTTGGCTTCTATCTGCTGAGCCTCGCGATACCAGTTGGGCTTCTGGCGGTGGCCGTTGGTTCACGAAACGTACGAAACGCTTCCCTCACCTGCTCAACGATAACGACCGCGCTGTGCACAACTTCGTGTTGCAGTTCTGCTTGACAGATAACTACCGTCGGCAACAGATACCGAAGCAGCAACCGCTAACATATGCCCGCCGACTTGGAATGCTCGAGACATCCGAAGAGTTGGGCCTTTGCCATCCTAAACAGGATCAGCAACCATCACAAATCAATCGCCAGTCAAGCATTTTTCGGAATCCACAGTCTCGATCAGGCAATCGACATCCCTGATCAGATGCAGCGCGAGATTGCTGCCGCCCGGCGAAAGTTGATACAAGGTTCCTATCTGGTCAGACATACTTTGTTGGTACAACTCACCGGGACCTTAATGATAGACGTTATACTGCGGCCCGAAGCATTAGCTGCCGTACCATAGATTTTCGCGTCGCGCAACGACCACCGTCAACAGTCGGCCCTGAGTCCTTTGACTCGCTCTCTAAACCCGGCGCCTCCGGTTCCTGGTCCAGTATCAATGCAACTCTTCTTGGCTTCGACTATTGTCTCACTCGCGCAAACCTCCCATATTCCGACATCCCAACCCGGTAATCGCAACAAACCATTCTGGCCCGCCCGATTTATGCTCCCGCCGGTACAGCACTAACACGCGGGTTCTGAGTTCAGATTGCCATGCTTCCGTTTACATACACGCCTAGAGACAGGCACGAAACAGAACGCGAGAGCCACGGACCCATCGCTCACAGCTCACAGACCATCCCTCGCTGCTCTTTGCCTGCTAAGCCCATGCTATTCTACCCATTCTAGGTTTGTCGACCATCGCCATGCCCGCTAGCCGTGTGCTTGACAGCGCGTGCATGGAGCCTGACCCATATGCTTTCGGCGCCATCGACATGGTCGTGCACATGTTTATCCCAGGTAGGCGTACCTGACGCTCAATGCTCAACCTTTCCGAACCTTCCATATTGCCTCCTGTATAATATATACGACTGCCTCTTCTCCAATCCTACCCTTCCCTCTCCAAGTCTCTCGCTCATCTTCACCTAGTCTTTCGCTTATACACACAGCCTCAGGTGCTTAAGTGCATCAGCTGTCCAACACTCGCTCTCCATCATAACACTACACTAATACACACCCATACATCGTCATCATGGGTTTCCTCAAAAACTACCTCGCCCCAGGCAAGACCAGCAAGAAGAATGCCGAGCCAGCCTTGGTCGGCACAGAAATGTCCACCCCTCAGTCAGTCGTCCAGTCTGGCATGTCCACAGCAAAGTCCGGCACACCTTGGACCTCCCGTCCAGCTTCGTTCGACAATGAAATCGAGGAGGGCAAGTGGGATGTTCTTGCTCTCTGGCTCTACCAGGAGCAGCACCGTCGTTTCTGGAACGGCGGCAGCCCCGATGAGGGTGTTGTCATCAAGCGCGCTCCGGGCAACTACACTTGCTGCCCGCCTCAGCTTGGTGACTTGCAAGATGGATTTGCCATGGCCGTCCAGCAGCTCAACGTCAAGTGTGCCATTACCGTCAGCACTCCCCTTATCACCATGTTCCTGAGCAAGAACACCTCCAACTTTGTCCGCCTTGACAACGGTCTCCGTCTCCAGGTCATTCCAGACATGAGCTACCTCCCACACTGTCAAAAGCACCACTTCGCTGCCTTCATCGCTGACCGTGGTTCCCTTGTCGTCTGGGACGATCTTCCCAACAACCTCCTTGCCCGCGTCGAGATGCTCGATGCAGCCCTCATGCGCCGTGTATGGAACGCTGTCGACAACAGCGAAGAGAACGAGAAGAAAGATATGGCACACGCAAGCGTACTCGAGCTCGGCTCTGAGGGCGGTGATCTGGAGATGGATGTTGTAGAGCCACCACGCCGTGTCAATTTGGTTCAACCTATTAACGTCGGCCTGATGATGATCCTCGTCATGGTCACCATTATTGGTTCATGGCGTCTGATCGCTACCGAGGTCTCGTACGACATGTCCTACGCCCGCTGTGCTCTTATCATCGTCGTGCCTCTCCAGATCTGGGTTTCCCTCTTCTTCTTCCAGGTCATTATCGGCAACCTTGCTCAGCTCCTCGGTCCAGTCAGCCAAGTCCACGAAAACAGCAGATACTACTCTGGTAAGAAGCCAATCAGAATCTCCGCCAGAGCCAACGGTGGTCTTCCACACGTTACCATCCAGTGCCCAGTCTACAAGGAGGGTCTCGGTGCCGTTATTGCCCCTACTATCCGTTCCATCAAGCAGGCCATCTCCACCTACGAGATGCAGGGCGGTACCGCCAACATTTTCATCAACGACGACGGTATGCAGCTGATTCCAGAAGATGAAGCTCGCATGCGCCAAGATTTCTACGACGAGAACAACATCGGCTGGGTCGCCCGTCCACGCCACGACCCCAAGGGTCAGCACGGTGAGGCATTCGTTCGTGCTGGTAAGTTCAAGAAGGCCTCCAACATGAACTATGCCATGTGGGTATCCGCTCGTATTGAGGACAAGCTTGTTACTATCAACCGCCCATCCACCTGGACCCAATCCGACGAAGCTGGTGCTTACCAAGAGGCTCTTCTCGAGGTCGTTCACGAAGACGAGGGCCGCACCTGGGCCGATGGAAACATCCGTATGGGTGATTACATCCTCATTATCGACTCCGACACCCGTGTCCCAGAGGACTGTCTCCTTGACGCCGTCAGTGAGATGGAGCACTCTCCAGAGGTCGGTATTCTCCAGTACTCTTCCGGTGTCATGAACGTTACCACCAGCTTCTTCGAGCGTGGTATCACCTTCTTTACCTACCTCATCTACAGCGCTATCAAGTACGGTGTCGCTTCTGGTGACGTCGCCCCATTCGTTGGTCACAATGCTATCCTCCGCTGGAGTGCCATCCAGTCCATCGTCTACGACTGCCCTATTGACGCCCGCGAGAAGTGGTGGTCCGAGGAAACCGTCTCTGAAGACTTTGACATGGCTCTACGTCTCCAGAACGATGGCTTCTACGTCCGTTTCGCTGCTTACCAGGGTGATGGATTCCAGGAGGGTGTATCTCTTACTGTCTACGATGAGCTTGCCCGTTGGGAGAAGTATGCCTACGGATGTGCCGAACTGGTCTTCCACCCATTCCACCAGTGGTTCCACAAGTCTCCATTCACACCTCTGATCCGCAAGTTCTTGAGCTCCGGAATGCCTCTCACTTCCAAGATTACCATCATGTCCTACGTTGGTACCTACTACGCTCTCGGATCTGCCTGGCTCTTGACCCTTGCAAACTACTTCCTTACTGGTCTCTACAACCCTCTACTCGACAAGTACTACTTGGACTCTTTCAAGATCTTCCTTTCCTTGATTGTCGTCTTCTCGGCTCTTGGTAACCTCTCTCTGGCTGTCCTCCGCTACCGTATCGGTGAGAAGGCTCTCTTGACCTCTATCTTGGAAAACTTCTCCTGGTTGCCACTCTTTCTCATCTTCCTGGGTGGTGTCTCTATCCACATTTCCCAGGCGCTCCTTTCGTACTTCTTCTGCATCGACATGTCTTGGGGTGCGACCGCGAAAGAAGTTGACGATGCTTCATTCTTCGAGGAGGTCCCAAAGATCATCAAGAAGTTCAAGTACACACTCATCTACTGCATCGCTGTTATCATCATGATGATTGTCTGCGCGACTGCTCTGCCACCACTCTGGCGCATCACCAACTTCATTTCCGTTTTCCCTCTGGCTTTCAACATCGCCTGCCACTTCTGCTTGCCACTGCTGCTCAACCCAAGTTTGATGCGCTTCACCTTCTAGAAAGGTGCAATCGGACGATACAGCAGGTCAGGAGGATAGGTCATGAGTTGTGCATGCACATATTGTGTTTGCAAGCCTTTTTATTTCTGTAGTAACCACTGATAGACTTTCTCTTATTCTTAATGACAACACTCGTTAATGTTTCTACCACGACTTCTCTACTTGTTGCCTTTTGCTTGGTGATTCTGGTTTATGCAATGCCTGCCCTATTTTTGTGGTTTTATGCAATGCGTTCCCAGTTGTTGGCGAGTACAACGGTACGGTGATCTAAAACCCTGCTTTTCCCAGAGTTCCGCCCTGCGTACCGCGGTGGTGCATAAATCTACCGAAAATTTCGATAGCCGATGCATTGGCAAACACTACTGCAGTAATCGACTAGTTCGGTGTGACAACAAACTGATGGGATTTCATTTGGTGGCAATCTATCAATATCCGCATTCCGCAGCCGAAAGATGAGCTAAGGCTGCGGTATTGATCTATCGACTGGAGTACGGGGTGACACGATGACATCCACGGGTGGTCGCAGGCCGAATCCATGGTTGTGGCCGCTGTATCGCATGCGAACCGCAGATACACGGCAGAAGGCACACAATCTCGCATGCTGTGGTTGGTATCTCGGTAGCGCGTCGTAACAATGCATTGTTGTGTACATGTATCGATACGAACTGGAGGTTCAGATATGATGTGATATTAAAATAGACTACATGATGATAAGTTCGCCTCGCTGTCATGACTCGTTACATATGCGTTAATCTGTATGGCGACGAAAGAGTATTTCTGTTTCCAAACTTCACACGAACTTTGCTGAAGACCCTTTCGTCCAGTTATTTCCGCTGATCATCTATGGCATTACCGCGGTACAGAATTCTCCTCGCCTAATCGGCTGTAGACATATCCTATCAGTCGTCTATTCATCTTTCGCGGCGGCGGTATCACATCGTGGTCGCATCCGGTTTTCTTGCCCGATTCCTCGACTCGCTCGAGTATATTCTGGCATAGTTTCGTCAGGTCGTTCATGCGTTTGTCGTTGCTGGCTTCGATCTTGGAGACCCTGGTGTCGATCGCTAGACTGACTTTCTGCTCGATTTTGGCCGTCTGCTTCTCGGCATGCTGTTTCGAGAGTATTGCGTTCTGGTCGGTCGATGTTTGTAATCTTGCGAGACGGTCGGTTTGTTGTTTTGTCAGGACTGCGTTTTGATCGGCGGTGGTTTGCAGCTTATCGAGCCTTCCGGTGAGGTCGGTGTGGTGTGTTGCCAGTTGCTCTAGTGAAGTTTGCGTCTTTTGCACCGTCTTGTGTGTTGATTTTTGGCCGTTCATGAGCGAGGTCAGGTTTACCGTGTGTTGTTCTAGGACGGTCTGAACTTTGCCCACGCTCCCTGCACTTGGGCTCCCGGTCGATTGGGGTCTCGAAGTGGCCAACTTTGTCGTCGCGGATAGATGTTCCATTGCTGCGGCAAGCGCGTCAAGTTTCTCATCGGTAAGGCGCTGATGCTGTAGAATGCTTTGAACTTGTTCTGCCAGCTTTTCGACCGAATACTTTGTAGCGCGGGTTTCGTCACTGCCTGCTTGTTGTGCCTTTGCAATCTCCTCCAATCGAGTCATTGATCCTTTGACTTGTCTCTCGATGCGTTCAGTAGCATCTACGTCGTGCATCTGTCTTTCGAGAACAGTCTTGACATGCGACGCGTTCAAGTCTATCGAAGTTCGCATGTTCTTTGTGCTGATTGCGCCGGCTTGATGTTGCGTGGTGAGTGCGCTGATCTGTTGTGCATTTGCTTCTGCGGCTGATTGTAGTTTCTCCAGAGACTCTGCATACATTTGTTGCTTCTCAGCAAGAGCTTCCATGCGCAGGTTGGTCTGGTTCATCATCATCTGCATTCGGTCCAATGTGCGATTGAGCTCGGCAAGATCGATACTATTGCGCATCTCTGAATGTGATCCGGTGAAGGGGTCTTCGATTATGCTGTCGTTTCTCACATGTCGTGCAGGCGCAAAGCCATTGCTCTCTCCGATTGAGCGCATTGAGGGTGTAGAGAGCATCCTTCCAAGAGAGCGTCGCTTACTCGCCTTGGGGTCTGGGTTGTTCGCCTGCATTGGTTCTCCCGGCTGATTGCCTTCCAACTGCCTGTATGACCACCTATTTCTGAGGTGCGCGAAGCGAGGATTCTCCCAAGCTCTTGCAGGAATGCGGTCGTGCTTGAAAGAAAAGAGCTGAGGGCTCTCCCTCGCAGAATCTGGATATTCCTCTTGCATCAGTCTCCACCATTCATGTGCGGTGGGCTCGTCGACAAAGGTGAGTAGGTAGCGAGTTTTGTTGATTTTTAGGGGACTGGAGAATGATCGAACGCGGCGCGCGTATGCTAGAAACGGATGCGGAGGTGCGATTCGGTCGCCTTCTTCGTCGGTCGTGAATGCGCTTCTCTTGCTATTGGGAGAATCGGTAGTCGGAGGAGTAGATTCTATCTGTTCGTTCTCTGACGCGACAGTACAATGTGAAGGTGTCCTTGGTATTGTTGTTGGAGACAGAGCATCACCATCGGACATATTGATTGTTGTTCAAGGTTGACGGTTGCGCTCGGCTGGCGCCGACTGGGGTATGCTGTACCGGATATTGAGATTTGATTGATTACTGCTGTTATTGATTGCAACGGCGAACGTGGTTGTTTGGCTGACCTGTTGGAACGACAAGAAGAAAGAGAAGAGAAGAAACGACAGAACATAAGAAATAAACACCTTGTGATGGACGTATCTACTGGAGACTGCTGGAGACTGGAGCATAACACGGTGGAGTAAGATTATTGATAGTGTCGAAAGAAAACAAGGTTCCACGTAGTCGATCTCTCTATCACGGGAGAATTATGACGGTAATAACATCAATATTTACCTCGATTTCTTCCTGTCTTTCATCTCTCTGGGTCTCAAAAGTCGTACGTCGCATCATTTTCATCAATTGCGCCCGTACACGGTGATGATGGCCCTCTTCTGTCACGATCTGATCCAGTGATCGTTGTCGTAATGGCGTCGACATGGTGCTGCATCCAAGGGAATCGCACTGTATACCTTGCATCCCCATTCGTTGACTGGCCGACGATCTGCAGGTAGGCGTCACTGCCAGGCCGCGCTGCATTTGCCAAACCCTCCACTTTTCAAGATCATCAACATTATTCACATCAGCAACGGGAAGGACGTGATCGAGAAAGACTTTCGTGAAAGAGGACGTCTACGTATTATACACGTTTTTTGTTTGCTGTCAGGAATGCAACATGGAAGCCCCTTGCAATAGCAGCCGGACCGCCTTTTTGCACCACAAGAGCGGCGTCAATTCGGAACGTCGTATTTGAACGTCAGACTCGCACTGAAACAAGCATCGTCGAACACGGCTGGCGATTCGAATTGTGCACTGGGAGAATTGTTGTATGCCAGTTCGATGAGTGTCGGGTTCGCATGGTCAAAGGTAGGCCAGCCCATTTTCTTCAATCCATTGATCGGGTCATCAGCAAATGTGGCCCAGGCGTGCATCACGAGAGCTTGAGTCTGCTTCTCGGGGACGGAATCTGGCAGACCGCTCACATCTGCCGATGCACCAAATACCATCTCCTCGAGCGTTCCATGGTACGCGCCGCTGGTTGGATACAACCGAAGATTGTCCCAGTCCCCAAAATATCTAAACAGCCAGACGGGCACGTTCTGCTTCCGTCGATGGTACGCCTCGTAAGTGTTTGGACAGGTAAAGGATTCGGCATTGAAGTCGTCCCAGGCCGAGTCAGGAAGGATGGTACCTTGAGCATAGGCAGCGACCTTGTAGTATCCAGCTTCGTTGTCGTTGTTACCGAGAAGATATGGTAGCTTGCTGAATTGCCCAGTCTCGAGCCGCCGTACGTACTCATCGGTAGTAAAGACGGTGGTATTGTCGATCACAGGCTGGAAGGCCGGCTGAGATCTGGCCTGGTTGCCTGTTGGTGGCGGCTTGACTTGCGAGCCCGCCTTCTCGACAGCCTGCCATGTTTGGTTTCTCATGCATGGCAAGACGTCGCCAGATGAACCACATCCGAGCATGGCAGAAGCATTGTACCAGTGCTTGGCCGCCAAAGAAACATTGTTGGTCGGGAAACTGAACTCGTTGCCTGAAGACGAGATGTAACCCGACACGATTGGGTTCTCGACGTGTGCATAAGAGTAGTAACTTACCCCTACACTACCAGAACTTTGGCCCATGATAACGATCTTGCTGGCATCCCCACCAAATGCAGCTGCATTATCGGCGATCCACTCGATAGCCTTTCTTTGATCATGGAAAGCCAGATTCTGGTCAAGTCCCGGTGCTCCATGGAAACTGAAGATGTTGATGCGGTAGTTGATCGTCACCACCACAACATCTTCGGCGTGCGCGAGGTACTGGCCGTTGAAGAACGGAGTAATGGTGTCACCGGTGAACCATCTGCCTCCATAAAAGTATATCAAGATGGGCTTTTTGGCTGCGCAAGCTCTAGCAGTAGGCTTGCTCCAGACATTCAGTGTAAGGCAGTCTTCGCTTTGCGTGTGCTTAAACTGACTTCCAAAGTACGAAATGATCCGCTGGCCTTGAATTGACTCGTTTGGATAGTCCACGGGCTTCGATGGAGTCTCCGGACAGCTTGGCGACTGTGAGCAAGTTATGATTGGTCCAGAGATGACAGACGTGCTTAAACTCACAAACGAAGATGCTTGATAATCTCTGAAGCCAGTAAAAGCTGCAGGAGGAGCGAAACGAAGGTTACCGACTGGCGGAGCAGCGTAAGGGATACCTAGAAACTCGACCACGTCTGACCTGTTTCTGGCGGCATGACCGGTGACGGTTCCATTCGTCGTGCTTGTTGTGTAATTCAGACTCTCACAAAGAGCATCGCACTCTTGGTACCGTGGGTAGCGCGACAGTTTGCTGGGGATGGCGGTGACCGATGTCTGAACAGTCAGGGCAAGCAGACAGCACCATTCAATCACAAGCCGCATCATGTTGCAGTTGAAGACAGGCAATGTCTCCGAAGGAAGCACAAGCCTTGTGAAGTAATTAACCACGATAGAGCAAGTTTCAGGAAGATGCTATCAATAATGCTATGCAGGGGAAGCTCGATATATGAAGGATCAAGTTAAGCTGCGAGACACTACATAGTATTACTTCCTGTGCTGTGCATTGCTGTACAACTTAATAATACTAATGATCCCATCGTGAAGTCCGTTGCCGCACTACCTTCTTGGAATGGCAGGTCCGACTGCAGGTCTTCTTCTAGGCTTGATCTTATACAGCAGTCAAACCAGTCGAGTCGCAGTAACTAAGGTGGGGTCCCTGCAATACAATGCCGGTATAAACTTCAACGACCAGAGACGACAGATCCGTGCTGCCATTCGACGCCTCGGTTGGAGCTGCAACGTCCATGTCTTCGAAGACCTGGAAATTTGAATGCTTCAGCAGATCCCAGAATCTTCGCGCTTGATCAACAGGAGTCGGCGAAGTTTGGAGTCGTACAAGGAAGGGGTCAAGCTATGTATTGCCTATCAGTGTCTCAAGCCTCTTCAATTGTTTGATTAGCTTCGAGTTGGAAGAGGGCATACAGCACTGTACTACTCCCCACTGTCCCAGGAGAAAACGACCTCAGACCCTAGCTCGCGGTTGACAATATAAGTGGCACTCAGTAATATACCACCTAGTAACACATTAACCGTTCAATGCCAAAATTCAAGTAATTGTGTATAGATATATTGTTTATATGTAAGGGATTTACTATTAGATAGGCATGTCGGGTATACGTTATATCATAGTCGGCTAATGGTATATACAGTGCCCTAAGAGAGCCGAATCTAGCGTTATATGTGCCACTTATTTTGTCAACCGCGAGCCTAGCTATAGCACTCCACTTTACTCCGCCGCTAGATGACCACCAACTGACCGACAACTGATCCTTGCTTTGCGGAGCTCCAGCATTCGGGGCCTGTCAATAATAACTGAGCTCACGCTTGCCCAAGACGTTTGATCAACAGATCGTGCTTCCTGACGCGACAAGTTTGGTCAACGCAACTTATGCAGAGCCGTCGCGTCGAAAATGCAGTTGAAAGGCTGGTATGCGCGTGGATTGCGCGCAGAGACGGTCAAAAGGCTGATTAACCGAATGACACCCTAGGTACAGTAGGCGAGGCATGTTGGCTCTGTCATGGAGGACTGTGCTGTGCCTTGACAAGCTCGAGAGATCATCGTCGCCGGTCCCTCTACGAGAGTTGGCATCAACGGCTGTGGCTCCGTTATAGCTTCCTCCCGAAGCAGGGTCAGTACTACTGCTTGTCACGAGTCTACCGGTTGCACAGTACTGAATAGGCTTGTCGCAAACTCTGACTCTCCAACACGATTTGCGCACGAAGGTCAGGGAAGACGCTCGAGAAATCAAGGCTGATCCCTGTGTTGGCTACACGATACATATCATGGCACTGACCAACCGATTGATGCACCTGTAACTTACGTGCTTCTTTCTTTGCAAGGTACTCGTACATACAAGTAGTTTTTCTCCTTGCTCTAGACTCTCTTTTGGTAAGCTTGCGTCATTCTTATTCAAGATCACTTCGGCTCGGATCAATGCTTTGACATTCACTTCCAACGTGAGCCTTCGGACACGCATCAATCACTTCACAAATTACCAAATAGCTGAAGGCAGTGCTACTCATACCACTCGAGTTCACGCGTCTCCTACAGCATGGTGGAATTGCGGTCCATACCTGGGGAGGGCAGGGGGCCTCAGCTCTTCGTGGTGACCATCGCCATGGTCGCCATCGCCTTCACATTCGTTGTCGCCAGGCTCGCATATCGATTGAGCACCAGAAGGTTCGGCTGGGACGACAGCACCATCGCCCTGTCTCTGGTGAGATGAGGATCCACGATACATGCGGATGCTATTCTGACAACGTTAGGCATTCTCCGGCCTGTTGTCAACCTTTCTCTGCATCGCGGTTTTCCATGGCTACGGTCAGCACAAGGCCCTTTTGACTCACAGCGCCATCCAAGAGTCTCTTAGAGTACGTCTCAGACTTCACGTGTAGTCTCACGATTGCCATCTGACCAGATTTCACAGTGGTACTACTACGCCCAGATCGTCTACAAGATCGAAATATGCTTAACCAAGTCATCGATTCTCTGCTCCTATCTTCGCATCTTCACAGTCTCCCGGATACGCATTGCTTCCTACTTCTTACTTGCCATCATCATATCCTGGAGCATCGGATCCGTCATCGCTACCATCTGCCAATGCTTGCCTATTCAAGGTGCATGGATCAAGAGCACGCCCAATGCAGTCTGTATCGATTCGAATGCCTTTTGGGAGGCCTACGGCATCATCAATATCCTCACCGATGCGGCAATTTTGGCTCTACCCATCTGGACTGTCGCAAAGCTACGCCTGCCGATCAGAGACCGAGTTGGTTTGATATTCGCCTTCACCTTGGGTGGCTTGTAAGTCGACCGAGCAGTACGATCGAACACAAGCTGACTCTGTATCAATGTTACTCTCACCAGTATCTTGCGCGTCGTTGCTGTCAAAGCATCAGAGGCGAACAAGGCTGACATCACTTGTGGGTATTCAGATCTGTCGAGACTTGATTGAGTGATTATTGACTCGAACATAGGGGCCTTGGTTCCTCGAGGTATATGGACATTGGTCGAAGCCAACGCCGGTATCATCTGCGCATGTTTACCCGCCCTTCGGAAACCCGTCTTTTCCCTCGTATTCACCGCCGTCGTCGAGCCGACTCAGCGAGGCTACTTCCAATACACCAACAGCTCGCGGAGACCGACAGAGTCATGGGGTGCCCATGGTATCTCGCGGATCCGCAAGGCACACCTGCGTGGAGCTTCAGCTTCAGCTCCAGACGAAGAGATGACCGGGATCAGGAAGGAGCAAGAAGTCATTGTTCAGCGGGAGTCGCTCGAGCTGCTGCCGAGGAAGGAGTCCGAGGCTAGTTCCAGCAGCCAGTTCTCGTGCAGTTGCGATGCGACCAAGACAGACTCCCGGCTGGCCGACGGTCCATCTGTGTTTGACGCGGCATATAGAATACCTCGCTGAGATCCAAGATACTCATTGTAACGATTTATGACATGATCAGTCATGATACCTTCATACTCCTCCTCTCATAGTCGATGGCCTGTTTTGTGCATACCGCGTGGCACCCTCCATACCCAGCACTTGCCTATGCAGCTCTTCACGTCTCCGGAGAACGTCTCGGATGTCGAACCCTGCCATATTGTCTGCATCTTCATCGAGGAACGAGTCGCTAGCAGTACTGCCTCTCCTGAGCGATCCATCCGCCATGACTTCCTCCTCGTGTCGTCTGTTCCATGGAAGGCCGATCGCTGCAAGACGGTTGCTGATGCGGTGGCCAAGTGAGACGGTTTTTGATATCGCCGAATCGGTGAATGAGTGAGAAGGAAGTTCCTGACTTGGACAGTTTCGAAAGCGATTGATAACAGGCTGTACGGCGAAGAAATAGATCGAGTACATTGCTACTGCGACAAGCGCCGGCAATGCGACTTGCTGTCGTGATGTCAGTGTTGGCCGATCCGTGAAGCGAAGGGAGATACTAACAAGGAGATATGGTGACATGTTGCGCACAATCGTGAGACAAACTGTGCTTTGCCTTTATACCGATGATTTCGTCAAGTAATGAAGAGCCGCTCGTCGACCTGATCAGACTATGCTGCACGGGAGGCAAAGTCGATGCACAAGAATGAGAAGAAATGAATATCAGGGAAATGGAAAGAATACAATGCTTTACCCTACCGGAAGTGGTGCCTAAGCAGTAGGCTTTAGAAGCGTCTGGTACCTGGGGTCAATGCAGATCGAAGTCAGTCATGGTCGTCGTAATCCTTCTCAGTTCTTCGCCTCAGGAATCATTGGCGATCTTCCGACTTCCGATCTCAAAAGATCCGGAGATGCCAAGCTTTCGGTTCGGGCTGCACGGCCCGCAGAGCCTCATCTTTGTGCCTGCTGCATGCGGTCAGGTCAGATTAAGTCATTTCAGGGTCCAGAGTTCAATTCGCGGAAGGACAATTGACGACAGCCCAAGGTAAGCTCCTGAACTGACTCTGAATTTGTACCTCAATAATAATACTTCTTAGCACCGTCGGCTCAGCATTCTATACTATTGGCCTTGGCTGGACAAGTCCAATCGCTGCCACAATGCAGATATAACGATTCTGGAGATCTTTTATACCAATCTATTCGCCAGCCCATGGCTCCCTCCAATGGTCGTGTCATGGGCCAATTACCACCACGCGATTCGCTCGAATTAGCCTCTCTTGCTTCTTCCGATCACAGCGGCCGCGCTTCTCTCGAGTCTTCGGAGCCAGGTCCACCGTCTTCTAGGAAGCTATCCGCCGAAGAGCAATTACCGCGTCCTGGCAGTCGTAGGGCGCCTGCTGACCGCCGATCATACTCGGTTTCTTCGGCCTTTGACTTTGCGCCAACCCTCTTTCCACTATCACAGTCCGGCTCTGGCTACGTACCCCTCGGCACACCGAATGCGCCCAACTATGAAGGAGCTGGCGGGAGTCTGGAGAAACAAAAGAGCTTGACATTTCTGAACGGCCTGTCGCTGATTGTTGGTCTGATCATCGGGTCTGGCATCTTCTCCTCGCCGGCGCGGGTCAACATCAATGCTGGCTCACCAGGTGCTGCTTTGATCGTCTGGGTCGTTGCAGGCATGCTAGCGTGGACTGGCGCTGCGAGTTACGCTGAGTTGGGCGGAGCCATACCTTTGAACGGAGGACCACAGGTCTACCTGAGCAAAATCTATGGCGAGTGGGCCGGTTTCCTTTTCACTTGGGTCGCCGTCACGGTGCTCAAACCCGGCTCGGCTGCCATAATCGCCATCATCTTCGGAGAGTACACGGTAGAAGCCATCACCGGGACGAATGCATCACAAATCAATCCCTGGATCAGCAAAGCGGTCGCATTCATGGGCTTGTTCATGGCCACCTTCTTGAATTGCATATCTACCAAGATGGGAACCAGGAGCACTGACGCGCTCATGTTTTTGAAATTTCTCGCTCTACTTGGAGTCGCTGTAATGGGCATTGTGGTGGCCGTGACTGGTTGGACTGCTTCCGGGACTGCGAGCGATGAGTGGAAAACACTTAGCTGGTTTGAGGGCACGAGTACGAGTGCAACCAACTGGGCCGTTGCTCTCTACGCCGGGCTGTGGGCATACGATGGCTGGGACAACACGAACTATGTCACTGGAGAATTCATCAATCCTCGAAGAGATCTCCCACGGGCCATCCATTCGGCACTTTCGGTCGTCGTCGCTGCTTATATATTCGCTAATGTTTCGTACTTTCTGGTTCTGCCCCGCGCAACCATCAACTCGTCTAATACTGTTGCAGTGGCTTTCGGTCGTACCGTGTTTGGTTCGGTCGGAGCCTTTGTCCTTGCGCTGGTAGTTGCCGGATCTTGCTTTGGAAGTCTGAACGCCACGACATTCACATCCGGCCGTTT